>Ga0180215_1000002_pt1 | contig 544768 bp, 512 predicted proteins | sample eDN3rd37CBELigBY_FD_128871 | JGI IMG/M metagenome (GOLD analysis project Ga0180215, IMG submission 128871) | Enriched backyard soil microbial communities from Emeryville, California, USA - eDNA 3rd pass 37_C BE-Lig BY (version 2) (version 2) | ecosystem: Environmental > Terrestrial > Soil >...
TCCAAGCTGAAGCACTTCCGCCGCGTCGCCACGCGATACGACAAGCTTGCCGACAACTTCCTCGCCATGGTCCAACTCGCCTCAATGCGGCTGTGGCTCCGCGCTTATGAGTCTACGGCCTAACCGTCCGGCGGACCGTTCTTGCAATCATTGAACAGAACTATCTCGACTATGGTCCTACCCTCACCGCGGAGGTGTTATTCGAGTTGCATGGCATCAAGCTATCAGCCGAAACCATTCGTCAATGGCGCATCGGCGCTGGCATTTGGATACCTGACCGCGTCGCAAGAAAGCGCCTGCATCAACCACGAAAACGCATGGAAACGTTTGGCGCGCAGTTGCAGATCGACGGATCGGACCACGAGTGGTTCGAAGCGAGAGGCCCGCGATGCACTTTGATGGTATGCATTGATGATGCCACGTCAAAGCTGACAGCGCTTCATTTCTGCGAACGTGAAAATGGGGAAGCTTACGTTCGGACGACCCTTCACCATCTGGAGACTTTTGGGCGCCCAATCAGGATCGTCACTGACAAGCACGCGTCCGTTTATTCATCGGATGGAAACAGCAAATACACACTCGCACTGAAGAAGCTGAACGTTCTCCATACTCACGCCCACACAGCCCAGTCTAAAGGGCGCGTTGAGCGCGCCAACCGCACCCTACAAGATAGACTCGTGAAGGCTCTGCGCCGAGAGAAAATAGACACAATTGAGGCGGCCAACGAATTTGTGCCCAAGTTCATTGATGATTTTCAACAAACGATTTGCTCAACGGCCCGGTTGCGAACTGGATAGTAACCGGCCACTTGAACACCGGATCGACGTCCGTCGCGCGTTCTCGACAAAGACTGAGCGGAAGATCTCGCGACAGCTGACATTCTCGTACGGCGGCAATCGGTATCTCATCGATCCTGGTGCGGAGGGACGAGCGACGATTGGAAAGGTTGTGGTGATCGAGACCGACATCGATGGAAACGAAACTTTCCGGTCAAACGATACGAGCCTCAGCGTAGCTTTGGGTTAGGAAGCCACGCCTCCGTCTCTCAAACTGAGTGATGACCGGGCCCGCTGCAAAGCAGCGGGTCCGTTGTCGTTGATGAAGCGTGACGCTTAGAGCTGGCGCGACGCTGCGCTGGGCCGATGGCTACGCGCCGCGCCAGCTCGTCTGAATTGTCGGAAGAGCACTGTTGCTCCAAGGGAGTCTCATTTCTAACTTGGTCAAATGAGTCTCTTTTCAAAATGGCGCTAACATGGGAGGGTCCAGCTCATGCCCAGCGTCCTCGTCTTTTCATCGGCAAGCCTGCGGGTTCGGCGATCGCCTCCCTTCCTTACCTGCGGCACGGTTTGGTATCACCGCCAGCGGCCGAGGCGAAGGGCGTCGCACGCCGAGCGATCGCGCGAACCTTGGGCCGCCCAGGTCGTGCCCCACGCTCCAAGCACGGATTGAACCTCGACAAGCGGCTCCGGTGCATTATATACTGCTCGATATGGAACAAGTCGTCACCAGAGGTCGTCCTCGGGAATTCTGCGCCGATGCCGCGTTGGCGGCGGCGCTGCGGCTGTTCTGGGCCAAGGGCTATGAGGGAACCTCCCTCTCGGACCTGACCGAGGCGATGGGCATCACACGCCCGAGCCTCTATGCCGCCTTCGGCAACAAGGAGCAGCTCTTCCGCCAGGCGCTCGATCTCTATGAGCGCGAGAAGCTGGCTTATGTCGGCCAGGCGCTCGAGCAGCCGACCGCGCGGGCGGTCGCCAAACGCCTGCTCGAAGGCGCGCTGGCGACCGTCTCCGGCGACTGCGAGCCGCGCGGCTGCCTGGGCGTCATCAGTTCGACGGCCTGCGGATCCGAGGCCGAATCCATTCGCGCCGAGGTTCTGAAGCGTGGACGCATCGTGCATCAGGCCTGCGTCGAGCGCATGCAGCGCGCCATTGACGAAGGCGACTTCTTCGGCCCCACCGATGCGGGGGCGATCACCAAATATCTCATGGCCGTGCTGCAGGGCATGTCTGTCCAGGCCGGCGCCGGCTCGAGCCGTAAGGAACTGGAGAGCATCGTCGAGACGACCCTTGCCATGTGGCCGAGCCGTTAGGGCGTTTCGCCGCATCGCAAAAAAATATCGCTCGGTACAAAATTATACCTTGACGCTCTCCGAACCGGTTTATATACCGATCAGTACATAACAGGGAGTGAGAGTCGCTTTCCGAGTCACACGGCTCGGCTGATCTCTAGCTCGCGCCAAATATAACGACATAGATTTCCAACCACCCGGCGGCGGCGCCACAGGCCGCCTTTCGGGACTGATCGACTGCGCTCGCACGGCGGCAGTCCGGAGCGCTTGCCGCTTCCGGAAGCGGCGTTTTGCACCCTGCGCAGGGCCGACAAAGGGAGCTCCGACCATGGCGTATCTCGACATTGCAGAGCGCGGCTTTGCCACTGCCTCCTTTGCCCCGCCACCCCTGCCCCAGCGCGACGAGGGCACGCGCGATTTCACTCGGCAGGAGTGGACCATCATCCGCCTGGCGCGCGAGGACCGGCTCTCGTCGCTGCGCGAAGAATCCGAGTTCAAGGAATTCCTCCGTCTGATCTTCGGCTTCGAGCGCCAGCGCCCGCTCTCCAACCCTCGTCTTGAGGCGCTGCGCCGCATCGCCGTGCTGAGCTGGCACCATGGCTACAACGTCGCCCCCAGCGAAGTCGGCGCCTTTCTCGCCGCCGGATATTCCCCCGACCATTACGACGCGATGCTCGCCCATATCGGCCATGAGCGCGCTGTCTCCGCCAAGAGGACTCGCCGATGAACATGCTGCAGACCTTCACGCGCGCCGATGCGGACGACGCCACACTCGATCGGCCGCAGGGCACGGCGCGCCGGCCTCGGCGCCTCGCCTGGGTCGCGCTCCCGGTGCTGGTCGTCGCGGGCGGCTATTACTGGACCCACAGCGGGGCCCCCGCCCCGGCCGCCATGCCGACACCCGTCGTTCAGGTTGCCCCGCCCCTCGCCCGCGAGGTGATGCTGTGGGATGATTATGTCGGCCGCTTCGAGGCGACCAAATCGGTCGAAGTGCGCCCGCGCGTCTCGGGCCAGATCACCGCCATCCACTTCACGGACGGCGAGATTGTCCGCGCCGGCCAGCCGCTCTTCACCATCGATCCGCGCCCCTTCCAGGCCGCGCTCGCCGAGGCGCGGGCCGGAGTGGCGACGGCGCAGAGCGATCTGGCACTGGCCACGAGCGATCTTGATCGCGCGCTCCGCCTCGTCTCCTCCGATGCTGTCGCGCAAAGCGAGGTCGATCGCCTGAAGGCGCGCGTGCAGGCGGCGCAAGCCGCGCTGGCAGGCGCCCAGGCCCGGGTCCGCTCACGTGCGCTCGATGTCGAGTTCGCCACGGTGCGCGCGCCGATCAGCGGCCGCATCTCGGATCGCCGGATCGATGCGGGCAATCTCGTCGCCTCGGGCGACGGCGGCACGCTGCTCACCACGATCAACGCGCTCGACCCCATCTATTTCAGCTTCGATGGGTCCGAGGCGCTCTTCCTCAAGGCCAAGCGCGCCAATGCCGGTCAGGGCGCCCCGGTGGAGATCAAGCTGCAGGACGAGCGCGATTATCGCTGGAAGGGCACGCTCGATTTCACCGACAACGGGCTCGATCCGCACTCCGGCACCATCCGCGCCCGCGCCGTACTGGAAAATAAGGATATGTTCCTGACGCCCGGTATGTTCGGCAACATGCGCCTGGCGACCGGCGCCCGGGTCCAGGCCTTGCTCGTCCCCGATACGGCGATCCAGACCGACCAGACCCGCAAGCTCGTCCTGACTGTTGCCAAGGATGGCACGGTGGTGCCCAAGCCCGTGGAATTGGGGCCGGTGGTCGACGGGCTACGCGTCATCCGCTCGGGCCTTGCGCGCACGGACCGTGTCGTTGTCACCGGGACGCAATCGGCGATCCCCGGCGGCAAGGTTGAGACCCAGCCCGGCAAAATCGCGCCCGAGGCCACGCCGGCACCAACGAGCGGCGGCGTCACAGCCTCCGCCAGCCAGGCCAGCTTCGCGCGCTAACCCCCTCATATTCCAGGAGGAAGCTCCATGCGCCTCTCCCGCTTCTTCATCGACCGGCCGATCTTCGCGGCCGTCATCGCCGCGATCATCACCATCGTGGGGCTCGTCTCCTATTTCTTCCTGCCGGTCTCGCAATATCCCGAGATCGTGCCGCCCACCGTCACGGTCACCGCTGCCTATCCGGGTGCGTCGGCCGAAACGGTGGCCGAAACGGTCGCGACGCCGATCGAACAGGAGATCAACGGCGTCGAGAACATGCTCTACGTCTCCTCCCAGTCGACGGGTGACGGGCGCGTCGTGGTGACCGTCACCTTCAAGACCGGCACCGATCTCGATGCCGCGCAGGTGCTTGTGCAGAACCGCGTCGCCATCGCCCTGCCCCGGTTGCCCCAGGAAGTGCAGCGCCTGGGCGTCGTCACCAAGAAGACCTCGCCGGACTTCCTGCTGATCGTGAACCTTATCTCGCCGGACAACTCGCTCGATCGCGCCTATCTCTCCAACTACGCGCAGACCCGCATCAAGGACCGGCTCGCCCGTCTCGACGGCGTGGGCGACGTGCAGCTCTTCGGCTCGCGCGATCTGGCCATGCGGGTGTGGATCGATCCGCGCCGGGCCGCCGCGCTCGGCCTGACGGCCGGCGACATCGTAGCGGCGCTGCGCGCGCAGAATGTGCAGGTCGCCTCCGGCACGCTCGGCCAGCCGCCCGCACCCGGATCGGCCTTCCAGCTCAATGTCGAGACGCAGGGTCGGTTCACCGATCCGCAGCAGTTCGCCAATGTCGTGATCCGCACCGACGCGCAGGGGCGTCAGGTCAAGGTGAGCGATGTCGCGCGCGTCGAGATCGGCGCGGACGATTACGGCACCTCGGCCTATCTCAACGATAATGACTCCGTCATCATCCCGGTCTTCCAGCGCCCGGGCAGCAATGCCCTGCAATCGGCCGAGAATGTGAAGGCCGAGATGGATGCTCTCGCCAAGGATTTCCCCAAGGGCCTGGAATACAGGATCGTCTATAATCCAACCGAGTTCATCCAGCAGTCGGTCGATGCTGTCGTCGATACGCTCATCGAGGCGATCGTGCTGGTCGTCCTCGTCATCATCGTCTTCCTCCAGAAGTGGCGGGCGGCGCTGATCCCTGTGCTGGCGATCCCGGTCTCGCTGATCGGCACCTTCGCGGTGCTGGCGATGCTCGGTCTCTCGCTCAACAACCTCTCGCTCTTCGGCCTGGTGCTCGCCATCGGCATCGTGGTCGATGACGCGATCGTGGTGGTCGAGAATGTCGAGCGCAATCTGGAGGAAGGCATGGCGCCGCTCCAGGCGGCTCGCGTCTCGATGGACGAGGTGGGCGCCGCGCTCATCGCCATCGTACTCGTGCTCTGCGCGGTGTTCGTGCCGACGCTGTTCATTAGCGGCCTTTCGGGCGCCTTCTACCAGCAGTTCGCCATCACCATCTCGGCAGCGACGGTCATCTCGCTGGTGCTCTCGCTCACCCTCTCCCCGGCCATGGCGGCGCTGCTGCTGCGGCCGCACGAGCCGGCCCCGAGCGACCATAGCCTGCGCGCCCGCGCGCACCGGCTGGTCGAAGCGGCCGGCGCCCGGTTCAATGCCGGCTTCGAGCGGATGAGCGAGGCCTACGGCCGCATGACCGCCTTCCTCGCGCGTCGTCCCAAGCGGATGATGGCCTCCTATGCCGCGCTCATTGGTCTTACCGGCGCTGCGCTCTGGTACACGCCGACGGGCTTCATTCCCGCGCAGGACCAGGCCTATTTCCTGACCATCATCCAGCTCCCGCCCGGCTCGTCCACGGCGCGAACGGATGCGGTCATGAAGAAGGTCGCCAAGCGGATGCTGCCGATTCCCGGCATCAAGGGCACCGTCATGCTCTCCGGCTTCGATGGCGCGTCGGAAACGCGCGCCGCCTCCTCCGCCGCGGCCTATTGGGTGCTCGATGACTTCAAGACCCGCGCAAGCAAGGGCCAGACCATCGATGCCTTGATGGCCGCCGCGACCAAGGCGACCGCGGACATCAACGAGGCGCGTCTGCTGATCGTCAAGCCTCCGCTCATTCGCGGCATCGGCTCGGCCGGCGGCTACCGGATGATGGTCGAGGACATTGCCGGCCATGGCTATGAAGGGCTGGAGCAGACGGCCAACGGGCTGATCGGCAAGGCCAATGGCACGCCCGGCCTCTCTTATGTCTATACCTTCTTCAACACCGCCACGCCCCGGGTCTTTGCCGATATCGACCGCCAGAAGGCGCAGATGCTCGGCGTGGCGCCCGAGCGCGTGTTTGAGACGCTGGAGGTCTATCTCGGCTCGGCATTCGTGAATGATTTCAACCTTCTCGGCCGCACTTATCATGTGACGGCACAAGCGGACGAGCCCTTCCGTCGCACCACTGCCGATATCGGCAATCTGGCCACGCGGTCCGATTTCGGAGCGATGGTGCCGCTGAGCGCGGTCGCGACCTTCCAGGACAAGACCGGCCCCTATCGCGTCGAGCGCTACAACCTTCACCCGGCGGTGGCGGTCGATGGCGACACGATGCCGGGCTACTCCTCGGGCCATTCGCTGGCCGCGATGGAGGCCGTCGCTGCCAAGAGCCTGCCACGCGGCTACCAGACCGAGTGGACCGGCATCGCCTATCAGCAGAAATATGCCGGCAATACTGCGGGCATGGTCTTCGGCCTTGCCGTACTGCTCGTCTTCCTGGTGCTGGCGGCGCAATATGAGAGCCTGGTCATGCCGCTCGCGATCATCCTGATCGTGCCCATGTCGGTGCTGGCCGCCATGGCCGGCGTGAACCTGCGCGGCATGGACAACAATGTCCTCACGCAGATCGGCATGATCGTGCTCGTGGCGCTGGCCGCCAAGAATGCGATCCTGATCGTCGAGTTTGCGCGGCAGGGCGAGGATCTGCACGGCCTTTCGACCGTGGAGGCCGCCGTGCACGCCGCCCGGCAGCGGCTGCGGCCGATCCTGATGACGAGCTTTGCCTTCATCCTGGGCTCGGTGCCGCTCGTAATCGCCACCGGCGCGGGCGCGGAGTTGCGGCAAGCGCTCGGCACCGCCGTCTTTTTCGGCATGCTCGGCGTCACCGGCTTCGGCCTCATCTTCACGCCCACTTTCTATGTCGTCTGCCGCGCCCTGGGCGATCGTATCGCTCGCCTGCGCGGCCGGCCCACCCATGGCCATCAGGGCGATCCTTCCCTGCAGCCCGCGGAATAGGAGCCAGACCCATGCCATCCGTTCGTTTCGCTATTGTGTCTCTTTCCGCGCTGGCGCTTTCCGCCTGCGCGGCGGGGCCGGACTATGTCGCTCCCCTCCCCCTCGCGACTTCTTCCGGCCCCTTCCTTTCCCAGAGCGCCGCCGTGTCGGCCGCACCCGCCGTCACCGACTGGTGGAAGCTCTACGACGATCCGGTACTCGATGGTCTGGTGCAGGACGCACTGCGGGCCAATACCGATATCCGCGTCGCCGTCGCCCATCTGGAGAAAGCGCGCGCCGCCCTCTCCGGCGCACGGACCGAGCAATTTCCGCAGGCCGCCATCAGCGCAGGCGCCACCTATGGCCGCGTTCCCGTTGCTCAGCGCGCCCCCGGCGCGCCGGTCGAGGACTGGTCGGTCGATGCCGGCCTCAATGTCGCCTATGAGGTCGACCTGTTCGGCCGGGTGAAGCGCAGCGTCGAGGCGGCGCGCGGCGACTGGCAGGCCGCTCAGGCCGATGCCGACGCCGTGCGCATCGCGGTGATCGCCGACACGACCCGCGCTTATGCCGATGCGGCCTCGGGCGCCGCGCGGCTCAAGGTCGCGCATCATATCGTGGCACTGCTCGATCAGCTCGTCGATCTCACGCGACGCCGGCATGCCGCCGGCTTTGCCACCCAGCTCGACGAGGCGCGCGTCATCACTCTGCGTGAGCAGCGTGCGGCCGATATTCCAGCGCTGGAAGCGGCGCGCCGCTCGGCGCTGTTTCGCCTGGCTACGCTCACGGGCCGCGCGCCCGCCGACCTGCCTGAGATTGCCGCCCGGCGGAGCATTGGCCTGGAAATCACGCAGCCCATCCCCGTGGGCGACGGCGCGGCGCTGATCGCCCGCCGGCCGGACATCCGCGCTGCCGAACGCCGTCTCGCGGGCGACACGGCGCGCATCGGTGTGGCGACAGCGGATCTCTATCCCAAGATTTCGCTGGGCGGCGCCATTGGCTCAACGGGCCCGGACATCGGCGACATCTTTGGCGCGGGCCCGCTGCGCTGGTTGCTCGGCCCCCTGATTAGCTGGAACCCGAACCCCTCTGCGGCACGCGCGCGCATCGCCGCTGCCGAGGCAGACAGCCAAGCGGCGCTCGCCACGTTCGACGGGGCCGTGCTCAATGCGCTTGAGGAGACCGAAACGGCGCTCTCCACTTATGCTCGTGCGCTCGAACGCCGCCGGTCTCTCCTCTCCGCCCGCGCCAGTGCCGAACAAGCGGCAACGATTGCCCGCGCCCAGCAGAAGGAGGGCGCGATCGACGCGCTCCAATTGCTGGATGCCGAGCGCACCTTCGCAGAAGCGCAGGCCGCGCTTGCCTTCCAGGACGGGCAAGTGAGCGCGGCCCAGATCGACCTGTTCCGCGCGCTCGGAGGTGGCTGGTCCACCAGCTGATCCGCGCGGCCTTGCCGGCTAGGCTTGTCCCTCCACTCGCCGCGCATGGTCTTTCGCTCGCATAAAAAAGCGGCGACCCTCCTAGGGAAGGAGGAGGGCCGCCGAGTTTTTACGCGCGTGGATCAGAACTTGTAGCTGGCACCGATGTAGAAGCGGCGGCCGATCACATCATATTGCGAGGCATTGTAGCTCCCGCCGGGAAGCTGGCCATTGGCAATGACGGCGGCGCGGTTCACGCCGCTAAAGGCTGGCCAGGTATCGAACAGATTGTCCACACCGAAGCGCAGGTTCGCATCCCGCGTTATGGCATAGGAGCCCGACAGGCTGAACAGATCGTAGGACCGGGCACCAGTGATCTGGCTATTGGCATCGGTTGCCCGTGTGGCCGCCTCGACCGGCGGCTTGTGCTGCCACTGCAGGCTGAGGCGGAACGGACCGACCGCATAGCCGAAATTCGCGAGCAGCCTCCAGCGATACGACCCCGCGCTGGTACCCACCTCGCCACCACCCAGCGTGCCGGCATAGTCGACCAGGGCCAGCACGTTCTGGTCGGTCGTCGTCTTGAAGTGGTTGAGGTAGGTGAACTGGATGTTCTTGCTGAACGAACCCGGGATCGGGATACCGACATCCCGGAACGTCAGTCCCCAATCGAGCTGGACGTCGATGCCGTCCGTTTCGACCCGCCCCATGTTCGAGTAGGAGATCTGGATCAGCCCGGGTTCACCGGTGCTCGGATCGCGCACCAACTGCTTGCAGGCGTCGTTCAGGACATATTCGGGGTTGTAGATCTTCGAGAAGCAGAAGCGCGACGGGACGTCGGGGCTCTGCTGCGAGATGCCATCACTGAGCTTCACGTTATAATAGTCAATGGAGAGGCGCAGGCGATTCAACCAGGGCGTCTCGAACGGCGAGGAGATAACAGCACCAATCGTGTAGGTGTGCGCTGTTTCCGCCTTCAGGTTCGGATTGCCGCTGAGCTGCACCGTCAGGAAGGCGCCGCCGGTCGAATAGGTGCGCCCGTTACGATAATATTGCGTGGCGCCGTCCGGGCCCATCATCTGGCGGCATAGCGCCTCGACCCGCGCAGCATCCGCGTTGCCGAAGTTGTCGGCCGCATCCGGCGCAAGATCCGAATTCTGGCCAATGGGATTGGCGGAATAGTTGGAGAAACCCACTGGCGCGGTGAGGTTTCCGCGCGAACAGGCATCGCCATCGCTATTGGCGGTGAAGATCTGTGTCGAAGCGGTATAGAGCTCGCCCAGATTTGGCGCCCGGCTGGCCTTTTGGAAGCCACCGCGGAAGCGGAGCCAGTTGACCGGCGCCCATTCGCCGTTGACCTTATAGGTGCCCACCGAACCGATCGTATTATAGTCCGATAGGCGATAGCCGACCTCAAGGTTGAGCGCCTTGGCGAACGGCACGTCGGCCAGGAGCGGGATGAGCATTTCGCCATAGAGTTCCTTCACGCTGGTCTCGCCCTTGGTGTGGCCCTGCGGAAAGATGCCGTTGATGGTATCGTAGAAAGACGAGCCCTCGGTCGTGGAACTGTCCGGCGTGTAGTCGATGGAATTTTTCCGATAGGCAGCGCCCAGAGCGAAGCGGAGCTGGCCGTAGGGCAATTGGAACAGGCCGCCCTGGAGGTTGGCCTCCACAATATCCTGTTGCAGACGGTTCTCGTTCTGCAATTCCGCCGTGACGGCGGCAAGGCAGTCCGCGCTCCACTCTTGGGTACTGAACGGATTGACGCCGCTCGCGCAACTTGCCGATCCGCCGTTGAAGCGGGCGCCCGGCAGAGCGTTATTGGCGAAGAACTGGGAGTTATATCCGTAGTTAGGCGCGCTGATGACAGAGCGCCAGCGTTGTCCGGAAAGGAAGCCGCTCTGGTTGCTCTTCGCCACGGTTTCGCCGTGGGAAGCCGTGATATCCCAGCTAAAATCGGTCCCCGGAATTGTCCCCTCGAACCCCGCCATGACCTGGAAGGTGGTGGTGAAGTTATCCGTCTTGCGCCAGCCAAACTGATCGGTGCTCACATTCGCGAGGAAAGGCGCGTTGGCCGGCGAATAGGAAACACCATTATAAACCACATTGGCGCCGGTGCGATTGTCGAGCAGCGTAGCGAGCGCCGTCGGAACCGGGAAGGCTTGGCTCATGGTGCAACCGCCATAAGCCGGGCAGTTCAGACCATAGCGGCCCGTGCCCATGCCGCCGACGCCAGCAGCGCCCTTGGCCATATAGTCGAGATTGGTTGCGAGTCCGGCCAGCTGCACTGGCGTCATGCTGGTGTTGCCGCCGATAACGGATGACGGGATGCCGGTGTTCGGATCGCCCAAATAAATGCCGTCGCCATGCGGAATGGCAGCGGCGAAGCCATTGATCGCCGGTGAGAAAAATAGGAGTGAGGGCACCTGGGTCCGCGCGAAGGTCGCCTGTCCCACCGCCGTGATATGGTCGTTGAGCTCGTAACGCCCCTTGGCGAAGAAGGTCCACCGGTTCTGCGACGACGACAGAATGTCGTCGACATTGTTGTCCGCCAGGAGACCGGCTGACGTTACTTTACGCCGTGTACCGTCGACTGGCCCCGTGTAACCAAAGAGTTCCGGCACATAGACGCCGTTCACGCGCGTGGTCGCGTTGGTGAAGAAACTCGTGCCATCGGCATTGATGTAGAGTGAATTGGTGTTCGCGATCGGAAGCGGCGAGCCATTGAAAGTGCTCGCGACAGGTTGGCCCGTATTATAGTCCGTTTTGGGCGCAAAGGTCACGCCGCCGCAGTTCCCGCCTTGAAAATAAGCCGAATAGCAGTCCTGAGTGGGATTGCCGCTGCCGCCGACGAACGACACAAAGCTTTGCGTCAGGAAGAATTGGGAGCCGCCGACATCGGGATTGTTCCAGGAATCCACGTACCAGGGCCGGTCTTTGCGGCGAATGAGTTCGCGGCTGTAGCGCTCGGCGCCCATCATTACATTGCCGCGGCCATCGGCGATGTTTGCACCCATGAGGAAAGCGACACGGTATTCCGTTCCGTCCCCGCGCTCCGTGGTCGAGATCTGGCCATCGACATTCAGCCCCTCGAAATTCTTCTTGAGGATGAAATTGACAACGCCGCCGACGGCGTCCGCGCCGTAAGTTGACGAAGCGCCGCCGGAGATGATTTCGACACGGTCCACGGCCGCAGAGGGAATTGCGTTGAGGTCGGCAACGCCCGCGCCGTTGACAGGCGTCGGACGGCGACCATCAATGAGGACCAGGTTGCGGTTCGAACCGAGCTGGCGAAGGCTGACGGTCGAAGCACCGAGCGTGTTGTTGGCATTGGCCTGGACATCACCAGCCGTGAACTGCGAAAGCGCCGGCGAGAATTGGGGGAGCTTGTTGAGGTTGGCTTCCAGATTGATGGAGGCGCTCTTCTCAATCAAATCCGAGTCGACCGTCACGATCGGGCTGGTAGCCGTGTAATCTTTTCGAGCGATACGCGAGCCTGTGATGACGATCGCATCTCCACTGGCTCGCTCTCGGGCCTCGACATCGGCCTGGCTGTTCTGAGCCAACGCCGGGGAGGCGAAGCTCGCCGCGGAGATCAGCGCGCTTGTCGCCAGCCAGCGCGTGAGCGAGCGCTTATAGTTCTTCTCGGAAAAACTCCCGATTTGCATGATGTCATCCTCTCCCGATAGAGTTCATCATGAACCCGTTACCGACTTCCACTTAGAAAAGTCAGATGGATACATGCCTTCCTGAATGAAACCTCTTCCTTTTCTCATTCGACCATAGGCCGTCGGAGGAATCACTTCATTCAAGCGGGAGATTGCTTTCTCGAGCGATGGTAAAGCAACGGACTAACAAGCTATAGGCCTTATAGCTCAGGTCCTATAGCTAGGATTTGCTGATATTTAGGAAGCAAACGACAGGAATCTTCCTCGGTAATATCGGAAGCGGTCGACGCCATGGGAGGGCGCGAAGAGCGCGGCAGGAGGCGTCCCAAACGGTTCCCGCAGGCGTGATGAATATTCGCTGAACCCTGTTTCAAATGAGCGTGTTTCACGGAAAACAGCCTAATTCGACAACCGCGCTGTGGCCTTTCTGTCGCAGTAGCGGGTCGTCTGTATACAGCGCGCCCTACCCCCTTTTCGCTGCTGCCTCGCTATGATTAGATGTCGGACAAATCCTTCGTCGAACGCACTAAACGATAAAATAGGCAGGGAGAGGGATGTTCGAGGGATCGACGGACCGCGACTTTACGTTGCGGCAATTGCGCACCTTTGTCTGTGCAGCGCGGGCCGGAAGCTTCAGCCATGCCGCCGCCGAATTGGGTATTTCGCAGCCGGCGGTCAGCGACCAGATCGCCCTGCTTGAAAAGCGATTGGGGCGGACCCTCTTCTTCAGGCGGCTCGGGACAACTCCACGCCTGACTCCGGACGGGAAGACACTGCTCGAGACGGCCGACACCCTTATCGACACGAGTCGCGCGATGCGCTGCATGGAAGCGCGGCAGAGCGCGTGCGTGCGGCTCCACATTGGGCCCAGGGCGCTCGACCTGTATCTGAAGCCACTACTCCCCTCGCTCTATCGCGACGTGCCGGGCCTCGACATCCAGCTTGTCCCATGCCTGCCGCCAATCGGCGTGCAGAGCGCGCTCGAGCGCGGCCAGGTGGATCTGGTGGTTTATACGATGAAGGAAATGCCCCAGGGCTGGGAAAACAGCCGATCGCTGGGCAAAGTGCGTTGGGTTCTCGCGGGGCCGCCCGGCATCCGGCAGAATCTCGCAGCCGGCCTCGTGCGGATCGACGACCTGCAATTCATCCTGCCAGTGCTCCCGGATCTTCCCGGAAGCGAACTGGAGCGCGAGCTGTCCCGTCTCAGCATTCGTCCGCGCAAACCGATCATGTCTCTAGAGTTCCCCGATGTCATCCAGCGAATGGTCGAAGGCGGCCAAGGCGTAACGCTGCTGGCCTATGAGCAGCTTGCCGACGGGATCGCCGCTGGTCGGCTGGAAACGTTCGGACCGGAATTACCGCCCATGCGGCGCGTCATTGCCCGCTCGAACCGTGCTCCCAGTGCTGCACGGCTGGTGGAGGAGCGCCTCGCCAGCGCCATGACTACTCCCGGCACAGCTTGTTCCGGTCTGTAAGGAGAGAAACCGCCTGCCCTTCTCGGCCGCGATTCTAGTCTTGCGTGGTGATCGGAAAGCTGATTCAGCGGGCCCAATCCCACTAACCGCAAAGGGCATCGAAAGATGGACGAATCCGCCGCCGATATCACGCCTCTCCAGCGGATCATGGCACGGCTGCGCGATCCCCTGACGGGTTGCGAATGGGATATCGCGCAGAGTTTCGCCACAATCGCGCCCTACACCATCGAGGAAGCCTATGAGGTGGCGGATGCCATCGCACGCGACGACATGCCGGCGCTTAAGGACGAATTGGGCGACCTGCTGCTCCAGGTCGTCTTCCACAGCCGGATCGCGCAGGAAGCTGGGCATTTCACGCTGGCGGACGTGATCGCCGCCATTTGCACGAAGATGACACGCCGCCACCCCCATGTGTTCGGCGATGGTCAGCCTTCGCCGGGCTGGGAACAGATCAAGGCCGCCGAGCGCGCGGAAACAAGCACGGACACCTCGGCTCTCGCGGGCGTCGCCCGCGCGTTGCCGGCACTGGCGCGTGCGGAGAAGCTGCAGCGGCGCGCCGCGCAGGTTGGCTTCGATTGGGACGATGTGCGAGACGTGCGCGCCAAGCTACTGGAAGAGATAGAAGAGCTATCCGAAGCCGCGACCCCCGATCAGATCGCGGAGGAGGCCGGCGACCTCCTGTTCGCTGCCGTCAACCTCGTGCGCCATCATGGTGTCGATCCGGAGGCCGCGCTGCGCGCCGGGAATGAAAAGTTCGAGCGGCGGTTCCGGGCCATGGAAAGCCTGGCCGGCGGCCGCCTCGCAGACCTCGATCTCGTAGCGCAGGAAGCCCTGTGGCAGCAGACCAAGCAAGCAGAGGATTAAGGGGACGACATCAGCTCCCTCGCCATCGCACAGGCACAGTGCTGAAAACCAGCCGCCCCGCGCCGGATCGCGACCGGCTTATACCTGCGTGCCGAACTGCCGCTGGAATCGATCGAAATCGGCCGGCGCCAGGCGGACCGAGAGCTGAACCGCATCCTCATCATGCTCTAACGCCAACACTTCGCCATGGGCGTGGAGCCAGGCCAATGCAGCGCCTTCGCTGGCGGCAAGGCGCAACTCGTAGCGGCGATGCCCCTTCCCCAGCAGGTCCGCCATAGCGCGCTGGAGATCGGTGACACCTTCCCCGCTCAACGCCGAGACGAGGACAACATGCTCCTCCCGCCCGGCGCGCGCTATAATCGCCGCACGATGATCCGGATCGGTGACGAGATCGGCCTTGTTCCACACCTCGATCACGGCCGGGCCGTGCATGCTCGCCGCTTCTCCATCCTCCCCGGTCGGCAGCGCGCCCAGCTCGCCGAGCACGTCCAGCACATCGGCCTTCTGCGCCTCACTATCGGGATGGGCGATATCGCGCACATGCAGGATGAGGTCGGCGGAAAGCACTTCCTCCAGCGTCGCGCGGAAGGCCGCGATGAGCTGGTGCGGCAGGTCCGAGACGAAGCCGACTGTATCGGAGAGGATTGCCTTGTCGATGCCCGGCAGGCTGATCTGCCGCATCGTGGGGTCGAGCGTAGCGAAGAGCATGTCCTGCGCCAGCACCCCGGCACCGGTCAACCGGTTGAAGAGCGTCGACTTACCGGCATTGGTATAGCCGACGAGCGCAATCACCGGCCAGGGCGCGCGCTGGCGCCGGGCGCGATGCAGGCCGCGCGTCCGCGTCACCTGGTCCAGCTCACGGCGGATGCGGGCCATGCGGTCGCGGATCATGCGGCGGTCCGCCTCGATCTGGGTCTCGCCTGGGCCGCCGAGGAAGCCGAAGCCGCCGCGCTGGCGCTCCAGATGGGTCCAGCTCCGCACCAGCCGGCCCGCCTGATAGTCGAGATGGGCTAGCTCCACCTGCAGCCGCCCCTCCGCGGTCGCCGCCCTCTCGCCAAAGATTTCGAGGATAAGCCCGGTGCGGTCGATGACCTTGGCGTTCCACGCCTTTTCTAGATTGCTCTGCTGGACCGGTGTCAGGCTGTTGTCGACGACGACCAGCTCGATCGCGTCCTGTGCGATGCGCTCCGCAACCTGCTCCACCTGACCGGCGCCGAGCAGCGTTGCTGGGCGGGACTGGCGCACGCGATAGGCAAGCGCATCGACGACGTCGAGACCAATGGCGAGCGCAAGCCCCCGCGCCTCCTCCAATCGCGCTGCCACGTCGCGACGCTGGCGGCCGCCCAGCTCGGCATGGACGACCAGGGCCCGCGCGCCGCGGGAAACCTCGTCCTTTTCAGAGAAATGCGCGATGAGGGCGATCCTGTCAGCTCAGTCCAGCTCGGCCTCTTCGCCCTCGCCCGAGAGATCGAGCGGATGGGTGGGCTGCACGGTCGAGATGGCATGCTTGTAAACCAGCTGCACGATGCCGTCGCGCTGGAGGAGCATGCAAAAGAGGTCAAACGCTGAAATTTCGCCCTGAAGCATCACGCCGTTCACCAGAAACATGGTGACGGGATTGCCCTGCTTGTGCACCGCAGAAAGAAAGATCTCCTGGAGCAGCTTGGGCTTGCGGTCGTTGGCGGAAAAGGCGGATTCGACGCGCGAGAGGTCGACCGTATGCGCGGGCATGACAGTCGAGATCGCGTGCTTGTAAACCAGCTGTGTCTGGCCGTCGCGGCGCAGCAGGACAGAAAAATTGTCGAACCAGGTGACGATACCCTGAAGCTTGACCCCCTTGACGAGGAACATGGTGACGGGGGTCTTGCTCTTACGGAGGCTGTTCAGGAAGATATCCTGGAGGTTGTTGAGCTTTTCGGCCATTATCTACTCCGTTTATTGGCGGGTCGCGGCCCGCGATGCGTCTTGACTGGACGTCTCTAGTCGCCGCCCCACGCGGCATCGCCCCCATAGTTAATGGATTTCGCCTCCGGAATCCACCGGCTTGTGTCGCATTGCACAAAGTTCGCCCTTCCGGGGGCTGGGATCAATTGTCCCGGCTGTCGCCCAGACCCAGCGACTTCAATTTGCGATGCAAGGCGGAGCGCTCCATGCCGATGAACGCTGCGGTGCGCGAAATGTTGCCCGAAAAGCGCTTGATCTGGATCTTGAGATATTCGCGCTCGAAATTCTCACGCGCCTCGCGCAGCGGTGCGCCCATGATCGCACTGGAGAGGCCCAGGTCCTCCGAGCCGCCCGAGGCTTCAGCTGGGAGCATGTCCAGCTCGATGGGCCCTTCATGCTGGGCAGGCGCCAGGATGATAGTCCGCTCCACCACATTGCGGAGCTGGCGGACATTGCCCGGCCACTCCCCGGCCTGAAGCGCCGCCATCGCATTGGCCGCCATGCGCGGCGAGGGCAGGCCACGCTCGGAGGCAAAGCGAGCGAGATAATGATCGACCAGTGCCGGGATGTCGTCGCGCCGCTCAGCCAGGGGCGGAATCGCCAGCGGAACCACATTGAGGCGGTAATAGAGATCTTCGCGGAAGCGCCGTGCCTCAATCTCCTCCTTGAGATTGCGGGCCGTGGAGGAAATGACGCGAATGTCTACCTTCACCTGCCGCTGCCCGCCGATCCGCGTGAAGCTCTGGTCGGTCAGCACGCGCAGGATCTTGCCCTGCGTGGTGAGCGGCATATCGGCGATCTCGTCCAGGAACAGCGTACCGCCATGCGCCTGTTCAAGCAGGCCGGGGCGCACGACGCCATCCTCCGCCTCAATGCCGAACAGCTCTTCTTCGGCGCGCTCAGGCTCCATGCGCGCCGCCGTGACGATCACGAACGGTGCGGCCGCACGGCCGGACCAGTTGTGCAGCATGCGCGCGGCAACTTCCTTGCCCACGCCCGCTGCGCCGGTGATGAGCACCCGGCTCCCCGTCCCCGCCACCTTCTTGATGGTGGCGCGCACGGCATTGATGGCGTTGCTGGTGCCGGTCAGCTCCTCTTCCTGGCCGAAGCGGGCACGCAGCACCTGATTCTCGCGGCGTAGGCGCTCGGTTTCCGTGGCGCGGGCCACCACATGGAGCAGCTGATTGGATTCAAAGGGCTTCTCTAGGAAATCGACTGCGCCCTTACGGATGGCGGCAACCGCCGTGTCGATATTGCCATGGCCCGAGATCATCAGCACCGGAATGGAAGCGTCGCGACGCTTGATCTCTTCAAGCAGTTCCAGCCCGTCGAGACGGGAGCCTTGCAGCCACACATCCAACAGCACCAGCGAGGGACGGCGTGCAGAAAGCGCCTCCAGCGCATCGTCGCTGCCCGCCGCAAGCCGCGTCTCAAAGCCTTCGTCCTGGAGCACGCCGGCGACCAGCTCTCGAATGTCCGCCTCATCATCTACAATCAGAACGTCAAGCGCCATGCATCGTCTCTTTCGTTACTTCCTCGGGCACATCGCCGCCTTGTTCGGCGAGGCGTGCCAGCCTTCCCACGTCGAAGCGCAGGCTCACTACGGTTCCGCCGCCCTCCGCGTCCGCAAAACCGATCGTGCCGTAATGCTCTTCGACAATCTTCTTCACGATCGCGAGGCCCAGGCCCGTGCCCTTGGCCCGCGTCGTCATATAAGGTTCGATGATGCGCTCGCGGTCGACCGGCAGTCCCACGCCGTCATCCTGCACGGCGAGCACGAGATCACCGTCTTCATGGTCCAGCGTCATCGTCACATGGCCGATCGGCGCCGACACCTCCTGCCCTTCCGCGACTTGCGCATCCCGGCGCTGCTCAATCGCCTCCACGGCATTCTTGATGATGTTGGTGAGCGCCTGGGCGATCTGTCGCCGGTCGCACACCAGCGCAAAATCCTCCGTCTCGGCCGCCTCGAAGCGGAAGACGATGTCCGGATGCGCGACTTCATGCAGGAACATGGCGTGGCGCGCCATGTCCATCATCGCCTCGGCGCGGAAGACGGGCTTGGGCATGCGCGCGAAGCTGTTGAACTCGTCCACGATGCGCCGCAGGTCGCCGACCTGCCGGATGATCGTCTCGGTGAGGCGACGGAAGGTACCCGGATCAGATTGAATTTCCTTACCGTAGCGCCGCTCGAGCCGTTCGGCGGCGAGCTGGATGGGCGTCAGCGGGTTCTTGATCTCGTGGGCGATGCGCCGCGCCACGTCAGACCAGGCCGCACGACGCTGGTCGAGGAGCTGCTGGGTGATGTCGTCGAACGTGAGCACGCGACTGCCAGCGTCCGCCACCACCTTCACTGCCAGCGTACGGATTTCCGGCCCGACGCGGATTTGAATGATGTCATGCCCGGATCCGGCCGACATGAGTTCAGCCAGCTCAGGCGACAGCTCGGCCAGCGGGCGGCCGACGGCCTGGATGCCAGGCTTGACCAACAGCGCCGTCGCCGAGCTGTTGAGCAGTTGAATGATGCCGTCTTGGTCCACCGAGAGCACGCCGGCACTAACACCGGAGAGCACCGCCTCGATGAAGGCGCGACGATTGGCGAGCTGGTTGTTGGCCGAGACGAGCGCGCCGGTCTGCGCTTCCAGCCTCTGCGTCATGCGGTTGAAGGCTGTCGCCATGGTGCCCAGCTCATCGCGTGTATGCGGGTCGGCGACGCGGGCGGAAAGATCGCCCGCCGTCACGCGCCGCGCTGCATCCACCAGCTCACCCACGGGGCGCACCAGCCGATCCGCGACCATGATGGCGATCCATACCGCAATGCCAACGAGCATCAGCGTGCCCACGAACAGCGCGGTGTTGAAGAGCACCTGCAACTCGCGCGAGCGGGTCACGAAATCCTCGTAATCGGTAAGCACGCGCTGGGCCTGCTCCATCTGACCGAACACGTTGAGCTCGGAATTACGCGTAACGTAAAGGTAGGTGGTGGAATTGGGATAGAGCAGCACCACGGCCTGAATCTGGTTGGGCTTGGCTTCCACAACTGCGCGCTCGCCCTCGCGCAAGCGCCGGATGACATCGGACGTGATGACCGAGGCGGCCGTCCGCCCATCGGGATCGACCGCGCCTGCCGTGCGCGCCACGCCGTCCTTGCCCACCTCGATAATGGCCGAGCGGTTGAGCTTGCGCGTCACCACCTGATAGACATAGCCTTCGTTGAAGAGCTGGCTGTTGATCGGCGATTCCGAGAGATAGTCGCGCAGGTCCGCCGCCATGGTGAGCGCTTCGGACTCCACGTCCCGCATATTGTCCTGATAATAACCACGCGCCATGTTGCTGGCGTTGTCCAGCATCGCGCGCATGTCCTGCGAGAACCAGAACTGCACGCCATATTGGAACAGCAGCGAAGCGAAGATCACCACCAGCAGCACAGGCACGCTGGCAATGACCGAGAAGATCGCCACCAAGCGCACATGCAGCCGCCCATCTCCGCCAACCAGGCTCTGTGCAGCGCGGTGGCGGGCGATGCGCTGACCGACGAGCACCAGCAGCGTCAGCGCGGGCAGGAGGTTGACCACCAGCAGCAACGCCACGATGGGCGCGCTGAGCAGCGTATGGCCCTGCTCGGGCGGTCGATCTATGAACCAGTAGCTGAAGCCGGCGGTCAGGAGGAAGATGAGCAACACCAGCGGCTCGGCAAGCCTGCCGAGTCGGCGCAGGGCCAAGGGCGTTCCGCTCGACCCGTCGGCGGTGCTGTTCAGGCCGGCCACCTGTTCCATCGTGACATGCCTACAACATGTCCGTGGCGCTGAAAACACGGCAAGTGGATAATTATACGAATCAGGATTCTGCTCAATTCGTGGTCAATGGCTGCGTAGCGGCGCGGCAGGATCGATGTCGTAATGGGTGAGCTTCTTGCGCAGGGTGTTGCGGTTCATGCCCAGCAGTGCAGCGGCCTTGATCTGGTTGCCATCGAGCGCCGCCAAAGTCTCGCGCAGCAGTACTGGCTCGACCACAGCCAGCAATTGCTCGTGCAAGTCCGTCGTCGCGCCAGCGTGCCCGCCCACGGCAAGATGATCGCGCGCCCAGCGGCTCGTCGCCTCCCGCAGATCGCTTACGCCTCCTGCCCGCAGGGCCGGCGCCGCGCCCGAAAGTGCCAGCACCTCGCGAACGGGCTCTGGACCGATTTCCTTGTCGCGCGTCAGCACAGTAAGGCGCTGCATGAGATTTTGCAGCTCGCGCACATTGCCCGGCCAGTCGTGAAGGCCGAGCAGCGTCGCCGCCTCGTCGGAGAGCGTTTTGCGCGGCAGGCCCTGCTGCACAGCGAGATCCAGGAAATGGCGTGCTAGCAGCGGAATATCGCCGGTGCGCTCGCGTAAGGCGGGCAGGCGGATGGGCACCACATTGAGACGATAGAACAGGTCCTCGCGGAAACGCCCCTGCGCGATAAGCGCCGGCAGGTCCTTGTGAGTCGCCGCGATGATGCGGACATCGACACGCACCGGTCGCGTACCGCCCACCGTGGTCACTTCGCCCGACTGGAGCACGCGCAGCAGGCGGGTTTGCGCTTCCATAGGCATGTCGCCGATCTCGTCGAGGAACAGCGTGCCCCCTTGCGCCTGCTCGAACTTGCCGGCCGAGCGGGCGAGCGCGCCGGTGAAGGCGCCCTTCTCATAGCCGAACAGTTCGGCCTCGATCAGCTCGCGCGGAATCGCGGCCATGTTGATGGGCACGAAGGGCTTGTCACGTCGGGGCCCCAGATTGTGGATCGCCTCAGCGACCAGCTCCTTGCCGGTGCCGGATTCGCCCAGCACCAGAATGTTGAGATCGTTGCCCACCACCCGCGCGATGGTGCGATAGACCTCCTGCATCTGCGGCGAACGCCCCTGGAGTGGTAATTCCTCGCGAGCGGGTTCGGCGCCGGGCTCGGCCGGCGCCGCCTGCATGCTGGCTCGGATGCTGAGCGCTTCGGCCACGGCCCGCGTCAGTTCGTTGAGATCGAAGGGCTTGGGCAGATATTCGAAAGCCCCCTGCCCCGTTGCGCGGACCGCGGTGTTGAGCGTGTTCTGGGCGGACAGGATGATGACTTTTAGCCCGGGATCGGCCGCGATCAGCGCATCGACGCCTTCCAGCCCATCGCCGTCCGGCAGCATCACGTCCGTCACCAGGATGTCCGGCGCGAAGGTAGACAGCGCGGCGCTACGCTCGGCGACGGAACCGACCGTACGCACGATATGCCCCTGGCGCTTGAGCGCCTCGGACACCACCACGCAAATGGCGGGGTCGTCGTCCACTACCAGAATCTTGCCTGTTGGCCGGGCCATCAGCTTCCTTCCATGGGCAGCAGCACGCGAAAAATCGAGCGCCCTCCCGCCTTGTCGCGTTCATATTGGACAAGGCCATTCATATCGCGCACCAGCTTATCCACCAGGGCGAGGCCAAGCCCCTGCCCGCCGCGCTTGTTAGAAATAAACGGGCTGAACAAGACGTCGCGGATGCTCTCCGGCACGCCCGGCCCATTGTCGATCACCTGGATCTCGATCTGGAGCGGCGCGGTGCCGTTGCCACGCGTGCTCATGACGGAAAGGCCATGGCGATAGGCGGTGGCGACCTGCACCTTGGCGCCTTCCATGCCCGCCACCGCCTCCACGGCATTCTTGACGAGATTGAGCATCACCTGCACCAACGCGTCACCGTTCACCAGCGCATGCGGCAGCGAGGGGTCGAACTGGCGGGCGATGGGGCAATCACGCGCGAAGCCCGCCTCGGCAATTCCCACCGCGCGGTCAAGCAGCGGGTAGATATTCTCCGGGCGCACCTCCAGCGGCTGGTTGCTGGTGAAATGCTGCATCCGGTCGATGAGCGCGGCGATGCGGTCCACCTCATCGGTGATGAGCTTGGTGAGCGAACGCAGTGCCGGCTTGGTGTCCGCCTCCAGCAACTGCGCAGCGCCGCGAATGCCCGAGAGCGGGTTCTTGATCTCATGGGCCAGCATGGCGGCCGCACCGGTGGCGGACTTGGCGCCGAGCGAAGCCCGGCGGATGCCGATGACCTGGCTCTGCCCGTGCGGATGCAGGGCGACGATGCGCCATCGCTCGTCATCGAGCAGCGGATTGACGAGGACATCCATTTCGATCGCCTCGTTCCGGCCGGCATGGAGCATCACGCCATACGCCGAGAGCGGCTTGTCCGTCCCCCAGATGCCCCCGTCCATCTGCGCATCGGCGATGCGCAGCACATCGCCCACCGCACTGCCGATCAGCGCCGAGCGGGCCATGTTGAGCAGCATCTCCGCCCGCGCATTGGCATAAGCAATGCGCCCCTCCCCATCGATCAGCAGCGTGGCGATCGGATGGGCCGCGAGCAGGTCGCGCGCCTGCCTGGGTGGGTCGCCGTAAGCGGACGGCAAGGCGCGCCCCGCGGTCAGATGCGACTCAGGCGGCATTCCGCAGGGGGTTGGCGGGCGGGCCGTCGGCCTGCGCGATCAGCGGCTCGTAGAACCGCGCGAGCATATCGAGCACGGTCGCCGCGTCCGGCACCTGGTTCACGGCATTGCGGAACTCCGCCGAGCCATGCAGCCCCTTGGTGTACCAGCCCAGATGCTTGCGGGCCATGTTGACGCCGGTCTGCTCGCCATAATGGCCCATCATCGCGTGATAATGCTCCACGATCACGCTATATTGCTCGGCCAGCGAGGGCTCGGGCCGGATTTCGCCGGTCTCCAGCCAGTGCATCACCTGCCCCAGCAGCCACGGCTTGCCATAGGCGCCCCGCCCGATCATCACACCGTCCGCCCCACTCTGCGCCAGTGCGGTCTCCACGTCCGCGATCGAACAGATGTCGCCATTGACGATGACGGGCAGCGAGATTGCATCCTTCACCTTGCGCACGAATGCCCAATCGGCATCGCCGCGATACATCTGATTGCGCGTGCGGCCGTGCACCGTAATCATCTTCGCGCCCAGATCCTCTGCGATATGCGCGAGCTCCGGCGCGTTGAGGCTGTCGTGGCACCAGCCCATGCGCATCTTGACCGTGACCGGCACGTCCACCGCCTCGACTGTGGCCTTGATGAGACTGGCGGCAAGGGGCAGGTCACGCATCAGCGCGGAGCCCGCGTCACCGTTCACCACCTTCTTGACCGGGCAACCCATGTTGATGTCGATGATCGCGGCGCCCCGGTCGGCATTCAGCTTCGCCGCCTCGGCCATCTCGGCCGGCGCGCAGCCGGCGAGCTGAAGCGAGACGGGCTCCTCTACCGGATCCCAGGCCGCCTTCTGCAAGGATTGCCGCGTTTCGCGGATCATTGCTGGCGATGCGATCATCTCCGTGACATTAAGCCCGGAGCCGTAGCGACGCACCAGCGTGCGGAAGGGCATGTCCGTCACGCCCGTCATGGGCGCGAGGATCACGGGGGACTGGATCGTCACGGGGCCGATCTGGATGGGGGCGAGCCGAGTCATGGTATCGATTGCCTAAAAAACAGGCGGCGCCTGTAGCGCGAAACGGCTTTTGCGGCAAGCAAAGCCACGCTGGACAAGCACGGCACGCTTCCCTTCCACAGCGAGTCTCCCTAAGCGCAGACGCATGTCGACCCCGCGTTTCACCGCGATCCTCCTCGCCGCCGGCAGCGGTTCGCGCAGCGGCGCGGCCGTTCCCAAGCAGTATCGCGCCCTTGCCGGCCGCAGCGTGCTAGCCCGTGCCGCGCAGGCGCTGCTCGATCATGCTCTCGTCGATGCGGTGCTGCTTATGGTCCCGCTTGGCGGCGAAGCAGCCGCGCGCGCGGCGCTTGGCGAGCTCGCCGGGCGCCTGCGCATCGCGGAGGGCGGCGAGACGCGGCGCGCGTCGGTGCGCAATGCGCTGGAAGTCCTCGCAGCCGAGGCGCCGGGCTATGTCCTCGTCCACGACAGTGCCCGGCCCGGCTTGCCGGCTGCCGTGATTGACCGGCTTGCCACTGCACTGGCGGACGGCGCCGTTGCGGCCATTCCGGTGCTGCCCGAGGTGGATACGTTGGTCGAGACCTCCGGCGCCGTAATCGACCGTGCCGCGCTGCGCCGGGTGCAGACGCCGCAAGCCTTTGCCTTCGCGCCGCTGCTCGCCGCCCACGGTCAGTGGACAAGCCGGGACGAACCCACCGACGACGCGCAGATGGTGCGCGCATTCGGCCATACCGTCCGGCTCGTCGAGGGTGACGCGGCACTTGAGAAAATCACGCTACCGGGCGACCATGAACGGATGGAGCGCCAGTTCACCACCCATTTCGTTGGCCGCACTGGCCTGGGATTCGACGTCCATCGGCTGGAGCCAGGCGGCGAGCTGTGGCTGGCCGGGGTGCGCATTCCGCACAGCCACGGGCTTTCCGGCCATAGCGATGCGGATGTCGCCATCCATGCGCTGGTGGACGCACTGCTCGGCGCGCTGGCGGAAGGCGACATCGGCAGTCATTTCCCACCCTCCGATCCGCAATGGCGCGGTGCACCTTCCGAGCGCTTCCTGGCCTTTGCGGTGGAACGGGTGGCGGCGCGCGGTGGTGTCATCGACCATATCGATGTGACCATCATCTGCGAGGCGCCGAAGATCGGCCCGCACCGCGACGCCATGCGCGCGCGGCTGGCGGAAATCATGGGGCTGCCGGTGACGCAGGTCAGCGTCAAGGCCACCACCACGGAACGTCTTGGCCTCACCGGCCGGGGTGAAGGCATTGCCGCACAGGCCGTGGCAAGTCTGCGCCTCCCCCTCGAAAACTGAGCGGCAACTCGACGATCGTGCCGAATCTCCATGGCCTTTTAAGCCCCGCCGCGCCATGCTCGCCTGAATATGGCTGACAAACCGGACATGCGCGAGACGCTTCTGCCCGAGGAACTGGTCTCGCTGGCGCGCAGGGTGATCGAAGCCAATCGCGCGCTCGGGCGCCGCATCGCGGTCGCCGAGAGCTGCACCGGCGGGCTCGTCTCAGCTGCGCTCACCGAGATTCCCGGGTCTTCCGCTACCTTCGAGGCCGGCTTCGTCACCTATTCCAACACGCTCAAGACCAAGCTGCTGGGGGTGAGCGAGGACGTGCTGGAGACGTTCGGCGCGGTTTCCATCGCCACCGCCTGGGCGATGGCACAGGGCGCGCTGGTGCGCAGCGAGGCGGATGTCGCCGTCTCCATCACCGGCATTGCCGGGCCTGAGGGCGGCAGCGAGATGCGGCCGGTCGGCACGGTGGTCTTCGCCCGCGCCGAAAAGGGCAACGACAGCGAGAACGTGGTGGCGGACCTGCGGCGCTTCCCGGACAATGGCCGCGCCGGCATCCGCCTTCAGGCGGCGCTATGTGCGCTGGACCTGCTGCTGCCGGAGTCCGCCGGGCCGTAAAGCTCTGCCGCCCGCGCCTCGAAAGCGCCGATCATTTTGCGCAGTGCCCGGTCAAACATCTGCCCGGCCAGCATCTCGAACATGCGGTTCTTGAAGGCGAAATCCACCTCGAAATCGACCAGCACACCACCCTTGCCATCGTCGCGAAAGCGCCAGTCGTTGCTGAGATATTTGAGCGGTCCGTCCACATAGTCGACGTGGACATGCCCCGGCCGCTCCTTGACCACACGCGAGGTGAAGGTCTCGCGCAGCGCCTTGAAGCCGACGATCATGTCGGCGACCATCTCCGTCTCGTTGTTGGACCGGATGCGGATGGCGCTCACCCAGGGCAAAAACTCGGGATAAGCGCCGACGTCCGCCACCAGATCGAACATCTGCTCGGCCGTATAGGGCAGCGCCCGCGTCTCGCTATGCCGGGGCATGTCCGTTTTTCTCTGGGCCGTTCGTCCCGGCGTCATTCTTCTTCGCCAGCGCCGCTTCACGCGCCGCGCGCATCTGAACGAAATCCTCACCAGCATGATAGCTGGAGCGGGTAAGCGGACTGGACGCGACCTGGAGGAAGCCCTTGGCCCGCGCGATGGCGCCATAGGCGCGGAAAGCATCGGGCGTCACGAACTCGGCGACCGCGGCATGCTTGGGCGTTGGCCGCAGATATTGCCCCATGGTGAGGAAATCCACGTCCGCCGAGCGCATGTCGTCCATCACCTGATGCACTTCGAGTCGCTCCTCGCCCAGCCCCAGCATAACGCCGGACTTGGTGAAGATAGACGGATCGAGTCGCTTCACCATCTCCAGCAGCCGTAGCGAGGCGTAATAACGCGCGCCGGGGCGGATGGTGGGGTAGAGGCGCGGCACCGTCTCCAGATTGTGATTATAGACGTCCGGCCGCGCGGCGACGATGGCCTCCACGGCGGCTTCGTGCTTGTTGCGGAAGTCCGGCGTCAGGATTTCAATAGTGGTAGCGGGCGTCGTGCGCCGTAGCGCCTCGATCACCTTCACGAACTGCCCTGCCCCGCCATCGGCGAGGTCATCGCGGTCGACGGACGTGACGACGATATGTTCCAGCCCCATTTCGGCGCAGGCGTCGGCCAGATTCTGCGGCTCACGCGGGTCGACCGGGCGCGGCATGCCCGTCTTGACGTTGCAGAAGGCGCAAGCGCGCGTGCAGGTGTCGCCCAGGATCATCACCGTCGCGTGCTTCTTGGACCAGCACTCGCCGATATTGGGGCAGGCTGCCTCCTCGCACACCGTTGCGAGTCCTTTCGCGCGCATGAGATCGCGTGTGGCCTGATAGCCCGCGCTCACTGGCGCCTTGACCCGGATCCAGTCCGGCTTGCGGGGCCGCTCGCGGCGCGGCTCGGATGCGATGTCGTTCATGCGGCCCAGATAGCTCTCCTGCCAAGGGGTTGCCAGCCCCCTTGTTCTGCTGCACAGGGCAACGCGATGGTCAATTTTGACGACATGCTCGAAGGATATCGCCGCTTCCGCAAGACCGGATGGGCGAATCAGCGAACGCGCTGGGACGAACTCAAGGACGGGCAACATCCTCGCGTGATGGTCATTGCCTGCTCGGACAGCCGGTGCGAGCCGGCCGAAATTTTCGATACCAATCCCGGCGAAATCTTTGTCGTGCGCAACGTCGCGGCACTGGTGCCGCCTTTCGAAACCACAAAGGGTCGCCACGGCGTCTCGGCCGCGATGGAATTCGCGGTGCAGATCCTGGAAGTTGAGGAAATCGTCGTCATGGGCCACGGCCTGTGCGGCGGATGCAGCGCGGCCCTCTCGCAGAACCTCCACGACGCTCCGCTTGGCGAAGGCGGCTTCATTGCCGGCTGGATCGCGATGCTGGACGAAGCGCGCGCACGCGTGGTCGCCGAGCATGGCGAGGATCGCAGCCGCGTTGCTGGCCGCGCCATGGAGTATGAGGGCGTCAAGGTCAGCCTTGAAAATCTACGCACCTTCCCCTGGATCAAGGAGAAGGAAGAGAAGGGCAAGCTGGCGCTCAAGGGCGCCTATTTCGCCATCACGGACGGCCTGCTGCATCTGCTGGACGAGAAGACAGGCCAGTTCGCGCCCTATGAATAGCCGCCCGCTCGCGTGGGAACCGGCGCCACCGCCGCGGCATTAGCAGGCATGACCATCGCGCGGCATCTCCTCATCAAAGGTCACGTTCAAGGTGTCTTCTATCGCGGCTGGGCGGTGGGGACCGCGCGCGAACTTGGGCTCGCTGGGTGGGTCCGCAACCTGCGCCGAGGCGACGTGGAGGCCGTGGTTCAGGGCGACGCGGATGCTGTTGTGCGCTTCATCGACCTGAGCTGGCAGGGTCCGCCCGCGGCGCGAGTCGAGGCAATCGACGTGACAGACAGGGCAGTTGAAACCCTCGCCAGCTTCGAGCAGCGCCCTACCGTTTGACCTCCCGGTGTCTTGCACAAGCTGGACCCGAGAGCCCAACCGACAATCTTAGCCGCCCTGGGCTCCAGTTCCCACAGCAGCATAGGGATTCACTTGCGTCAATCTGCGGGAAAATCCGCATAGGCGTCGTTGGGCCACAGGAAATTGGTGCAGGTCATCATCACGCTGAAATCCAATGCGCGTACCTGATGCCACCAACCCACCGGAATGTAGAGCATCTCGCCCGGTTCAAGCGTCACCACATAGGGCCGCACGCCCTGCGCCTGCGGATGACGCGCCATGCAGGCGGGATCCTCCAGATCGTGCACGTCACTGAACACATGGCGGCGATGGGCCATCAGGGCTGTCTGCTCTGGCGGCACCAGCAGGATGCGCTTGCGGCCTACGATCTGGATCAGGAGATTGTTAGTGAGGTCGAAATGAAGCGGCGTGAAAGTGCCGGCCGGGCCGATCCAGAGCATGCCCTCGCCCGGTCCGAGCAACGCCGGTACGGGACGCACATCCGCCATCAACGGCGCGAAAGCGGCCCGGTTGGCGGCGCTGTTATAGGCGGTCACATAGGCATCGTTACCGGGATTGTCCGCAATAAGGTCGAGATAGGCCGCGAAGGGCAGCACGCGCTTGTGCCGGTCCTTGGAGAGTTCGAAATCGCCGGCCTGGGTACGGCCGCCCTGATATTCGACCGGTGCATCACCGACCGCCGTCCGCAGATAATCCGGCGTCCAGCGCGCGAGCGCCGGCCAGTCGGCCATGGCTCCGGCAATGATGCAGGGCCGGCCCGGCGCATAGAAATAGTCGAGAAACTGCTCCGTGCTCAGGCCCTCGCAGCGCATCAACGCACTGGCGGCCGGCGATAGACGCCGCTGCCGCTCCATCGTGGCAAGCAGCCAGTCACGCCGGGCGAACGCCAGGGCCGTCTCGTACGCGCCAGCGACCGCGGTCATTGGCATATCCGGCATGACGATGGCGGCCGCCCTGCCGTCATGTGCGCCATCGAAATCGATGGATCGCACACTTGATCCAGCCGATCATCGCGCCCTGCGCCTCCAGCGCGCAACAGCGGCGATTCCGCCTTCCCCCTATTGGCTGCCATGCCCCCTCGCCTCGCTTAACCGTCGGAAGGACCAGATCGTCACCGCGAGGCGACGCTCCAGCCCAGGACGCGGACCCTATCTCAGGATCAATCGCAAGGCGAGACCGGCGCGACTCCGACTTATCGCGTCAGCTTCTTGTAAGCCAAGCGCGTGGGCCGGTCGGCCGCATCACCCAGGCGGCGGCGCTTGTCTTCCTCATACATCTCGAAATTGCCCTCGAACCACTCGACGTGACTGTCGCCCTCGAAGGCGAGGATGTGCGTGGCGAGACGATCGAGGAAGAAGCGGTCGTGGCTGATGACCACGGCGCAGCCGGCGAAATTCTCCAGCGCATCTTCCAGCGCGCGCAGCGTCTCGACGTCGAGATCGTTGGTCGGCTCGTCGAGCAGCAGAACGTTGCCGCCTTCCTTCAACATCTTGGCGATGTGCACACGGTTGCGCTCGCCGCCCGAGAGCTGGCCGACCTTCTTCTGCTGGTCCACGCCCTTGAAGTTGAAGGCGCCGACATAGGCGCGAGTCTGGATCTCATGCTTGCCGATGGTCATGAGGTCATGGCCGCCGGAGATTTCCTCCCACACATTCTTGCTGGCATCGAGGGCATCGCGGCTCTGGTCGACATAGCCCAGCTTCACCGTCTCGCCGATCTCGATGGTGCCGCCGTCCGGCTGCTCCTGCCCGGTGATGAGTTTGAAGAGCGTGGACTTGCCCGCGCCGTTGGGGCCGATCACACCGACAATACCCCCGGGCGGCAGGGTAAAGTCCAGATTCTCGAACAGCAGCTTGTCGCCATAGGCCTTGGTGAGGCCCTTCGCCTCGATCACCTTGCCGCCCAGGCGCGGCGGCGTCTGAATGACGATCTGCGCCTTGCCGGGGGCGCGCGCTTCCTGCCGTTCCACCAATTCGTCGAAGGCCCTAATACGGGCCTTGCTCTTAGTCTGACGTGCCTTGGGAGACTGGCGGATCCACTCCAGCTCTTCCTTGATCGCCTTCTGGCGCCCGGCCTCCTCGCGCTCTTCCTGCTCCATGCGCTTGGCCTTGGCCTCCAGCCAGGCGGAGTAGTTGCCCTCGAACGGAATACCCCGCCCGCGGTCCAGCTCCAGCACCCAGCCCACCACATTATCGAGGAAGTAGCGGTCGTGGGTGACGAGGATGACGTTGCCGGCATAGTTGATGAGATGCTGCTCCAGCCACTGGACGCTTTCGGCGTCGAGATGGTTGGTCGGCTCGTCGAGCAGCAGGATGTCCGGCTTCTCCAGCAACAGGCGGCACAGCGCAATGCGGCGCTTCTCACCACCGGAGAGATTCTCGACACTCCAGTCGCCCGGCGGACAGCGCAGCGCCTCCATGGCGATCTCGAGTTGGTTATCGAGGGTCCAGCCGTCGACCGCGTCGATCTTTTCCTGAAGCTCGCCCATTTCCGTCATCAGCGCATCGAAATCGGCGTCTTCCGGCGGATCGGCCATCAGCATGCTGATCTCGTTGAAACGGTCGATCATGTCGGCGATGGGGCGCACGCCGTCCTTCACATTCTCGATCACATTCTTGTTGGGGTCGAGCTGCGGCTCTTGGGCGAGATAGCCCACGGTGATGCCTTCCGCCGCCCAGGCCTCGCCCTGATACTCGGTATCGATGCCGGCCATCACCTTCATCAGGGTGGACTTACCGGCGCCGTTGACGCCGATGATGGCGATCTTGGTGCCCGGCAGGAACTGAAGGTGGATATTGTTGAAAATCGGCTTCTGCGCGCCGGGGAAGGTCTTGGTGAGCCCCTTCATGACGAAGCTGTACTGGACGGCCATCGGAACGGTCCTCTTGGGTATCGGAGTGAAGATGTGTAGAAAGTCCGCGCCCGGTTAGCCGAGGCCGCGGGTCTTGGCAAATATCCGCTGCGCAACGTGCGGCGGGCGCGAAGCGGCATCAAAGGGAGACGGTGGTTTCCCGGCGCCTTTCGCGTGCGGTAGCTGGCACGCTTATTGCCAAGTGGATTAGTTGATAAATGCCTTGATTTCGACGTTCGACGCGCTAAGGGGGCCACTCGTGCACCTGCGAGGCACGAAATGCTATGGGAGCCAGAAAAGATGAAGAAGCTTGCTATTGCCTGCACCGCTGCTGCCCTGATGACCCTGGCGGCATGCGGCGGACAGCCGGAAGCTGAAGCCAACAACGCATCGAACATTGCGGTGACGGACGAGCTCGATCTCAATGCCGCCAACGCGATCGACAACGCTGCGAACGAAGCGGCTGCGGTCAACAACGCGGCTCCGCTCGAGAACGTCGCACAGTAATCCGGCACCCGGCCGCAAGGCCCGGATGTTCGAAAAAAAGAGGTCGCGCCCGGCGCGGCCTCTTTTTTCATGCCCGCCAAACCCCTCGCGTGGTGAAAGGACGATTGCGGTCTCGCCAGCCCTTGGCTAAGCGGGCCCCGTCGGGGAGTAGCGCAGCCTGGTAGCGCATCTGCTTTGGGAGCAGAGGGTCGCAGGTTCGAATCCTGTCTCCCCGACCACTTTTCAATTATACTTTTTAGGCGATTTCGGGCTGGAAACGGTCAGGCATGTGCCGGACCTGTGGGACCGAAATGGTCTCTCTCTCTTCCAATGTTGATCCGGCGAGCCTCGTCGGTGACCTAATCCTTCTGCAACGGTCATTATGAGGGCCAGTCGGCTGCGGGTCGGTGGACGGCTTCCTTGAGGGCCGCGAGGGCTGCCCACAGCCTTGCCGGTCCTCATCTTCAGCGAGACGCGTGCGCTGTCTCTCATTGGCAAGAACGATCACGATATGGACTTTCTGAAGCGAAGCTCCACGCTCAGACAAAGGGTGTCGCGAACTCCAGGCGAATGCCTCCTGGGATGAAGACCAGGAAGTGACGGACCGTCGATCCTGGCCCGATCGGCCCGGGGGCATGGTCCACCACCACCTCGGGATGAGCGCTGACCTTTTGCCACGCCGCCTCCAACGCCGCATCGTCTGCCACGCTGAGCGAGAGGTGATGGAGGCCGATATTGGCGCGCCGGTCAAAGGCGCGCGCCGTCAGCGGATCGTCGGCACGCCAAAGCGTCAGCAAGACAGCGCCATCGGATACGAAGATTGCTGGATAGGCGGGTACGCTGCCCACCTCGTCGAACCCGAGCACGCCGCAGAAAAAGTCACGCGCCTGATCGAGATCCGAGACAGTGAGGCCGATGTGGTGAACGCCGCAGGTGAGCTTCTCGGTCATAGGTTCAATCCTTCCAGTTGGAGGACGCGGCACGCAACCCCGCCGGTTCGTCGAGCAAGGGATGCGTATCGCGCCGGATTTCGGCTTCGGTGAAACGGGGCGTAATGTGCTGCGAGCAGTTCCAGTCATATCCCTTCACGTCGATCAGGAAGGCGCGCTCCGGTTCGGCGGCGTAGTCCGGGTCCATCAGCGCGGCGATGTCGGCAGGATCCTCGCTCGCCCATGCGTGGCCAATCAGCTTCAGACGCCGGCGGTTCGGATAATCCATGAGAAACAAGGAGACCCGGTCGTCATGGGCCAGGTTCGCGGCGGACAGATACTGCCGATTGCCGCGATAGTCGGCAAAACCGATCCGATTGCCTGCGATCCGCCGCAGAAAACCACGCGGGCCGCCGCGATGCTGGACATAAGGCCAGCCATCCTCGCTCACGCTTGCCATGTAGAAGCTATCGCGCGCGGCGATGAAAACGATCTCACGATCCGTAAGGATGTCCACCGGGCCGGCGTCTGCTTCTTTTTTGGCGTAGGACGCGCGCGAGCCCGCCGCCTCCTGAAGCGCACGGGCGCGCGGGCCGAACATCGTATGAAGATAGGTCTGTGCCATGCTCCACATCCTATTCAATTGCCATCCGCGCGATAATTGGCGATATTTGGCATTCACTATTTCGCTTTGGAGAAGAATGGATCGGTTCCAGGCTCTGACCGCCTTCGTTGCGGTGGCCGATCATCGCGGCTTCGCGGTGGCAGCGCGCGCGTTGCACACGTCGCCGCCCGCAATGACACGCGCGGTGGCCGCCTTGGAGCGGCATCTCGGCGTAACCCTGTTCCACAGGTCGACCCGCGCGGTATCGCTCACGGATGAGGGCGCGGCCTTCCTCGAGCGGGCGCGTCGCATCCTCGCGGACCTGCGTGAAGCCGAACATATCCTGATGGGCGGGCGGGCTGTGCCGCGCGGTCAGCTCTACGTGACCGCGCCCGTGATGTTCGGGCGCCTTCACGTCATGCCCGCGATCAGCGCGCTGTTGGCGACCCATAGCGGGCTTAGTGCGCGCATGATGCTGCTCGATCGCAATGTCCGAATAGTCGAAGAAGGGATCGATGTCGCAGTTCGGATCGGCACGCTCGCGGACAGCGCACTGCGTGTCCTTCCCATCGGAACCGTGCAGCAGACCATCGTCGCAAGCCCGGACTATCTGTCGGAGCATGGCATCCCCGCCTCCCTGGCCGATCTCACCGATCATCGCTTCATCATCGCCAACAGCGTACGCGACGGGACGGAATGGCGGTTTGGCGCGAAGCGTGACGCCATCGTTGAGGTTGTGCCGCGGATCACGGTCAACACGATCGACGCCGTGATTGCGGCCGCTGAGGCCGGCCTGGGCCTGGCCAACGTGCTGAGCTACCAGTCGGCCGAGGCCATCGCGAACGGACGGCTCGTTCGTGTGCTGGCGGACTATGCGCCGCCGCCGGTGCCGGTCAGCTTGCTCTATGACGCCGGCCGCGCCGCGATGCCGGCAGTGCGTGCCTTCATCGAAGCGATGCGCATGCGTGCCAAACAGGGCGCCTGGGGCTGATCGTCGCCCTAGCGAACGGCCGGACGACGCCAACTGCTAAGGAGGCGGCCATTGGGTCGTTCAGCTCAGCGTGGCGGGGCATCCGGCCGGGTCGCGCGAAACGGTCACGCGTCATGCCGATGACGCATAATCTGGTATCCACGCCTCTTTACACGAGCGGGCCAGTTCTACAGGAACATTCTCCTTCCCGGGGGTTTCTAGAGCCGGAAATGGCCGCACAATAACAGGGAGAGCGCCCATGAGACCGCTCCGCCAGATTTTTCCCGCACCGCTCCTGGCTCTCATCGTCGGCCTTGTCATCGCGCTCATTGCCATCGTCCTTATTATCGGCGGCATCTGGCTCGTCGCGCTCGGCGGCTCGGCTTATTATCTGCTGGCAGGCATCGCCATGTTTGCATCCGGTCTGCTCTTGATGCGCGGTCAGCGCATCGGCGGATGGCTATACTGCGCGGTGGTCTTCGTCACGCTCATCTGGGCGCTCTGGGAAGTGGGCGGCAATGGCTGGGCGCTGGTGCCACGCATCGTTGCCCCAGTGGTACTGCTGATTGCCGTGCTCTTCGCCATGGCTGCGCTTTCGCTAAGGCCGTACCGCTGGCGGATCGCCCTCGGAACGAGCGCGATTATCGTCATGCTCTGCATCGTAAGCGGCGCCATGCTGGGCTGGCTCAACCGCCCACGGCCGCTCGCGCCACTCCCGGCTGCGCATATGACCATGAGGGACCCAGCGCTCATGCAGCCCGGCGCCGACTGGCCGGCTTATGGCGGCTCCGAAAGCGCGCGGCGCTATTCGCCCCTCGCTCAGATCACTCCCGCCAATGTCGGCAAGCTCACGCGCGCCTGGCTGATCCATACCGGCGACCTTCCTTCTCCACAGGCGCAGGGCACCTACGGCGCGGAGAATACCCCACTCAAGGTAGGGAACAGCCTCTATGTCTGCACGCCCAAGAACATCGTCCTGGCACTCGATCCGGCTACCGGACGGCAGCAATGGCGGTTCGACCCCAAGGTGCCGGACGATGCCATTCCCTATACGGCGGCCTGCCGGGGAGTCGCCTATTATGTCGTGCCGGACGCTGCGCCCGATCAGGCCTGCGCGCGGCGCATTCTCTTCGGCACACTCGATGCGCGGCTCTTCGCACTCGATGCCGCGACGGGCCGCCCTTGCCAGGATTTTGGCAGCAATGGCGAAGTCGATACCAAAATCGGCATGGGCCCTACCCCGCCGGGCTATGTCTCGATCAACTCCCCACCCACCATCGTGCGCGGCGTGGCCGTAACGGGCCATCAGGTGCTCGACGGACAGGATCGCTGGGCGCCCTCCGGCGTAATCCGGGGCTTTGACGCCGTCACCGGCAAGCTGCTCTGGGCCTGGGACATGATGAACCCGGAATGGAGCGGCTATCCCCCGCCGGGCAAGACATGGGCGCGCGGCACGCCCAATATGTGGACCATCGCCTCGGGCGATGAACAGCTGGGCCTCGTTTATCTGCCGATGGGCAATGCGGCAGCGGATTATTATTCCAGCCTGCGCCGCCCGGCCGAGAATCTCTATGCCACCTCACTGGTCGCGCTCGACGTAACAACGGGCAAGCCCCGCTGGCGCTTCCAGGCGGTGAAGAAGGATGTGTGGGATTATGATTTCGGCGCACAGGCGACTCTGATCGATTATCCCGCCCCCGGCGGCGCCGTGCCTGCGCTCGTTCTGCCCAGCAAGCAGGGTGACATCTATGTGCTGGACCGACGGACCGGCGCGCCGCTCACGCCCATCGGAACTATTCGTGTGCCCGGCGGCGGTGTCGAGCCGCAGGAGCGCGCGCCCACACAGATCGTGTCGCTCTGGCATACGCTGCGCAAGCCCGACCTTACCGAGCGCGACATGTGGGGCATGTCGCCCATCGACCAGATGATCTGCCGAATCCAGTTCCGCAAGGCGAGCTACAAGGGCTATTTCACGCCGCCCGAGAGCGATCGCCGTTCGATCGAATATCCCGGCTATAATGGTGGGACGGACTGGGGCGGCGTCGCAGTCGATCCGGTGCGCGGCGTCATTGTCGCCAATTATAACGACATGCCCAATTATGTTCGCCTCGTGCCTCGCGCCGAAGCCGACAAGCGCGGCTGGGCGCCGCGCGACCAAGCGCGCGGGCGGATCGGCGGGGCAGAGGGCGCTGGCGATCCGCAGGCTAACACGCCCTATGCCGTGGATGTGAACGCCGGCTGGCGGCTCCCCTTTACCGGCCTGCTCTGCAAGCAGCCCCCTTATGGCGGCATCCGCGCTATCGACATCGCCACCGGCAAGACCATCTGGGACCGTCCGTTCGGCACTGCGCGCACAAACGGCCCCTTCGGCATCCCTTCCATGCTGCCGATCAACATCGGCACGCCTAATAATGGCGGAGCGGTAGTGACGGCGAGCGGGCTCATCTTCATCGCGGCGGCGACCGACAATCTGATCCGCGCCATCGACCTCACGACCGGACGCACGCTTTGGTCGGACGTCTTGCCTGCTGGCGGCCAGACGACGCCCATGACCTATGAGGCGAACGGCAAGCAATATGTCGTCCTCTATGCCGGCGGCCACCATTTCATGGAAACGCCCATTGGCGACAAGGTGATCGCTTATGCACTGCCCTGAGTCCCGCGGCCCGGGCGGGATCGGAGCGTCGAGCGAGCCGACGGCGGCATAGCGAGCCCTCATGGCCGCTCCCACCGCCTTCGGCCACATCAAGGGCAATATCGTGCTCTATGGCGCGCTGTTCGCCAATCTCGGCATTGCGCTCGCCAAATTCGTGGCGGCGGCAATCAGCGGCTCCTCTTCCATGCTCTCTGAAGGCGTGCATTCGCTGGTCGACAGCGGCAATCAGATCCTGCTGCTCTACGGCCAGGCGCAGGCCAAGCGCCCGCCGGACCGCTTCCACCCGTTCGGCTATGGCCGCGAGCTGTATTTCTGGGCGTTCGTCGTCGCGATCCTGATCTTCGCGGTGGGCGCGGGCGTCTCGCTTTACGAGGGCTGGGTGCATATCGCGGACCCCGAGCCGCTGCGCGATCCTACCATCAACTATGTCGTGCTCGCCGTCGCCGCACTGCTCGAGGGCACGTCCTGGACCATTGCGGTGCGCGAATTCGGCGCGCGGCGTGGCAGGACCGGCTGGTGGGAGGCGATCCGGCAATCGAAGGATCCGGCCGGCTTCATCGTGCTGTTCGAAGACAGCGCCGCGCTGCTCGGCCTCGCCATCGCCGCGGCGGGGGTCTGGGCCAGCCATACGACCGGCGATCCGCGCATCGACGGCGTCGCCTCCATCGCCATCGGTCTCATTCTCGCTGCCGTCGCCATTCTGCTGGCGCGCGAGGCCAAGGGCCTGCTCATTGGCGAGAGCGCCGATCCCGCCCTCATCAGCGCGATCTGGAGCTTGCTCGAAAAGCGCGCCGAGATCAGCGCAGTCAATCATGTCCGCACCATCCACACAGCGCCGGATGCCGTTTTCGTGGCGATCAGCGCCGACTTCGAAGACCGGTTGACCATGGGCGAAGGCGAAACGCTGATCGAAGAGATCGAAACCGCGCTCAAGACGGCATCACCGCAGATCAGCTCCATCTATATCCGGCCGGAGAAGCAGCACGACGCGGTGGTGCAAGACCGCCCGGACCGGCCCGCCGAGCAATAAAGGCGGGCTACCTCACTCTGGCCCCGCCTTCTCCAAGAAGAACTGCGCCCTGCGCAGACAAGAGCCCAAGGCCGTCGGCGAGGCCGTGATTGCCTTCACAGCAACGCGAAAAGGGGGGGTACCCAACTGAGTTGCTTCACTCGACCGCCACAACCCTCAGCGAACGCCCAGTGCCCGCGCCTGGGCCTCGATCTCTGCCGCCCGGGCGGGATTGGCCTTCACCGCTTGCGCCAGCGCGGCGCGCGCTTTTTCGGGCTCGCCCATGGACATGCGGCTGCGGATGAGCAGCAGCCAGCCATCCACGCGCTCAGGCTCCTGCTGGAGGCGCTCCTCAAGCCGGGCGACCATCGTTTCGGCCATCTGCCGCTGCTCGGCGGGGCTCATCGCCGCTGCGGCTTCCACCTGCTCCGGCGTGGGGCCACGCGCGGGCACCGGCGCACCGGCCGGCTGCTTCACCGCCGCCATGCGCTCGGCCGTCTCGATGCCGTTCGCCTCACCCACTTGCGTGATGGTCCGCCGCAGATTTTGCTCCCAAGGCGCGCCGGTGGGTGTATCGGCGAGCAGCGCCAGCCAATCCTCGATGGCGCCGGCATGATCTCCCGAAAGGCTGCGCGCGGTCGCCAGGAAATAGCGCGTGCGCGGGTCCTGAGGGTCGATCGCCGCTGCCTTGCGGAAGGCCGCCAACGCCTCGGCGGGCATGCTCTGTCCGTCGCCCGCGAGCACCAGCGCCTCGCCCAGCGCCGCCCAATCCTGCGCCTCGTCGGGCCGCAGCTGCGTCGCGCGGCGATAGGCGTCCGCCGCCTCGGCATGGCGCTGCGTGGCGGCATAGGCACGGCCCAGCAAGGCCCAGGCAGCGGCATCATCCGGCGCCTCGCGCGTGCGTGCCTCCAGCCGCGCGACCATGGCGGCATCCTCGTCCGCCTCGTCCGCCGCAGCCTGCTCGGTCGCTGCCGGCGCATTGCGGTCGCTCTGAATGCGGTAGCCGATGCTGCCCACCGCGATCAGCACCGCGCCAGCCAGGCTCCAACGGGCCATTCGGGAAAAACGGTCGGTCTGCGACATGATCGTCAAGGCTCCTGAGGGGGGAAGGGCGCCGCCTGCTTCGACGCAAATGCAGGTCCAGGCAAGCCCCTTCTCTACGCGCCATAGACTTCGGCCTCGCGCGGCCCTAAATGCGCGCGATGACCCATGCTTTCGCCAAGATGCACGGCCTCGGCAACGATTTCGTTGTGATCGACGAGCGCGCCGGCCCGCTCGCGATGACCGGCGTGCTCGCACGGGCGCTGGCCGATCGCCGCACCGGCATCGGCTGCGATCAGCTCATCCTCATCGGCCAGTCGGACAAGGCCGATGTTGCCATGCGCATCTTCAACCAGGACGGTAGCGAAGTGGAAGCGTGCGGCAATGCCACGCGCTGCGTGCCGCTGTTCGTGGGTCGCGACGTCACCATCGAGACCAAGGCCGGCATCCTTAGCGCGCAGATGCACGATGGGCTGGTGAGCGTCGACATGGGCGAACCGCGCTTCGACTGGGACGCGATTCCCCTCGCTTACGCCATGGACACGCTGGAGATGCCGGTGAGCTGGGACGATCTTCCCGCCCCCAGCGCGGCCAATATCGGCAATCCGCATGTCGTCTTCTTCTGCGCCGATCTGAGCGCCGTGGACATGGCGCGGCTGGGCCCGCAGATCGAGACGGATCCGCTTTTCCCCGCGCGCGTGAATGTCAATTTCGCGCAGATCGTCGGCCCCGACCATATCCGCCTCACGGTCTGGGAGCGCGGCGCCGGCTTCACCAGCGCCTGCGGCACCGGCGCCTGTGCCACCGCCGTCAGCGCCATCCGCCGCAAGCTGTGCGCGGGGCCCGTGCGCGTGACGCTGGAAGGCGGCGACCTCGTCATCGACTGGACGCCGGGCGGCCGCATCACCATGACCGGTCCGGCCACGCACGTCTATGCCGGCACCATCGATCTTGCGGCGCTGGCCGGCACGAGGGAATGAGCGAGCCCGAGATCATCACTCTGGGCTGCCGGCTTAATATCGCCGAGAGCGAGGCGATGCGCCAACAACTGGGCGAGCAGGACGACCTCATCGTGGTGAACAGCTGCGCCGTCACTGGCGAGGCGGTGCGCCATACCCGCCAGGCAATCCGCCGCGCTCACCGCCGTCGACCGGAGGCGCGCATCGTCGTCACCGGCTGCGCGGCGCAGATTGAACCAGAGACGTTCGCCGCCATGCCGGAAGTATCCCTTGTTCTCGGCAATGGTGAGAAGGCCGACATCGCGCGGCACCTCCATGGTGACGGGCTGTGTGTGGGTGACGTCATGACGGTACGCCAGCAGGCGCCGCAGCTCCTCTCTGCTTTTGCCGAGCGTGTGCGCGCCTTCGTGCCTGTGCAGAACGGCTGCGACCATCGCTGCACCTTCTGCATCATTCCCTATGGCCGGGGTGCGAGCCGCTCCGTACCGGCGGGCGCCGTGGTCGACCAGGTGAAGCGCCTTGTGGACGAAGGCGTGCAGGAAATCGTGCTGACCGGCGTGGACGTCACCAGCTATGGGCCGGACCTGCCGGGCAGCCCTACGCTAGGCTTGCTCGCCGAACGGCTGCTACGCCATGTGCCGGCCCTGCCCCGCCTGCGCCTGTCCTCCCTGGACGGCGTGGAAATCGACGAGCGCCTGTTCGACCTGCTGGTGAGCGAGCCGCGCATGATGCCGCATGTCCACCTCTCGTTGCAGGCGGGCGATGATCTCATTCTCAAGCGCATGAAGCGGCGCCACAGTCGGGCAGACGCGGTGAAGCTGGTGGCACAGCTCCAGGCTCGCCGGCCGGAGATCGCCATCGGCGCGGACATCATCGCCGGCTTCCCCACCGAAGATGACGCCGCTTTCGCCCATAGCCTGGCGCTGGTGCACGAATGCCGCATCGTCCACGGCCATATCTTCCCTTACTCGCCGCGCGAGGGCACGCCCGCCGCGCGCATGCCGCAAGTGGACGGCACCATTATTCGTGAGCGTGCCGCGCTGCTGCGCGAGGCTTGCGCGATGCAGCGCACCGGCTGGCTGCGCGCCCTCGTCGGCAGCGAGCAGCGCGTGCTGGTGGAGACAAGCGGCCTCACCGGCCATGCCGAGAATTTCGCGCCGGTGCGCTTTCCCGCGCCGCAGCCTGCCGGCCACATCGTCACCGCGCGCATTGCGGGGCTTGAGGATAATGCGCTCATCGCGCATGGACAGCCGCATGTCTGATACACTGAGCTGGCGCGAGCGACTCTTCGGCGGCTTCAAGCGCACATCCGATCGCCTGGGTGAGAATCTGGCGGGCTTGTTCACCAAGGCCGCGCTGGATGAGGAGACGCTCGACGAAATCGAGGAAGCCCTCATCGTCACTGATCTCGGCCCCGCAATGGCCGCGCGCATCCGCGAGCGCCTGGCCGAGGGGCGCTTCAATAAGGAGCTGACCGAGGACTATCTGCGCGAGATCATCGCCGAGGAAATCGAGAAAGTGCTCGTCCCCGTGGCGAAGCCCATCGAGATCGAGGCGTTTCCGCGCCCACAGGTCATTCTCGTCATCGGTGTCAACGGATCGGGCAAGACCACTACCATCGCCAAACTCGCGCACCTGTTCCAGGAGCAGGATTATGGCGTGATGCTGGCGGCGGGCGACACCTTCCGCGCCGCCGCCATCGGCCAGCTCAAGGTCTGGGCCGATCGGCTGGGCGTGCCCATCGTCTCGGGCCCCGAGGGCGGCGATGCCGCCGGCGTTGTATTCGACGCCGTGAAGCAAGCGACTGCGCAGGGCATCGACATCCTCATCGTCGATACCGCCGGGCGCCTCCAGAACAAGCGCGAGCTGATGGACGAGCTGGCCAAAATCCGCCGCGTGCTCGGCCGCCTCAACCCCGCCGCGCCGCATGACGTGGTGCTGGTGCTCGACGCCACCACCGGCCAGAATGCGCTCTCGCAGATCGAGATCTTCAAGGAAGTGGCTGGCGTCACCGGCCTTGTCATGACCAAGCTCGATGGCACCGCGCGCGGTGGCGTGCTGGTGGCGGCCGCCGAAAAGTTCAAGCTCCCCATCCACGCCATCGGCGTGGGAGAGAAAATCGACGATCTGCGCCCCTTCGATCCCGCCGAGCTGGCGCACGCCATTGCAGGAGCCGCTTATGCGCGCTGAACAGGACGACCGCCCCATCGACGTGACAGTCGACAGCGCCCCCATGGCGCCCGGTCCCAAGGGCGAAGGCTGGCTGCCCATGGCGCTGGATTTCGGGCCGCTGCTCATCTGGTTCCTCTCCTATCGGATCGCGAAGTGGCATTTCGGCGCGGCGGAGCATCTCCAGAGCACCATCGCCTCCACTGCCGTATTCATGGCGGCCATTGTCGTGGCGGTGATTGTCAGCCGCCTGAAGCTCGGCCGCGTCTCGCCAATGCTGTGGCTCTCGGCCGTGTTGGTCGTCTTCTTCGGAGGCCTCACCATCTATCTGCGCGATCAGAGCTTCATTCAGGCCAAGCCGACCATCATCTACGCCTTCTTCGCGCTGATGCTGCTGGGTGGATGGCTGCGCGGCAAGCCACTGCTGCGCTACCTGCTCCAATCCGCCTATAACGGGCTCGACGAGAAAGGCTGGCTCAAGCTCTCGCGCAACTGGGGCCTGTTCTTCATCGGCCTCGCGCTTGCCAATGAGGCAATGCGCGCTGCGCTCAGTTTCGACACCTGGCTTACCATCAAAGTATGGGGCGTCACGTTCGCTACATTTGTCTTCGGCCTGGTCAACCTGCCGATGATGATGAGACACGGCCTCAATCTCGGCATCGAAGAAGCTGAAAAAAAGAGGTGATTGCGGCTATCTCCCTGTACCGGATAGCCGCAGCCGGTGCCGAGCAACTGCTCGATGGGGCGATCAGATCGGATCATCCGGCATCCTACTCGCCTTCTCGCGTGCCCCCCTTGTCACCGGCACGGGATTTTGTAACGGCGAGAGCTCCTTTCATGGTGGGCGTGGCTTCATGACCTCGAAGAATCAGGCGTCTCCTCCTCCGCTCTTCTTCTTCCGCCAGTTCCTCAAGTCGCCGCGTGGCGTGGGGTCAATCATTCCCACGTCCGCCGTCGCCGTTCGGGCTGCCCTCGCCCCGGTGGACTGGAGCGAGGTGCGCTGCGTCGTCGAATATGGGCCCGGTACCGGCGTCTTCACCCGCGCCCTGCTTGACCGCATGGAGCCGCAGGCACGGCTGGTCGCCATCGACACCAGCCCCGATTTCATTGCCTATCTGCGCCAGTCCATCGACGATCCGCGCCTCATCACTGTCCACGGTTCCGCCGCACAGGTGGAGATCATCCTTGCCGGGCACGGCCTGCCGCATGCCGATGTGGTGGTCTCCGGCCTCCCCTTCTCTACCCTTCCGACCGAGGCGGCCGAGGCGATCATGGACGCGACGGCCCGCACCATCCGGCCGGGCGGTGCCTTTCTTGTCTATCAATATTCGCGCTTCGTACGGTCGCTCCTGCGCGCCCGCTTCGCGCGGGTGGACGAGGCGCGCGTGTGGCGCTGCATTCCGCCGTTGCAGTTGTTCCATGCCTGGCACACGGCTCGACGAGGGGGGGCTATTTGCCGCGCGGATCCCAGCGCAGCGCCAGGCGCCGCGTCACGGTGAAGTCCAGTACGCCGACCAGCAGATAATCGAACCACCAGCGCAGCCGACTGAGCGGACGCGCCATGGCACGGAACGTCGGCCGGTCGATCCGCTCGCTCTCGCTCGCCACATGATCGATCTCGCGGCGCAGTGCCGCGGCGAAAGCTTCATCCTCTACCCGCAGCACCAATTCGACATTGATGAAAAGGCTGCGCATGTCGAAATTGGCCGAGCCCACATAGCCGATGTCGTCGATGACGACGAGCTTGCTGTGAAGCTTCTGCGGCAGATATTCGAACAACTCGACCCCAGCGCGCAGCAACTTGCGATAGATATGTCGCGCCGCGCCGATGGTGGCCTTGTTGTCGGACCGGCTCGGCGTCACGATGCGAGCCGTGCCCCGGCGAGAGATGCCGCACAGGCGCCGCACCATGGCCCAACCCGGTGAGAAATAGGCTGCCGCCATATGGAGCCGGTGGCCGCGCTGGAGATCGCGTTTCACATAGCGCGCCCAGCAATTGAGATAGCGTGTCGGCCCTCCGACCAGCCAGATGGCCGCACCCTCGCCCGGCTCCCAGTCACGCACCATGCGCCGCAGCGCGCGGAAGCTCTGCCGGCGCCGCAGCGTCCAGGCCGCCAACCCGTCGAACCAAACGCATAGGGGCGTTACCAGCGGCCCTTCGATCCGCAAGGCCAGGTCGCGCCAGGCCTCTGGATCGTCCTCGGCCGAAAAATAGCCCTGCTCGATGTTGAACCCGCCGATCATAGCGCGCTTGCCATCGGCCATGACCATCTTCTGATGATTGCGGATGAGGTAGCGCGTCGAGCGGGGCTTGCCGAACCGGTCGAAGCGGGCCCCCGCCTCGATCAGTGGTGCAAACACCGCATCTGGCGTCGTGCTGGAGCCAAAAGCGTCCACCAGCAGCGTTACGGCGACGCCACGGTTGCAGGCGTCGATCAGCGCGTCGCGGACTTCCACGGCGCAGTCATCCCGCCCGAAGATATAGAAATAAAGATCGAGCCGCCGGCGCGCGCCTGCGATGAGCGCCTTGAGCGCATCAAGCCGCGCTGGGCCGTCCGGGATCAGGGTCAGGCGATTGCCGTCCACTTCCAGCGTCTGGCGCATGCCGTCCTTCTCGTCGCGCATATGCGTCATGAAGCCTTCATGGCCCAAAGAAACGGGGCTGCCAACAGCAGCCATTCCGCCGCGCCTTCGTCGCTTCTCCCGGGATGCAAATGACCAGGCGGCACCTCCCCTTTCACAGCTCCGCAAGCGCACTGTACGGCGCTTTTCATTGACTTTGCGTCGCCGTGCTGCTAGCTGAGCCGCCTTTCCGGCATTATCCGTTTGTTCGAGGAGCCAAGCATGGCGCGCGTTACCGTCGAAGATTGCATCGACAAGGTTCCCAATCGTTTCGATCTCGTCCTGCTGGCTGCCCAGCGCGCACGCTCCATTTCGGGCGGCGCGGAGCTCACGCTCGATCGCGACCGGGACAAGAACCCCGTGGTCGCGCTGCGCGAGATCGCCGAAGAGACCATCCTGCCCGAAGATCTCAAGAGCGATCTGATCGGCTCGATGCAGAAAATGCAGATCGATGACGACGATACGCCGGACGAGATCGGTTCGCTGGCGCGCTCGGCCGAGGCCCTGCGCCTCACCGCGGCAACGCCCCCGCGCAACCACAATCTGGGCGCCGACTACGACGGCTGAGTCGATGCTTTCAGTCTGGACGTTCGAAGAACCCGGCGCGCCATCGCCGGGTTTTTCTTTTGCTCCCGTGGACCTGAAGTTGCCAAGGCGGCGTCAAGCCAGTCTGAGGCGAGACTCTGCATAAGCCCTGCGACCTGAAAAACGGCTGAAGTTCTCCATCCGTCCCGCGAAGCGGGAATCTCATCCCAGCCCAACTCGATTACCTCCGGCGAACGGCCATTTCCTGATTTCGCAGGAGTCGCAAAACTAGAATTCGCCTCCTCAGGTAGAGCCGTTTTGCTTCCTAAAGATGTTCCGGGACCTGCGTTCTATTAAGTCATCCGGGCTCCTGGCGGTGGCCACGCACCTCGTTGACCTTGGAGCCGAACATCCCATGCGTTCTGGGAGTGGAAGAAAAGCAGAGGAGCCCTCCGACAAGTTCAGAACGAAGTTTTAGGGATGGCGGTCACCTGGCTTATGCCATCGGCTTCATTAGGCGACCGCCCGTCTACAAATCAGGCTGTCGTTCCAATATGGGCTCCGCAGCGCGGGCAGTGGCGATCCCCCGCTCTCTCGCCATCGCAAAGAAAAGGGCGCGGAGTCCTGAAACCCCGCGCCTTAATATTCATCAGCCCCGACTGCCTCAGGCGCCCGATGCCGTCTCCGAAACCGGTTTGGGTCGGCGCGTCTTGGGAATGGAGGTGCCTGCCACCGGCACGGCGGCCGGACGCAGCGTCTCCTTCTCGCGCTGGATCTCGCCCTTCTCGATCAGCGTCTTGATCTCGTCGCCCGAGAGCGTCTCATATTCCAGCAGTGCATTGGCGAGCAGGTGAAGCTGATCGTTATGATCGGTCAGGACCTGCCGCGCGCGGTCGTAACCGGTGTCGACGACCCGGCGAATTTCCTTGTCGATCCGCCGTGCCGTCTCGTCCGACATGTGGACGCGCTGGCTCTGGGAATAGCCCAGGAACGTCTCGCCCTGCGGCTCCTCATATTGCAGCGGGCCCAGCTCGTCGGACATGCCCCATTGCGTCACCATGTCGCGCGCCAGCCGCGTGGCGTACTGGATGTCGCTGGAAGCGCCCGAGCTCACCTTGTCATAGCCGAAGATGATTTCCTCGGCGACGCGCCCGCCCATGGAGACGGCGAGGTTCGCGTACATCTTGTCGCGGTGATAGCTGTAATTGTCCCGCTCCGGGAGGCGCATGACCATGCCAAGCGCGCGCCCGCGCGGGATGATCGTCGCCTTGTGGATCGGGTCGGACGCCGGCTCGTGCATCGCCACGATGGCATGGCCCGCCTCATGATAGGCGGTCATTTTCTTCTCGTCCTCGGTCATCACCATGGAGCGACGCTCCGACCCCATCATGACCTTGTCCTTGGCGGCTTCGAACTCGGCGCTCGCGACGAGGCGCTTGCCGCGCCGCGCCGCCATCAATGCCGCCTCGTTGACGAGGTTGGCGAGGTCCGCACCCGAGAAGCCAGGCGTACCGCGTGCGATGGTGCGCGCGTCCACGTCGGGCGCCAACGGCACCTTCTTCATGTGAACTTCCAGGATCTTCACGCGGCCCTCGATGTCCGGACGCGGCACGACGACCTGCCGGTCGAAGCGGCCGGGGCGCAGCAGCGCCGGGTCGAGCACGTCCGGCCGGTTCGTGGCGGCGATGATGATGATGCCTTCATTGGCCTCGAAGCCGTCCATCTCCACCAGAAGCTGGTTCAGTGTCTGCTCGCGCTCGTCATTGCCATTGCCCAGGCCAGCGCCGCGATGACGGCCGACCGCGTCGATTTCGTCGATGAAGACAATGCAGGGCGCGTTCTTCTTGGCCTGTTCGAACATGTCGCGCACGCGCGACGCACCGACACCGACGAACATCTCGACGAAGTCCGAGCCGGAAATGGTGAAGAACGGCACGCCCGCCTCGCCGGCAATGGCGCGCGCGAGCAGCGTCTTGCCGGTGCCGGGCGAGCCGACCAGCAGCGCGCCCTTGGGAATCTTGCCGCCCAGGCGCGCGAACTTGCTCGGATCCTTCAGGAACTCGACGATCTCCTGTAGTTCCTCGCGGGCTTCGTCGATGCCGGCCACATCGTCGAAGGTGACGCGGCCCTGCTTCTCGGTCAGCAGCTTGGCCTTGGATTTGCCGAAGCCCATCGCCCCACCGGCGCCGCCGCCCTTCTGCATCTGGCGCAGCACGAAAAAGGCAATGCCCAGGATGAGGACGAACGGCAGCGACTGGTAGAGCAGCGCCTGCCAGAAGCTGATGCCTTCCTCGGGCTGGCCGCTATACTTGACATTATGCGTGTCGAGCAGCGCGGTGAGCTGCGGATCGGGCACGCTGTAGGTCGTGAACTTCTCGTCATTCTTGAGCGTGCCGGTGATGCGGTCCTGCGCGATCGCCACGTCCTTCACCGCATCCGCCGCCACTTTCTCGCGGAATTCGGAATAGGCAATGGCCGTGCCCTTCTGCGTCACGCCCTGGCCCTCGAACAGGGTCACGAACATCAGCAGCGCCAGGAATACGCCCGCTACGATGACCGCGCTCTTGATCCAGGGATTGCCCTGCGGTTCCTTGTTGTCGTTCATCTCATCTCGCTTTCGCGTTTCAAAATAGGGCATCCCCGGCGGAACGCAATGGTCAGCCCGCACGCCGGGGCGGCGCCCGGCGCACGCTCCACCGCGCGCCGCCCGTCACGATGCAATCGGCGAGCGCGACGGTTCTACCATCGAAAAGTTGAACAAGCGCTTGATCCATGGCAGGCCCGCGCGGCGCCTCTGCCTGCGCGTGGACGGTGCGGATCATGAGCTGGAGCAGCCGCCGCAGCAATGCGGAGGGCAAGTCAGTCCGCGTGAGAACCACGCCATCTTCATCGGCGCGCACATGCTCGGCAGCCAGGCGCTCGGTCATCCAATCGAGCGCCGCATCCGCCTCGCTCAGCGCCTCGACGGAGCGATTGAGATGGGCGGGATCGACCAGATCCAGCGCATCGATGCGCTGGCGCAGCCGCGCGCGGTCGAAGCGCGGGTCGGCATTGCTCGGATCGTCGATGAATGGCACGTCCTGCGCCTTGCACCATGCGCGCAGATCGGCCCGACGAACGGCAAGGAGCGGACGCAGCAGCACGCCCCGGCGGCTGCGAATGGCAGCCAGGCCGCTTACGCCGGCGCCCCGGTTGAGCCGCATCAGCACGGTTTCGATCTGGTCGTCGGCCTGATGTGCCGTGAGCAGCCAGTCCAGTCCCTGTGCGATGCGCCAGTCCTCCAGCAGCGCATAGCGGACTCGCCGGCCTTCGGCCTGAAGATTGCCCCCAATCGGATTGCCCGGGCGGAGCGTTACGTGCGCGATTTCATGCACCGCACACCAGTGCGCCACCATCTCCGCTTCCGCGCGTGCTTGCGGCCGCAGCCCGTGATCCACCGTCGCAGCCGCCACTTGGCCCGGCCATTGGCGCGCGGCGAGTGCCAACAGCGCCATGCTATCCGGTCCGCCCGAAACTGCGATACCGAAGCGGTCCGACGCACCCACCGCACGACCGATCAACCGGGTCGTGGCCGCCTGGAGGTGATCCCCGAGAGCGAGGGGGTCGTCAGCCACCGTGCCGGTCCGGCTCGCGCCAATCTGGCTCGTCCAACGTGGTCGCACCCATCGTCGTCACGCCATCAGGCGCACTTGGCGCGCACTTTGCCCTTGGTCATCATCTCACGGACATTGGCGGGCATGTCGGCGCCGAAGCTCGCCTCCAGCTCCTCATAGGCGATGCAGGCATCCTTGGGCTTCTTGAGCTGGATCAGCGCCTCGCCGATCCAGGCCAGGCTCTCGGCGGCACGGTCGCCCTTGGGACGTGCCTGATAATTTTCATAAAGCACCTTGGCCGCCTGCGTCGGCTTGCCATCGTCCAGATAGGCGCGGCCAAGCAGATTGCCAGCGCGGCTCGCGACCGGGTCCTTGCCGAACTTGGCGAGCGTGTCTTCAAGCTGCGCCTGCGCTTCGGGATAGAATTTCGCCACCCACAGCCGATAGCCGTAAGTGTAGCTGTCCTGGGCGGCATTGCCCGTGCTCGGCCGCTCGACGGCCGCGACGGCCTGGAGCCGCGCGGGGCTGGACTCGGCCTTGGGCGTTGTGGCCGTGGACGAAGACGCGCGCGCCGGCGCCGCTGCATCGGTGCGCCCGCCGGCCCCGCCTAGGCTCAAGCCCGTCTCGGCAGGCGGTGCGGCGGCCGCCTGGAGCGCTTCGACCTGCCCACTCAGCCGCATATTAGCCTCTTCGAGTTGGCGTAGCCGATAGCCGTTTTCCTCGACTTGACCAGTCAGGCGCGCGAGCTGCGATTCAATGGCATTCACCCGCGCCGTAAGATCATTGAGCGGCCCGGTCGCGGGACTGCCGACCTGCGGAGTCGGCGCGGGCGTAGGCGTCACGTCCGGCACCACAAGCTGGCCAGCTCCGCCCGGAAAAACCTTGCGTTGGACAGCCCGCATTTCCTTCTCCAGCCGGTCCACCCGCCCTTCGACGGTGTTCTGCGCCAACGCCGGCACACCGATGTTCAGCAGGGCAATCGAAGCGACGGCCATGAGCAGGCGCGGCGTGAAGCGAAGGCGGAGGGAAAGAGGCATGGCGGTCTGGTCCTGAGCGATCTGGTCCTGATGATACCGCAATCCATAAAGGATCGCGCGCGATGGTAAAGCCAGCGCTGTGCATTCCGGCCCCACCTGTGCGACGGCGCGGGCGATCAGGGCGCTGCTGCGTTGTCCGCCGGCCTCGGGGATAGCGCCGCAGGCGCGCGGACAGCGGGCGCCGAGCGGGGCGCGGCCGTGCTCGGCGTGGTGACGCTTCCCATCGGGGCAGTCCCCGCCGCTCCCTCGGCGGTACCCTGCCCCGCCCGCTCCAACAGCGCAGTCGCGCTCACCGGCACGTCCGATATGGTCCTCTCTGCCGTGCCGAGCGGCGGTACCGCCTGCCCGCCTACCGTGACAGCCAGTACATCGGGCCGGCCGGTCAGGATCATCGGATCGCGCGCGCTATCGGGTACGGTGTAGCTCTCGCCGCGCTTGAGCGTGCCCTCATAGAGGCGTGTCCCGTCGGGCTGGTAGATGCGCATCCATACGTCGTCCGCCGCCGTCATCACGACCGGCCCGTCGAGCCGCGGGAGCGTCGGGGCAGCCGGGCCGGCGGTTTCGTCGGGCGTCGCTTCTATAGCGTCGCGCGCGGTCTGGACAGCGATCTGTTCGTCAGTGGGCGGCGTATTGAGCTGCGTGCGCCACAGCCCGTAGCCGGCGGCCAACACCACCACCAACGCGGCGCCTGCCCAGGCGAGCCAGCGCGGCGGAACGCGCGCGGGGTTGACGGCTTCCTCGAATTCATAGGCGCCTTGGCCCACGCCGCCCATCTCATCGATCTCGGCCTTGATCTGAGAAACCAGCGAGGCCTCGTCCATGCCCACGGCGCGAGCATAAGCACGAGCAAAACCGGCACAATAGGTAGTCCCGGGAAGCGCGGCGAAGTCGCCTTCCTCCAGCGAAGCGAGATGGCGGAGCGGAACTCGCGTCGTCTCGGCAACATCTTTCAGCGACATGCCGGCCGCTTCGCGCGCGGCGCGCATTCTCTCCGAAGCGCTATTCACCGCGCCGCCCGCATCCTCTTGCGCCTCAATGGGCTTTTCAGACATTCTTTTGCCCGTTTATTTGTGTTTACGCCCCGAATTGGGCTTGTCCCATCAGGGCCGCGCCCTGTCAACGTGCTTCCTGTGACAAGACAATCTCGGTCAGTTGAACTCGACGCCCTGCTCGCGTGCCCACGCCTCCAGCGGCGCGCGCAGATTGGGTGCCCCGCCGTGGAGCAGTGGCGCCATCATCGCCTTGAGCGCGCCGAGATCAACCGAGCGGATCATCGCCTTGACCGCGCCCACCGAGGCCGGCGTGATCGAGAGGCGCGGTACGCCTAGGCCAATGAGCGCCATCGCCTCCAGCGTCCGCCCGCCCATCTCGCCGCACACGCCCACCGCCACGCCGTGCTCGTCGCAGGTCCGCACCACCCGCGCGATGAAGCGCAGAATGGCGATGCTCAGCCAGTCATAGCGCTCGGCCAGCTTGGGGTTGGCGCGGTCGGCAGCGAACAGGAACTGCGTGAGATCGTTGGTGCCGATGGAAAGGAAATCTAACTCCGGTAGCAGCAGGTCGAGCACTTCGGCGAGCGCCGGCACTTCCAGCATGGCGCCGTAGCGCACCGCATTGGGCAGCTTCTTGCCGTGCCGGGTCAGCCAGGCGCGCTGTTGCTCGAACAGCGCCTTGGCCTCGTGCAGCTCCCAGGGTTCGGAGATCATAGGGAACATCACGTGCAGCGTACGCCCCGCCCCCGCTTCCAATAGGGCGCGCGCCTGCGCCTTCATGAGGCCGTCGCGCTCCAGGCTGAGGCGCACGGCGCGCCAGCCCATCGCGGGGTTCTCCTCCTGGCCGGCATCGCTCTCGCGCAGATAGGGCAGCGCCTTGTCGCCACCGATATCGACCGTGCGGAAGATGACCGGGCGCTGGCCTGCCGCGTCCATCACGTCGCGGTAAAGGCGCTGCTGGCGTTCGCGTTGAGGCAGCGTCGCCGAGACGAGGAACTGGAACTCGGTACGGAACAGGCCGATGCCGTCAGCGCCGGTAACATCGAGCGCAGCGACATCGTCGCGCAGGCCGGCGTTGACCATCAGCTCGATGCGCACGCCATCCTTCGTCACCGCCGGCAGATCGCGCATGGCGGCATAAGCGGCCCTCCGCTTCTGGCTGAGCGCAAGGCCCGCCTCGAAGGCTTCGTCCATCGGCGCCGACGGGCGAATGTAGAGCCGGTTCTGGTTGACGTCGAGCAGCAGCAGGTCGCCCTCGTTCACCAGTTGACGGATGTTCTTCACACGCCCGAGCACCGGCACGCCCATCGCCCGTGCGACGATGGTGACATGCGCGGTGAGCGAGCCTTCCTCCAGCACCAGCCCCTTGAGCCGGCGCCGGTCATATTCGAGCAGCTCGGCAGGTCCCAGATTACGGGCGATCAGGATGGTGTCCTGTCGCAAGCCGAGCTGTGCCGCCGTTCCGAGCTGGCCCGAGACGATGCGCAGCAGCCGGTTGGAGAGGTCCTCCAGATCGTGCATGCGGTCCTGCAACAGCGGGTCGTCGATCTGGCGCATACGCATACGGGTGCGCTGCTGCACGCGCTCGATGGCCGCCTCGGCGGTGAGGCCGCTGTCGATCGCCTCGTTGATGCGGCGCGACCAGCCCTCGTCATAGGCGAACATCTTGTAGGTCTCGAGCACTTCCAGATGCTCGCCGTCCACACCGAACTCCGCCTGCCCTGCCATGCGGTCGATCTGCTCGCGCATCTTGGCAAAGGCGGAATAGACGCGCTGCCGCTCGGCCTCGATATCCTCGGCGACCGTATGCTCGATATGAATGCGCGGCTGGTGGAAGACCGCGTGGCCGCGCGCCATGCCGGTGACGAGCTGGAGGCCCGAATGGATCGAAGCACCGGTTTCCAGCGGGCGCGCATCGGCGGGGTTCTCGTCCACCAGGCCGGCATTGCTGATAAGCTCGGAGAGCACCATCGCCACCGTCTGGAGCGCTTCGACCTCGACTTCCTGATAGGGCCGGGGTTCCGCATGCTGCACGCACAGCACCCCGATCGCTCGCTCGCGACGGACGATGGGCACGCCCGCGAAGCTGTGGAACATCTCCTCGCCCGTCTCCGGACGATAAGCGAAATCCGGGTGCGCCGCCGCCTGCTCCAGATTCAGCGTCTCGACATTCTGGGCGATCGTGCCGACGAGCCCCTCGCCGAGCGCCATGCGCGTTACATGCACCGCGTCCTGATTGAGGCCGCGCGTGGCGAACAGCTCCAGCGTGCCCTCGCGCAGCAGATAGACGGAGCACACTTCGGTCGAGAGCGTCTCGCCGATGATCTGCACCACTTTGTTGAGCTTGGCCTGCGCATTGGTGCGCGCGGCCATGACTTCATGCAGCCGCTGCAAGATCTTGCGAGCGGCTGCCACCGGGCCTGGCGCGGCGGGTTCCTTGGGGCGCTGAGCGGTCATGCGGCACGGATCTCGGATGGTCTAAAGGCGCGCGCACCATCGCGGTCCATGGCCGAGTGCGCAAGCCCTTCGATACAATAATGCCACCGCCGCGGCGCTATTCTTGAATCCCTGCCCAAAGCCCAAAGCCCAAAGACCGCGGACCGGCAGGACGCCCGCTCCCGATGCGGCGATACGGCAGGCCTTCTAGACCCCGCGACGCTCGAGCGCCTCGCGCGCCTGCGCCATCAGCGTGGCAATGATTTCGGCGACGGGCTCTTCCTTCGTCACCATGCCGACCGATTGGCCCGCCATCACCGATCCGTTCTCCACATCGCCATCGATCACCGCGCGACGCAGCGCGCCGGCCCAATAATGCTCGATCTGGAGCTGTGCCTCACCCATGTCGACCTGCCCGCTGTCGAGAAGTTGAGCGACCTCACGCTGCTTGGCGGTGAAGGCCTCGGTGCCCGCATTCTTGAGTGCGCGCACGGGAATGACCGGGAGGCGGGGATCGATCTGGACGCTGGCGACCGCATCGCGCGCCGAGGCACGGAAAAAAGCCTTCTTGAAGTTCTCGTGCGCAATGCTCTCGCTCGCACAGGCGAAGCGGGTGCCAAGCTGCACGCCCGCCGCGCCCATCTCCAGATAGGCGGCTATGGCCTCGCCATGACCGATGCCGCCGGCGATGAAGATCGGCAGCTCATCGGCAAGACTCGGCAGGATTTCCTGCGCCAGCACGCCTGTCGCCACCGGCCCGATATGGCCGCCGGCTTCCATGCCCTCGATCACCAGGGCATCGACGCCGGAACGGTGCAACTTCTTCGCCAATGCCAGCGCCGGCGCGAAGCAGACGACCTTGGCGCCGCCGTCCTTGATCGCCTCGATGCTGCCGCGCGGCGGCAGGCCACCGGCCAGCACGACATGGCCCACGCCATGCTTGGCGCAGACCGCGATCAGATCCATGAGCATGGGGTGCATGGTAATGAGGTTGACGCCGAAGGGCTTGCCCGTGAGTGCCTTGGTTGCGGCGATCTCCGCGTCCAGCAGGTCGGGCGTCATCGCCCCGCAGGCAATGAGGCCGAAACCGCCGGCATTGCTCACCGCCGAGACGAGATGACGCTCCGAAACCCAGCTCATCGCGCCGCACAGGATCGATACCTGCGATCCTAGAAATTCCGTGCCCCGCGCCATCAGGGCCGTCAGGCGGTCGGCCGTTGCAATCGTGTCGCTCATCTTCGCTCCATGCCCCAGGGACCTGCTTGTCCGCTTGCCGTGAATCCTGCCGCGTTAAGCGACTGACGCGCGAAGAGCAACGGCGCCGAGGGGAAGCGCGGCAACAGAGCCACGCGGCCCGGCAAAAGCACGCGCCGGGCTAGCGAAGGGCACGGCGTTGTGGCAAGGCCGCAAAGCTCGCGCGAGACGGGCGGAAAAGGACAATCAGGGGGCGCCCCGGCGCGCTTGGTCATGAGGGAGCCGGGATGAGGAAGACGGGGTTCCGCGCGTTGATCGCCGTCCTTTGCGGCGCGCTGTCGCTCGCGATACCGGCATTTGCCGCGAGTGCTGCAAGCGAAGCGGACGACCCGTCGACAGATCGGACCGCCATCGTCGTCACCGGCAAGAGCGAGCAGACACCCGCGGCCGTGCGCAAACAAGCGCGCAAAATCACGCAAGTTGGCGGCGGCGTCTATCACACACCCCTCGCCCAGTTTCAGGACCCGATCTGTCCCGGCATCATCGGCGTTTCGCGCGAGGTGGCCGAAGTGATGGTCGACCGCATTCGCGACACTGCCGAGCAGATCGGCCTCGACACGGCGCGCGAAGGCACGTGCACGCCCAACATTCTCGTCATCTTCGTCGCGAACGGCCAACAGGCCATCAAAGCGCTCGCCAAGCAGCGCAGCTATCTCTTCCAGCGCATCACTGCGCCCGAACTGAGGGCGATGATCGCGGACAAAGGCCCCGTGCATGCTTGGGTCAATACCACCGTGCGATCACGCCAGGGCGACGAGTTGCAGGGGAGCGCGGACCTCGACCTGGTGAATCCGCCCCGGCTCAACGTCGCCCAGTCCCAATCGCATATCTTCCTGGCGCACCGGCTCGACATCGTCAGTTCCATCGTGATGATCGACCTGCCCGCCGCCAACGGCATGAGCGCCGTGCAACTCGCCGACTATGCCACCATGCGCGCCATCGTACGCACCCGACCGGTGGAAGCGGACACCTCGGTAAGCACCATCCTCAGCCTGTTCGACCCGGCCGGCGCACGCCCGGCGGCGCTCACCGACTTCGATCAGGCCTATCTGCGCACCATCTACGGCAGCATCGCCAATCTCAACGCAGCCTCCAAGCTGGCGCACATCAACAAGAGGTTGCGCGCGCAGCAGGCGGAGCGGGAAGAAGAGGAGTAGGCTCCCTCTTCAGCCTGCTTCAACGTCCTTGAGGCAAATTGGCCGGACCGGAAACGAACGGGGCCCGCCAGCCGGCGAGCCCCGTTCGTTTTCGTATCTCCGCGTATCACACGGAAGGCATCGCCTCACTGCGCTCAGGCGCTGGCGGGCGCCTCGCTGTCGAGCCCATAGGCGCTGTGCAGCACGCGCACGGCCAGTTCGGTCTCGTCTTCGTCGATCAGCACGGAGACCTTGATCTCGCTGGTCGAGATTGCCTCGATGTTGATGGCGCGGTCGGCCAGCGTCTTGAACATGATCGCGGCGACGCCGGCATGGCTGCGCATGCCCACGCCCACGACACTGATCTTGGCAACCTGCGCATCGGTGATGATCCGGTTGAACCCGATCGTCTCCTTGAGGTTTTCGATGATATCCACGGCGCGAGCCAGATCCGCGCGCGGCACCGTGAAGGTGACGTCCGTCTCAGCCTTGTCCTTGGAATCGTTCTGGATAATCATGTCGACGTTGATGCTTGCCTCAGCCAGCGGGCCGAAGATGCTGGCGACAGCGCCCGGTTTGTCCGGCACCCGCGTCACGATGATCTTGGCGTCGTTCTTGTCATGCGCGATGCCGGTGATGAGCTGGCGTTCCATGTCGCTTCCTTCAAGTTCTTCTTCGCTGACGATCAGCGTGCCGGGTTCGGGGTTCTCGCCGGGCTCGTCGAAGGACGAAAGCACCTGCACGCGCACCTTCTCCTTCATGGCCAACGCCACGGAGCGGGTTTGCAGCACCTTGGAGCCGACGCTGGCGAGTTCCAGCATTTCCTCATAAGTGACCTTGCCCAGCTTGCGGGCGCGCGCCACGATGCGGGGGTCGGTTGTATAGACGCCGTCCACATCGGTGTAGATGTCGCAGCGATCCGCCTTCACCGCCGCTGCCACCGCCACGGCCGAGGTATCCGAGCCGCCGCGGCCCAGCGTCGAGACGCGGCCGCTCGCCATCAGGCCCTGAAAGCCCGGGATCACCGCGACTTGCCCGGCCTGCATCGCCGCCAGCAGTTCGTCTGTTTCGACCGTCTCGATCCGCGCCTTGGCATGCGAGCCGACGGTACGGATCGGAAGCTGCCAACCCAGCCAGCTCCGCGCATCCACGCCGATGGCCTTGAGCGTCATGGCGAGGAGACCGCTCGTCACCTGCTCGCCGGACGCCACGACCACGTCATACTCCGCGGGATCGTACAGCGCGCTCGTTTCCTTGGCGAAGCCCACGAGCCTGTCGGTCTCGCCGGCCATCGCCGAGACAACCACTGCCACTTCATTGCCGCGCGCGACCTCGGCCTTGATGCGGTTCGCGACATTGCGGATCCGCTCCATGCCGGCCATCGAGGTGCCGCCAAATTTCATCACAATACGCGCCATGGACTTGTCGCGTGCCTTTCAGTCATTATCAAGGAGGCGTGAAAATCAGGCGCTGCACTCGCCAGCTTTCGAGCCGGCGCCCTCTTAGTCGGCGGGATTGGTAATGGCAAGCAAGGCGAAAAACACGGCGGGAAATGCCGTGCTCATAGGCGGTACGGGTACCGTTGACCCCGGCGAGGCCGCGCATTTCGGCGCGCAGGCGGCGGACTGGTGGGATCCAGAGGGCGCCAGCGCCATGCTCCACAAGCTGGGGCCGGTGCGCATGCGCTTCATCCGCGAGGCCATTGATCGCCATTGGGGCGGCGATCCGGCCGCGCTGAAACCGCTGGCGGGCCGGCGCGTGCTCGATATCGGCTGCGGCGCTGGTCTCGCCGCCGAACCGCTGGCTCGGCTGGGCGCGGACATGACCGCCATCGACGCAGCGGCGGAGAATATCGCCGTGGCGCGTACGCACGCCGCCGCCATGGGGCTCGCCATCGATTATCGCCATGGTGGCGTCGAGACGCTGGACGAGCCCCCCTACGATCTCATCGTCTCGCTCGAAGTGATCGAGCATGTGACCGATCCTGCCCTATTTCTGCGCCATATCGCGCGCCTGCTGAAGCCGGACGGGTTGCTCATTCTTTCGACCCCGAACCGCACACCGCTCTCCCGGCTCATGATCGTCACGCTCGCCGAAGGGTTTGGCCGCATTCCCAAGGGCACGCACGACTGGCAACGCTTCATCACACCGGCCGAGCTGACCGCGCTGCTCGCAGATGTAGGACTGGACGCGACATCCCCGCGCGGTATCAGCGCCGATCCGCGCTACGGCTTCGTGCTCTCGGACAATCTCCAGCTCAATTATATCCTGACCGCCTGCCGCACCGCGCAGCAGCCAAAGGGCGGTTGGCGAGCATGAGTGCCGCCCCCACCAGGGTCCACTCCCCTCGCGATCTTGTGACATTTCCTACGCAATGGCTCGCCGATCATTGGGAAGCCGTGGTCGTCGCGGCCGTTGCCGGCACCATCCTCTATCTGGTGCTCGAGGCACTACGCCTGGGCGCGCTCTCGCTCTGCAAGCGCCTCGCTGCCCGTCCGCACAGCGCCTTTCTCTTCACGCTGCTGCATCGCGCAGCGGCCAAGACATCGCACGTCTTCCTAATCCTGGCCGCCGCACGCACCGTGGTGGGCTATGCCGATCCACCGGCGCAGCTCGTCCAGACGATCAGCTTCCTGTTCACGGTCGCAGCAGTGCTCCAGGGCGCAATCTGGCTGCGCGCGTTCATCTTCGCCATCATCGACCTGCGCTCGGACCTCGACCGCGGCGGCAACGAGGCGCTGGCCAATGCGAGCGGCCTCATCCGGGCGCTGGTGAACGGCATCTTGGTTGTCGTCGGCCTTATCGTTATTCTCGATAATCTTGGCGTCAACGTCACAGGCCTCGTTGCGGGCCTGGGTATTGGCGGCATTGCCATCGGCCTGGCCGCGCAGGGCATTTTCTCCGACCTGTTCGCCTCGCTCTCGATCATCTTCGATCGGCCGTTCCGTGTCGGCGAGACCATCAATTTCGGCTCCGGCTCGGCCACCGTAGAGCGCATCGGCCTCAAGTCGACCCGCCTGCGCGTCGTCACCGGAGAGAAGCTGATCGTCTCCAACGCGCAATTACTGAGCAAGGATATCATCAGCTACGCCGGATTGGATCGACGGCGCTTCAATCTGCCGCTCGGCCTCATTTTTCAGACCCCGCCCGAGAAAGCCGCGCAGTTGCCCGCCATCCTGCGCGAGATCGTGGAGGCCGAGGGCGGCAATTTCCTGCGCGCTGGCTTCATCGGCTTCAGTCCCAGCGCGCTCCAGTTCGAAGTGGAGTTTGACGTGATGGGCCTTGACTATGAGCGCATCTACGCGATCCGCCACAATATCGGTCTCTCGATCCTGCGCCGTTTCGATGCGCTGGGCATCGAACTTGCCTACCCCACGCAGACGACCTTTACCGCCGATCCGGACGGGCGCATGATCATGCCTTACCCACCCTATCCGCCCGATGTCGCCGCGCGGCAGGCATAAGTCCGTGCTGGGCAGCTTCGCTCAGCTCACTTGCTTGTAATAGTCCGCCCAGGGGTGGTTGGCCTTGCGCTGGACGCGCACGATCGCCCAGATCGCATTAATAAGCGCCAGCGCCGCCAGCGCGCCATAGACCTGCCAGATCATGATGGGCGAAAAGAGGAATCCGAGTGCGGCCGTCACGGCGATACACGGCACCACGCACAGGCTGGCGATCGCGGCGCGCCAGCGCGCCTTCTTGCGAGCCGGTGCCTTGATCCAGAACGGCAGGCTGCCGCAGACGCCGAGCAACGCGGGCACGAAATACAGCAGGGCATAGGGCATTTGGCTGACATAATAGGCCGTGATAACCAGTGTCGCCAGAGCGAGCAGGATTGCCATTATTCGAGCAATTCGCACGCATACCTCCCAAAAAGCCGAGCCAAACCCATATAACGAACAGCCCCCGCTTCCCGTGGCCGCGGAGTGACCCGAACGCCCGCGCCAAGTCAAGAGGACATTCGGCAGCCTTCGGACGCATTCAGGTCGCCGGACTGCATAGGCCCCAAAGGTTACCAGCTTTGACCATGCCGCTGTCCGCGCCTGCCGCGCCGGGCCGATCGCGCGCGAGCAACAGGGCGCCGTCGAGGTCAACCCACTCAGCGAGCTGTCCCAGCAGTAGCGCCGGCGCAATGCCGAGCGAGGTGGCAAGCATGCAGCCGATCATCAGCTTCATGCCCCGCGCCCGGGCCACCTTCGCCATGGCCAGTGCCTCGGTCAGGCCACCGGCCTTGTCCAGCTTGATGTTAATGGCCTGATAGCCGGCGAGCCGGTCGAGATCCGCGAGACTCTGGCAGCTTTCGTCGGCGCAGAATGGCACGGCCGCCGTGCGAATGTCCGCCAGCGCCGCGTCACGGCCGGCCGGCAGCGGCTGTTCGATCAGCGTAACGCCGAGCCCGCCCAGTGCCGCTGCCTCCGCCGCCACGTCCAATCCCGCCCAGCTCTCATTGGCGTCCACGATCAACTGCGCATCGGGCGCGCCAGTACGCACCGCCGCCACACGAGCGCGGTCGCCCTCGCCGGTCAGCTTGCATTTGAGCAGCGTGAAGCCTCTTGCGCGCGCTGCCTGCGCCGCCTGTGCCATCGCCTCGGGCGTATCCAGGCTAATAGTGAAAGCCGTCGGCAGCGGCAGGGGTTCGGGTAGGCCCGCCAGCGCCCACGCGGGCTGCCCGCCACGCTTCGCCTCCATATCCCACAGCGCGCAATCGAGCGCGTTGCGCGCGGCGCCGGGCGGCATCAGGCTACGTAGCGCCTCGCGATCAAAGGCGCCGGGTCGGTCCGCCACCGCGCGGATCGCCGCAGCACAATCCTCGGCTGTCTCGCCATGATAATAAATGGGCGTGCCCTCACCCCGCCCCTCATGCGTGCCATCGCTCAGCGTGCAGAGCACCACATCAACATGGGTCTTGGCCCCCCGACTGATGGTGAAGGCGCCCGCCACCGGCCATCGCTCGACCGTGACGGACCGCAGGCGAATTGGCGGCATAGTCATCGCCGGGTGGGCTCAGTCGCGCGGCAGGGCATCATGCGCCCGGATCCACTGCTCCACCACGGGCGCGATCCGCCCGCGCCACTTGGAGCCGTTGAAAATGCCGTAATGCCCGACATCCTTTGCCAGATAATAGCGCTTGAACGCATCCGGTAGGCCAGTCGCGATCTCCAGCGCTGCGCGGGTCTGGCCGATGCCGGAGATGTCGTCTTTCTCACCTTCCACCGCAAGCAGCCCGATGTCGGTAATCGCGCCCGGATCGACCCGCGCGCCATGATGCATGAATTCCCCGCGCGGCAGGCTGTGCTTCTTGAAGACCTCCTGCACGGTCTGGAGGTAGAACTCCGCGGTCATGTCGCACACGGAGCGATATTCGTCGTAGAATTTCTTGGTGGCGTCCGCGCTTTCTTCATCGCCCTGCACTAGGTGGCGGAACATCTGCCAGTGGCTCATCAGGTGATTGCCCAGGTTCATGGTCATGAATCCGGCAAGCTGCATGAAGCCGGGATAGACCTTGCGTCCGGCGCCCGGATAGCTGAACGGCACGGTGGTCACGACATTCTGGCGGAACCAGCTCAGCGGCCGCTCCTGCGCCATGGTATTCACCGCCGTGGGCCCCTGCCGCGTATCGATCGGCCCACCCATCATTGTGAGCGTACGTGGGCGGCAGGCATGCCGCTGCGCCGACATGACGGCGGCGGCGGCGAGGCACGGCACGGAAGGCTGGCAGACCGCCAGCATGTGCGTGCCTGGCCCCAGATCGTCGAGCCAGCCTATGAGATAATCGACATAATCGTCCAGATCGAACGCGCCCTCGGCGAGTGGCACATCCCGTGCATCGGCCCAGTCGGTGATGTACACATCATGACCGGGCAGCATTCGCGCGACCGTGCCGCGCAGCAGCGTGGCGAAATGGCCCGACATGGGGGCGACAATTAGCAACCGGGGATCGCCCTCGCCCTGCCCCTCGCGGACGAAATGGCGCAATTGTCCGAAGGCCCGGCGCGCCTCTACGCGCTCTTCGATCGGCACCTCCCGGCCGTTGATGACGGTGCTCGGCAGGTTGAAGGCCGGCTTGCCCCGCGGCGCGGCGGCATGCGCGAACACGTCCAATGCCGAAGCGAGCAGCGGACCACCGCCAAAATAAGCGAAAGGATTGGCCGGATTTTGCAGCAATTCCACGCTGGCGGTCGCCATGGCACTGGCACCCGCCAGAAGATTTCGATGAATTTCGTAGGCGTTATAGAGCATGCAACCCCGCTTCGCGACTCCTGCCTATATAGGGCAAGGCCATCTTTGTTGCGATGCAATAGCCGGAATCTTCCTGTCGAAGCGCTAAAAATCGCGTGAAAAATGTGCATCTGCGCTTGCCCCGACACGCATGGAAGGACGATTGCCCGGTTCCAAGCGGATGGAAACTGGTCTAGGGCGCGGCATGGCCCGCCGACCGCTTCCCCCCGCGCCCGATCCGAATCAACCGCCGCCGCGCCTTGGCAATCTGCGCCTCATCTGGGCCATGGCCGCGCGCTATCCCGGCCATATCGCCATGGCAGCGGTGGCGCTGTTCATGGCCTCCGCCGCGACACTTGCTATTCCGGCCGGCTTCAAGCTCGTCATCGACCGGGGCTTTGCGGCTAATGGCGGCGACATCGGCCGCTGGTTCCAATATCTGCTGCTCATCGTGCTGGTGCTGGCCATCGCCACGGCAACGCGCTTTTATTTTGTCTCCTGGCTTGGTGAGCGCGTGGTGGCGGATATGCGCATGGCCGCGCAGGCCAATCTGCTGCGGCAGGAACCCGCCTTTTTCGAACATAATCGCCCGTCCGAGATCGCCTCGCGCATGACTTCGGACACAGCCGTGATCGAGCAGATCGTCGGCTCCACCGTCTCCATCGCACTGCGTAACCTGCTCACCGGTTTCGGCGGCGTCATCTATCTTTTCACGCTCGCGCCGCGGCTTACCGCGATGTTGCTCTTCGGCATTCCGCTGGTGCTGGCCCCGGTCGTCTATATCGGCCGACGCCTGCGCGATCTCTCCCGCAGCAGCCAGGACCGGCTCGCGGCCGTCGGCAGCATCACCAACGAAGTGCTGGGCGCGATGAAGATCGTGCAAGCTTTCACTCAAGAAGCGCGCGAAACGGTTCGTTTCCGCGAGGCGGTGGAAGAGAGCTTCCGTACTGCCCGCAAGCGCTTCACCGTGCGCGCCTTCATGACCGCCGTCATTATGCTTGTGGTCTTCGGATCGATCACGCTCATCCTGTGGCGCGGCGCGCTGGATGTGGAGGCCGGGCGCATGACCGGCGGCGCCATCGCCGCCTTCGTACTGACCAGCGGGGTGGTCGCCGGCGCGTTCGGGGCGTTGACGGAAGTTTATGGCGATCTGTTACGCGGTGCCGGGGCGGCCGCGCGCCTCTCCGAGCTGACCAGCGCCGTGCCTGGCATCCGTCCACCCACGCACCCCGTGGCGATCCCCACGGCGCACAAGGCGCACCTCGTCTTCGAGCATGTGGGCTTCCGCTACCCGACCCGGCCGGACACCGCGGCGCTCACGGATTTCAACCTGGACGTGGCACCCGGCGAGACCGTCGCCATCGTCGGTCCTTCGGGTGCGGGCAAGTCCACGCTGCTCCAACTGGCCGAGCGCTTCTACGATCCCGCCGAGGGACGCATCACCCTGAATGGTATCGACCTGCGCGATGCCGACCCGGCAGAGGTGCGTGCCATGATCGCGCTGGTGCCGCAGGAGACAGTGATCTTCGCCGCCAGCGCCCGCGACAATCTGCGCTATGGCTGTTGGGACGCGGACGACGATGCGCTTTGGGCTGCTGCGCGCGCCGCCAATGCCGAGCATTTCCTGCGCGCCTTGCCCCAGGGCCTGGATACCGAACTGGGCGAAGGCGGGGCACGCCTTTCCGGCGGGCAGCGTCAGCGCATCGCCATTGCGCGCGCGCTGCTCAAGAACGCTCCGCTCCTCCTCCTCGATGAGGCGACCTCGGCGCTCGACGCCGAATCCGAACGATTGGTGCAGGATGCGCTCGACCATCTGATGCGCGACCGCACCACGATGGTGATCGCCCATCGCCTGGCCACCGTGCGCGCCGCCGATCGTATCATCGTCATGGACGAAGGGCGCATCGTCGAATCCGGCACCCATGCCGAACTCACTGCATGCGGCGGCCTTTACGCTCGCCTTGCCTCGCTGCAATTCACCCAAGCCGCGCCGCCGGCCGTCTGAGCAGGCCGACGGCTGGTGAGCCCGCCTGAGAGTACTCTGGGGTAGAGACCACACAGCACCCCATTTCCGGTCAGAGGCTCAGAGCGATATAGGAGCGCCGAACAAAAGGCGCGGCGTCGCGATTGGCGACAAGGCTGCGCAAGCCCTTCATGCCCGAAGTGCTCACGACCGAGCGAACTTCTCGATCAGATGGGATCGCATTGTTCAATTGCTTGGGCACCGGAGCACGCCCTCCGGGACATAATGCACGACCCAATTACCCGGAAGCGAAGCCGATTGCGCGCTCCTCGCTTTCATTCGAAGCCATCAGATGAGGCCTCTATCGGCCGGTGCACTAGAGACGAAGCGTCGGATCGGCCGTGCGAATGATGTGATCGTAGATGGCTGGGTGGAGTGGGCTTTCGAAGGTACAGCCCGCTTCATGATTGGCGACCCAGATGACGCGTGCCTTCCGACCATCGAATCCCGGGAACATGATCCAGACCTCCATGCCGACGCGCAGCTTGACGAAGCTGAGCAGGCGAAAACCGGCGGGCGACATATCCGTCACCTTGGTCCTGAACCACGCCTCGCCCTTGCGGCGGAATTTCACGGCGATCAGCGCACCATTGCGGCTCTCCCGCCGCATATCCCGCTGTTTCGACTCGTCAACCAATGCGCTCATGGCGCCGCTCCTGACACATCGCCTAACTCTAAGAGCGCGTCGCTTGCCAAACCGTTAATGTACCGAGAACCGCAGCGGGACCACCCGCCCGCAATTCTGGCCTGAGCCGAACATGTATCCCTCGCCAGCCTTCGTGATCAGTCGTCAATATCGCTAATCCATCGGCGGCGGTATGAGGGCTACGAGCGAGCACCCTCCAAACTGAGCCCGCTCCCCGCCGCCTGCCCGTTAGCCCATCCAGGCTTTCAAGCATCAATTCGCCCCGCGCCCGACTTTCCGGCGACACAGCCCCCGGGATTGCAGAGGAACTGCCGGGATTGTCACCCGCCTCACGACAGCTAACGCCTAGCCTATCGTCCTATACTCTTTCATAACTCCGTTCATTCGTCCCGCTCGTGGATCGGAGAGCAATTACATTCCCTTCGACGCCGTGCGGCTTAAGCGTTTGACGAGCGAGCGGCAGGGCCCGTTACGCGAGTCCAACGGCGAACTCATCTCCGAAAGCGCGTGGCGGAACTCCGGCCGATCAGCCCAGAGTATGACCCGCGAGAGGCCGCTTTGTGCTCCCCTGGGTTGTGCTGCGGCTGGGTTGCGCTCAGGCGCGACGCGTCCTTTCCAGCAGGTGTGAGCAAAACGCCCCATGTCTTCTTGCTCTGGCGGTTGAGGATGTCCGTTGGGTCGGTCGGCTCGTCCGAGGCCCACCAGATGATGACGTCAATCTTGCTCTTATTGTCATTGTTTCGAGCCCATCCCTAGCAACCGAAACTGCGGCAAACCTGGGCTCTTAAACGAAAAAAGGGAGCCGAAGCTCCCTTTTTCCTTCCCTGCGCGACACGCCGGAGCGATGCCGCATCGGATCTATTCCTTACCAGCTGCCGTAGCGCTCGTTGCCGACGAAACCCATCTTGGTCACCTTGGCGCGCTTGATGATCGCGAGCACTTCGTCGACGACCACATAACGGGCTTGGGGATCGGGCTCGAACTGCAGTTCGGGCTCCGGGTTCATCTGGACAGTGGCGTCCAGATACTGGCGCAGCACCAGCTTATCGACCTGCGAACCGTTCCAGTAAATCAGGCCCGCAGCATCAATCCCCAGCTTGTTCTTTACCGGGTCGATCGTGTTCTCGCTCGGCGGGGTGTTCTGCGGCAGGTCGATCTTCACGGCGTGCGTCTGGATCGGAATGGTAATGATGAACATGATGAGGAGAACGAGCATGACGTCGATCAGCGGCGTCACGTTCATCTCGATCATCGGTTCGCCGTCATCGCGGCCACCACTCATTGCCATGCGGAAAGTCTCCTAAATACTCTCTTAGAGTCTCTGAACCGAGATCGAGCTGGGATCAGGCTCTGAGATGAAGCCCACCTTGGGGAACCCGGCGCGCTGCATCGTGAAGATGGTGCCGCCAATGCACCGATAGGGCGTATTGATATCGGCCCGGATATGCACCTCGGGAAGGTCCTCGGGCGAGATGTTCTGAACGCCGCCGGCCTTCTCGATGTCCTTCTTCAGCTTGTCGACTGCCCGGTTGAGCAGATCGTTGGCATCCACTTTGGTGAGCAGCCAGAAGACCTCACAAGCACCGTCAGGCGCGGCTCGCACGGTCAGCGAGACGTTCTCGGGCTTGGTCGTCGTCGGTTCGAAAGCGATCTTCGGCAGGTTGATGTCAACCGTTTGCACCACGACCGGAACTGCGATGAGAAAGACGATGAGGAGCACCAGCATCACGTCCGTGAGCGGCACGACGTTGATGTCCGACATTGGGACGTCGTCGCCTGGTCCTGCACTTACTGCCATCGATCAAATCCTAACTCTTGGCCGAAGCCAGCATTATCCTTCGGGAGGCGGTACGGTCGGGACTCCAGACAGAGCCCCGACCGCCACGCGTCCTTGTCGCGATCAGGCCTTGGCCGGCGCCGGCTTGGCGGGCGCGGCAGTGACCGGCGCGGCAACAGTGGCCGGACGGACGGCGCCGTTCGACACCAGATAGCCGAGCAGATCGTTGTTGAACGAGCTCAGGTCCTCAGAGATCGCCTTGTTGCGACGCTGCAGCCAGTTGTAGGCCAGCACCGCGGGAACGGCCACGGCCAGACCCAGGGCGGTCATGATAAGCGCTTCACCGACCGGACCGGCGACGGCGTCGATCGAAGCCTGACCGGACGCGCCGATCTTGATGAGCGCGCGATAGATGCCGATAACCGTACCGAACAGACCAATGAACGGCGAGGTCGAGCCCACGGTGGCGAGGAACGCCAGACCGCTGCCCAGCGAGGAGTTGATCGTGGCTTCCGAACGTGCCAGCGCGCCGTGCATCCAGTCATGCGCTTCGACCGGGTTGGTCAGCTTAGCATGCTGTTCCTGCGCGAGGATGCCGTCGTCAACGAGCTGCTTGTAGGCGCTGTTCTTCTCCAGCTTGGCGGCGCCTTCCTTAAGCGACGGCGCGCGCCAGAACCCGGCCTTCACTTTCTTGGCCTGGTTGATCACCTTCTGCTGCTCGATGAGCTTGGTGAACAGGATGAAGAAGGAGAAGATCGACATGCCGACGAGAATGATGAAGACCGACCAGGCGATGACACCGCCCTGCTCGAGAGCTTCCCACAGCCCGTAGGGATTCTGGGCGGCCGGCGCGGCAGCGGCGGCGAGTTGATTGAACATCGTAATTTCCTCTCAAAACCAGTCTGTAACGCTGCCGGTCCGTGCCCCTCTGCCCGGACCGGCAAAATCTGAAGATGGGTTCAACTCACTCCGGGAGTCTCCACAGCCAGGTCTGCCTGGCGGTCGAGCGCATCGGATTGCCGTCCCGATCGAGCGCGGGCGAATAGCGCGCCCGGCGAATGATGAGGTTACAGGTCGCCTCATCCAGATCAGCGTTGCCGCTCGATGTCACGACGCGGCAATTTTCTGCACGCCCCTTCTCGTTGATCTCCCATGAGGCCGTGACACGGCCCTGGGCTTCATCACGCAGCGCACGCGAAGGATAGTCGTCAGGCGTAATCCAGTTGGCCGGATTACCCCGAGCAGCGGCTTCCTTGCTCACCACGGGCGGCGGCGGCGGCGGCGGAGCCGGCGGCGCAGTTGGTGCCGGCGGCAGCGGCGGAGGCAGGGTCGGGACTGTCTGGATCGGCGGCGCCGGTGCGGGCAGCGCGATCTCGGGCGGCGGGATATAGACCGGCGGCGGCGGGACCGGCTGGTCCGGCGGCGGCGGCGGCGGTGGTTCCTCCGGTGGCGGCGGCTCCTCGGCGACGTCGATGACGTTCAGCTGCTCTGCAGCTTTCTTGACATACTTGATGCCAAGCCCCGTCACAAACGCATAACCGAGCACCGCATGAATCAGAGCAACAATGATGATCGAAACCGTCCTACTCGACGATCGCGAATGATCAGCATAAGCCATTCAGCAACGACGCTCCCTCAACTTATCCAGTTATTGCGCCCACCCGCGAGGGTCGGCGTACTGCGAAACGAAAATGACGCCGACCGCGCGAAACTGGCCGCCCGGTTTGGTTATCCGGCTCAGTCCTATCGCGGCAAATCGCATCAGGCAAACGCTTTGTTTGCGTTCCCGGGCCGGCAGGTTATCGAGGAAAAGAGCGGGTTCAAGGTCGGTTGAAAAGAGGATGCAATGAAGGACAGAGTCAACAAGCCATGGCGCAACCTTGGAGCCCTCCTGGCGCTCTCTATCGCAGGCACTCTGGCTACGCCAGTTAGCTCTGTAGCGGCTGCTCAAGCGTCGGCGTCGACCGAAGTTCCGCGCCCTAGCTACGCCCGCATAGCGGACTTAGTCATCGAAAGCCCGGCGATCGCCCATGTCGCCGTCAAAAAATTGATCGCGATCCCGCCCGAACGCGCGCCTGGGCTCGAGCCGGGCATGCAGCGATTCCTCGTCACGGCCGAGACGCTGTCTTTGATTCGCGGCAATGACGTTCTCGCGCGCGAGGTCAGCTTCCTTATTGACCTGCCGGGCGCGCCGGGCGCCAAGCCACCCAAATGGAAGGGCCGCACCTTCATTATCTTCGGCAAGGTAGAGCAGCGCGTTGATTTTTTCCAGCTTCTCGCCAGCACGGCACTGATCTCCTGGTCGCCGGAAAATGAGGAGATGGTCCGTAGGGTCGCCCGTCAGTTCGCCGCCAACGATGCGCCGCCGCTCGTCGAGGGCGTCGATTCGGTGTTCCATGTCCCTGGCGCCATCCAGGGCGAAGGCGAGACCCAGATCTTTCTCGTGACCGGCGACGGCAGCCCCATCTCGCTCTCCATTGTGCGCCGGCCGGATGAGCAGCCGCAATTCGGTGTTTCATTAGGTGAAATCGTTGACGAGGCTGCGGCCATGCCGGAGCGCGACACGCCGCTCTGGTACCGCCTCGCCTGCTCGCTCCCCGCGCGCCTGCCGCCCAGCGCCCTCGCGGGGCAAAGCTCGGCGGAGGGCAATGCAGCAGCGCGCGATTATACCGCCTTCAGGGAGGCCCTCGGCCCCTGTGTTCGTACGCCGGCGCCGCTCGACTGACCGCTTCGGCCCGTCGCGCCTCTCAACGCCTTTCCCCCCGGACAAACTGCGCCTATGAGCGCAGGCGCATCACGCCCGTCTCTATTTCAAGGAAGTCCCAATGACCGACACCGCTCCGCTTCGCCTTGCCATCGTCGGCCTGGGGACGGTGGGCGCGGGCGTCATTCGCCTGCTGGAAGAAAATGGTTCACTGGTGGCGCGCCGCGCCGGCCGGCCGATCGAGGTCGTCGCCATTTCCGCGCGTGACCGCACCAAGGACCGGGGCATCGACCTCTCGCGCTACGAATGGGTAGACGACATGAGCAGCCTCGCTGCCCGCGCCGACATCGACGCGGTGGTAGAGCTGATCGGGGGGGCGGACGGCCCCGCGCTCACCCTCGCCCGCCAATGCCTCGCCCAGGGCAAGGCTTTCGTTACGGCCAATAAGGCCATGATTGCTTATCATGGCATGGCCCTCGCCCATCTGGCCGAAGAGAAGCGCGCCGCACTGAAATATGAAGCCGCAGTGGCCGGCGGGGTGCCGGTCATCAAGGGGTTGCGCGAAGGCGCAGCGGCCAACCGCATCCAGCGCGTCTATGGCATCCTCAACGGCACCTGCAATTATATCCTCTCCACCATGGAGCGCGAAGGCAAGGCGTTCGCGGACGTGCTCAAGGACGCACAGGCGCTGGGCTATGCCGAGGCGGATCCCACGTTCGACATCGACGGCATCGATGCCGCGCACAAGATCGCCATTCTCTCCAGCCTCGCCTTTGGCACCGAGATCGATTTCCCCTCGGTCGAGACCACGGGCATTCGCCATGTGCTCGCCGCCGACATCGGCGAGGCCGCCGCGCTGGGCTTCAAGGTGCGCCTGGTGGCGATGGCCGAGTGCGCGAGTGAGGACAGCGAGGGCGCCGGTCTGTTCCAGCGCGTGCACCCCATGCTGGTGCCGGTCACCCATCCCCTCGCCCATGTCGATGGCGCGCTCAACGCTGTGGTGGCAGAAGGAAATTTCGTTGGCCGGCTCTTCTTCCAGGGCGCGGGCGCGGGCGAAGGGCCGACGGCATCCGCCGTGGTCGCCGACATCATCGACATCGCCCGTGACGAATGCGGCCCACCGCTCGCCATGCCGGCCGCGATGCTCGACCCGCATGTAAAGGCCGACACGGGCCGTCGGCGGGGTCGCGTCTATATGCGTCTGCGCGTCAAGGATCGCCCGGGCGTGCTCGCCGAGATCACCGCGGCGATGCGCGATTCCGGCGTTTCCATCGAGAGCGTCATTCAGCGCGCCGCAAGCGAGAATGCCGGCGTGCTGGTGGCGCTGGTCACGCATGAGGGCGCGCTCTCCTGTATCGATGACGTGCTCCAGCGCCTCGGCGGATCGGACAGCCTGATCGACGCGCCGATGGTCATGCATATTCTCGACTGACATTCCGGCGTGTCCGGGCGGCGACCGGCCGCCCGGTCCCTGCGGCGGCGCTTCTCGACATCGCAATGGTCCTGGCCTATCCGGTCCCCGACCCTGGGAGAAGGATAGTTGCACCATGCCGAAGCAGAAGCCTGTTGCCGCCAGTTCCGTCTTGGACCGCGTTCTCGTTCTTGAAATGGTGCGCGTGACCGAGGCGGCGGCCATCGCAGCGTCCGGCCTGATCGGGCGTGGCGACGAAAAGGCCGCCGATGCCGCCGCCGTCCAGGCGATGCGCGCAGCGTTCAATGACCTCTATATCGACGGCACGGTGGTCATCGGCGAAGGCGAGCGGGACGAGGCGCCCATGCTCTATATCGGCGAGAGGGTGGGCGGCGCGCCCGACCGGGGCCCGAAAATCGACATCGCACTCGACCCGCTGGAAGGCACCACCATCACGGCCAAGGCTGGCCCCAATGCATTGGCCGTGCTCGCCGCCGCAGAGGGTGGTTGCCTGCTGAACGCACCGGACGTCTATATGGAGAAGCTCGCGGTTGGTCCCGGCTATCCTGAAGGCGTTATCGATCTGCGCAAGAGTGCAACAGAGAACATCGAGTCGCTTGCCCGCGCCAAGGGCGTGAAGCCCGCCGAGATCATCGCCTGCGTGCTGGATCGGCCGCGCCACGAGAAGCTCATCGCCGAGCTACGCGCCATTGGCTGCGGCATCGTGCTGATCCCCGATGGCGACGTGGCCGGCGTCATAGCCACCACCAATCCCGACACGACCATCGACATCTACATGGGCTCGGGCGGTGCGCCGGAGGGCGTTTTGGCCTGCGCGGCGCTGCGTTGTGTTGGCGGCCAGTTTCAGGGCCGCCTCCTCTTCCGCAACGAAGACGAGCGCGCACGCGCTCGGAAGTGGGGCATCGAGGATCTCGACCGCATCTATACGCTAGGCGATCTCGCCAAGGGCGACTGCATCTTCGCGGCAACCGGCGTGACAGACGGCTCGCTGCTGGACGGCGTCAAGCGCCGCCGCGATGGTAAGATGACCACGCAGAGCGTCGTGATGCGCGCCTCCTCCGGCACAGTTCGATGGATCAAAGGCGAGCACCGCTACCGGGATTGAGGCCGGCGCGCTCCCCGGCCCTTCCAGCGAACCTGCGCTCTATTTTCGCGAGCACCCAGACGGCGGAAAGCGTTGTGGAGTTCTGGATTCGCGCGTTCGCGCGCACGGCGGAGGCTGTCATAACCGCCCCACTTCCCTCGACAGATATCCAGAATCCGTAGAAAAAGCCCCGGCGGCCCGAGCGTCGCCGGCCCTATGCCTTGAGCCGATACCCTGTCTTGAAAATCCACACGATCACGCCCACGCAGACCGCCAGCATCGCCGCGACGAAGCCCAGCGAGATGGCCATCGAGACGTCGCCCTTGCCGAAGAAGGTCCAGCGGAAGCCGCTGATGAGATAGACCACCGGATTGAACAGGGTGAGCGTTCGCCAGGGCTCGGGCAGCATCTGCACTGAATAGAAGGCGCCGCCCAAAAAGGTCATAGGCGTCACGATGAGCAGCGGAATAACGCTCAATTGCTCCCAGCTCTGCGCCCAAAGGCCCAGGATGAAGCCGAAGAGGCAGAAGCTCACGGCGATGAGCAGCATGAAAGCGAGCATCGCGGCCGGATGCGCGATGGGCACCGTCACAAAAAGATAGGCCGTTGCCAGAATGACGAGGCCAATGAGCATGGACTTGGTCGCCGCCGCGCCGACATAGCCCAAAAGCGTCTCCAGCGGCGAGACAGGCGCGGAATGCAGCTCATAGATGGTGCCACTGAACTTGGGCATATAGATGCCGAAGCTGGCGTTGGAGATGCTCTCGGTAAACATGGAGAGCATGATGAGGCCGGGCACGATGAAGGCACCGTAGGCAATGCCGTCTACTTCCGTCATGCGCGCGCCAATGGCGCTGCCGAACACCACAAAATAGAGCGCAGTCGTGATGACCGGCACGAACAGACCTGTCAGCAGCGTGCGGCTGAAGCGATGCATCTCGAAAAAGTAGATGGCTTTCACCGCATGGAGATTGAAGCTCATGCCGTCTCTCCCCGCGCCGGATTGTGGACCAGGCTCACGAAGATGTCTTCCAGTGAGCTTTCCCGCGTGTTGAGGTCGCGATAGCCGATGCCCAGCGCGGCCATGCGGCCGAGCAGCGCGGAGATGCCGCTGTCCTCGGCCTGACTATCGAAAAGATATTCCAGTTCGTGCCCCTCGCCCAGCAAGGTGAGCGGCCAGTCGGAAAGGCCGGCGGGAATAGTCGTCATTGGCTCGGCCAGACTGACGCGCAGCGATTTGCGGCCCAGCTTCTTCATGAGCGCCGCCGTCTCCTCCACCAGGATCAGCCCGCCCTTGTCGATCACGCCCACCCGGTCGGCCATTTCCTCGGCCTCCTCGATATAATGCGTGGTGAGGATGATGGTCGCGCCATTGTCGCGGAGCCGGCGAACCAGTGCCCACATGTCGCGCCGCAGTTCCACGTCCACGCCGGCAGTCGGCTCATCGAGGAAGAGCAGCCGAGGTTCGTGACTGAGCGCCTTCGCGATCATCACGCGCCGCTTCATGCCGCCGGAAAGCTCCGCAAGCTTGGCGTTGCGCTTGTCCCATAGCGAAAGATCGCGGAGGATGCGCTCGATCAGCGCATCGTCGCGCGGTTTGCCGAACAGGCCGCGACTGAAGCGCACAGTATCGATCACACGCTCGAACATATCGGTCGCGAGTTCCTGCGGAACGAGACCAATGGCAGTGCGTGTCTCGCGATAGGCGCTCACGATGTCGTGGCCGGCCACCGTCACACTGCCTCCGCTCGCCCGCGCCAGGCCGCAGATGATAGAAATGAGCGTGGTCTTGCCCGCCCCATTGGGGCCGAGCAGTGCGAAAATCTCGCCCTCCTCCACGTCCAGGTCGATGCTGCCGAGTGCCTGATGGCCACTGGCGTAGCGCTTGGACAAGGATCGCACGGAGAGGATGGCTGCCATCGGAAAAGCTCGCTACCGGAACGCCGGCCGATTGCAAGAGGCCATGCGGCCGGCCCCCTCTGTTCCAGGCGCGCGCGATCATGCTAGGGAGCAACGATGGCTTTCTTTCCTTCGTCGACATCCCCCGGGGCCATCACATGAGCCGCTTCGCGCTCGATATCGAGCGGTCTCTGAGCGACCGCCCCTGGCGCTGGCGGGGCGCCGAGCCGGCCGGTGCAGGCGGCGATCTGGTCGACGATCTACTGCGCGCGCGTGGCTGCCTGCCCCAGCATATCGAGCGCGAGCGCGCGCCCACGATCCGCGCCTTCATGCCCGACCCTTCGCTCTTCCGCGACATGGATCGCGCCGCCGAGCGGTTAGCGGCCGCCGTCATGGACGGCGAATCGGTCACGATCTTCGGCGATTACGACGTAGACGGCGCCACCAGCGCGGCTCTGCTGCTGCGCCTGCTGCGCGCGCTGGGGCTGGAGGCCGGCGTCTATATCCCCGATCGGCTGATGGAAGGCTATGGTCCTTCCGGCGAGGCGCTCGTCGCGCTGGCCCAGCAAGGCTCCAGCCTCGTCGTCACCGTCGATTGCGGCGCGCAGGCTTTCGCCGCGCTGGAAGCCGCGCGGGCGGTTGGACTCGACGTAATCGTGGTCGATCATCACAAATGCGCGACGGCCCTCCCCCCGGCCCACGCGCTGGTCAATCCCAACCGGCTGGATGAGTGCGACGAAGCCGCCGCCCATGGCCACCTCGCCGCCGTGGGTGTTGCCTTCCTGCTGGGCGTCGCGCTTATTCGAGTCCTGCGCGGGCGCGGCTGGTTCGCCACACGGGCCGAACCGCGTCTCATGGACCTGCTCGATCTGGTCGCGCTCGGCACCGTGGCGGACGTGGCGCCGATCCGGGGCCTCAACCGCGCCTTCGTGGCACAGGGCCTCAAGGCGATGGCCCGGCGCGGCAACATCGGCATCACTGCGCTGCTCGCCACAAGCCGGCTGGAGCGCGCACCGCAATGCGCCGATCTCGGCTTCGCGCTCGGCCCGCGCATCAATGCCGGCGGGCGTGTTGGCAAATCGGATCTGGGCGTGCGCCTGCTCACCACCACCGATCCCGATGAGGCCGCCCTGCTCGCCGCCGAGCTGGATCGCCTCAACGCCGACCGCCGCGCGATCGAGGCGAACGTGCAGGAGCAGGCACAGGCCATGCTGGAGGCGTTGGGCGAGCGCGCCGTCGCCGTGGTGGCCGGCGAGGGTTGGCATCCGGGTGTCATTGGCATCGTCGCGGGACGGCTCAAGGAAAAAAGCGGTCGGCCGGCCATCGTCATCGCTCTGGACGAAACCGGGATCGGCAAGGGCTCGGGTCGCTCGATCGGCGGCGTCGATCTCGGCGCGGCCGTGCTCGCGGCCAAGGATGAAGGCCTGCTCCTGGCCGGTGGCGGCCATGCCATGGCGGCAGGGCTCACCGTGGCGGCGGCCGAGTTGCCGCGTCTTGCCGATTTCCTGGAGGCCCGCCTTGCCGCCGATGTGAGCCGCGCTGCCGCCGCGCGCGCGCTGCTCGTGGATCTCATGGTCGCCCCCGGTGGACTGACGCCCGATCTTGTCGGCCAGATGGATGGCGCCGGCCCGTTCGGCAACGGCTGGCCGGCGCCGCGCGTGGCGCTGGGGCCGGTCCGTATCGTGAAGGCGGACATCGTCGGCACCGATCATGTCCGCGCGATTGTGAGCGGCCAGGATGGCTGTTCCCTCAAGGCCATGGCGTTTCGCCAAGCCGAGAGCCCGCTCGGCCAGACGCTGCTCCACGGCGACCGCAGCCGCCGCTGGTGGCTCGCCGGCCGTGCCCGCATCGACGACTGGGGTCCCCGCCCCGCTGCCGAACTGCATGTGGAGGACATGGCTGAGGCGTAGCGGGCACGCGGGGAAACCCGCACCGGGCGCCAAAAGCCTCCCTTGCTCCGGACCGAATGGTCCGCCACGCACCGGCGCCAGCATGTCCGCGGCGTCAAACCATGACAAATGCCACTCAAGCCTCTGGGCACTTGACCCTGCTCGAACACCCCCCTAAAGGGGCGCCTCATCTTTGCAGGGCACCCGCCCCGCCCGGATGGCCCCTTCGTCTAGCGGTCTAGGACGCGGCCCTTTCACGGCTGAAACACGGGTTCGAGTCCCGTAGGGGTCACCATCTTTGAAAGTGCTTTATCTTGAAGCGCCTGGCGCGAGATGAGCGGTTTAACGTCTCCCCAGCAGAGATGGGGCCAAGACGACCGGCGGACTTCCTCGGCCCCGATATTTTCTCACAATTTTCCCGGCTGGCATCGATCCGCCAGCCGCGATAAGTGAGCGGCCGGCAGCGATCCGGCCTATGCGACCACCGTTCTCCTGCTTCCAACGGCATCCCGCTTGAGCCTGTCGATCATGCCCCGGGTTTGATCTCGCCCCGCGCTCTTTGCTTCGTAGAGCAGCGTGTCGGCCCGTTCATAGGGTTCAGCGAACCCTTCGTCATCCATGACACGCGTCACACCCATGCTTGCGGTCACGGGTCGGCCAAGACCAGGAACGATATTGGCAACCGTTGCCGGGATCGCCTGTCGGCAAAGCTCCGCCTGGATCTCGGCATCGTCGCCCCTCAGGAGCAGCATGAATTCTTCGCCGCCGAGGCGGTATGCGCGAACGTTCGTCCCCACCTGGAACGCGCCAGCTGCAGCCTTGAGCACCGCATCGCCAACCGTATGCCCGTTGGCGTCATTCACGCCCTTGAAATGATCGAGGTCGATGAGCGCCAGCGTCGTGAAGCCTTCGGCCCGAAGCTGGTCGAACTCCCGCTCGATTGCGCGCCGATTGAGCAGGCCTGTCAGCACGTCCGTTTCGGATAAGCGTTCGAGCAGGTCGGCCTCGGTGCGGGCGCGGTCTCGCTCGCGTTTGATGGCCACGAAGCGGTCGGCCATGCCAAGCGTGGTGAAGAGGACCTCGCAGATGCAGCCGATATAGAACAGAAGCATGGCGTCGGTGCTGGGCACCCAGGGGAAGATGCCCGTCAGGAACCGAATAATTCCGACCAGGACGACCGGCGCATAGCCGACTGCCTGGAATTGCGCGGCCCGACTCCCACGGCGCAGCGCATCGATCAGGGACAGGATGAAAATGGCAAGGACCGGTCCGAACGACGCAGTATATACCGTCGATTGAATGGGGCGCGCCACGAATGGGAATGCAGCATGAAACGCGCTCAGACCGATCGCCCACAAGGCGCAAAAGGGCAGCAGCCGGCGCAGAAGCGGATGCATCAATCCCGCCTCGATGAAGTGGTAGGTGAACATCGTCCCGGACGCGACGGTTATTCCGAAGATCAGTGTCGTCATCCAGCTCAGCGTCATTGCCGGCGGATCGAACAGCATGACCGACAGGCCGGATGAAACCAGGATCGTCATAAGAAACGACAGCGTGAGAGCGGAATGCCAAAGCACGAAATGCTCACGCAGCACACGGTAGAACGCCGCATTGAAGATCAGGGGCATGACGAGCATGCCCGCAAGCCCGGCCAAAAGCAGCAGGACCCGCATGTCGCTGACATCGGCCGCTGCATCGGTAGGGGCCAGATAGGCGCGCTCGAGCGTCATCTGATGGCTTGGCCGATCAAACGCGGCCACGATCTGCCGGGTGTCGCGCGTTACCTCCGGCAAGGAGGCCTTGAAATAGCCGCCCGCCATGGAACTTGGGAGTGCACCGGCCGAGAGGGAAGTTTGCCGGACTACGCCGTCCTGATCGATGGCAAGCAGATGGAGCGCCTCGAATGCGCTCCGCCTCGAGAGGAGATATCGGGGAAGCACCCCGTTGGGATCGATCTCAAAGCGAAGCAGTACGCGCTCGGCGTCGAGGGAGGGCGTTCGATCGCCGCACGACCATCGCACGGCATCGTGCGCGAGGGCGGCCAAATCTTCCGACAGGTTGCCCGATACCCAGCAAGCACTGCGGCTCGCCCGAGAATCCGCCGCTTCGGCGGGTCCAGCATCGATATGCATCAGCAGGCTCAAAGCCAGGGATGCCGCCAGAAACCATCGTCGAAAACCGCCCGCAACCATGACCGCTCGTTCCGATAAAACACTTTGGATCCCGTTAAGGCGCGCGCGTACATCATGCGCCCGCTCAGGATCCTGAACGAACGCCTGTTGATATCGCGGCTAAGCCGCGAGAGCGATCTGATGGTGATGGATTCAGGAACGCGGCCGGACCACGGATAGCCATCGCGATTCGATCCGCCGCATGCCCCCGCTGGCACGCCGATCGCCGCCTCATGCTTGAGGCGGATTTACGTCGCGTTTTAGAATAAAATGGTCGGGGAAAGAGGATTCGAACCTCCGGCCCCTGCCTCCCGAAGACAGTGCTCTACCAGGCTGAGCTATTCCCCGACCGGGCCGGTGCATCGCTGCGCCGGCAAGACAGGCGCTGCCCTATAGTGGGCACATATGGTGCTGGCAAGCGGCAGATGGCGAATATCTTTCATCGCGCCGTCGGAATAGCGAAATGATGCCGGTCCGCTGGCGAGGGAAGCCATCGCTCAGCTCAGGGGGTTCCCAGCAGCAGGGCAATCTCGTCCTCTTCGAGCGAGGTGAGAATGGGGCAATCCGGCCCGCCATCGCCGGGGCAACGTGTTGCAAGGTCGAGGAGCGAACGGCGCATCGCTTCGAGTGCCTCTGCCTTGCGGCCCAGCGCTTCCGCGCGGGCGAGCGCCAGCGCCTTTACATCCGCGCTGGCCCGACCCCGATCGGACCACAGAGAAAGCAGTTCGCCAATCTCGGCGATGGGAAAGCCCAGGTCGCGCGCCTTGGCGATGAAGCGCAGGCGGTGCACGTCCGCCGCGCTATAGTCGCGATAGCCGCCCTCGCGCCGGGCGGGACGCGGGATCAGGCCGATCTTCTCATAATGCCGGATCATCCGCTGCGAGACGCCGCTGGCCTGCGAGGCAGCACCGATATTCACAGAGTCACCCGATTGAGGCGCAGCGCATTGCTCACCACGCTCACCGAGGAGAGCGCCATGGCGGCAGCGGCGATGACCGGCGAAAGCAGGACGCCGAAAACCGGATAGAGCAGGCCCGCCGCAATGGGCACGCCGGCGGCATTGTAGATGAAGGCGAAGAACAGGTTCTGGCGGATATTGGCCATGGTCGCCTCGCTCAGCCGGCGCGCGCGCACAATGCCGGTGAGATCGCCCTTGAGCAGCGTGACACCGGCGCTCTCGATGGCGACATCCGCGCCCGGTCCCATCGCGATGCCGACGTCCGCCGCTGCAAGGGCAGGCGCGTCGTTCACGCCATCGCCGGCCATGGCGACCACCCTGCCCTCGCGGCGCAGCCGCTCGATGACAGCGCTCTTCTCCTCGGGCAGAACTTCGGCCTCCACCTGGTCGATGCCGAGCCTCTCTGCCACGGCTTGCGCCGTTGCGCGGTTGTCGCCGGTCAGCATGACGATGGCGATGCCGTCCGCCTTCAGGGCGTCCAGCGCCTCGGCCGTGGTCGCCTTGACCGCATCGGCAATAGCGAGGACGCCCGCCGTCACGCCATCGATGCCGATGAGCACCCCGGTCGCGCCGTCGCGGCCCAGCGCATCCGCCTGCGTGGCCATTGCGCCTGGTGCGATGCCCTGCTCATCCAGGAAGCGTGCATTGCCTAGCACAACCTTGCGACCTTCCACTGTACCAAGCGCGCCCTTGCCGACGGGCGAATCGAACGCCGTCACGGCAGGGATGGCGATTCCCCGCTCCTGCGCTGCCGCGACGATGGCGACGGCCAGCGGATGCTCGGAAACGCGTTCCACGCCGGCGGCGAGACGCAGGAGATCGTCCGCCACCCAGCCATCGGCCGGCACGATGCGTGTCACCGAGGGGCGACCTTCGGTCAGCGTCCCGGTCTTGTCGAGCACCAGCGTATCGACCTTCTCCAGCCGTTCGAGCGCCTCGGCATTGCGAATGAGAACGCCCAGCCCCGCGCCCCGGCCGACGCCCACCATGATCGACATGGGAGTGGCAAGACCAAGCGCGCAGGGGCAAGCAATGATGAGCACCGCCACCGCCGCGACGAGGCCGTGCGCAAAGCGAGGCTCGGGGCCCCAGATGCTCCAGATGGCGAACGCCGCCACTGCCACCAGCAGCACGGCCGGCACGAACCAGCCTGCCACTCGGTCCACCAGCCGCTGGATCGGCGCGCGCGAGCGCTGGGCGTCGGCGACCATCTGGACGATGCGCGCGAGCATTGTGTCGCGGCCCACGCGCTCGGCCTCGATGACGAGCGCGCCGCTCTGATTGATGGTGCCGGCGATGACATACGCGCCGGCACCACGCGTGACAGGCATGGACTCGCCGGTCACCATGGACTCATCGAGCGCTGAGCGCCCTTCCAGCACGACCGCATCGACAGGCACTTTCTCGCCGGGCCGCACACGCAGGCGATCACCCACAGCGACGAGATCCAGCGCAATATCCTCCTCGCGGCCGTCGGCGGCAATGCGGCGCGCGGTCTTGGGTGCGAGGTTCAGCAGCGCCTTGATCGCGCCGGACGTGCGCTCACGGGCGCGCAGTTCCAGCACCTGCCCCAGCAGCACCAGCACCGTGATGACCGCCGCCGCCTCGAAATAGACGGCAACCGTGCCGTCCGGGCCACGGAAGGCTGGCGGGAAAACGCCAGGCAGCAGGAGCGCCGCAACACTGTAGGCCCAGGCCACGCCCGTACCCATGGCGATGAGCGTGAACATGTTGAGATGGCGCGTGCGGATCGACGCCCAGCCACGCTGGAAAAAGGGCCAGCCCACCCACAGCACCACCGGCGTCGCCAGCGCGAATTGCAGCCAGGTGGAGAGCCGTGCGGGCACGAGATGATGCAGCGCCGGGAAAAGATGACTGCCCATCTCGAGCACGAACACCGGCAGGGCCAGCGCCAGGCCGATCCAGAAGCGCTGGGTCATGTCGACCAACTCGGCACTGGGGCCGGTGTCTGCACTCATCAGTTCGGGCTCCAGCGCCATGCCGCAAATAGGGCATGGGCCGGGATGATCCTGCCGCACCTCCGGGTCCATGGGGCACGTCCAGATAGTGCCCGGCGGCACATCCTCGGGCGTAACGGCTTCGCCGCTGAGATAGCGTTCGGGATCGGCAACGAACTTCGTGCGACAGCCGGCGCTGCAGAAATGATAATCTACGCCGTCGTGATGAGTATGATGCGGCGTCTGGAACGGGTCGACCGTCATGCCGCACACCGGATCGATCACGGTTTCGGCCGTGCCCGCCTTATAGTCGCCTGCCTTGTGATCGCCGCCACAGCAGCCGTGCGTCGTGTGAGTCGCCTGGGTCATGTCCTGTTCCTTTCCGACGCTCTCCCATTTAAGGTCTGACATGATGTCAGGGTCAAGGGCGACGGGATGTTTTTCAGGCCAAGGCACATTGGCGCTTGACCTTGACACACTGTCAAATGCCATTCGCTCTCGTCAGACCGATGCCAGAGAGCGCCGATGGACAACGCGACCATGACAGGACCGATCAATCGCCGCGCGGTCCTCCGCGCCAGCGCCTGGGGGCTCGCCGGGCTCGGGCTTGGCGGCCTCTTCATGCCGGCATGGGCGCGCAGCGGCACCCCGGGACTCGCGCCGACGCTCCCGACCCTCTCTGGCGAGGACATTCACCTGCGCATCGCCCGAACCCCATTCACGCTCGGCCGCCGCACCGGCCATGCCGTCACTGTGAACGGCACTCTGCCCGCGCCGCTTATCCGCCTGCGCGAAGGACAGAGCGTGCGCCTCCATGTGGAGAATGCGCTGGACGAGGACAGTTCCATTCACTGGCATGGCCTGCTCCTGCCCTTCCAGATGGATGGGGTGCCGGGCCTCAGCTTCCCCGGCATCAGGCCACGCAGTAGCTTCCTCTATGAATTCCCGGTGCGGCAGGCCGGCACCTATTGGTATCACAGCCATTCCGGTCTTCAGGAGCAGCAAGGGCTCTATGGGCCCATCATAATCGACCCCGTCGGGGCCGATCCCGTGGCCCATGATCGCGAGCATGTGATCGTGCTGAGCGACTGGACCTTCCAGCATCCGCATCAGCTCGTCACGAAGCTCAAGGTCGACGGCGGCTATTACAACCGCCAGAAGCAGACGCTGTTCGGCGCACTGGCGGGTGGGCCGGAGGAAATGATGCCCGCAGCCGAGCGCGCGGACTGGGGCCGCATGCGCATGGACCCCACCGACATTGCCGACGTGACGGCGGCGACCTACACCTATCTGGTCAACGGCCATGATCCCGCACAGAACTGGACCGGCCTGTTCCGGCTCGGCGAGCGTGTGCGGCTGCGCATTATCAATGCGGCGGCGATGACCATTTTCAACCTGCGCATTCCGGGTCTGCCGATGACGGTGGTGAGTGCCGATGGGCAGGATGTGCGGCCGGTGACGGTCGATGAGATGCAGATCGGCAATGCCGAAACCTATGACGTCATTGTCCAGCCGGCCGATGACCGCGCCTTCACGTTGGTCGCAGAATCGGTCGACCGGTCCGGCATGGCCCGCGCCACACTGGCGCCTCGCCTGGGCCTGACCGCGCCGGTCCCCCCGCTCCGCCCGCGCCCCACGCTGGGCATGAAGGACATGGGCATGGGCGGGATGGATCATGGGGCGACGAACCCTGGCGGCAAGGACCATGACGCCATGGCAGGCATGGACCACGGCCCTGGCGACGATGGCGCATCCCAAGGCCATGACGGCGGCCATTCGATGAGCGGCATGTCCATGCGCGACAAGAGCAAGGCGCCGGCGAGCGTCAAGGTCGGCGTGGGCGTGGACGCCATCGCTGCGACCCCCGTGGACCGCACGGGCGATCCGGGCGTCGGGCTGGAGAACGTCGGCCACCGCGTGCTCACTTATCGCGACTTGATGGCCCGCACGCCCAATCCCGACCAGCGCCCGCCCCGCCGCACGGTCGAGGTGCATCTCACCGGCAACATGGAGCGCTTCATGTGGTCGTTCGACGGGGAGAAGTTCAGCGAAGGCGTGGAGCCCATCCGCTTCGAGCGCGGCGAGCGCGCGCGCGTGGTGCTCGTCAACGATACGATGATGACTCACCCCATTCACCTGCACGGCCATTTCTTTGAATTGGTGAACGGCCATGCCGGCAACTATCCGCGCAAGCACACCGTCAATGTGCTGCCGGGCGGCAAGCTGGCTTTCGATCTCACGGCCGATGCGCCCGGCGACTGGGCCTTTCACTGCCACCTGCTGCTGCACATGCACGCCGGCATGTTCCGGGTCGTGACCGTTCGGCCGCTCGACGGAGATGCGGCATGAAGCGCATCGTCGCGCTGCTGCTCGCCACCGCAGCCGCTACCGCCGTGCCCGCACAGGCGCAGCACGATCATCACGATCATCACGATCATGACGTTATGCATCGTGAAGGGAGCGATCCTCGCGCTGCCGCACCCGAAGCCGGACAGGCGGCCGATCCGCACGCCGGGCATAGTGGGCATGAGAACACCTCCCAACCGGCCGATCCCCACGCCGGCCACGTCATGCCCTCGCCCGGGTTGACGCATGCCGCCCATCGCGCGGTTCTACCCGATCCACCGATTGCCCAACCCCCGCCGGGCGCGTTCAGCGGGCCGACGCACGCCGCCGATACCGTCTTCGATCCGGCCGAGATGACGCAGGCCCGCTTAGTGGTCCGGCGAGAGCATGGCGCCATTGTAACCGGCGCGGTCATTATCGACCGGCTGGAAGCGGGCTTTGGCAAAGGGCACGAGGCTTATGCGTGGAAAGCGCAAGCCTGGCATGGCGGCGACATCGACCGGCTGTGGTTCAAGAGCGACGGCGAAGGCAGCTTTGGAGAGCCCCTGGAGCGAGCCGAGGTTCAGGCGCTTTGGAGCCATGCGCTCGATCCGTGGTGGAACCTCCAGGCCGGTGTGCGGCAGGATGTCGGCGTGGGTCCCGACCGCACCCATGCCGCGCTGGGCATCTACGGCCTGGCGCCCTACTGGTTCGAGGTTGACGGCACTGTTTTCCTTTCGAACCGAGGCGAGGTCACGGGGCGCGTCGAACTGAGCTACGACCAGCGGCTCACGCGGAAACTCATCCTTCAGCCGGAGATCGAACTGGATCTGGCCGCGCGCGATATGCCGGCACTCGGCATCGGTGCAGGCCTTTCGAGCGCGAAGGCAGGGCTGCGCCTGCGCTACCAGATCGTGCCCGAATTCGCCCCCTATATCGGTGTACGCCACGAACATGCCATTGGCGACACGGCGGCTTATCGCCGCGCACGCGGTGAGGCGGCCGACAGCACGCGGTTTGTGGTTGGCCTGCGCGCCTGGTTTTGACGAAAAGCCGGGCCGCACCTCCGAACGCGGCTACGCCTTCGCAAAGTGCGCCCATTCCGCTCGGGCGAGGCGCTTCAACCCGCCGAGCTACCATTTCCCGAGAGGGTTCATCCGCCGTCGCGCGCAAATTCCCTTGCTTTTGCGGGCGGACTGGCCTAACCGCGCGGCGCTTGCCGGGTCCTTTCGGGCTCCGGCATTCCGTCCGAGACAGCTGGTGGTGGCATCTGGCCGCCTTAATCTCCAGCCGAGACGGGGAGAAGTTCTTGCCGGTCGGTCCGTATGGACGACCGGGTCTGCCCATTTTGCGGTGCGTTGGCGTCGCGTAGGGCCAGTCAACCCCTTCCCCTCCGGACACAAGAGGCCTTGCGCGGCGGATTTCGTCGCGCGGGCATGGTGTCGCCGCCTGTCTGCCTCTCGTATCGAAGCAGGCGTGCGGCGATCGTTCGAACGCGGCACCGTCCGGACTTTCGAGGCCGGCAGCGCCGCTGAAGGAGAATGGCATGGATCGCAATGAAAAGTCCGAGGTCGTTTCGGCACTTCACGCATCCCTGCAGCAGATGGGCGTGGTGGTCGTCACCCGCAATCTGGGCCTCACCGTGGCCCAGAGCACCGATCTGCGGCAGAAGATGCGCGAGGCCGGGGCGAGCTACAAGGTGACGAAGAACCGGCTTGCCAAGATCGCCATCCAGGACACGGACTATATCGGCATCGGTGAGATGCTGACGGGTCCGACTGGTCTGGCAACGTCTGAAGATCCGGTCGCGGCGGCAAAGGTCGCGGTCGAGTTCGCCAAGACGAATGACAAGCTGGAGATCGTCGGCGGCAGCATGAGGGCCCAGGTCCTCGATGCGAACGGGATCAAGGCTCTGGCCTCGATGCCTTCGCTCGACGAACTGCGCGCCAAGCTGGTCGGCCTGGTTCAGGCCCCGGCACAGAAGCTCGCTGCCGTCACGCAGGCGCCGGCCGCGCAACTCGCGCGCGTCTTCAACGCCTACGCCACCAAGGATGCGGCCTGACACGGGCCTCAACTCTTTTGTTTTCAACAAACTGAATTGGGCTCCTCAGATAGCCCCGCAAGAAATGGAGTGTTATTGAAATGGCTGATATCAACGCACTGGTCGACCAGCTGTCCGCCCTCACCGTCCTGGAGGCCGCCGAGCTTTCCAAGGCGCTCGAAGAGAAGTGGGGCGTCTCGGCTGCCGCGGCCGTCGCTGTCGCTGCTCCCGCCGCTGGCGGTGCCGCCGCTCCGGCTGCCGAAGAGCAGACGGAATTCGACGTTATCCTGACCGGCGACGGCGGCAACAAGATCGCCGTCATCAAGGAAGTCCGCGCCATCACCGGCCTGGGCCTCACCGAAGCCAAGGCGCTCGTCGAGTCGGCTCCCAAGGCCGTCAAGGAAGCGGCCAGCAAGGCCGAAGCCGAAGACATCAAGAAGAAGCTGGAAGCGGCCGGCGCGACCGTCGAGCTCAAGTAAGCACGGCGTTCAACGGAGCGCTCCGGCGCGCCGTTCAAGCGAACAAGAGAGGTGGTCCCTGTTGGGGCCGCCTTTTTTGTGGGCGGGAGACGCCGCCGTAAACCATGACTTCGCGCGCCGCCGATCGTCCGAAGCCGGCGTGGTAGAGAAGGCAGACGATTGCGCGGTCAAACGGCCCATCTGCATTAGCTGCTGCCTTTTAGCGGAATTATTCAGTAATTATCAGATAGGTAGAAACCGAAACTCAAACACGGACTTAAGGAGAGGCTACACGCGTTCCGTCCTCTCGCGCTCTGCCAAGGCAATCTCGAACTGCGTTCTTGCAACGGAAACCGCATCCAGAAGCCGCATCGAGCGACCGCGCCGCGCCGGCACTTCCGGCATGTCAGGCGATGGCGGCGGGAGAGCGAGAACCGCCTCGTCGCGCGGGCTGCGCAAAACCAGCCACAGCCCGGCAAAGCCAATGAGCGCGCTCGCGGTGAAGGCGGCCGCCGTGACGGCGGTCATGTCACCTATCACAATGCGGTGTACGAAGGCCGAAACAGACGCGCCGGTATCGAGCGCAAGAGCATGCGCATCCTCCAGCACGGACTGCAGGGTGGCAGCCCCGGCGGGACGCGCCGCGACCAACAGCAGCGCGCCAACGCTCAGCCGGGCTGACGCTAGGCTAACGCGCCTGCGCACCCGCATAAAAGCCAAGATCATCTGGACGACCTGCACCTGCTCCACCACTCTTTACGCAACCCACCGCCTATGCCGGCGAGGCCGTTTTCGTAACCGGCGGCGCCCCCGCCCTTGACGCGAGGCCCTGCCTAAACGCAGCCTGTCGTGCCGACAAGCCTGTCTCCCTTATTCCATCCAAGCTGAAAGTCCTCTTACCGCCATGCCGAATGACGATCTCAAGGCCCTGATCCGGACCATTCCGGACTATCCCGCGCCCGGCGTCCAGTTCCGCGACATCTCGACGTTACTGCTCGATGGACCGGGCTTCCGCGCAACGATCGACCGGCTGGCAGCGCTGATCGACCCCACGCAAGTAGATCTGATCGCGGGGATCGAATCGCGCGGTTTCGTTCTGGCGGGCGCGCTCTCCTACAAGCTGGCCAAAGGCAAGCTGCTGCTGCGCAAGGCCGGCAAGCTGCCCGGCGAGCGCGTGGGAATCGATTACGCGCTGGAATATGGCAAGGACCGGATCGAGATGCATCGCCACCATGTGAAGCCGGGACAGCGCGTGCTGCTGGTGGACGACCTGCTGGCGACCGGCGGCACGGCGCTGGCCGGCGCGACGCTGCTGCGCGGCGAAGGTGCGGTGGTGGAGACGGCGCTGTTCATCGTCAACCTGCCCGATCTGGGTGGCGCGCGTCGACTTCAAGCGGCGGGCGTGGAACCACTCTCCCTCGTCGCCTTTGCGGGAGACTGATCCCATGCGCATTCTTCTCCTCGCCGCGCTCGACGAAGAAGCGGAGGCCTTTCGGCCGGGCGAAGGCATCGCGCTGGATGGCGCGGGACTGCCGGCACGGCGCCTGACCATCGAGCGGCACGACGTGATCCTCGCCACCACCGGGATCGGCAAGGTCAACATGGCCGTCGCCGCCGCGCGGCTCCATACGCTGCACGCGCCGCAACTGCTGCTCACACTCGGGACGGCCGGCAAGCTCAGCCGGACGGAGGGCGACTGCTTCTATCTCGCCCGCGCCGTGCAGCATGATTATGGCGCGCGGCGGGCGGAGGCGTTCGTCCACTATCGTCCGGGCGCCTGGCCGTTGGGGCTCGCTCATGCCGAGCCTTTCCACGCCTTGCCCGACCCCGGCTCGGGGCTGCCGCCGGCCTGCATCGCCAGCGGCGACGCCTTCATCGAGGACGGTGCATTCGCTGCCCATCTCGTTGCGGCGCTCGATGCGGACCTTGTCGACATGGAGACCGCCGCGCTCGCGCAGGTCGCGGAGAGCACAGGCCTGCCCTGGGCCGGCATCAAGGCGACCACCGACGATGCCGACCATGCCAGCGGCGGCGATTTTCACGCTAATCTGATCGCCGCCTCGCACCGTGCGGCCGGAGCGATGAACCGTCTGATCGCCATGCTGCCTTGAAGAATGGAACCATGTCGTTACTCTCCTCGTTAACCGCGAGCCTTCTTGCTCGCGACCACGCCGTTGCGCCCGATGCTGCCAGGAGAATCCCCATGATGCGCCCGCTCGCCTCCCCCGCCGCCTTCGCCCTTGCTGCTGCGCTCCTGATCGGCGCACCCGCATTGGCCGCCGATACGCCCGGTTCGGTCTCCGCCACGCTCAAGGACAAGGACGGCAAGAGCGCCGGCACGGTGACGCTCAGCACCATGGGCGATCATTTAATGGGCCGCATCGAGGCCTCCGGCCTGACGCCCGGCGAACATGGCATGCACATCCATGCGGTCGGCAAGTGCGATGGACCGGACTTCAGTTCGGCTGGCGGCCACCTCAACCCCACCGGCAAGCAGCACGGCCTGGAAAACCCGCAGGGTGCCCATGAAGGCGATCTGCCCGCGCTCAAGGTCGGCACGGACGGTACGGCCGAGCAGAGCTTCCCTGCGCACAGCAGCATAAGCGCCATTCTGGATGGCGATGGCGCGGCGTTCGTGGTGCATGCCGGCCCCGATGACCAGAAGACCGACCCGAGCGGCAATAGCGGCGGCCGCGTGCTATGCGGAGTCTTTGCCGCGTCCTGACGGCCCTTGAACGACGCGCGGAAACACGCCGTCAGAAGAGGAGGTTGAGGTCCAGATAGGTGGCGAGTGTGTCGCCCTGCGCAGGCGCATTGGGGGCCTGGCGCAGGAAGCGGCCCTTGCCAAGCCATGCGCCGCCAATGTCGAGTTGCATCTGCCCCGGAACCAGCCAGTAGCGCGCCCGCGCCTCCACCTGTCGGCCGGCATATCGGCCCGTGGCGCCCGCAGGATCGCGTAAGCTCGTCTTGCCGAAGCTGTCGGTCGCGGAATCGAGCCATGCTTCGCGCCAGGTGACGAAGGCGTCCATCCGCTTGCCGGGCTTCACCTCGATCTTCGCGCCCACCGAGACGATGTTGTTGCGGCTGAAGGCGCCATAGAGCCCGGTCGGTCCCCAATCGGTGCGCTGCGGGCCATAGAGATAATCAAAGCGGTTATAGCTGCTCGAACCGGCATGATCGCCACTGCCGATGTCCGCGAGCAGGCTGAAACGCGGCGCCCAGCCACCGGCGAGGCTATAGCCGATCTGGCCATGCGCCATATGTGCCCGGACGCGTTGGCGGACCGCATCGGCGGCGGTGGAAGCGCGGATGGAGCCGATTTGCAGGGCGGCTTCCAGCTCCCCATCCAGCCGGCCCGGTGCAGGTTTCACGCGCAGGCGCAGCCCCGGCGTCACCAGATGGCGATTGCGAGTCGCAACCTCGGGCCGATCGTTTTCGTCGAGACCGAAAACATAGGCCTCCATGTCGAGCGAGCCGGCGAGACCGGGCAGTGTCAGGAACCCACCCCAGAAGACAAGCTCATCCCCTTCCCGATCCCAGACGACATCGTTGGAGAGCAGCCGCGCCTTGTCGCTCGGCCGGCGCTGTTGCGGAAGCGTATAGAGCAGCGTCAGCGCCTGCTTGCCCGCCCCCGCCCAGTCGAGCCGCACGCCCGTGAAGGCATTGGCGGCGCTGCGGAAGCCGGGATCGCCCGCCAACCGCTTGGACCCCAGATTGACGAGAAAGCGCCCCGCCTTCACCTGCGTGCGGCCACCGGCAATGCCTCTGCCGAGATCGAGCGCGGCATAGAGCTGCACCGGCTCCAGCGCATTGACGTCGCCGTTGCCAAAGGGTGTGCCCGCGTCGTTGAGATAGGCCCGTGCGTCGCGCAGCTCTCCGCCGAGGCTGAGCGCTCCGGCCCGATACTCCGCCACGATGCGCGTGCGCAGCGTCAGCATCTGCGCGCCGTCACGAGCGGCAGGGCGGAAATCATTGTCAAACGTCTCGTAGCGCAGGCGGACACTGCCGCTGATCGAGAAATTCTCCGTGCCCACGGCATCCTGGAGCGTGAAAGGCTTGTCTTGGGCCTGGGCAGCGGCGGGCACGGCAAGGCCGGCCAGCACCGCGACGAGCGGCAGCATCCTGGTCATTGATCCATCCCTGTTGGGGTAGGTTGGGAGCGGACGGCCCGGCAAGCGCGCCGTCCGCATTTGGTCAGAAGTCGGTCCAGTCCTCGGCGGCGACCGGCGCGAGCGCCAGATTGCCGTAGCTGGCGGTCGAGGCCGTCAGCCGGCCAACACGCGGTGCCCGCGCGGGCTCCCGCGAGGTCGGTGCCGCCCCCGCCGACGTGGGCCCACGCGGCGCGGCCTGGACTGCGACATCGCATTTAAAGCGGCCCACCCGCGTGGTGAGCCCGTCCGCCTCCTGAAGCAGACTACGCGCGGCAGCGGTGCTTTCCTCCACCATCGCGGCATTCTGCTGGGTCACCTGGTCCATCTTGCCCATCGCGCTGTTGACCTGGCCGAGCTTGGCGGACTGGTCCGCCGCGGCCGCGCTGATCTGTGTCACCATGGTCGTGATGCCGTGGATGCGGTCGGTGATCTGCTCCAGCGCCTCGCCGGCCTGGCGCACCATGAGCGCGCCCTCTTCCACCTCGGCGCCGCTCGTGGTGATGAGCGCTTTGATGTCCTTGGCAGCGTCGGCCGAGCGCTGAGCGAGCGCCCGCACTTCGTTGGCGACGACCGCGAAGCCCTTGCCGGCATCCCCGGCCCGCGCGGCTTCCACGCCGGCATTCAGGGCCAGCAGGTTGGTCTGGAAGGCAATGCCGTCGATCACGTTGATGATCTGGCCGATCTCCTGGCTGCTCTTCTCGATGTTCGCCATGGCGTTGACCGCCTTGCCGACCACCTCGCCGCCAGTCCGCGCCTCGGCCACAGCCTCCAGCACGCCTTCATTGGCCTGGCTGGCAACATCGGCTGTTTCTTGAAGCGAGCGCGTGATCGCATTCACGGATTCGGCCGCATGGGCGAGTTCGGCGGCATGCTGTTCCGTACGTCCGGCCAGATCGCCCGAGGCATGGCTGATTTCCTTGGCGCCGCTGCGAATATCCGTCGCAGCATCGGAGACCGAGGCGATTGTGTCGTGCAACTGGGCAATGGCGCTGTTAAAATCCTGTTGCAGGCGCGTGTAGCTCGCACCCAGTTCGGGCAGGCGCACGGTAAGGTCGCCCTGCGCCATTTCGCTCAGGCTGGCACTGACCTTGTTAGCCATGTCGGCCAGTTCCGCGTCCGACCGCCGCTTGGCGCGGCTCGTCTCGCGCAGCTTGACGGCGGCACGCGCGAGGGCGCCGAGCTGGTCGTTACGCTCGGTATAGGCGATGTCCACATCCAGATCGCCTTGGGCGATCCGCCCCAGCGCGTCCGAGACGGCTTCGATCTCCTGGCCGATCGCCTGCTTGATACCGCGCGCGATGAGCAGCGTGATGAGGCCGGTCAGTACCGCGATGGCAATGGTAATCGCCATGACGATGGTGACGGTGCGTTGCTGCTTGGCCGCCATGACGGCAGCGGCCTCCACGGCCGGCTGGCGAATGGCCTCGATCGAGGAGTCGACCTCGTCGCCCGCAGCGGAAATCCGCGCCTCCTCGCCCGCGTCCACCTCACCGGTGGCAATCACGTCGTTCACGATATCGACATAGCTGGTGGCACCCTGCGACACCTTGGCGAGCGCGGCGTCATGCTCGGCGCTCAGCAGGCGGTCCGTTTCCGCAATGGAACTGCGCAGATCGCCGACATTGCTCTCGTAAGCCTGGCGCGACTCATCGTTGCGCAACAGGCCGTGGCGGAACACGTCCCGCTCCAGGGAGGTGAAATCCTTTTCGAGCAGTGCCGCATGCAGGGCTTGCTCGGAGAGAGCGGCGTTGCGCTTGGTATAATCCAGGCTGACGAGCGAACCCACCGCGATGGTCGTGATGAGGCACAGGCTCGCCACGATGGCGGCGGCGACCTGCACCGTCAGGCGTTGGTTAATCGACTTGCTCTCGAGCCAGCCTCCCAAGCCGGCGCGTTTCCGAATGCTCATGCGTTGCGTCCCGATTCTGGTTTAAGACTTGAAAACCGTCCGGCGCTTCTCGAATGGCAACGTTAACGGCCCCGAAACCGCGTTACGGCCGATGCATTAAAATTGACTTTCAACTCACCAGCGCCGCGCCGAAAAATGCGCCCTCCCCTTTTCAAAAGGCAGGCACATCGCTATATGCTGATCGGTAAGGGCCCGCCCGGCTTGCTCCGGAAAGGCCGCCCGCATTCGCCCGGGCCAGCTTGCCGCTTGCGCACGGCACGCATTCGTATGGGGCGAATCGACGGGTTCAACAGACGCTGCAGTGCGGATCGGACAGCCCCGGCCCGCACTTTTTTGCGTTGTGGTAACCGCTGCTTTTGAAGCGCGGAAGGCCAGAACGGGCTGAAATTTCGCTGCGATGCGAAATATTCTTTGGGACAATACAGGCAGGACAAGCATGGCAACCAAGGCTCTCCCCCCCGTCGCCGGCGGCAGCGTGAAGAAGCGCATCCGCAAGATGTTCGGCAACATCCACGAAGTGGTGCAGATGCCGAACCTCATCGAGGTTCAGCGCGAAAGCTATGAGCAGTTCCTGCGTTCGAATCCGGCGATCGGCTATGTGTCCGGCCTGGAGAAGACGCTGCGCAGCGTCTTCCCGATCCGCGATTTCGCCGGCACCGCCGAGCTGGACTTCGTCCAGTACGAGCTGGAAGAGCCCAAGTACGACACCGAGGAATGCCGCCAGCGCGGCATCACTTACGCCGCGCCGATGCGCGTCACGCTGCGCCTCATCGTGTTCGAGGTGGATGCCGACACCGAGACCCGCTCCGTGCTCGATATCAAGGAGCAGGACGTCTATATGGGCGACATGCCGCTGATGACGGCCAACGGCACGTTCATCATCAACGGCACCGAGCGCGTCATCGTGTCCCAGATGCACCGCTCGCCCGGCGTCCTGTTCGATCATGATCGCGGCAAGACCCACTCCTCTGGCAAGTTCCTGTTCGCCGCGCGCGTCATTCCCTATCGCGGCTCGTGGCTGGACTTCGAGTTCGACGCCAAGGACATCGTCAACGTCCGCATCGACCGCAAGCGCAAGCTGCCGGTGACGGCGCTGCTCTATGCGCTCGGCCTCAACAGCGAAGAAATCCTCGGCGAATTCTACAAGAAGGTGACGTTCCTGCGTGGCCCCAATGGCTGGCAGATTCCCTTCACGCCCGAAGCATGGCGCGGCCAGAAGCCGCAGTTCGACATCATCGACGCCAAGTCCGGCGAAGTCGTCTTCCCCGCCGGGCAGAAGATCAGCCCGCGCGCGGCCAACAAGGCCGCCAAGGATGGTCTCGAGACGCTGCTCATCCCGACCGAGGAAATCTATGGCCGCTATTCGGCCTATGACCTCATCAACGAGGCGACCGGCGAGATCTACATCGAGGCCGGCGACGAAGTGACGCCGGAAAATCTCGAGAAGCTGGACAAGGCCGGGCTCGACCGGATCGACCTGCTCGACATCGATCATGTCAACACCGGCCCGTGGATCCGTAACACGCTCAAGGTCGACAAGGCCGAGGACCGCGACCACGCGCTCGCCGATATCTATCGCGTCATGCGTCCCGGCGAACCGCCGACGCGCGAGACCGCCGAGGCGCTGTTCGAAGGCCTGTTCTTCGACGGGGAGCGCTACGATCTCTCGGCCGTGGGCCGCGTGAAGCTCAACATGCGCCTGGGCTTGGAGTGCGACGACACCATTACCACGCTGCGCCGCGAAGATATTCTCGCCGTGGTCAAGGAGCTGGTGAACCTCAAGGACGGCAAGGGCGAGATCGACGACATCGATAATCTCGGCAACCGTCGCGTGCGTTCGGTGGGCGAGCTGCTGGAGAACCAGTATCGCGTCGGTCTGCTGCGCATGGAGCGCGCCGTTAAGGAGCGCATGTCCTCGGTCGACGTCTCGACGGTGATGCCGAACGATCTCATCAACGCCAAGCCGGCCGTGGCCGCGGTGCGCGAGTTCTTCGGTTCCTCGCAGCTCTCGCAGTTCATGGATCAGACCAACCCGCTCTCGGAAGTCACCCACAAGCGCCGCGTCTCGGCGCTTGGCCCGGGCGGCCTCACCCGCGAGCGCGCCGGCTTCGAAGTGCGCGACGTGCATCCGACGCACTATGGCCGCATCTGCCCGATCGAGACGCCGGAAGGCCCGAACATCGGCCTCATCAACTCGCTCGCCTCGTTCAGCCGCGTGAACAAGTACGGCTTCATCGAGACGCCGTACCGCAAGGTCGTGGACAACAAGGTCACGGACGAGGTGGTCTATCTCTCCGCTATGGAAGAGGCCAAGCACACCATCGCGCAGGCCAACGCGGAAGTGAAGCCGGACGGCACCTTCGCCGAGGACCTCATTTCGGCCCGCGAAGGCGGCGAATTCCTGATGGCGCCGCGCGACCACATCACGCTGATGGACGTGAGCCCCAAGCAGCTCGTCTCGGTCGCGGCCTCGCTCATTCCCTTCCTGGAGAATGACGACGCCAACCGCGCGCTGATGGGATCGAACATGCAGCGCCAGGCAGTTCCGCTGGTGCGGGCCGAGGCGCCCTTCGTCGGCACCGGCATGGAAGAGACTGTGGCCCGCGATTCCGGCGCCGCCATCGCCGCCAAGCGTGCCGGCATCGTCGACCAGGTCGACGCGACCCGCATCGTGATCCGCGCCACCGAGGATATCGAGCCCGGCAAGTCGGGCGTCGACATCTATACGCTGATGAAGTTCCAGCGCTCGAACCAGGACACCTGCATCAACCAGCGCCCGCTGGTGAAGGTGGGTGACATCGTCGAGGCTGGAGACGTAATCGCCGACGGCCCCTCCACCGAGCTGGGCGAGTTGGCGCTGGGCCGGAACAGCCTCGTCGCCTTCATGCCCTGGAACGGCTACAACTACGAGGACTCCATCCTCATCTCCGAGCGGATCGTGAAGGATGACGTCTTCACCTCGATCCACATCGAGGAGTTCGAGGTCATGGCCCGCGACACCAAGCTCGGGCCGGAAGACATCACGCGCGACATTCCCAACGTCGGCGAGGAAGCGCTGCGCAACCTCGACGAGGCGGGCATCGTCTATATCGGCGCCGAGGTGGAGCCGGGCGACATCCTGGTCGGCAAGATCACACCCAAGGGCGAGAGCCCCATGACGCCGGAAGAAAAGCTGCTACGCGCCATCTTCGGTGAGAAGGCCAGCGACGTGCGCGACACCTCGCTCCGCCTGCCGCCGGGCGTGGCCGGCACCGTCGTCGAAGTGCGCGTGTTCAACCGTCACGGCATCGACAAGGACGAGCGCGCCATGGCGATCGAGCGCGAGGAGATCGACCGTCTCGCCAAGGACCGCGAGGACGAACGCGCCATCCTCAACCGCGCCACCTTCAACCGCCTGAAGGACATGCTGATCGGCCAGACGGCCACGGCCGCGCCCAAGGGCGTCAAGAAGGGCAGCGAGATCACCGCCGAGCTGCTCGGCGAGGTGGAGCGTCACGAATGGTGGAAGTTCGCCGTGGCGGACGATGCCGTCCAGACCAATCTCGAAGCCGTGAAGGCGCAATATGACGAGGCTGTGAAGCTGATCGTCGACAAGTTCGAGGACCGTGTCGAGAAGCTCCAGCGCGGCGACGAGCTGCCCCCGGGCGTGCTCAAGATGGTCAAGGTGTTCGTCGCGGTGAAGCGCAAGCTCCAGCCCGGCGACAAGATGGCCGGCCGCCACGGTAACAAGGGCGTCATCAGCCGCATCCTGCCGGTAGAGGACATGCCGTTCCTGGAGGATGGCACGCCCGTCGACATCGTGCTCAACCCCCTCGGCGTGCCGTCGCGCATGAACGTGGGGCAGATCTTCGAGACGCATCTGGGCTGGGCCGCGCGCGGTCTGGGTCAACAGATCAAGGAAGCCTTGCGCGACTGGCGCGAAGCCAATCCGAATCCGACCGCCGGCGCCATGCCGGAAGCGGTGAAGGAGCGGCTCAAGACCGTCTATGGCGAGGACTATGCGGCCGAGATCGAGGCACGCACGCCCGAGCAGGTCATTGAGCTGGCCTCCAATCTGGTGACGGGCGTTCCCATCGCGACGCCGGTGTTCGACGGCGCCCGTGAGGCCGACGTCGCCGCCATGTTGGAACTGGCAGGCCTGGATCGCTCGGGCCAGTCGACGCTGTTCGACGGCCGCACGGGCGACGCGTTCGACCGCAAGGTGACTGTGGGCATCATCTACATGCTCAAGCTCCACCATCTGGTCGACGACAAGATCCACGCTCGCTCGATCGGCCCCTACAGCCTCGTCACCCAGCAGCCGCTGGGCGGTAAGGCCCAGTTCGGCGGCCAGCGCTTCGGCGAAATGGAGGTCTGGGCGCTCCAGGCCTATGGCGCGGCCTATACGCTGCAGGAAATGCTCACGGTGAAGTCCGACGACGTCGTCGGCCGGACCAAGGTCTATGAGGCGATCGTCAAGGGTGACGACACCTTCGAGGCCGGCATTCCCGAGAGCTTCAACGTGCTGGTCAAGGAAATGCGCTCGCTCGGCCTCAATGTGGAGCTGGCGGCGCTGGAAGACCTTTCGGACGAGAACGGCAACGGCGAACTGCCCGAGGCGGCGGAATAAGGGATCGCGGGAGTCCTGCTCTTTGCGGCAGGGCTCCCCGCCCTCTCCTCTTCGCCTCCGAACGATATTCAGCCCTCAAGAGGGAATTGAGACATGAACGAACTGACCACTTTCGCCAACCCGATGGCCAAGCCCGAGGTGTTCGACCAGATCCAGATCGGCATTGCGTCGCCCGAGCGCATCCGCTCCTGGTCCTTCGGCGAGATCAAGAAGCCCGAAACGATCAACTACCGCACGTTCAAGCCCGAGCGTGACGGCCTGTTCTGCGCGCGCATCTTCGGCCCGATCAAGGACTATGAATGCTTGTGCGGCAAGTACAAGCGCATGAAATACAAGGGCATCGTCTGCGAAAAGTGCGGCGTGGAAGTGACCGTGTCCAAGGTCCGCCGCGAACGCATGGGCCATATCGAGCTGGCCGCGCCCGTCGCGCACATCTGGTTCCTGAAGTCGCTGCCGAGCCGCATCGGCCTGCTGCTCGACATGCAGCTCAAGCAGCTTGAGCGCGTGCTCTATTTCGAGAGCTATATCGTCACCGAGCCGGGCCTCACCCCGCTTGAGCGCTACCAGCTCCTCACTGAGGACGAACTGCTCGACGCGCAGGATGAATATGGCGAAGACGCCTTCACCGCCGGCATCGGTGCCGAGGCGGTCAAGGTCATGCTCATGAACCTCGACCTCGAGGGTGAGCAGAAGGCACTGATGGAAGAGCTGGCGACGACCAAGTCGGAGCTGAAGCCCAAGAAGATCATCAAGCGCCTGAAGGTCGTCGAGAGCTTCATCGAATCCGGCAACCGCCCGGAGTGGATGATCCTCGAAGTGATCCCGGTCATTCCGCCGGAACTGCGCCCGCTCGTGCCGCTGGACGGCGGCCGCTTCGCGACGTCGGATCTCAACGACCTCTATCGCCGCGTCATCAACCGCAACAACCGCCTGAAGCGCCTCATGGAGCTGCGCGCGCCGGACATCATCGTGCGCAACGAAAAGCGCATGCTGCAGGAAGCCGTCGACGCCCTCTTTGACAACGGCCGTCGTGGCCGCGTCATTACCGGCGCCAACAAGCGTCCGCTCAAGTCGCTGTCCGACATGCTCAAGGGAAAGCAGGGCCGCTTCCGTCAGAACCTGCTCGGCAAGCGCGTCGACTATTCGGGTCGTTCGGTCATCGTGACCGGCCCGGAACTCAAGCTGCACCAGTGCGGCCTGCCCAAGAAGATGGCACTCGAGCTGTTCAAGCCGTTCATCTACGCCCGCCTCGATGCCAAGGGTCTTTCCATGACCCTCAAGCAGGCCAAGAAGTGGGTCGAGAAGGAGCGCAAGGAAGTCTGGGACATTCTCGATGAGGTGATCCGCGAGCATCCGGTGCTGCTCAACCGCGCGCCCACGCTCCACCGCCTCGGCATCCAGGCGTTCGAGCCCGTGCTGATCGAGGGCAAGGCGATCCAGCTTCACCCGCTGGTCTGCTCGGCCTTTAACGCCGACTTCGACGGCGACCAGATGGCCGTGCACGTCCCGCTGAGCCTTGAGGCCCAGCTCGAAGCGCGCGTGCTGATGATGTCCACCAACAACATCCTCTCGCCCGCCAACGGCAAGCCGATCATCGTGCCGTCGCAGGACATGGTGCTGGGTATCTATTACCTCTCCATGGAGCGCGAAGGCGAGCCGGGCGAAGGTATGATGCTGGCCGATCTCCAGGAAGTGCATCAGGCGCTCTTCGCCAAGGCGGTGACGCTGCACTCCAAGATCATCAGCCGCGTGCCGCAGACGGATGAGGCCGGCAACACCTACATGAAGCGGTTCGAGACCACGCCGGGCCGCATGCTCATCGGCGAGTGTCTGCCCAAGAGCCACAAGGTGCCCTTCGAGATCGTCAATCGCCTCCTCACCAAGAAGGAGATCGGCGACGTCATCGATCAGGTCTATCGCCACACCGGCCAGAAGGACACGGTGCTGTTCGCCGACGCGATCATGGCGCTGGGCTTCCGTCACGCCTTCCAGGCCGGTATTTCCTTCGGCAAGGACGACATGATTATCCCGGCCGCCAAGGAGACGTTCGTCGACGAGACGAAGGCGCTCGTGGCCGACTATGAGCAGCAGTATCAGGACGGCCTGATTACGCAGCAGGAGAAGTACAACAAGGTGATCGACGCCTGGAGCCGCTGCGGCGACCAGGTTGCGGCCGCCATGATGGACGAGATCAAGGCCATGCCTCGCGGCGAGGACGGCCGCCTTGGCCACATCAACTCCATCTACATGATGAGCCACTCGGGTGCGCGCGGTTCGCCGGCGCAGATGAAGCAGCTCGCGGGCATGCGCGGCCTGATGGCCAAGCCCTCGGGCGAGATCATCGAAACCCCGATCATCTCGAACTTCAAGGAAGGCCTCACCGTCCTTGAGTACTTCAACTCCACGCACGGCGCCCGCAAGGGTCTGGCCGACACCGCACTCAAGACGGCGAACTCGGGTTACCTCACGCGTCGTCTGGTGGACGTCAGCCAGGATTGCGTCATCGTCGAGGTCGACTGCGGTACCAGCAAGGCGCTGGAGATGAAGGCGATCATCCAGGGCGGCTCGACCATTGCGTCGCTCGGCGAGCGCGTGCTGGGCCGCACCACGGCCGAGGACGTGGTCGACAGCAAGGATGGCTCGATCATCGTTCCCGAGGGCGAACTGCTCGACGAAGCGATGGTGGCGAAGATCGAAGCGGTCGGCGTCCAGGCGATCAAGATCCGCTCGCCGCTGATCTGCGAGGCCAAGATGGGCGTGTGCGCCAAGTGCTACGGGCGTGACCTTGCCCGCGGTACGCCAGTGAACATCGGCGAAGCGGTCGGCGTCATCGCGGCGCAGTCGATCGGCGAGCCGGGCACGCAGCTCACCATGCGGACCTTCCACATCGGCGGTGCGGCGCAGCTCAACGAGCAGTCGAACCTCGAAGCCGTGTCGGACGGTACGCTGGAGCTGCGCGACATGCCGACCATCACCGACAAGAACGGCCGTAACCTCAGCCTGGCCCGCAATGGCGAGCTGGCCATCATCGACGAGGAAGGCCGCGAGCGCGCCGTCCATCGCCTCCCCTATGGTGCCGCCATCCTCTTCAAGGACGGCGCCAAGGTGAAACAGGGCGACCGCATCGCGGAGTGGGATCCCTTCACGCAGCCGGTCATCACCGAGAAGCCGGGTATCGTGAAGTATCAGGACCTGATCGATGGCAAGACCCTGACCGAGCAGGCCGACGAGGCGACCGGCATCACGCAGCGCGTGGTGACGGAGTATCGCGGCAATGCGCGGGCCAAGGACGATCTGCGGCCTCGCCTCACGCTGCTGGATGATGAGTCCGGCGAAGCGGCGCGCTACATGCTCGCCGTGGGCGCCACCCTCTCGGTCGAGGACGGTGCGCAGGTGCAGGCCGGCGACGTGCTGGCACGCGTCTCCCGCGAGGCAGCCAAGACCCGCGACATCACCGGCGGTCTGCCGCGTGTTGCGGAGCTGTTCGAGGCGCGCAAGCCCAAGGACAATGCGATCATCGCCAAGGTCTCGGGCCGCGTCGAATTCCTCAAGGACTACAAGGCGAAGCGCAAGATCGCCATTCGTCCCGAGGATGGCGGCGAACCGGTCGAGTATCTGATCCCCAAGAGCAAGGTGATCGACGTTCAGGAAGGCGACTACGTCAAGCGTGGCGATAACCTGATCGGCGGCTCGCCCGATCCGCATGACATTCTGGAAGTGCTCGGCATCGAGCCGCTGGCCGAATATCTCGTCAGCGAAATCCAGGAAGTCTATCGACTGCAGGGCGTGAAGATCAACGACAAGCACATCGAGGTGATCGTTCGCCAGATGCTGCAGAAGGTCGAGATCACCGACGGTGGCGACACCACGCTGCTGGCCGGCGAGCAGGTCGACCGGGACGAGATGGACGAGATCAACGCCCGCCTCGCCCCCGGACAGCAGCCTGCCTTCGGCAAGCCCGTCCTCCTCGGCATCACCAAGGCGTCGCTGCAGACCCGCAGCTTCATCTCGGCGGCGTCTTTCCAGGAGACGACCCGGGTCCTCACCGAGGCGGCCGTTCAGGGCAAGAAGGACACGCTCATTGGTCTCAAGGAGAACGTCATCGTCGGCCGCCTGATCCCGGCTGGCACCGGCGCCTCCATGAACCGTCTGCGTATTGCCGCCTCGAGCCGCGACGCGGCCCTGCGGGCAGCCATGCGCGCCGCCAATGAAGCGCATCTCGTCGCGCCGCAGACCGCGGCTGAGGAGCATGCCGCCGAGTTGGCCGAGGGCCCGGAAGCGGCGATCGGCGACGATCCGCTGGCCAAGGTCCAGGGTGAAGACTTCACCACCGAGGATCTGGGCTGAGAGCAACCGGCTTCCTCATCGAAGCCATGACATAGAAAAGGCCCGCCGGATGCGCTCCGGCGGGCCTTTGCTTTTGAGGAACGCCCTTCCCCGCGCATCGTCCGAAACACGGGATCAAAACGGGGGACGTCGCAGTTCCATCGCCACCGTGCTCCTGCGCAAGCACAAGCTCGGGACGCCGCCGCCCGACCTCGGCCCACCGGCAAACCAAAGGACGCTTCGAAACAAACCCGAGCATATGCGGCGCCTACCACCACCGATCTTCGCCGGGCCGGATTCTTACAGCATCCACATGAGCGATTATGATCCTGCCTGAGTAGGAGAACGGAAGGGCCTCAAAGCACGGAGATCGCGCCATTGAGAGCGGGGAGAACGCTTGCCTTCATGCGAAGTTTTCCAGCTCCCAAACTGGCGCAATTTGGCCAGCAGCGGCGGTCGGTCTCTCAAATAATATCACTCACGTACCTTATTGAGTAATTTTATTACACACATTTATATTGACATGACATTTTATTCCGAATAGGTGCACTCGCCTTGCCAGTGTCCATGCGATGTCGCATGGCGCGGCCCATTCTATCCTTGGGAGTGTCCGGTGGCCGAGAAAAGCGGCGCAAACATTCTGGTTGAGTGCCTTGTCGATCTGGGTGTCGACGTCGTCTTCGGCTATCCGGGCGGCGCGGTGCTGCCGATCTACGATACCATCTACGAGCATCCGACGATCAAGCATGTCCTCGTCCGCCACGAGCAGGCCGCCGCGCATGCCGCGGAGGGCTACGCCCGCTCCACAGGCAAGCCGGGCGTCGTGCTCGTCACCTCGGGCCCCGGCGCGACCAATGCCATCACCGGCATCACCGACGCGCTGATGGACTCCATTCCAATGGTCGTCATCACCGGGCAGGTCGCCACGCACCTCATTGGCTCGGATGCCTTTCAGGAAGCGGACACGGTCGGCCTCACGCGCCACTGCACCAAGCACAACTATCTGGTGAAGGACCCCGCGGACCTCGCCCGGGTCGTCCATGAGGCGTTCCATATCGCCACCTCCGGCCGCCCCGGCCCGGTCGTCATCGATATTCCCAAGGACGTGCAGGTCGCGACGGCCCGTTATGAAAAGCCGAAGGAAGTCGCGCGCGGCAATTATCGCCCGCCCGTCGATCCCGATCCCGCGGCCATCGCGCAGACTGTCGACCTCATCATGCAGGCAAAGCAGCCGATCCTCTACACCGGCGGCGGCGTCATCAATTCGGGGCCGCAGGCGAGCGCGGCGCTGCGCGCGCTGGCCGAGCTGACCGGCGCGCCCGTCACCTCCACGCTGATGGGCCTGGGCGCCTTCCCCGCCTCCGCACCGCAATGGCTGGGGATGCTGGGCATGCACGGCACCTATGAGGCCAATTTCGCCATGAACCAGGCGGACCTCATTCTGTGCCTGGGCGCGCGCTTCGATGATCGCGTCACTGGCCGGCTCGATGCCTTCGCGCCCAACAGCAAAAAGGTCCATGTCGATATCGATCGCTCGTCGATCAACAAGGTCGTGCCGGTGGAGATCGGCATCGTGGCCGATTGCGGCCGCGCCATCGAGGCGATTGTCGCCGAGCTGAAGGCGCGCGGCTACACGAAGCCGGACCTTTCGGGCTGGTGGGCGCAGATCGACGGCTGGCGCGCGCGCAAGAGCCTGGATTATGCGCAGACCGGCAGCGAGATCATGCCCCAGCGCGCCATTGCCGAGCTGTTCAAGGCAACGCGCGGCAAGAATGTCATCATCTCCACTGAAGTCGGCCAGCACCAGATGTGGGCCGCGCAGCATTTCCACTTCGACGATCCGAACCGGTGGCTGACCTCGGGCGGCCTCGGCACCATGGGCTATGGCTTCCCGGCGGCAATCGGCGCGCAACTCGGCAATCCCGACGCGCTGGTCATCGACATTGCCGGCGACGCCTCCATCCAGATGAACATCCAGGAAATGGGGACGGCCAGCCAGTATATGCTGCCGGTCAAGATCTTCATCCTGAACAACGAATATATGGGGATGGTCCGGCAGTGGCAGGAACTCACTTATGAGAGCCGCTACTCGCACAGCTATTCCGACAGCCTGCCCGATTTCGTGAAGCTGGCCGAGGCTTATGGCTGGACTGGCATCCGCATCGAGGGCCTGCAGGAGCTGGAAGCGGGCATCGCCCAGATGATCGCCACGCCGGGGCCGGTGCTGGTGGATTGCCGGGTCGCCAAGCTCTCCAACTGCTTCCCGATGATCCCCTCGGGCGCCGCGCACACGGAAATGCTGCTCGATCCCAGCCAGGTCTCGGGCACCATGGACGACGAGGCCAAGGCTCTGGTCTGATGGACGCGCCGCTCCGCCTCCGCATCCATGTGAGCGAGCCGTTCGATTTCGAGCGCGAGAACGGCACGGCCGATCTCCTCGGATCGACGCTCGATCATCTGGACGAGGCGGCGGAGGAGTGGCACGTCGCGCTGGACAATGGCTTCACCTTCAACGACGAGCCCTATCGCGAAATGCTGGTGTCTCCGCGCTACATGGGCGAGCATCTCGCACGCGTGCGCGAAAGCATCGTGGGCTTTCCCGTCCGCCTGGCGCATCGCTCGGAGGATGGATGGTATTTCGCGATGACGGGCATGATTTCCCTCGCGCCGCCGCCGAATGACGGGCGGGGCGCGCAAGAGCCGAAAGAGGATCTGATTTGATGCACATTCGCCAGGAAGAGAGCGCGCGCCACGTCCTCTCCCTCACCGTCGACAATGAGGCCGGCATCCTTGCGCGGATCGCCGGTATGTTCTCCGCACGCGGCTACAATATCGAGAGCCTCACCGTGGCGGACATCACGCAGGATCATCGCATCAGCCGCATCACGGTCGTAACCAACGGCCCGCCGCGCGTGATCGACCAGATCATCGCCCAGCTCGACCGGCTGGTGCCGGTGCACCAGATCGTCGACCTGACCGACACCGGCCCTTTCGTCGAGCGCGAGCTGGCGCTGGTCAAGGTCTCGGGCACGGGCGAGAAGCGCAGCGAAGCCCTGCGCCTGGCCGACGTATTCCGCGCCAAGGTGGTCGATACGACCATAGAAAGCTTCATTTTCGAGATCACCGGGCCTACCAGCAAGATCGACAGCTTCGTCGACCTCATGCGCCAGATCGGTCTTGTCGAGATGGGCCGCACCGGCGTCGTCGGCATGCTGCGCGGGCAGGCCGCCTGAACTTCACATACCCACCGTCACCCCGGCGGACGCTGGGGTCTTGACCGCATGAGATCCCGGCTTTTGCCGGCATGACGCTTTAAGAAAAGAGGACTTTGAACATGCGTGTTTATTATGATCGCGATGCCGATATCGGCCTCATCAAGGGCAAGAAGGTCGCCATCCTCGGCTATGGCAGCCAAGGCCACGCCCATGCGCAGAATCTGCGCGACAGCGGCGTCGCCGAAGTGGCGATCGCGCTGCGTCCCGGCTCTGCCAGCGCCAAGAAGGCGGAAGGCGCGGGCTTCAAGGTGATGAGCAACAGCGACGCGGCCGCGTGGGCTGACGTGCTCATGATCCTGGCGCCCGACGAGCATCAGGCCGCGATCTGGGAGAACGATATCAAGGGCCGTATGCGTCCGGGCACTGCGCTTGCCTTCGCGCATGGCCTCAACGTCCATTTCGGCCTCATCGAGCCGCCGGCGGACATCGACGTCATCATGATCGCGCCCAAGGGCCCCGGCCATACCGTGCGCGGCGAATATCTGAAGGGCGGCGGCGTGCCCTGCCTCATCGCCGTCCATCAGGACGCCACCGGCAACGCGCAGGACGTGGCGCTCTCTTATGCCTCTGCTGTGGGCGGTGGCCGTTCGGGCATCATCGAGACCAACTTCAAGGAAGAGTGCGAAACCGACCTGTTCGGCGAGCAGGCCGTGCTGTGCGGTGGCCTCACCCACCTCATCCAGGCGGGCTTCGAAACGCTGGTGGAAGCCGGTTATGCGCCGGAAATGGCCTATTTCGAGTGCCTGCACGAAGTGAAGCTGATCGTCGACCTCATGTATGAGGGCGGCATTGCCAACATGCGCTACTCGATCTCCAACACGGCCGAATATGGCGACATCACCACCGGTCCGCGCATCATCACCGACGAGACCAAGCGGGAGATGAAGAAGGTGCTGGAAGACATCCAGTCCGGCCGCTTCGTCAAGAACTTCGTGCTCGACAACCGCGCCGGCCAGCCGGAGCTGAAGGCGAGCCGCAAGGCCGCCGCCGCGCATCCCATCGAGCAGACCGGCGCGCAGCTCCGCGCCATGATGCCCTGGATCGGCGCCAATAAGCTGGTCGACAAGGACAAGAACTGACCCTTCGCCCTAAGGGGCGAGACGACAATCGGGGCGGCGGATCACAGGGTTCGCCGCCCTTTTTCTTTGGCAGGAAGGGACACGCCTCGTTCGGCCTCGAGGGTCTATCCTTCGCTCCCTTCTCTATCCCTCAAGCGCACGGACCTGCGCCGCCAGCGCCGCCCAGACAGATGGGTCCCAGGACCGCCGCGCCGAGCCGGAAGGCGAGCTGAGCACGAACAGCCGCGTGGGGCCGAGAGCCTGGGCCTGTGGGCCCGGCGCGATCCGGCCCGTGGGCATCTCAAGGAAACCGGCCGCGGCGCGTTTGCTGGTGAAAGCGAGGAGCGCCGGCGCAAACCGGCGGATCTTGGCCTCCAGCGCGGCGCGGTCGAAAGCATCGGCGGGCAGTTCGGCGTCATTTCCGAAATGGCGCTTAGCAAGATCGGTAAGGCCAATGCCATAGTCGAGCAGACGCGGATATTCCGTCGGCGCAAGCCGCTCCGGCGTCAGGCCCACCTCATGGAGGGTGCGCCAGAAGAGATTGGCCGGATGCGCATAATAAGCGCGCGCCTGCGCGGAGCGGCGGCCCAGCGCCGTGCCGCACAGCACCAGCTTGAGGCCGGGCGCCAACAGGTCCGGCACATCATGGCTGGGAGGCAAAAGACCGGAACGAGGCAGAGAGACTGTCATGGCAGAGCGTAAGACCGGAGAGTTGGGATGATCGACCCATCCTGCGCCTTTCGCGCTGCGTACGCCATCCCCACCGGCAAGCGCTCCGCCAGCATCGGTTTTGCTTGCCCGCACGCCGTGGCGGTGCCAGACGCCGGCTCCGTGAGCGCACAGCATATCCTCATCCCCATTCATGATTTCTCGGCGGGCGGGACCGAATTGATCGCGTTCCGGCTTGCCCGCGCCTGGCTGGCGGCAGGGCGGCGCGTCTCCATTCTCGCAGGGGCCAGCGACGGGCCGCTACGCCCGCGGGTGCCGGACGGCGTCGCGGTGCATATCCTCACGCCCGAGCGGCCCCGCTCCGCCACCTCGCGGCTGCGGCTCGGTGCGCAAATGGCGCCGGATGCACAGGCGCTGGCGCCCGAAGCCATCTTCATCCCCGGCAATTTCCATTTCGGCCTCGCTCGTGCCTTGCGTGCCGTGCTGCCGAATGCCGCCATTGTCGCCAAGGCCAGCAATCCGCTCTACGATGGCCCCCTGCCCCCACCGTTGGCGCGGCTGGGCGTGGGCCTCGTCACGCGCGGCATCGACAAGGTGGTCGCCATGGCGCCGGCGCTGTGGAACGAGGTGACGCGCTATGTCGACTCGCGGCGCGTCACGGTGATCGCCGACCCCTTTCTCGACGAGGAGACGCCGGTTCAGGCCCGCCCGCGCAAGCCCGCCCGGCCGCGCCATAGCCTGCAACTGCTCACGGTCGGCAGGCTGGAAGAGCAGAAGGACCCCGCCCTTGCCCTCGCGGTGCTCGCTCATTTGCGCCGCGCCCGGCACGATGTCGCGCTGACCCTGCTGGGCTCAGGTCCGCTCGAGGAGGCCCTGCGCGCCGAGATCGCACGGAGGCCGGAGTTGGAGGGGCGCATCCATCTCGCCGGCTATGTCGCCGACCCGCAGTCTTATTATGCCGCCGCCGACATGCTGCTGATGACGTCGCGCTTCGAAGGCGTGCCAGCCGTAATCGGCGAGGCGCTGGCGCAGGGTCTGCCCTTCGTGGCGACCAACTGCTCGACATGGGTGAGCGCGCTGGCGGCCGACCATCCTGCGCTCGGCACTACCGTCGCCGCGCGCGATCCGGCGCAGATCGCTGAGGCCGTGCTGAAAAAAGCTGCTCGTCCGTATCCGGATCACGACACCATCGAGGCCGGGATCGGTGCCCATCGGCTGGGCCGGGCGGCGGGCGCCTATCTCGATCTGTTCGATTCGCTGCTGTAAAGTCCCCCATTCCAGGCGGGCACTATCGTTCCGGCGTTGTAACGAGAGGCAAGGATATGGGGCTTGCGAGAGCAGTATGCGCTCTTCCACATCCTCTGGAAAGCGGGGCCACGACGGCACAAGTCCGTGATCGACCGGTCGAAAAAGGTGCAACATAGGTGACAAGGTCACCATGCAGGCTATTGTCCGTCCCACGACTCGGACAAGAAGTCGCGACGATCAGGAGACCAATGATGCGCCCCTTTCATGCTGTCCTTTCCGCCCTGCTGCTCGCCGGTCTGACCGCACCGCTCGCCGCCCAGGCGCCCGCGGGCCCTCCCGGCAAGGCCGACGTTTCGCTCGTCACCGGCGGTAACTACACCGCCGATCCGGGCCACAGCCAGATCCTCTTCACCTATGGCCACTTCGGCATCACCTGGAACATGGGCCTGCTTTCCGGCGTCACCGGCACGCTGTCGCTTGATCCCAAGGCGCCCAACAACGCCAAGGTATCGGTGGAAGTACCCGTGAACACCATCAAGAGCAGCATCGCCAAGCTGGATGAGGAATTCCTCTCGGCAATGTTCTTCGACACCGCCAAGTTCCCGACCGCGAAGTTCGAGTCGACGAGCGTGACGGTGAACGGCACCAACGCCAAGATCGCCGGCAACCTCACCATCCATGGCGTCACCAAGCCCGCCACGATCGACGCCAGCTTCGTCGCCGCGGGCAAGAACCCCATGTCGCAAAAGGAAACCGTCGGCTTTAAGGGCAGGACGACCATCAAGCGCAGCGACTTCGGCCTCGGCATGGCCGTGCCCATGGTTGCGGACGAGGTGACGCTCGACATCGTGGTGGCCTTCGAAAAGGCCAGCTAAGCGGGTTCACACGCTCTAAATGCAGGGAGCCGTCGGCAGCAATGCCGGCGGCTTCTTCTTTGGAGGGCGTTTCCTAAAGCTGCGGGTCAACGTTCCCGCAAGGGTCAGATGGCGGCTGAACCCAACACCAGTGCTCCGGCGAAGGCAGGAGCCCAGGGCGGCTACCCTGAGGCGGAGCATGGGTCCTGCCTTCGCAGGCGAGGCGCTTCTTTGCGGCAAGCCCTGGCGCTAGCGCCATCTCGGCAGCCTTCCGCTTTCGCAGACAGGAGAAAGGCCGCCATCCGGGCACGGAGGCGGCCTTTCTCCCTTAGCTGGGTTGCGCTTCGTAGCGCAGCGACCGGATCAAGCCGGAGGAACGACTTAGGCCGGCGTGAGCATCACCTCGCGCACCGCGTCGTCGACATGGTCGACGAACTGCTCGAAATTATCCACGAACTGGCGCACCAGCACGGCCGCCGTCGCATCATAGGCGGCAGGATCGGCCCAGGTTCCACGCGGATCGAGAATGGCCGAATCCACGCCCGCGACCGCCACCGGCACCTCGAAACCGAAATTGGGATCAGTGCGGAACTCCGCGTCGTTGAGGCTGCCGTCCAGCGCGGCATTGAGCAGCGCACGCGTCGCCTTGATCGGCATGCGCTTGCCCACGCCATATTTGCCGCCTGTCCAGCCGGTATTGACCAGCCAGCAGGTGACATTGCCCTTGGCGATGCGCTCCTTGAGCAGATTGCCGTAGACGCTGGGGTGGCGCGGCATGAACGGCGCGCCGAAGCAGGTGGAGAAGGTTGCCGAGGGCTCGGTCACGCCGATCTCCGTGCCCGCGACGCGCGCGGTATAGCCGGAGAGGAAGTGATACATCGCCTGATCCGGCGAAAGCCGCGAGATCGGCGGCAACACACCATAAGCATCGGCGGTGAGGAAGATCACCGTCTGCGGCACCGGCCCCAGATTGTCCTTGGAAGCATTGGGGATATAGTCGATCGGATAGGAACCGCGGCTGTTCTCCGCCAGGCTGTTGTCGGCGAAATCCGGCTCGCGCGTCACGGGATCGATCACCACATTCTCCAGCACGGTGCCGAAGCGCTTGGTGGTCGCGAAGATCTCCGGCTCGGCTTCGGCCGAGAGATTGATCATCTTGGCGTAGCAGCCGCCCTCGAAATTGAAGACGGCCGTGTCCGACCAGCCATGCTCATCATCGCCGATCAGCGTGCGGCTCGCATCAGCCGAGAGCGTCGTCTTGCCGGTGCCGGACAGGCCGAAGAACACCGCCGTATCGCCCTTGGGGCCGATATTGGCCGAGCAGTGCATGGGCATGATGCCCTTCACCGGCAGCAGATAGTTGAGGATGCCGAAGACCGACTTCTTCATCTCGCCGGCATAAGCCGTGCCGCCGATGAGAACGAGCTTCTCGGTGAAGTTGACGGCTACCACCGTCTCGCTGCGGCAGCCATGGCGCGCGGGATCGGCGCGGAAGCTGGGCAGATCGATGATGGTATATTCCGGCACGAAGTCGACCAGCTCGGCTGTCTCGGGGCGCACCAGCAGCGTGCGGATGAAGAGATTGTGCCAGGCCAGCTCGTTGATAACGCGTACGTTGACGCGATGCTCGGCCTGCGAGCCGCCATAAAGATCGGCGACGTAGAGTGTTTCCTTGTCACGCAGGGCCGCCAGGAAATCAGCCTTCAGCGCGGCGAAATGGGCCGGGTCCATCGGACGATTGACGTCACCCCACCAGACGCTGTTCTCCGTCTCGGCATCGCGCACGATGAACTTGTCCTTGGCGGAACGCCCGGTGTGCTTGCCGGTCTGGACGACCAGCGGGCCGTCCTTGGCGAGTTGCCCCTCGCCATTGCGGATCGCCTCTTCCACGAGAGGGGCCGTCAATAGATTCCATTTAATGTTCGCCGACGTTTCGATGCCCTGATCGCTCAAGGCAAAAGAAGATTTAGCCTGCACGCTTATCTCCTGACTCCAAGGTGGGCCAAAATGACCAGTTCGTTTGAATTCACACGACCGCGACCTCTGCGTGCCGCCTTATTCGGCGCATAGGACCTCCCCGACCGAGCGTCAAATGGGCTTACGATAGTTTACCTTGTTTCGAGACGCGCGGCCGCCTTGCGCCGACGGCCAGAGGCCGAGCAATGTTGCGCGCGCCGGGACCATGCGGTACGCGAGGCCGTTGTCCCCTCAGCGGAGCCCGGCCCGGCCCATGACCGCCGCCCCATGACCGCCCTCTCCCCCTCCAACGCCTCGGGTGCGTCTCCGTCGGCCGGCCCTTCCGTCGCGCTGGTCGATGACGATCGCAACATCCTCCAGTCGCTCAGCATCGCTTTGCTCGCGGAAGGCTTCGTCACGCGCGTCTATTCGGACGGGAACAGCGCGCTCAAGGCCCTGATCGACAATCCACCCGACCTGGTGGTGTGCGACATCAAGATGCCGAACATGGATGGGATGGAGCTGCTGCGCCGGCTGCGCGAGAAGAGCACCCTGCCCTTCATCTTTCTCACCTCCAAGACTGACGAGTCGGACGAGGCACAGGGCCTCACGCTGGGCGCCGACGATTATATCGCGAAGCCCTTTTCGCAGCGGCTGCTCATTGCCCGCATCCGCGCGCTCCTGCGGCGGGTGGAGATCGGCCGCGGCCCGGAGGACGCCGCCGACGAGCCCCAGACCATCCATCGCGGTCGGCTGGAGATGGACCCGGCGCGCCATCGCGTGACCTGGGACGGCACGGATGTGTCTCTTACCGTCACCGAATTTCTGATCCTGGAGGCGCTCGCGATGCGTCCCGGCATCGTCAAAACGCGCAACCAACTGATGGACGCGGCCTATCAGGACGACATCTATGTCGATGATCGCACCATCGACAGCCACATCAAGCGCCTCCGCCGCAAGTTCCGCGAAGTGGCCCGCGACTTCAACGCAATCGACACGCTCTATGGCGCCGGCTACCGATTTACCGAGGAGTGAGCGGCGCGGCGTGGCGGGCGAATGGACGCCGCGCATCTCGATCGCGCGGCGCATCCTGGCGGTCAACATCTTCGCCCTCGCCATCCTCGCGGGCGGTTTTTTCTACCTGGACAGCTACCGCGCCCGGCTGATCGACGGCCGGCTGGTCAACACCGCGCGCGAGACCGCGCTCATCGCCACGGCCCTCGAGGCCGCCCGGCCCGACGAGCGCGCGCCCCTGCTGATGCGGGCGGCGCGCACCTCCGGCATGCGGCTGCGGCTCTACGACGCAGGGGGCGCCAAGACCGTGGACAGCTTCTCCATGGCCGCGCCCACCTATCGGCTCGCCGATCCGCGCAAGGACCCGCTGCACCTGCGCCTGGCACGCGGGCTCGATCGGCTGGTGGAAACCATCGCGCTCGCCGCCAAGCCGCCCTATCTGCATGAGCCCGATCCGGCGCAGGACAATCTCGCCGCATGGCCCGAGGCGCAGGCGGCGCTCGCTGGCCGACCAGAAGGGCGCTACCGCTTCGCGCCGGACCGCACGCCCTTCCTGAGCGCCGCACGGCCGCTCTTCGAGGGCAAAGCCGTGCTTTTCGCCACGCTGAACGCGCGCGACATTACCGAGATCGTGCGCGCGGAGCGGCTGCGCATCAGTCTCGTCCTGGCGGCGGCAATCATCACCTCCATCCTGCTCTCGCTGTTTTTGGCGCGCACCATCGTTCTGCCGCTGCGTCGGCTTGCCAGCGCCGCCGTGCGCGTACGGCTGGGGCGCGCGCGCGAAGTGATCGTGCCGCGCCTGCCCGAGCGGCGTGACGAGATCGGCATGCTGGCCCGCGCCATTTCGGACATGAGCCAGGCGCTCCGCCAGCGCATCGACGCTACCGAGACCTTCGCTGCCGATGTGAGCCACGAATTGAAGAACCCCATCGCCTCGCTGCGCTCCGCACTCGAAGGGCTCGCCAGTATCAAGGACGAGGCGCTGCGCAAGAAGCTGCTCGACATCGCGCAGGACGACGTGCGCCGGCTCGATCGGCTGGTGAGCGACATTGCCGAGGCGACGCGCATCGACGCCCAGCTCTCGCGCACCCCGTTCGAGCCCATCGATATCGGCCGGCTGGTCGGCCAGGTGGTGCGCGCGCAAGCGATGCGCGAGACACATCCGCAAGTGCGCCTCACTTATGCCCGCCCGCCGCGGGGCACGGCGCTGGTGACGGGCGATCCCCAGAAGCTGGCGCGCGTGATCGAGAACCTGATCGACAACGCCCGCTCCTTCTCGCCGGAGGGCGGGCGCGTGCGCATCGCCGTGGAATCGGGGCCCACCGAAATCGCAATCCTGGTGGACGACGAAGGCCCCGGCGTGCCCGAGAGCGAGCGCGAGGCGATCTTCCGCCGCTTCCACAGCGTGCGGCCGGAAGGTGAGGACTTCGGCCGGCACAGCGGCCTGGGGCTCGCCATCGCGCGCTCGATCCTGGAGGGACATAACGGCACCGTCCGTGTCGAGAACCGACCCGGCGGCGCGCGCGGCGCTCGCTTCCGCATCATGCTGCCGCGCACCATCGCTGGACCGCATGGCGGTCGCGAGGATGGCTGAGGCCATGAGCAGCCTGACGGAAACCCGCATCCATGCAAGCTGTGTTGCCTTAGGCGGCCGAGCGCTCCTCATCATGGGGCCAAGCGGCGCCGGCAAGTCCGATCTGACGCTGCGCCTCATCGACCGCGGTGCCCGGCTGGTGAGCGACGACTATACCGTGCTCACCGTCTCTGGCGGACGGTTGCACGCCTCGCCCCCGCCCACCATCGCCGGACTGTTGGAAATCCGCCATATCGGCATCATCCAAATGGCCTATGAAACCAACGTGCCGGTTGCTCTCATCATTGGTCTGGGGGATAGGCCGGAGCGTATGCCCGAACGCCCCGCCTCTATGAACGTCATGGGAATCGCTCTGCCTCGCGTGGCGCTGGCAGGGCTCGAGCCCTCCGCGCCGATCAAGGCCGAGTACGCCCTCGCCTGCTTTGGATTGCCCGGAGAGGCGGCATGACGGTGCCGCGCCCGCCCAAGACCATCCTCATCGTCACCGGCCTCTCCGGCGCGGGCAAGTCCACCGCGCTCAAGACTCTGGAGGATGCGGGTTGGGAGACGGTAGACAATCTGCCGCTGATGCTGGTCGACCGGCTGCTCTCCACCCCGGCGCCCGAAGGGCGTGACCCGATGGAGGAGCGACCGCTCGCCGTCGGCATCGATACGCGCACACGGGGATTCGACGCCGCCGCCATTCTCCAGCGCATCGAGGCGCTGCGGGATCGAAGCGAGGCGCCGGTGGAGATGCTGTTCCTCGATTGCTCGGGCGCGGTGCTGGAGCGGCGCTATGCCGAGACCCGCCGTCGCCATCCGCTGGCGCTCGACCGACCCGCCACCGACGGCATCGCCCGCGAGCGCGAACTGCTGGAGCCGCTGCGCCACGCCGCCGACCATCTCATCGACACCAGCGACTATGCGGCCAACGCACTCCAGCAGGCGATTCGCCGGCGCTTCGGCGGCAGCGCGGAATCGACTCTGACGCTCGTCTCCTTCGGCTATGCGCGCGGCGTGCCTCGCAATGCCGATCTCGTCTTCGACATGCGCTTCCTTCAGAATCCTTTTTGGGACGAGGCGCTGCGTCCGATGACCGGGCTCGATGCGCCGGTGCGCGATCATGTGATGGCCGACCCGCTGTTTGAGACGGTGCTGGGCCAGATCGAGACGCTGCTCGCTACCGTGCTGCCCCGCTACAGCCAGGACGGGAAAGCCTATGTCACCGTCGCCTTCGGCTGTACCGGAGGGAGACACCGCTCGGTCTGCGTGACCGAGGAAATCGGCAGGCGCTTGCGTGCGCGCGGCTTTTCGCCCACGATCTCGCACCGCAATCTGGAATCGACCCAGCCGGACGCCTATGAGACCCGGCGCCCGGAGGGCGGCACGGCAATGCAGGAACGGGACGCTTCACCATCATGATCGGACTAGTGCTGGTAACGCACGGCAGGCTGGCGGCGGAATTTCGCGTGGCCATGGAGCATGTGGTGGGGCCACAGGAGGCCATCGAGACCGTCTGCATCGGGCCGGACGACGACATGGAGGTGCGCCGCGCCGACATCCGCCGCGCCGTGCAGACAGTGAACGACGGCTCGGGGGTGATCCTGCTCACGGATCTGTTCGGCGGTACGCCCTCCAACCTTGCCATCTCGCTGCTCGAAGCCGGCAAGGTGGAAGTGATCGCGGGCGTCAATCTGCCCATGCTCATCCGGCTGGAAAGCGCCCGCCGCACCATGTCCGTCACCAAGGCCGTCGCCGCCGCGCGCGAGGCCGGCACGAAATATATCAGTGTGGCCTCCGAATTGCTGGGAGACGCCTCATGAGCGAAGAAACGCTGCTGAGCCGCACCGTCACCATCACTAACAAGCGCGGGCTCCATGCGCGGGCGAGCGCCAAGTTCGTGACGCTCGCCTCAGGCCTCTCCGCCGCGATCATGGTGAGCAAGGATGGCCATGAGGTGGTCGGCACCTCGATCATGGGTCTGATGATGCTGGGCGCGGCGATGGGGGACACCATCACCATCACCGCAAGCGGCGACGGCGCGGAAACCGCCCTGGCGGCCGTCACGCAGCTCGTCGAAGACCGCTTCGGCGAGGATTGAGGCCTCGGTGACGTCTGAGTTCTTTTTCAGTGCGCCTGTGCAGGCACGAGCCAAGGCCGGCCGCAGCGCTGCATGGGCCGTGGGTTCCTGCCTTCCCACCGGCTTGGCCACCTGCTGATCCATGCCCCGCGAAATCACCGGATTCTCCAATCCTCTGGTCAAGCGCGCGCGGGCCCTGCGCGAGAAAAAGCTGCGCAAGCGCGAGGGCCTGTTCCTGGCTGAGGGGCTGCGCATCCTCACCGAAGCACGCGACCAGGGCGTGCTTCCGGAAATGCTGTTCATGGCGAGCGGCGCCACGCCGCACCCGCTGGCCCAGGCACTTAGCGACGCAGTAGAGGCAGCCGACGGCGATGTGATCCTCACCAGCGCCGACATCCTCTCCAAAATTTCCGGCAAGGACAATGCGCAGGCCGTGGTCGGCGTCTATCGCGACCGGCCGACGCCGCTCGCCGATCTCGACCGGAACGCCGCGCCAATCTGGTTCGTGGCGCAAGCCATGCGCGATCCGGGCAATCTCGGGACACTGCTGCGCATTGGCGACGCGGTGGGCGCAGGCGGCGTGATTCTGGTGGACGATTGCGTCGACCCCTTTTCCGTCGAGACAGTGCGCGCCTCGATGGGCGCGCTGTTCACGCAGAGAATTGCCCCGGCCCGCTGGGAGGATTTTCTTGCCTGGCTGCGTGGCGGGCCGGGCCAGCTTGTCGGCACCAGCCTCAACACCGATTTCGATTATCAGCAGCCGCGCTACACCGCGCCCGTTTTCCTCCTTATCGGTAACGAGGCCCGCGGCCTGCCGGCGGACTATGAGGCCGCCTGCGACCTGCTGGTGAAAATTCCGATGATGGGCCGGGCAGACAGCCTCAACGCGTCCGTGGCGGGCGCGGTGATGGCCTATGAAGTGCTCAATCAGTTGCGGCGGGGGTAAGACGCGAGACGGAAGAAACGTACCGTTTATGGCGCGCTTTGGAGTCCAAGCGACGGATATGGCGCAAAGACCGCGCGGCGGCAAAACAACGTCACCCCCACGAAAGCGGGGATCTAGGCGGGATCACGTCACACTATGAGGAAATTCCCGCTTGCACGGGAAGGACGAAGAGAACGAAGGGGGGATGCCTTGACCGACGCCACGCAGAGCAACGCGGCCGCGCCGCAATCCGGCCTTGCCGCTATGCGGCAGCACAAGCGCGTGCTGGCAGCGAGCCTCGCGGGCACAGCGGTCGAGTTCTACGATTTCTATATCTATGCGACAGCGGCAAGCCTCGTCTTCGGTCCGCTCTTCTTCCCGGCCGGATCGCCCGCCGCGCAGCTCATGCTGGCTTATGCGAGCTTTGCTCTCGCCTTCCTCGCCCGGCCTCTCGGCGCCGCGATCTTTGGCCATTTCGGCGACCGCATCGGGCGCAAGTCCACTTTGGTCGCCTCGCTCATGCTGATGGGCGGCTCCACCTTCCTGATCGCCTTCCTGCCTACCTATGAGCAGATCGGCTGGCTGGCGCCGCTGCTGCTGTGCGTGCTGCGTGTCGGTCAGGGGCTGGGCCTGGGCGGCGAGTGGGGCGGCGCGGCACTGCTCGCGGTGGAGAACGCGCCGGCGGGCTGGCGGGGACGGTTCGGTATGATGCCGCAGCTCGGCGCACCGATCGGCTTCATCGCTGCCAACGGGCTGTTCCTGTTGCTGGGCCTGTGGCTCGATGAGCAGGCCTTTGCCGCCTGGGGCTGGCGCCTGCCCTTCCTGTTCAGCGCGCTGTTGGTGGGCCTTGGCCTGTGGGCACGTCTCAAGCTCGGCGAAACGCCAGAGTTCAAGGCCGCGCTGGAGGCCGAACCCCCTGCGCCAGTGCCGCTTGCCGAGTTGCTGCGCAACCATCGCCGTGCCACGCTGGCCGGGACGCTGGCGGTCGTCACCTGCTTCGCGCTCTTCTATATCTCCACGGCCTTTGCGCTCGGCTACGCCACCACCGCGCTTGGCATGCCGCGCGAACAGGCGCTGGCGGTGCAGCTCGGCGCTATCCTGTTCCTCGCCGCCGGCATCATCATTTCAAGCTGGTGGTCGGACCACCATTCGCCGCAGCGTGCGCTCGCGGCCGGCTGCGCGGCAACCGTGCCGCTCGGCCTCATCTTCGGCGGCGGACTTTCCACGGCTGATCCGGCGCTGCTCTTCATGACCCTGTCGGTCGCACTGTTCCTGATGGGCTTCACCTATGGGCCGCTCGGCGCGTGGCTCACCGGCCGCTTCCCGGCGCGCGTGCGCTACACCGGCTCGTCCTTCGCCTTCAATGTCGGCGGTATCCTGGGCGGCGCACTGGCGCCCAATATCGCGCAGGCGCTGGTCACCGGCTATGGGATCAGCGCCGTGGGCTATTATCTGTCTGCGGCGGGACTGGTGAGCCTCATCGGGCTCACCATGCTCTCACGGGATTAGCTGTCACCCTGACAGGAAGAAACCGTGCTCCTGCGAACAGGAGTCCAGGGCGAGAAGGCCGTGGGCTGGACCTTGGGTTCCTGCCTCCACAGGAACCGGGCAACCTCGACTTAAGCGGCGAGCGAGGTGTCGCTCAGGTCTGTCGCCTCGGTCAGCTTACCGAGCGAGAGGACCATCACCATCCGGTCGTCCACCGAGGCGAGGCCGTCCAGGAAGGTGCTGGCGCTGTCGTCGCCAACATTGGGCGGCGGCTGGAGCGTGTCGTCGGTCAGTGTCACGATGTCGTTGACGGCATCCACGATGAGGCCCTGGAGCTGGTTACCAAGCTGCACGACGATGATAACGTGGCGAGCAGTCGGGTCCGTAAGTCCCCAGCCCAGCCGCGCCGAAAGATCGAACACCGGCAGAACCGAGCCGCGCAGATTGACCACGCCGCGCACATAATCGGGCACATGCGGCAGACGCGTGGTGGGCGACCATGCGCGGATCTCGCGGATCGCCATGATGTCCACACCCAGATATTGTTCGCCGATACGGAAAGTGATGATCTGACGGCTCATCGCGCTGTCCCTGCCTGTCGTTGCCTGATCTATGGGCCGGACCCTAAAGGGAATGCGGTTAAAGGCGGGTAAACGGATGTGGCGGGCGCTAGAGGCATTGGGCAACGGCGCGGGCAACGGATTGGCTTCGTGACAGCGCACCCATCCCGTGGACCGAAATGCCGCGCTCCTGCGAAGGCGGTAGCCCAGGGCCGCAAGAGCTGCCGGCTGGACCCTGGACTCCTATCTTCGCTGGAGCACATGAAAGCGGCGAATAATCCGTCCCGTTGAAGTTTGAGAGCACGCAGCCGCTCATCGGTATTGCCACGCACGCCATATCGAGCGCGACATGTGCCCGGCATCACCGTTCAAAATGCAAAACGGCAGCGAAGCTCTCGCCCCGCCGCCGTCTTCAATTCCCTCTCGCGCCGGCCTCAGGCCAGTGCGCCGTGGCAGTGCTTGTATTTCTTGCCCGATCCACAGGGGCACGGGGCGTTACGGCTGATTTCCTCACCGGCTTGCCCGTTCGCGAGGTCGCCGGCGGCCAGCGTCGCGCCTGCCGTCAGCGGCGCGCTGGGGATGGTCGTGGTGATGAAGCCGCGGCTGCCCGCGTCGATATCCGCGCTGTTGTCCTCGCCGGTAAAGGGATCGATGTGGCTGGTGAGGAACGCCGGCAGTTCCGGAAGCGGCGGAGGCGTTGGGTCCTGCATCTGGAACTGCACATGGCTGATCGTGCGGGATACGTCTTCGCGGATCGCGCCGAGCATACGCTCGAACAAGGCGAAGGCCTCATGCTTATACTCGTTGATCGGCTGCTTCTGCGCATAAGCGCGCAGATGGACGACCTGACGCAGCGCATCGAGCGTGGCGAGATGCTCCTTCCAGTGATGATCGAGATTCTGAAGCAGGATGCTCTTCTCGATCTGGCGCGCGGTCTCCTGCGGCAACTCGGCGAACTTGGTGTCGACCACCTCGTCCGAAAGCGCCCCGAGGCGCTCGACGAGCATCTCGGCCTCCACGGTATCCTCCTGGAGCCAGGCGTCGAAATCCGGCGTCAGGCCCAGCACGCGTTCCACGTCCGCCTTGAGGCCGTCCATGTTCCACTGCTCGGGATAGGTGCCGTGCGGGCAGGCGCGCTCGACCAGCTCGGCGATGGTCTCGTGGCGCATCTCGGTCACGACATCGTTGACCGACTCGCTGTCCATGATGTCGCTGCGCTGCTCGTAGATGACCTTGCGCTGGTCGTTCATGACGTCGTCATATTCGACCACCTGCTTGCGCACGTCGTAGTTGCGCACTTCCACCTTCTTCTGGGCGGTTTCGATGGCCTTGCTCATCCACTTGGAGGGCGGCAACGCCTCGCCGTCCTCCAGGCTGGAGCGCATCATCTTGGCGAAGAGCGTGTCCGGACCGAAAATGCGCAGCAGATCGTCGTCCAGGCTCAGGTAGAAGCGGCTGAGACCCGGATCGCCCTGACGGCCCGAGCGGCCACGAAGCTGATTGTCGATGCGGCGGCTCTCATGCCGCTCGGTACCGAGCACGAACAGGCCGCCGGCGGCCAGCACCTGCTGCCGCTCCGCCTCGATCTCCGCCTCGATCCGCGCGATGGCGGCATCGCGCTCGGGCCCCTCGGGCATGTCCTTCAGCTCGTCCTCGACGCGGAATTCCAGATTGCCGCCCAGCTTGATGTCGGTGCCGCGGCCGGCCATGTTGGTGGCGATGGTGACGGCGCCCAGACGCCCCGCCTGCGCCACGATCCGCGCCTCGCTATCGTGGAAGCGCGCATTGAGCACGTTGTGCGGCACCTTCTCTTCCTTGAGGAAGGCCGAGAGCATTTCCGATTTCTCGATGGAGACGGTGCCCACCAGCACGGGCTGGCCCTTGGCCTGATGCTCCTTGATAGTGCGCGCGATGCCGCGAAACTTGTCTTCCAGGCTCTTGTAGAACAGGTCCTCGTCGTCCTGACGCTGCACCGGCAGGTTGGTGGGGATGGTGACGACGTTCATCTTGTAGATGTGGTAGAATTCCGGCGCTTCTGTCGCGGCCGTACCGGTCATGCCGGAAATCTTGGGGTACATGCGGAAATAATTCTGGAAAGTGATCGAGGCCAGAGTCTGGTTCTCCGGCTCGATGTTGACGCCTTCCTTGGCTTCCACCGCCTGGTGCAGGCCGTCCGACCAGCGGCGCCCGTCCATCATGCGGCCGGTAAACTCGTCGATGATGACGACCTTGCCGTCCTTGACGATATAATCGATGTCGCGGCGGAACATCTTGTTGGCCCGCAGCGCCTGGTTGACGTGATGGACGACCTGGGTGTTCTCGAAATCGTAGAGATTGCTGCCGTGGAGGAGACCGGCTTCCTCCAGCATGCGCTCCACGCGCTCGGTGCCCTCCTCGGTGAGGGTGATGGCGCGCTGCTTCTCGTCATGGGAATAATCGTCCGGACCAAGCTGCTTCACCAGCGCATCGACCGCGATGTAAAGTTCGGACTTGTCGTCCGTGGGACCGGAGATGATGAGCGGCGTGCGCGCCTCGTCGATCAGGATCGAGTCCACCTCGTCCACGATGGCGTAGTTGAAGGGGCGCTGCACCATCTGGCTACGCTCATACTTCATGTTGTCGCGCAGATAGTCGAAGCCCAGCTCGTTGTTGGTGGCGTAGGTGATGTCTGCCTGATAGGCCGCCCGGCGTTCCTCCTCGCCGATATTCGGCACGATAACCCCGGTTGTGAGGCCCAGGAAGCGATAGACGCGCCCCATCCACTCACAGTCGCGCCGCGCCAGATAATCATTCACGGTGACAACGTGGACGCCCTTGCCCTCCAGAGCATTGAGATAGGTGGCGAGCGTCGCCACCAGCGTCTTACCTTCGCCGGTACGCATCTCGGCGATCTCGCCGCGATGGAGCACGATGCCGCCGATCATCTGCACGTCATAATGGCGCTGGCCGATGGTGCGCTTGGCCGCCTCGCGAACGGTGGCAAAGGCCTCGGGCAGCAGATCGTCGAGCGTGGCGCCGCCGGCCAGACGTTCGCGGAACTTCCGGGTCTGGTCGACCAGCTCCTCATCGCTCAGCGCGGAAATGGTGGGTTCGAACCCGTTGATGCGCTCGACGATCTTACCCAGCGACTTGACGTAGCGATCGTTGGACGACCCGAAAATGGACTTGGCGATGGCGCCGAACATGGCGTGATCCTATTCCTGAACTGTGTGAAGATGATGAAAAGACTGACAACCGGCGCAAGACACCGGGCAGGCGACGCGCAGCCGCAGGGCTCACGCGCGCGGGTGGTCGGGGCCCGAGGGCCGGGTGCTCAGTTGAGCCAGCTCTGCTTGAGTGCGAGGCGGGTGTGGAGACGCGGCGCGGGCGCCACCGCCTGCGGCGTCCCGAGCAGGGCCGCCGCCGAAGCGCGCTGCTGCCATGCCGCGATGAACCGGCGCGCCTGAGTGACCGCGACCGATGCTTCCGGCTGCGCCGTCGCGAGCACCGCGCTCGCCTGAACCTGCGTCTGCGCGCGCACGGGCTGCCGCTCGCCCGACACAAAGCCGGTCAAGGACGCCAGAAGCGCGGACAGGAGGATCATGAACTGCAAGCGCGTGTCTCTCCGCAACGAGTGGGCCTCACATAGGGTGCGCGCCGCCATTCGTCTATCCTCTTCCGGCTTGCACCCGCACGTCAATCCGGCAAGGCCCAGATAATCCGGCGCGAGATCGTCGAAACCTTAGGCACACCATCCGCATCACGCGCGGGCCAGTAGCGGGCGCGACGCAGGATCACGCCGCACGCAGCTTTATCCAGCACGGCATGGCCGCTGCTTTCAAGCACCCGGCAATCGTGCAGCCGCCCCTCCGTATCGCCGGTCCATTCGATGCGGACAGTACCTTGCCAGTCATTGAGCAACGCCTCGGCGGGATAGTCATCCGGTGTGATCCACATGTGCGGATCGGAGGCGGGAACAGGATCGCCGGGGCGCGGGATAACGGCGAACACATCCTTCGGCGGCTTTTCGGTCGGGCTTTGTGCATTCAGGGTCGGCTCCGCATGCCTATCGCCGGTCCAGCGCTCGATATAGCCCGCGATGGCGGAAAAGAACTCCCGATCGACCGCCAAGCGAGCAACGAACAGGATCGCCAGGCTCATCAATAGGATGGCGCCGAGCGCGATGGCCCAATCCTGCCTCTTCCCCTGCATGAAGCTCCCCCTTTTCCTCACCCTAACGAAGGGAGCAGATCAGCGGAAGGGGCACCGCGGCAGCGCTCAGCCCTCCACTACGTCACGGCGGGGACAGAAACATCGACCAAAAGCGCCCCTAACAGGAATTGACCCCCGGCCAAATCGCGCTATCGCCCGGGCATGACCGATACATCGCCTCTCGCCACGCCCTTCCCTGCCCTGCCCGAGATTGCGGGCGTCACCCGCCGTGTCGCGCGGGCCGGCTACAAGGATTGGGGGCGCTGCGACCTCACGTATATCGAGCTTGCCGAGGGAACGGCGGTGGCGGGCGTCACCACACGCAACCTGTGCTGCTCCAGCGAAGTGGAAATCTGCCGCGAGGGCATCAAGAACGGCCGGGCGCGGGCCATGGTGGTCAACGCCGGCAATGCCAATGCCTTCACCGGCTATCGCGGGCGCGAGGCGGTGGAGCAGATCATGACGCAGGTCGCCGCGCATCTAGGCTGCGCGCCCGGCGAGGTGTTCGTGAGTTCCACCGGCGTAATCGGCGTGCCTCTGCCCAAGGACAAGGCCCGCGACGGTCTGGCCGCCGCCATCATGGCCGAGCCCTGCTCCTGGCAGGCCGCAGCCGAGACGATCGGCACCACCGACACCTTCCCCAAGGGCGCTGCCGCCAGCGCGGTGATCGGCGAGGCACGCGTGCAGATCGCCGGCATCATCAAGGGCTCGGGCATGATCGCGCCAGACATGGCAACGATGCTAGGCTATATCTTCACCGATGCAGCCGTCGCGCCGAACCTGCTCCAGCAGATGCTCGGCGAGGCGAACCGCCGCAGCTTCTCCTGCATCACCGTGGATGGCGACACCTCGACCAGCGATACCGTGCTCGTCTTCGCCACGGGCAAGGCCGGCAATGCACCCCTCACCAGCATGGAAAGCCCGGGCGCGGATGCCTTCCAGGCCGCGCTGACGGACGTGTGCACGCAGCTCGCCCACCTGGTCGTTAAGGATGGCGAGGGTGCGCAAAAGTTCGTCGAGATCGCCGTCACGGGCGCAGTGAACGACGAGAGCGCGCGGCGCATCGGCCTTTCCATCGCCAATTCGCCGCTGGTCAAGACCGCCATTGCCGGCGAGGATGCCAATTGGGGCCGCGTGGTGATGGCCGTGGGCAAGGCGGGCGAACCGGCCGATCGCGACCGGCTGGCCATTTCCTTCGGCGACACCCGTGTCGCGGCGGACGGATTCCCGGTCGAGGGCTATGACGAGGGCCCGGTGGCTGCGCATCTCAAGGGCCGCGAGATCCGTATCGGGGTAGACTTGGGCCTGGGCGACGGGCGCGCCACGGTGTGGACCTGCGACCTGACGCACGGCTACATCTCCATCAACGCCGACTATCGGAGCTGAACCGATGAGCGCTCTCTCCGCCTCTGTCGCCGCGCTGATGCGGGAGGTCGCCGCCCAGGTGGTCATCCCGCGCTACCGCAATCTCGCCGCTGAAGAGATTATCGAGAAGGCGAAGGACGAACTCGTCACCATCGCCGACCGCGAGGCGGAGGAGCGGCTCAACGAGGGGGTGGCACGACTGCTGCCCGAAGCGACGATCATCGGCGAGGAAGCGGTCTCGGCCGATCCCACAGTGCTGGATCGTGCCGGAAACGGTCTCAACTGGCTCATTGATCCCATTGATGGCACGTCCAATTTCGCCGCCGGCAAGCCGCCCTTCGGGCTGATGATCGCGCTGGTGGACGGCGGCATCGTGCAGGAAAGCTGGATGCTCGATCCGCTCACCGACCGGCTGTGCCATGCCGTGCGCGGCAAGGGCGCGGACGTGAACGGCGAGCGCGTGCAGGCGCGCAGCACCGGCGCTGCGTTGCCGGTGGCGGGGCTCTCGCTGCTGTTCGTGAACCCGGCCGACCGCGAGGCGGTGAAGGCGCGGGCGGAAGGCCGGCTGGAGATGGCCGACATCCCCCGCTGCGCCGCGGAGCAATATCCGCGCATCGTGCTGGGCGTACACGATCTCGCCATGTTCGAGCGCACGCTGCCCTGGGACCATGCCCCCGGTGCGCTGTTCGTCAACGAAGCGGGCGGCCGCGTGGCACGCCCCGACGGCACGCCCTATGTGATCGGTGTCGAGCCTGGCAAGGGCCTGCTCGCCGCCTGCTCCCCCGCTATGTGGGACCGCGCGGCGGCGATCCTCTACGGCTGAGGAACTTCTCCAGTTTCACCCTTCCACCCTGAGCTTGTCGAAGGACTCGCCCTCCGTCGACGCGTCCAAGTGAGAAGGGAGGCCGCACCCCTTGGGGCGACTTCGGCTCCAAGCTCCGGGCTTCTATGGGACATATCCAGTGGCAGGCGAGCACACACGGCGCATTGCCGGCCTTCGGCGTGCCTCCAAGTAAACCACTCATCCCGTCCACCGGCTTCCCTGCTTGCGCGCGTGACTCCCCTGCCCCTATAGCTCGCGCATGGCCGACGATCTTTTCGGGGGCGCTCGCCCCGCCACTGCCGAAACCTATGATGCATCCGCGATCGAAGTGTTGGAGGGGCTGGAGCCCGTCCGGCGGCGGCCGGGCATGTATATCGGCGGCACGGACGAGCGCGCGCTGCACCATCTCGCCGCCGAAGTGCTCGACAATGCCATGGACGAGGCCGTTGCCGGCCATGCCACGCGCATCGAGGTGACGCTGCTGCCGGGCAACCGCCTCTCCGTCACCGACAATGGCCGCGGCATCCCGGTCGGCCCGCATCCGAAATATCCGGACAAGTCGGCGCTGGAAGTCATCTTCTCCATGCTCCACTCGGGCGGCAAATTCTCAGGCAAAGCCTATGAGACCTCCGGCGGCCTGCACGGCGTGGGCGTGAGCGTGGTCAATGCCCTATCGGTCGAGACCGACGTGGAAGTCGCGCTCAACCGCGAACTGTACCGCCAGCGCTTCTCGCGCGGCCATGCGCAGGGTCCGCTGGAGAAGGTCGGCGCGGCCCCCAACCGGCGCGGCACCACAGTCAGCTTCGTGCCAGATAGCGAGATTTTTGGCGAGCTGAGGTTCAAACCCGGACGACTCTATCGGCTGGCACGCTCCAAGGCCTATCTCTTCGCCGGAGTCGAGATCCGCTGGAAATGCGACCCCTCGATCATCACCGACGATACGCCCGCCGAGGCGGTGTTTCAGTTCCCCGGGGGACTCGCAGACCATCTGCGCGAGCAGATCGGCACCCGCGAATGCGCGACCAGCGCCTTCTTCTCCGGCACACAGGAGTTTCCCGACGGCGCGGGCCGGGTGGAATGGGCTGTCGCCTGGCCGCTCTGGTCGGACGGCTCGACGAGCTGGTACTGCAACACCATTCCCACGCCCGACGGCGGCACGCATGAGCAGGGCCTGCGCGCGGCGCTCACGCGGGGCCTGCGCGCCTTTGGCGAACTGGTCGGCCAGAAGAAGGCCAAGGACATCCAGGCCGAGGACGTGATGAACGGCGCCGAGCTGATCCTCAGCGTCTTCATCCGCGAGCCCCAGTTCCAGAGCCAGACCAAAGACCGGCTCACCAGTCCCGAGGCGGCGCGGCTGGTCGAGAATGCCGTGCGCGACCATTTCGATCATTTCCTCTCCGGCCAGATGGACAGCGGCCGCGCGCTGCTGGGCCATATTCTGGAGCGAATGGACGAGCGGCTGCGGCGCCGCGCGGAAAAGGAAGTGAAGCGCAAGACCGCGACCAGCGGGCGCAAGCTGCGCCTGCCCGGCAAGCTCACCGATTGCTCCGCCGACGATCCCGAAGGCACCGAGCTGTTCATCGTGGAGGGCGACAGCGCCGGCGGTAGCGCCAAGCAGGCGCGCGACCGCAAGACGCAGGCGATCCTGCCCATTCGCGGCAAGATCCTCAACGTCGCCTCGGCAACCTCCGCCAAGATCCTGGCGAACCAGGAGATCGCCGACCTCATTCAGGCCATTGGCTGCGGCACGCGCAAGGATTGCAATCCGGACAATCTGCGCTACGAGCGCATCGTCATCATGACCGACGCGGACGTGGACGGCGCTCACATCGCCACGCTGCTGATGACCTTCTTCTTCCAGGAAATGCCCGACCTCGTCCGGCGCGGCCATCTCTACCTCGCTCAGCCGCCGCTCTATCGCCTGAGCTTCGGCGGCAAGAGCGTCTATGCCCGTGATGATGCCCACCGGCTCGCGCTACTGGACGGCGAACTCAAAGGCAGGAAGGTCGATGTCAGCCGCTTCAAGGGCCTGGGTGAAATGAACCCGCAGCAACTGCGCGAGACCACCATGGACCCCGCCAAGCGCAGCCTCATCCGCATCACCCTGCCCGCGGACTATCAGGACCGTGCTGTGGTGAAGGATCTGGTCGACCGCCTGATGGGCACCAATCCTGCCCACCGCTTTGCCTTTATTCAGGAAAATGCCGCCCAAGTGGAGGAAGAGGCCATCGACGCCTGAGGCGATCGAGGGACAGCGCCTTCTTTTGTTTGCGCGGTGGAGATCGGGACGCTCGCTGTGTCCCTTCCGCCGAAACAGGGGGGAAGTGCCCACGAGTCGGTGCGGGAGCATCGCCAGCCTGAACCGGCTGCGTTCCGCGCGTGCGCCGTGACAGCGCCTTCATAGTCGCTTGGCCTTTCCGGCCGCTCCGACTTCAAGCTGCCCCATTCCATGATCGACGCACGATGTCCGGCAGTATGTCTCGCTGCCACGGCATGCGAGGGCGGCGGGCGGTAGCGAGCCATGCCCGCCCATCTCAATCCGGCAACATTCAGGCCGTCCTATATCGCCCCCGGCGTCCTTCAAGGCAGCCCCTTCCCGGCCCGACACTCACAAAACGCTGTTCCGCACAGCCCTCACTCGGACAGGGCGCAATCACCCCCGCAGCTTTTCATAGCGCTCGATAATCGCCTTCGCCTCAGCCACATGCATAGCCTCGATCATGCGGCCGTCGTGGCGCTGGGCACCGCCGGTATAGGCTTCGACAAGCGCGCGGGCCTGTTCGACGATCGCTTCCTTAGGCGAAAAGGCGCCATTGGTGATGGCGATGTGGCTGGGGTGGATGATCGTCTTGCCATCGAAGCCCATTTGCCGGCCTTCCTCGCATTCGCGCGCAAGGCCGACCTGATCCTCCAGATGATTATAGACGCCGTCGAAGCAGGCGAGCCCCCCGGCCCGCGCCGCCAGCACGATGGACTGGAGCGCCAGTGAGATGGCACCTCGCGGCGCATCGGGGGGCACGCCCAGGCCGCGACGCAGATCGTTGGTGCCTGCCACCAGGGCCATCACGCCGGGCTCGCGCGCGATCCGCTGCGCATTGACGATGCCCGCCGGCGTCTCGATCATGGCGATCAACGGGCGCTGCGTCACCAGATGCACATCATGGGCCTGGCGGGCTTCGCTCACCTTGGGCACCATCACATATTGCGGCGCCGCCGCGCGCACCGCCACCATGTCCGGCCCGTGATCCTCGCGGCCGTCGCCGTTGATGCGGATGGCGCACGGCTTGCCGTTGAAGCCCGCCCGCACCGCGTCCACCGCCGCCCGGCGCGCCGCCTCCCGCTCGCTCGGGACGACGCTGTCCTCCAGGTCGAGGATCACGAAATCGCAGTCCAGCTCGCGTGCCTTCTCGATCGCGCGGGGGCGTGAGGCAGGGACGAACAGCATCGTGCGGACCATCTGGAGCGGCACATGCGGCCGTGTGGCGTCATGTCCCTTGTGCCGTTCCGCCGCTGCCTTCGCCATTCGTGCGTCTCCCTCTCATGCCAAATTCGAGATTGCCCTTTCGCCTCTCGGGCCGGGGGGGCATAATGACTGCAATACTAACGCCCCAACAAGCGGGAGACCACTGCCATGGAACTGATTACCTTCGCGGTTTTTGTCTTGGTCCTGGTGGTGCTTTATCTCTTCGCCAGCGTGAAGATCGTGCGGCAGGGCTATCGCTACACCATCGAGCGCTTCGGCCAGTTTACGCAGGTGGCCACGCCCGGCTTCAATCTCTACCCCGCGTTCATCTACCGCGTTGGCCGCAAGATCAACATGATGGAGCAGGTCATTGACGTGCCGAGTCAGGAGATCATCACCAAGGACAACGCCATGGTATCGGTGGATGGCGTGGTGTTCTTCCAGGTGCTGGACGCGGCCAAGGCCGCTTATGAGGTGAGCAATCTCAGCCTCGCCCTGCTCCAGCTTTCCACCACCAACCTGCGTACTGTGATGGGCTCGATGGATCTGGACGAGACGCTCTCCAAGCGCGACGAGATCAACGCCCGGCTGCTCAGCGTGGTCGATCACGCCACCAATGCCTGGGGCGTGAAGATCACACGCGTGGAGATCAAGGACATCCGCCCGCCGCAGGACATCGTCAATGCCATGGCCCGGCAGATGAAGGCCGAGCGCGAGAAGCGGGCCAACATCCTCGAAGCCGAGGGCCTCAAGAGCGCCGAGGTGCTGCGCGCCGAAGGGCAGAAGCAATCGCAGATCCTGGAAGCCGAGGGCCGTCGCGAAGCCGCCTTCCGCGACGCCGAGGCCCGCGAGCGAGCGGCCGAGGCCGAGGCCAAGGCAACGACGCTCGTGAGCGAGGCCATCGCAACCGGGAACAGCCAGGCAATCAATTATTTCGTGGCGCAGAAATATGTCGAGGCGGTGAGCCAGTTCGCCAGTTCGCCCAATGCCAAGACCATTCTCTTCCCCGTCGAGGCGACGCAGCTCATCGGCACGCTGGGCGGCATCGGCAAGCTCGCCCGTGAGGCGCTGGGGGATGACGGCGACGCGTCGGCTCGCCACGCCCCGGCAGCCGGTGCAGCCGTATCGCCCACTCTGCCGCGGACCAAGGGCCTATGATCGGCGATTTTCTCGGCGCTATGAGTCCCCCGCTGCTGTGGGGCACGCTCGCCATCGTGCTCGCGGCGGCCGAATTGCTGGTGCCGGGCGTCTTTCTCATCTGGCTCGCCATCGCCGCCGCGCTCACCGCGCTGGTCGAGCTGGTGTTACCCATGAACGGCGCCTTCCAGATGCTGGTCTTCTCGGTGTTAAGCGCCCTTTCCGTCAGCGGTGGGCGCCTGTGGTATCTCGCCCGCCCGGCTGCCACTGACCCGATGCTCAATGATCGCGCCGCCCGGCTCATCGGCCGCACGGTAACGGTGAGCGACGCCATCGTGCAGGGCGAGGGCCGCGTGAGGGTGGACGACAGCAGTTGGCCGGCGACCGGGCCCGATGCCCCCGTTGGCACGCGCATGACGGTGAAAGGCGTGGATGGCGCAACACTGGTGGTGGAGCCAGCGGCTTCGTAGAAGAGACGCGCGCTACGCAGACGGCATCAGGGTGGTGGCGCGGTTTGGTTGGTCCGGCTCCTGCCTTCACGGGAGCAGCGTCCACCAACGCCCCTCCCGTCATTCCAGCGAACGCCGGCATGACGCAAAAATCCTGCGACGCCAGTTCCTACGGCCTCAGCACCGACCCGCAACCGCGTGCCCGCAGATGAGCGCGGCGCAGCTCGATCTGGCGGCTCCCCTGGAATACCGGCGGGACGGGATGGACGCCCAGCGGACGGAACAGGCTGCTGTCCGCGATGGCCACGCGGCGGGTGGCACAGAGCCGGTCGAGCTGGTCGAAGCTCAGCATCTGCAGCGCCATCACGGCCGGCCGGCCCAGCCGCCCTTCATCGAAGCGCACCAGATCGGTCATGTAATAGCCGCCGCGCATATCCACCAGCACCACATCGGCCGGCGCGGCGCGAATCGCCGCCATGGTGCGCGCATAGCCGCGCACATAGCGCTCGGTATCGACCAGCAGCCACGCGCCGGCGAGCAACGAAACCAGCGTGCCAAGCGCCAACAACCGCCCGGCCGCACGGTCCGTGACGCGTGTCACCGCGCTCCAGCCGAGACCCGCCAGCAGGCAAAGCACGCCGATCTGCCCATGCATGTAGCGGAAGCCCCAGCCATAGCCCTGATAGAGCGCGAATCCCATGCCCAGCGCCACAGCCAGCGCGAGCGGCAGCACGACGGACGGCGCCCGCCACAATGAGCGCCAGCGGATCGCAAAGGCGGAGAGCAGCGCGAGCGGCAGCAGCAGCAGGTTGTTCCAGGCCAGCAGCCGGGAATCGTTGAGCAGCGGCTGCCAGGTGTCGAGCCGGCCGAACAGACTCTCCAGCTTGTCGAGAATGCCATTGGTGCGGTGGGCGTCCGAGGGCGGCGGCGGGCCGACTTCATGGATCAGCAGCATCGGCCACAGGCGCGCCCACAGTACCATCATGGCAAGCGCGACCAGGCCGTGGAATAGGGCTGCGCGCCAGTTCCGCCGGGCCAGCAGCCACAGGATGAATGGCCCCATGAAGAGCAGCGGGAAATGCCACTGGTGCAGCCCCGCCGCCAGCAACGCCACCAGCCCCGCAAGGCCATGCCCCAGCTTACCGCCGCGCAGCACCAGCGCCAGCCACAGCATGTTGAAGGCGAAGTGGCTGGTCATGGCATAGGGCGTCATCGCCGTTGCCACGAGTTGCACGGAGGAGAGCGCCATCACCATTGTCACGACCTGCGCGTCCGGCCGGTCTGGCATCAGCCGGCGCGCGATCTGCCAGAGCGCCAGAAGACCCACGGCCAGCGTGATCGGCGCGGCGAGATCGGCATCGCCCAGCCGCACGAACAGCGCGCGAATGGCGGCATGCACCGGCAGATAGATGGCGGTCCAATGGGTGTCGGCGCCATAGGGGCTGAAGAATTCCGGCATCAGCGCTGTCTTGAAGGGGAGCCAGTCCGGCGGGATCGGCCAGCCGATGCGTCCCTCCGCCAGATAGGCGCCCGCCAGCTCCATCATCACTTCATCGCGCGAGGGGCTGTAACCGTGAAAGACAAGATCGCGCCCTAACCGCGCCAGCAGCACGACCGCGAGAATACCAAGCAGGATCATCGACACGCTGCCGCCTGCACCCCGGCGCGCGCCGGAGGGCCGACTTCGCAGGGTCCACGCCCACGCTGCCATGAGCGCCAGCACGGCGGCATAGCCGGTGAGCACGACTTGATCCTGCCGTGCGAAAAAATAGACGGCGAGTGCACGCACCGGCCGGCCCGCAATATGCCAGGCCCAGGCGCCATAGCAGAGGCCGCCCACGCACAGCGCGCCCAGCAGCAGCGCGACCGCCAGCAGCCGAGGGCGCCAGCGCGCCGGCGGGCGCTCAGACGATAGGGACATTGCCATCGACCGCGAGATCGGCACGCACGAAGAGCCCGTCCATTTCCACCAGCAGTGGGAAATGGCCCTTGTTGTTGGCGAAGACGGCACTGGGGGCAAAGCCGGCTTCGGCCAGCAGCGCAATCATAGCGCGCCAGTCGGTCGCGCCGGCATAGAGCGGACGCACGGCCAACTCGGTCTGCACGCCAGCCATGCGCGCCAGCACAGCGCCAGCACCGGCGCAGACCGCCGCGTCATGGCCCTGCGTATCCATCTTGAGCAGCACCATGCGCGCCTCTCGCAGGGCGGGCAGCTCCGGCAGCAGCGTATCAAGCCGGCGGCAGGCGACGGTCACCTGCTTTTCCACTCGGTTGCGCTCGGCAAAGATCGGTTCCAGCCCCTCGCCCGGCCGGTTGAACGAGCTGAACTGGTCCGCCGCCATGATGTTGAACGTCGCCTCGCCATCCTGATCGGTGAGCGCCAGATTGAAGGCGTGCCAGCGCTTGTCCTGCGCTGCCGCGCGCTCCAGCTGGGCGAACACGTCTGGATTGGGCTCGAAGCTCAGGATCGTTCCAGCAAAGCCCACGTCCCGCCGCAGCATCGTGGCATATTGGCCGGTGTTGGCGCCCACGTCGATGATGCAGTCCACGCCGAAGTGCGCGATGAAGCGGCGCAGGGCGACGATCTCGCCATATTGATGCTGGCGGCCGAAAAGGCCGAGCCGCACGGCGAGCCAGCGATCGCGCAGTTCGCGGCGATAGCGGGCCAACTGGCTCATGCGCGGGCCGTCCGGCTCGCGAACCGCGCCCGGGCTTCGGCATAGACCTGTTCGGTGGCCGCGGCCCCCTCATCCCAGCCGCCCAGACGCGCGCCGAGCGCTCGCGCCGCCGTGCCGAGGCGCTGCCGCTGCGACTCCGCGCGGATCAGCGGACGCAGCGCATCGGCCAACGCCCCCGCATCGCCTGCGGGAAATCGCGCCACATCGCTCTCTGCCAGATCGCCGAACATGCCGGCATCGCTTGTCACCATCGCCGCGCCATAGTCCAGCGCCGAAAGGAACGCACCGCTCGAATCGATCGATCGGTACGGAAAGGCAATGATCGAGGCGCGGCGCAGATGCGCGTCCAGCCGCCCCTCGGTAAGGAATCCCAGGTCCGTCACCAGCCGCTGACCGAAGCCGGCCATATGAACGGGCTCCAGCAGCGGTCCGGCAGGCATGAACGGCTTGCCGGCAATAGCCAGCTCGAAGGCGAGGCCTTCGCGCCAGAGCATGAGCGCTGCCGCCACCAGCAGGTCCAGCCCTTTATAGGGCCGGATCGTGCCGAAGAAGAGCACACGCGGCAGCGGCGTTGCCGGCACCGCGGCGAGATCGGCCGCCATGGCCGTCGCAAGACGCATCGGGGGATGCGGGACGATATGGACGCGCGCCATGTCTATGCCCTGCCCAGCCAGTGCCTCGCGCGTTGCCTCCCCATGGACGATGAGAGCATCGAAACACGGCAGCAGTCCCGCATAGCCCCGGCCCTGCGCGGCCGCGCCGCCATCGCCATGATAGGGCCGGGCGTTGTGGACCGTGTGAACCAGCGCGGCGCGTGGCGCGAGGCGCGCCAGCAGCCGCGCGTCAGCCCAGGCGAACGGCAGCCACTGCGCATGGACCACCTCGCCCGATAAAGCCCGCAAGCCGCCGATCAGCGCGTCCACACCATAATCCGCCGCCTTCACCACGCGACCCAGCACCCCCTCGCCCAGCAACGCCCGGCCGGTCTCGCCCATGCGGAAAAAGCGCGGCACATAGCGATAGCCCACGGGTTCGATGGCATCGGTCGCGCGCAGGGGGCGGCCGAGCAGGCGCACGTCATGGCCGCGCCTTGCCAGCGCTGCACACAGGCTGTCGTCGTAGCGCCCCGTGAAGAGCGAGGGATCGGTCATGGCAATCTTCATTGGGCGGCCTCAGGGGCGAGACGCGCCAGCATCCGGCCGTGCACGGCGGCGAGCAGCAGATGAACGAGCGCATAAGCGGCCGCAAAACGCAGCGCGAAGGAGAACGCCGTCACGGCCCCCAGCGCGGCGGCAACAGGCACGCTCAACAGGCTGCCAGCCAGGAACCAGAGCGATGGGCGCACCAGTGCCGCAAATCGTCCCAACCCGTTCTGCACATAGACCGAGACGCAGATGATCCCGAGGCCAGCCAGCAGCAGATCGATCAACAGGATTTCAATCCATTGTAACTCGATTCTGCCATCAAATAGCAGTAAAGAGAGCAGCGGTCCGGCGACCAGCAGGAACACGCCCAGCGCCAGCGAGACGAGCAGCGAGAGCCCCAGGCAGCGCCGTAGCTCCGCCCGAAAGCGAAGGTCTTCCCCGGCATGGAAGTGGCGGGTCAGTGCGGGCAGCAGCGTCTCCACCAGCGCCCGGACAGTTGCCGAGAGCGCGCGCGACATCTTGAAGACGAAATCGAAGAGCAGCAGCGGCCGAGGATCCTGCGTCATGGCGACAATGGTGAAATAAGGCGCGTTATAGGCCGCGATATCCGACATGGTGAGAACGCTCGTGCGCCCGATATCGCCCAGATAATTGGCGCGCACATGCGTCCAGCCCGCGCGCAGGGCCCACCAGTGCCGCGCTGGCATGGCGAGCGCGCGGTGTACCGTAACAAGGCCGATGATGATGGTCAGCAGCACGAGGACAAGCTGAAGCACCACGGAGGTCAGCAGCGGCAGACCGGCCAGGGCCGCCAGCAGCAGCGCGAGGCTGGCAACGCGGCGTAGGAAATCCAGTATCTCCCACCAGAGATTATGGTCGAGCGCCGCCAGTGCCCGCCGCGCCAGCAGCGCCAGGAGATTCAGGGCGCTGGCGGCGTAGAAGGCCAGGAACAGCCACGGCTGCTGCGTGGGAATGAGCCCGCGCCACAGCGCCAGCGCGATCAGCAGCGCGCCGAGCACGATGATACCGCTCATGAAGAGGAGCAGCGCACCCATTTCCTCACTCCGGAAGTCGCCCTCTCCCGCAAGGGTGGTCCGGCGCAAACGGCTATAGATTATGGTCGAGAAGCCCAACTCGGCCGAGATGGTGAAATTGGCGAAGGCCACCAGCAGGAGGAAGGCACGGAACTCGGCAAAGGGCAGCAGCCGCACGAAGACGAACGTAACCGCGAAGCCCCACAGCATGGCAAGGCCGACATTGGCCAGCTTGGCGAGGCCGAGCAGGCTGCGCCGCCGTTCCAGCCGCCCGGCCAGCGACACCAGCCGGCTCGTCACCGGGCCTCCTCCATCAGCCCGGCCGACGTGCGCGGAACAACGTGTCGCCCAGCGCCATGCGGTGGACCATCTCACGTGGCAGCCCGCTTGTATCGAGCAGTTCCACCTCCAGCCCGGCGGCGCGGATGCGCTCGGCGAAGTCGCGGCCATATTGGCGCACATGGTCCCACTGGCCGAAGCGCCGTTCGCGCTCGCGCGGCGGGAGGTCGGCGGATCCGTCCTCGCTTGGCTTCTCCCACAGCGGCACGATCAGCCATGCCTCGCCGCCGGGCTTGAGTGCGCGGGCAATGTTGCGCAGCACCTGCGCGTCGTCGGGCACATGCTCCATCACATGGCTGGCATAGAGAATGTCGAAGCGCGCCTCATCGTCCAGCGCCATGAGATCGAGCCGCTGGATGTCCGGCAGCGGATAGCGCGTGGGGTCGAAGTCGGCCGGCACATAGGCGCCCGCCGCCGCGCGGAAGCGGTGGACAAGGCTCATCTCATTCGGCGCGCAGTGGAGGATCGCGGCGCCGCGCGGCAGCGCGATCACGTCCAGATCCAGCAGGGCGTGCATCAGCCGTTCGCGTGGCGATGCACCGCAATTGGGGCAACCCCATTCGCGCTCATGGCCGTAGCGGTAAAAGCCCGCGACATCGCGCCGGCAGGCCGGGCAATGCCGCTCTCGCCGGGCCCCCGCCGCGCCGCGCAGAGCCAGCGCGAGACGCGAGAGATGCTTGCCGGCAGCCTTGGTGACGCGCTGGAATGTAATCATCGCCGTCCGCTATACTTGAAGTAGGCCCGAATGCGAGAGGGTCAGTCCCGCGATTTGGCAGGCGCCCATGTCGTGAACGTCCGTCCTCGCATGGCCAGCATGATCCCGCGCAGCGTCGCGATATAGGCGAGCAACAGGTCCACCAGCGGGGCGAGCGGCCCGCGCCGCATCTGCAACCCCGCCATCAGCAGCACCAGCCCGATCAGGAAGAGCACCATCGCCGCGAAGGGCGTGCTCCGCCAGGCGAGCGCCAGCACCGCGCCACCGCCCAGCATCAGCCACAGTCCCCCGAACCAGCGCACCAGCTTGCGCGACGCATATTTGAACTGGTCGATCCCGCACATGCGCCGCAACTCTGGCCGTAAGTGGCGATGGGTGTGCCATGCGCGCGCGGCAATGCGTATCTTGCGGCCATATTCGTCGCGCCGTTCGGTCACCAGCCGCTCATAAGCCAGCACGTCGCGCGCCTTGATAAGCCGGCGCCCCGCAAACACCACCGCCATGGAGACAGTGAGATCGTCGAGCACGTCGTCGGGGAAATCGGGATAGAGTGCACGCCGGACCGAGAAAATTGAGCCGTCTGCCCCCATCACATTGCCGCTGCGCGATTCCAGATCCTTGAGGTGCTCCTCCAGCCGCCAGTAGAGCCCGCCTACCGAAGCTGTCGCGCTGCTGTCGCCGCCGATGTAGCGCAGCGAGCCGAGCACGCCGCCCACCTGCGAGTCGGCATAATAAGGCAGCAGGCGGTCGATGGCATCCTCGGCCAGCAGCACATTGGCGTCGGTGAAGACGAGGATATCGCTCGCGGCCAGCGCGGCCAGCCGCTTCATGCCGTGCGCCTTGCCGGCGCGGCCTGCGCCGGGCACCAGCGTCAACAGGTCGCCCGCCTCCGCCAGCAGCGCGGTCGTGCCGTCGCTCGATCCATCGTCATAAGCAAGAATCTCCAGCCCGGGATGGCGGGCCTTGAGCGCGCGGAGATTGGCGATCTTCGCGGGCAGCGCGGCGGCCTCGTCATAGGCGCAGAAGAGCAGTGCAGCGCTAGGCGGCGCTGCGGCGGTTTCGGCGGCGATGGTGCGGGCAGGCAGCAGCCGCAGGATGAGAGGATAGAGCGCGAACGGCCAGATCAGCAGAATGACGCTAAGGCCTATGAGCGCGACGAGAAGGCCGTCGATCATGCCAACGGCTCAGAACGCATTGTCATGCCGCAGCACCCCCAGAGTCGCCACGATGATGCGCAGGTCGCGCCAGATCGACCAGTTGGTGACATATTCGAGATCCGATTGGAGGCGATTAACGAGATCCTCATGGCTGTCCGTGGGCCCGCGATGACCGCGCACCTGGGCCAGGCCCGTCATGCCCGGCTTGATGCAGTGGCGTGCCCAATAGCGCTCGTCCACTTCCCAATAGAGGCTGTCTGCCGCTTTGGCGGCGGGTGCATGCGGACGTGGACCAACGATGCTCATGTCACCGCGCAAAACATTGAAAAGCTGTGGAAGCTCATCGATGCTCGTGCGCCGCAGCCACCTTCCCACCGGGGTCACGCGCGGGTCGTGCTTTTCCGTCAGACGCTCGGCGGTCTGGTCGGTCTGCGCCAGGTGCATCGTGCGAAACTTCAGGATCATGAAGGGCCGCGCGTCCTTGCCGATGCGTGCTTGACGGAACAGGATCGGCCCCGGCCCCGACAGGCGCACTGCGATGGCAGCGCCCAGCAAAACGGGCGAGAGCAGTAGCACCGCGCCCACCCCCACGGCCAGATCGAGCAGACGCTTGACGATGCGGTCGCGGAACAGCAGTGGCCCGCCCGCTACCACGAGCGTGGGATGATCGGCGAAGGCGCTCACCTTGGCGGGCGCGAAGCGGTCCAGCTCCGGCACCAGAATCTCACCCTTGGCAGAGAGCGCCGCCAGGGCGACACGCCAGTCGCTCATCCGCGCCGCCGGGCAAGCCACTACCACGCGCTCGGCCCCGTCCACGCCGCGCGCCAGCCGCTCGGCCATGGCGGCGTCGCGCCGAACGGGATCGACGCCGAGGTCGGCGGCACGCAGCCGCCGGGCGCCGCGCGGCGCCTCTACCTCCACACCATCGACCAGCAGCACGGTATCATGCGGCACCTCGCCGACCAGCCGCAGCGCGATCCGCTCCATCAAGAGACGCGCGATATAGAGCCCCGCGCCAGAGAGCAGCAGGCCGACCATGAAGGTAAGGCGCGAAAGCTGTTCGCCGATCTTGCCGAAATAGACGATAATGAGCGTCAGCAGCGCCGCCTGCGCCAGGCTCCACACCGCCCTGACGGCACTGGCCCGACGATTGCCGATCATGCGGATGCCGTAGGCACCGCCATTGATGGCGATGAGCGCATAGACCGGCGCGATCATGGCGGCCATGACGAGCCCGTGCGGCTTGCCCGGTTCACCGGCGATGGCGCCCAACACAAGGAGATTGGCCAAGGCGAAACCGAGCCCCAGCATCGCAAGATCGATGAGGATGCTGAGGATGTAAAGGCGCAGCCGCGCCGCTTCCTTCGTCGGCGTCGGTCGCTCGATCATGGCCGCGCGCCTAGGGCAGCGGCGGCAGCGGCGTCAACGGGGATTTGCTCTGCTTCACCGGCGAGAACCGCCGCGATACGCGCCGCTGCCTGCCCATCGCCATAAGGACTGTGGGCGCGCGCCATGACGGCATGTGCAGCCGGATCATCGAGCAGCCGCGCGGTCTCGGCGACGATCCGGCTCGCGTCGGTGCCAACGAGGCGCGCGGTGCCCACCGCCACCCCTTCCGGCCGCTCGGTCGTCTCGCGCATCACCAGCACCGGCTTGCCCAGCGCGGGCGCCTCTTCCTGCACGCCGCCGCTGTCGGTCAGCACCAGATAACAGGCATCGAGCAGTGCCACGAAATCGGGATAATCGAGCGGCTCGACCAGCGCGACATTCGCGAGCCCATCCAGCCGCGCGTGCAGCAGGCCGCTCACCTGCGGATTGGGGTGGAGCGGCAGCACGATGGCCGTGTCATCGCGTTGCGCCAATATGGCCAGCGCATCGGCAATGGCAGCAAGCCCCTCGCCCAGATTCTCGCGCCGGTGACAGGTGACCGCGAGCAGCCGCCGCCCCGCGAACCGCGTGCGCAGTGTCGCCATGGCCGGCGCCGCCACTCGCCCGTCGCGCAGCAGCGCACGGACATGGAGCAGCGCGTCGATGACGCTGTTGCCGGTCATGTGGATGCACGCCGGATCGACACCGCCCTGCTTTAAGGCCTGCGCGGCGGCCGGTGTGGGCGCGAAGTGGAGATCGGCCAGCGATCCGATGATGCGGCGATTGCCTTCTTCGGGCCAGGGATGATGCAGATCGCCGCTGCGCAGCCCCGCCTCGACATGAGCAACCGGCACGCGGCGGAAGTAAGCGGCAAGACTGCCCGCCATCGCGCTCGCCGTATCGCCCTGGACGATGACACGGTCCGGCGTCTCCTCGTCCAGCACGTGGCCGATGCCTTGCAGCAGTCGCGCGGTCAGCGCGTCGAGCGATTGACCGGGTGCCATGAGATCGAGATCGATATCCGGCCGGATGCCGGCAATGCCCAGCACCTGATCGAGCAGCGCGCGATGCTGGCCGGTGACGCACACGCGCACATCCAGCCCCGCTGTCTCACGCAGCGCGCGAATGACCGGGAAGAGCTTGATGCCTTCCGGCCGCGTCCCGAAGACAACGAGTAGCCGCCGCGTCGCCACCGCGCGCCCGCCGGTCAGCCCGCGACCAGCGCCGCGTCGCGCAGGCCCCGCCAGATGCGCGCCGCCTGCACCGTCTCGGGCACGTCATGCACGCGGACGATCTGGGCGCCGCCATCGAATGCCTTGACCGCCAGCGCCAGGGATCCGCCCAGCCGCTCGGCGACCGGGGCGGAATTGGCGAGCGCGCCCACCATGCGCTTGCGGCTCGCGCCAAACAGCACGGGCAGGCCCAGGCCGTGAAAGAGAGCGAGCTGGTTGACGATGCGAGTGTCGTCCGCCAGCGCCTTGCCGAAGCCCAGACCTGGGTCGACGATGATCTTCTCACGCGCGATGCCGGCGGCGAGGCAGGCACTAACCCGCCCTTCCAGCCAGTCGAACACCATGCAATCGGCGCGCGAGGCGGTGCCGGCGCGATAATCCACCTTGCCGCCATGCGGGTCCTGTCCGGCCGAGGGCGTGTGCATGAGCATGATCGGGCAGCCGGCGGCCGCCACCACGTCCATCGCGCGCGGATCGTGCGTGAGGCCGGTCACATCATTGACGATGTGCGCGCCGGCGGCCAGTGCAGCTTCCATCACCGCTGCCTTGCGCGTGTCGATGGAGACAATGGCGCCGCTCTTCGCCAGCCGCTCGATCACCGGAACGACGCGGGCGATCTCGTCGCCCTCCCAGACCGGCGCCGCGCCCGGCCGGGTGGATTCGCCGCCCACGTCGATAAGGGAGGCGCCGGCAAGTTGCATGGCGAAGCCGGCATCGGCCGCCTTCTCCGGATCGCCGATCAGCTTGCCCCCGTCCGAGAAGCTGTCCGGGGTCATGTTCATGATGCCCATCACATGCGGCGTATCGAAGCGCAGTACGCGCTCGCCCAGTTCCAGCGCCGGACGCGGGGCGACGAGGCCAGCCAGCAACTCGCCCGCGCGCGCGCCCAGCGCATCGGGCAGGCGCGCCTGCCAATCGGCAAATCCCGCGACCGGAAGCTGAGTCTTGCCCCACGCGTCGCCGGGGCCCATCCATTGCACTTCCAGCCCCTGAAACCAGAGCAGGCCGCCGGCGAGCCGCAGCGTCGCGCCGTCGGGCAGGCCCGCGGGCGTGTCGGCGAACCAGATGGGGCGGAGATAGAGGCGCGCGCCGGGGGGCGGCAGGGAAGCGGGCTGTGTCATGGCGATCCGCTCCTAGACCAACTGCGAGCGGGAGGGAACTGTCCCCGCGGTTGCTTAAGCGCGCCGAACCGGCCAATGATGGCGCCGCCGCCGCGCCCGAGCGCGTGCGGCCATGAACCGGGAGGAGAGATGATGTCTGAACGCCGCCGTATTCCGCCGCTTTCGCCGTTCGAGGAGGAGGTCGGCTTCACCCGTGCCCTGCGCGTGGGGGACCGCATCCTAGTCGCAGGCACCACCGCTAACCGGCCCGACGGCACGGTGCCGGTCGACGCGGGCGAGCAGGCGGACCTCATCTTCGCCGAGATCCTGCGTCATGTGGAGACGCTGGGCGGCAAGGCCGAGCATATGGTGCGCGTGCGCATGTTCGTGACTGACATCGCCTATGCCGATGCGGTGAGCGCCGCTTTCTCCCGCGCCTGCAAGGTCGCGCGCCCAACGGGCACGCTGGTCGCCATCGCCGGCCTCTACCGGCCGGAATGGAAAGTGGAGATCGAAGCCGAAGCGGTGGTGCCGGCCGGGGAATGAAGGCGCATCTCGACAAGCGCCGCCCGCCGCGCCATCAAGAGGCATGACCACGGAACGCAGGGCCCCGGAATTCTGGCTCACCGATATGGACGGGGTACTCGTCCACGAGGATCATGCGCTGCCTGGCGCGGCGGACTTTCTCGCACGCCTCGTCGAGAAGGAGCGCCGCTTCCTGGTGCTCACCAACAATTCCATCTTCACGCCGCGCGACCTCGCCGCGCGGCTGGCCCGCTCCGGTCTCGACGTGCCGGAGAGCGCAATCTGGACCTCAGCACTGGCGACGGCGGACTTCCTCCACTCGCAGAAGCCCCGTGGATCGGCCTTCGTCATCGGCGAGGCGGGGCTTACCACCGCGCTCTATGAAGTTGGCTACACGCTGACCGACCGCGATGCCGATTATGTCGTGCTGGGCGAGACGCGCACGCACAGCTTCGAGACGATCACGCGCGCCATCCGCCTGATCGGCCAGGGCGCGCGCTTCATCGCCACCAATCCGGATGTCACCTCACCCTCGCCCGAAGGCCCCCTGCCCGCCACGGGATCGGTCGCGGCGATGATCGCCAAGGCAAGCGGCGCGCAACCCTATTTCGTGGGCAAGCCCAATCCCATGATGTTCCGCAGCGCCATGAACCGCATCGAAGCCCGCTCGGAGAGCACAGTGATGATCGGCGACCGCATGGATACCGACGTCATCGCCGGCATCGAAGCGGGGCTGGAAACGATCCTGGTGCTCACCGGCTCCACCCGGAGCGACCAGGTTGCACGCTTCCCCTATCGGCCCAGCCGGATTCTCCCGTCCATCGCGGACGTGGTGGCGCTGGTCTGATTGCCCTCGTCCTGTTGGCGCGCCGCTTTCCCGGCGCTTCAACGCGCCCGGGGCGGATCGGACACGTGCGAGATCGCCTCGGTGCGGCCGGGCGGCGTGAGGCGGTTGCGGCGGGGAATATCCCGCGCGTTGACGATCTGCGCGTCGCTGGGCAGCGCCGTGCCGCCCAGGTCCTGCATGCGCTGCTCGGCGCGCAGACGTTCCATCTGAGCAGTCCGGTCCAGCAGGCGGCGGCGTGTCTCGGCCTCGCTGGTGCGCGGGGCGGAGCCTCCGGCTGAGGCCCTCGCGGTCGTCTGCCCGTCGGCCGCCTTCGCCTGTCCCTGCGACCAAGTGAGGATCACGGAAATGCGGCGATTGCGGGGATCGTAGCGATCCTCCGGCACGAACGGCTCGCGATCGGCCACACCCTCGATCCGCGCGAACCGCGCAGCGTCGATGCCCTCGCTCGCCAGCAGCGCGCGCGTTGCCTCGGCACGGCTGGAGGAAAGTCGCCAGTTGTTCATCGTCTGCCCCGCCGCATAAGGCAGGCTGTCGGTATGGCCGCGCACAATCACGTCGTTAGAGACGCCGGTAATGCTCTGTGCCACCTCATGGATCAGCGCGCGCGCTTCAGGCAGCAGCGTATCGGTCCCCATCTTGAACATGGCAAAGTCGGCCTGATCGATGAGGTCGATCCGCAGCCCTTCGAGCGTCTCGGTGAAGCGGATGTGGCGGCGCAGCTTGCGCAGCGCCTTCTGTTCCAATGCCGCCTCGATCTGACGCTTGAGGCGCTCGAACTGCTGGCGATCGTCTTCCCGCCGCTCGCGGTCCTTAAGGTCGTCGCCGCCCACGTCGCGCGTGCCGGTCATGTCGCGCGGGATGGTGATGGCCAGATTGCCCTGCCCGCCGGTGGTTGGGTAGTTTTCCTTGCTGGTCATGCTGTCGCCGCCGAACATGCCATTGGAGCCGGCACTATCCATCTTCATCTGCACGATGGTGGGCGTGAAATAGTCGGCCAGGCCCTTGCGCTGCTTCTCCGTGGTCGCGCCGAGCAGCCACATGAGCAGGAAGAAGGCCATCATCGCGGTCACGAAGTCGGCATAGGCGACCTTCCACGAGCCGCCGTGAAGGCCGCCTTCGCCCTCGACGATTACTTTCTTGACGATGATGGGGCGCGGCGCGGCCTCATTGGCACGCTTGCGTGGCGACAGGGCCATGGCGGTGCGTCCTCGCCCTTACCGGCCGCGCATGCCGTCGAACACCTCGGCGAAGGCCGGCTGGTCGGCATGGGGCAGATTGGAGCGCGCGGCCTCGATGACGAGCGGCTGCGGATGGCCATGGAGCGAGGCGACGATGATCTGCTTCACCACCTGATAGATGGCGCCGTCCGCCTCGACGACATGGCGGCAACGGTTGGCGAAGGGACCGACGATGCCATAGGCCAGCAGTACCCCCAGGAACGTGCCGACCAGCGCCGATCCGATCATGGCACCCAGGATTTCCGGCGGCTTGTCGATGGAGCCCATGGTCTTGACCACGCCGAGCACGGCCGCGACGATGCCCAGGGCCGGCAGCGCGTCCGCCAGGCTCTGAAGGCTGTGGGCGGGGCGCAGCGCATGGTGGTGATGGGTCTTGAGGCTGTTGTCCATCACGTCTTCCACCGCATGCGGATCGAGCGTGCCGGACGAGACCACCACCAGCCGCAGCGTATCGCAGATCAGGTGGATCAGCATCGTGTCCTTCAGCAGCTTGGGATATTCCGCGAAGATGGCCGAGGTCTTGGGGTCCTCGATATGCGGCTCAAGCGCCACCGGCCCTTCGACCCGCAGCGTCTTCATGAGCTTGCTGACCAGGAAGATGCAGTCGAGAAAGTCCTGCTTGCGATATTGCGGCCCCCGGAACACTTTGCCGACGCCCTGTGCGAGCGCCTTCAGTTCCTTCCCCGAATTGCCGATGATGAGCGATCCCACTGCCGCGCCACCGATGATGATCATTTCATGCGGGAGCGCATAGAGCACGGGCCCGATGTCGCCGCCGGTGAAGATGAACCCGCCGAAGACCATCACGACAAGGACGACAAGGCCGATAGCTGCGAACATTCTGATCCCCGCGCGCGTTGCTTCAAAGGTGGGATGGAGGGCGCAAGACCCATCCCATGCGCCTGTTTAGAACGGCTCCTGTAAAACAGGGTTTAGCAAGAGAGTTACCAAGCACTTTATCTGCGGGGGGCCGCGCGGCTCAGCCCGGCCGGTGTTTAGGCCCGACCGGCAAAAGAAAACGCGCCGCGCCGGCCCCGCAGGCCGGGTGGCGCGGCGATGCCTGCGTGATGAGGCTTAACGCAGCAGGTCGAAGAGCGACTGGCGGCCGATACGGGCAAAGGCCGCCTGTGCCGCTTCGAGCGTGATGAGCTTGCCCTGGAGCTTGGTGACGACCTCGCCCACGTCGGTATCTTCCAGCACCGAGCGCCGCTCGGTGAGCGCCAGCTTCTTGTCGACAATCCGCTCGGCGATGTCATCGATGCGCTGCTGGCGCACGCTCTGGATCGACTGGGCCACGATCACATGATCGAGCGCCTTGCGGCTGTCGGCCAGCGACTGCGAAACCGCCGCGGCGTCTCCGTTGCGCACGGCATCGATGGCGGATTGAAGGAACTCCTCCAGCGACATGGTGCCCACGGCATTTTCCATGATGCTCTGCCGCGTCGCCACCGCATCCACGGCCAGCCCGGCGCCGACGGGGATGTTCACGGTGTACATGTCGTCGAACACCGGCGTGCCTTGATAATCGGTCTGGTTGAGCAGATCGAGAACGGATTGCTTGATGCCTTCGATAGCCTGCGCGGTGGCCTCGCGCCCCGGCGAGTCCTTCGCCGTGGACGCCGATTGCACGAGCAGGTCGCTCACCTGGGTCATGAGGCCATTGATGTCGGCCAGATTGCTCCAGGCGGCCGTCGAGCGGGTCTTGGCGAAATCCGCATTCGAGGCCCAGGCCTCGTTGATCGCCTGCTGCCGGCCAATCTGGGAAATCTGCACCCAATCCTGCGGATTGTCGGCGGGCTGGTTGATCTTCTTGCCGGTGGAAATCTTGATCTGGTCGCCCGCAATATCGCGAGCAAGGTTCTGCTGGCGCAGGATTTCGGCGTTGAGCGACTGGGAAGTGATGAAGACCATGAGTTCTTGTCCTTGCCGCTATGCGTCAGAAGATCGCGAAAATGGATTCGGTGATTTCGCGGGCCACCTGGATGATGCGCGCGCTGGCCTGATAGGCCTGCTGCAAGCGCAGAAGATCCGCCGCCTCGCGATCGAGATTGACGCCCGAGACGTCGCCGCGCGCCTGCTGCGCCAGCGTGTCGCGGTTGGCGGCAGCCTTCTGCTCGGCCACGCTGGCGTTGGTAATGTTGCCCTGATCGGAGATGATCTGGGTCCAGGCATCTTCCATGGAGCCGTTGCCGCGAAGAGCGCCGGCCGCCACCAGATTGCCGTTGATCGTCCCGTCCGCCGACGCACCGGCGATCTTGGCCGGATCGGAAATGAGCACCGAAATCGTTGACGCATCACCACCGATAGAGAGCAGCGGTTCACCCGGATCGCCACCGGCGGTGAGGCCGCCCGCATGCCAATCGTTCATTTCGGTCACAAACCGCTGGGCCAGCGCATCGAGTTCGTCGCGACGGTCGCGGGTGGCCAATGCGCTCTGTGCCAGCCCGCCCAGCGCGCCGCCCACCGGCGTCGACATGGCGGCGCCGTCGAGCGTGAAGTCGAGCGTGCCGTCCGGTGCAACCGTGACAGCGACCTCGAAGGCGGTGATGTTGCTCACCAGCGGCATGCCCTGATAATCGACGGTGGCGATGCCCTTGCCGTCGATGGAGACGGTCACGTCGAGCTGCTTGGCAATGTCCATCAGTGCCTGGTCGCGCTGGTCCATGAGCTGGATCTGCGCGGGCGACCCGGGCATCGCACGGCGCAGCCCCTCATTGGCGCTGGCGAGCGTCCGCACCGAATCGTTGAGCGCGGCGGTCTCGGTACCGGCCGAGGCGGCAATCCCCTCCATCACGGCCGACAGATCGCCATGGGCAAGCTTGAAAGCGGTACTCACCTGCTCCAGCGAGAACAGCAGGTCCGTACGACGCGTACGGTCCGTGGGATTGGCGGCGAGCTGCTCGATGGCCGCGAACATGCCGCCCATCCGCTGGCCCACGCCGAGCGGCCCGTCGTCGAGCGCGCTCTGGATGTCGGCCATCCAGCGGGCCCGCTGGTCGGCGCTGCCGAGCGCGTTGGTCGTGCGCCGCGCGGCAAGGTCCAGATAGGCGTCGTTGGCGCGGAACACCCGGCCAATGTCCACGCCGGCAAAGGCCGCCCCGCCCTTCTCGAAGATCGAGCTGGAGGTACTGGCCGAGGATTCGACCAGTTCCACGGTGCGGCGACTGTAGCCCACGGTGTTGGCATTGGCGATATTGTCCGCGATGGCGCCCATGGCGGCCTGGTAGGCGCGCGTGCCGGAGGCGCCGATCAGGAACAGGTCGACTGTGGCCATCGCTATCTATCCAGTTGCTGGAGGATGAGCTGGGCGATGCCGAGCCCCTCGCCCGTGGCGAGAGACTCCGCCATGCGCGCGTCCGACAGCTCCTGGAACTGATCGACGGCACTCGAGCCATCGATGCTCTCGCCGCCGCTGGCGCCACGCATAGAGCCCAGCAACTGGCGCACGAAGATCGCCTCGAAGCCCTTGGCGGCCTTTTCCAGCGCGGCGCGTTCAGCGGACGCGGCGGTGGCGGTTGTGGCCGCAGCGGAAGGTCCGCGCTCCAATCCCATCATGGCCGTCTGCGTCATATGACCTCCAGCTCCGCCTTCATCGCGCCGGCCTGCTTGAGCGCCTCCAGGATCGCGACGAGGTCCGAGGACGAGGCGCCCACAGCATTCACCGCCTTCACTATATCGGCCAGAGACGCGCCGCCTTTAAAAAGGAACATCGGATTCTTCTCTTCCGTTGCCTCGATCGCGCTGGCCGGCTCCACTGCCGTCTGGCCGCGCGAGAAGGGCGCGGGCTGCACGATGCGGGGCGATTCCTGCACCGATACGGTCAGTTTGCCGTGGCTGACGGCCGCCGGCGTGATCTGCACCTGACCATTGATAACCACTGTGCCGGTGCGCGCGTTGACGATCACCTTGGCCGGCGGCTCGGCGGGCTTCACCTGGATATTCTCGATGAGGCCCATCATCATGATGCGGCTCTCCGCGCCTGGCGGCGCGTCGATGCTGATGGAGACGCCGTCCAGGGCCTTGGCGCGCTTGTCGGCAAAGGCCAGGTTGATCGCGTCCGCCACCCGCAGGGCCGTGGTGAGATCGGAGTCGGCAAGGTTGAAGGTCAGCGTCGGGCTCGTCTCGAACCCCGTCGCAACTGCGCGCTCCACCGTCGCGCCGCTGGGGATGCGACCGGCCGAAGGCACGTTGACCGAGAGCTGCGACCCATCGGAGCCTGAAACGCCGAGGCCTCCCACGGCAAGATTGCCCTGCGCCATGGCATAGATTTCGCCATCCGCGCCGCGCAGCGGCGTGAGCACCAGCGTGCCCCCCCGCAGCGACTTGGCCTTGCCCAGCGCCGAGACAGTGACGTCGAGCCGCTGGCCCGGCTTGGAGAAAGCCGGCAGCTCGGCGGTGATGAGCACGGCGGCGGCGTTCTTGAGCGAGGGATTGACCCCCGGCGGCAAAGTCAGGCCGAAGCGCGAGACCACGCCCTTCACGCCCTGCGTGGCATAATCGAGGCTGTCGTCGCCGGTGCCGGCGAGACCAACCACGACGCCATAGCCAATGAGCTGGTTGGCGCGCAGCCCTTCGAAGGAGCCTAGATCCTTGATGCGGGCAGCCTGAGCAGGCGAAAGGCCCAGCACGAGCGCCGCCAGCAGCGCGAGCAGGCTCGCGAGCGGCCGGCGCCAGGCGGGAATGATCGGAGCGGAAGTCATGGCTACGGGCACTCCGTCAGAAGGGGCTGATGACCGAGAAGAAGCGCGAGAGCCAGCCGGGCCGGCTCGCCCGCTGCACGTCGCCGCGCCCGGTGTAGGTGATGCGGGCATCGGCCACGCGAGTGGAGAGCACGCGGTTATCCGGGCTGATGTCGGCCGGGCGGACGAGGCCGCTGATCTGCACGAATTCATCGCCGCGATTGAGCGTCAGACCCTTCTGCCCGCGCACCAGTAGCGTGCCGTTGGCGAGCACCTTGGCGACTGTGACGGTGATCTCGCCCGAGAGCGCATTGGACTGGGCGGCATCGCCCTTGCCCGTGAAGCCCTGCGAAGCGCTGGTCGCCACGTCGCTGGCGCTGAACAGCTTGCTGAACAGGCCCGTGGTCGGCGGCACGATGCCTGCGCTACCTGAGCGGTTGGTCGCAGAGCTGGTGCTCTTGCTGGCATTGGTGCGTTCGACGAGCAGGATGGTGATGACGTCGCCCACCGACGCCGCGCGCCCGCCGCTCACCAGCGAGGCATAGCCGGCCGCCGGCTGGAAGATGGCGCCGTTGGAGCGCGGCGCGACGGGCTCGCGATCCTCGGCATAAGTGACCTGATAGGCCGGGTCCTCCAGCGGTTCGGCCTTCCTGCCGAACAGGCCCGCCGTGGCCGGAGCCCCGAGCAGCACCGCCATGGCGCAAGCCGCCGTCAGGCGCATCGTCATTGTCATCATCGTCCTCATGGCCCTGCTCAGAGCTGCTGGTTGGCGTATTGGAGCATCTCGTCGGTCGCCTTGATCATCTTGGAGGCGATCTCGTAGGCGCGCTGGGTCTCGATCATCTCGACCAGTTCCTCCACCGTGTTAACGTTGGACTGTTCGAGTGCACCAGAGCGGATGCGGCCGCGGCCATCCTCGCCCGCCACGCCCACACGCGCCTCGCCGGACGCTGCCGTGACGACCAGCAGGTTGTTGCCGATCGCCTGGAGGCCGCTGGGATTGATGAAGCTTGCCATCTCGATCTGGCCAAGCGGCGTGGGCTCGGACTGGCCCTGCATCGTCGCCGAGACGGTGCCGTCCGAACCGATGGTGAGCAGCGTGGCATCCTCCGGCACCGTGATCTGCGGCACGAGCGGCAGGCCGTCGGTGGTGACGATCGTGCCTTCGGCATTGGTCTTGAAATTGCCCGCGCGGGTGTAGGCGATGGTGCCGTCCGGCATCTCCACCTGGAAATAGCCCTGGCCCTCGATGGCCATGTCCAGCGCGTTGTCGGTCGATTGCAGCGTGCCCTGGGTGTCGATGCGCTCGGTGCCCGTCAGCTTGACGCCGGTGCCCAGATTGAGGCCAATGGCAAGCTTGTTCTGCGCATCGCCCTGGGCGCCCGCGGCAACGATCTGCTGATAGGCCAGCGTCTCGAAATTGGCGCGGTCCTTCTTGAAGCCGAGCGTGTTCACGTTCGCCAGATTGTTGGCGATGACGCGCATCTTGACGTCCTGCGCGTCGAGCCCGGTACGGGCCACCTGGAGGGCACTGGTCGACATGGTTCTAAATCCTTACTTCCGATGGGCCGCTTAGCCGTCCAGCCGCATGAGGCTGGCGCCGCTGCTGTCGATTTCCTTGGCGGTCTGGATGAGCTTGACCTGATGTTCCCACGCGCGGCTGGCTTCGATCATGTCGACGAGCGCGGCGGTGGCGTTGACGTTGGAGCCCTCGAGCGAGCCGGGCGTCACGCGGGCAAAGGGGTCTTCCGGCAGGATGCCGCCATTGGCCTCGCGGAAAAGATTGTCCGTGCCTTTGGCGACGACTGAGCCCTTGGGGTTGACCAGGCGCACCGTATCCACCTGCACGGGCTGGTCGATCTGGCCACCCTGCGGCACGATCCACACGCCGCCGTCCTTGGCGATGCGCACGCTGTCGGCCGGCGGCAGCGTGATGGGGCCGGCCGTGCCGATCACCGGATAGCCGTCACCCGTCGCGAGCAAACCGCTTTCGTTGAGGCGCAGGTCGCCGCGGCGGGTATAGCCTTCCGATCCGTCATTAGCCTGCACCGCGATCAGCGCGTCGCCATCCACCGCGATGTCCAGCGGATTGCCGGTTTCGGTGACGGTGCCGCGCTTGAAATCGGCGCCGATCACCTGATCAACCGATTCCGCGCGTGCATTGAGCCCCGGTCCGGCCGTCCAGCGGGCAGAGGCATTGTACATCTCCGCACGAAAGCCCGCCGTATTGGCGTTCGCCAGATTGTTGGCGATCGCCGTCTGGCGAGCGAGCGAGCCGCGCATGGCCGTCTTGGCGACGTCAATGAGCCGATCCATGGTCTATGCCTCCGCGTTAGCCCCGTGCACCGCCATCAGGTGCGCATGTTGACGACGGTCTGGGTGATCGCCGAAGCCGCCTCGATGGCCTTGGCATTGGCCTGGAAGTTGCGCTGCGCCGAGATGAGCGCCACGAGTTCCTCGGTGATGTCCACGTTCGAGCGTTCCAGCGAACCCGAGCGCACCGCACCGAACAGGCCGTTATTGCCCGCGCCGAAGGTGGGCTGGCCGCTGGCCTTGGACGTGGTCCAGTGCCCGTCGCCCATCTGGCGCAGGCCTTCCTGGCTGGGGAAGCTGGCGATGGCGAGATTGCCGAGAATTTCGGTCGAACCGTCGGCATAGGTCGCGGCGACCACGCCTTCCACGGTGATGTTCACGCTGGCGAGCTGGATGGTGGGATCGCTCGGCTTGGCCGTGGGGATGGTGAGATCGGTAAAATCGGCCGGATCGGTGCTGCTGGGCTTGCTGGTGACAGGATCGACCGGCATCACCTGAACGCGGTTGCCCAGCGTGTCCACCACAAAGCGGTTCTCATCGACGCCGAAGGCGCCGTTACGCGTGAAGCTGATCTGGCTCGCCGGCGGCGCGCTCTTCACGGTGAGGAAGCCCTCGCCGGTCAGCGCCACGTCCAGCGTCTTGCCGGTGGTTTCCAGCGTACCCTGCGTGAACTGCTGCGTGGCGCCGATCTGGCGCGTGCCCTGTCCGCCAGCCGTATTGGCCGAGAGCGGCGAGCCGGCGAAGATGTCGCCGAACGTCACCTTGCTCTTCTTGAACCCGGTCGCGCCCACATTCGCCACGTTGTTGGCGATGGAGGCGAGATCGCCCTGGGCGCCCTTAAGGCCCGAAAGGGAAACGTAAAAGGACATGCGATTAGCTCCTCGATGAAATGCGGGTCAGCCCAGACGCAGCGCGTCGCTGGGCGAGAAATTGCCGAGAGGGGTGATGAGCCGGGCGTCTGTGCCGCTGGCCGGCGACTGGACGGCAGCGATGCTGGCCCAGGTGGCGATCTGCTTGCTGGTGCCGCCGCGCAGCTTGACCTGCAGCGGACCGCCGCCGATCATCTCGCCTGCATCGTCCATGCCGTCCCAGTAGAAGCCGATGGCGCCAGCCTTCTGCGGGCCCAGGTCCAGCGTCCGGACCGTGTTGCCGTTCATGTCGACCAGGTCGATGGCGACCGCGTCGGCATCCTCCGCCAGCGTGATCTCGCCGGCATAGGAGCCCGCGCGATCCGGCGTCGCGATATCGCTGGCCACCAGCATGGCCTTGCCGATCCAGCTTGCCGCATCGGACAGACGCGTGCCGGTCAGCGAGTCCTGGATGGACTGGAGATATTTGTTGCCCTGCGCCTGCGTTTCGAGCTGGGTGAACGTCGCCATCTGCTGGACCATCTGGTTGTTGTCCATCGGCGAGAACGGATCCTGATACTGGAGCTGCGCGGTCATCAGCTTCAGAAAACCCGCCTGATCGATGGTCTGGACCCCGGTTTCCTTGGCGCCCGCCGTCTGCGGGCCGTTAAGCCCCGCCTGCGTATAGATGTCGGTGTTCACGGTCATTTGCCGAGCCTTATCGTTTCGAGCATCAGGGATTTGGCGGTCTGGAGGACCTGCACATTGTTCTGGTACATGCGCGAACTCTCGACCATGTCGACCAGCTCGGCGCTGGTATCGACCCCGGCTTCCCACACATCGCCATTCTGGTCGGCGAGCGGATGGTTGGGATCGTGGCGGCGCACGGCCGGCGTGTCGGACGTGACGACGCGCTCCACTTTGACGGTAGCGACGCCCGGCGCCTCGGCCACGGTTCGAAACACCGGACGGATGGCGCGATAAGCCTCGCCCTCGCTGCCCGAGACGGTGCCGGCATTGGCGAGATTGGATGCCGTGGCATTGAGGCGCACGAGTTGCGCCGACATGGCCCGGCCGGAAATGTCGAAGATGCTGAGCGGCTTGTCCATGCTCATTCTCCTCGCAGCGCGCGCGTGATGGTGTTGAGACGGCCTTCCAGGAAGGAGAGCGTCGTGCGGTACTTCACGGCATTTTCAGAAAAGAGCGTCTGCTCGGTGGACAGCTCCACCGTATTGCCATCGCGCGAGGCTTGCAGCGGCGCGCGATAACCCATCGCTTCTTCCAGCGCATGGGAGACAGTGCCCTGCTGCTTCGTCGCCTGCTGGAGCGCGGCGTCGAAATCGATGTCACGAGCTTTATAACCCGGCGTCGATGCATTGGCGATGTTCGAGGCAATCAGCTCCAGCCGCTGCGAGCGGAGCTGGAGCGCCTTGCCATGAATGCCGAACAGCTTGTCCTCGACAGACATTTTTCTCATGCCTTCCCTAAAGGTCCTCCGGGCGGGGCCGTTCTGACCGGTCGAAGCGGACCGCCAGCGCCGAGCCCATGCCCGCATGGGATTCTTAGCAAAGGCCGTGCCAATTCCGGTTTCCGGCCGAAGCGGAAGGTTGAGACACACGGATTTCCGCGCCTTTCCGGCGCGCAAGCGGCAAGGCCGGCAAGTTTTTGCCGGTCGGCGGCAAGGCTTTGCCGCGCCGCGCGCGCACGCAGGCAAAGCGCGGGAATGACGGAAGGAATGACGGGTCGATGCGGGAAAGTCTGGGCCATCTCCTGGCACCGCTGCCGCTGCTCCTCGTGCTCGGCGGCGCCGGCTTCATCGCGCTCGCCCAGCAGGGGCTCGCCGCCCTCCCCGCCGCCCTCGCCGCGCTCCGGCCCCTGCTCGCCGCGCGGCCGGACGCGGACCGCGACCGGGCCCGCGCCCTCATGCTGCGCGCCGAGGAGATCGCCCGCGCGCACGATCTCTCGCGCATCGATCGTCTGCGTGCCCATCATCCGTTCGTCGCCGAGGCGCTCACCACGCTCGCCAATGCACCGGATGCCGACCGTTTTGCCTTCTGGGCCCGGCAGGCCCTGGCCGACCGCCGCGCCCGACATGAGCGCGCCATCGGCTTCTGGACCGCCATGGCGGATGCCGCGCCGGTCATGGGCATGGCCGGCACCATTATCGGCCTGATCGGCATGTTTGCGCGGATGAGCGACCCCGCGACCATCGGCCCGGCCATGGCGCTGGCGCTCATCACCACGCTGCACGGCATGATCCTGGCCAATGCCGTTGCCGGGCCCATTGCCGGCCGGCTCGACCGGCTCTCCTGCCGTGAACTGGATTGGCAGCGCGAGTTGGCGGATCGCATGATCGCGCTCGGTCAGCGCGAGGCATCCGTTTCCCAGCACGCGCCCGGCGTGCGCCATGTCGCATGAGCCGGCCATGATCCGGGCCGCGCGGGCGCGCTGGGCACTGAGCTTCGCCGATCTGAGCCTGCTGCTGCTCGGCTTCTTCGTGCTGCTCCAGGCCAATCAGGCCACGCGCGATACGGCTTTAGCCGGTCTCAACAGCTATTTCGGCGCCCTGCGCGCCCCGCAACAGGCCGATCTGCCGGCCGAGAGCCTGTTTGCGCCCGGCGAGGCACTGCTCTCGGATACAGGCCGCGTGCGGCTGATGCGGGCAGCGCAGCCTTTCCTCGGCGGCACGTCGGTCATCCGCGTGCAATCGCTCGGCCTGGCACCGGGCAGACAGCGTTTCGACGCCTGGGATCTTTCGGCTGCGCGCCTGGGCGCGGTCGCGCGGGCTCTGGTCGCGGCCGGCATCGCGCCCGAGCGGATCCGCATTGCCGGACTGGCGGAGCCGGACACCGAAGCGCGCGCGCAAGAGGCGGGGCAGATCATCCGCATTGCCGGAGGTCTCTGAGCGGCTGCGTTCCAGAAACTGGCACAATCCTTGCTGTTTCAAGGCTGAGAAGGCCCGCTGGGCCAGCAGTAACGGATTGCAGAGATGACCCGCAAGACCTTGATTTCCAGCTTGTTTCGCTCCCTCCTGCATGGGCTGACATGGCTCGGTCTCTTGGTCGCGCCAGCCTATGCCGCTGGCGCCGAGTTCGAGAATCTGGACCGGCTCGACAGTCTGGTCGCCATGACCGTGGGGGCCAATCTCGGCGAGCCCGGCGGTCCGGTGGCGCCCATCGACCGCCGCCTGCGGCTCAAGCCCTGCCCCGCCATGCCCAAGGTCGAAGGCCCGGTCTTCGGCGCCGCCATCGTCTCCTGCGCGGAGACCGGCTGGCGCGTGCGCGTGCCGTTGAGCGCCGCGCCGGCTGACCGCGCGCCGCTTTTTGCCGCCGCGCCGGGCGCGCGTGCCGGCGCCCAGCGGTCTGCGCCGGTCGCCGAAACCGTCGTCAAGAAGGGCGATCCGGTCGAACTGGTGGCCGGCAGCGATGTCTTCAGCGTTTCGCGCCTGATGATCGCCGATGAGGACGGTGCCGTGGGCGACATGATCCGCGTGCGCGAAGGGCCCAAATCGGCCCCCGTCAGCGCGCGTGTGGAGCGGGCCGGGCGTGTTCGTGCGCCTACCATTTAAACTTTTCTGAACCGATCCGTATATAAGCGCGCTCGGACAGAAAGGATGATGCGATGATCAAGCTAGTTGGCTCGGGGATGACAGCCGCCGTGGAAGCGGCGAAGTTGCGCGAAACCGCGCAGCCACGCGCGTCCGCGCCTGCCGCCCGCCCCGCTTCACAGCCTGACGCCGATTCCGTCGCCACACCGGCGGCTCGCATGGCCGCTCAGGGCGCGCCAATCGATTCGGCGCGTATCGACCGGATCAAGCAAGCCATTTCTTCGGGCCAGTATCCCGTCGATCCCGACAAGATCGCCGAGAAAATGCTCGATCTCGATCTGCCGCCGCCCACCGCGCGGCATTGACCCCATGAGGGATCCATGAGCCTGACCAACCTCATCGACGATCTGTCCGACAATTCCGCTCATCTGCTCGATGCGATGCGCAGTGGCGATGCCGCCGCCATCGAAGAGGCTGTCGCCACCTTCCGCCTTGCCGTGGAACAGGTGCAGGCCGCCGCGCCCTGGGCTGCCGAACCGGGCCTGCGTGACAAGCTCGCGACGCTGATGCCGCAACTCGATGAATCGCGCGCCCTTTCCTGCCTGCTCGCGGACATGACCGGCCAGATGCACGACCTGGCCGCTGCGCGCGCCCTCGATACGCCCGCCCCCCTCACCGCCCGCCCCGGCGACCGCTTCGCCTGACCGGCCCCTCGTTCCCAATTTTTCGTCGGGAAATCTGGCACGCTTCTTGCTGAAAGACCTGCGGTACCAATAAGGGGTTTCGCAGGCTCATGTCCGCCTTCGATGGACTGAAATTCAACGCTCTCGCCCAGCCGCAGCACGGGCGCGTCACGCAGGCCATCGCCACGGCGAGCCAGCGCACGGGCGTGGACTTCCATTATCTGATGAGCCAGGCGAAGATCGAGAGCGCGCTCAATCCCAGCGCGCGCGCGCAGACCTCGAGCGCCACTGGCCTTTATCAGTTCATCGACCAGAGCTGGCTCGCCATCGTCAACAATCATGGCGCCAATTACGGCATGGGCTGGGCGGCCGATGCCATCCAGAAGACCGCTGGCGGCCAATATTATGTCGCCGATCCGGAAACGCGGCGGCAGATCCTGGACCTGCGTAACCATCCCGAAACGGCGTCGGTCATGGCGGCCGAGCTGGCCGCGGACAATCGCGACTATCTGGAGCAGCGCATCGGCCGCCGTGCCGAGGCGGTCGACCTCTATCTCGCTCATTTCCTGGGCGCGGGCGGCGCGGCCAAGTTCCTCACCAGCCCGCAGACCATGGCGGGCGCAGACCTCTTCCCCGCTGCGGCACGCGCTAATGCCAACATCTTCTATGATCGCCAGGGCAATGCCCGCAGCCTTGCCGACATCCGCGCCAATTTCGCGCGCAAGCTGGCCGAAGGCGGCGCAATTGGCAGCGGCGGCGGAAGCGACGGTCGGTCGGGAGGCCCCGGCGCCGATCGCATGGACGGCATGCGCACGGTACAGCCCGCCGACTATCTGCGCATCGCCCGCGAGCGCATGGGCCAGGCCGGCCTCCCCGCCAGCGGCGGCGCCATGACCGATCCCACGCTGATCGCCCTTGAGGCCGCACGCGGGCAGGGTTTGCCCGGCCGCGAGGGCATGAGCGAAAGCGATGGCGACGCCGCGCTGCTCACCGACATTCAGGCGTTGACGCTGGGCCGTGCCGTCGCCGCCGCCAATAGCAATCCCGCCGTCGCGTCGCGCGGCGAGACCGCCCGCCTCGCCTATCTCATGCTTGCCACTCTCGGAAGGTAACGCCGCTCATGACCCGCAGCGAAGTCAACAGCCAGATCTGGAGCCGCACGGCGCAGGGCGCGGTCCTGCCGATCGGCATCCTGCTGCTCGTCATGTTCATGGTGGTGCCGGTGCCGGCGCTGTTGCTGGACATCGGCTTCATCACCAACATCATGATCAGCCTCGCGGTGGTGATGATCGCGATCAACGCCGCCAAGCCGCTTGATTTCTCGGCCTTTCCGACCGTGCTGCTGTTCGCCACGCTGTTGCGCCTGTCGCTCAATGTCGCCTCCACCCGCGTGGTGCTGGTGAACGGTCACACCGGCGAGGCGGCTGCCGGCCATGTCATCGAGGCGTTCGGCACGTTCCTGATCGGCGGCGACTATGTGGTCGGCCTGTTCGTCTTCGCCATCCTGATGATTATCAATCTGGTGGTCATCACCAAGGGCGCAGGCCGCGTCTCGGAAGTGAGCGCCCGCTTCACGCTGGACGCGATGCCCGGCAAGCAGATGGCCATCGACGCCGATCTCAACGCCGGCCTCATCACCGTGGAGGATGCGCGCGAGCGCCGGCAGGAAATCTCGCGCGAGGCGGATTTCTACGGTTCCATGGACGGTGCCTCCAAGTTCGTGAAGGGCGATGCGGTCGCCGGCGTGCTCGTCCTCGTCATCAACATCGTGGGCGGCATCATCCTGGGCGTGGTCAGCCACGGGCTGGATATCGGCACCGCCGCGCGCACCTATGTGCTGCTCGCCATCGGCGACGCGCTGGTGGCACAGGTGCCCGCGCTGCTGCTCTCCATCGCGGCGGCGTCCATCGTCACCCGCGTGACCTCCGACCACGACCTCTCCGGCCAGATTTCGCATGAGTTCAGCGTGGAGAAGGCGTGGATTCCGGTGGCCGGCATCCTCGCCTTTCTCGGCATCCTGCCCGGCATGCCGCATCTCATCATCCTGCCCGCCGCCGCGGTTGCCGGCGGCATCGCCTGGTTCGTGCGCCGCGCCGCGCGCAATGCCGCCGCCAACGCGCCGGTGGAAGAAGCGCCGGCCGAGAACCCCACGCATATCGAGTGGTCGGACGTGTCGGACGGCGCGGTGCTGGGGCTGGAAATCGGCTATGGCCTCATCGGCCTCGTCGACGAGCGCAAGGGCGCGCCGCTCATGGGCCGCATTACCGGCATCCGCCGTCAGCTCTCGCGCGAGCTGGGCTTCGTGGTGCCGATGATCCGCGTGCGCGACAATCTGGCGCTGGGCCCCAACCAGTATCGCATCACCGTTGCCGGCGTGGCGATGGGCGAGGACGAGATCTGGCCCGACGACCTGCTCGCGCTCGACAGCGGCGACATCCAGCAGACTGTCTCGGGCCGCGCGGCGCGTGACCCGACCTTCGGCCTCGACGCGGTGTGGATCGATCCGGGTCAGCGCAGCGAGGCGGTGGTCGCCGGCTATACGGTGGTCGACGCCTCCACGGTGGTTGCCACGCATCTCAATCATCTCATTCTGCAAAGTGCCTCGGAGCTCTTCGGCATGGACGAAGCGAGCAAGCTGCTCGAAACGCTTAAGGAGGTCGCGCCGCAGCTCGCCGAGGGGCTTACCCCCCAGCCGCTCAGCCTGGCGCAGATCGCCGCCGCCTGCCGCGCGCTGCTGGCCGAGGGCGTACCGCTCAAGGATTTCCGCCGCATCGCCGAGGCGATGGTCGACGCCGCTCGGCCGGACATGAGCCCGGAGATGCTGGTCGAGGCCGTTCGCCAGCGCATCGGCTCCCTTATCATCCAGGGGATCGTGCCGGTGAAGATGCCGCTGCCGGTCATCACGCTGGACGGCGAGCTGGAGGGCCTGCTCGCCCAGGCCATGCGCGTCTCGGGCGATGCACGCCATCCCATCGAGCCGGCGCTCGGCCAGCGCCTCATTGAGCATGTGAGCGAGGCTGCCCGGCCGCTGCTGGCGCAGGCCCGCAGCTTCGCCATCGTCACCTCGCCCATGGCGCGGCGCGCGCTGGCGCGCCTGTTCCGTCCGCATCTGCCCGAAACGCCGGTGCTCTCCTTCCTGGAAATTCCGGATGGAAAGCCGGTGGAGGTGGTCGCCGTGGTCGGCAACGAGGCCCGCATGCCCATGCAGGAGCGCCTGCCCGCCGCAGCCTGACCTCACGGAACGGACGCTTCGTTAAGTTTCGGCATACACGCCGGAAAAGCTTGGTTAAGCCTTTTGGATTAGAGCCATCGCCATGCAGAGCGCAAAGCTTGTGGTCGCCGATTTGACATATGGACGCCGGGCGGGGCCGAATCCCGAAGCCCTGGCCCAGCAATATATGCCGCTGGTCCGCAAGATCGCCTGGCATGTGCATGGGCGGGTCTCCAGCGCCATCGAAATCGAGGATCTGCTCCAGATCGGCATGGTGGCGCTCGTCGAGGCGGCCAACGGCTTCGAGGATCGCGGCCACGGCTTCGCCAGCTATGCGCAGATGCGGGTGCGCGGCGCCATGATCGATCATCTGCGGCGCCACGCCACCATCTGCCGGTCCGCCATGGCCCGCCGCAAGGTGCTGATGGAAGCGCGTCGGGTGCTGGAACAGCGCAACGGCCGCGCGCCTACCGAGGCGGAAGTGGCGGCTCATCTCGAACTTGACGGGCCGGCCTATCGCGAACTGGTGGACGGCACCGAGGCAGCGCAGCACCAGAGCATCGACGAGGTCTATTCGGATCAGTCGATCTGGTTCGCCGACGTCACCGAACGCGCCGACGACATGCTGGAGCGTGAATCGCTCAAGAAAGCCATCGCCGCCTGTATTGCCGAATTGCCGCCGCGCGAGGCCATGGTGCTCCAGCTCTATTTCGTCGAGGAACTGAACCTGGAGGAAATCGGCCAGACCCTCGATATCGGCGCCGCGCGGGTCTGCCAGATCAAGAAGGCCGCGCTCGACAAGCTGCGGAGCCGCCTCTCCGACTGGCACTGAACGCGGGAACCGGCGAATCCCCCGTTTGTTGTTCCTTCATCAAAAAGAGGATGGAGGACAAACGTCATGGCCGAAGAGCCCAAGGTCGTCATCGAGAAGTCCGGCAACAGCGCCCTGGTGGCCATTCTGGCGATCATCGTGCTCGCCCTCGTCGCAGCAGGTGCCTACGCTCTGATCGAGAGCCGGAACAATAAGGACAATGCCATCGCGGGCGCCGCCGACAAGGTGGGTGATGCCGCGCAGGATGTCGGCGATGCCGCTCAGGATGCCGCCCAGGGCGCACGATAGGGCGACGGCGGGCGCGTTCTAGACGCTATCGGACGGACGCTCGGCGCGTCCGACCCGCCATTTCTGGAACATCCGCCACGCGAGCACGCACAGAACCACGCCGAGCAGGATCGGCGCCAGCCGCGCCCAGCCGGTGGTTACGTCATGCGTCTGCGCGAATTGCATGAACAGGAACAGGGCGGCAAAGGCCACGCCGACGAACTGGGCGTACCGAGTACGGCCGAGATAGGTCTTGCGCGCTTCCGCCCCGCTTTGCGCCACCTTATCGGCGTAACGGGCCTCCAGCGTGCGCGCAGGCGCTGTCCAGATGCCGCGAAAGAACAGAGCGAAAAAGGCGAGAACAAGGCCGACACCGCCCAGCGCGATCCCGCCGAGGCCGGCCGCCATCACTGCCCTGCCCCACCAGACGGCGCCGAGTGCAAACAGCGCGAGCACTGCGACCAAGGTACCACGCCCCCAGCGCAGACGCCGCGCATAGGCGGCAACGAAGTCGTCGCGCTCCGCCATGGTCAGGGCATAGGGCTCGCCGCGCATGCTCTGGCGATAGATACAACCCTTGCCGCGCGGTTCGAACTGCGCGGCAAAGGCCGCCGTCCGCTCCTGTCCCCCGAACCACCCCATCGATGCGCATCTCCTCCCTTTTGGGCAGCACAGATGTGAACGGACCGTGCGAATGACAAGCGGGCCCATAGCCTGCGGCGCGCCACTATCTGGTTTGGCGGCTCATCCTGCGGTAAAGCGCGCCTATGTCCGCCACCTACACGCTCGACACCGCGACCAGCCGCGCCAATCCCACGCCCGCGCCGATGAAGCGCCTGACCGTGCCTGCCCTCCAGCGCCGCAAGGTTGAGGGGCAGACGGCCGAGCCGCTGGTGATGCTCACAGCCTACACCGCCCGTCAGGCACAACTGCTCGATCCGCATTGCGACATGCTGCTGGTGGGCGATTCGCTGGGTCAGGTGATCTATGGCCTGCCCTCCAGCGTGCCGGTCTCGCTCGATATGATGGCGGCCCATGGCGCGGCGGTGGTGCGCGGCAGCTATCACAGCGTCGTGATCGTCGATATGCCCTTTGGCAGCTACGAGGCCTCACCCGCCCAGGCGTTCGAAAGCGCCGCACGCCTGCTCAAGGAAACCGGCTGCGCGGCCGTGAAGCTTGAGGGCGGCGTGGAAATGGCCGAGACCATCGCCTTCCTCACCCGGCGCGGCATCCCCGTCTGCGCTCATGTCGGCCTCACGCCGCAGGCCGTGAACGCGCTCGGTGGCTATGGCGCGCGAGGGCGTAGCCAGCAGGAGCATGACAAGATCGTCGCCGACGGTAAGGCCGTGGCCGACGCCGGCGCCTTCGCGCTCGTAATCGAAGGCGTGCTGGAGCCCATCGCCATCGCTCTCACCGAAACGCTCGCCATTCCCACCATCGGCATTGGCGCCTCGGCCCGTTGCGATGGGCAGGTGCTGGTGACCGAAGACCTGCTCGGCCTGTTCGAGCGCACACCGCGTTTCGTGAAGCGCTATGCCGATATCGCCAGCACCATTGGCGAGGCCGCAGCGACCTATGCGGCGGACGTGCGCGCCCGCGCCTTCCCGGGCAAGGATCAGCTCTACGGGGATCGCCCGGCGTCCTGATCCGTGCCAATGTCGCACTCGCGCGGCCGGCAGCGTTAAAAAGTGATTTGCACCCGGTTCAGGCGCGGCTAAGGTCCGCGGCCGCAAGCCTGAGCCCGCATTTTTCCCGCCTGGAGACGAACCTTGGCCCTGACGCCAGAGCAGAGTAACGCCCTGATCCGCGAAGTCGACGACGCGGTTCGCCAAGACGACCTCATATCCTTCTGGCAGCGCTATGGCCGTGCCATTGCCATCGGCATCGTCCTGGCACTCGCGGCTTATGGCGGCTGGCTGCTGTGGCTTAACCATCAGCGCAATGTCGCGGAGGAGAGCAGCGAGCACTTCGCAATGATGCTCAAGTCCGCTTCGACCGGGCAGCTCGATCAGGAAAATTACGACCGGCTCGTCGCGGGCGGCAGCGATGGCTATCGCGCCGAGGCGGAGCTGGTGAAGGCCGCGCTCGCCTCCGGCAAGAACGACGTAAAGGCCGCCACCGCCAGCTACGACGCCGTGCGCAATGACAAGAGCCTGCCCGCGCCGCTGCGCGATGCCGCGCTCATCCGCCGCACCGCGCTCAATTTCGATACGATGAAGCCGCAGGAGGTCATCGACGCGCTCAGGGATCTGGCCGTGCCTGGCAACGCCTGGTTCGGCAGCGCCGGCGAGATGACGGCACTGGCTTATTACCGGATGGACAAGAAGCGTGAGGCGGCCGAGATGTTCGCCAGCGTGAACCGCGACGCCAGCGTCACCGAATCCATCCGCACGCGCGCCGGACAGATGGCCGCCATGCTGGGCATTGCGCCCGATGCTCTCGCCGACGTCGAAGAAGGAAGTGCTTCCGGCAATGCTCAGTAAGACCGTTTCAACACGCAAGCGGCTGAGCATTCTGCTCGCCGTCTCGGCGACGCTGGGGCTGGCCGTCTCGGGCTGCTCCAAGGGCGATAAGCGCCCCAAGACCCCGGTTCATGGCGAGCGCACCTCCATCCTGGGCTCGAGCGAGGTGGTGGAGGCCGAGGACTCCCTCGCCAATACCCCGGTGCTGCTGCCCGACCCGGTGCAGAATGCCGACTGGCCGCAATCGGGCGGCAACGCCTCCAAGTCGCTCGGCGGCGTGGCGCTCGGCGCGGGTACGGAGCGGGTGTGGAGCGCGCAGATTGCCGGCGGCAGCCCGCGCGCCAAGCTCGCCGCCTCGCCGGTCGTCGCCGGCGGCAGGCTCTATGTCATCGACACCGAGGCGGTGGTCTGGGCATTCGATGCCAAGACCGGCCAGCGCGTCTGGCAGAAGAGCGTGCGCGCGGCCGACGATACCGGCCATATCGAGTTCGGCGGCGGCGTCAGCGTCGAGGGTGAGCGCGTCTATGCCTCGACCGGCGTGGGTGACGTGGTCGCCCTCTCCGCTTCGGATGGCGCCACCGTCTGGAGCGTGCGCCCCGGCGGCCCGCTGCGCGGCTCGCCCACCGTCTCGGGCGGCAATGTCTATGTGATGAGCCAGGACAACCAGCTCTTCGCGCTCAACGAAGCGGACGGCGCCGTCATTTGGCAGGATTCTGGTACCATCCAGTCGACCGGCGTGTTCGGCGTGGCCGCGCCCGCCGCCGGCCAGGGGTCGGTCATTGCCGGCTACAGCTCGGGCGAGCTGACCGCCTATCGCTACGAGAACGGCCGCGTGCTGTGGGGTGACGCGCTGAGCCGTACCAACATCTCCACCTCCGTCTCCACTCTCACGGACATCGACGCCGATCCGGTGATCGACCGGGGCCGCGTGTTTGCCATTGGCGAGGGCGGCCGCATGGCCTCCTATGAGCTGGTGAGCGGCCAGCGCCTGTGGGAGTTGAACATCGGTGGCATCGCCACGCCGCTGGTGGCAGGCGAATGGGTGTTCGTCGCCACCGACAAAGGCCGGCTCTATTGCATCGCGCGCACCAGCGGTAAGGTGCGCTGGATCGCCGAGCTGGGCGGCTTTCGCGATCCCAAGAAGCGTGAGAAGCCGATCCGCTGGGATGGCCCGCTGCTCGCGGGTGGCAAGCTGATCCTCGTCTCCACCGAGGGCGAGATCGCCTTCGTCGATCCGGCCGAAGGCAAGATCCTCTCTCGCCGCAAGCTTGGCGATCCCATGTCGCTGCCGCCCGTCGCGGCGGACGGCATGCTGTATGTGCTGAGCGAGACCGGCCGCCTCGTCGCCTTCCGGTGACGGACGCGCGCGCCCCGGCAAAGCCCATGGTCGAACAGCTCCCCGTCGTCGCCATCATCGGGCGGCCCAATGTCGGCAAGTCCACGCTGTTCAACCGCCTGGTCGGCAAAAAGCTGGCCCTCGTCGACGATACGCCGGGCGTGACGCGCGACCGGCGCGAGGCCGATGCCGAGCTGCTGGGCCTCAGGTTCCGCATCGTGGATACGGCGGGCTTTGAAGAGGACGATCCGGCCAGCCTGCCCGGCCGCATGCGCGCGCAGACCGAGGCCGCGGTGCGCGGTGCGGCGCTCGCCCTGTTCATGATCGACGCACGCGCCGGCTTGACGCCGCTCGATGCGGAGATCGCCCGCTGGTTGCGCGCCGGCAGTACGCCCGTCGCCCTCCTCGCCAACAAGGCGGAAGGCGCCGCGGCCGAACATGGCATCATGGAGGCCTATTCCCTCGGCTTTGGCGAACCCGTCGCCATTTCCGCCGAGCATGGCCAGGGCCTGGCCGATCTCTTCCAGGCGATCCGTCCGCATGTCGAGCGTGAGGAAGACGAGGAAGCGGACGTCGAAACCCAGCCCGGCGAAGACGAGGAAGCCGACGACAACGCACCGCTCAAGCTCGCGATCGTCGGCCGCCCCAATGCCGGCAAGTCCACGCTCATCAACCGCATCCTCGGCGAAGAGCGGCTCATCACCGGACCGGAGGCGGGGATCACGCGCGACAGCATCGCTGTCGACTGGCTGTGGCATGCGCCCGACGGCCGCGAACGGCCCGTGCGTCTCATCGATACCGCAGGCATGCGCAAGCGCGCCAAGGTGCAGGACAAGCTGGAAAAGCTCTCCGTCGCCGATGCGCTCCACGCCGTCGACTTCGCCGAAGTGGTGGTGCTGATGCTTGACGCCACCAAGGGGCTGGAGGCGCAGGACCTGCGCATTGCCGACAAGGTGCTGAGCGAGGGGCGCGCCCTCGTCGTCGCGCTCAACAAGTGGGACGTGGCCGAGAACGGCTCGGCGCTTTACCAGGGCGTGCGCAAGGCCTTGGACGAAGGGCTCGCGCAGGTGCGCGGCGTGCCGATGCTCACGGTTTCGGGCGCCACTGGCAAGGGCATCGACCAGCTTCTCCAGGCCGCCTTCGACACGCGCGCCGCCTGGTCGCGCCGGGTACCGACCAGCCTGCTCAACCGGTGGTTCGATGCCGCGCTGGAGGCTAATCCCCCGCCCGCGCCCGGTGGCCGCCGCATCAAGCTGCGCTACATCACGCAGGCGCGCGTCCGCCCGCCAACGTTCGTGCTGTTCGGCACGCGGCTGGATATGCTGCCGGAGAGCTACAGCCGCTATCTGGTGAACGGCATCCGGCGCGAACTGGGTTTCGGTGCCGTACCGGTGCGTCTCAACCTGCGCAGCGCGCGCAATCCCTATGACCGGAAGGGTTGAGCCCCCCCCGCGCCTGATCGATGCGCGCGGTCTCAAATGCCCCTGGCCGGTGCTGCGCGCCGCCCGTGCCATGCGCGATTGCAGCGCTGTCACCTTGCTGGCGGACGATCCGGTAGCACTGATCGATGTGCCCGCCCTCGCCCGCGCGCAGGGTTGGCGCGTCCATGTGCGCGAAGAAGGCTGTTTTCAGCGCTATATGCTGGAGATCGCACCGCAATCGGACGGGCGTTAAGCACCCTTTTACTGCAAGTCGCGCATAATGCGCCCGCATCGTCGCGCAGCCAGTCTCAGGTGTGGAGCCATGTCCTTCTATTATACCATCCCCGTGGTCGTGGAGGCGGAACTGGCCGAAGCGCGCCGGACACTGGGCGCCGGCATGGCACGCATCCTGGGCTATTATGAGGAAGACGGCGCCAAGTCGATCGGCCAGGTCGAGCGCGCTCTGGCCGAAGGCAACGCCGCCGCAATGGTGATCCCCGCCCACACGCTCAAGGGCGAATCGCGCCAGTTCGGCGCCAAGCGGCTGGGCGATCTTGCCGAAGCCATTGAGAAGACCGCGCGCCGCTGTGTCGAAGAGCACACATCCCCGAGTGAAGTCGCCGCCGAGGTGGCCATGCTGCGTGGCTGCTTCTCCGAGACGCTGGCGATCTTGCGCACGGCTGCCGCCCCGCACAGTCCGGCAACGTCGCAGGCGCATCCTACCGCCGTTTCGCGCCCCTCGCCCTTCGGGTCGGGCCCGCGCACCTTCGGCCGACGCACTGGCTGAACATCAAGAAAATTCAAGACATCCAACAGAGTTTTTGCCCGCAATGCACGCGGCGGAACGCTGTTGGATAGCGCTTGCCAAAGCCGCAAAAAATATGCAGTAAAGCATACGAATTTTTGACGTTGGCAAGCGAGGGAGAGAGCAGGCATGTCAGGTGTCGAAGCCACGAGGCTGGACGAGATCATTGCGTCTCATCGCCATCGTGAAGGCCCCCTCCTGCCGATCCTCAACGATGTCCAGGCCGAGTTCGGCTGCATCGACGAGGCCGCCCGTCGTCACATCGCGGAAGCGCTCAATTTGAGCCGCGCGGACGTGCAGGGCGTCGTTAGCTTCTATCACGACTATACGCTCGAGAAGGCCGCCCATCCGGTACTCAAGCTGTGCCGGGCCGAGGCCTGCAAGGCGCGCGGCGTGGAGACGCTGGTGCCGGCCGCGCAGGCGGCGGCGCAGGGACGCGTTGAGATTGAGACCGTCTATTGTCTGGGCCTGTGCAGCGTCGGCCCCAATGCGATGGTCGGCAAGGATGTGCATGCGCGGCTCGACGCGGGCAAGCTCGCCGCGCTGATCGAGGAGATCGCCTGACATGGCCACCGTTCGCATTTCCGACGACGCTCTTGCCATTGCCTGCGGTGCCGACGCGGTCGCGCGCGCTTTCGAGCAGGCCGGCCACACGGTCGAGCGCGTGTCGAGCTGGGGCATGCACTGGCTGGAGCCGCTGGTCGAGATCGACGGCATGGGATTTGGCCCTGCCACGCCCGCCGATGTGCCTGCCATCCTCGACGGCAGCTCGCCCCTCGCCATCGGCAGCATCGAGAATCATCCCTGGATCGCCAGCCAGCAGCGCCTCACTTTCGCGCGCGCCGGCAAGACACGGCCGACCAGCCTGGAGGATTATGAGGCGACCGGCGGCTGGAAGGGCCTGACCCGCGCGCGGGAGATCGGTGCCGAAGCCACGGTCGAGGAGGTCGTCGCCTCCGGCCTGCGCGGTCGTGGCGGCGCGGGCTTCCCTACCGGCATCAAGTGGCGCACCGTCGCCGGCGCGACAGCACCGCAGAAATATGTCGTGTGCAACGCCGACGAGGGCGATAGCGCCACCTTCGCGGACCGGATGGTTATGGAAGGCGATCCCTACATGCTCATCGAGGGCATGGCGATCGCGGCCCATGCAGTGGGCGCGACGCGCGGCTACATCTATGTGCGCTCTGAATATCCGCACGCCATCGCCAAGCTGGAGCAGGCCATCGCCCGTTGCGCCGGACTGATCGCGCCGCTGGTGCTGGAAGTGCGCATGGGCGCGGGCGCCTATGTCTGCGGCGAGGAGACCTCGCTGCTCAACAGCCTTGAGGGCAAGCGGGGCGAAGTGCGCGCCAAGCCGCCGATCCCGGCGCTTCAGGGCCTGTTCGGCCAGCCCACCGTGGTCAACAACGTGCTGAGCTTCGCGGCGGTGCCCTTCATCCTCGCCCATGGCGGCAAGGCGTATGCGGACTATGGCATGGGGCGCTCGCGCGGCACCATGCCCATCCAGATCGCCGGCAATGTGAAGCAGGGCGGCCTCTATGAGACGGCGTTCGGCATCACGCTGGGCGAACTGGTCAACGAGGTCGGCGGCGGCACGGCGAGTGGCCGGCCGGTCAAGGCGGTGCAGGTCGGCGGCCCGCTGGGCGCCTATCTCCACCCCTCCCAGTTCGACACCCCGTTCGATTATGAGGCGTTCACGGCGATCGACGCGCTGATCGGCCATGGCGGCATCACCGTGTTCGACGATACGGTCGACATGGCCGAGATGGCGCGCTTCGCCATGGAGTTCTGCGCGGTGGAAAGCTGCGGCAAGTGCACGCCGTGCCGCATCGGCTCGGTGCGCGGCCGTGAGCTGATGGAGCGCATCCTCGCGCAGACCCCGCGCCAGCGCGACGTGGTCGAGACGCTGCCGCAGATGCACAACGCCCCCGTCGCCGCTCGGGCGCTGGAAGACGAGCTGGTGCTGCTGGAAGAGCTTTGCGAGACGATGAAGTTCGGTTCGCTGTGCGCGCTCGGCGGCTTCACGCCTTTCCCCGTGATGAGTGCGCTCAGGCACTGGCCGGCGGATTTCGGCGTGCGTGTGCCCGAGGCCGCCGAATAATGAGCTGCTGCACCGGCCTGCTCGGCATCGATCACGGTGCCGTCCTCGGCGCGGTGATCGCTGGCGGCAAGTCCTCGCGCTTCGGCAGCGACAAGGCGCTCGCGCGCCTGCGTGGTCGTCCGCTCATCGACCGGGTGGCGGAGACCTTGGCCGAGCAGTGCGCGGACGTGATTGTGGTCGGTCGATCGCATGAGGGGCTGGAGGGGATCGCCGACAAGCCCGCGCCCGGCCTCGGCCCGCTCGGCGGCATCGCGGCGGCGCTCTTCGAGGCGCGGGCGCGCGGTTATGCGGCCGTGCTGACGGCGCCCTGCGACGCCTTCGACCTGCCGGACGACTTGCGCGCGCGGCTCTTCCCCTACCCCGCTTATGTCGCGAGCCTTCCGGTCGTCGGATTATGGCCCGCCTTCGCCGCGGACGATGCGCTCGCGCTGCTTGAAAGCGACGAAACGCACTCCATCAAGGGTTTTGCGCGGCGGATTTCCGCGCGCGCCGTGCAATTGCCACGCGACCCTGTTAATATCAACACAGTCGCTGATCTCGAGAGAGTTGAACGTCATGGGCTATGAAAAGCAGGCCGATTTCGGCACTCCCGCCGCCACGTCCGAGACGATGGTCACCCTGACTATCGACGGCCGTTCGGTCACGGTTCCGCAAGGAACGAGCGTGATGCGCGCCGCCGCCGAAATCGGCGGGAGCATTCCCAAGCTCTGCGCCACGGACAATATGAAGAGCTTCGGCTCCTGCCGTCTGTGCCTGGTCGAGATCGAGGGTGCGCGGGGCACGCCGGCCTCCTGTACCACGCCCGTCGCCGAAGGCATGGTCGTGCAGACGCAGACCCCGCGCCTGCAGAAGCTGCGCAAGGGCGTGATGGAGCTGTATATCTCCGATCACCCGCTCGATTGCCTCACCTGCTCGGCCAACAACGATTGCGAGCTTCAGGACCAGGCCGCCGCCGTGGGCCTGCGCGACGTGCGCTACGGCTATACCGGCGAAAACCATCTCGGCCTGACGACGGACATCTCCAACCCCTATTTCGATTTTGATCCCTCCAAGTGCATCGTCTGTTCGCGCTGCGTGCGCGCCTGCGATGAAGTGCAGGGCACCTTCGCGCTCACCATCGACGGGCGCGGCTTCGGCTCGCAGGTCTCGGCCGGCCTTGCCAGCGACGATTTTCTCTCCTCCGAATGCGTCTCGTGCGGCGCCTGCGTGCAGGCCTGCCCCACCGCGACGTTGCAGGAGAAGAGCGTCAAGGAAATCGGCCTGCCAGAGCGCGCCGTCGTCACCACCTGCGCCTATTGCGGCGTAGGCTGCGCCTTCCGCGCCGAAATGCGCGGCGAGCAGCTGGTCCGCATGGTGCCGTGGAAGGATGGCAAGGCCAACCGGGGCCATAGCTGCGTCAAGGGCCGCTTCGCCTGGGGCTACGCCAATCATCAGGACCGCATCACCAAGCCGATGATCCGCAAGTCGATCGACGAGCCCTGGCAGGAAGTGAGCTGGGAGGAGGCGATCGCTTACACCGCCTCCGAGATCAAGCGCATCAAGGACAAGCACGGCGCCCGCGCGCTGGGCGGCATTACCTCCTCCCGCTGCACCAACGAAGAGGCCTATCTGGTCCAGAAGCTGGTGCGCGCGGGCTTCGGCGCCAACAATGTGGATACCTGCGCGCGGGTCTGCCACTCGCCGACGGGCTACGGCCTCTCGCAGACCTTCGGCACCTCGGCTGGCACGCAGGATTTCGACAGCGTGATGGACGCGGACGTGATGCTGCTCATCGGCGCCAACCCCACCGACGCGCATCCCGTGTTCGGCAGCCGCATGAAGCGCCGCCTGCGCGAGGGCGCCAAGATCATCGTCATCGATCCGCGCCGTACCGACCTCGTGCATTCGCCGCATATCGACGCGGCCTATCACCTGGCGCTCCAGCCCGGCACCAACGTCGCCGTGCTGACCGCGATGGCGCACGTCATCGTCACCGAGGGACTCGTCAACGAGGCGTTCGTGCGCGAGCGCTGTGAGTGGGACGCTTTTGAGGACTGGGCGCGCTTCGTCTCCGACGAGCGTCATTCGCCCGAGACACTGGAAGCGGTCACCCGCGTGCCGGCCGCCGACGTCCGCGCTGCCGCGCGGCTCTATGCGACCGGCGGCAATGGCGCGATCTATTATGGCCTGGGCGTCACCGAGCACAGCCAGGGTTCCTCGGCGGTCATTGCCATCGCCAACCTTGCCATGGCCACCGGCAATATCGGCCGGCCGGGCGTGGGCGTGAACCCGCTGCGTGGCCAGAACAACGTGCAGGGTTCGTGCGACATGGGCAGCTTCCCGCACGAACTCACGGGCTATCGCCACATTTCGGACGATACGGTGCGCCAGAGCTTCGAGGCGGACTGGGGCGTGACGCTCGACCCCGAGCCGGGCCTGCGCATCAACAACATGCTGGACGCGGCCATCGACGGCTCGTTCCGCGCCATCTACATCCAGGGCGAGGACATCCTCCAGTCCGATCCGAACAGCAAGCATGTCGCCGAGGGCCTCAAGGCCATGGAGTGCGTCATCGTGCAGGACCTGTTCCTGAACGAGACCGCCAACTATGCGCACATCTTCCTGCCCGGCTCTACCTTCCTGGAGAAGAACGGCACCTTCACTAATGCCGAGCGGCGCATCCAGCCGGTCCGCAAGGTCATGGAGCCCGCCAATGGCTATGAGGACTGGGAAGTCACGCAGCTTCTCGCCAACGCACTGGGCCTGGGCTGGACCTACACCCATCCGAGCCAGGTCTTGGACGAGATCGCTCGCCTCACCCCCACCTTCGCCGGCGTGAGCTGGGAGCGGCTGGAGCGCGAGGCATCGGTGCAGTGGCCGGTCAACGACACCTTTCCCGAAGGGTCGCCGGTCATGCATGTGGAGAATTTCGTGCGCGGCAAGGGCCGGTTCGTCGTGGCCGACTATGTGCCGACCGATGAGAAGACCGGCCCGCGCTTCCCGCTGCTGCTCACCACGGGCCGCATCCTCAGTCAGTATAATGTCGGCGCGCAGACCCGCCGCACCGGCAACATCGTCTGGCACCCCGAGGACCGGCTGGAAATCCACCCGAGTGACGCAGAAAATCGCGGTCTCAAGGATGGCGACTGGGTGAAGCTCGCCAGCCGCACCGGCGAAACCACGCTGCGCGCGCTGGTGACGGATCGCGTCGCGCCGGGCGTGGTCTACACCACCTTCCACCACCCGGCCGCGATGGTGAACATCGTCACGACCGACTATTCGGACTGGGCGACCAACTGCCCGGAATACAAGGTGACGGCGGTGCAGGTGACGCCTTCCAACGGCCCGACCGACTGGCAGGAGGATTATGCCTCCTGGTCCGAGCGCTCGCGCCGGGTCAAGGCGAACATCCAGGCCGAGGCGGCGGAGTAAGGGACCATGAACGTCGACACCCTCGCCTATATGGCCAATCAGATCGCCCGTAACCTGGAAGTCCAGGGCCACAATGCCGCCGTGGAGGCGACTGCGACCCATATCATCAAATTCTGGGATCCGCGCATGAAGGCCGCGATGCTGGCCGGCGACCGCACGCTGCTCTCGCCCATTGCGGCCGAGGCGATGGCCAAGGTCGAAGCCTATGTGGCAGCCAAAGCGGCCTGATGTATGACGCCGCAGGGCTGACCGCGATCCGGCCGGACGGGAGCACCCGTCCGGTCGAGCGGCCCTTCGCGCCGGAAATCCCGGTCGCGCTCGAATATAACGGCCTCTCCTACGCGGTCATGATGGCGAGCCCCAGCGACCTCGCCGATTTCGTCACCGGTTTCGCACTGACCGAAGGGCTTGCGAAAACCGTCGCGGACGTCTCCGGTATTGACCTGGCGGAAACCGACAAGGGCTGGATCGCGCGGGCCGACATCGCCTCGCTCGCCCTTGAGCAATTGCAGGAGCGCGTGCGCGCTCGCGTCGCGGAATCGAGCTGCGGCCTGTGCGGCATCGACAATCTCGAAGCCGTGGCGCGCGCCCTGCCCCCGGTCGCCGCACACACGCCCGTTGCGCCGGCCGCTATCTTCGCTGCGCTGGACGCCCTGCGCGCGCACCAGCCCGGCAATCGGGCCACCGGCGGCATGCACGCTGCCGGCTTCGTCTCGCCCGCCGGGGAGATCGTCTGCGTGCGGGAGGATGTCGGCCGCCACAATGCGCTGGACAAGCTCGTCGGCGCCATGGCCCGCATGAACCGCCCGATGGCCGAGGGGTTCATCCTCTCCACGGCGCGGTGCAGCTACGAAATCGTCGAGAAGGCTGTGCGTGCCGGCGCCACCACGCTGGTCACGATCTCGGTGCCTACCAGCATGGCGGCCCACCGCGCCCGCGCAGCCGGCCTCAGCCTGTTCGCCCTCGCTCGCCCGGACGAGATTCTTCGGGTCGTGCCCTGACGCGGCGGAGTCGCGTGGTTCAAGGCAGGCCCGATCGAATAGACCGTCGTTCGCCTTCGCACTCGGTTCGCCGCGTGGGGGCACGGCGGGCCGCCGAGGCAAAATTTATCCGCGCAAGAAAAAATCAGTGCTCCTGCGTAGGCAGGAGCATTGGATTGGCCCAATCGTGACCGGAAAATATCCGCAGCCTCTGGGCACGGAGTCCATTGTCAGCCTTGCACCGCCGGCCACCTCCCAACGCCGCTCCCCTGATCTTCCGGGGACCTGAAGACCTTACGCGGCTCACCCCACGAAGCATCTGCAAAGGCTGGACAATGCCCCGCCACACTTCGCCCTAAATCCGTACCATCAAGCTCCGAGGCCGAACATCTACAGCAGCTTTCGCGCCAGAACGATAAGCGCCCACAGCCCGGCAATGATGGCGAGCCAGCCCGCCGCAAGCCCGGCCATCCGGCCGCGCGGCAGCCGGCGTAGCGCCAGGCTGCTCGCGACCAGCGCCAGCCACAGGCCCATATAGATCGATCCGGCGATCTGATCGCTCGTCATGTCCGCTCTCCCTGCGTTTGCCCGCCGGTCACAGCAATATGGTCAGCCCGTCATAGCCCGGCTCCACCCCCGGCGGAAGCGAGCCACGCAAGGTCGCATAGTCCATGCTGTTGTCCATATGGGTCAGCACGGCACGGCGCGGCTTCACGCGCGCAATGGTCTCCAGGCTCTGTGCCAGATCGAGATGCGTGGGATGCGGCTTCACCCGCAGCGCATCGATGATGAGCAGATCGACTCCGGCATAAAGCGCCACCATCTCGTCCGTCACGGCGTCCGCATCCGTGGCATAGGCGACGGCGTGGCCGCCCTGATCGAAGCGGAAGCCAGTGGAGGAGATCGACCCGTGCGGCTGCGCCACCCAGCGCAAAGCGATGTCGCCGATCATGGTCTCACCCTCGCCCAACTCGCGCGCGTCGATGGTCGCGCGATAGCCTTCCCGCCCCTCGAAGGCATAAGCGAAGCGCGCCTTGAGACCGCGCAGCGTCGCGGCATGGGCATAAGCGGGCACCGGGGAACCGCGATGGTGCATCACCTGCCGCAGGTCATCGATGCCATGGGCGTGGTCGGCATGGTCGTGGGTCCACAGCACGGCGTCCAGATGCACCACGTCCGCCGCCAGAAGCTGTGCCCGCATGTCGGGCGAGGTATCGACCAATATACGCGTCGACGCGCTCTCGACGAGAATGGAGACGCGGGTGCGGGCATTGCGCGGATCGGTGGGATTGCAGGCGCCCCAGTCGTTGCCGATGCGCGGCACGCCCGAGGAGGTGCCGCAGCCCAGAATGACGGTCTTGAGGCTCATTGCGTCAGGCGGCCGCCGTCGGGGCATCGCACTTGGAGAACAGCGTGAAGAAGTTATGGCTGGTCTGCATCGCCAGATCTTCCACGCTCTCGCCGCGCAGGTCGGCCAGAAAGCGCGCCGTGTCCGCCACAAAGGCCGGCTCGCATGGCTTGCCCCGGTGCGGCACGGGCGCGAGAAACGGCGAATCCGTCTCGATGAGCAGCCGCCGGCCGGGAATGTCGCGGGCCGTCGCCTGGAGATCTGCGGCGCTCTTGAAGGTCACGATACCCGAGAGGCTGATGTAGAAGCCCAGCGCCAGTGCCGTCTCGCCGAAGGCGGCGCTGGCGGTGAAACAATGGATGACGCCGCTGAACGAGCCGCGCTCCATCTCCTCGGTGAGGATGCGGGCGGTATCCTCCTCGGCATCGCGGGTGTGGACGATGAGCGGCAATCCCGTCTCGCGTGCGGCGGCGATATGGGCACGGAAGCTCGCCTGCTGCCGATCGCGGTCCGAATGGTCGTAATAATAATCGAGGCCGGTCTCGCCGATGCCTACCACGCGCGGATGGTCCGCGGCCGCGACCAGCCGCGCCGTGTCCACATCGGGATGCGCATCTGCCTCATGAGGATGGATACCGACACTCGCCCACACGTCCGGCTCACGCTCGGCAAGGCCAATCACATCGGCCCATTCCCGCTCGCGCGTCGAGATGTTGAGCATCGTGCCCACGCCAGTTGCGCGGGCGCGCGCGATCACGTCGCCCTGATGCTCGATCAGGCCCTTATAGTTGAGGTGGCAGTGGCTATCGACCAGCATCATCAAGCTTCGCTCTCCTGCGCCGGCAGTTCCAGCCGCGGGAACAGCGGCGTCGGCGGCGCGACCTTATGGTCCTGAGCGCACAGCGCCGCATACCAGTTCCCGGCAAGCCCTTCATAGCTGCGGTGTTCCTGCGGCACGCCCATATGGTCGAGCAGCTTTGCCGCGCTCGCGGGGATCACCGGCTGGATCGCCGCCGCAAGCTGCCCAATGGCGACATAGAGCGTGGCCAGCACCGCCTCCATGCGGGCGGGATCGGTCTTGCGCAGCGCCCAGGGCGCCTGCGCATCGATATAGGCATTGCAGGCGAAGACGGCGCGCAGCCACGCCTGGATCGCCTCGTGCGGCGCCAGCGCGGCAAAGGCAGCGGGCACGTCCACCGCCGCTGCCTGCCGCACCGTCTCCAGCAGCGCCGTATCGTCGGCCGTGGGCGCAGGCACCGGTAGGCGCCCGTCGAGATTCTTGGCAATGAAGCTCAACGTGCGCTGCGCCAGATTGCCGAAGCTGTTGCCCAGCTCGGTATTGGCGCGCTGCACGATCGCCTCGGCGCTGTAGCTGCCGTCATTGCCGAAGGTCACTTCCGCCAGCAGGAAATAGCGGAGCTGATCGACGCCGAACTGCTCTGCCAGCGCCAGCGGGTCCATGACATTGCCCAGCGACTTGGACATCTTCTCGCCCCGGTTGAGCAGGAAGCCGTGGCCGAACACCGTCTTGGGCAGCGGCAAGCCCGCGCTCATCAGGAAGGCCGGCCAATAGACGGCATGGAAGCGCACAATGTCCTTGCCGATGATATGGACGATATCGCCGCCTTCCGCCCAATAATGCGCCATGCGCGCGGCATCGTCGGGGTAGCCGCAGCCGGTCAGGTAATTGGTGAGCGCGTCGACCCACACATACATGACATGCCCCGGCGCGCCGGGCACGGGCACGCCCCAATCAAAAGTGGAGCGCGAGACGCTGAGATCGGTCAGCCCGGCTTCCACGAAGCGCAGCACTTCATTGCGGCGGCTCTCGGGGCGGATGAAATCGGGCCGCGCGCGATAGAGATCGAGCAGCGGCTGCTGATATTTGGAAAGGCGGAAGAACCAGCCCTCCTCCACGGTCCATTCAACAGGCGTGCCCTGCGGCGAGAGCTTCTCTCCGCCCTCCCCTGCGATCAGCTCGCTTTCTTCGTAATAGGCTTCGTCACGGACGGAGTACCAGCCCTCATAGCGGCCCGTATAAAGGTCGCCGGCCGCTTCCATCGCCTGCCAGATCGCCTGGCTGGCGCGGTGGTGCGCGGGCTCGGTGGTGCGGATGAAGCGATCGTAGCCGACATTCAGCGCGTCATCCATTTCCTTGAAATAAGAGGACATTTCAGTCGCCAGCTCGGCCGGCTCGATGCCCCGGCCGCGCGCCGTCTGCGCCATCTTGAGGCCATGCTCGTCGGTGCCGGTCTGGAAGAAGACATCGCGCCCCATCATCCGCGCCGCCCGCGCCAGCGCGTCGGTCGCGATCGCTTCATAGGCATGGCCGATATGAGGCCGTCCATTGGGATAGGAAATGGCCGTCGTGATGGTGAAGGGCTTGGGCATGGGTCCTGCCTGGCTTGTGCAAAGAAAGAGCCGCGCGCTGCGGCCGTGCTCTCCTCTAACCGCGCCGGCCGGCCCTGCCTAGACTCCGTGCCGCTGTGGATCCGCACCGCCATCCAGCGGCATGATTGCAAAATACGCATCACTCTTCGGCTTGTCGCATTAGCAACGGCGTTTCGTCATCGAAGTGCCAGAAATCCTCGACAAGTCGAAAAACCAACGCCTCGCGAAATCGTTATCGTTGTCCATATCACCAATGCGAGCAGTCTTTCTGCTGCATTATGACAGAGTCAAAGGTCCACCTGCGGACTTTTGCAGAGACGGAGATTTTGACATGAAGACGACCCATTTGATCCAGACCGCCATTGCGACGGCGGCTCTTTCTCTTTCCGGGGCCGCGCTCGCGCAGCCCGTCGACAGCGAGGCCCCCGTTCCGGTGGAAAGCGGCCCGGCGGAGAATGCGCCGGCGGATAACGCACCGGCGGACGCGACGCAGCCCATGCCGGCCGCGCAGATCGTCGACCGTGAGTTCGGCACCTACGATCTGGATAAGAACGGCCAGCTCAACGAGGCCGAGTTCACGTCTTGGGTGAGCAAGCTGCGCAAGCCAGCCGCTGATGGCGCGGCGCCGGAAGATACGCAGAGCTGGGCGACTAGCCTGTTCGCCCGCGCCGATACCGATGGCGACAAGCAGATCAGCAAGGGCGAAATGACCAGTTTGCTGAACGCGGCTCAAGGCTGATTGCCCGCGCTGACCTCAGCGTAAGGCAGCGACAGTATCGCACAGCCGGTAGACCAGCGCGCCGGGCTCTAATTGCAGTGGCGTAACGGCACCGGCACTGACGCGGCGGGCCTCTCCATAGGCGGCGAGGCCATTGGAGAGCGCCCGCCCCGTCGCATTCCGCGTCCGCGCCGCAATGAAGCGCGGCACCAGATCCACGAAGGCTTCCAGGCGCGGCCGCGCCGCAATGGGCGAGAGCGCCTGTACCAGCCGGGCACGCTCCGATGCCGCCGTGCGGTCATTCTCCAAGATCGCTTCCAGCGCCCGCTCCAGCCCGGGCAGATCCAGCGCCCGGCTGGCCAGCGCCTGCCCCGGTGAGCCCTGCGCCGTGCGAGCGAGCGCTGCGCGATCCTGCGCGGAGAGATCGGGGGCCGCCTCTGCCAGCGCCAGCATCATGTCCTCTTCCCCCAGCGGCTGGAAGCGCAGCATGCGGCAGCGCGAGCGGATGGTCGGGAGCAGCCGCCCCGGGGCGTGGGCGATGAGCACGAAGACCGCGCCCGCGGGCGGCTCCTCCAGGCTCTTGAGCAGGGCGTTGGCGGCGCCCGCCTCCAGGTCGTCGGCACTGTCCACCACGATCACACGCCGGGACCCCATGGAGGGGGCATTGTTGAGCAGCCGCGACAGGCTCCGGACCTGATCGACGGAGATGTTGCGCGCCAGCGTGCCGCCGCCCTCGCCCTTGCGATCCTCCCGTTCCAGCCGTTCGAGCCGCATGAAATCGGGATGCGCGCCCGCGTCCATGAGCTTGACCGCCACATCGCCGTCCGGCGGCGCCAGACGGTCGACCGGGGCAGCACCGCCGGCGCCCAGCACCAGCAGCCGCTTGGCGAAATCGAAGGCGATGCCCGCCTTGCCCACACCCTGTGGCCCGGCGAAAATCCAGCCATGATGCATGCGGCCCGCATCGGGCGCGGCGATCAACTGCGCGATCTGCCGGTCATGGCCCCGCCAGAGGGTCACGGCAGCAGGTCCGCCAGCGCCGCGAGCAACCGCTGCGTCACCTCCTCGGCCGCGCCTGATGCGTCGATGCGGTGCACCCGCTCGGGCTCCTGCGCCGCGAAATGAGCAAAGGCGGCGGCAACGCGCGCGTGGAAGGCTGCGTCCCGCCCGCCGATACGGTCGGCCATGCCGCCATCGCGCGCGCGCGCCCGCTCCGCCCCCTCGGCGTCCGCCATGGCGAGCAGCAGCGTGCGGTCCGGCAGCAGGCCGCCCGAGCCGATTCGGTGCAACTGCATGATGTCCGCATCCGTCATCTCCTCCGCCATGCCCTGATAGGCCCGGCTGGAATCGAGGAAGCGGTCGCAGATCACCCATTGGCCAGCAGCGAGCGCGGGACGGATGGTCTTCTCGACATGGTCCGCCCGCGCCGCCGCGAAGAGCAGTGCCTCGGCCGGCACGCTCCAGCGGTCGGCCGCGCCGGAGAGCAGCAGTGCCCGGATCGCTTCCGCGCCCGCACTTCCGCCGGGTTCGCGCGTCAGCAGCACCGGCAGGCCGCGCGCTTCCAGCGCTGCCGCCAGCGCCCGTGCCTGCGTCGACTTGCCGACACCCTCGCCGCCTTCCAGCGTGATGAAGCGCCCCCGCACCGCGCAGTCCGTCAGGAAAACAACGAAAGGAAACCGGTCCACAGCCGCGCGAAGAAGCCTCCCGCCGCGACCTCTTCCGCCGCCGCAAGCGGCAGCGACTGGCGATCGCCCTCGCCCGACTCGACGATCAGATGCGCCACCACCTGCCCCTTGGCGATGGGCGCCTGGAGCGGTCCGTCATACACCACCTTGGTCCGCACCTGGCTGGCGGCGGCATTGGGCAACGTCGCGGCCAGATCGCGCGGCGCGACCAGCCCCACCTGGCGTGTCCATCCACCCTGCACCTGTGCCTGCGCTACCGTCGCGCCAGCACGGAACAGCGGTTGCAGGCGCCACGCCTTGAAGCCCCAATCCATGAACCGCACGGATTCATCGGCCCGGCCGTTGAAGCTGGTGAGCCCGGCGACCACCATGACGAGCCGCCGCCCATTCTGCTCCGCCGAGCCGGTAAAGCCATAGCCCGCTTCCTGCGTGTGCCCGGTCTTGAGGCCGTCCGCCCCGTCAATCCGGCCCAGAATAGGGTTGCGATTGGCCTGGCTGATGTCGCCGCCGCCGATCCGTTCGCCCCAGGTGAAGGAACGCGTGGCGTAGAACTGGCGATAGAGATCCGGCGTTTCCTCGATGGTCGCCTTGGCGAGCATGGCCAGGTCACGCGCGGTCACATAGGTGCGCCCCTCGTCCGGCCAGCCGCTCGAATTGCCGAAATGGCTGTCCTTAAGGCCGAGCCGCTTGGCTTCCGCATTCATGAGATCGGTAAAGGCCTCCTCCGTGCCGGCGATCCCTTCCGCCAGCACCACGCAGGCATCGTTGCCCGAGAGCGTAACGATACCGTGCAGCAGATTCTCGACCGATACGGCCTCATTCGGCTTCAGGAACATGGTTGAACCCTGATTGTTCCACTTGCGCCACGTCTCAGGCCGCATCGTGAAGGTCTGGTCGAGCTTCAGGCGGCCTTCCTTGATGAGCTTGAAGGCGACATGCGCGGTCATCATCTTCGCCATGGACGCCGGCGGCATCCTACGCGCGCCGTCACGATCATAGAGCACCCGGCCCGAAGCAAGGTCGATCATATAGGCGACAGGCGCGGTGGACTCGTAGCGCGGCGTGGCTGCGGCGGCAGCCCCGGCCAGCAGGGGCAGCGCCAGGGCGAATGTCAGATAATGTCTCATGCGTGGTCCGCTTGTCGTGAAGTCAGGGGGCAGCGCCGCGGCGCACTGTTTTCGCCGCGCGCTTCCCGTCCTTAATGCCGCCCCGGGCGCCTGCCTAGGGCTGATTGTCATGGGTTGTCGCATTCCCCCGGCCCTTATCCCGGCGAATGCCGGGCGCCCGATCAGCATGCCCCCTCGCACTTATTTGCTGACTGCATCGGCCAGCAGGCCCACCGAGAGCGCGTAGAAGTTCGAGCAATTGTAATCCAGGATCACGCGATAGTTGCTGGTGAGCAGATAGGCGGTCTTGCCCGGCCCGTCCGGCTCCAGCAGCGTCGCCATCACGCGGTCGTCGGGCCAGGCTGCGCCGACCGGCACCAGGCCCATGGCGCGCCATTCGGCCATGCTCTGCCAGCGACTGTGGCGATTGAACACGCGGGGGCAGCGCGTCGGTTCGATGCGGTTGGCGAGCGCAGCCCGGTTGAGTCCCGCCGGCACGCTGACGGCAATGCCCCAGGGCTCGCCCTTGCGCCAGCCGGCGCGCTGGAAATAGCCGGCGATGGAGGCCAGCGCATCGGGCTGACTGCGCCAGATGTCGGCGAAACCGTCCCCGTCCGCGTCGCGCGCATCGCGCAGATATACGCTGGGCAGGAACTGCGGATAACCGGTCGCGCCGGCATAGCTGCCCAGCAGCCGCTCGCGCGGCACGCCCCGTTCCAGGATCTGCATGGCCGCGAGCAGCTCGGGCTCGAACAGCGCGCGCCGCCGCCCGTCATAGGCCAGCGTCGCCAGGGAGCGAATGAGGTCGAAATCGCCCGTCACCGCACCATAGCTGGTCTCATGGCCGAAAATCGCGACCATGATCGATTCCGGCACGCCCGTCTCGGTTTCGAACCGACCAAGCAGCGCGCGATTGGCGGCATAGACCGTGCGTCCACGTGCGATCAGCGCCGCGCTCACATGGCGGCGGCGATAGGGCTCGAAGTCGGGAATGGGCGCGTCGAGCGCCGTGGGGCCCGCGCCCCGGTCCAGCATCAGCACACGGTCGCTGGCGGTGAGTTGCGCCGTGGCCGAATTGAACGTCCGGTCCGAAATGCCCAGCGCCCGCGCCTTGCCGCGCAAGCTCTCGATATAGCCGGCAAAGCTGGTGGCGCCCGGCGCCGTGCGGCCCGGCTCGCCTGTAGCGACCGGCGCCTGCGCCAACGCGGACGGCATCCCACCGCCACCCAGCCCAAGCAGCAGCGCCGCCAGAAGCAGCCCGCGCCGATTTCCCTGTCGCAATCCTTCCGTCATGCCCCCATGATGGCTTGGCACGGCCTCGCAGACAAGCCGCCACGGCGCATTTGCCGCCCGCGCGCGACGAACCGTCCTCGGTTGCCCGCCCGCTCCTTTTCGACTAGGCGCATGCGACCCGCCGGCTTGGCCATGCGGGCCCGGACAGGTGGCCGAGTGGTTTAAGGCAGCGGTCTTGAAAACCGCCGTGGGTTCACGCTCACCGTGGGTTCGAATCCCACCCTGTCCGCCATATTAATTGATTTCATTGAAATTTTTGAATTAAGGGCATTCATTCCTTTAACGCTTCCCTATAAGGGCCCTTGATCCAACGGCGCGGATCGATTGGACCGATGGTCACGCTTCATCTCGCATGCCGTGAGCGGAACATTTCAGCACTATCTGCGAAATTGGTTGTTCGGCGCTAGAATTGCAGCATTGCGCGTGGCACGTCCGCCCCACGCATTGGAATGCGGGAGAGTAGAGCGGGCTATGCGATTGGCGCGAGGCCCGGCACCTCGACGACCGGTTCATTTGACATGGCCTACGCTGGCATCTTCAACCGGCAGTTGGAAGAAAGCGAAGCGGACGCCATCTATACCAAGCTCAAAGCCATGATGGCTGACCGGAGCATCGCCATCTAGGGTGCCGTCACATATTGCTGATACTGGACGGGGCGGGCTGTGAGTCGCCCGCTCTGTACGCGTTGTTCGATTTCCGTCAGGGCCGCGCGAGGGTCGTTAAGCGGAACCCCGGCCAGATCGTTGCGATCATACTGCCACCATTTCGCCGCCATCAGCCGCCGGCTGAGACCCCGATCAAAACGCATCTTGATCGGCGCAGCAGGCACTCCTCCCACGATTGCATAGGGCTCCACGTCCTTCGTGACCACCGCCCCCGCGGCAATGATCGCGCCATCCCCCACGGTGACGCCGTCCATGATTGTCACGTCGCGGCCTATCCAGACATCATTGCCGATGGTGACGAGTTCGGGGCGGGATGGCTTCACGACCTTCTTCACCAATGGGAGGTCGTCGGGCATCCAAAAATCAAACTGGCGGCGCTGATACAGTGAGGTCGACGTGCTGAGGAAATGCGTCGGATGGATCGGCGGGCACACGACGAGGTTTTCCCCAATACTACAATACCGCCCAATGCGTACCATGTGGCGCATTATGCAGCCGGACTGGATATAAGACCAAGCGCCGATTTGAAGGTGATGCGCGCTCCCTAGGGCAAGCCGTGCGGGGGCTTCGAACTTGAGGCTTTTGCATCGAAACTTAGAGCTCCGCATCAAGCCGCGCTCTCGCCAGTTAATTGCGTTCGCCATCGGCGTTCCCCTCACAGTTCCTTCGATTAGCGCGCCCGTCCGTATAAATCCACCAGCACCCGGCCTCTTGTCCTGCGAGGCTACCGGACACCCGTCCCGCGTCCGTAGCCTGAAACCACCTCCCTACGGAACCAACCGCGAACCTCAACAGGATCGCGATATGGCTCTGAACTCTCACTCTCTCGACCACCCAGGGCGTCAATGGCAAGGTCAGCAACGAGAGCTTGCCCTATGACGTGTCAACGGTGGCCCTGGGGGAATACACCCTGGCGGCTCGCCGTCCCATTGAAATGGTTAGCGTGCCTATGCCCTGTTGCTGTTCAGGCGGACGGCACCCCCTGTTCCTCGCGCGGCAGGCAGGCTAAGCCCGATGCATGGCGAAGCGGTCCATCCTGATCGTGGGCGGGGGCACGGCCGGGTGGCTGGCGGCGGCCTATCTGGCGCGCGCCCTCGATCTGCCGAACAACCCCGCCCTCGCCATCACCGTGCTCGAATCGCCGCGCATCGCCGCCATCGGCGTGGGCGAAGGCACCTTCCCCACCATCCGCAAGACGCTGCGCTATATCGGCATCGACGAGGCCCGCTTCGTGCGTGCCACCTCGGCCACCTTCAAGCAGGGCATCCGCTTCGACGATTGGGTGCGTACGCCGCGCGATGGCGCGCACAGCCATTTCCTCCATCCCTTCGAGCCGCCTTATTATGGCGATCGCGCCGATCTGGTGGCCTATTGGCTTTTGCAGGACGAGAAGACGCGGGCGCCCTTCGCGCAGGCCATGACCATCCAGAACCGCGTGGCGGAGGCGCGCCGTGCGCCCAAGCGGCTGGACGAAGGCGCTTTCGACGGCCCGCTCAACTATGCCTATCATTTCGATGCCGCCTCGCTGGCCCGCATCCTGGCCGAGCGGGCGCGCGAGCTGGGCGTCGCACATCTGCACGGCACGCTGCGCACGGCCACGCTAGACGCGCGCGGCGCCATCGCCACCATCGAGACGGAAGAGTTGGGCGCACTCTCTGCCGATCTCTACCTCGATTGCACCGGCTTCCATGCCGCGCTGATCGGCAAGACACTGGGCGTTCCCTTCCGCTCGGTGCGCGAGACGCTGTTCACCAACCGGGCGCTCGCCTGCAAGCTGCCCTATGTCCGGCCGGACGTGCCGCTGGAGAGCTACACCATCGCCGCCGCCCATGAGGGAGGCTGGACATGGGACATCGGCCTTGCCGGCGCGCGCGGCGTCGGCTGCGTCTATTCAAGCGACCATGTGAGCGACACGCGGGCGGCCGAGCTCTTGTGCGGCTATCTGGGCGTGGCCGAGAGCGCCATCACGCCGCGCCTCATCCCCTTCGAGCCGGGCTATCGCGAGCAGCCATGGGTGGGCAATTGCGTGGCGGTGGGCCTCTCCGGCGGCTTCCTCGAACCTCTCGAATCCACGGGCGTGGTCATGATCGAGGCCGCGGTGGCCATGTTGGCGGAAATGTTCCCCCGCAACGGCCCCATCGATGCGCCGGCCCGCCGCTTCAACGCGCTGATGAGCGCCCGCTACGCCAATATCGTCAATTTCCTGAAGCTGCATTATTGCCTCAGCCAGCGCGAGGAGCCCTTCTGGCGCGACAATGCCACGCCGGACACCGTTCCCGAGCGGCTGCGCGAGCTTTTGGAGGAATGGCGCTACCGCCCACCGGGCCGCTTCGACTTCATTCTGGACCTGGAGAGCTTCGCCTTCTTCAACTACCAGTATATCCTCTACGGCATGGAGTATCGCACCGATCTGAGCGGCGCGCGCGACGACTTCCCACATGAAAAGGCCGCCGCGCAGATGTTCGCGCGCATCCGCACCTTCGGCGAGCGAGCAGTGGAAGACCTGCCCACGCACCGCGCTCTCGTCGAGCAAATCAACGCGCCGACAGCCTCCCTCGCCGGCTGAGAGCCCGCCCGGGCCCTCAGGCCGCTTCCGCTACCATCGCGCCCTTGAGTTCGGCCAGCTCGCCCCGTGCCCGCGCCCGGCGGCCATAGACCAGTTCAAATAACGGTCCCGCCATCATGGTGGTGACAATGGCCATCAGCACCAGAATGGAGAAGAGCGTGGGGCCGATGACGCCCTTTTGCAGACCGATGTTGATGATGATGAGCTCCATGAGCCCGCGCGAGTTCATGAGCGCACCGATGCCGAGCGCCGTGCGATTGTCCTCGCCGGCGATGCGCGCCGCCGCCCAGCAGGCGCCGAACTTGGCCAGCACGGATGCGACGAGCACGCCCAGGGCGATCATCAGCAAGGAGAGGGAATCGACCATGTCCATGCGCGTGTTGAGGCCCGAATAGGTGAAGAACATCGGCAGCAGCAGCACCACGGTCAGCGGCTCGATGCGACGGCGAATCTCGTCGGTCAGCTTGCCGCGTGGCATGCAGACGCCGAGCAGGAAGCCGCCGAACACGGCATGGATACCGATGGCGTCCATGAGGAAGGCCGAGAAGCAGAACAGCATGATGGTGACGGCCAGCACGCCCGTACTCAGTTCCCCGCGCGCCTCCACCATCCGGCCGAGCGGCGCCAGCAGGCGGCGGCCGAAGAGCAGCATGAACGCAGCGTAGAGCAGGCCGCCGCCAATGGCGACCACGGCAATGCCCGCGCCCGCGCCGAAGGTGGCGAGCACAAGCGCCAGCACGGCCCAGGAGCACGCATCGTCGAAAGCGCCCGCGGTCAGCGTGAGCGTCCCCAAAGAGGTGTCGGCAAGGCCCCGCTCGTTGATGATCCGCGCCAGCATGGGGAAAGCCGTGAGTGCAATGCAGGCGCCCATGAACAGCGTGGCGCTGCCGATCGAGAGGCCGGGTGCGAAGAGGCCGGGCACGGTGAGCAGCATTGGCGTAATCAGCGCGGCGACAATGAACGGGGCCGTGATGCCGGCGATGGACACGCCGCATGCACTCTTCGCCTTTGTACCGAAATGATCGAGCCGCAACGTCGTGCCGACCAGGAACATGTAGAGCCCCACGCCAAGCTGCGCACCGGCATAGAGCACGGATCGGCTTTCTTGCGGGAACAGCATGGCCTGGAAGTCAGGCCAGAACAGGCCCAGCAGCGAGGGGCCCAGGATCACGCCGGCGACCATCTCGCCCACCACCTGCGATTGCCCCAGGAAGCGCTGGCCCAGCCAGCCGACCGCGCGGCAGGCGAGAATGATGAAGGCAAGTTGCAGGAAGAAGCGGATGCTGAAGTCATTGGGTGCCAATGTCTTGACACCGGCCACCACGGGCCCGTGCGGCGCCATGATGTCGGCGAGCGCCAACAGGGTTTGAGACCATAGATCCGCCAGCATAGCCCCTCCTTCGCGCCGCTCCGTTCTCTTGTCCCCGCGTGCGCGACGCCAAGGGAGGGCGAAGGACGGGCGGCGCGCAATGGCTAAATGCGTGTGAAAGGGCGCAGTGCTTCACTTTTCCGCCTGCATCGCCTCTATTGTTGCGAGCACGTCACGAAGTAGGTATGTACCTACATGGTAGCGATACCAGAATACGCCCTCACAAGCAGGAGAGGCCGATGAAGCGGGTCACGAGTCGCGCGTTCAATCAGGACGTCAGCCAGGCAAAACGCCTCGCCCGTTATGAGCCGGTGCTGGTGACCGACCGGGGCAAACCCACTCATGTACTGATGAGCGTCGAGGCGTTTCGTGAACTCAGCGGCCAGCGCGCAAGTATCGCGGATCTCCTTGCCGCGCCCGCAGGCGCGCTGCCGCTGGACCCGGCCGACCTGCGCCAGGCGATCGCGGGCCATTCCGGAGGTCGCTAATGTATCTATTGGACACCGCATTATTGCTCGACCTGCGCAACGGCGCGGCCGGCGCGGAGCAAGCGGGAGCGGTATCAGACTCCGCGCTCGACAACAGCGCCGGCCTCCTTGCCTGGGCCGGGGGAGTCGCGCGGCAGAGCCTCTTCCTTGCCGCCATGTCGCTCATCGAGCTCGAACGCGCCGCCGTGATCGCGCGGCGGCGCAATCGCGAGACCGGTCTCATCTGGCGTGACTGGATCGATCGTCAGCTGCTCCCCGCCTTCGAGGGCCGGATCCTGGCGGTCGACGCGGCGGTGGCGCGGCGGCAGGCGGAGCTCTCGCTTCCCGCGATGCGCGATACCGTGCTCGCGGCGACGGCGCTGGTCCACAATCTCACCTTGGCTACCTATCATCCCGACCGCTTTCGCCCCGCGCGCCTACGGACCTTCGATCCGCGCGGCTATGAACCGGCGCTGGAAAGCGACTGGCGCGAGGCCGCCCGCGCCGGCTCAGGCTGGCTACGCAGCCTGTTCGTACGGGCCTGAGGCGCGAAACCGGAGGCAAGCCTGCGCGACTGCGCGAAGGCTGGTCCCCTTCCCTTCTCAAAACGGGGGCAGTCATTGAGGGCCCGGGTGGTGGAGGCGAGCACATAAGGAAGATGGGACCGATGAAGTCCCGGCAGAGCCAATTGGCCGCTAAAGGCCAAGAAGCCATTGTGGGAAGCTCTCCTGTGGCCTGAGGGCGCCTCACCCCTCGCCCTGCCGCCGATGGAACGATCCCGATGTCCCGCCGTTGCCTGCGGAGAGGAGCATCGCATGGCCACCATCCCGCCCCCGCCTGATCCGGACCGCATCGATCCGCAGTCGCCGCCGGAAACGCCGACGCCGGATCGGCCGGCCGAGACCCCGGCTCCTGGAACGCCCGCGGAAACGCCCTATGTCGAGCCGCCGGAGCAGCCCTTTAACGAGCCACCGGAAATCGTGCCGGAAACGCCCGCGCCATCCGATCAAGGCAGGCGCGCATAATCATCAGAGCAATGTGCTGGCCGCCCGGGCCTGCATGCGCGGGAACGCGAGGTGCCGATATCGCCCGAGGTTCCCCGAGCGACGGCCGGAGGTCATCGACCATTCGGTTGACCAGGCCCCGCGCACCCAAGCTAGCCACACGGACCTTAAGCCCGCCGGCCAGCTCAGCCTTCAGCCAAGCGCCTTCTTCAGCAGCTCGTTGACCATCTGCGGATTGGCCTTGCCCTGCATGGCCTTCATCGTCTGACCCACGAAGAAGCCGAACAGCGCCTCCTTGCCGCTCCGGTACTGCGCCACCTTGTCGGCATTGTCGGCCAGAACCTTGGTGACCGCCGCCTCGATGGCGCCCGTGTCGCTGGTCTGCTTGAGGCCGCGCGCTTCGACGATCTGCGCGGGTGCCTCGCCCGTCTCCAGCATGATCTCGAACACCTGCTTGGCGATGCTGCCGGAGATGGTGCCATCAGCGACCAGCGCCAGCAGCTCGGCGCCGCGCTCGGGGCTCACCGGGCTGTCCTCAAGGCTTTTGCCGAGGCGATTGAGCGCGCCATAAAGCTCGGAGAGCAGCCAGTTTGCGCTCGCCTTGGCGACCTCGCCTTCGCTCTTTTTCTGGATGCGCGCCCCCTCAGCCAGCAGCGCCTCGAACCAGCGCGCCGTCTCCGCTTCGGCGGTCAGCACCTGCGCATTATAGGGGGAGAGACCCAGCGCCTCGATATAGCGCTTGCGCTTGGCATCGGGCAGCTCGGGCAGCGACGTGCGGCACGCCTCGATGAAGGCGTCGTCCAGCTCCAGCGGCAGCAGGTCCGGGTCCGGGAAGTAGCGATAATCGTGCGCGTCCTCCTTGGAGCGCATTGAGCGCGTGGTGCCGGTGTCGGGATTGAACAGCCGCGTCTCCTGCACGATCGTACCGCCGCCCTCGATCACATCGATCTGGCGCTGCGCCTCATATTCGATGGCGGCCATGACGAAGCGCACGGAATTGACGTTCTTCGTCTCGGTCCGCGTGCCGAACTCTGCGCCGGGCTTACGCACGGAGACGTTGACGTCGGCCCGCATGGAGCCTTCCTCCATATTGCCGTCGCACGAGCCGACATAGCGCAGGATCGCGCGCAGCTTGCGCAGATAGGCCCCCGCCTCCGCCGGTGAGCGCATATCCGGCCGGCTGACGATCTCCATCAGCGCCACGCCGGAGCGGTTGAGGTCCACGTAAGAGCGCGTGGGATGCTGGTCGTGCATCAGCTTGCCGGCATCCTGCTCGACATGGATGCGCTCGATGCCGATCACCTTGTCCTCGGCAATCCCGGCCTTCTCGTCCGCCTCGATCGTGAGCGAGCCTTCACCCACAAGCGGATGATAAAGCTGTGAAATCTGATAGCCCTGCGGCAGATCCGCATAGAAATAATTCTTGCGATCAAAGCGCGACCACTTGTTGATCTGCGCATCGATGGCGAGCCCCGTGCGCACCGCCTGGCGAATGCACTCCTCATTGGGCACGGGCAGCATGCCGGGCATGGCGGCATCGACCAGGCTCACCTGGCTGTTGGGCTCCGCGCCGAAGGCCGTCGCCGCGCCCGAGAAGAGCTTGGCCTTGCTCACCACCTGCGCATGGACCTCCAGGCCGATCACGACCTCCCATTCGCCGGTTGCGCCCTGGATGCGATATTCCTTGCTCACGTCATTTCCCGTTCACTGCTGATGTGCGGATCGCCCGCACCGTTGCCGCGTCGGCTACGGAATTGCAATCATTTCACCCGATATGAGCACCGCCTTCGACAGAATCGACGGTTGGCTTGAACTGGAATACGGCCTCGCAGACCGTTGCATTCGATATGACACAGACACGGACAATCTCAAGCGACACGCCATTTGACACGACAGGGATTTCTCCTAATCGTGCAACGATCATCCACATATCAGAGCAGGTCGGTTCTTAATGCGCGAAAGCCCCGCGACGCTCGACATTGTCGCTCTGGACGCAAAAAATTCCCTGGACTTCATTCATGAAGTCTTCCGGCTTTATAACTTGGGACAGGCCTTCGCGATCTGCCGGCCGCAAACCGATATCAAAGAGTATCGCGGGCTGCGGGTCGTCGAGCATATCACCATCGGCGAGCGTCATGGGTGGGCGCAGCCGGTCTGGACCGCCCCGGTGGAGACGGCGCGTTCCGCGATTGCGCAAATCGTTTTCACCTCGGGGACGGAGGGAAAGCCGAAAGCCATCGCGCTGAGCCGTGGCGCTCTCATGGATGTGGAAGATCGCCTGATTTCCGTGATGGGCGTGGATAGCAGCATCCGCGAGTATATCGGCGTACCGGTCACTTATTCCTTTGGTCTCGGCCGCGCGCGGATGGTCGCGCGCGCGGGCGGCGCCTTCTACCTGCCGGAGCGTTTCAACCCGAGCGAAATCCGCGACATGTTGGCGAGAGGCGAGATCAACGCCATCTCCGCGGTGCCGAGCCTGTGGCGCGTTCTCCTGGCTAACCCTGACCTCTTCAGCGACGTCGGCGCGCGGGTCCGCTGGATCGAAATCGGCAGCCAATATATGGCCGCGGAGGAAAAGGCGGCGCTCCGCGCGATGTTCCCGCAGGCACGGATCGTCCAGCATTACGGCCTTACCGAAGCCTCGCGCACCACCTTTCTTGTCATCGACCAAACTGCGGATGAGAGGCTGGAAAGCGTCGGCGGGCCGGTGGGCGATGTCGAAGTCCGCATCGGCGAGGAAGGCGAAATCTGCATTCGCGGGCCGCATGTAGCGAGCGGAATCATAAATGACGACGGCATCCTGACTCCGCTGGTGGACGCCGATGGCTGGCTGCATACGCGCGACCGGGGCGAGTGGATCGACGGCAGCCTTTACTATCGCGGCCGGCTCGATGACCAGATCAACCTCGCCGGAATCAAGTTCGCGGCCGAGGCGCTGGAACAGGATGTTGCGGCTCTCGTCACGCTCGAACCCGGCCATTTCGCCCTCAGTTCAGTCGAAGACGCCGTTCGGGGCGAGACGATTCTCCTCGCCCATGACAGTATCGCAGCGCCGCATGCCCCCGCCCTGGAGGCCGCGCTCGTGCAGGCCCTTGCTGCCAGGGGTGTACAGGCCGGCAATCAGATCCGTATTCTGGCCGTCGATACGTTGCCGCGCACCGACACGGGCAAGGTTCAGCGCAAGCAGCTCCGTGCGATGTGGACCGAACAGGCGCCCGTGCCCGCTCCCGGCATCCGCGCAAACGGCACCGGCAACTCCGTGCGCGATGTGTTCCAGCGCTGTTTCCCGCTGAAGCAGATCGACGATGAGAGCAGCTTCGTTCGGCTCGACGGCGACTCGCTCACCTATATCGACTTCGTTCTGGGGCTGGAGCGCCTGCTTGGCCCGTTGCCGGATGGGTGGGAAAGCATGTCGGTCGCCGAGCTGGCCGCGCTCGCGCCGGCAGACAGAAAGCCATCCCGCTGGGTCACGGTTGAGCCCAATGTCTTCGTGCGGGCCGCCGCCCCGGTCATGGTGGTGTGCAATCATGCAGGGATCAGCGCTCTTAGCGGTGGCGCGGCCATCCTCATGGTGGTTGCGGGGCAGAATTTCGCCAAGTTCGGCCTGGGCGATCTGGCACAGGGGCGTCAGGCCAAGGTTCTCAGGACCTTCCTCATCAGCGTACTGGTGCCCTATTGGCTGATCCTGATCGGCTACCAGTCGCTCCGCGGCAAACCGCTGCTACCCGACATCCTGCTCTTCAAGAACCTCATCGGTTGGCCGGGCGCCGAACCCTTCCAGACCTGGTTCATTCAGGCATTATTCCATGCGGTCCTGCTCGTGACTCTCCTCTCGCTCATCCCGGCGGTGAGAAGAACATTGGCAGAGCGCCCGCAGAAGGTCGCGCTGACCATATTGGCCGGCGCAGCCGTCGTCGGGTTGATCCACCGCTTTTTCCTCATGGACGTGCTGGACAATGTCGGCCGCGAGACGAGCTATGTTTTCTGGATGTTCGCGCTCGGCCTGTGCCTTGGTGTCGTTACCAAGCTGCGGGACAAGATCGTCGTCCTCGCGACCGCTCTCGTCATGAGCGCGTGCATCTACGGCAACGACATGTCGCGCTTCGCCAGCGTGAGTGCGGGAACTCTGCTCCTGCTGCTCAACTACCGGATTCCCGTGCCGCGCTTCCTCATTCCGGCGCTGACGATCCTCGGCTCATCGAGCCTCTTCATTTACATGGTGCACGCACGCGCGCCCGTGAACAGCTTTACGGCGGATTGGCCCGTAGACATCATCCGCATTGGCGCGGGCGTGCTGCTGGGGATCGTGACGTACATCGTCTACGATCGGCTCGCGCTGCGCGCGCGCTTCGCTCTCGGTCGGATTACAGCGCGGCAAAAGGCCGGTTCGACAAGCTGAATCGCTCTGTCTTCGGCCGGCCTACCACCAGCGCTCCGCCCGAGCCGCGAAGCCGGCCCGCTGCTCGATGGCGAGGCCGGCATTCAGCACGGCCTGCTCGCCGAGCGCCGGACCGATGATCTGGAGACCGAGCGGCAGGCCTTCGTCGGAAAGGCCCGCGGGCACGGACATGGCAGGCACGCCGGCAAGGCTGGCGGGCACAGTGAAGACGTCATTGAGATACATGGCCAGCGGATCGGCCTGCTTCTCGCCCAGCGCGAAAGCGGCGCTCGGCGCGGTCGGCGTCAGCAGCACGTCGCATTGTGCAAATGCCTGTTCGAAATCGCGGGCAATGAGCGCGCGCACCTTGCAGGCCTGCGTGAAATAGGCGTCGTAATAGCCGGCCGAAAGCACATAGGTGCCGATGATGATGCGGCGCTTGACCTCCGGGCCGAAACCGGCCGCGCGGGTGGCCGCGTACATCTCCTGAAGATTGGCGCCCTCAGGCAAGTCGCGCAGGCCATAGCGCACGCCATCGTAGCGGGCCAGATTCGAGGAGGCCTCGGCCGGCGCGATGATGTAGTAGGTCGGCAGCGCATATTTGGTGTGCGGTAGCGAAACCTCGACGATCTCGGCGCCCGCGTCCTTCAGCCAGGCAATGCCCTGATCCCACAGCCGCTCGATGTCGACGGGCATACCCTCGACCCGATATTCCTTGGGAATACCGACCTTCTTGCCCTTGAGATCGCTGGACAAAGCCGATTCCCAGTTGGGCACCGGCAAGTCCAGCGAAGTCGCGTCGCGCGGATCGAAACCGGCCATGGTCTCCAGCAGGATCGCGCAATCGCGCACGTCGCGGGCCATCGGACCGGCCTGATCGAGCGAACTGGCGAAGGCGACGATGCCCCAGCGCGAGCAGCGGCCATAGGTCGGCTTGATGCCGGCGATGCCCGTGAAGGCCGCCGGCTGGCGGATCGATCCGCCGGTGTCCGTGCCGGTCGCGGCCGGGCACAGGCGTGCCGCGATCGCCGCCGAGCTGCCGCCCGAGGAGCCGCCCGGCGCCAGCGCGGCATTGCCGCCATCCTTGCGCCGCCACGGCGAGATCACATTGCCGAAATAGCTCGTCTCGTTCGAGGAGCCCATGGCGAACTGGTCGAGATTGAGCTTGCCCAGCATACCCGCGCCGGCATCCCAGAGCTTCTGCGAGACAAAGCTCTCATAAGGCGGCGTGAAGCCCTCCAGCATGCGGCTGGCCGCCGTGGTCTGCACGCCGGCCGTGCAGAACAGGTCCTTCATGCCGATGGGCACACCGGAGAGGGGCTTGAGTGCCCCCGCCGCGCGATCCTTGTCCGCCTGGTCCGCGGCTTCCAGTGCCTTTTCCGGCGTCTCGACGATGAAGGCGTTGAGTGCACGGGCGGCGGCGACATTGGCATTGAACGCCTCGGCCACCTCGCGCGCGGAGAAATCGCCGGCGCGGAAACCGTCGCGAATCTGCGCGACCGTGAGATCTGTGAGGTTGCTCGCCATTATTCGATCACCTTGGGAACGGCGAAGAAGCCGTGCTCGGCCTGCGGGGCATTGGCCAGCACCTTGTCGCGCACGCCGCCATCGTCGACGACGTCGGCGCGCAAGCGCAGCCGGTTGGGAATGACGGCGGTCATGGGAGCGACGCCGCTTACATCCACCTCCCCAAGTTGCTCCACCCAGTGCAGGATGCCATTGAGTTCGGGCACCAGCGCTTCCGCCTCGGCGTCGGTGACGGCGAGGCGGGCCAGGCTGGCGATCTTCTTGACGGTGCTCAGGTCGACGCTCATGCCGGCGCGCTAGCATTGCGGGCGAGGCGCATCAAGGCTGCGTGGCATTCTCCGGGGGGAGGGTGGCACCAAAGGGCTTGCCGTCGACGAAAAGCTGGCGCCGTTCGACCGTCCGCAGTTCGACGCGCCCAGTCCGCAGTGCATCGGCCACGCCCGGGTCCACGGCCTCCTGCGTCCCCCTGTCCGGGCCCGGCGCCCCGCCCTCCCAGCGCCCCTCCGCCGTGCGATAGAGCAGGAACAATACCGGCCGGCAGCCCCGGCACGAATCCTCCGGCAACGCGACGCCAACGGCATGATCGGCGCCCGGCGCATAGCGCAGCACGCAGCCCCCCTGGGGCCGGCAGGCATCATAGGCCACGAGGCGCTCGCGCAGCGCCGGCTCCAGCGGAACGGCACGCGGCAGAATGGTGAGCCGCGCATCGAGTGCCTCACCCGCCTGGCGCGCGCGCTGGTTGGGCGCATCCTCCCAGCGGTTGGTCTGCTTCTGGATGGCAGCAGCAAAGCGGCGCGCCTCCGGGCTCTTCGCTGTGCGCGCCAGCCGCTTGATGGCCGCCTTGCCGGGCGGGCCGAAATCGAACCACAGCGCCCGATAGTCGAAATCGAGCGGCGCGATGCGCCCGGCCTGCAAGCGCGCGACCTGATCCGCCGTAGCAATGCGCTCGAAGCTCACCAGCGGCGTCGAGAGAATGAGCGCGACACCGCCCAGAATGAAAGCGAGATGCAGATTGCTGCGGTGCAGCCGCGCGATCCAGTCGCCCCGCCCCGCCACCGCCACGACATGGGCAACGGCTGTGACCGTCCCCAGCACGATGAAAGTGAGCGCCCAGAGCCGGTCGGGCGAGAGCCCCCGCTGGTCGATGCGCAGACCCGTTGACCAGGCGGCGATCAGCACCAGCGGCAGCAGCAGGAAGGCCAGCACCAGTGCCGCCCAGCGCAGCGGCCGCCCGAGCGGCTCGTCGCGCGCGCCGATCACCGCATTGACCAGAAACAGCGCCGCCAGCGCCGCGCTCAGCATCAGCGGCGTGGTGTTGCCCGTGGCCCAGAGCGGCGCCAGCCCCGTGAACGGCAGCACGGCGAGGAAGGCCGCCAGTCCCGCCGCCAGCACCGGCGCCAGGATTCGCAGCACCAGCATCGCCACGCCCTGCACGGCGGCGATGATGCGCGCACGCTCGCGCAGCAGGCCGAGCGCGCCGCCGAAGGCCGCGCCGAGCATCATCGCCATGAACCAGTCCTTCGCCAGCAGATCGCGCAGCGCCTCGATCTTGACCAGCGCGAACATCGCCGCGAGCAGTTGCGCCACGAGGAACGTCGCCAGCGTGAACAGCGCCGCACCGCCGAGCAGGATGGCATCGGTCCAGATCGTCGCATGCACATCGGCATAAGCGAGCGCGCGGCGGCCCCAGAGGGCGAGGCCCGCGCGCGACCATGTTTCGGGCAAATAAGGATGGCGGGCCTGCGCACTCTGGAAGAGCACAAGCAGCACGCCAGCCGTCACCAGCCCGCAGAGCAGCCGCCAATTGAACGACCAGTCCGCCAGCAGGCCGTTCCAGAGCAGCGCGCCGCCGGCTACCCCGCCGCAGAGGAGCGCGGCGGCGATGGCCGGCGCCAACCGGCCGCGCTGCCAGCCCAGGCCAAAGGCGATGCCGCTCACGCCCAGCAGCAGCACCGCGCTGCGCACCAGCCGCTCGCCCCAGATCCAGTCGCTATCGGGCAGGGCTGTCAACTGCTGGATAGCGAGGGCCAGCCCAAGTCCAAGCGCCGCGAGAACCCAGGAGCGCAGGGGCCAGGCTTCTTCGCCGGTATCGGTCTGCGCATCCATCACCCGTCTCCCCTGCCCGCGCGTCCGGCGCGCGGCGTCACGCTATCAGCGCCGCGTGCGCCACGCTACCGCCGCTTGCCTCGGCGCGCGCCAGCGGGCATGACCCCGCGCAAATCCGCGCCTGTTCAGGGAGTCGCGCCGGCTTGGCCAGGAAGTTCCTCTATGTCATCGCGCTGCTCATCACGCTGGCGGTCGCCGTCATGATCGCCTTCTCGTTCTTCGGGGCGCAGATGCTGCAAAGCGCGCTGACGCCGCGCGTGCCCTTCACTGCGCCTGCGCCGCTGCCGGCAAACTTCTATGCCACGGCGGAGGGCTGGATGGCCCGGCCTGACGGGCGCGCGCACGATCCGGCGAGCTGGCAGCCAACGGGGCTCCCCGCCCTCCCCGCGCCCGAGCAGCGGGGCGGCGCGGCGATCTTCTTCATCCACCCGACCAGCGCTTTCGATACGCTGCGCTGGAACGCCCCGCTTGCCGATCCGGTGGCGGCAGGCCAGGCCGCCCGCTTCGTGCGTATGCAGGCAAGCGCGCTTGCACCCGCCGGCGCGGTCTGGGTGCCGCGCTATCGTCAGGCGGTGTTCGGCGCTTTCCTCACGGACAAGCCGCAGGCCAGCCAGGCCATCGATCTGGCCTATGGCGATGTAAAGGTCGCGTTCGAGGCGTTCTTGCGCGCCAACCCCAACGGGCCGCTGATCCTCGCCGGGCACAGCCAGGGTTCACTCCACCTGCTGCGCCTGCTGGCCGAACGCGCGGGCGGCGCGGATTGGCGCGCGCGCCTCGTCGCCGTCTATGCGCCGGGCTGGCCGATCTCGGTGACGCACGATCTTCCCGCGCTTGGCCTGCCGGCCTGCACCGCGCCGCGCCAGACCGGCTGTCTCCTCGCCTGGCAGAGCTTTGGCTCGCCGGCCGACTCGAGCACGCTGGAAGCGGTCTTCGACGGCGCGCCGGGGTTCGACGACCAGCCGCGTCGGGGCAGCGCCATGCTCTGCACCAATCCGCTGACGGGCGGTGCCGGGCCGGTCGGGGCGGCACAGGCTAATCTCGGCCTGCTCGTCGGCACGGGCGAGGCCGAGACGACTCAGCTCATGCGCCCCGGCAATGTCGGCGCGCGCTGCGCCGGGCGCGGCATCCTGCTTCTGGACAGCGCGCCGCGCATGGGTCCGGCGCTGATGCCGGGCAATAATTACCACACCTATGACTACCCGCTCTTCTGGGCGAACATCCGCGCCGACGCGTTGGAAAGGCTTGCGGCATGGCGCACGACGCATTGATTACCCTCGACGTGTCCACTTTCCGCGACGCCCTGCCCGGGGGCGGCCGACTCATGGGGCTGGACCTTGGCACCAAGACCATCGGCCTGGCTCTGTGCGATGCGGAATGGCGCTTCGCCAGCCCGGCGCAGACGCTGCCGCGCGGCAAGTTCGCGCGAGACAAGGCGGTGCTGGAGAGCTTCGCCCAGGCGCAGGCCGTGCGTGGCCTCATCATCGGCCTCCCGCTCAACATGGACGGCAGCGAAAGCCCACGCAGCCAGGCTAGCCGCGCCTTCGCCCGCAATATCGCCGTGCTCGGCCTGCCCGTTCTCCTGCGCGACGAGCGCTGGTCCACCGTGGCGGCCGAGCGCGCCATGATCGCGCAGGACATGAGCCGCGCCCGCCGCGCCGAGAAGATCGACGCCCATGCCGCCGCGCTCATCCTGCAAGGCGCCATCGATGCGCTGACACTGGGCTGAGGCTGCGCCGATGCAACCGGAGGTCTGGCTCTACCTCATTGCCGCCAATGTCGCCGCCTTCGCTGCCTTCGGCTACGACAAGAAGCGCGCCATCACGGGCCAATGGCGCGTGTCGGAGCGCGACCTGCTGCTGCTCGCGCTGCTCGGCGGCGGCGCTGGGGCCTGGCTCGGCCGCCGCGTCTTCCGCCACAAGACGCGCAAGACCGGATTCTCCGCCGCGCTAAGGCTCATTTTCGCGATGCAGGCGCTTCTTCTCGCCGGTCTGCTGCTGCGCTCTTGAGTCCGCGCCCGCAACACACTATCGCGGCGCTTTAATGACAGCGCATCTGCCTTTCCCGCACCGGCACCTGACCGGCATTGCTTCGCTTGCGCCCCATGAAATCCGGTTTCTGCTCGACGAGGCCGAGCAATGGGTGGCGCTCAATCGGGCAGACAGCCGCAAGCATGACGGCCGCCTTGCCGGCCTCACCCAGATCAACGCGTTCTTCGAGAATTCCACGCGCACGCTGCTCTCCTTCGAGATTGCCGGCAAGCGGCTGGGCGCGGACGTGGTCAACATGCACGCCGCCCAATCCAGCGTGAAGAAGGGCGAGACGCTGATCGACACCGCCGTGACGCTCAATTCCATGCGCGCGGATGTCATCGTCATTCGTCACATGAGTTCGGGCGCGGTGCAGCTCATTGCCGACAAGGTCGATTGCCCGGTGCTCAATGCCGGCGACGGGCGCCATGAGCACCCCACCCAGGCGCTGCTGGACGCGCTCACCATCCGCCGCCGCAAGGGTTCGCTGGAAGGGCTGATCGTCACCATCTGCGGCGACATCCTGCACAGCCGCGTGGCGCGTTCCAACATGCTGTGCCTCACCGCCCTGGGCGCGCAGGTGCGGGTCTGCGCGCCGCCCACGCTGATGCCGACGGCAATCGAGCGCTATCGCGTGACGCCGTTCCACGGTTTCGATGCCGCGCTGGACGGCGCCGACGTGGTGATGATGTTGCGCCTCCAGAACGAACGGATGGACGGCGCCTTCATTCCCTCCCCGCGCGAATATCACCGGCTCTACGGCCTCACGCCGCAGCGGCTGGAGCGGGCCAAGCCGGACGCGCTCGTCATGCATCCCGGCCCGATGAACCGGGGCGTGGAGATCGTCAGTGCGCTGGCCGACGACACCGCGCGCTCGGCCATCACCGAGCAGGTGGAAATGGGCGTCGCCGTGCGCATGGCCTGTCTGGACGTGCTCACCCGCAAGGCGAGAGGAGTGCCGGGATGGGCCTGACCGCGATCGTCAATGGCCGCCTGTGCGATCCGGCGGCGGAGCAACTCACCGCCGGCACGCTGCTGGTGGCGGGCGACACCATCTCGGCCATGGGCGCGGTGGACGTGCCGCCGGGCGCCGAAGTGATCGACGCGCGCGGCATGATCGTAGCGCCCGGCATCATCGATGTGGGCGTGTTCAAGACCGACAAGCCGGCCTTCCATTTCGCCGGCATCACCCGCGCGGCGCTGATGCCGGATCAATCGCCGGTGCTGGACGATGCCGGCCTCGTTCAGCATGCCGCGCGCGCGGGCAAGCCGGATTTCTGGGTACATCCGCTCGGCGCCGCCACACGCGGGCTCGCCGGCACCGAACTGGCCGAGATGGCGATGATGCAGGCGGCCGGTGCGCGCGCCATCGCCACCGGACGCCAGTGGATCGCTGATTCGGGCGTGATGCTGCGGGTGCTGCGCTATGCCGCCGCGCTTGACCTCACGCTCGTCACTCATGCCGAGGATGGCGGCCTTACGCATCATGCCGTGGCGACGGACGGCGAGACGGCGACGCGGCTGGGCCTGCCGAGCGCGCCGGCTTGCGCGGAAGCCATTGCCATTGCCCGCGACATTGCGCTCGCGCGCGCGGCCGGAGCGCGGCTGCACATTCGCCTCGTCACCACCAAGGCCGGCTTTGATCTGGTGCGTGCGGCCAAGGCCGAGGGCCTCCCCGTCACCTGCGGGACGAGCCCCGCCTATCTCTTCCTCAACGATGCGGCCGTGAGCGACTTCCGCACGTTCGCCCGCCTCTCACCGCCGCTGCGCAGCGAAGACGACCGGCAGGCCGCGCTCGCCGCCATTGCCGATGGCACGGTGGATATTCTCTGCTCAGGCCATGATCCGCGCGGCCCGGAAGACAAGCGCCTGCCCTTCGAAGATGCCGCGCCCGGCATCGCGGGGGCCGAGACATTGCTGCCGCTGGCGCTCAATCTGGTACGCGACGGCCACCTCACCGAACCGCGCATGATGGCGCTGCTCGCCGCCAACCCGGCGCGGCTGCTGGGTCTGGACGCCGGCCGCCTGGAAGCGGGACGCCCCGCCGACATCATTCTCATCGATCCTGACGTGCCGTGGATCGTTGATTCAGGACGGATGGCCGCCGCCGCCGGCAACACGCCGTTCGACAAGCTGCCCGTACAGGGCCGCGCGCGCATGATTATGAAAGGCGGCGTCGTCCGCTAAAGGCGATCCGGGCGCATTATTCCGGTCGCCAACACCCGTGTTTCTACGAAAATAGGCCCGCGTGCGTATCCGGACGGCGTACCCACGCTGGACTCCTGCCTTCACAGGCGCACCGGCGTGCTCGGGTCAGCGCCTCAACGCGCGGGGTGACTGCGGCCGGCGGACAGCGCCACCGCCATCTGCATGCCCAGCTTCTGCGCCTCGGCGCGCGCCAGACGCGTGGTCTGTGTGTCGTCCAGCCGTACGAAGCAATCCTGCCCTTTGGTCTTGAGCGCCGCGCAGGCCGCCGCCGCCGCGCCGCGATCCTCAAAGCCGCGGATGGCGAGGCGATGGAAGGTCCGGCCGCCCAGCGTGAAGAGGCTGTAGATGCTGTTGAAATCGCGCAGCGTCTCGCGGCCGGCGCTGATGCGCTGCCATTTCTCGCGCGCCACCGCCAGGCTGTCGAAGGCGCCGAGCTGGACAACCCAATCGCTGGCCCGCGCGTCCGAGGCGGGCATACCGATGCCGGCCGTCCAGTGAGTCCGGTTGCTGGCGGGCACAGCCGAAGCCGCGACAGCGCCATGGGCGCGGAAGCTTTGACGGACGGCTGATTGTGTCGGCGCCGGGGCCGCCTCGGTGGCGGTTGTGACCGGTTCGAGCGGCGCCGGCTGCGCAAAAGCAGCCTGCATTGCGGCGGGCGTTACCGTTGGCGCGGGGGCTACAGCCGGCGCGGGTGGCGTGAACGCCGGCCGGATAGCCGGCGACGGGGCGGACGCGGCCGGCTCGGGCGCGGGAAGTCTGGCGAGCGCACTGGCAAGGGCGCCCGGGGCGAAGGCCGCACGCGGGGCTGGCGCAAGGGCCGCTGCCGGCGCCGGCAGCGGCGCGGCGACGGCCTGCTGCACGGCGGGCGCCAGCTCGGCTTGCGCAGCAGCGTGCACCGGCGGCGTGGGTACGGCGTGAGCATCGACCGGCGCAGCCTGCGCCACCTGCGTGCGCGCGTCCGCGATCAGATCGGCGACACCCGCGAGGCGTACGGGTGCATGGCTCGGTTCAGGCGCAGTGTCGAGGGCGAGTCGCACCGGCAGGCCGGCATCGTCGCCACGCGGTGCCACGCCGATCATGGCGACCACGCGCTCCGCCGGGCTGCCCTGCATGGCGGCCTGACTCCACTGACCAATACGCGTCTCGGCATCGCGCGCGGAGAGATCCTGCCCCGCGATTAGCCGGGCCTGCCCCCAGGCGCCCGCCATGGCCAGCGCATAGGCAAGGTTCTGTCGCGTCTTCACGCTGGCATCGGGCGCCTGCACCGCTTCGAGCAGTGCGCGCACGCCTTCGCGCGGATCGCCGGCCATGGCCATGGCGAGGCCATAGTCACCCGCCGGCAGGTTCGCGATGTGATCGGCCAGCAGTCGACGCGCCCTGTCGAGATCGCCCATCCCCGCATGGCTCAGCGCCAGGCTGACGATGGTACGCGGGTCGCGATTGCCCAGAGTGAGCGCATCGTTGAAGGCAGTGCGCGCGGAGAGATAGCGACCGTTCGCCAGATAGGCGCGGCCCAGCAGCGCGCGCGCGGCCGCATTGCGCGGCTCGGCTTCGACCAGCCGTTCGGCCAGCATCAGAGCGGGGCCCACATCCTTGTCGCCCAGCAGCCGTTCGATGCGGGACGCGAGCGTTTGCGGGTCGGCGGCGGCCGCGCGCGGCCGTTCAATGGCAGCGCCGCTACAGCCCACCATGGTGGAGCCGAGAATGGAGGCGGAAGCCATCATGATCGAAAAGGAGCGGTTCTTCATGGTCTGGTCCCCCGAAGAGTGGCGGTGCGCCCTAGCGCGGCGCGGTGCGCGCCTCCACCTGCCCGGCAAGATCCTCGACCTTGTCGTGGGCGGCGAGGAGCGAATCGAGCGCCTCGATGAGCAATTGCTGCGACGAGCGATTGAGAAGCGCGCTCAGCAGCCGCAACCGCAGGTGGCGCTCCGCATCGATGCGCAGCGTGAAGGCCGCCTTGCGTCCCGCCAGAGCAGCGAGCTGCGAGGGCTTGCGGCGAGCGGCACGACGCGGCGCCGCGGCCGGCTTGCGAACGGGCGCGGGCACTGCCGCCGGAGCTGGAGCGGCGACCGGCGCCGCCTGGGCAAGCCGCTCGGCCAACGTATCGAGATGGCGCGCCACCGGCGACTGGTCCGCCGGCTCGACTTGCGGCGCGGGCGCGGCAACGGGCGCGGGCCGCTGATGATCTTCGCCAATGTCGTTCCAGCCCAGATCATCCTGCGGCTGCACCGGAACATGAAGGTGGGAGAGCGGCTGGCGGCGCATTGCCGGGCGCGCGTCGCCACGGCGGGCGAGCAGGCTGGAGGTCAGCGAGGCGGCGGGGCGAATGTCGGCCATGTGTCCGTCCTCTGCTCTTAATTGACCACGCGCCGGCCGAAACCGCCGCCGGCGGCCTGACGCGGCGCGACGGTGGGGTGGCCGGGGGAGAAGACGGTGCGGCGGAAATTGCGCTCCAGCCGGTCCGCGATATAGCTCCAGAGCTGCTCGATCTCAGCGGCGGATTTGCCTTGCGGCTCCAGGTCCATCACTGTGCGCCCGTCGATCATGGAAACGGCATAATCGGTGCGCTGATGGATCGTGACCGGTGCCACCGTGCCATGCTGGGAAAGCGCGATGGCGGCCTCGGACGTGATGCGCGCGCGCGGCGTAGCGGCGTTCACCACGAAGATCAGCGGCTTGCCGGCCCGCTCGCACAGATCCACCGTGGCGCCCACGGCGCGCAGGTCGTGCGGGCTGGGCCGCGTGGGAACGACGATCAGCTCGGCCACGGAAATCACGCTCTGTATCGCCATGGTGATGGCGGGCGGCGTATCGATGACGGCGAGCTTGAAGCCCTGCTGGCGCAATTGCTCCAGGTCGGCGGCGAGCCGCGCGACGGTGGTCTGCGCGAAGGCGGGCAGATCCTCCTCGCGCTCATTCCACCAATCGGCGAGCGAGCCCTGCGGATCGATATCGATGAGGACCACGGGGCCATTGCCCGTCCGCTGTGCCTGGACGGCGAGATGGCCCGAGAGCGTGGTCTTGCCGGAACCGCCCTTTTGCGACGCGAGTGCCAAGATGCGCACGAAAATTCCCTTGTCGATAGTCCCGTGACACGGGAAAATCACATGGGCCGTCCTAAGATTTGGTTAAATGGCTGGTCATCGCGCGCGTTTTACAGCTGTGCGGGGCGACCGTAGAGCCTACTCTACCACCCATGCCTCGCGCGGAATGCCGAGCGCGTGCAACAGGGTCGAGAGGTCGCCCCGCTCGATGGCCGCCATGGCCGCCGCGCGGGTCTTGGGCTTGGCGTGATAGGCGACGCCCAGCCCCGACGCCTGGATCATGGGAATATCGTTGGCGCCATCGCCGATCGCCAGCGTCTGCGCGCGCGCGAGGCCCAGCGCCTGCGCATTCCCCAGCAGCTCGCGGCGCTTGCGCTCTGCGTCCACAATGGGCTGTCCTACCGTACCGGTCAGCTTGCCATCGGCAATGTCCAGCGTGTTGGCGATGGCCTCATCGAAGCCGATCTCCGCCGCGACCGGCTGGGCGAAGGGCACGAAGCCGCCGGAAACCAGAATAGTGCGCGCCCCCCGTGTCCGCAGCGTGCGCACAAGTGCCTTGGCGCCGGGCATAATGGTCACGCGCTCTTCCCGGCAGCGGTCGATGGTAGCGGCATCGAGGCCGCTCAGCAGTGCCACCCGGCCGGACAGCGCCTGGGCAAAATCCAGTTCGCCGCGCATCGCCCGCTCGGTGACGGCCGCGATCTCGGCCTTGAGGCCCGCATAATCGGCCAGCTCGTCGATGCACTCGACGGTAATCATGGTGGAATCCATGTCCGCCACGAACAACCGGCAGTCCCGATTGGCCGCTTCCATCACGAACAGGTCGGCGGGGAGCGCCAGAGCCTCAAGCGCCGCGCGCGCCGTCGCCCTCTCGCCGGCGAAAGGCAGGTCCGCTGCTTCCTCCGCGTCGATCCACTGGCTGGCCCCGACATTCAGCCCGGCGGCGGCGAGCGCATCGCGCGCGGCATCAACCACCCCCTGCCCAAGACCGTCATGCGCGACTAAGGTCGCCACCATGTCCCGTTCGACCGCCATGTCCGCCTGCGACTCCCTGCCTGAAATGCACGGCCAGGACCGGCCGCCGGTGGCGCTTATTGCCGGGCCAACCGCCGGCGGCAAGAGCGCAGTCGCCCTCGCCCTTGCCGAGCGGAGCGGCGCGCATATCATCAATGCCGATGCGAGCCAGGTCTATGCCGATCTCGCTCTCCTCACCGCCCGGCCGGACGAATCCGAGATGGCCCGGGCACCGCACCACCTGTTCGGCCATGTCGATGGCCTGGAAGCCTGCTCCGCCGCGCGCTGGGCCGAAGAGGCGCGCGCCGCCATCGCGGCCGCCCATGCCGCCGGGCGCCCTGCCATCCTGGTCGGCGGCACGGGGCTCTATCTCGATACGCTGCTGCACGGCATCGCGCCGGTGCCGGAGATCGACCCGGCGGTGCGCGCCGCCGTGCGCGCCCTTCCGGTGGCACAGGCCCACGCCGCCCTCCAGCATGAGGATCCGCAGGCCGCCGCCCGGCTCAACCCCGGCGATACGGCGCGGGTCGCGCGCGCGCTGGAAGTCGTGCGCTCCACCGGCCACCCGCTCAGCCATTGGCAACAACGGCGCGCCGGAGGAATTGCCGGCACGCTGCCGGTCCGCGCCGCCGTGGTGCTGCGTCCGCGCGAGGAACTGGCCGCACGGGCGGACACGCGTCTTGCCGCCATGCTCAGGGGTGGCGCCGTGGAGGAAGTCGCCGCGCTGCTGGCCCGCAACCTTCCCGCCGACCGCCCGGTGCTGCGCGCGCTGGGTGTCCGCGAGATCGCGGCCTTGCTCGCCGGCGAGATCGATCACGCGGCAACCCACGCCCGCATCCTCAAGGCGACGCTGGCCTATCAGAAACGCCAGCTCACCTGGGCGCGCGGCCGACAGGCGGGCTGGACAGTGCTGACGCCGGATGCCGCGCACCCGCTTGCGCTGGAGGCGTTGGCGGTTCTGCCCGTACCCTAAAGGTCCGTCGCGCTCCCGTCCCTATATGGAACACTCCCTTGCAAACGGCCCTCATTCCGGGCCGTTCGCGCATGGTTGAAAAGCTGTTAATGGGCCTGTGAAGATTCGCCCTGTTCCATGAACGGCGGCGGTCCGGGGTGACATTTATCGGGGGATCATCACATGCTTCGTCGCATTGCTCTTGCTGCCGGCCTGACCTGTCTTGGCGCTCTGCCGGCGCATGCCGCCGGAGATGCAGCCGCCGGCATGACGGCTCTGAGCACATACAATCTCATCGTGCTCGGCGACTGGGAAATGGACTCCGACGTGGAAGGCCGCGCCATCGCCACGGGCAATGCCGGCAACAGCAGCGGCAAGGGCTTCACGATCGGCAGCGGCCGGAGCGCGCAGGGCGCCCTCCCCTCCACTGGCCCCACGCTCGTGGTCGGCGGCGATCTCAACATCGTCAATGTCAACGTAAACAATGGCCCCAATGGCAGCAGCGGCACGGTCGCCGCGGGATCGAGCGTGCTCGTGCGCGGCAATGTCGTCGGCAACATGAACCTCAACGGCGAACCGCGTTCGCTGGCCGTCGGCGGCAATTTCAACGGCAACGCCAACAATCTCTTCAGTGGCCTGGTCGGCGGCAATCTGCTCGGTGGAAACATGGGCACGGCCGGCGGCGGCTCTATCAAGCTGGGCGGCACCGTGGTGAGCGGCAACGCGAATGGCAACGTGCAGACCGGGGTCGGCGCCTCCGTGCGGGCCGGTGTCGAAAGCCAGGTGGACAGCCTCACCGCCGGTCTCTCGGACAATCTGCACGCGCTCTCCAGCACGCTCGCCGACTTCACGCTGGCCAGCAATCCCAGCTTTCTCTCGGCCTCAGGCGGTGGCCAGACGCTGGTGCTGAATGCCGTCACCGGCAGCAACGGCTTTGCGCTGTTCAACCTCTCAGCCAGCGATTTCGCGGGCTATACGTCTATTGCTTATAATTTCGAGCCCGATATGGGGCCGGTGATCGTCAATTTCACCGGCGATCTCAATTTCGCGCTCAACTTCGTGAGCCCTTCGGGCACCGATCCATTCTCGGCCGTGAACCAGTCGATCCTGTGGAACTTCACGGATGCGACCAATCTGGTCTTCAACACGGAATTCTTCGGCTCGGTCCTCGCGACGAATGCTGAGGTGACGAACCGCAATTCCATCAATGGTTCGCTGGTGGCCGCCTCGTTCAAGCAAGCCGGGGAAGTGCACCTTGGCACCTTCCGGCCGTTCGACCTGCCGCCCCCTGCGGTTCCCGAGCCGACGAGCTGGGCGCTGATGATCCTGGGCTTCGGGCTGGCAGGCGGCGCGCTACGCCGCCACCAGTCCGTGCGCATCCGCTTCGCCTGAGTGCCCGAACACATCTGTCGCGCCTCTCAGTGTGGCGGGCGACAGCACAGCTGGGGACGCAATCCGCACTCCCCACTTCCTTTCGCCATACTCCTGCGCGGGCCGGAGCGAAAGCGTCTGATCGTCCAGATAACGTATCGGAATCACTTGCGCAGAGACGGGAGTGCTTGAAGGCAAGCGGGAGATTTATTGGGTCCTGGGCGCCTGCCTACGCAGGAGCCGGAATGTAGCGTGACATGTCAGCAGCAGAGGCACGATCGGCTTTGGCGAAAGATCCGCCGAAGGGATCCGGCAAGGCCCGGCAGCCCGCACCCGTAACCCGCACCCGCCCAGCTCCAACCAACCATCACTGGCCCATTCGTCGAAGCCTCCCGGCGCCGCATTCTGTCATCGCTACGCCAATCATCTCCACTGGCGCCGTTCATATACGAAAAAGGGCCCCGTCGCGGAGCCCTTGATCTTGTTTCCCGTAAGGCGCGCGCGGAATATCCCGCGCAGCGCACTCAACCCTTCTTGAGGGTAAGACCGCCGAAGCGCTTGTTGAAGCGCGCAACCTGGCCGCCGCTGTCGAGCAGGCGCTGGTTGCCGCCCGTCCAGGCCGGGTGCGAGCTGGGATCGATGTCGAGCGCCAGCGTGTCGCCTTCCTTGCCCCAGGTCGAGCGGGTCCGGAAGCTCGAACCATCGGTCAACTGGACGGTGATGAAATGATAGTCGGGATGTACGTCTTTTTTCATGATGTCGCTCCAAAAATGGCCGGTTTCCGACCGGCCGGGGCGGTTGGGAAAGCGCGCCATTAGCGGGAGCCGCGCAGGAAAGCAAGATGCTTACCCCCTGCGCTGCAACGACCCGAAGCCTGACGGCAGCACCGCGCCCCGCCTCACGACTACACCGGCCCGAGGCAGGCGGGTTTCAGTCCTTGGGCGGGTCGGCGATCATGGCAACGCACTGGGCTTCCGCGCAGAGCTTGCCGTCGACCATGGCCTTGCCGGAGAATTTGCATACGGCGCCGCGCAACTGCGTGAATTCCACATGCAGATCGAGCAGACAACCGGGTTCCACCGGCGCGCGGAACTTGGCGCCTTCGATACCCATGAAATAGACGAGCTTGCCGCTCCCGGCGAGGCCCAGCGATTCCACCGCCAGCACGCCCGCCGTCTGGGCCAGGGCTTCGACGATGAGCACGCCCGGCATGATCGGGCGCCCCGGGAAATGCCCTTGGAAGAAGGACTCGTTGATCGACACGGCCTTGACCGCGTGGATCGAGGTCTTGGGGACCATCGAGACCACACGGTCGACCAGCAGCATGGGATAGCGATGAGGCAGTGCCGCCATCACCCGGCGCACGTCGAGCGGCCCCAAGGAGCCGCCCTGCGCGTCTTCCGTTTCGCCGCTCATCGGCGCTTAACGGCCGGAGGGGCGATTGGCCGGCGCCGGAGTCGCCGGAGCGGGCGCCGCTGGGGCGGGCGCGGCGCCGGCTGCCGGCGCCTGCGCACCCTGCTGACCGCCCGGGCGCCAGCCCTGCGGCGGCACGATGCCGACCGTGGGCACCAGCGTATTGAGCTCTGTCACCAGCGCATTGGTCAGGTTGACGCTCGGCTGATACGCCTCGGCCGCACCTTCCTTGAGCAGCAGGTCGACATTGTTCTTGGTCATCACGTTCTTGAGGGCGTCCTCAAGCTTGGCCGCGATCTGCTCGATCACATAGGCGCGCGCGAGCTGAAGCGGCTGCTGGATCTGCTGAAGCTCGGCCTGGGCCTCCTGGGCGCGGCGCTGAAGCTCCTCATACTGCGTCTGAAGCTGCTGCTGCTGCTGCGCGGTAGGCTTCTCACCGGCGGCCTTGGCGGCAGCTTCCAGCGCATCCTGCTTCTGCTTCAGCTCGGCCTGGAGCGCGGCCTGCCGGCTGTTGAAGTTGTCGACATTGGTCTTGTAGGTCGTCTGCATCTGCTGCGTGGCGGTCTGCGCGGCGGCGGACTGGCCGATGGCCGCGTCGACATTAACCACGGCGATACCGAGTTTGGATTGAGCGGCGGCCGGCGCGGCCATGCCCGCCAGCGCGAGGGGAGCCGTCGCCAGCGCGACGGAAACCAGAAGTGCGTTTTTCATCAGAATTGGGTTCCTACGTTGAAGGTTACAACTTTGGTGTCGTCGCCCGGCACGCTCACCAGCGTCTTGGCCACGTCGATACGGAACGGACCGAAGGGCGAGTTCCAGTTCACGCCGAAGCCTACGGACACGCGGGGCTTGGGCGAATCGCCGACATAGAATTCCTTGAAGCCCTGCCGGGAAAGGCCGATCTCGTTGGTGCCAGTGGGGCACGGCATGTCGAGCGTCTGCGTGACCGTGCCGGTCGAGCCGTCGGTGCCGTCCGGCGCCTGGCACTGGCGATAGGTGAAGATCTTGTCGATGAGGCCGCCATTGGCATAGGTTGGCGCGCGCAGGCCGAAGACAGCGCCGGCGTCGACGAAGATGCTGGGACGCAGACCCATGTCGCGCGCGCCGGCGCCCAGCGGGATTTCCAACTCGGCGCGGGCCAGATACATCGCCCGCCCACCGAGCGCATCGTCGGACCAGTAGTCGCGGTTCTCGTTGATACCGGTGATGTTGCCGCTGTCGTCAGTCAGATAGGGCTTGCGCAGGATGCGCGGACCCACGCCGCGAATGTCGAAACCTCGGATCTGCGGCTCACCCAGGAAGAAACGGTCAACCAGGCGGACCGCATCGGCGCTGGCGCTGGGCGCCTTCTGGAAGGAGTGGATATAGCTCGCCTGTCCGCTGACCGAGAAGACGAAACCACTGCCCAATGACCAGTATTTGTCCGCCTGCACCTGCGTGCGCACATAGCTCACGTTGCCGCCCAGCCCCGCGAAATCCTGCGTGAGCGAGAGGCCGTAGCCGCGCGTCGGACGGATGCGGTTGTCGTGCGCGTCATAGACGAGCGAATAAGTGACGGTGGACGTGGTGCGCCGGCCAAGCGCATCGCACAGATAGCGGCCAGCCTGGAGCGGATCGCAGACATCGTCGTCGCTGTCGCCGCGAATGCCGTTGCCGTTGCTGTCCGTATAATAAGTGAAGCGGTCCAGCGTCACATTGTCGAAGGACAGGCCATAACGCAGACCGAGCGAGAGATATTCGGTGATCGGGATGCCGGCGCGAAGCTGGAAGCCGGTCTGCACCTGGCTGTAGGTCGTGTTGCGGCTATCCGTGGAATAATAGTTGAAGCTGTTAAGATCGCGCCGGAAGACGTCGAAACCGACTGCCATGTTGCGATCGAGGAAATAAGGCTCGGTAAAGCCGGCCTGGATCGATTTGGAATAGCTGGAATAGTCAACCGAAGTGCGCAGCTCCTGGCCCATACCGCGGAAATTGCGCTGCGTGACCGAGGCCGACAGGATGAAGCGCTCGAGGCTTGAGAAACCGGCCGAGAGCGAAAGCTCGCCCGTGGACTTCTCTTCCACATTGGTTTCCAGCACGATGCGGTCGTCCGCCGAGCCGGGCTTCTGCTCCACTTCGAGCCGCTCCTGGAAGAAGCCGAGCGAATTGATGCGGTCCTGCGAGCGGCGAACCTGGAAGGTGTTGAAGGCGTCGCCTTCCTGCAGGCGGAACTCGCGGCGAACCACCTTGTCCTGCGTCAGCGTGTTGCCGTTGATGTCGATCCGCTCGACATAGACGCGCGGCGCATTGGCGATCTGGAAGGTGATCGACATGGTGCGCGCTTCTTTGTCGGCGTCGAAATCCGGTTGCACGTCCGCGAAGGCATAACCGAACAGGCCGGCGGTCTGATTAAGCTGCTCGACCGTGTCTTCCACGGCCTTGGCATTATACCAGTCGCCCTTGCGCAGGCGCAGCGAGCGCGTCAGCCCTTCGGAACTGAGGTCACGCAGGTCGCTCTTTACGGACACGTCGCCGAATTTGTAGCGCTCGCCCTCTTCCACCACGTAAGTGATGATGAAGTCCTGCTTGTTGCTGGTCAGCTCGGCGACGGCGGAGACCACGCGGAAATCCGCATAGCCCTCGGTCAGATAGAACTGGCGCAGCTTCTGCTGGTCATAGGCCAGACGATCAGGATCGTAGCTGGTGCCCGAGGAGAAAAGACGGAACCAGCGCTTCTGCTTCGTCGCCATCTCGCTGCGCAGTTGCGCGTCGGAGAACACCTCGTTGCCGATGATATTGACCTGGCGGACCTTGGACTTGGGCCCCTCGCTGATCTCGTAGACGATATCGACGCGGTTCTGGTCCAGCTTCACCAACTTGGGATCGACCACGGCGGCGAAGCGGCCCTGGCGACGATATAGCTCGACGATGCGGGCCACGTCCGCGCGCACCTTGGAGCGCGTATAGATCTGGCGCGGTGCCATCTTGATCTCGGGCCGGATCTTGTCGTCCTTGAGGCGCTTGTTGCCCTCCAGCACGATCCGGTTGATGACCGGATTTTCCTGCACGACGATGGTCAGCGCGCCATCGCCGCTGTCACGAATCTCGACATTGGCGAAGAGTTCGCTCGCGTAGAGATCCTTGAGCGCCTCGTCGAGCGTCTCGCGCGTATAGCTGCTGCCGATGCGCAGCTTGGTGTAGGAGAGCACCGTATCCGCTTCGAGCCGCTGGGAGCCCTGCACCGTCATCGAGCGGATGACGCGGCTGGTGGCGGTGGCCGATGGCGCAGCGGCGGCTGGCGCGGGGGCGGGCGTCGCCGCGGGCGCGGGGGCCGCCGGCATCGCGTCTGCGGACTGGTCCTGGGCAGCGGCAGGCGTGGTCCACAGGCCTCCCAGCATCGTGCCGGCCAACAGCAGGGCAGTCAGGCGGGACGTGTCCCTCATCGTCTTTGTCTCAGTCAAACCCTGCATCCTCGCCACGTCATGGATGGCCCCGTTCGGCGCGCGCCGGCCAAGCCGCTCCCCTGCCCCAACCGCGTCAGCCAATCAAGCGGGAGAGGCCCCGCCAGAGCCCGAAAGAGCCCAAATCGTTGATTGTCACCAGCAGCATCAGGCCGAGCAGCAGCGCCAGGCCCGAACGGAAAGCGATTTCCTGAACGCGGGGACTGACCGGTCTGCGCTGAATGGCTTCGATCCCGTAGAAAAACAGATGCCCCCCGTCGAGCATCGGGATTGGCAAGAGGTTGATGAACCCCAAGTTAATCGAAACGAGCGCAATGAACGAGATCAGCGCCGCCGGACCCAAAGCCGCCTGTTCGCCCGAAAACTGCGCCATCTTGAGCGGGCCGCCCATCTCGTCGAGCGGCCGCCGGCCGGTCACGATGTCGACAAGGCCGCTCGCCATTAGGCCGACAAGCTGGCCCGTGCGCTGCACACCGATGAGCGGCGCTTCCAGCAGGCCGACGGGCCGAACCACCGGCGCGGCAGACTGAACGCCGATTTGCGGGAAGCGATATTCATTGCCGAATCGGTCCGTCTCGACGCGCGCGCCAAGCACCAGTGGCACGGAAAGGCGCTCGTCACCGCGCACGACGACCAGCTCGACCTCGTCGCCCGGCACATGCTCCTGCACCGCGCGGAAAAGCTGCTCGTAATCCTCGACGGCCGCGCCATTCATGCCTGCGACCCGATCGCCCGCGCGCAGCCCGGCCGCCTCGGCCGCGCTTCCCGGCACCACCGCGTTGACCGTGGCGGGCGTCACATTGACGCCATAGGCATAAGCGAAGCCGCCCAGGATCAGCGCCGCGAACAGCAGGTTCACCAGCGGGCCCGCCAGCACGATCAGCGCCCGCTGCCCGACCGGTTTGGCATGGAAGCAGCGCGCGCGCTCCTGCGGCGAGAGCTGCATCCATTTGGGGTCTGGCTCGCTCGCCACGCTCATGTCGCCTGCGAACTTCACATAGCCGCCGAGCGGCAGCGCGCCCACGCGCCAGCGGGTGCCGCGCTTGTCCGTCCAGTGCGCGATCTCCGGACCGAAGCCGATGGAGAAGGTCTCGGCATGCACGCCGAACCAGCGGCCGACCCAATAGTGGCCCAGCTCATGCACGAAGACGAGCGGCCCGATAACGAGCAGAAACGCCAGAACGGTAAAGCCGAAACCTGGCATCAGACACGCACTCCTTCCGCAAACTGCGCCGCCTGCGCCCGCGCGGCGGCATCAGCGGCCATCACATCGTCGAGGGCGCGGAGGGGCGCGATATTGCTGCGCTCCAGCACCGCTTCCACGATGGCGGCAATATCAAGAAAACCCACGCGCCCGTCCAGGAAAGCGGCCACTGCCACCTCATTGGCGGCGTTCAGAATGGCCGGCGCCGCGCCGCCCTGCTCAATGGCCTCGCGCGCAAGACGAATGGCAGGAAAGCGCACCTCGTCTGGCACCTCGAAATCCAGCCGGCCGACGGTGGCGAGGTCGAGCGGCTTGCACGGCGTCGCCATGCGGTCCGGCCAGGCCAGCGTGTTGGCAATGGGAATGCGCATGTCCGGGCTGCCGAGCTGCGCCAGCGTGGAGCAATCGACGAACTCGACCATGGAGTGGATGACCGATTGCGGATGGACGAGAATACCCAACCGTTCCAGACCGACCTCAAAGAGATGATAGGCCTCGATATATTCGAGCCCCTTGTTCATCATCGTTGCGCTATCGATGCTGATCTTGCGACCCATCGACCAGTTGGGGTGGCGCAGCGCCTGCTCGGGCGTGACGGCGCGCATCGCCTCCAGCGGCAGCGCACGAAACGGGCCGCCGCTCGCGGTGAGCGTGATCCGCCGCACGCGCTCGGTCGAGGCCCCCGCGAGGCACTGGAAGATGGCGTTATGCTCGCTGTCCACGGGGAGCAGTGTAGCACCGCTTTCCTGAACGGCGGCCATCATCACGTCGCCCGCCGCCACCAGCGACTCCTTGTTGGCAAGCGCCACCGTGCGTCCCTGCCGCACCGCCGCCAGCGTCGGCGCGAGACCGGCGAGACCGACGATGGCAGCCATGGTCCAGTCCGCGCCCATCTGCGCCGCCTCGACGAGTGCGTCCGTACCCGCCGCCGCTTCGACATCCGTGCCGGCCAGCGCCGCCTTGAGGTCGCCATAACAGCGTTCGTCCGCGACCACAGCGAGCCGGGCCCGGTGCGCGATCGCGGCGCGCGCCAGCTTCTCGACATCGCAGCCCGCCGTCAGAGCCAGCACCTCATACGCCTCGTGATCGCGGCCAATGAGATCCAGCGTCGAGCAGCCGATGGAGCCAGTCGCCCCGAAAATGGAGAGGGTGCGAGGCGCGCTCACGGCATCAGCCCCATGTTGCGGAAGACGAGGAAGGCCGCGATGCAGACGGGGAGCAGGCCGTCCACCCGATCGAACATGCCGCCATGGCCCGGAATGAGCGTGCCGCTGTCCTTGACGCCGGCGCGCCGCTTCATCCAGCTCTCGAAGAAGTCGCCAGCCTGCGCCACGACCGCCAGGCTCGCGCCAAGCGCGGCAAGGCGCAGCGGATCGGCCGGCAGCGCGCCGCCCACGCCGAAATGCACGGCCAGATTGAGCAGCAGCGCCGCACCGGCCATCCCGCCAAACAGGCCCGCCCAGGTCTTGGACGGGCTGATCGCGGGCGCGATCTTGGGGCCGCCGATCAGCCGACCGGCGAAATAAGCGCCGACATCGGTACCGATCACCGCCGCCAGCAACGGCACGAACAGCCCCGCCATGGTCAGCAGCAGCGCCGCGCCGCAGGCAATGGCGACATAGACGCCGCCCACGCCCATCCACACACTCTTGGCGAGATTGTCGTCCGGGAAACGCACCACCAGCCCGCGCCATTCCAGCACCACCAGGAAGGCCACGAGCGCGAGGAAGAACTGAAGCACCACGCCGTCCATCCACAGCGCCGTGCCGGCAATGGCCAGCATCACCACCGCCGAGGCAGTGCGCACGGCAAGATCCGACTTGCGCGCCGCGCCCGCCATTTCAGCGCCCCCCATAGCGACGCTCGCGCTGGCCGAAGCTCTCCAGCGCGGCGGCAAAGGCCGCCTCGTCGAAGTCCGGCCACAGCGTGTCGGTGAAATAGAGTTCCGCATAGGCGGCCTGCCACAGCAGAAAGTTGGAGAGGCGCTGCTCGCCGGAGGTGCGGATCAGAAGGTCCAGCGGAGGCAGGTCGGCCGTGTCCAGCTCTGCCTCGATGCGGGCCGGGGTGATATCGGCCGGGTCGAGCGTGCCGGCGCGCACGGCCTCGCCCAGCCGGCGCATGACGCGCGTCAATTCATCCTGCGAGCCGTAATTGAGCGCGACGGCGAGCGTGCCGCCCGCGTTGTGTGCCGTGCGCTTCACGGCTTCGTCCACCATGGCCGCCGCTTCCGGCTCGAAAGCGCGATGGTCGCCGATGATCCGCAGGCGAATGCCGGCCGCATCGATCTCGTCGATCTCCGAGCGGATGAACTGCTTCATCAGCCTGGTAAGATCGGAAATCTCCTCGTCCGGCCGCTTCCAGTTCTCCGAGGAGAAGGCATAGAGCGTCACGCAGTCCACGCCATGGCGGCGTGCGGCGCGCAGCGTGCGCCGCACGGCCTCGGCGCCGGCACGGTGCCCCGCCACCCGCGGCAGGCCGCGCCGTTTGGCCCAACGGCCATTGCCGTCCATGATGATGGCGACGTGGCGCGGGGTATCCCCCTCGCCGCTGGCCTGCGCCACCGGCCGGTCCGCAAGCTTGCGCGATGCCCTGGAGCGCGGAAAGATCATAGCGTGGCCGCTCTTCCCGGTCTCCGGCGAGCGGTCAGTTTATTTGCCAAGGATTTCCTTTTCCTTGGCCAGCGCAGCGGCATCGATCTCGGCGATGGTATCGTCGGTGATCTTCTGCACCTCGGCTTCCTTGCGCTTGCGCTCGTCCTCGCCGAACTCGCCCTTCTTCTCGTCCGCCTTGAGATTGTCCATGCCGTCGCGGCGCACATTGCGCGCGGCCACGCGGGCCTTCTCGGCATATTGCCCGGCGAGCTTCGCCAGCTCCTTGCGGCGCTCCTCAGTCAGGTCCGGGATCGGCAGGCGGATATTCTGCCCGTCAACGATGGGATTGAGGCCGAGACCGGCCGAACGGATCGCCTTGTCGACCGGGCCGACATTGGAGCGGTCCCAAACCTGCACCGAGAGCAGGCGCGGCTCGGGCGTCGAGACGGTCGCGAGCTGGTTGAGCGGCATGTGCGCACCATAGACCTCCACCGTCACCGGATCGAGCAGCGCCGTGTTGGCGCGCCCCGTGCGCAGGCCCGAGAGATCATGCTTCAGCGCCTCCACCGCGCCCGCCATGCGTCGCTCCAGATCCGCCTTGTCATACCGTGCCATCTTGTCTCTCCAATGCTTGCGTCGCGCTCACGCGCCGTCGTCCACGCGGGTCGAAACCCCCTCGCCCCGCAGGACTTTGGCGAGATTGCCCTGTTCACGAATGTTGAACACGATGATGGGGATATGGTTGTCCCGGCAGAGCGCCACGGCGCTCGCGTCCATCACCTTGAGATTATGCGTGAGCACATCGCCGTAACTCACGCGTTCGAACCGTTTTGCATCCGCCACCAGCTTGGGATCGGCATCATAAACGCCGTCCACGCTCGTGCCCTTGTACAGCGCGTTGCAGCCCATCTCGGCCGCGCGCAGCGCCGCGCCGCTGTCAGTCGTGAAGAAGGGATTGCCGGTGCCCGCGGCGAAGATCACCACCCGCCCCTTCTCCAGGTGGCGCGCCGCGCGCCGACGGATATAGGGCTCGCACACGGTCGCCATCGGAATGGCGGATTGCACGCGCGTTTCCACGCCGAGCTGCTCCAGCGCATTCTGCATCGCGAGCGCGTTCATGATCGTCGCCAGCATGCCCATATAGTCGCCGGTGGTGCGATCGAGCCCCTTGGCCGCCGCCGCCATGCCCCGAAAAATATTGCCCCCGCCGATGACGAGGCACAGCTCCAGCCCGGTATCCTTGGCGGCCTTCACTTCCTCGGCCATGCGCTGCACCGTCTGCGGATCGATGCCAAACTGCCCCGGCCCCATCAGAACTTCGCCGGAGAGCTTGAGCAGAATGCGCTTGTTGGCGGGAGACGACATGACGGCTTGGGAATCCGATGCTGGACAGGAATGGATATGGAAGCGGCGCGACCTTAGTTAGGCCGCGCCGCGATGCCAAGCGCCCAGTCGGCCCGGGCGCGCAACTTTATAGCAAACGAGTGATCAGGCGCCCTTGGCGGCCGCCGCAACCTCAGCCGCGAAGTCGCTCTCTTCCTTCTCGATGCCTTCGCCGAGCTGGAAGCGGACATAGTCCTTGAGCACGATGGTCGTGCCCGCATCCTTGGCGGCCTTGGCGATCACGTCGGCGACCGGGGTCTTGCCGTCGATGACGAAAGGCTGGGAAAGCAGCGCGTTTTCTTTGGCGAACTTGGCGACCGCGCCGTCCACCATCTTGGCGATGATCTCGGCGGGCTTGCCGGAATCGGCCGCCTTCTCGGCTGCGATCTTGCGCTCGCGCTCCAGCACGTCCGCTGGAATGTCCTCGGCGCGCAGCGCGGCGGGGAAAGCGGCGGCAACATGCATGGCGATCTGCTTGCCAAGCGGCTGCAGAATCTCGGCCGAGGCCGGGCTCTCCAGCGCGACGAGCACGCCGATCTTGCCCAAGCCCGGTGCCACGGCGTTGTGCATATAATCGACAACCACGCCCTGATCGACCGCGACGACCGCCACGCGACGCAGCGTCTGATTCTCGCCGATGGTGGCAATGTTGCTCACCAGCGCCTCTTCGATCGTGCCGCCGGCCGGATGCGCGGCGCCCTTGAGCGCTTCAGCTTCGCCAATGCCGTTGGCGAGCGCAACCGCAGCCGCCGTCTGCACGAACGCCTGGAACTGCTCGTTCTTGGCGACGAAATCCGTCTCGCTGTTCACTTCGACAGCGACGCCGCGCGTCCCGTCCACCTTCACCGCAACCAGACCCTCGGCGGCGGTACGGCTGGACTTCTTGGCGGCAGCCGCCAGACCCTTGGCGCGCAGCCAGTCGACCGCGGCCTCGACATCGCCGTTGGTCTCGGCGAGCGCCTTCTTGCAATCCATCATGCCGGCACCCGAGCGCTCGCGCAGGTCCTTGACGGCGGCGGCGGTAATCTCTGCCATGATTTTGTTCCTTACGTCTTGCGGTTCATCTCATAAACGCGAACGGGCGCCCGGCCATGCTGGCCCAGCGCCCTGCCCGCTCAATATTGCGTGCGTTTGACGCGGAGCTCAGGCCTCGGAGGCCAGCGCTTCCTCGGCCGGCGGTTCGGCCATGGCGCCCAGATCGACCCCGGCGGCCTGCGCCGCACCCTGGTTGCCGCGCGTCGCAGCCTGCGCGATCGTCTCGCAATAGAGGCGGATGGCGCGGCTGGCGTCGTCATTGGCCGGGATCGGGAAAGCGATACCCTGCGGATCGACGTTCGAATCCAGAATGGCGACGACTGGAATACCGAGCGTATTGGCTTCCTTGATGGCCAGCTCTTCCTTGTTGGCGTCGATCACGAACATCACGTCCGGAATACCGCCCATGTCGCGGATGCCGCCCAGGCTCAGTTCCAGCTTGTCGCGCTCGCGCGTCATCTGGAGCACTTCCTTCTTGGTGAGGCCGTGCGTATCGCCCGAGAGCTTCTCTTCCAGTGTCTTGAGGCGTTTGATCGACTGGCTGATCGTCTTCCAGTTGGTGAGCATGCCGCCCAGCCAGCGATGATTGACGAAATGCTGGCCGGCCTTCCGCGCCGCCTCGGCGATCGGCTCCTGCGCCTGGCGCTTGGTGCCCACGAAAAGCACCTTGCCGCCGGCGGCGACGGTCGACGAAACGAAGTCCAGCGCACGCGCGAACAGCGGCACGGTTTGCGAGAGGTCGAGGATATGGATGCCGTTCCGCTCGCCGAAGATATACGGCTTCATGCGGGGGTTCCAGCGATGGGTCTGGTGGCCGAAGTGTGCGCCGGCCTCGATAAGCTGATGAAGCGTGACGACGGGTGCCGCCATGATCTTTACTCCTTCCGGTTGAACCTCTGGGGCCCCGTGACCGCGAAGCGGCACCGGTATGTGCGGGCCCCATGTGGGATAGGTGGGCGCCCTTAGGGGAAATCGACGGGATTGGCAAGTGCCGGCGGCACCGCGCGGCGGAGCGACGAAAAGCAATTGGAGCGGCGAGCGGGGGTGTGCCCACCCGACGGGCAATGTAGTCCAACCTCACGTCAGAAGCGCTTAGGCAGGGCAACCAGCCTGCGCTTGTACGAACAGCAGATGTGTGCGCGTCGGCACAAGGGTCAAATGCCTCTTGACGCCGAAACAAGATGAGAACAAATAAGGAACATCAACGGATGAACGCCGATTCGAACGATGCACGGCCGCCATCCCGAAAGAAGGGGTTTTCCCATGCTTTTCTATGCGGCTGGCTCGATCCTGTTCCTGTTCGGTCTCACGCTGGCGCTTGGCGTGATCGCTTTCAACGGCATGCAATATCGCCATCAGGCGCTCGCAGCCCTGCGCACGCTCCGTCTCGACAGCGCGTATGGCAACGTGCACGCCGAGGAGGCGGAGCGCGCGGCGGACGCGCTTAGGGCGCCTCCGGTCCGCCCTCTGGCGCTCGCTCATCCGGTTCTGCGGCCAGCGGCGTGAACCCGGCGCGGCGGCGCAGCTTCATGTAGCTGACAAGCCCCAGCGGGATGAACGCCAGATAGGCCAATGTGAGCGCCAGCAGGCTGATCCACGGCGCCACCATCAGCATCGCGGCAAAGAGACCCGCCGCCATGATCGCGAAGAGCCGCCAGCTCGGCGGCACGCGCAGACGCTTCCAGCCAAGGGTGGGCAGATTGGAGATCATGAGGAAGGCCGCGAACAGGGTCCAGGGCGCGACGAGGCGCCAGTCACGGAACAAATCGTTGCCCGTCACGAACCAGGCATAGAGCGGCAGCAGCGCCAGGCCCGCTCCGGCCGGTGCCGGCACGCCGGTGAGAAAGCCCGCGCGTTTACGGGGTTGGTCGATCTCGTCGAGATTGGCATTGAAGCGCGCCAGGCGCAGCGCACAACTGAGCGCCAGACCAAGGGCGGCGATCCACCCGAAGCGCGGCATCTCCTGAAGCGACCAGAGATAAAGCAGGATGGCCGGCGACACACCGAAGGCAATGGAATCGGAGAGAGAATCGAGTTCGGCGCCGAATCGGCTCTCGGCCCGCAGCAGCCGCGCGATACGTCCGTCGATGCCGTCCAGCACGCCCGCCACGATGATCGCACCGACCGCCATTTCCCAGAACCATGTCGCCGAACGCGCCGCCGCGTCCAGACCGGCCTGCTCGGGATCGTTGCCCACAATAGCGAAACGGATTGCGGTGAGACCGAAGCAAAGCGCCATGGCCGTGACCGCATTGGGCGCGACCTGGCGCAGCGAGATGCTGCGGCGCAGGCGGATCGCGCGAGGCCGCCGGTCAATCATGGGCCGCCGCCTCGCCCCTTGTCATTCCGCTCATCTCCAGTCCGTGCGCGACCGGTTCGTTCACGGTCCGGCCATTTACGGGCGCGCCAACAAGCCCTGCCCCCACCATCATGGCGCCTGCCCGCGTCCCGGCGCAGGCTTGGACGGCGTGTGCGCGTGGGCTGGTCACCCCAGCGGTCATTGCAGCACGCCCGTGGTCTGGGCGTCGTCGCCGAGCAACGCCAGCACTGTCTCGCCTGCCACCGTATGCGTGCCCAGCGCCACTTTGGGAGCCGTGCCCGCCGGCAGGTAGACGTCCACGCGGCTGCCGAAGCGAATGAGGCCGATGCGCTGGCCCGCCGCGACGATGTCGCCGCGCTTCACGAAGGGCACGATCCGCCGCGCCACCAGGCCGGCAATCTGCGTGAAGCCGATCCGCACGCCGTCGCCGCGCTCAATGAGGATGTGCTGACGCTCATTGTCCTCGCTCGCCTTGTCGAGGTCGGCATTGATAAATTTGCCGTGGATATAGCTCACATCTTTGATCGCCCCGCCAATGGGCGCGCGGTTGATGTGCACGTCGAACACGCTCATGAAGATGGAAATGCGCGTCATCGGTGCATCGCCCAGCGCGTCCGGCCCGGCCATTTCGGGCGGCGGCGGCACGGTCTGGATCAGTGTAACGAGTCCGTCGGCCGGCGCGATGATCGCCCGCTCGTCCTGCGGCACGGCACGCACCGGATCACGGAAAAAGGCGAACACCCAGATGGTCACGCCCGCCATCAGCCAGGCCAGTGTTGGCCAGTGCAGCAGCGCAAGCACCACTGTGATGGCCGCCGCGATCGCGCCGAATTTCTGCCCTTCCGGATGAATGGAAGGAAAATGCCACTTCACGGCGCCGCGCGCCGGGGTGCCCGGCTGGGGCCCGTTTGTCAGATTTGTCATGGCGTGCAATCTAGGGACGGAGCCGCGCGCGCACAATCGCCATCGTCGCCCCCGCTCGAAATCGTGCCGCCGACGAGGCCGCGCCACGCATCCCCCGGTTGATCGAGGGCGCTTTCGCCCCTAGGAGGCGGTGGAACAGGCCGCTCGCGGGCCCTCGCCCGGCCGGGCTCCACGCGAACAGGGAAAGACGAAAGAGCGCTCATGAGCAAGATCAAGGTGAAGAACCCGATCGTCGAGATCGACGGCGACGAAATGACCCGGATCATCTGGGAATGGATCCGCGAACGGCTGATCCGCCCCTATCTGGATGTGGACCTTCATTATTACGATCTCTCCGTGCAGGAGCGCGACCGCACCAACGACCAGATCACCATCGATTCTGCCAATGCCATCAAGAAATATGGCGTGGGCGTGAAGTGCGCGACGATCACGCCGGACAAGGGCCGCGTCGAGGAGTTCAACCTCAAGGAGATGTGGAAGTCGCCTAACGGCACGATCCGCAACATCCTGGGCGGCACCATTTTCCGCGAGCCGATCGTCATCAAGAATGTGCCGCGCCTCATCCCCGGCTGGACGGACCCGATCGTCGTGGGCCGCCATGCCTTCGGCGACCAGTATCGCGCCACCGACTTCCTCGTGCCCGGCCCCGGCAAGCTGCGCCTCGTCTGGGAAGGCGACAATGGCGAGACGATCGACCGCGAGGTTTATCAGTTCCAGTCCTCGGGCGTCGCCATGTCGATGTACAATCTCGACGAGTCGATCCGCGATTTCGCCCGCGCCAGCATGAACTATGCGCTGGATCGCAAGTGGCCGCTCTATCTCTCCACCAAGAACACCATCATCAAGCAGTATGACGGCCGCTTCATGGACCTCTTTGCCGAGGTGTTCGCCACCGAGGGCTTCAAGGAGCGGTTCGCCGAAGCCGGCATTGAATATCAGCACCGCCTGATCGACGACATGGTCGCCTCCGCACTCAAGTGGAACGGCAAGTTCGTCTGGGCCTGCAAGAACTACGATGGCGACGTGCAGTCGGATCAGGTCGCGCAGGGTTTCGGCTCGCTGGGTCTCATGACTAGCGTGCTGATGACGCCGGACGGCAAGACCGTGGAAGCCGAGGCTGCGCATGGCACGGTGACGCGCCACTACCGCATGCACCAGCAGGGCAAGGCGACCTCTACCAACCCCATCGCCTCCATCTTCGCCTGGACCGGTGGCCTCAAGTTCCGCGGCAAGTTCGACGAGACGCCCGAGGTCACGCGCTTTGCCGAGACGCTCGAGCGGGTCTGCGTCAAGACGGTCGAGGACGGCCAGATGACCAAGGATCTTGCCATCCTGATCGGCCCCGATCAGAACTGGCTGACCACGGAGGCTTTCTTCGAGGCGATCCGCGTCAATCTCGAAGCCGCGATGAGCGACTGGAAGTAAGACCCTAGGCAAGGACACCACATTGGCGGCACGCCTCGCTCCTCCTCGCTGCGCCACCATGGCGCGCTCGCAAGGATGGGGAGCGTGTGTCGCCATGGTCGTTGACGGCGGCGAGGCCTTGCGCTCGCCGCCGTTCCATTTCTGGAGCATGCGGGCATGACCCCGCACGATCCCTTCAGCAGCCCGGCCTATAGCGACGCGCTGGTCATCCTGGGCGCCGCTGGGCTCATCATCCCGGCATTCGCGCGACTGCGCATCAGTCCGGTCATCGGGTTCATCCTCGTCGGCATGCTGGTCGGCCCCCATGGGCTGGGCCGGTTTGTGGGCGAAGTGCCGGCGCTCTACTATCTCACCATCACCGGCACAGACGCGGTCGAGACGCTCGCCGAATTCGGCATCGTCCTGCTTCTCTTCTCCATCGGCCTGGAGCTCTCTTTCAAGCGGCTGTGGAGCATGCGCGCGCACGTCTTCGGGCTGGGCGCGGCGGAACTGACGCTATGCGCGGGACTCATCGCGCTCATCTTCGTCGCCATCGGCAATAGCTGGGCGGCCGGCATCGGGCTGGGCCTTGCCCTCGCCCTCTCCTCCACCGCGCTGGTGCTGCCCATTGCCGGCACGCAATCGGCCGTTGGCCGCGCCGCCTTCGCCATGCTCCTCTTCGAGGATCTGGCGCTGGTGCCCATCGTCTTCGCGCTCGGTGCGATGGCGCCCAATGTGAGCGAGGAGGGCTGGACGAACCTCGCCACCGTCTTCGTTCAGGGCGCTATGACGATCACCGCCATGCTCGTCGCCGGCCGCGTGCTGCTGCCCAGCCTGTTCGCCCAGGCCGCCCGCGCCAAGAGCCCGGAGATTTTCCTGGCGGCAAGCCTGCTCATCGTCATGGTCTCCAGCATGCTGACGGCGCTGGTCGGCCTCTCGCCCATCGTCGGCGCGCTGGTGGCGGGCCTGCTCATCGCCGAGACGGAATATCGCGGCGAGGTCGAGAACATGACTGAGCCGTTCAAAGGTCTGGCGCTGGGTATTTTCCTGCTCACGGTGGGCATGGGCATCGATCCGCTCGCTATTGCCGATCAATGGGTCACGCTGCTGCTTGCGGTCACGGCCGTGCTGGTGGTGAAGACGGCCGTGCTTGGGCTGATGCTGCGCTTCGCCGGCGCCGGGCGCGGTGTCGCACTGGAAACAGGCATGCTGATGGCAAGCCCCTCCGAGACCACGCTGATCGTGCTCAGCACCGCCGTCGCCGCCAATCTCATCACGCCGGGCGCGGCGGGTTTCTGGCAGACGGTGACCGCGATCGGCCTCACCGTCACGCCGTTGCTCGCCCGCGCCGGCAACAGTATCGCCCGCCGGATCGAGCGCCGGTCGGAGGAAGAGAAGAACCCCGCACTCGAGACACCGGAAGGCGCGGTGATCCTTGGTTTTGGGCGGATCGGCCGCATCGTGGCGGACCTGCTCATCCAGCATGGGCAGCATTATGTCGCGCTGGACCATGATGTCGACTCCGTCGCCCAGGCCCGCCGCGATGGCTATACTGTGCGCTTCGGCGACATTGCCCGGTCTGCTACCCTGGACAGCCTGCGGCTCGGCCATGCCAAGGCGCTCATCATCACCATGGACGACCCCGTGCTCGCGGTGCGCATAACGCGGCGCGTGCGCGGCTGGGCGCCCCATCTCCCGATCATCGCGCGCGCGCGCGACACCGCCCATGCCGCCGAGCTCTACAGCGCCGGCGCCACCAACGCCGTGCCGGAGACGCTCGAAAGTTCGCTGCAACTGGCCGAATCCGCGCTCATCGATCTGGGGCTGGCCATGGGACCGATCATTGCCTCGGTCCACCAGACGCGCGAAGATCTGCGCAACACCATCAAGGCCGCCGCTCGTATGGACACCCTCCCCCGCCTGCGTCGTCACCGCATCGACGAGGCCGGCGCGGCGGAGTGACCCGCGTGAACGGATGCGTCGGATCGGAGGATCGGCAAATAGCGGATAACGAAAGCGGAGAAAGGCCTGCAATTACGGCCCGCAACAGCTTGATGTCCGAACGAAATCAGCAATTGCCTCACTGATGGGCTCCTGCCTACGCAGGAGCGCAGGCTATGTGGAAAAAGCGAGCCATTGCCTTGAACCAGGTCGCCCCGAGCACGCTGGCCGTGAGGACGACCAACGGACTTTACCCTCATCGAAAAGACCATCCAGGCGATCGCGGCCGTCGTTCGGAAACGAAAAACAGGGCCGTAAAACCGTCACCGGCGGCTCAGGCGCAGCCTGCGCGCCACGCACACCGCGCCACACTCCATCCTCCGGATCAGCGCGGCCGGTTTTCCGTGCCCAGGCCGGCCGTGATGAACAGCGCCCGGGCCTCCCCTTCGACGTCCGCGGTATGCCAGACGCCTGGCGGGTTGATGGCATAGTCGCCAGCTTCGAGCCGCGTCGTGACGATGCTGCCGTCCGCCGTTTCCTGGTGCAGCGTCAACCGACCCGAAAGGCAGACGACCAGCTCGCCGCCGGCCGGATGGCGCTCCCAGCCCTGCCAATCCTCCGTGAACGTCCACTCGCTGACAAGACGCCCCTCGGCGCCATCTGCCTCGTGCCGCGCGGCATAATCCGCATACCAGCGCATGTCGGTAAAGCGCGGCTCGCTCGTCATCGCGCCGGCTCGGCCAAGATGCACCGGATGATCGCCAAGCCGCTTTACCGTCATAAGCCGCTCCTCTCATCGGCGGCATTGCGTGCCTTCGTGCCGCCAATGCCATTGCGGCGCAATCTTAGGATATGCCAACGGCGATGAAAATCGAAAGACTCGGGACCATCTCCGCGCCAACGCTCGCAAGAATGGAGAAGTCGCCTGGAGCACGCTCCCTCTCTCAAACATTGCGATCGAACAGAGCGCTTGAGCTCTGCCCTGACTTTTGTTCCCTGACATAAGCCACCAAACGATGGCGCCTCACCATCGACGATCGACCTCCGCAGACCTGAACCGCAACGAGCGCGGATGGATGACGAGCAAGAATGTGTAACAGCAGACAGATCGTTCCTGCCAAGCGCCGCCTGCCGGACGGCGACTCTGCGCCTCTTCCTCGCACGCAAGACAGCCGCGGCGCTTTTTGCGGACGCAATGGATGGCGTATCGAACGACCGTCGCATCTCAACATCGACCGAAGAGGAACCGCTCCGCGCGACTGCATGGCACATGCGGCGCAGTGTTGGCCCTGTCGACGACCAAGTTTTCGGGACAGTCGCACATCGTGGCGGCTGGTCCGGAACAACTGAGGCCCTCCGGCCAACTGTCGGGCGTCCAGCCCTCTTGCGCAGAATGGCTTGATCGCTCGCCGAGAGCCTGCGGCGGATCATGACGGGAGACGTGCCCCACGACGCGCTGGTCGTGCCAGTTCACGCCCGCATGGGCCTCATGTTGGCGGCGCACTCGCGGCCCGCGCTTCTGGGGCTATCTGCACGGATCCGCTCACGCACGATCTCAAGTCGGTGATGGCGTCCAAGACTGCGTCAGCCGCACACCTCTATCTTGAGGCTGAACGCGGGGCCGATCGTTTCTCGGGGAACGGCGCGGTTCAGCCCTCGATGGCCGCCTTGACCGCGTCCAGCGCCTTGGCCGCCGCTGCCGCGTCGGGGCCGCCGCCCTGCGCCATGTCGGGCCGGCCACCACCGCCCTTGCCGCCGAGCGCTTCCACGCCCACCCGGACCAGATCGACAGCGCTGAAGCGGCTGGTGAGGTCGTCCGTTACGCCCACCGCAATGGCCGCACGCCCGTCATTGGTCGCCACGATGGCGGCGATCCCGCTGGCGAGCTTCGCCTTGGCTTCGTCGACAAGGCTCCGCAGGCCCTTGGGATCGAGCCCGTCGAAGGACTGGCCAATGAACTTGTAGCCATTGACGATCTCCGGCGCCCCGCTCGCCTGCGCGCCCCCGCCGCTGCCACCGGAGGCGCCTGCCAGCGCCAGCGCACGCTTGGCTTCGGAGAGCTCCTTCTCCAGCTTGCGGCTCTGCTCGACCAGTGCCGCGACACGCCCCGGCGCCTCCTCCGGCGTGGTGCGCAGCGCTGCGGCGACCGAGCGCAGCTGCTCGTCGCGATGGATGAGCCACTGGCGCGCCGCTTCGCCGGTCAGCGCCTCGATGCGCCGCACGCCGCTGGAAACCGCGCTCTCGCTCACGATCTTGAAGAGCGCGATATCGCCCAGCGCACGCACATGCGTGCCGCCGCACAGCTCGACCGAATAGAAGGCGTTCTCGTCGGCCGTCGCGCGGCCCATGGAAAGCACGCGGACTTCCTCACCATATTTCTCGCCGAAGAGCGCCATGGCGCCGGCCGCAATGGCGTCCTCGGGCGACATGAGCCGCGTCGTCACCTCGGCATTCTCGCGGATATGCGCGTTCACGTCTGCTTCCACGGCGGCGATCTGCGCGGGCGTCAGCGCCTCGGGATGGGAGAAGTCGAAGCGCAGCCGGTCCTCGGCGACGAGACTGCCCTTCTGCGTCACATGCGCCCCCAGTTCGGCGCGCAGGGCCGCGTGCAACAGGTGCGTGGCGCTGTGATTGGCGCGGATGCGCGCGCGGCGGCCATGATCGACGGCCAGATGCACCTTGTCGCCCACGGCGATGCGGCCGCTCTCGATACGGGCATGATGGACATGGAGGCGACCGAGCGGTTTACTGGTCTCTTCCACCTGCGCCAGAAGACCGTCCGCCCCGCTAATGGTGCCGGCGTCGCCGGTCTGGCCGCCGCTCTCGCCATAAAAGGGCGTCTGGTTGGTGAGGATGGCGACGCTCTCGCCGGCTTCCGCTCGCTCCACGCGCGCGCCATCCTTGACCAGTGCAACGACCTGACCTTCGCCGGTCTCGCCCAGATAACCGATGAATTCGGTTGCGCCTTCGGATTCCGCGATGTCGAACCAGACTTCCTCGGAGGCCTTCTGCCCCGAGCCCTTCCAGGCCGCGCGGGCGGCCGCCTTCTGCGCGGCCATGGCGGCATCGAAGCCGGCGCGCTCGACGGCGCGGCCCTGCCCGCGCAGTGCGTCCTCGGTGAGGTCGTAGGGGAAGCCATAGGTATCGTAGAGCTTGAACGCCGTTTCGCCGGGCAGGGTCGCGCCGGCGGGCAGCGCGGCAACGGCCTCGTCGAGCAGCCGCAGGCCCTTGTCGAGCGTCTGGCGGAAGCGCGTTTCCTCACGCAGCAGCGTCTCCTCGATCAGGGGCCGTGCGCGCACCAGCTCGGGATAGGCCGCGCCCATCTCGCTCACCAGCGCGCCGACGAGCCGATGCATCAGCGGGTCCTGCGCGCCCAGCAGATGCGCGTGGCGCATGGCACGGCGCATGATCCGGCGCAGCACATAGCCGCGTCCTTCATTGGCGGGCAGCACGCCGTCCGCGATGAGGAAGCCGGATGAGCGCAGATGATCGGCAATGACGCGGTGGCTGGCCCGCGCCGCGCCCTCCGGCGCTACCTTGGTCAGCGCCACGGATTGGGCGATCAGGGCCTTGAAGGTGTCGGTATCGAAATTGTCGTGCACGCCCTGCATCACAGCGGCGATGCGTTCCAGGCCCATGCCGGTATCGATGCTGGGGCGCGGCAGGTCGAGGCGGCGGCCATCGGCCTGCTGGTCATACTGCATGAAGACCAGATTCCAGATCTCGACGAACCGGTCGCCGTCCTCGTCCGGCGATCCGGGGGGGCCACCGGGGATGTGGTCGCCATGGTCGTAGAAGATTTCAGAACAGGGGCCGCAGGGCCCGGTCTCGCCCATCGACCAGAAATTGTCGGACGTGGCGATGCGGATGATGCGGCTCTCCGGCAGGCCGGCAATCTTGCGCCAATAGCCGAACGCCTCGTCGTCGTCATGATAGACAGTAACGGTGAGCCGCGCCGGATCGATCCCCCAGTCGCGCGTGATGAGCGTCCAGGCGTGGTGGATCGCCTGTTCCTTGAAATAGTCACCGAAGGAGAAGTTGCCCAGCATCTCGAAGAAGGTGTGGTGCCGCGCGGTATAGCCCACATTGTCGAGATCATTGTGCTTGCCGCCGGCGCGCACACATTTCTGCGCGGAGGCTGCCGTCTTGTAGGGCCGCGTTTCCAGGCCGGTGAACACGTTCTTGAACGGCACCATGCCGGCGTTCACGAACATGAGCGTAGGATCATTGTTCGGCACGAGCGGCGCGGACGGCACCACTTCATGGCCCGTGGACGCGAAATAATCGAGGAAGGCGCGGCGGATGTCGTTCGTCGAAGTCATGCGCTGCGCTTACGGGAAGCCGACGCGAGCGACAAGCGGGGAGTCACCGCGCGCCGGGACAAGGCGGTGACAATGCATGGCCCATGGTGGTCGCTGGGATGTCGTGGCCGATGGAAACAAGAGCAGACTGCGCATGGCAGACCTGGCGGGAGCCGGTCCTTTACTGGAGCGTGTTGGAGCGGAGCGCGTTGGAACGGAGCGCGTTGGAACGGAGCGCCGTGTTGGAGCCTCGCCGCTCAGACAGCCCCTTCGCCGCCCCGCCTTATTGGAGCGTGCCCCAGCGCTGTCATGCCTGATCTTGCCTGCAACGCCTTCTTATGAGTGCCCCGGACGTCCGATCCCGTCGGGGTGTTGAGCGTGAAGAAAGGCGCCTCGACAAGCCCCCACGAACCGCTTTGCAGGAAGGAAGGAAGGACAGGCTTGGGAACTTGGCTTGAACAGAGAGTGACTCATGGCGAGGCGGCTTCGTCTCGCAACCGCTATGGCTGGCGTAGTGCATGGCCGAATAGAGCATGGCCGCGTAAAGCGAGCGCCGGCCTGCCGGCGCACATCCTGCTTCCCAGCCCCGGCCGCCCGGCAACGCCCTCCATTCTACTATGGCGGCGAGCGCGACCGGCCCGAGTCTTATCCCAGACCGCTCACGCCGCGCCTTGCCTCATTCCTCGCCGTCATCACTGTCGGGGCCGGTCATCATGCCTTCGGCCACCGCTTCCGTGCGGGCGCGAATGGTCCGTTCCAGCTTGGCCATCAGCTCGGGATTGTCCTTGAGGAACTGCTTGGCATTCTCGCGGCCCTGGCCGATGCGCACCGAATCGTAGGAGAACCAGGAACCCGATTTCTCGACCACGCCGGCCTTCACGCCCAGATCGAGAATTTCGCCGACCTTGGAAATGCCCTCGCCATACATGATGTCGAACTCGACCTGCTTGAACGGGGGCGCGACCTTATTCTTCACCACCTTCACGCGCGTCGCGTTGCCGACGATGTCGTCCCGATCCTTGATCTGGCCGGTACGGCGGATGTCGAGCCGGACGGACGCGTAGAATTTGAGAGCGTTGCCGCCCGTCGTCGTCTCCGGATTGCCGTACATGACGCCGATCTTCATGCGGAGCTGGTTGATGAAGATGACCATGCAGCGCGAGCGGCTGATCGAGCCGGTGAGCTTGCGCAGCGACTGCGACATGAGGCGTGCCTGGAGACCGACATGGCTGTCGCCCATCTCACCTTCGATTTCGGCACGCGGCACCAGCGCGGCCACCGAGTCGACCACCAGCACGTCGATGGCATTGGAGCGCACCAGCGTATCGGTGATCTCCAGCGCCTGCTCGCCAGTATCGGGCTGCGAGACGATCAGCTCATCGATATCCACGCCCAGCTTGCGCGCATAAACCGGATCGAGCGCATGCTCGGCATCGATGAAGGCCGCCGTGCCGCCCGCCTTCTGCGCCTCGGCGATGACATGCAGCGCCAGCGTGGTCTTGCCCGAGCTTTCCGGCCCATAAACCTCGATCACGCGGCCGCGCGGCAGACCGCCGACGCCGAGCGCGATATCGAGCCCGAGACTGCCGGTCGAGATCGCCTCGACCTGCATCGCCTCCTTGGATCCCAGCTTCATCGCCGATCCCTTGCCGAAGGCGCGATCGATCTGCGCCAGCGCCGCTTCCAATGCCTTTTGCCGTTCCATGGTCCCCGTCTTGTCACCGTCGATGAGCTTGAGGCTTGCCGTCATGATGCTGCTCCCCATGGATGTCAAACGCCCCGTGGCGTTCCTGTCATGAATGGCGATGTATCCTATTTGTTCCTTAAGAACAAGAAGAGAACAAACTTTTTGTAAAGCAGGCGGGCGAATAAAAGGACGCGCGCATTCGTATGAACCGGCAAGACCATTTGCACGAAGGAGCGAGACATGACCGACCCGATGGATAGTTCCCTGCGCGAGGCTCGTCTCCAAGGTCGGGCGGAGGGGCTGGCGACCGGCGCGTTGGCGATAGCCCTGCTCGCCTTCGTCAATCTGCTGGGCGCCGAGAAGGGGCTGCTGGCGCTGGTGCTGGGGCTCGTGGCGCTGCGAGGCGCAGGCGCAGGCGCCGGGCCAGCGCGCAGGCGAGCCCGGATTGCGGTCTGTCTCGGCGCGCTTCAGCTCGTCACCGTGGCGCTGGTCGTGCTGCTTTTCCGTGAGGAGATCGGCCAGCTCCTCGCCCTGCTCGCCAAGCTCGGCTGACGAGGTGGGATGAGCATGGACCGGGCCGCCTTCACGCAGGCGCTACGACCACTGCTCCCGCGCAGCGCCGGCTATGCCCGCGCGTTGCTGGGCGAGCGCAAGGATGCCGAGGATGCCGTGCAACAGGCGGCGCTACGAGCCTGGGCACAGCGCGCGCGCTACGATGTCACGCGGCCCTTCAAGTCCTGGTCTGCGCAACCAGTGCCTCGACATGCTGCGGCACCGCGCGCGCATGCCGGTCATGACGCCGGTCGAGCAGGCGACGCTCGCCACGGCGCCGGACGAGAGCGCACTGGATCGTGCCGTGCTCGCCGCCTCTCTCGCCCGCCTGCCGGACGCGCAGCGTGAAATCCTTTTGCTGCGCTATTTCGGCGAGCTGGATTATGCCGAACTGGCCACGCTGCTCGCCATTCCCAAGGGCACCGTCATGTCCCGTCTGCACCAGGCGCGAAAGGCGCTGGCAACCCTCATCGTGCCGGAGGAACCCCGACCATGACCCAGGATGAAGCCCTGTCCGCACTGCTCGACGGCGCACTCGCACCCGAAGAGGCAGCACGGCTGCGCGCGGCCATTGCCGCCGATCCTGCCCTGCGCGCAGACCATGCCGCCCTCGCGCACGTGGACGAGGCGCTCAGAACCATGGCGGATGAGATGGCCTTCCTGCCGCATGTCGCCCTGCCGCAGGCGCCTGCGCCTCTCTCTCCCGTCCTGTCGGCCGGCGGCGTTGCAGTGGGGCTGACCGGATTATTGGCCGTCCGCCTGCTGCCCAAGCTGCTCGACCTCCCGCTGGCTGGGCTCGCCGTGCAGGCATTGGCGGCGGGCGCGATTCTCATTGCCATCCTCACCCTGACTCGCGAGCATGGCGGCACAGGAAAGGAAGCCCGGACGTGAAGAGGGACAGCATTGCCATCGCGCTCCTGCTCATATTGGCAGCCGACGCCACCCCCGCGCAGACGCCTGCCCCCGCCCCCACCGCGTCCGCTATCGCGCCCGCGGACGATCCCGCCGGGGACTGGCGCGCCACTGTGCGCGTGAGCGGGACAGCGCTGCGCCTTGTGCTGCATCTGGGCGCGCGCGCCACCTATGACAGCCCCGACCAGGGGGCGCTCGGCCTCCCCGCCGCGATGACCGTGGAGAACGGACGCGTGACAGTGCTGTTGCGCGGCGCGGGCCAGTTCGAAGGCGCGCTCTCGGCCGATGGCACCACTTTGAGCGGCACGCTCACGCAGGGCGGCGCGGCCATCCCCGTCACGTTCGAGCGCGGCGTGTTCGCTCCCGCCCGGCGTCCACAGACACCCCGGCCGCCCTTCCCCTACACGGCGCACGAGGTCGCTTACGATAATCCCAATCAGCCTGGCGTGCGCCTTGCCGGCACGCTGACGACCCCGCCGGGAGCCGGTCCTTTCCCCGCCGTGCTGCTCATCACCGGATCAGGCACGCAAGACCGGGACGAGACTTTGTTCGAGCACAAGCCCTTCCTGGTGCTGGCCGATGCCCTCACCCGGCGCGGCGTGGCGGTGCTACGCGTCGACGATCGCGGCATCGGCGGATCGCGGGGCGGCCTGCCGGGCGCCACGACGGCCGACTTCGCCTCGGATGTGGAAGCCGGCGTCGCCTGGTTGCGGACACGGCCGGAGATCGACCCGCGCCGCATCGGCCTGCTCGGCCATAGCGAGGGCGGGCTGATTGCGCCGATGGTGGCAAGCCGCGATCCTGCTATCGCCTTCATCCTGCTCTGGGCCGGACCGGGCGTGCCGGGCAAGGAGGTCATTGTGGATCAGGCACGCACGCTCGCCATGGCCTCTGGCGCCAGCCCGGAACAGGCACAACAGAGCGCAGACTTGCAACGCAAGCTGCTCGATGCTCTGCTCGCCGCGCCGGATCGCGATGCCGCCAAGGCGAGCATGAACGCCGCTCTTGCCGGCAGCGGCACGCCACCCGTCACCGATGCGACCGTCGCGTTCATGGGTGCGCCCTGGTATCGCTATTTCATGACGCTCGATCCGGCCGTGGCACTGCGCGCGGTGCACGTGCCGGTGCTGGCGCTGCTCGGCGGCAAGGACCTGCAGGTGACGCCGGCCGTCAACGAAGCCGCCCTGCGGGCCGCATTGGCGGGTAATCCCCATGCGTCGGTCGAAGTACTCCCCGGCCTCAATCATCTCTTCCAGCCGGCCCGGACCGGGGCACCAGCGGAATATGCCGCCATCGAGCAAACCATCGCCCCGGCCGCGCTGGAGCGCATGGTGGACTGGATCGCCCTGACGGCCGGCGTGGCAAAGGCGAAGGACTGAACCTGCCGGGCGCCTCCTGCACGCCACATCCGGCTTGGCCGGCGAGGTGACCGATAAGAGTTTGGGGAGTTGGGGAGGTCGGACGAAATCCGCCCGTTTGTACGCCTGCTCAGGCAGGAGCCCAAGGCCCAGCCGTCGTCTACAGCCGCCCTGGCTCCTGCCTGCGCAGGAGCACGACTTCCATTTGGCGGCGCGCGACCGCTCGCCCAGGGACATGCCTTCTCGTTAGGGCCGGTGAGATCGGCCGATCCGCCTTATGCCCCCTCGGGCCCCGCCGTAGGCGCCTTATCCCCCGCCAGCACCGCCACCTCGCGTGCCGCGCTCAGCACGTCGCGCGCGGCTTCGGCCAGTTGCGTTACCGAGAAGGGCTTGGGCAGGAAGGCGACATTCTCGATGTCGATAGACTTGCGCAACTGCTCCTCGGCATAGCCGGACATGAACAGCACCGGCAGCGCGGGATGGGTCGCGCGTGCGGTGCGGACCATGGTGGGCCCGTCCATACCGGGCATGACCACATCGGATATGAGGAGGTCGATCCGGTCCGCCTGAGCCAGGCGCGCCAGCCCCTGCTCGCCGTCGCTGGCGGTGATGACCGTATAGCCCTGCCGCGTCAGTGCCCGCTCGGCGACGGAGCGGACCATGTCCTCGTCTTCCACCAGAAGAATGGTGCCGGTGCCCCAGGTGTCGGTGGCGGCGCGGCGGCGTGCGGCGCGGCGACTGGGATCCTCCACCTCCATGGCATGAACCGGCAGGTAAATGGTGAACGTGGTCCCCTCGCCGATCTGCGAGTCGGCGAAGATGAACCCGCCCGACTGTTTAACGATGCCATAAACGGTGGAGAGGCCCAGGCCGGTCCCCTTGCCCACTTCCTTGGTGGTGTAGAAGGGCTCGAAGATCTTGCCGATGAATTCCGGCGCGATGCCGACGCCGGTGTCGCATACGCTGAGGCCGGTATAATCGCCGATCGGCATGAAATCGTTTTTCATCTCGCGCACCTGCGCGGCCGGCACGGAAAAGGTGCGGATCGTCACCGTACCGCCCTCGGGCATGGCGTCGCGAGCATTGACGACCAGATTGACGATCACCTGTTCCAATTGTCCCGGGTCCGCACGCACGGCGCCCAGATTGCGGCCGTGCGTCACGTCCAGGCTGATATTCTCGCCCAGCAGCCGCTTGAGCAGGCTGGAGACCTCGGACACGACATCGGGGAGCTGGAGCACCTGCGGGCGCAGCGTCTGCTGGCGCGAGAAGGCGAGGAGTTGCCGGGTCAGCGCCGCCGCCCGGTTGGAATTGGCGCGGATCTGCTGGATGTCGTGATAGTCGGTGTCACCCGGCGTATGGCGCATCAGCATGAGATCGCAATGGCCGATGATGGCCGTGAGGATATTATTGAAATCATGCGCCACGCCGCCGGCGAGCTGGCCCACGGCCTGCATCTTGGTCTGCTGGGCGACCTGGCGCTTGAGGCGCGATTCCTCGCTGTTGTCCTTGAGGCTGAGCAGCACCGCGGCCTCGCCCAGACCGCGTACGCCGGCAAGGCTCAGTGACACCGGCTCGTCCGGCTGGGCGCGCAGCCGCACCTGGATGTCGCCGGAGACCTGCGCGCCCATGGCATAGCGGCGCACCGCATCGGCGACCACCGCCTGATCCTCCGGCACGACAAGATCGACCGGATAGCTCGGCCGCACGTCGCTCTCCAGCACGCCGGCCGCGCGCGCGAACGCCTTGTTGTAGAAGAGCAGCCGCCCGTCGCGGTCCGCCATGCCCAAGCCAAAGGGCAGCAGCGAGAGCAAGGTTTCAACATAAGCGAGGCTGGTGATGCCCTCGACGCTCGCCACCGGATCGTCGACCATCACGAGCAACAGCAGGCCCATCGGGTCGTCGGGCCGCACGGGGATCTGGAACAGGCGCACCGACGCCCCTTCCCCGTCATCCTGCGCGAAGAAAATGCGCCCCTTGTTGTCCACGCGCATATAGCCGGCAAGGTCGCGGCCCACCATGTTGGTATCCGCACGGCCGGTTGCGCGTAGCACGAAGGCGGGATTGGCGGCGCGGATGCGCCCTTCAGCGCCGATCATGGCGCACATGATGCCGGCCTGCGCGAGTTGCCGCCCCGCCTCGCCTTCCACCACGCGCAGATAATCGTCGATGATGCTCGCCTGGCGCACGGTAAGGAAACGCCACAGCAGGAAATCGTCGCCGCGGCCGGTGCGCAACACCTCCACGTCCAGATGCAGGCTGCCGCGCTGGATGCCGCTCGCCAGCGCCTGACCATCGCGCCAGGCGGCGCGTCCGGCCTCGACCAGCCGCTCCTGATCGCGCGTCGAGACCTTGACCTCGGCGGGCGTGGGATAGCCGGGAAACCATTCGCCATATTGATCGCTGGCACAGACGATGCGCCCGGCGCGGTCCGTCACGGCGATGGCGAGGCCGGCGCTCTCCGCGGCGATGCGCGTCACCGTCCAGTCCATCAGCACGGTCTCTTCCAGCTCCGCCGCGGGGAAGAGCCGCCGCGCGAACCAGATGAGCGCCACGCCGCCCGTCATCATGGCCGCGAAGCCACCGGCAATCACCGGCTCCTTGAGAGTCAGCAGGATCGCGAGCGCACTGAGGAGCGCGGCGCCGCCGACGACGGGCAGGATCGGGAAAGGCTCGCGCTGTGCCGCCTTGGCGAGCGATGCGCTGGGACGCTTGTTCGCCGGCAGGGCGGTCAAGACGCTTCTCCGCCGAGCTCCAGCTCGGCCGGCGGCGGGGCGTCATGCCGCCGCCAGCGCAGCGCGCGCACGCGCCATTTGCGCGCGGTCCGCTCGCGCCAGAACCAGACGGCGATCAGATAACCGAGGACGGAAATGACCACCGAGACGACCAGCAGACCGAAGAGCATCACCGGCGCGGCATCGGAAAACAGCCATGCCGACCATTCCCCCAGCGACGCGTGATTGTCGAGCAGCGCGCGGAAATGGCTGAGATCGCCCGAGCGGCCCAGCATCTTCTGGCCCACATAATAAGAAACGGCGAGAATGATCGGCGTCGTGGCGGGATTGGAGAGGAAGGTCATCGCGGCTGCAATGGGTACGTTCGCCCGCAGGGGCAGCGCCAGCAACGCCGCAGCGGCGATCTGCACGCCCGGAATCAGCAGGAAGATGCCGACCAGCAGGCCCAGCGCCACCCCGCGCGGCACCGAGCGGCGCGTGAAGCGCCACAATTCGGGCGCCAGCACGCGATGCGCCACAGGTTTGATGAAGCGATTGCGCGCCAGTGCCTCACGGCTCGGCACATTCTGCCGGGCGGCATGCAGGATGCGCCGCTTGACCATCAGCCGCGCTGCCTCATCAGCCGCGCCTGCTCGCGCTTCCAGTCGCGCTCCTTGAGATGCTCGCGCTTGTCCGGCGCCTTGCGGCCCTTGGCCAGCGCCAGCTCCACCTTGGCCCGGCCGCGCGCGTTGAAATAGACGCTGAGCGGCACCAAAGTCATGCCCTCGCGCGCCACGGCGCCGTGCAGCTTGGCAATCTCGCGTGCGTTGAGCAGCAGCTTGCGCGGCCGGCGCGGCTCATGATTGAAGCGATTGCCGTGCGAGAATTCGGGAATGTTGCTGTTGATGAGCCACACTTCATCGCCGTTGATATCGGCGTAGGATTCGGTGATCGAGCCCTCGCCGAAGCGCAGCGACTTCACTTCCGTACCCTTGAGCGCGATGCCCGCCTCATACACGTCCTCGATGGCATAGTCGAAGCGCGCGCGCCGGTTCTCGGCGACGGTCTTGACCTTGTCGAACTCGGCGTGACGGGGGCGGGCCATGGTCTGTGGAATAGTCTTCTTCGTTGAACGCACAATGTATGGTGCGCGTGGGGCCTATACCAGCCCGGCGATCTCCAGCGCCCGGTCGACCGTCGCACGCGATGCACTGGACGGCCAGGTGATGGGCAGGCGCACTTCGGTGCCCATGTCGCCGCGCACGCGCGAGAGCGCGTATTTGATCGGGCCGGGCGAAGAATCGGTAAAGAGCGCATCATGGAGCGGATAAAGCCGGTCGTGCAGGGCGCGCGCATCGGTCCAGCGGCCCTCGCTACAGGCAGTCTGGAAGTCGGCGCACAGGCGCGGCGCGACATTGGCCGTCACCGAGATGCAGCCCACGCCGCCCATCGCATTGAATGCCAGCGCGGTCTCGTCATTGCCGGAGAGCTGGCAGAAATCGGTCCCGCAGGCGAGGCGTTGAGCCGTCACGCGGCCGAGATTGCCGGTCGCATCCTTCACACCGACGATGGAAGGGAACTCCTGCGCCAGCCGGTGCATCACCGGCACGCCGATATCTACGATGGAGCGGCCGGGAATATTGTAGAGGATGATCGGCAGGTCGCAGCGCGCCGCGAGATAGGCGAAATGCTGGTAGAGCCCTTCCTGGCTGGGCTTGTTATAATAAGGCGCGACCACCAGCGCCGCGTCGGCGCCTGCCGCCTGGGCCGCGAACATATGCTCCAGCGCGATCCGCGTATCGTTGGAACCCGCGCCGGCGATCACCGGCACGCGGCCCTTGGCCTGTTCCACGCAGATCCGCACGACGCGATTATGCTCCTCGATGGTCATCGTGGCGCTTTCGCCGGTGGTGCCGCACGGCACCAGGCCGCTCGATCCTTGCTCGATCTGCCAGTCGACAAAGGCGCGAAACGCGTCTTCATCCAGCTTTCCATCGCGAAAAGGCGTCACCAAGGCCGGAATCGAGCCGGAAAACATGCAAAAACTCCTTCAAAGCGCGTGCTCGTACAGGCATAGTGGCGCAAATGCACGCGCCCGTTCACCGTTCGATCATCAAGGCTCTGCCATAATGCCACGCATGGGAAAAGACCCTCTCCCCACCGCCTGGCGCCTGGCCACGCTCGTCTCGTTGAGCACGCTTGCCATGGCGGCCACCGATTCCTCCACGCCGCGCGCGGCCAGCGCCGAAATAAGCTGGCAGGCGGCCGCCAGCCGCATCGAGGCGAGCGGCGAGGACGAGCGGCGCCTGGCCGCTGCGATCGACCGCTGGCGGGGGCTCACGGCGAGCGAGACGGCGGGCTTCGCCGCTTATGCCGACTTCCTGTTGCAGAACCCCGGCTGGCCGGACGAATCGCGCCTGCGCGGCCTCGCCGAGCGCACGGTCGATCCCAATATCGAGAGCCCCAGCACCGTCACGGCATTCTTCGCGCAATATCCGGCACGCACGCCGCGTGGCAAGGCGGCCGACGCACTGGCGCTTGCCAAGCTCGGCCGCATGGACGAGGCGCGCATCGCAGCGAAGGCCGCCTGGGCCGTCGCGCCCCTGCCCTTCCCCATGGAGCAACAGCTCCTCGCCCAGTTCGCCGGCAGCTTCACCGCGGAAGATCATCTGCGCCATGCCGACGCGATGCTCTGGAAGCGCAGCACTGATGCCGCCGAGCGGGTGCTGGCCTGGGTGCCACCGACGCGCCAGGCGGTAATCGCCGCACGCATCGCCATGCAGCGCAAGGCGCCCGATGCCGCGCTCAAGGTCGCCGCCGCGGATCCGGTGGGCGTGATGGATGCAGGCTATCTGGCCGACAAGGCGCGCTGGCTGGGCGAGACCGGCAACGAGCGCGCCGCCCGCCAGCTCCTCGCGACGCGCCCGGCGCTCGGCCAGACACCGCAGGACGTGGAGGCCTGGTACGAGGCGCTGCTCGCCCGCGCCCGCGCCGCCGCCAACGATGGCGACTGGCCGACCGCCTACGCGATCGCCTCGCGCGTGGACGATGCCTATGCGCCGGGTACGGACGTAAGCCTCCAGCCGCTGGGCGAGCGCGACGATTATACCAGCCTCACCTGGCTCGCCGGCACCGTTGCCCTCAATCGCCTGGCCCGCCCGGCCGACGCGGAAGCGATGTTCTCGCGCTATGCCGGCGGCGCCCAATCCGCCCAGACCCGCACCAAGGGCTATTACTGGGCGGGCCGCGCCGCGCTCGCCGGCCGGCGGAGCGAGGCCGCAAACCAGTGGTTCGCGCAAGCCGGCGCCATGCCCGATCAATATTATGGCCAACTCGCGCTGGAACGGCTCGGCCGGCGCCTCCCGGCACCCAGTGCCGAGACGCCGGTGATCCTCACCAGCGCGGATCGCGCCGCCTTTAATCGCCAGCCGCTGGTCCGTGCCGCGCACCTGCTCGGCCGGCAGGGCAATTGGGGCGATCAGTCCAAGTTCCTGCGCGCCATCGCCGCCTCTGCCGCCTCGCAGCAAGACCATGCGCTCGCCGCCGAGCTTTCGCGCACGCTGGGCCGGCCGGACCTGGGCGTCATGTCCGGCCGTCGCGCGACCGCAAGTGGCCTCTCGGGCTATGATCGCGCCAGCTTTCCCTACATGAAGGTGCCGGAATCCGAGCGCGACAACTGGACCATGATCCATGCGATCGCCCGGCAGGAGAGCCAGTTCGACCGCGCCATCGTCTCGCGCGCCGGCGCGCGCGGCCTCATGCAGCTCATGCCCGCCACGGCGCGCGAGCAGGCCGGCAAGGTCGGCATGAGCTACAATCAGAGCTCCCTCTTCGACCCGGACTATAATGTCATGCTGGGCTCGTCTTACTTCATGCGGCTGATGGCCTACTATAACGGCAGCTATCCGCTCGCAGTCGCCGCCTACAATGCCGGCATGGGCAATGTGAACAAGTGGCTCAAGGCCAATGGCGACCCCCGCCAGCCCGGCGGCGACATCGTCCAGTGGATCGAGGACATCCCGTTCTACGAAACCAAGAACTATGTGCAGCGCGTGCTGGAGAACGCCGTGATCTACGATCTGGTGAACCCCATGAAGAGCGGCGCGCAAGCCGCGCCCGCCGCACCGCTCAGCCGCTATCTGGGCAAGGCAACTCCGGGCTGATAAGACCGGGATCATGACCGACGAACGTTCCCAGCCCGACGCCGCCGCGTCGGAAACCGCCGCCGCTCCGGCACCCGACACCACCCCCGCCGAGAGCGCGGCCACCATGCCCAGTGGCACCAACAAGGCGTTCTGGGCCGGCGTCGGCATCGGTTCGGCCGCGCTGGTCGCTGCGCTTATGTACACCAAGCGAGCGAAGAAGCGGCTCTAGGCTGGCAGACCGGCCGATTGGCCCAAGGACTCAGAGGTCTAGTCTCATCATTCCCGCGAATGCGGGGACCTTGCGCGATCGCCCGGAACGAGATTCCCGTCGCGGGAATGATCGATGGATGGACCATCCCTTTTCTTACATAAGAATTACAAGAAGTTATATAGCCCTTAGCCTGGATAAGACCGGACAAGGATGCCGATCCGGCCAGACAATCGCAGACGGGACTGACTCACTCATGACGGATCGCCTCCCGCCCCCCAATTACATCACACCCGCAGGCTATTCCGCCTTGCGCGCAGAATATGACCAGTTGCTTGGCGAAGAGCGCCCACGCATCGTGGAGATCGTGAGCTGGGCCGCCGGCAATGGCGACCGCTCCGAAAATGGCGACTATCTCTACGGCCGCAAACGCATGCGCGAGATCGACCGGCGCCTCAAATGGCTGGCTCAGCGCATGAAGGCCGCCAAGGTGATCGACCCGGCCCACCAGCCCGACAAGGGCCGCGTCTTTTTCGGCGCGACCGTCACCATCGCCGACGAGGACGACGAGCAACGCAGCGTCACGCTCGTCGGCAATGACGAGGCGGACGCCGGCGCCGGGCGCATCGGCTGGGACAGTCCGCTCGCGCGGGCGCTGCGCGGCGCGGCGGTGGGCGATCTGCGCCGCGTACGCCTGCCCGCCGGCGAGAAGGAGTGGGAAGTGGTGGCGATCCGCTATCCGGGCTGACCTCGCCCACCCGCCCGAACGCACGCGAACGTTGCATTTCGTGAAATCCCGCGCCATGGAGCCCGCGGAAGACTCGTTGGGAGAGATTTGATACTCTGGCATTCCGGTTCGCCGGGATGACCGCCCTCCCAATCGAAGGCCAGTCCATGCGCAAACGTCTCTATCCCCTCACCGATCTTGAGGACATCCCCGGCACCACGGTATTCACCGCCCAGCGGTCCCGCGAGGCCTATCATCTCCACAAATTCTGCATGTCGCTGATGGACCCGGCCAACCGCGCCGCGTTCAAGGACCATGAGCGCGCCTATCTGGATCGCTTCCGCATGAGCGAGGAGCAGAAGCGCGCCGTGCAGGACCGTGATTTCAACAAGCTCATTGATCTGGGGGGCAACATCTACTTTCTCGTCAAACTCTCGAACACGGACGGCTGGAGCGTGCAGCGTGCCGTCAGTTCCATGACCAACATGACCGCCGACGAATATGCGGCCATGATGCGCCAGGGCGGCCGCTCGCCCGAGGGCCAGCGCTCCAAGCGGGAGGGCAACTGACATGGCGAAGATCACCGCCGGCGTTGCCACCAGCCATGTGCCCGCCATTGGCGCGGCCTTCGACCTTGACCGCACGCAGGACGAATATTGGAAGCCGGTGTTCGACGGCTATGAGTGGGTGAAGGCCTGGGAGCAGCAGGAAAAGCCCGACGTCGTCATCCTGTGCTACAACGACCATGCCTCGGCGCTGATGCTGGACGTGGTGCCCACGTTCGCGCTCGGCATGGCCGAGGAGTATCACTCCGCCGACGAGGGCTGGGGTCCGCGCCCGGTTCCGGTGGTGCAGGGCCATATCGAGCTGGCCGCGCATCTCGCCGAGCAGCTCGTGATCGACGAGTTCGACCTCACGCTCATGAACAACATGGACGTGGACCATGGCTGCACCGTGCCGCTCAGCCTCATGTTCGGCAAGGTTGCGGAGTGGCCCTGCAAGGTCATCCCGCTCGCCGTCAATGTGACGCAGTTCCCAACGCCTTCCGGCAATCGCTGCTGGATGCTGGGCGAAGCCATCGCCCATGCGGTAGAGAGCTATCCGGAGGATCTCAACGTGCAGATCTGGGGCACCGGCGGCATGAGTCACCAGCTCCAGGGCCCGCGTGCCGGCCTCATCAATCCCGAGTTCGACATCGCATTCCTCGACAAGCTCAGCAGCGACCCGCAGGCGCTGCGCGAGATCACGCGCCTCGATTATCTGCGCGAGAGCGGCTCGGAGGGCATTGAGCTCATCATGTGGCTCATCATGCGCGGCGCCTTGGGCAAGGACGTGGAGGAGCTTCACCGCTTCTACCATGTGCCGGCCTCCAACACCGCCGTGGGCCACATCGTGCTGCGGCCCAAGGACGCCTGAGCAGGCGGCCGCGCTAGGGATGACGCGCCTCGCCGCCTTCGCGCTCGCCGGCATAACGGCGCTGGCCGGCGGCGGGGCGCTTCTTATGCCGGCGCCCGCCCTCGCCCAGTCCACCCCCGCCGGGCTCTATCGCGCACAGGCGGGGCCCGACCTCGCGTCCGCCATCGAGCTCGCGCCGGACGGGCGCTTTCGCTATCAGCTCAGCGAAGGCGCGCTGGACGAGGAAGCCGCCGGACGCTGGACCGCGACCGAGGACGGCGTCCTCCTCCAGACCCTGCCCGCGCCGCGTCCGCCTGAATGGCGGATCGACCGGATCGAGCAGACCGGCGACGTGCCTCTCAAGGTGACGGTCAAAGTGCCGGGCGGCGACAATCTGCAAGGCATCTTCCTGCGCGTGGGCTACACCAATGGCGATCGGGGCGCGGCCGCCACGCAGGCGGACGGCTGGGCCATGCCGGCGGACGACACCCGCCAGCCGGCATGGATCGAGTTCAGCGAGCCCATTCACGGCGTCACGTCGCAGCGCTTCGATCTGCCGGAGGCACAGCGCGGCCTCTCGCTCACGGTCCTGCTCGTCCCCAACGAGATCGGCGTCGCCGCCTTCGACGGCACGCGCGCCACCATCACGCGCGAAGGGCTGGTGCTGCACTGGCGCGGCCGCGACATCCCCTATGCCCGCGCCGGCCGCTCGCGCGGCGATCGATAGCGAAATTGTTTCCCGTTATTTCCGGCCGCAGATAAGTCCATCTGGCTCGAAACCACTCTGGCTGCCACGCTGGTTATGGTCGGCAGACCGCCTAGATCTCCGGCGCGAAAGGCCAGTTCTGCAAGGCAACGTCCTTGCCCCCGACCGGCCGACCGCTCACGTCTTTCATTTTTGATTGAGCCGTCCAGTGCTCCTGCGCGAGCAACGAGCCGAGCGAGCACCCTTCCCGATTGTCACTGATTCGGGGCGTTCCATGGTGCGGGCAGCGTCCTCGCGCAGCCACACCTCCGTCCCGAGCAGGGCGCTGGCGTGGCCTCTATCCACTCCCATGGAACCCCAACCCCGGGCTTTCTTCCAGAGCGCCATGTGCCTCGGACGCCCGTTAACGGCTGCGCCGGAAACCGCCTCGAAATGGAACGCCTGCTCGCGCGGCGGTCTCTGCTGAGCGACGACAACTTGTCATTTGCCGGAGCGAGGCACACATAAGCCCGCCTTCAATGTGGGAAACAGGCATGGCAACACGGTTCAGAGGGGCTGTCCGGCCCAGCCCGGCCCGGCTATGGGCGGGCGTGGCGCTCATGCTATTGGGCGTGCTCGCACTGGCGCTGGCGATGATCGGCCGCATGGACGGGCCCGGCGGCACCGCACGACCGAGCGCCAAGATCGGCACCGCCGCCACTCCTACCCAGGACGTGCCGCTGCCGCTGGTCGAGCCGCTGGAAGTGGACGCCTCCGATCCCGACGCCGCACGGGCGCACAACGCCGCCATCCCGTTTTCGACCGCGCCCAATCCCGCCGCCCGGCCCTTCCACTTCATCGGCGATGCGCTGGCGCGCGACCGCGCCAATGATTGCCTCGCCGCCGCCATGCTCTACGAGGCCGGCGACGATCCGAAGGGCGAGCGCGCGGTGGGTCAGGTCGTGCTCAACCGGCTGCGTCATCCCGCTTTCCCCAAGACGATCTGCGGCGTGGTCTTCCAGGGCCAGGAACGTGCGACCGGCTGCCAGTTCACGTTCACCTGCGATGGCGCCATGGCGCGCCAGCCGAGTAGCGCCGCCTGGGAGCGCGCGCGCGCCCTTGCCGCGAAGATGCTGGCCGGCGACGTCTATGCCCCTGTCGGCATGAGCACCCATTATCACACCGATTGGGTGATCCCCTACTGGAGCGCCTCGCTCGACAAGGTCGCGGCGGTGGACACGCATCTCTTCTTCCGCTGGAAGGGTTGGTGGGGCACCCCGCCGGCGTTCCTGCGTTCTGTGTCCATCGCCGCCGAGCCTCTGGTGCACAAGCTTGCGGTACTCTCACTGGCCCACCGACCCGATCTCGATCCATTGGCGGGCCAGGCGCTCGCCGGATCGCTCATCGACGATGGCCGGGCGCCCCTGGCGATCGGACCGGAGATGATCGGCAAGCGCATCGGCCCCGGCAAGCTCATGGCCATTGAGCCGGGCGGAAGCGGCTTCGTGATGGTGCTGGACAAAGGCGGCGACCCGGCGCGTTATGCCCAGGCCGCGGCGCAACTCTGCGCGGGCCGGGCGAAATGCCGCCTGCTCGCCTGGACGGACCCCGCCGCCGCACCGCGCGGTTTCCCCATCGGCGAGGCGAGCCAACCCGCTATGTCCTTCTCTTACATCCGCGTGAAAGACAGCGGCCTCGAGCGCACGCTCTACAACTGCACGGAATTTCCTACCACGCCGCGCATCAACTGCATGGCGCGCCGGGTAGCCGAAGCGGCCCCGCCCAAGCTGATTGCCGATTCCAAAGCGGATGAAGCCAAGCTCCGCCTGCCCGATGGCGCCCGCCCGATGGCGGACCTCGCAAACGCGCCCGCCGCACCAAGCGCCGCGCCCGATCTGCCCCGCACGCGACCGCTGGCGGACATGCGGCGTTTGCCGGCTGCCATTCCTGCGGCGACCGTCTCGGCGGGGCCCTAGCACGCTCCGGAGCATCGTCCGGCGCCTTGCAGGCTGGTCGCGCTTTCCACCGTCTGCGTGTCCGCGCGCTCGACGCCCGCACATCCGGGGCTGAGTGTCGGTCCATGGCTGTACCGCTCCGCCACCACGGAAGGTACCCCGCCGCTGCGCCTCCGCGCCTACGTCGTCCCCTGCAAAGGCAGCAGCCCAGGCGGCAAAGAGCCGAGCGCGCATGGCTAAGATACGCCGCCCTCGTTCCTCCCGCGTGCCTGTGGCGCGACGCGCTTCGGTTGGCGTTGGCCTCGGAGCACGGGATGGGGCGGAACAGCGCAGCGAGACTGGATAGCACAAGGGCGGTAAGAGAGTGGCGCCGAGAGCGCAACGGCGCGGGACAACACGCCCCCCTATCACCGCGCCACCACTCTCAACGCGTCCTCACGCCGCCGTCAGGAACGCCTCCGGCGGCAGCGCCATCAACGTGTCGGCCCCGCCTTCGATCTTGCGGCGCAGCGCGCCGGCATCCGGCATGATGCGCTCGGCGAAATAGCGGGCCGTCACCAGCTTGGCTTCCAGGAACTGCTTGTCGCCCGTGCCGGACTGGAGCCGGGCCTGCGCGGCGCGGGCCATGCGCAGCCACATGAGCCCCACCGAGACGATGCCCATGATGTGCATATAGGCATAAGCGGCCGCGCCGGCATTGTTGGGGTTGGTCATGGCGTTCTGCATCAACCACATGGTCGCGGCCTGGAGCTGCTGGTTGGCCTTTTCCAGCGCTTCGGCGATCGGCGCGGTGGTCGGCACGGCCTTGCCCAGCGTCACCTCCTCGCCCACCAGCGTGAAGAAAGCCTGGATCGCCTTGCCGCCGTCGCGCGCCAGCTTGCGGCCGACCAGATCCATGGCCTGCACGCCATTGGTGCCCTCGTAGATCATGGCGATGCGCGCATCGCGCACATGCTGCTCGACACCGGTCTCCTGGATATAGCCATGGCCGCCGAACACCTGTTGCGCGAGCACGGCAACATCGAAGCCCTTGTCCGTGCCATAGCCCTTGATGACGGGGGTGAGCAGCGAGAGCAGCGCCTCGGCGTCAGCCCGCTCCTCTTCGCTCGGCGCATGCTTGGCGAGATCGGCCTGGAGTGCGCCGAAGAGCAGCAGCGCGCGCAACCCTTCGGTCAGCGCCTTGCCTTCCATGAGCATGCGGCGCACGTCGGGGTGGACAAACAGCGTGTCGGCCGGCTTGTCGGGTTCGGCGGGGCCGGTGAGCGCGCGGCCCTGCCGACGCTCCATCGCATAGCGCACGGCGTTCTGGTAGGCGACCTCGCCCTGCCCCAGCCCTTGCAGGCCCACGCCCAGCCGCGCGGCGTTCATCATGATGAACATGGCGGCGAGGCCCTTATTCTCCTCGCCGACCATCCAGCCGGTCGCGCCGTCGAAGTTCATGACGCAGGTGCAGTTGCCATGCAGGCCCATCTTGTGCTCGATCGAGCCGCAGCCCAGTGCATTGCGCTCGCCCAGCGCGCCATCGTCGTTCACCATGATGCGCGGCACCAGGAACAGCGAGATACCCTTGGTGCCAGCCGGCGCACCCGGTGTCTTGGCGAGGACGAGATGGATGATGTTCTCGGCCATGTCGTGCTCGCCGCCGGAGATGAACATCTTGGTGCCGGTGATCTTGTAGGTGCCGTCCGCCTGCGGTTCGGCGCGGGTCTTGATGAGGCCCAGGTCCGTGCCGCAATGCGGCTCGGTGAGGTTCATCGTGCCGCACCATTTGCCCGCGACCATGTTGGGCACATATTTCTGCTTCAGCGCCTCGCTGCCCACGGCAAGGATCGCCTCCACGGCACCGCCCGTGAGGCCGTTATACATTTCCAGCGCCTGATTGGCGGAGACGAAATATTCGTTCACCGCCGTCGCCAGCACCAGCGGCAAGCCCTGCCCGCCATAGGCCTCGTCGGCATGGAGCGTGGTCCAGCCGCCTTCGACGAACTGGTCGAACGCCTGCTGGAAGCCGGGTGGCACGGTGATGCTGCCATCCTCGTTGCGCACGCAGCCGACCTGATCGCCCACGGCATTGAGCGGATACATGACCTCGGCGGCAAAGCGGCCGCCTTCCTCCAGCACGGCCTGCACGATGTCCGGCGAGGCGGCAGCGAAACCGGGAATGTTGGTCAACCGGTCGAGCCCGACAATCTCGTCGAGCACGAAGCGGGTATCGCCGACCGGCGGGGTATAACTGGGCATATTACTCTCCTCTTGCGGAGCGGAGGCTCGATTGTCCGTCCGAGCGGGGCGGGATCAGTCTTCCTGCCCCTCGAGCACCGCAATGAAATCGCTGATCTCGGTGATGGCATCGTCAATGTCGCGCTTCTGGGCAGTCAGATAGGCGACGCGCTCACGGCATTTCTGGATGGTCACTTCGCGCTGGGCACGGCGCCCGTCCCCCATGTCGTAGAGGTCGATCATCTCGCGAATGTCCGCCAGGCTGAACCCCACACGCTTGCCGCGCAGGATCCATGCGAGGCGCGCCCGATCGCGATGGTTATAGATCCGGGCCAGCCCTACGCGGCGCGGCGAGATCAACCCCTCATCCTCGTAGAAGCGCAGCGCCCGCGCAGTTACGCCGAATTCGGCACACATCTCCGAAATCGAAAAATCGTCGCGCTCACCCTTCGCCGGGATCTGAACCCCGGCGATCATCATCGGATTCTTCATGGCTGAAATCTATTCAATCCTGACGTGAACGTCAAAGTGGGAATGCGCCTGAATGGCGGGGCTTGCGTGTCTCTCAGGACCCTGGACCCAGGACGCGCTCCAGCCGCTCGCCTCCGCTCAGGCGCCGATAGAAGCAGCTCCGCTCGCCGGTGTGGCAGGCCGGCCCCTTGGGGCGCACGCGCAGCCAGACGGCATCCTGATCGCAATCAACGCGGATCTCCTCGACGACCAGCTCGTTCCCCGATTCTTCTCCCTTCTTCCACAGGCGCGCACGGCTGCGGGACCAGAAGTGCGCGAGGCCCGTGCGCTGCGTCTCCTCGAGCGCCAGCGCATTCATATGCGCCAACATCAACACCTCGCCGGTCGCGATATCGGTGGCAACGGCGGTGATGAGGCCGTCGCGGTCATAGCGGGGATCGAGGGCCAGGCCCGTCTCTCGGTCGTTGCTCATGGCGCCGCCTATATCGCTGCGGAGGGTGGGCGGAAACAGGCAATCATCGCCAGCCGCAGAACCGACCGTCGAGCCGGGCCGCGCGCACAAGCCGAAGCAAGGAAGATGTAAGGAAAATGGGGCGACCGATGGGATCCGAACCCACGACCTCTGGTACCACAAACCAGCGCTCTAACCAACTGAGCTACGATCGCCACAGCGCCCCGTGGGGCGCGTCGAGACGGGGGCCATAATGTGCCATGAGGGGCAGCGTCAAGCTCGGAAGCGACGAGCGCGCGCCGATCCGGGCAATGAGGCGCCCGGGGCCGGAGAAAAGCTGTGGCGCACAGTCACCAAAAGGCCGATTGCGATGCGCTGAGGAGCAGGAGGAAGGGGCGTTCGAGCGGCGCATCGGCCTGCATGGATAGGCCAGGAGACCCGCCAAGTGAGATAAGCATCCCGAACACCGGGTCTTATATATGCCCACACCGGCGGGACCCACACCAGCCAGCGCCTTCTACGAGCCCGCTTATTCCCTCCCCAATGACATCTGCACCCAGTTCCATGCGGACAGGAGCGCCTTGAACCACCACAATATCCGATCGCCCTGGGCTTCAGCCCGCGCATGAGCACGAGGAGGTTGGGCTTAATAGGAGACGCGGCATCCGCCTCGTCTCCCGAAGTGGGGCTGAGCCGCAACAAGACGGTGCCCCTCACCGGAGCTCGGAAAAGGGCCTATACATCGCTCACACCCCTCCACGGTACAACGCCCGGCCCGTGCCCGCCGACCTCGCGATACCCGCGTCGTGCTCTGCGCAGGCAGGAGCCTATTGAGCCCCACAATGCACAGCCGCCCTGGGCTCCGGTCTGCGCAGGAGCACAAGAAGGCTGGGCTTCCAGGAGACGTGGCGGCAACCTTGGCGGCGATGCATGTCGAACTGCTAAGATATAACGGCGCCCTTATCCACGCGGGAGGCGGACATCTTCATTTGCCGTGTATCGCACACCGCCGTTTCGCTTGGGAGCCAATGCGACAGGTTCGGCGCGCGGAGACCATGCGCAACCGCAGCGCTTTTGGAAGATGCAGGTCGAGAAAAAAGCCCCATCGCTGTCTTCAGACGACACCGGAAATGGGCAAGGAACTGGTGAACCGCAAACACCCTGCCGGATAAATCGACGGCAAGTTCACGGCGAGCCTCTCCGCGATGCCCGGCGGGCGCTGGCGGAAGCCGGCAAGGCAGCGCGGCGCCGCGTTGTTCCGCAACGGGAAGCAACGCAACCGCCGCGCGAATGCCGATTAGTTGACGGAGTCCTTCAGGCCCTTGCCGGCCTTGAACTTCGGCTGCACCGAAGCCTTGATCGCCATCGTCTCGCCCGTGCGCGGGTTGCGGCCGGTCGAGGCCTTACGGTTGGACACCGAGAATGTGCCGAAGCCGACGAGACGGACCTCGTCCCCCTTCTTCAGCGCTGCCGTGATCGCGTCGAACACGCCTTCGACGGCCTTGCCGGCTTCCGCCTTGGTCAGGCCGCTGCTGTCTGCGACTGCGCTGATCAGATCCTGCTTGTTCATGCCTTTGGAACCCCCTTCGTGTCGTTTCTGGTGGTGGGAATCGTCCTTGAAGGGCCGCATAAAGGCGCGACTTCCGTCACCTGTCAAAGAGTTTTGCAGGCCAGAGCGCCGAAATGCGGCCAATTCTGGCCGAATTCAGCAAAATGGAGACTTGAAACATGGTAAACGGACCGAAAACCACCCGTTACCGCGCCCCGCAACAGGCCGAACGGCGGTCGGCAGCGACGCATACGCACAGCCAGCAGGCTTGCGTTTGGCATCAAGCGGGCTCGCCAGCGCGGCTCCGTGCAACGCAAACGGGCCGAACCACTGGTCCGGCCCGCTTCGCGATGGGGTCAATGGCGCAGAGCCGGCTCTCCGTCGCCGGCCGCCGGAAGCGGCGGCTTGGCGGCGAGATCGTCTTCCTCTGACCATTCGATGGGCGTGAGCGGGGCGATCAGCGCCCGCGCCAACACCTCGTCAACATGGCTGACGGGGACGATCTCCAGCCCTTCCTTGATGTTGGCGGGAATCTCCGCGAGGTCCTTCTCGTTCTCCTGCGGGATCAGCACCGTCTTGATGCCGCCGCGCAACGCCGCCAGCAGCTTCTCCTTGAGGCCGCCGATGGGCAGCACCCGCCCGCGCAGCGTCACCTCGCCGGTCATCGCCACATCCTTGTTCACGGCAATGCCGGTCAGTGTCGAGACGATCGATGTGACCATGCCGATGCCGGCCGAGGGGCCGTCCTTGGGCACCGCACCCTCGGGCAGGTGGATGTGGATGTCGCGCCGGTTGATGAAGCTGGGTTTGATGCCGTAGCCCGGTGCGCGCGCCTTCACATAGGAGAAGGCCGCCTGCACCGACTCGTTCATCACGTCGCCGAGCTTGCCGGTCGTTCTGATCTGGCCCTTGCCGGGCACAGTCACGGATTCGATGGTGAGCAACTCGCCGCCCACTTCCGTCCAGGCCAGGCCCGTCACCGCGCCGATCTGATGCTCCTCCTCGGAGACGCCGTGGCGGAACTTGCGCACACCGGCATAGTCGCCGAGATTGTCCGGCGTGATGACGACCCGTGTCTCCTTGCCCTCAAGGATGCGGCGCAGGGCCTTGCGCGCCAGCCGCGCAATCTCGCGCTCCAGCGTCCGCACGCCGGCCTCCCGCGTATAATAGCGAATGAGGTCGCGCAGGGCCGCTTCTTCGATGGCGAACTCGCCGTCCTTCAGGCCGTGTGCCTCGATCTGCTTTTCGATGAGGTGGCGCTGGGCGATCTCGACCTTCTCGTCCTCGGTATAACCCTCCAGCCGGATGATCTCCATGCGGTCCAGCAGAGCACGCGGCAGGTTGAGGCTGTTCGCGGTGGTCACGAACATCACGTCGGAAAGATCGAGGTCGATCTCCAGATAATGATCCTGGAACTTGCTGTTCTGCTCCGGATCCAGCACCTCCAGCAGCGCCGAAGCGGGATCGCCCCGGAAATCCTGGCCGAGCTTGTCGATCTCGTCGAGCAGGATCAGCGGGTTCATCGCGCCGGCCTTCTTGAGGTTGGACGCGATCTTGCCCGGCATCGAGCCGATATAGGTGCGGCGGTGGCCCCTGATCTCGGCCTCGTCGCGCACGCCACCCAGCGACTGCCGCACGAACTCGCGCCCCGTCGCCTTGGCGATGGACCGGCCGAGCGAGGTCTTGCCCACGCCGGGCGGGCCCACGAGGCACAGGATCGGGCCCTTCAATTTGTCCGAGCGCGCCTGCACCGCGAGATATTCGATGATGCGGTCCTTGACCTTGTCGAGCGCAAAATGGTCGGCATCCAGCACCTCCTGCGCCTGCACGAGGTCCTTCTTGAGCTTCGACTTCTTGCCCCAGGGCAGGCCAAGCAGCGCGTCGAGATAGTTGCGTACCACAGTGGCTTCGGCGCTCATCGGCTGCATGGAACGCAGCTTCTTCAGCTCCGTGTCGGCCTTGGCGCGCGCTTCCTTGCTCAGCTTGAGCTTCTTGATCTTCTCGGCCAGCTCGGACAGCTCATCGCCTTCCTCGCCCTCGCCGCCACCCAGCTCACGCTGGATCGCCTTCAATTGCTCGTTGAGATAATATTCGCGCTGGGTCTTCTCCATCTGGCGCTTCACGCGGCCGCGGATCTTCTTCTCGACCTGCAGCACGCCCAGCTCGCCTTCCATGAAGGCAAAGACCATCTCCAGGCGCTTCAATGGATCGCTTTCCACCAGCAGCGCCTGCTTGTCGCTGTCCTTGATCGCCAGATTCGCGGCGACGAAATCGGAGAGGCGGCCCGCCTCGGTGATCTCGCGCAGTTGCACCGGCGTCTCGGCCGGGAGCTTCTTGTTGAGCTTGGCGTAATTCTCGAACTGGTTGGCGACCGAGCGCATCATCGCCTCGATCTCGGGGCCGGAAACCTCACGGTCGGTCTGCGGCGCCACTTCGGCGCGCAGATGGTCCTCGCCCTCGACGAGGCCAACCAGCGCCGCGCGCTGCTTGCCCTCCACGAGCACGCGGACGTTGCCATCGGGGAGCTTCAGCATCTGCACGATGCTGGCGATGACGCCCATGTCATAGAGCGCCTCGCGATCGGGATCGTCCTCGGCCGGGTCGAGCTGCGCGACGAGGAAGATGTCCTTGTCGGCCTCCATCGCCTGTTCGAGCGCGGCAACGCTTTTCTCGCGGCCGACGAACAGCGGTGCGATCATCTGCGGAAAGACGACGATGTTCCGCAGCGGCAGCAGGGGCAGTTCAAGATTCATGGTCACTCCAGACTATCGCGGCCGGCGCATGTTCGCCATCCGGCCGTCGCTTGTTCTTCATATCGGAGAGTGTGCGTCCCGTTTCAATGTCGTGGGCCTGCGATATAGCGCGGGCCCGTGAAGATTGTCTGAAACGGCAGCGCTCCCGCCTTTGCGAACATGCGCACCCCGCTGCGGAAAAAGGCCTCAGAACGGCATCTTGAAGCCCGGGGGCAGCGGCAGGCCGGCCGTGAACTTGCCCATATGGGCGCCGGCTGCCTCGTCCGCCTTGGCGCGCGCGTCGTTGAACGCGGCGACCACCAGATCTTCGAGCATGGTCTTGTCGGCGGGCACGATCAGGCTCTCGTCGATGGACAGGCTCAGGATACGCCCCTTGCCGCTGGCCCGGATGCGCACGAGCCCACCGCCGGAGACACCCTCGACCTCGATCGTCTCCAGCTCGGCCTGCGCCTTCTGCATGTCTTCCTGGAGCTTGCCGACCATCCCCATGAGATCGCCGCCCAGCAGATCGTTCAAATCCTTCATGTCCTTACTCCATCAAATCCGTTGGTCAGTCCGCGTCGCCGGGGTCCACCAGCACCGCGCCGGGAAAGGCGTTCACAGCCGCAGCGACCACTGGCGTCGCCAGGATTGCGTCGCGTCGGGCCTGTGCTTCCATGGCCTGCTGCTCGCGCAGGCTGGGTTCGCCCATGGCTTTGCTCGACGTCACGGTCCACACCGCGCCGGTCAGCGTCTTCAAGGCGACCGCGACCTGCCGCGTGAAATCCGCGTCGAGCGGCTGGAGCAGTCGGACGTCGAGTTCCGGCGGCGCATAGCGCACCAGGCTCACGCAATCATGCAGCTCAGCGCCCAGACGCGGCGCCTGCGCGCCCAGCGCCTCGACCAGCGCGGCGAAATCGGCGGGGAATGCCGGCGGCGATGGGGTAGCCGACGCCCCCGGCACGGGCGCGGGCGCGATCTCCGCGACGGGAGTCGTCGCGGCAGGCGCCGGCGCGGGGGCCGGCGGTGCTCCCTCCAGTCCCAGGCCGCGCTCCTTGAGCAGCCGCGCCAGCTCGCTCGGGTCCGGCATCTCGGCGGCATGGACAAGGCGCAGCAGCGCCATTTCGCAGGCCGCCAGCGGGCGCGCGGCCGAAACCACTTCCTCATGCCCCTTGAGCAGCAATTGCCACAGCCGGTGCAGTGCCGCGAAGGAGAGGCCTGCCGCCCATTGCTCAATCGCCTCGCGCTCGGCCTCGGCATGAAGCGTCAGGGCTCCGCCCCGCCCTGCCTTGGCGACCGTTACGGCATGAACGAGGTCGAGCAACGCATTGACCGTGGCGACCGGCTCCACGCCCAGCGCCTCCTGTTCGGCCAACGTCGCCAGCACCGCCGCGCCATCCGCTTCTAGGATCTGCCCGAACAGGCGGCGCGTGGCGCCCCGGTCGGAAAGGCCCAGCATCGCCCGCACCTGATCGGCGGTGACATGCGGGCGCCCATCCACGGTTTCGGCATGCGCAATCGCCTGGTCGAGAATGGAAAGGCCATCGCGCGCCGAGCCTTCCGCCGCCACGGCAATCATGGTGAGCGCGTCGTCCTGCGCATCGACATGCTCCTTGGCCGCGACCGCTGCGAAATGATCGCGTAGCAGCTCCACCGGAATGCGCCGCAGGTCGAAGCGCTGGCAGCGCGAGAGCACCGTAATCGGAACCTTGTTCACTTCGGTGGTCGCGAAGAGGAACTTCACATGCGCCGGCGGTTCCTCAAGTGTCTTCAGCAATGCATTGAAAGCATTGCGCGAAAGCATGTGGACTTCGTCGATGATGTAGATCTTGTAGCGCGCCGAGACGGCGGCATAACGCACCGCCTCTATGATCTCGCGCACATCATCGACGCCGGTGTGGCTGGCGGCGTCCATCTCGATCACGTCGATATGCCGCCCCTCGGCAATAGCCTTGCAAGGCTCGCACACACCGCAGGGGTCGATGGTGGGCCCGCCCTGCCCATCCGGTCCGACGCAGTTGAGCGCCTTGGCGATCAGTCGCGCGGTGGAGGTCTTGCCGACGCCGCGCACGCCGGTCATCAGGAAAGCGTGGGCAATACGGTCGCGCCGGATGGCGTTGGCCAGCGTCTGCACCATCGCGTCCTGACCGATCAGCTCGGCGAAGGTCTGCGGGCGATAGGCGCGCGCCAGCACCCGATAGGCGCCGGAGTCGGGCGTGGCGGCAGCCGGTTCGGGCCGGGGCGGTTCGCCCAGATCGAAGCCGAGATTGTCGTCGGAATCACTCATCGGGCGAGTGTAGCGGCGAAAGTGCGACTTGTTTAGCGCTCTCTCCGGCTGCGCCTACAGGGCAGGCCGGGGCGGCGGCGAAAAGAAGGGCAGCGCGATGCCTGCAAGGATCAGCGCCATGCCCGCGCCATGATAGAGGTGCAGGGGCTCGCCCAGGATGAGCGCGGCCAGCAGCGCGCCGAACAGCGGCTGGAGATTGATGACCTGCCCCGCATCGCCCGCGCCGATCCGCTCCACGGCGCTGTTGAACAGGAAATAGGCGATGATCGAGGGGAAGATGGTGACATAGGCGATACCGGCGATCACCATGGGCGTGAACTCCACGCTCCGGCTCTGCAATTCCACGGCGGAAAAGGGCGCCATGGCAAGCGCGCCGATGAGGATGGTGAGCGCAAGGAAGCTCAGCCCCTTGATGGCCGGGCGCAGGCGCAGCAGCACCGTGTAGAGCGACCAGAGCACCACCGCGCACAGTACCAGCGCATCGCCCCGGTTGAAGTGCAGCGCGGCCATCGCCGCCGGATCGGCGCGGAAGATGATGATATAGACGCCCGCCGCCGCAACGATGCAGCCGATCACCTGCGCCAGGCGCGGATGGGTGCGGAAGAGCAGAAAGTCGAAGAGCAGCACCAGCGCGGGAATGGCCGCCTGCACCAGCAGGCTGTTGGCGGCCGTGGTATATTGCAGGCCAGAATACATGAACGCGTTGAACGAACCCACGCCGAGCAGACCCAGCAGCAGAATGACACCCCAGCGGCGGCGGATCTCCGCACGGTCGGCCATGATCGCCCGCCAGGCGACGGGCAGCGCGATGAGCGAGGCACCCGCCCAGCGCATGAACGCCAGAGTGAAGGGCGGCATCTGCTCGTGAATGGCGCGCGCGACAATGGAATTGCCCGACCAGAGCAGCATCACCAGGATGAGCGTGAGATAGACGGTGCGACGCGAGGCGCTCTGCACGACCGGGCCTTTCGATGGTGAGTCCCCGCCCTATGACGGCCGCCGGAGCACTGCGCAAGTCGCGTGCGTCGTGATGGCTCAGGCGGTGGCACCGCCCCCAGCGTTGCGCCCGCCGCGCCCAGCAGTGCGGTAACGCTACGGCATGGGTGTCCTGGCGCGCGCTGCGGCGGAGCGGCTTGATTTTGACGCAAAGGACGCCTCTAACCGCAGCAACCCGCCCTTCTGCCGAGACGGACCGCAGCCATGACCACTGCCGAAGCCACGCCTTCGCTCACCATCGCCGACCATGCCGACCGCGCCTTTCTGGGCCATCCCAAGGGGCTGGGCTATCTTGCCTTCACCGAGGCGTGGGAGCGCTTCTCCTATTACGGCATGCAGACGCTGCTCGTGCTCTACATGGTCAAATATCTGCTGCTGCCGGGGCAGATCGAGCGCGTGGCCATGCTGGAGAGCTTCCGCTCGTTGCCGCTCTACAGCGGCCTGGAGGGCCAGCCTCTCGCCTCCGCCATCTTCGGCACCTATGCAGCCTGCGTCTATCTGACGCCGATCCTGGGCGGCCTGCTGGCGGACCGCTGGCTGGGCAAGCGCCGCACGGTTTTGCTGGGGGCCATCACCATGGCGCTCGGCCATTTCCTCATGGCGTTCGAGGCGAGCTTCCTCTTTGCGCTTCTGTGCATGATTCTGGGGGCGGGTATGTTCAAGGGGAACATCGCCAGCCAGGTCGGCGCGCTCTACAAGCCTGACGACCTGCGCCGTGCGGATGCCTTTCAGATTTTCTATCTCGGCATCAACGCGGGCGTCATCGCCTCGCCGCTGATCGTCGGCACGCTGGGCGAGAAAGTGGGCTGGCACTGGGGTTTCGGCGCGGCGGGCGTAGGCATGCTGATCGGCCTCGCCATCTATATCGCGGGGCAGAAATATCTGCCGGCCGAGCATTTCGAGCCACGCGGCAAGGCCGCCCGTGCCAGCGCACCGCGTACCGCATTTTCCCGGCAGGAGTGGCTGGCGCTGGGCGCCGTGCTGCTGCTTATCCCGGTGATGGCCATTGCGGTTGTGCCCAATAGCGAGATTTTCAACGCCTATCTCATCTGGGGCGACGAGCGCTTCGATCTCGAGTTCTTTGGCACGCGTCTGCCTACCTCCTTCCTTGTGACGTTGGACGCTATCGTCTCGGTGACGTTCCTCGCCCTCGTCGCCTTGTTCTGGCGCTGGTACGGCAAGCGCCGCGCCGAGCCGGACGAACTGAGCAAAATGATGATCGGCTCGGCCTTCTCCCTGGGCGGGCAGCTCTGCCTGTTCATGGCTGCGGCGGGCGCCGGCGCCGACGGCAAGATCGGCCTGTTCTGGCCCGTCATGTTTCATGTGCTGAACTCGATCGGCTTCGCACATCTGCTGCCGGTCAGCCTTGCCTTGTTCGCGCGGCTGGCGCCCAAAGCGCTCAACGCCACGGTGATCGGGCTCTATTATCTCGCCTTCTTCGCCGGCAACGCGCTGGTGGGCAAGATTGGTGGGCTCTACGAGACGATGGCGACGACGCAGTTCTGGCTGTTGCACGCCGGCTTCGCGGTCGCCTCGGGTGCGGTATTCGTGCTCTTCAAGCTGCTGCTGGGCCGGCACCTGCTGGGTTCGGCGGAACCGGAACAGGAACCAGCGCTCGGCTGAGCGCCCGGCTGCCCTGTCCGTCGTCCCGGCGCTCTGCTTCCGTGAGCGCCCTCGCCATCCCAGCCCCCCGGTCATCCCAGCGAAAGCTGGGATCTACGGCGGATGAGATCCCAGCTTTTGCTGGGACGACGTTAGGAGGTGCAGAAGAGTAGAGGCCCGAACGAAGGACTGCGCGTCCAGCTCGATCTCGGGAAAAGGTGGAAGCCGGAACGACCCGCAGCGAATTCGTTGTGGCTGCTTCCGTCAGGACCTGACCAGGTTGGCGAAGACTACGTCCGCCCGACTTCCACGGCGGCATATGGCGGGACATGAGCGCAAATGCAAGAGCGCGAGTCCGCTTCAAACGCCCTGCATATTCCGGCTTTCCGGCGGGATGCGCACGGTCAGTCCATCCAGCGCTTGCGTGAGCGTGATCTGGCACGCGAGGCGGCTGGTGCGTGTGGTGGCGGCGGCGAGGTCCAGCATGTCCTCCTCATCCTCGCTGGCGCGCGGCAGGCGCGCGAAATCGGCCTGATCCACGATGACATGGCAGGTGGAGCAGGCCATCTGCCCCTCGCACGTCCCCTCCAGCGGCTGGCCGGCATTCTGCGCCACGTCGAGCAGATTATCCCCTTCGCGAGCCTCCACTTCCTGCACCTGCGTGCCGTCCGGGCTGATGAAGCGAACGCGAATCATGCTGCTGCCTTTTGCGAATGTGCGGTTTCGATAATGGCGGCGATGCCGCGCTCAAGCTCGTCCATGCTGGTATAACGCCCAAAGCCGATGCGTAGCGCACCGCGCGCCTGCCCATCGCTCAATCCGAGCGCGCGCAGCACATGGCTGGGCCGCCCGGTGCCGCTGGCGCAGGCCGAGCCGAGCGAGATGGCCACGTCCCGCACCGTCGAGACCAGCCGTGCCGCGTCGAGTCCCTCCATGCGCACGTTGAGATTGCCGCGATAGCGCCGGTCGGCCGATCCGTTGAGCGTCCATCCCTCGAACAGCGTTCGCGCCCGCGCCCACAGCGCCTCGACATGCGCCATGTCGCTCGCGCGCCGCTCCGCCGCCAGCGTCGCCGCCACGCCGAAGCCCGCGCAGAGCATGGGCGAGAGCGTACCTGGGCGCAGGCCCAGTTCCTGACCGCCGCCGTGCATGAGCGGCGGCAGGTCCAGACCGTCGCGCAGCCACAGTGCGCCGATACCCTTGGGGCCGTGGATCTTGTGCGCCGAGAGCGCGATCATGTCGCTCCCCGGCGTATCGAGCCGGCCGAAACCCTGCACTGCGTCGCACAGCACCGGCACGCCGCCGCTCCGCGCAATGGCAATCAGCCGATCCAGCGGCTGCACGACGCCGATCTCGTTGTTCACCTGCATGACCGCCAGCAGCGCGGCGCGTTCGTCGATGGCGGCCTCGGCGATCTCCAGGTCGACCAGCCCCTCCCGGTCCACCGGCAGAATCACCGGCTCGAAACCCTCGTGGCGCAAGGCCATCACCGTATCGAGCACGGCGGCATGCTCCGTGGCGAGCGTGATGACGCGCCGTCGCCCGGCCGGCGCCGCGCGGGCCGTGCCATGGATGGCGATGTTGAGCGCCTCGGTCGCGCCGGACGTGAAGATCAGGCGCCCGTCTGTCTTGCCCAGCGCCGCCATCACCCGGTCGCGTGCCAGTTCCACGTCCGCCGCCGCCATACGGCCGGGACGATGTGCGCTGTTGGGATTGCCATAATGCGCCATCGCCGCGGTCATCGCGGCCTCGACCTCCGGCGCGAGGGCCGTGGTCGCCTGATAGTCCAGATAAATCATGAGTGCACCTGCGCCATGGCGTGCCACTGCGCGAGAAAGCCGTCAATGTCCGACGCGCGCGTGCTCTCCCCCATGCTGACGCGGATCACTTCGCCGGCACTGGCCGCATCCCAGCCCATGGCGGTGAGCACCGCGCTCGGGCGGAGCGTGCCGGAGGAGCAGGCGCTGCCCGCCGAGACGGCAATGCCTGCCATGTCGAAGCGGATGAGCTGGGCCTGCGCGCTCATTCCGGGCCGGCGATAGCTGCCGATGGTGGCGAGGCGCGGCGCGTCGGCCGCGACGATCTGCGCGCCGCTCTCGCGCAATGCGGTTTCGAGCCGCAAGCGCCATTGCGCGACCTCGCCAAGCCAGACGCGCGACGCCTCCAGTGCGGCGGCGAATCCCAGCGCCAGCGGCATGGCCTCGGTGCCGGCGCGATAGCCCTGCTCCTGCCCGCCGCCGGGCGCCAGAACGGCCAAGTCGCGCACCAGCAGCGCGCCGATGCCAATGGGCCCCCCAAGTTTGTGGGCACTGAGCACGATCATGTCGGCCGCTTGCGGCAGCGGCAGCTTGCCGGCGCTCTGGCTGCAATCGGCCAGCAGCAGGCCGCCGGCGGCGTGGATGGACGCGGCCAGATCGTCGAGCGGCTGAATGACGCCGGTTTCGCTGTTCACCTGCTGGATGGCAACGAGCGTGCCGGGCGCAATGGTCTCCGGCAAGGCGATCCGTCCCGCCGTATCCACAGGCACATGGCAGGCGGGCGGCACATGGCGCAGCACCGCGTCATGCTCGGTGGCGCCGGCAAGCACCGCCGTCGCCTTGGCCCGGGTGAGCGCGATCGCCAGCGCTTCGCTGGCGCCGGAGGTGAAGAGCAGCGCGCCATCCCAGCCCAGCGCCGCGCGGATGCGCGCCCGGGCGTCCTCCAGCAGCGCCCGCGCCGCACGGCCTTCGGCATGGGGCGACGAGGGATTGGCCCAGGTCGCGAACCCCTGCATCATCGCCGCGCGCGCCGCATCGAGAAGCGGCGTCGTCGCCGCATGGTCGAGATAGATGCGCCGCCGCGTCATAGCCCCTCCTTGGGCACCCGCACGTGGCCGGTCAAGCGGCCTGGACAGGAGCCGGACATGGGCGCCGGACTTCCGCCGTTGCGAAACCGGCACCTTTCCCTATATATCCCGCAACTCCGGCGGCGCTCCCAGCGGGCACCGCCGTCCTGTCCTTTCTTGCTTGTCCAGGTGCCATGCCCGACGTCATCTTTCCCGGCCCGGAGGGCCGCCTCGAAGGTCGTTTCAGCCCGCCGCCGCGCCCGCGCGCACCGGTCGCACTGATCCTCCACCCCCATCCGCAGGGCGGGGGCACGATGAACGACCGCATCACACAGGCGCTCTACAAGACTTTCGTGCGCCGCGGCTTCGCCACGCTGCGCTTCAATTTCCGGGGCGTAGGCCGCTCGCAGGGCACGTTCGACAACGGCATCGGCGAGTTGTCCGACGCGGCGGCCGCGCTCGACTGGGTGCAGAGCTTCCATCCCGAGGCGCAGACGACCTGGATCGCCGGCTTCTCCTTCGGCGCGTGGATTGCCATGCAGTTGCTGATGCGCCGGCCCGAAGTGCGCGGCTTCATCTCGGTGTCGCCGCCCGCCAACATGTATGATTTCTCGTTCCTGGCCCCCTGCCCTGCCTCCGGCATCATTGTGCAGGGCGTCAATGACGAGGTGGTCTCGGCGCCGTCCGTGCAGAAACTGGTCGACAAGCTGCGCACGCAGAAGGGCATCACCATCCATCATGACGAGATCCGCAACGCCAATCACTTCTTCGAGCATGAACTCGATCAGCTCATGATGAGCGTCGACAACTATCTCGACATGCGCCTGGCACCGGATTCACCGATCCGCTGATCGTCCCGGCGGGCTCAATCCGCCTGCCGCCGGACACTCTGGCGGCAGCGGGGTCTGCTGTCGCTCCCCCCTTATCCCGGTGACGTGCCCTCCGTCGTCCCAGTCCACTCCCTCCATCATCCCAGCGAACGCTGGGATGAGGATAGGAGGCAGCCAGCCACCCCGATCACGCGCGATAAGATGAGCGCTGCGCTGGTAAGCTAAGCCGCGCCACCCGTCAGCGCGGCGCGCGTTCCGGCACGAAAGCAATCTTCATGTTCCGCACATGCGGCACCGCGAGATCCTCGGCACCCTTCAACGGCCCGCCGGTCCACTGGCCAAGCAGGAAATCGCAGGCGGCCTTGCTCTGCGCGGCGGCCTTCTCGCTTGTGTCAGCCGCACAGTCGACCGGCTTGCCGCGTTCATCGAACAGCACCGCCAGCTTGACCTCGCTTGCCGTCCCGCCCTGCACGGTCACGGCAAGGTCGGGCGTCGCGACATAGGGATAATTATCGCTGCCGCGCTCATCCGGCATCCAGAAATTCATCACCGAATGGAAGACGCCATGGACAGGCGTGCCCGTGCGGTCCGTCGCCGGTTCGAACCGGGCGCGCATGGCCTTCTTGCAGACCAGAGCACCGAAATCGGTATCCTTGATGCTTTCGACGGCGCATTTGAGCGGCTTGCCGCGCGGGTCCGTCACCAGATTGAAGATCACGGCGCCGTGCTGGTTCCTGGCCATGGCCGCGGCAGGATAATCCTCGAGGGTGATAAAGGCTTCCCTCGGTTGGGGCGCAGTCAATTGGGCCGCGGCGGCGGCAATCATCAGAAGCGCGGGCACGCCAGTCTCTCCTCTGCTGTTATTGCGCTTCTTCTACCAGCTTTGCCGCGCGCTGCCAGTGGGTTGCACGCCGGCTATCGCCCCAGCTCGATCGGGAGATCCGCACGCGCCGCCGATCGCGCTGAAGACCCGGACCGCAACGCCACGATCACACCCGAGCCCGCGACGATTGCCATGCCCAGCATGCCAATCGCGTCCGGAACCTGGTCGAACACCAGCCAGCCCAGCAGCAGCGCCCACAGAAGCTGGAGGTAGTTCATCGGCGCCAGCAGAGAGGCGGGCGCATGGCGATAGGCAGCGGTGAGCATAAAATGCCCGACGCCGCCGAACAGGCCAAGGCAAGCGAACAGCGCGCCTTCGAGCAGCGTGGGCATGCGCTCGGGCCAGAACAGGGGCACCATGGTGCCAAAGATGACGCTCCCCGCCACGGCCGAATAGAAGAGCTGCGCCAACGTCTGCTCGGTCGTCGCCAGCACGCGCGAGAGCAATTGATAGCTGGCGATGGCCAGCACGGAAGCCAGCGCGCACAGCACGCCCACCGGCGCCAGCCCACTGCCCGGCCGGGCGATCAGGAGCACGCCCGCAAAACCCATGAGCGCTGCCAGCCAGCCGGTGCGGCCGATCCGCTCGCCCAGCAGCGGCCCCGCCGCCAGCACAATGAATAGCGGTGCGATGAACATGATCGCCGTGGTCTCCGCCACCGGCATGCGCTGGAGCGCCAGGGCAATGAAGAGCGAGCCTGCGGCCAGACAGAAGCTCCGCACCCAGACGAGGCCCGTGCGCCGGGTCGCGGTCATCCGCTGCATGCCGCCCGGCGCGATGAAGATCATCATCAGCAGCAGATGGCCGACATAGCGCGCGGAGACGACCAGCGGCGCATCGAAATCATGCGTCAGATATTTGGTGCTGGTGTCGAGACAGGCGAAGAGCAGCACCGCCAGATTGAACAGCAGCACCGCGCGGACCGGATGCGCGTTGGTCATGGCCGCGCCGGCGTACGCGGGAGTATAGCCGGCCCGCCGGCGCGACCCTTGCTCATGCCTGCCCGCCCAGCGCCTCGACCATTTCCGCCAGCGTCAGCCAGCGCTCCTCGGCCGCGTCCTTCTCGGCGCGGGCCTTTTCGATGGCGGCCATCAGCGCGGCGAAGCGATCCGGGTTCGTGGTGTAGAGATCGGGGTCGGCCAGCGCCGCCTCGTCGCGTGCGATCGCCGCCTCGATCTCTGCGATCCGGCCGGGCAGCAGATCGAAGTCGCGCTGGTCCTTGTAGCTGAGCTTGGCGGCCTTGGGCGGCGGCGGGGCGGCGGGCGCTTCGGCCTTGGCCGCCTTCTTCGGCGCGGCATTGGGCTGGCGGCGCTTGGCCTCCCAATCCGCATAGCCGCCGGCGATGACGTCGACGCGCCCCGAGCCGTCGAGGCCCAGCGTCACCGTCACCGTGCGGTCCAGAAAGTCGCGGTCGTGACTGACGATCAGCACCGTACCTTCATAATCGGCAATCACTTCCTGGAGCAGATCAAGCGTCTCCAGATCGAGATCGTTGGTCGGCTCGTCGAGCACCAGCAGATTCGATTCGCGGGCGAATTCCCGCGCCAGCAGCAGCCGCGAGCGCTCGCCGCCAGAGAGTGTGCCGATCCGCGCCTCGGCGATGCTGGGGTCGAACAGGAACTCCTTGAGATAGCCGTGGACATGCTTCTTGACGCCGCGCACCTCGATCCAGTCACCGCCCTCCGCCAACACGTCGTGCACGCGCTTTTCGGGCGCCATCAGACTGCGCTGCTGGTCGATGACGATGCCGTCCAGCGTCTTGGCGCGCGTCACCGTGCCGCTGTCGGGCTCCAGCTCGCCGGTGAGCAGCTTGAGCAGTGTGGTCTTGCCCGCGCCATTGCCTCCGACAATGCCGATACGGTCGCCGCGCTGGATGCGCAGCGTGAAGTCCTTGATGATGGTGCGCCCATCGAAGCTCTTGGTGACATGCTCGGCGGTAATGACGCTCTTGGTCTTGCTGTCGTCGCTCACCACCGCCAGCTTGGCGCCGCCCTGCGGGCCGATCATCGCCGCGCGCTGCGCCCGCATCTCCCACAGCTTGGCAAGGCGCCCCTGATTGCGCTTGCGCCGCGCGGTGACGCCACGCTCCAGCCAGTGCGCCTCGATCTTCAGCTTGGCGTCGAGCTTGTCGGCGGCGCGGGCCTCCTCGGCATAGACCTTCTCCATCCACGCCTCGAAGCCGCCAAAGCCGACTTCATTGCGGCGCAGATTGCCCCGGTCGAGCCACAATGTGGAACGGGTCAGGCGCGTGAGGAACGTGCGGTCATGGCTGATGACCACGAAGGCGCCGTTGAAGCGATTGAGCCAGTCCTCAAGCCAGTTGATGGCGCTGATGTCGAGATGGTTGGTCGGCTCGTCGAGCAGCAGGATGTCCGGCTCGCTCGCCAGCGCCCGGCAGATGGCGGCGCGGCGCCGTTCGCCGCCCGAGGCCGTCGCCGCCTCGCGCGTCAGGTCGATGCCGAGCTGGTCGGCAATGGCCTCCACCTCATGCGGCGCCGGCGCGCCGGGCCCGGACACGGCGAAATCGTGCAGCGTCGAGAAACCGGAGACGTCCGGGTCCTGCTCCAATGTGACGACATGCGTGCCCGGCACGATGGAGCGCTTGCCCTCGTCCGGCTCGATGCTGCCCGCGATCAGCTTCAGCAGCGTGGTCTTGCCCGCGCCGTTGCGGCCGATGAGCGCGAGCCGGTCGCGCGCGCCGATATGCAGGTCGAGCCCGCGGAACAGCCAGCCGCTGCCCTGAATGAGACCGAGATTTTCGTATGAAAGAAGAGGGGCTGCCATGGCGCTGCGCTAAACCAGATGGCGCGCGCCGGAGCAAGGCCCGCAACTGCGGGCGCGCGGGAACCTGAGCGGGTCAGCGCCTGTTCAGGCGGGCATGCGCACTTGTCGACATATCCCACTCGCGAAAGGATGTTCCATGTCCCGATCGGCCTCTATTCTCGCCTCCCTGCTGATCCTCGCCCCCGCCGCCGCGCTGGCCCAGAGCGATAGGCCGGCCGCCATGAAGCCGATGCGCGGGCCCGCCGCGCCCATCGTGACGCTCTCCGTCACCGAAAGCGTCGACGCGGCGCCGGACATCGCCACGATCAACAGCGGCGTCGAGACCCGCGCGCCCACGGCCAAGGAGGCCATGGCGGCCAATGCCAAGCAGATGGACGCCCTCATCAACGCGCTGCTCAAGGCGGGCATCGAGCGCCGCGACATCCGCACGAGCAGCCTCAACCTCAATCCGCAATATGATTATTCCAACCGCACGGAGGGTCAGGGACCGCGCTTCCTGGGTTATCAGGCGAACAACATGCTGGCCGTGACAATCCGCCGGATCGACCGCGCCGGCGAGATCGTGGACGCGATGGTCAATGCCGGCGCGACCAACGTCAATGGCCCTGCCTTCGGTATCGACGATCCCAGCGGTCTTGAAACGCAGGCCCGCGCCAAGGCCGTGAAGACGGCGCAGGCCCGCGCCGATTTCTATGCGCAAGCCGCCGGTTACAAGGGCGCGCGGCTGCTGTCCATTTCCGAAGGCGGGCAGATCGAGCGGCCCATGCCGGTCATGCGAATGGCCGCTCCCGCGCAGGACTCGGTCTCCACCAAGATCGAGCCCGGACAGCTTTCTACCTCGATCACTTTGAATTTCCGTTATATGCTCGAACGCTGATCGGAATGAACGAGGCATTCAGCGGTTGTTCAATGCGTGACGCCTATCTCTTGCGCATGACTCGCGCCCGTCCTCTCGCCTTGCTGGCCACGCTCGCGCTGCTGTGCGGCACGGCCAGCGAGCTTTCCGCCCAGCGTTTCGCGCGGGGCGAGCAGGATACGGTGCGCGAGAACATGCTGGACCGCAAGGTCATGCCCTTCTCCATCATCAAGCGGCGCGTCGAGCAGGCCATGGCGGACGAGGCGCGCTATGTCGGCGTGGCCCCGGGTCCGCGTGAAGGCATCTATCGCATGCAGTTCCTGCGCAAGGACGGCCGCGTGATCTGGGTTGATGTGGACGGCAAGACAGGCGACATCATCGCGAGAACCCGTTAGAGCGCTTTCCCGGCCGGATAGAGACGTTCGCTGGCTCGGAAAACGCGGAAATTAGCAAAAGCAGAACGGCGCGGCGCCGACTGCCGCCAGACTGGAGACAAGGGATAATGCGCCTGCTGATCGTCGAGGACGAACCGACTCTGGGCCGCCAGCTCAAATCCACCCTGGAGGGCGCCGGCTATGCCGTTGACCTTGCCACCGATGGCGAGGATGGCCATTTCCTAGGCTCGACGGAAAGCTACGACGCGGTGGTGCTGGACCTTGGCTTGCCGGAGATCGACGGCCTTACGGTGCTCGACCGCTGGCGGCGCGAGGGCAAGGATACGCCCGTGCTGGTGCTCACCGCGCGGGATAGCTGGTCCGACAAGGTGGCGGGGCTCGACGCGGGCGCGGACGATTATCTCGCCAAGCCTTTCCAGAGCGAAGAGCTGATCGCCCGCCTGCGCGCGCTCATCCGCCGCTCCTCGGGTCATGCCTCCAGCGAGCTGACCGCCGGTGACGTGCGGCTCGACACGCGCTCGGGCAAGGTGACGCTCAACGGCGAGCCGGTGAAGCTCACCGCGCAGGAGTATAAGCTCCTCTCCTACCTCATGCACCACAAGGGCAAGGTCGTCAGCCGCACCGAACTGATCGAGCATATCTACGATCAGGATTTTGATCGCGACTCCAATACCATCGAAGTGTTCGTAACGCGCATCCGCAAGAAGCTGGGCGCCGATGTCATCTCGACCATCCGGGGCCTGGGCTACAGCCTCGACGATCCGGCCGGCTGATCCGACCATGCTTCCGGCGGAGTCCTCGGCGCAGGACATCTCCGCACCGGCCCCGCGCGTCACGGGCTCGCTCAGCCGGCGCATCATCGCCATTTCGGTCTTGTGGATCTGCGTGCTGCTGCTCGGCGGCGGCATCGCGCTCGACCGGGTGCTGACCGCCGCCGTCACGCGCAACTGGGATGACAGCCTGGCCAATGTGCTAACGGCCATGATTGCCACAACCGAGATCGGGCCGGATGGCGAAGTGCTGTTCAACCGCCCGCTCGCCGACCAACGCTTTTTCGAGCCCGCGAGCGGAGTCTATTTCCAGATCAGCGGCGCCGGCCAGCCCGATTATCGCTCGCGCTCCCTGTGGGATCGTGCCCTGCAGGTAACGCCGCAGATGCAGGAGGAGCCCTTCACCGTCGAAGACAGCCTGCAATTCCCGGACGAGCCGTTGCGCGTGATGACTCGCACCGTGATTCTGCCCGGCAGCGAGACGCGCTGGGTGTTCATCGTCGCGCAGGCACGCGCGGGCCTCGACGAGCAGATCCATGTCTTGCAGCGCACGCTCGTGCAGGCCTTCGTCGCGCTGGGCGCCGGACTCATTCTCCTCACCATCCTTCAGGTGTTCTTCGGCCTGCGGCCACTGCGCCGCATCCGGCAGGAGATCGCCCGCATGCGCCAGGGCGAGAAATCGCGCGTGACCGAGCCGCTGCCCGTGGAAGTGCAGCCGCTGGTCGAGGAACTGAACGCGCTGCTGGCGCACACCGAGAGCCAGGCCGAGGAAGCGCGGCGCCACGCCGGCAATCTCGCCCATGCACTCAAGACGCCGCTCACCGTCATCATGAACGCCGCCACCGCCGCCGCGCCGGACCTGGGGCCCACGGTGATGCGCGAGGCCGTGACCATGCGCCGCCAGATCGACCACCATCTCGCCCGCGCCCGGGCGCTTGGCCGCCGCGCCACGGCACAGGCACGCGCAGACGTGTGGCCCAGCCTGGAGGCGGTGGAGCGCGCCGTCGAGCGGCTCTATCCGGACGTGCGCATCGATCGCGCCGGCGCGCATGACGCCGCCGTGCGCATCGAACGGCAGGATCTGGAGGAGATGCTCGGCAATCTCGTTGAAAATGCCGCGAAATATGGCGGCGGTAGCGTGTTCGTGACGGTCGAACCCAAGGGCACCGCTTGGGTGGACATCCTCGTCGAGGATGATGGGCACGGTATTCCCGAGGCCGAGCGCGAGCGCATCTTCGACCGCGGAGTGCGGCTCGACAGCGGCAAGCCGGGCACGGGTCTCGGCCTCGGCATCGCGCGTGACGTGGCGGAGATTTACGGCGGCTCGGTCTCGTTGCACGAAAGCGAGGATCTGGGCGGCCTGCTGGTGCGCCTGCGGCTTCCCTCGGCCTGAACCATGAGCACCGCGTCTCACGGTATTTCGGAGGCACGACGGCTCTCATCGGCCGGCAGTGGAGAAAATGGGACGGGCACCGCATTGATGTTTCATCCCGCGGCGCGCGCGCCTTAAGAGCGAGCCATGGTCCCGCCGCCGCCTTCTCCTGTCCCGCCCCGGCCGGATCGCTACGCGGCGCGACACCGCCCGAGCCGCATCGCCTGGGCATTGGCCGTGGCGCTGCATCTGGGCATCTTCGCGCTGCTGATGCTCCGCAAGGAAGCACCGGTCGTGAACCTGGCGCAGCAAGGCCTCAAAACCTTCTTTTTGCCCGCGGCCCGTCAAGGCGTGGAGGATGCCGAGACCGTGCGCCAGCAGAGCGAAGCGCGCGAAACGCAAAGGCGCGCCGCGCCGGAGACGCCCGTCGAACCTCCGCCACCGGCGCCGACTCCGCCTCTGCCGCCCAACGATCTGCAAATGCCCTTCATCCAGATGAGCAGCCGGGATTTCGCAGCCAGCAATATCGGCCGCATGGCCTCCCAACGTCCCGCCTTTGCCGATGCCGGACGGCAGGGGGATAGCAAGGCTGTGCAGGGTCCAGGCGCTGGGCCGGGCGGCGCTGTCCTCTATGAGGCGGATTGGTATCGCCCGCCCACGGACGCGGAGCTGCGCACTTATGTGCCCGCGCATGCGCCGCGCAAGGGCTGGGGCCTGATCGCCTGCCGCACGGCCGAGCGCTATCGCGTGGAGGATTGCTACACGATCGGGGAGTCGCCCTTGGGCTCGGGCTTCGCCAAGGCCGTACGCGACGCGGCCTGGCAGTTCATGGTGCTGCCGCCGCGCGTCAACGGCCGGCCTATGGTCGGCTCATGGGTGCGCATCCGCATCGACTATTCCACGCTCGCCGCGCCCTGAGCGCACGCCGGCGACCTATTTGCCCCCGCGCGCGGGCTGGAAAGAAGGCCCGGCCATACATGCCGGGCCTTCCCCCCTCATCGCCAGACGTTGTGGGTCGCCTGGCGAAAGCAGGCCCTGGCGAAGCGCACCGCACGCGGATGCGCCCGCCCCTCCGGGCCGCTGTTTCTTCGTGCGAGAACGTTGATTTTTATGGGAGAATGCGACTTTAACCAATCTTCTTCAGCGTCTTCTGTCACCCTGAAGGAAAATTACACAATTCTGGGTAAGCCGGACCATCCCCCCAACTCTCTATTTTCATAGGTAAAGTTTCAGGTCCGCCAATCATCGCAGGCGCCTCATAATCGCCAGCCGTCCCAAAGCGGGACAGCTCAATCTTAATGAATAAAGCGAATAAAGATGGTTAATCCGGCACCGGTGTCCTGCGCTTCGCATCCGCGGCCGCGATTAGGCCCTGGGGGACGACAATGACGGTCAGGATGCCCTGACCATCTATTTGCGCGTGCCAGAAACCCGGCATGATGACTGCCAGCGAAGCGCCGGGCCCGCCCCCGCCTGCCCCGCTCCGCGAACCGGGACATCTCGCGCATCGCCGGCAAAGAGCAGCGCGACCGGCGGCCTCGGCGTTTGCGATCAGCTATCGTAGGAGCGAACGCCCCTCAGAGATCGCGCTTCTTGCGATGGGTTTCCATGTCGAGCACAGTGGTGTCGGTGCCCTCCGGCATCAGGCCGAGGCGCCGCGCGACTTCCTGATAAGCCTCCACCTCACCGCCCAGATCGCGGCGGAAGCGGTCCTTGTCCAGCTTCTCGCCGGTCGCCGCATCCCACAGGCGGCAGTTGTCCGGGCTGATCTCGTCGGCCAGGATGATGCGCGAATAATCGCCGTCCCAGATGCGGCCGAACTCCAGCTTGAAGTCAATCAGGCGGATGCCGATGCCGGCGAACAGCCCGGCCATGAAATCGTTTACGCGGATCGCCATGTCCGCGATGTCGTGCAGCTCATCCTGATTGGCCAAGCCGAAGCAGGCGATATGCTCCTCCGTCACCAGCGGATCGCCCAGTGCATCGTCCTTGAGGCAATATTCGATGAGCGTGCGCGGCAGTTGCGTGCCTTCCTCGATGCCCAGCCGCTTGGAGAGCGAGCCGGCCGCGACATTGCGCACAATCACCTCGAGCGGCACGATCTCGACTTGCCGGATGAGCTGCTCGCGCATGTTGAGGCGGCGGATGAAGTGCGTGGGCACCCCGATCTGCCCCAGCATGGTGAACACATGCTCGGAGATGCGGTTGTTGAGCACGCCCTTGCCGGAGATCGTGCCCTTTTTCTGCGCATTGAACGCCGTCGCGTCATCCTTGAAATACTGGATCAGCGTGCCGGGCTCGGGACCCTCATAGAGGATCTTCGCCTTGCCCTCGTAGATTTGACGGCGACGGGCCATGTGCTTGTGCCTACTCTGAAAAGCGACCTGAAAATCAATGCGCCGGCGGCGCGAATCGGCAAGGATCCGCGGACGGCCCGGGCTCGGGCCGGCGTCTTAGGCCAAGCCGGCGGGAAGTGCAATTTTCCGCCGGCTCCCGGACCGCCTGCCCGCTCTACACCAGCTTCGCCTTGTAGAGCTTGGTCAGCTCTGCCCAGGCCTTCTCGGCCGCCGGCTCATTATAAGCCTGGCTGCCCGGCACGGTCCAGCCGTGGTCGGCCGGGTAGACTTCCACCGTTGCCGTCTTGCCGGCGGCCGCGAAGGCATCCTTGAGTACCGTCTTGGCATCGGGCTCGCGCTGGTCGTCATTCTGGGCAATGGCCACGAGGAAGGCGGCCTTGGCCTTGGGGATCAGCAGATGCGGGCTGCTCGCTTCCTTGGTGACGAGCCCGCCGCCATGGAAGCTGGCGGCCGCGCCGATGCGGTCGGGCATGGCCGCCGCCGCGCGGAAGGTGAAGGGTCCGCTCATGCAATAGCCCTGCACGCCGGCCTTCTTGCCCTTGGCGACCTGCGGCTGCGCATCGAGGAAGCCGATCAGCGCAACCGTATCCTTGTCGATGCCGTCGTCGGTGATGGCGTTGCGGTAGCCGAACAGCGTCTGCATCGCCTCGCGATTGGAAAAGTCCACCGAGCCTTCCATGACCGGCGCCTTCTTGCTGCGGTAGAAGGGATTGGGCACCAGCACCACATAGCCCTGCGCGGCGAGGCGCTTGCCCATGTCGCGGAACACCGGGCGCAGGCCGAGGATGTCCGGCCACATGATGACGGCGGGCCATGTCCCCGCACCGGAGGGATAGATCAGCGCAGCATCGCACGTGCCGTCCGGCGTCTTGATCGTGACGTCCTTCTCGACGACGGTCTCCGCCGCCGCTGCGGCGCTTGCGGCAAAACCGGCGGCCAGTGCGCCGGTCTTCATGAAGCTCCGGCGCGTGAGGCTCCAATCCTCCATCACGCCAGGATTGATGTCATTGTCGCACATGCCGATTCTCTCCCATCGTTGACTTTGCCCGCGAAGGTCTGCCCGCCCCCACAGCCTGTCAAGACTTTGAAGGCTCCAAGAGCTGTGCCGTGCCTTTATTGCAGCGTTGCGACCAGCGCCTGCACTTCGTCATCCTCCGCGACATCAGCGTGGACCACGCGCCGCACTTCGATGGCGGGAATGGGGTCGACGAAGGGCAATCGCTTAAGGCCGGGGCTCGCGCCGATGCGCGCCGCCGCCGCGCCGAACAGGGGCAGAATGCCTCCACCCTCGCGCGCACGCTCGGCAAGCTGGCCGTAATCGTCCGTTTCGAGCGCGGTCGGCATGGCGCCCAGCCCGGCCCCGGAAAGGCAGGCATCAACCAGCGGCCGCAGCCGATTGGCGGGTGAGAAGCCAAGCAGCGGCTCACCGGCAAGATCGTCCCGCCCCACGAACTCGGCGCGGGCGAGCGGATGATCGCGGCCGACATAGAGCGACCAGCGCTCGCTCCAGAGATAATCGGATGGAAAGACCCGCGTAGCGCCCAATGCGTAGAAATAGGCCATGGTCATGCGCCCTTCGGAGAGCGCCAGTGCCACCCGGTCCGCGACATAGCAGTTGAAGTCGATGGAAACCGGCCGATGCGGGAAGGCATCCTCAAAGGCCGCGAGCTTGCTCTGAAAGCGCGTGATGATTGAAGGATGCGTGCCGATGAGGATGGGCTGGTCCTGCTTCTCCACCGGCGCCCAGGGCGCATCCGGCGCCTCGGCCGGCTCCTCCGGCAATGCGGGCTGCGCCGGCACGAGGGCCGGCAGCGCCGCGGCCGGCGCCTCGGCCGGATCGCCGGTGCGGCGGTGATCGTCCATCGCCAGCACCAGCGCATCGCAATCGGCCAAGATGATGCGTGCCCGCGCCAGCGCGGCGGTGCCGGCCGGCGAGATCGTCGCCTTGCCGCCGCGCGCGCGCGTAAACAGGCTGACGCCGAGCCGCGTCTCCAACTGCTTGATATGGTCGCTGACCGCCACCTGCGAAATGCCGAGCGCCCGCGCGGCGGCGCGGAAACTGCCCTCGCGCGCGATGGCGTCGAGCGCTTCGAGCTGGCGCAGGGTGGGCCGTTCCATGCCGATAGGTCTAGGCTTGTCGCACGGCGTGTCAATGGTGCCGCGCGTGCCCCGCGTCAACGGGCGGCGAAGTCGATACAACGACGGCGGCCATTCACGATCCGCCGGTGCGCGAGGCAGAGGCCGTCGCGCGCGCGGACCGAGGCATGGCCCGAGGAGAGCACCGCCAGCCCCGGCAGTTCCGCCTCGATCCGCTGGGGATCGTCACAGAAATACACGCAGCCGGAGCAGTCCGGCCCGGCAGTGCTGCGCAACGCGCCGCGCAGGGCTGCCCGCAGGCTCATTGGCCAAGCGACGCCCAATGCGCCCCGAACACATGGACCGAGAGAATGAAGCCCAGGATCACATTGACGACCACGCCGATGGTGAAGGCGGTCACCGGTTTGCGGCCGGCGGCGGCAAGATCGCGGAAGCGCGTAGTCAGCCCGATGCTGAAGAAGCAGAAGATGAAGCACCAGGTGCGCATATCCTTGATCGGCCCGATCAGCTCCGGTGTGGCGATGGCGTTATAATCCGCCAGGCTGTAGCCTGCCGTCACGGCCGTGATGAGCGCCGAGGCGAAGAAGAAGCCCAGCACGAACTTGGGGAAACGCCGCCAGATCTCGCGCACGTCCGGGCCGTTGCCGGCTGGCCGTGCTTCCCAGCGCGTGGTTGCGACGATGGCAAGCGCGACAGCCCAGATGCCGATCCAGACGTCGCGGCCGACGACCTTGATGAGCGTGAACGCCTGGAGTGCCTGATCGGCGGTGCCGGTGATCCCCGGCACTTTGCCGGCATAGCCGCCATAGGCCTGGGCGGCGGCGATGCCGGCGGCGTCCGCGAATTCCGAAGTGCCGATCCAGGCGCCAGCCACGCCGGTGGGCAGGGCCATGGCGCGCGCGATCAGCGGCAGCGCGAAGATCATGACGATGGCCCACAGCACCACGGTGGTAATAGTGACGGCCACGTCCTCCTTCTTTGCACCGACCGCGCCGGCGGCTGCAATGGCGGCCGAAACGCCGCAGACCGCGCTGCCCACGCCCAGCGTCGCGGCGAACGGCCGGTCGAGCCCCAGCTTCACGGCGATCCAGTAAACGGCCATGAAGGTGACGATGGAGACGATGGAGGCTTGCAGAATAGCGATCGGCCCGGCCAGCGCGATGAGCGAGAAAGGCACGGTAGCGCCCAGCATGACGATGCCCGTCTTCACATAAAGCTCGCCGCGAAAGCCCGCGTCCAGCCAGCGCGGCAGCCCCACGCTGTTGGCGATGACCAGCCCCGCGAACAGCGCGAGCAGCGGCGTCTCCAGATTATAGGCGGAGGCGCGCTCCCACTGGCCAGCCACGAAGATCAGATAGGACGCGAGATAGAGCAGCAGGAAGGCCGGCACGAACTCGCGGGCCTTGTAGCCCAGCGCCCGCAGCGCCAGCGCGAAGGCGGCGAGCCAAAAGAGGATTTGCGCCACATAGCGCGGCCAGTTGGCGATAAGGTCGTCGCCGACCTCAGAAAAGCTCGACCATTTGGGCGGGAGTACCGCGAGCCAGCGCAGATTGGCCCCGTTCCAGAAGAGGATGCAGCCGGCGAGTACGACGCCCAGGCCAATCCAGATCGCCCACCAATCCTCCTTGCGCCAAAGATCCCGCCAGAAGGATGGCGGCACCGGACTCGCGTCGGACATGGATGCGCTCATTGTCTATCCCCTCGATAGAAAAGTGACTCATCCGCCCGCGCGAGTCAACCATCGTGCGCGGAAGCGCCTGTAGGGCTTGAATATTCGAGCGCCCTGACGGAACATCGCCGCTCACGCAAACCGGAAGGAAAGAGCAACATGAACCGACGGATCAACGCACGGACCGCCCTCTTCCCTGCGGCCCTTCTTCCCGCCGCGCTGTTGCTGACCGGCGGCGCCATCGCGCAGCAGCCCATCGACCTGCCGGGCGATCGGCTCTTTCCCGAAAATGTTTCGATCGCGCCGGACGGCACCGCCTATGTCGGCAGTGTGACCGGCGGGGTCCTGCGGGTCAGCCTTGCCACGGGCAAGGTAGATTCCTGGATCAAGCCCGGGGGCTATGGGACAAGCGCACTGTTCGGTGTTCTGGTGGATACGCGCAACAAGCTGCTGTGGACTTGCACCAACGATTTCACGGCGCGCGGCGTCACCGTGCCGGGCGCCGACGCGGGAAGCTGGCTCAAGGGCTTCGACCTCGCGACCGGTGTCGGCAAGGTGAGCCTCGCGCTGCCCGATGCAGGCGCAGTGTGCAACGACATGGCCGTGGGCGCGGACGGCGCTGTCTATATCGCGGACACCGGCCATCCGCGCATCCTGCGCTGGACGCCGGGCGCGCAGGCGCTGGAAACCTGGGTCACGGACCCGGTGCTCGGTGTCGGGCTGGACGGGCTCGCCTTCGCGGCGGACGGTCATCTCTACGTCAACAATGTCCGCACCGGCGCGCTGTATCGCATCGTCATGGCAGCGGACGGCAAGCCGGGCACGATCACCACGCTCAAGACCTCGCGGCCGCTGGGCTCGCCGGATGGCATGCGGTCGCTGGGCGACATGGACCTCGCCGTCGCGGAAAGCCAGGGGCGGATTTCCCGTCTTTCGATCAAGGGCGACACGGTGGAGGTAACGACACTGGCCGAGGGGATCGCCTCCCCCACCGGGCTCGATCCGCATGACGGCACGATCTGGTATGTACAGGGCCATGTCGGCGCCCTGATGAACCCCGATGCGCCCCGACCTGCCCTGCCCTTCCGCCTCACGCCCGTGCCCATCCGCCCCTAGCGGGCGGCGCTTCCGCGTGCTTCAGGCCCGCTCGGCAAAGATGTGGAAGGCAAGGTCGAGCGAGGGATACGGAACGCCGAGCATCGACAGTGCGGCGGTGACCTGCCCGCGATGATGAGTCGCGTGATTGAAGACATGGAGCAGCGCGGCGGCCATCGGCAGCGTGCGCGTCTGTCCGGCCGTCGTGATGAAATGTAGCTCGCCGCCGAGCGCTGTGTCGTCCAGATCGGCCACATAGGCCGGCCACCGGGCGGCGGCGGCGATCAGGCGAGAAGCCAGCAATGCCCGGTCAGTTTCCAACTCGCCATCGAGCGGCAATCCGGTCACCGGGCCGCCGGTGAAGCGGGAATACCAGATCTCGCCGTCCGTGAGCAGCAGGTGATTGAGCGTGCCGTGGATGGAGCCGAAGAAGAGGCCGCACTCCTTGCGATACGCCGCGTCCGACACGGCGGCGACCGCCTCCGTCAGCCGCTGCGTCGCCCATCCGTGATAGCGGGCCATCCGGGCGACCTCTTCCTTTGCCGATGCAACCATGCTTCCCCTCGTCCGTGACTTTCCGCGCCGCCAGATGACTCCATCTGGCACGAACTCACGCCAGCTTATCGATCCGTCCGTCCCGTGAAAGCGGGAAACGTCAGGTCACCGCAGGCCATCTCGCGTCCAGTCCCCCTCGCCGCCTTTACGGAGCGAAGAGTTCGCATCTGCCAGAACGGCGCTCCGGCGCAGAGAAGCGTCGGGGATTTATAAGCGCCCTTCTCCCTGAACGAGGGCAAACAGGCGGCAAACAACGATGCGCCGCCAGCCGGTGACAGGTCATGGCAAACCCTCGGCCCGCAGCGCATCTCCCAGTGGACAGGCACAAGTGTGGTCAGGCAGGCTCCGATTGCTTCACCGCCGCTTGCGCCGCCACACCGAGCCGAGTGCCCGTTGCAACGCCATGGTCTTTCGCGAAGGCCGGCGCCGCGACCTTTTCGCCGCGCGCGAGCCGCACCTTCAGCAGCTCGATCGAGCCGCCCTGTGCCGCCACGATCACGCTCTTTTCCCCGACCGCCACGATCTCGCCGGGCTTGCCGGCCACATCGGCGATCTTACGCGCAGGAAGCTTACGCGCCTCGTAGATGCGCAGCGTCTCCCCTTCGAACATCGTCCAGGCCCCCGGTGCCGGGCTGCACCCCCGGATGAGGTCGTAAATGGCGTCGACATGGCTATGCCAGTTGATCCGCGCCTCGGCATCCTTGCACCAGCCCTCGTAGCTCGCCTGGCTCTCGTCCTGGACGATTTCCTGGTGCTTGCCGGCGACGACCAAATCGGCCGCCTCCAGCATCGCCTGCACGCCGAGCGGAAAAAGGTGGTTGAAATAGACACTGCCGACCGTGTCGTCCGGGCCGATCTCGACGGTCTTCTGAAGCACGATCGGTCCCTCGTCGAGCCCGTCGCTGGGGCGAAAGATCGTGAGGCCCGTCCGCGTCTCGCCCCGGATGATCGGCCAGTTGATCGAGCTGGGCCCGCGATATTTTGGCAGCAGCGAGGGATGGTAGCAGATCGTCCCGTGCGTCGGGATGTTGGCCAGCGACTGCGGCGCGAACTGCAACACATAGGCCATGATGGCGATGTCCGCCTTGGCGGCCCGCATCGCCTCGGCCGCCTCCGGTCCGCGCAGCGAGGGGAGCTGATAGAGCGTGACGCCCCGCTCCTGCGCGGCTTGCGCCAGCGGGTCTGGCCGGGCGCCGGGCTTGGTCGGCGCGCAGAACACGGCGGCGACCTCGTCGCCACGCTCCATAAAGGCATCGAGGACGCTCTTGCCAAAGGCCTGCTGGCCAATGATCGCGATGCGCATGAACTGTCTCCTTCTTGAGGCAACAGGGAGCCGTTCCGGCCCGAGGGGTCGGTTGGGGTCCGCTGGATTGTCCGTGGGCGTCGGCGGGCTCAGCGCCCGGTGTTGATCCAGACGACCTTGGGCTCGGTGAAATTCTCGATGGCGATGTCGCCATGTTCGCGGCCAAAGCCGGAATCGCGCATGCCGCCCCAGGGCAGCCGCACGTCGGTCGGCCCATAGGTGTTGACCCACACCGTGCCGGCCTTGAGCTTGCGCGTCATGCGGTGCGCCTGAGCAATGTCGCCGGTCCACACGCCGGCGGCCAGGCTGTAGGCGGTGCCGTTTGCGAGGCGGACGGCATCGGCCTCATCCTCGAACGGAATGACCGTCGCGACGGGTCCGAAGATCTCCTCCTGGGAGATGCGCATTTCATGCTCGACGCCAGTGAAGACGGTGGGCGCCACATAATAGCCCTTGTCGCCATGGCGGGCACCGCCGGTCGCGATCTTGGCGCCCTCCTTGCGGCCCACCTCGATATAGCCGAGCACGCGCTCCATCTGCGTCTGAGAGATAAGCGGCCCCATGGAGGTCTTGTCGTCGCGGGGATTGCCCAGGCGCATGCCATGCGCACGCGCGACGAGCCGCTCGACCACCTCGTCGTGAATGGAGCGGTGCGCCAGAATGCGCGAGCCGGCTGAGCAGACCTGCCCGGTGTTGAAGAAGATACCCGCGCCGGCCGCCTTGACGGCCGTCTCCACATTGGCACCGGGGAAGATGATGTTGGCTGACTTGCCTCCCAGCTCCAGCGTCACGCGCTTGAGGTTGCCGGCGGCGCCCCGCAGGATCTGGCGGCCGACGCCCGGTGAGCCGGTGAATGTCACCTTGTCGATATCGGGATGGTCGACCACGGCCTGACCCGCCGTCTTGCCGAAGCCGGGGACGACATTGAGCGTACCGGCGGGAAGCCCCGCCTCCAGCGCCAGCTCGCCGATCTTGAGCGCGGTGAGCGGCGTCAGCTCGGCGGGCTTGAGCACGACCGTGCAGCCACAGGCCAGCGCCGGGGCGATCTTCCACATGCCGATCATCAGCGGGAAATTCCACGGGATGATGGCGCCGACCACACCCATCGGCTCGCGTACCGTGTAGGTGAGTGCGTCGGGCCGTGCGGGAATGACCTTGCCGTCGATCTTGTCGGCCCAGCCGGCATAATAAATGAGCGTATCGATCACCGCCGGCAGGTCCTGGCGGCGCACGGCCGAGACCGGCTTGCCGGAATCCAGGCTTTCGAGCTGAACCAGCTCCTCCTGGTCGCGCCGGATCAGTTCGGCGAGCCGCAGCAGTGCCAGTCCTCGGTCGGCGGCGCGCATCTGGCCCCATGTGTTCTCAAACGCATCGCGGGCAGACTTGACCGCCGCATCCACGTCCGCCGCATCGGCTTCGGCGACGAGGCCGATCACCGTCTCGGTTGAGGGGTCGAGCGTCTCGAAATAGCGGCCGGACTTTGCCGGAACGCGCTCGCCATGGATCAGCAGATCATGGCGCGCCACTTGCACTCCATTGTCAACCGGCTTTTCCAGATATGACGTATCTTGCATATGACAAATTCCCCATGGACTCGACCAAGCGATGGGGAATCTACCTTTTACAAAGCCGAGTCCGGAATATGATTTCTTGCGCCGGACTTTGTAGAAACATTATGAGATCATATGCATATGATACTCACTGCAATATGCATCGATTTCATATTTAATTTTATTGGGGTGACGTCATCGGCCGATTTACAGCCGGCAGTGTCACAGAATCCGGTCGGGTTTGACGGCCAAGTTCGATGCGCGCGGCAGGGCGCATCCGGCGTCTTGACAGACATCAACCCCAACTTCGGTATGATCCATTATTAACGGTGAACGGATAGGCGCAGGATCAGGAGCCTGGGATGCGAAATCTGAACCGGGCATTCTGGGGGTTGATGGCGCTGGTCACCCTGCTGTGGCTTTTCGCCGACCTGTCTGTGTTCCAATCATCCGGCTTTTTCGCCATTCGTTCCGTAGCGGTGCAATATTCTGGCCTGCTGGCGATGGCCTGCATGAGTGTCGCAATGATCCTCGCAGCGCGCCCTCGCTGGCCGGAACGCTGGCTCGGGGGCTTGGACAAGATGTATCGTTTCCATAAGTGGCTCGGTATTTCTGCGCTCGTCTTGGCGATCGTTCACTGGCTGTGGACGCAGGCACCGAAATGGGCCGTGGGATGGGGCTGGCTCGACCGACCGGCACGCGCGCCGCGCGTGCCCCCTGAAAATCCGGTCGAAGCCCTGTTTGCAGGCCTGCGCCATACTGCGGAGGGGTGGGGAGAGTGGGCCTTTTATGCCGCGGCGGGGCTGATCGTGGTGGCGCTCCTCGAGCGCATTCCCTACCGCTTCTTCTATCGGACGCATCGGTTTTTGGCAGCGGCCTATCTCGTGCTGGTGTTTCATGCCGTGGTTCTGACCCAGTTCAGCTACTGGGCTTCGCCGCTCGGCATGATGTTGGCCATCCTGCTCGCTTACGGCACCTGGGCGGCGATCGTCGTCCTCTCGCGCCGGGTCGGGCGCACGCGTCAGGTCCCGGGCAGGATCGCCGCCCTCCAATATTATCCGGGTGTGCAGGCGCTCGAAACAACGGTCGATGTGGGTGAAGGCTGGCCTGGCCACCGACCCGGCCAGTTCGCTTTCGCCATGTCCGACCCCGCCGAGGGCGCCCATCCCTACACCATCGCTTCCGCCTGGAATGAGGATGAACGGCAAATCACCTTCATCACGCGCGCGCTGGGAGATCATACCCGCCGTCTGCCCGAAAAACTGCACGCCGGTCAGGTCGTGAAGATCGAAGGCCCTTATGGCTGCTTTACATTCGATGACGATCGCCCCCGGCAGATCTGGATCGGAGGCGGCATTGGCATCACACCGTTCATCGCCCGCATGAAGTATCTTGCCCGACATGCAAGCGGACAGCGGCCACAGATCGACCTATTTCACTGCACCGCCGATGTCGACGACGAGGCTCTGAATAAATTGCAAGCCGATGCGGAGGCCGCCGGCGTTCGGCTGCACATTCTGATCGACTCGCGCGACGGCCGCCTTGATGGCGCGCGGATCCGCGCCATGGTGCCCGACTGGAAAGAGGCGAGCCTATGGTTCTGCGGTCCGGTGAGTTTTGGTGATGCGCTGCGCCGAGACTTTGCTGCACAGGACTTCCCGATTGTGGAACGCTTCCACCAGGAATTGTTCGCTATGCGTTGAGGCGCCGGCTCAGAAGATTCCGCGCACAATCCGGCCGCAACAGTGCCCGTTCCTGGAAGCCCTGCCGGAATTGCCAGGAAACTGTCTTGCGGCATCATCGGCCAGCCATCTGGCCGGACGATGCAGCCTTCCGCGCTGACGGGTTCATACCGATCTCGTCGGGCGGCGACCTGCTGATCCCGCTTTGCGTGGGCCAACAACGAACGCGTTTGCGCTGGAAGCATGCTCGGGGCGGGTGGGAGAAATCCTTTCGGACCGCAGACGCTATAGCAGGCCTCCGATTGCGCTTGACTAAATATGCATGTTAACAAATATACACATTCATGCATATCGATCCGTTTTTAACACTGGCCGACCCCACCCGCCGCCGCGTTGTCGAGGCGCTGCGTGCTGGTGAGCGCCAGGTCAACGACCTCGTCGCGACCGTCGGCATCCATCAATCGGGCGTCTCACGGCATCTGCGCATCCTCTCCGAAGCCGGCTTCGTGGCAATGCGTCCCGAGGGAACGCGTCGGCTCTACTCATTGAGACCCGAGCCGTTTCGCGAGATCGACGCCTGGCTTAGCCAGTACCGACAGATCTGGGAGGCGCGGCTCGACCGCTTCGGCGCGGCACTCGAAAATCAACAGCAAAAGCGCAGGCAAAAGAGGAGCCTTGAAGATGAATGAGCCGATCGAATCCAGCCTCGTGATCGAGCGAACCTATACCGCCGAACCGAAAGAACTCTGGGAACTCTGGACCACCAAGGAAGGCTTCGAATCCTGGTGGGGTCCGCAGGAGTTTCGCGCCGATGTTCATACAATCGAGCCGCGCCAGGGCGGCGCGCTGCACTACGATATGGTTGCCGATACCCCCAAGGCCGTAACAGCGATGGAGAAGATGGGTGCGCCTACCTCACATCCCTGCCGCGGCACATTCTCGGAATTCCGGCCCCATGAGCGTCTGGTGTTGACCCAGGTGATCGATTTTCTTCCGGGCGTTGAACCTTATGACAGCACGATCGCGGTCGACTTCTTCGCTGCGGGAGAAGGACGCGTGCGGATGGTCGTGACCCTGAGCCAGATGCACGATGCAGCCACCACCGGCATGCAGCGCGAAGGCTTCCTCAGCCAGCTCTCCAAACTCGACAAGCGATACCACTGGCAGGCTGACTGACTGCGCAGGGATCGAGCGCGTGCATGGCCTGATCGGCATCGGTTCGGGTGAATGTCTGGCTCTTGCGCGTACCGATCCCGGCACCACTCTCCGGTGGAAGCGACCGCCGATACGGCTTCCTTCCACCGTCAATCTCTCAATTGATAGTCACGAGCGGATGCTCCGGCCAGGAATTTGGCGCAAGTCGCGCGTGCCACGTCTTCCACTTCCCGCAGGCGCGCGTCGATCTTCACGCGATTCATAGGGCTTGTAATGCAGTCGAAATGATAGTGATCGTTGCCGGCAAGCCCAAAGGCGTTGGTGAGATAGGTGTCCAAGACGTTGCGCAACGACATCCACGCCCCCTGCCCCTCGAACCAGTAGCGGCTGTTTCCCGAGGAGGTGAAGGAGATGAGCCTTTTGCCACCCATCAGGCCGTGGGAGCGGCGGTCATGGACTTGCGAATACGTGATGCCCGCCCCCAATACCCGATCGATATAGCCCTTGAGCATCGCGGGCGGGCCGCCAAACCAGATCGGATATACCAGGACAAAAACATCGGTGCCCGACAGGAGAGCCAGTTCCGCCTTCACATCCTCCGCCAGGGGTGATTGTCCGCTGCCAGGCTGCTCGTCGGCCTTCAAAACCGGATCGAAGCCAAGCCGATAAAGATCTCGAACGATAACCTCGTCGTCCAATTCCCGCGCAACAGCGGCATAACGCCGTGCGACCGAAAGATTGAAGCTGTCCGGCGAAGGGTGGGCGACAATGACGGCATGTTTGGTTCCCGAAGCCATTCTCCAAGCCTCCATAAACCCCCGACCATATTAGCAGCCGGCATGGGCGTGCGCATTGCACATTTTTACGGAGGCGAACGGGGGCCATTGCCACCCCGCCGCGGCTGCCAGGCGAGCGCGCGCAGAGGATTGTGGGCGATGCTCTGCGCTGCTTCCGGCGCAACGCGACATACTCCACGCCTTGAAGATCGAGAGTGAGCCCTTCCGCCAGTTCGCTGCCCGGAACTCGCCATGGAGATCGGCCGCATCGAAGCGGAGCTGGACGGGGCATCCGACGAGCGGCTCAAGGTGCTGAAGAAGCAGCGCCTCGCCGTGCTCGACGAGATCGCCCATCTGATCGACGAAAGGCCGGCCGCATGACGGGCGATATTGAGGCACTGCGGCGCACGCTGACCGTGCGCCTCGCGAAACTGGACAACCAGGTGGCGCGCATCGAGCGTGAGCGGTGGACGACGACTTCGCCGAGCTGGCCGCCGTGCGCGAGGATGACGAGGCGCTGGATGCCGTCAAGCGATCGAGATCGAACGCACGCGCCAGGCGCTCCGGCGGCTCGACGAGGGCCGCTATGGCATCTTCGGTTGCGGGGAAGCCATCGCACCCGCCCGGCTCGCAGCCCTCCCCGCTGCAATTCTCTGCATCGAGTGCGCGGCCCGGGCCTGACCATCAGGCCCGGGCGGGGCGCCTTCTCCCGAGCGCCGAAACCAGCTCGATCCGCTTGACGCCCTCCGGAACGACGAGAAGCAGGATGGTCGATGCGGTAATGATCGCAAGATCCGGCATCCAGCAACCCGAAGCAGAGCAGGGTACGACGTCCAGTGCGGGATGGGTTCGGGGGAAGCTGCGGTCGGGAGCGCGCAGGCGAGGATGGCAAGAAAACGTTTCATAAGCGCCCGCGTCCCCGGAATCGCACGCGGCTACCATAAGGGTTTGTACCGGCAACGCTCGCTGCCGTCGTGTCGGCCCAGCTCCACGCGAAATCCTCCCGCGCCAATCGACTTTCCAGATTGATCTTGTTTTCGCTTTCCCGCCGAAGCTCGGTATCCAGCAGCAGTGCGCCACCGCCGCCATGATAGTCGCCGATCATGATGGCTGGCGCGAGCGCCACATCGATGCATTGAAGATGTCCACCCAGCGCCCGAGTCAGATCGAGCGCAGCCTGCAGCCGCGCTTCCTGACCGGGTCATCGTGGACGAGCAGCAATATGTTCTTCATGGCTGGCCTCCTTGTTGGCCGCAGCCTATGGGCGCTCTTCCACAGCGACTATGCGGGAAGATACGGATACCGAGGCCGTTGACGGCCTCGCGCCATCGCGCTACCAGCCCGGCCGCTCGCTCGACGATGCGATGTTGGAATTCCAACATGGAACATGTTGGAACGGGCAGCAAAAAAGAGGCGATTTTCCAAATTGTTTCAATAGGTTAGCGGGTATAGCTCAATGGTAGAGCACTAGCCTTCCAAGCTTGTGATGCGGGTTCGATCCCCGCTACCCGCTCCAGACCTTCATCGAAATCGGTCGCGTCGAGCAGCACTCGCTCTCTTGCACCGGACGGCGGTGCAAACGGGCCCTGCCGGTACAGAATGCCGATACATTTTGATACAAGTTCGTGAAGCGGCGACAAAGTCTCGTGACAATGCCGCGCTACAAGCGGTTCTGCGGCGCTTCTCCCACGGCGCCGCCATGAAGGAACCGTCTCGCTCATGCCTCGCTCGCTTCCGCGCCTGACTGCCGGCCCCGCCTTTTTCGGCGCGATCACCGGCACGCGCGCATGGAAGTCTGCCGGCAAGACCTCCCTGTCCCTCGGCCATTACGCCCTCGCGGCGCACGGCACCCTGCCTCCGCCCCAATCCGATACCCCTCTGTCGGGGCTGTGAGGCACAGCGGTCGATCCACGGAGCCCCCACCTCCGCTGGATCGGCCGCACCATGAGGCCCGGGCCATTCCGTACCGCACGCCCTCTCTCCCGCCAGCGCATTGCCCGCTTGCGCCACGGCACTCGGCACCGCATGACATCCCCGTGCAGTCCGCTATTCTGCACGCCTGTTATCCCGTGAGACCGTCATGACCGCCCGCCCCCACCTCCTGCTCGTCGACGATGAAGCCGCCATCCGCGAACCGCTCGGCGCCTATCTGCAACGCGCCGGCTTTCGGGTCAGCGAGGCGCCCAATGCCGCAGAGGCGCGCAAGATCCTGGCCGGCCACGCCATCGATCTTGTGGTGCTGGACATCATGATGCCCGGCGAGGATGGCCTCTCGCTCTGCCGCTCCATCCGCGAGCAGGGCGAGCTGCCGGTCATCCTGCTCACTGCCCGCTCGGAAGAGACGGACCGGATCGTGGGGCTGGAGATGGGCGCGGACGATTATGTGCTGAAGCCCTTTTCGCCCCGGGAGCTGGTCGCGCGGATCAAGACCATCCTGCGCCGGGCAGGCGGCGCCGCGCAGCGCGAAGCGCCTGCCGATGCTGCCACTTACCAGTTCGAGGGCTGGACACTCCGCGCCGACGACTGGACACTCACCGGCGCGGACGGCGTTGCCATTCCCCTCAGCACAGCCGATTTCCGCCTGCTCCAGGCCTTCGTCACGCATCCGCGCCAGGTGCTGAGCCGCGACCAGTTGCTCGACCTGACGCAAGGGCGCGAGGCGCATGCCTTCGATCGCTCCATCGACAACCAGATCAGCCGCCTGCGCCGCAAGCTGGAGGATGACGCCCGCTCGCCGCGGCTCATCAAGACGGTGTGGGGCGGCGGCTACATGTTCGGCGCGGACGTCACGCGAGCATGAACGCGGCGGCGGACATGACCGGATCGGTCCGCACGCTGCTCACGCGCTTCCGGCCGCGCACGCTCGCCGGCCAGACCATTCTCGTCGTCGCCATCTCGCTTCTCGCGGTGCAGCTTATCGGGCTCGTCCTGAACTATCTGGCGCAGCGCAACCAGTGGCTGACGGTGGCCGCCGCGCCGGGCGTCATCGTGGTGCTGGAGGCGGTCGACCCGCGCGACAACCACACGCTGCTCAACCGCGTGCGCTTGCAGGGCGGCCTCCAGATCACGCCCGGCGCGCCCGTGCAGATCGGCGAGGACGCGCCCGCCATCGGCGAACGCGCCATGGAGATGTTCCGCACCGCCGGTCTCGTTCCGCTCCAGGTGCGCGCCGCCATCGAGCATCCGGCGACGCGGCGGCCTTTGCAGGGCCTGCTCGGCACCGGCAGCAAGGAGCGGGCCGCCGCCGCGCGGATTCGCGTGCAGCTCAGCGTACAGTTGGAGCCGCAACGCTGGATCACCGTCTATTCGCGCGCGGCCCCGGTCGATCAGCCGATCCTCCAGCGCGCGGTGGTGCCCACGCTTTTCCTTTACGGCATGGTGCTGATCCCGCTCGTCTGGTTCACGCGCCGCCTGGCTGATCCGCTGCGCGCTCTCGCCTCCGCCACCACGCGGGTCGGCACGCCGGAGGGCGCGCCACCGGTGCCCGAAGTGGGCCCGGACGACGTACGCCGCCTCGCCGCCTCCTTCAACGCCATGCAGGACCGCATCCGCGCCATGCTGGAGGAGAAGGACCATATGCTGGGCGCCATCGGCCACGATCTGCGTACGCCGCTCACGGCATTGCGCGTGCGTGTGGAGAATGTGCCAGACGGACCGGACCGCGAGCGCATGATCGCCACCATCGACGACATGCGCCAGATGCTGGATGACATCCTCGCCCTCGCCCGCATCGGTCGTGAGCGGGAGCCTGCGCAGAAAGTGGATCTCGCCGCGCTGGTCGACGCCGCGATCGACGATTTTCTGGAGACCGGCGCGCCGGTCGAGGCCGCGGAGATGCCACGCGCCGTCGTCCATGTGCATCCGCGCGGCGTACGGCGCGCCGTCGCCAACCTCATCGACAATGCCATCAAGTATGGCGGCGGCGCAGAAGTCTCGCTGCGCATCGAGGCAGGGCGCGCCATCCTCGCCGTGGCTGACCGGGGGCCAGGTATTGATCCCGCACGGATCGAGGAAATGATGCAGCCCTTCACGCGCGTCGAGAATTCACGCAGCCGCGATACTGGCGGCGCCGGCCTCGGCCTCGCCATCGTTCGCGCTATCGCCTCGTCGGAGCGAGGCAATTTCACGCTCGTGAACCGCCCCGGGGGCGGCCTGCTTGCGGAATTCAGCCTGCCTTTGGCCCATCCGTAAGGCCCCGCCTCGTCAGGGGAGGGATAAACTCGGCGCGCCTATCGGCCTCATCCACCCGCAAAAATGCCCAGGGCAGCGGTGGGGGCGCTGCCCTGGGCCCCGGTCGTGGACCGGTCTCCCTGAGTGGGTCAGGGTTCGGTGGCGAGCAGGTAGAGCTGGCGCAGCGCGTCCAGCGGCTTCATCTGCCCCTCATGTTCGATTTGCCAGAAGGTCCAGCCATTGCAGCTCGGCGCGCCCTGGAGCGTGGCGCCCAGCTTGTGAATGGAGCCGCTCTGCCCCTCATGCTCCAGCGACCCATCGGCGCGGACGGCGGCGCGCCACCGGCCCTTGGGATCACTGATGATCGTGCCGGGTTTCACCCAGCCGGTCTCGACCAGCGTCCCGAAAGCGACGCGCGGCTGGCTCTTGGGCGATTGCATGATGGAGAGCGCGCTCTCATCGAGCGGCAGGGCAGCGGCGATGCGCTCGCGCGCTACCTCAACATAGCTGTCCTCACGCTCGATGCCGATCCAGCGCCGGCCCAGGCGCCGCGCCACCGCCCCGGTCGTGCCGGTGCCGAAGAAGGGATCGAGCACCACGTCGCCTGGCTTGGTGCAGGAGAGCAGCACGCGGTAGAGCAGTGCCTCGGGCTTCTGCGTCGGGTGCGCCTTGGTGCCGCCGCGCTTGAGGCGCTCCTGCCCGGAACAGATCGGCAGCACCCAGTCCGAGCGCATTTGCAACTCGTCGTTCAGCGTCTTCATGGCGCGGTAGTTGAAGGTATATTTCGCCTTCTCGCCCTGGCTCGCCCAGATCATCGTCTCATGCGCATTGGTGAAGCGCGTGCCCTTGAAATTGGGCATGGGGTTGGCCTTGCGCCACACGATATCGTTGAGAATCCAGAAGCCCTGATCCTGCATCAGTGCGCCAACGCGGAAGATATTGTGATAGCTGCCGATCACCCAGATGGTGCCGTCGGGCTTCAGGATGCGGCGGCATTCGGCCAGCCACTCGCGGCAGAAGGCGTCATAGGCGCCATAGCTGTCGAAATGGTCCCAATCATTGTCGACTGCATCCACGCGCCCGCCCTCGGGCCGGAACAGATCGCCGCCAAGCTGGAGATTGTAGGGCGGATCGGCGAAAATCATGTCCACGCTCGCCGTGGGCAGCGTGCGCAGAATGGCGATGCAGTCCCCCTGCAGCAGCGTGTCGAGCGGCAGCACCGGCGGCGGCGCGACGCGCACTGCCTTACCGGTCGCAGGCCGGCGTCCAACCCGTTCAATGACCCCCATCGCGCATATGCCCCTGTTGTTGACCGGCCTAGGCATGAGTCCGCGGGACTCTATCGTCAAGCCTTATATCCGGATTCCAATGGATTGAACGCGACTCCTCAAAGGAGAACGAAACGAGTCTGCCACGAGGGGTGGCGCGCCGCCCATGGAGAGAGACTCAACATCTTGTAGGTGTGGCGGCAAAGACTCAGAGCCGGCCAATGCCCGAAAAGCAGGCCGGCTCCGTTTTCCTTGGCGCCATTCAGCCCCACAATGTCGCGACGAGCAGCCACAGACCGATGACGGCGAACAGCGCGGCAGTGACGAAGCGCACGGCGCGCAGGGGCACGCGACGCAGCAACTCGTTGCCCAGAAACACCGCCGGCACATTAGCGATCATCATGCCCAGCGTGGTGCCAGCTGCGACCGCCCAGATCGCCTCGAAGCGGGCGCCGAGCGCAATGGTGGCGACCTGCGTCTTATCGCCCATTTCGACCAGGAAGAAAGCGATGGTGGTGGTCAGGAAGGCGCCGAACCGACCGCGGTCCTCCGTCAGATCGTCGATCTTGTCGGGGATCAGCGTCCAGGCAGCCATGGCGAGGAAAGACAGCGCGACAAGCGTACGGAACCAGGCGCTGTCCAGAAGCGCGGCGGCTTGGGCGCCAACCAATGCGGCCAGCATGTGATTGGCGAGCGTGGCGACGAAGATGCCGAGCACAATGGGAACCGGCCGGGAAAAACGCGTGGCCAGCAGAATGGCGAGAAGTTGCGTCTTGTCGCCCATTTCGGCGAGCGCGACGATGCCGGTCGAGGTCAGCAGGGCTTCCATGGAAGAGCAGTCCGATATTCAGGGGCCAGGCAAGACGCACGCAACGGCACGGCACCTCCCGCCCAGCCCGGAACGGAAGCGCAGTGCCATTGGTCTCGCCTGAAGGCCGGTCGCGACACCGGCACCTTCCTCTCGCGCCACGGCCACTCGACCGAGTATGTTGACGCGAAAGCCCGCCTCATCGGCGGCTGGCTACTCCCCAAGGGACGGCCGGGCTCCTAGCCGAGGGACGGCCGGGCCGCAAGCCCCCACCTGACCGACGGCCCGCATCCTCCGTTCGCGTCGCGCGAAGTCGAGCCGCGTTGCAGCCCAGTGCGGGCGTGTCTCCATTTCGCGGGAATCTTCCGAGCAAGACAGACCCAGTGCCCCTGTGCAGATAGGAGCCCAGAGCCCGAGCCCAGCCCACCCGTGATGGCCCTGGACTCCCGCGTGCGCAGGAGCGTGTCATCGGCTCAATCAGAACGGGAAACGCAAAAAGAGAATATCAATTCCACAAAAGCCCCAGATCCTTTGCAAGTCGATATTCTTTATACATACGCACCGAACGCCACAGCGCATTTGCAGCCTCACACGGGCTGCACAGCCGCCGCTCTAGACCAACGCCATCTGCGCGACGGGCGCGAAGCTGCGGCGGTGAAGAGGGCACGGCCCATACTCGCGCAGCGCGGCAAGATGGTCGGGCGTGCCGTAGCCCTTGTTCCGCTCCCAGCCATAATGCGGATGATCCAGCGCCGCCCGCCGCATCAGCGCATCGCGATGCTCCTTGGCAATGATGGACGCGGCCGAGATGCAGGGCTCCAGCGCATCGCCGCCGACAATCGCGCGCGCCGGCCAGCGCCATTCCGCGCGGCGGCCGTGCGGAGTGAGATTGCCGTCCACCAGCACTTCGCGCGGATCGCAGCCGATCTTCGCGCACAGCGCTTCCACCGCCAGCGTCATCGCCAGCATGGTCGCGCCGAAGATATTGAGCCGGTCGATCTGCGCCACATCCACGACGCCCACGCCCCACTGGCAGCGGCGCTTGATCGTTGCTTCCAGCGCGGCGCGACGCGCGGCGGTCAGCTTTTTGCTGTCATCGAGGCCCGACGGGCGCGGCTTGCACAGGATCACGGCCGCCGCGACCACCGGTCCGGCGAGCGGTCCGCGCCCGGCCTCGTCCACCCCCGCGATCATGCGCTGAGGCGCCAGGGCGGGAAGCGCCGCTGCTCGCCGCCGGTGAAGAGGCAGACGCGATTGCCGGAGGGATCGGCGAACCAAGCCTCGCGCCAGCCCCAGTCCTGATCGACGGGGTCCGCGACGGGCGCAATGCCGACCTCGCGCAGCGCCGCCACCTGCGCATCGAGATCGTCGCACTCGAAATAGACCGCGGCCGTATCGCCATGGAGCGAGAGCGTCGCGCCCCCGGCCGTCTCGAAGCGGGCATAGGGTTGGTCCGGCGAGTCCACGATGAGCCGCAGCCCCAGCGCCAGATAGAAGGCGCGCGCGGCGGCATGGTCGCTCACCGGCACGCTGACCTGGTTGAGCCGCATGTCGCCTGCCAGATCGAGCCGCACGGCGCCCTGGCCGATAGGACCATGGCCGTTGCCCAGCTCCGGCGCCTCGCGCAGCGCCAGCCGCACGAACAGGCGCGCCCGGGCGATGGCCTCGGGCAGATCCAGCCCCTGCCCCAGCCCCATGGCGATGGCACTGGCCAGCGTGCAGCCGGTGCCATGCGTATCATCCGTATTAATGCGCGGCCCTTCCCACCGGGCAATCTCGCCCTGCGGCCCCACCAGCCGATCAATAATCGTCTCGCCCGGCGCATGCCCGCCTTTCACCAGCAAAATCTCGCCACGTTCGGTGAGCACGGTCTCGCCGCCCAACGCCTCCAGCTCGGGTAGATTGGGCGTGGTGACATAGGCCCAGCCCATTAGCTCTTCCAGCGCCGCCACTGTCTCCGCATCGGCGAGCACGCCGCCGCTGGTCGCGACCATCACCGGGTCGAGCACCACGGGTGCGCCGATCCCCTCCAGCCGGCCGGCCACGGCCCGCGCCGTCTGCGCCGAACCGATCATCCCGATCTTCACGGCATCCACGCCGATGTCAGCCACCACACTGTCGATCTGCGCCAGCACCATGTCGGTCGGCACCTGATGGACGGCCTGGACGCCTTGCGTGTTCTGCGCAGTGACGGCTGTGATCGCGGTCATGGCATGGCCGCCCAGCATGGTGACGGTCTTGATATCAGCCTGAATACCGGCGCCGCCGCCCGAATCCGAGCCGGCGATGATGAGGATACGCGGAATGGTCATGAGCCGCCTTTTGCCGAGGGCGGCGGGGGAAGTCGAGAGGGGCCGAACGGCCACGCATCGCATGGGGATCCCGGTTGGACATCACCGCAACCAACCCTGGGACGAGAGGTCACGCAATCTGCATGTGCGTACCCTCTCTTGGCCACCACTCCGTGCCGGACGCCATCCCTCGCCGACGAACCGTGGAACGAGGCAGCGCCCGTCGCGTTGGGGCGAGACGGACGACACACTCATGCTTCTCAACGAATTCAAGGCATTCATTGCACGCGGCAATGTCATGGATCTCGCGGTCGGCGTCATCATCGGCGCCGCCTTCGGCCGGATTGTGACCGCGCTCACCGAGGATGTGCTGATGCCCGCTATTGGCCTCGTCACCGGCGGCATCGACTTTTCCAACCGCTTTCTCATCCTCTCGCGCGTGCCCGAGAGCTATGCCGGCAGCCTGCACGACTATGCGGCGCTCAAGCGCGCGGGAGTCACCATGATCGGCTATGGTTCACTGCTGACGGCAGCCGTGAACTTCCTCATCATGGCCTTCGTCGTCTTCCTGCTCGTCAAGTTCGCGCATCGCCTGATGCCCGAAAAGAAGGCCGCGCCCAGCGGGCCGAGCGAAGTGGAACTGCTCGCCGAAATCCGCGACCAGCTCGTGCGGGCGAATGCGCGCGCGGAGCCGGGTGCGGCGGGAAGACCGGATGGAGAAGCCTCCAAATCGTGATGAGCGTCCTACGTGCTCCAGCGAAGGCAGGAGTCCGGGAGGCAGCAAAACTTCCATGGAATTGCGAACAGGCGGGACACCGCCTGTTTGAGTGCCCAGCGCCGCGCCAGATCGCAGACAGCCTTACCCCTTGAACCGCCGCTCCGTGGACGCGGGATGCTGCTTCAGCGCGGCGCCGACCCGTGCCGGACGATCAAGCAGTTCGCCACCACAATTGGGACAGGTCTCGTCGAGCACATCCGCACAGTCCGCGCAGAACGTGCACTCGAAGGAACAGATGAACGCGCCGCCCTGGCTAGCCGGCAGATCTGCGCCGCAACGTTCGCAATCGGGACGCATCTCAAGCATGGTTCCTCTCCTCGCAGCCAGCCGCTTCAGGCATCCGCCGACGCCGCGCCGGCCACCGCCTCGCAGATCCGTGCCACGACGGCCTCGACCTGATCCGCATCGTCGCCTTCGGCCATGACCCGGATGACCGGCTCAGTGCCGGAGGGGCGGATGACGAGGCGGCCGGCGCCATCCAGTTCCTTTTGCACCTGCGCGATCGCGGTCTTGACGCTCTCCGCCTCCAGCGGCCTGCCGCCGGCGAAGCGGACATTGCGCAGGAGCTGCGGCACGGGATCGAATTGGCGCAGCACTTCGCTGGCCCGCTTGCCACTCTCGACCAGCGCAGCCAGCACCTGGAGCGCAGCCATGGTGCCATCGCCCGTCGTGGCATAATCGCTCAGGATCATGTGGCCGGATTGCTCCCCGCCGACATTGCAGCCGCGTGCGCGCATTTCCTCCAGCACATAGCGATCGCCTACCTTGGTGCGCAGCAGGTCGATGCCTTGCCCCTTCAGCAGGCGTTCCAGCCCAAGATTGGACATAACCGTAGCAACCACGCCACCACCGCGCAGCGTGCCGCGCCTCGCCCAGCTCGTGCCGATTAGCGCCATGATCTGGTCGCCATCGATGATCGCGCCGGTCTCGTCGACTACAATGAGCCGGTCGGCATCACCATCCAGCGCGATGCCGATGTCCGCACCGGCGGCAACCACCGTCTCTTGTAATAGCGCCGGCGCGGTGGAGCCGCAGCCTTCGTTGATGTTGGTCCCATTGGGTGAGACGCCGAGCGGCACCAACTCCGCGCCTAGTTCCCAGAATGTGGCGGGCGCGGTCTGGTAGGCGGCGCCGTTGGCGCAATCGACCACTACCTTGAGGCCATCGAGGCGCAGATGCTCGGGAAAAGTGGATTTGACGGCGTGGATATAGCGCCCACGCCCATCCTCCACACGCCTTGCGCGGCCGATCTGAGGCGCGTCGGCAAGCGGCGCATCGCCAGCGCCAATGGCTTCGACCAGCGCCTCGATCTTTAGCTCGTCGGCATCGGACAGCTTATAACCATCCGGTCCGAACAGTTTGATCCCATTGTCGTAATAGGGATTATGACTGGCCGAGATCATCACCCCCAGATCAGCCCGCATGGACGCGGCGAGCATGGCCACGGCAGGCGTCGGAATGGGCCCGAACTGCACCACGTCCATGCCCACGCTGGTGAAGCCGGCGACCAGTGCATTCTCGATCATGTAGCCGGAGAGGCGCGTATCCTTGCCGATGACGACGCGGTGCCGATGCGTGCCACGCAGGAAATGGCGTCCCGCGGCCATGCCCACGCGCATCGCCATCTCGGCGGTCATAGGCGACTGGTTAGTGCGGCCACGAATGCCGTCCGTGCCGAAGAAGCGTCTGTTCATGGCGTTTCAGTCCGCCAGACGGCGCTGCGCGTCAAGAGGGCGCGGGCAGCTCTTTCCGTATGGTGAAGCCGTTAACATCTGCCATTGCGGCAAATGACCAAAGGCGACATTGGCGAGCAGCCAACGCGCCGGATGGCAGACGTTCACCGATCGCTTACCATCTTCTGAGGCCAGAGAGGAGGATTGGATGAAAGCGGAATGTCAATGTGGCCAGCTAACGGTCGAATTGCCCGGTTATACTGCCGCGGTGGTTGCCTGTCACTGCATTGCCTGTCAGCGGCGCAGCGGCTCACCGTTCGGCGTGCTCGCATACTATCCGGCAGATCAGCTTGCCATCGTCGGGAAGGCAATGCGGTTCGAGCGACCTACTGACGAGGGCAATCGCTTCGAGTCATTTTTCTGCCCGAATTGCGGATCGACGGTTTACGCAAGGGCAGGCAAGCACCCGACGATGATCGGAGTCGCTATCGGGGCGATTGCCGATCCGAATTTCCCAGCGCCCGTCCGATCCGTCTGGGAGCAGTCGATGCACAAATGGGTGACGCTACCCAACGACATACAGCATTTCCCAAGCGGGCGTGGATAGCGACCTCATTGCGGGCTCAACGCACGCCCCCTCTTTCTCGTTTAAAGGACGCAAAGCCGGAGCTCCGGGCAGCGCTCGCCGGGCCTGCGTTCCTCCCGCGCCTCAGCCCTTGGTCTCGCCGTCCAACCGCGCACCGGCTGCCTGGGGCTCGCCCAGCTCCGCCTGCCCGGCGAGATCATCCTCCTCATCGTTGCTTAGCGTATCCAGATGCATGAGCCGCCGGATGAAGGGGGAAACCACGATAACCGCCACAGCGGCGACGATGGTGATCCAGCCAACCTGCGCATAGATGGCGAGGATCGACTCCTTGGTCGCCGCGCCGCCTTCGCCTCCGGTCGCCTCACCGATCTTACCCGCGACGAAATTGCCGCCCGCCGAGCCGAGGAACCATGCTGCCATGATGAGGCTGGCCATGTGTCGGGGCGAAAGGCGATTCATCGCGGAAAGACCCACGGGCGACAGGCACAACTCGCCGGTGGTATGCAGCAGATAGACCAGGAAGATGAAGAGAACGGGCGTCGCCTGCCCCAGCCCGACCGCGCGCGCGCCCCAGTCCAGCACCAGAAAGCCCAGGCCGAGCTGGAGCATGGCGATGCCGAACTTGGCGGGCGTGGACGGCTCCCAGCCGCGCCGACCGAGCAGGGTCCACAGTGTAGCAAATACCGGCCCGAACAGGATGATGTAGATGGGATTGATCGCCTGGAAGAGCGAAGCGTCCACGCCCGCGCGGTCCACATAGCGGTCCGTGAACAGACTGAGCGACCCGCCGGCTTGCTCGAATAGGCCCCAGAAGAGCGGCTGGAGCAGGATGAGGAAGATGATCGCGAAGATCCGGTCACGCGCGTGGCGCTCCAGCTTGAAGGCCTCGTAGAGCACATAGCCCAGCAGGCCGACCCCGAAGATCAGTAGGATCGCGCCAATGGCGTCCTGAAACTGAATCAGCATCCAGATGACGGGAATGCCGAGCAGGCCGAGCCCATAAAGCGCGGTTTCCAGCCGCACGCCACCAAAAACACGCCGCGCCAGCCGGGCCGGATCGGGCGGTTCGCCCTTGCCCTGAAGCAACGGTTTGAACGCCACGAAGACGACAAGGCCCAGCAGCATGCCCACGCCCGCCGCGCCGAAACCCCAGCTCCAGCCCCAGTTCTCGCCCAACCAGCCGGCGATGATGGTACCCACCGCCGCACCCGTATTCACGCCCATGTAGAAGATGGTGTAGGCGCTGTCTCGCCGCATGTCGGTGCGCGGATAGAGCTGGCCCACGATCACCGAGATATTGGCCTTGAGGAAGCCCGAGCCCACGATGATGAAGGAGAGCGCCAGCCAGAAGATGTTGATCGCCGGATCGTTCTGCCCGCCAGTGCCTTCCACCGCCATGAGGCAGTGGCCGCCCGCCAGGATGATGGCGCCGAACAGCACCGCCTTGCGCTGGCCCAGCCAGCGGTCCGCCATATAGCCGCCCAGGACGGGGGTAATGTAGACGAGGCTGGTATAGGCGCCATAAATGAGGTTCGCCTTGCTGTCGTCGAAGAGCCAGTGCTTGGTGAGATAGAAAATGAGCAGGGCGCGCATGCCGTAATAGGAGAATCGCTCCCACATTTCGGCGAAGAAGAGCACACACAATCCCTTGGGATGGCCGAGCACTTCCGGTTGCGGGCGCGTTACGAACCAGGCGCCGGCCGAGAGGAAGGCAATGAGCACGCCGATCCCGCCGATAAGGATGATGGTGTTGAAGTCCACGAGTGGCTCGCTTTCAGATCATGTGAGGTCCGGCGGCAGGCCGGCGTCCAATGGCATTGAACCCTAACCGATGAATCGATCTTGCCAAGCCTGATTGTCGTGAACGTAAGGTGCGGCTAAGGGCACAGACATGGCCTTCAACGATCTCTCCTCCGTCCACGCCTATCTGGCGTCCCGCCGCTCGGGCAAGCCGCGCGATCTCGCGGCGCCTGGGCCCAGCGCGGAGCAGTTGCACGAGATGGTGATGCTGGCCGCGCGAACGCCCGATCACGGCAAGCTCGCCCCCTGGCGGTTCGTCATCGTGCCGCAGGACAAGCGCGAGGCGCTGGCCGCTGTCATCACCGCCGCCTATCTGGCGGAAAAGCCCGCCGCCGGCCGGCTGGAGCTGGAGGCGATGGCGCAGTTCGCCCATCAGGCGCCCGCGCTGGTCGTGGCCCTCTCCTCACCGCGCAAGGAGAGCCACATTCCGCTCTGGGAGCAGCAGCTCTCGGCCGGGGCCGCCTGCATGAACCTGCTCCACGCGGCCAATGCCATGGGCTTTGCGGGCGGCTGGCTCACCACGTGGCCGGCGTTCAGCGACAGGGTGCGCGACGCCTTCGGCAATGCCGATGAGCGCATCGCGGGCTTCATCTTCATCGGCACCCCTTCGCGCGAACTGGAGGAGCGGCCCCGACCGATGGCGGAGGACGTGCTCTCCATCTGGCCGGGCGCCTGAGCGCCGCTTCCGGATAGCGTGCCGCCCGCCGCCCGCTCGGCTTGACCGCGTGACTGTATTATGCCACTGATGCAGCATGAGTGATGACAGCCGCCCGGTCTATCTGCGCCTGCGCGACATCATCGCCGCCGCAATCCTCGATGGGCAATATGGCGACGGCGACATGCTCCCCTCCGTGCGCGCCTTTGCCGCCCAGCAGGGCGCCAATCCGCTGACCGTCGCCAAGGCCTATCAAAGCTTCCAGGACGATGGGCTGGTGCTGGTGCGCCGGGGCGTGGGCATGTTCGTGGCCCCTGGAGCCTCGCGCCGGCTGCGCGCGATGGAACGCGAGCGCTTCTTCACCAGCGTGTGGCCGCCGGTCGCCGAACAGATGCAGCGCATCGGCATCGGCCTCGATGAACTGGCCGACCGCGTCGAGAGCTGACCGCACTTCCCGCCGCAATGTGCTTCCCAGCGCCTCCCCACCATCGTTTTTCCGCCCGCAGCGCCGCTGCGCGGCACCTCCCCGCTCAACCGAGAAAGGACTGGATTCCATGAGCAGCAGCCCCTGGTCGCACATGCGCCGCGCGTCAGTGGCCGATGACATTGACTTCGAGATCAAGGGGCAGGAACTGCAATTCCTGGAAATCGAGCTCGATCCTGGCGAAAGCGCAGTGGCCGAGGCGGGCGCGATGGTGTGGAAGGATGCCAGCATTGGCATGACCACTGTTTTCGGCGACGGTAGCGGCGGGCAGGACGGCGGCTTCATGGGCAAGCTGCTGGGGGCGGGCAAGCGACTCGTCACGGGCGAGAGCCTGTTCACCACGGTCTTCACACATGAGGGGCACGGCAAGGCGCGTGTGGCCTTCGCGGCGCCGGTGCCGGGCACCATCCTGCCGATCAAGCTCGACACGGTCGGCGGCACGCTGATCTGCCAAAAGGACAGCTTCCTTGCCGCCGCGCGCGGCGTGCAGCTTGGCATCGCTTTTCAGAAGCGGATCATGACCGGCCTGTTCGGCGGCGAAGGCTTCATCATGCAGAAGCTGGAGGGCGATGGCTGGGTGTTCGTGCAGATGGGCGGCACACTGGTCGAGCGACGCCTCGCGTCCGATGAGGAACTGCATGTCGACACCGGCTGCCTCGCCGCACTCACGGCGGATGTGGATTATGACATCACCACCGTGGGCGGTGTGCGCAGCGCCCTGTTCGGCGGCGAGGGTCTGTTCTTCGCACGGCTGCGTGGGCCCGGCACGGTGTGGATCCAGTCCCTGCCCTTCGCGCGCCTCGCGGGCCGCATGGTTGCCGCTGCCGGATCGCGCGGCGGCCAGAACCGGGGTGAAGGCTCGCTGCTCGGGGGTCTCGGCAATCTGATCGACGGCGACTGACTGACGGGCGAGGGGCGCTAGGCTGCCGGCTCCCTGGTCAGCGAAGGCGGGAACCGATCGCAGGCTGAGGTGTCTCTCACATCATGCCTCGGCGCTTCCCTCTCGCACTCTCGTTTTCGCTCCTGCCGCTAACCCTAGCCTGCCAGGAGCGTGCGCCAACTCCCGCCAATGAGACCGCCGGCAACGTAGCGGCGCAGGCGGCACCAGCCAGACAGTTTTACGAGGGCCATTGGGCCGCCGACGCGAGGCAGTGCAAGAGCGCGGCCTGGACCATCGACGCGCGCGCACTCCAGGCGCCGGATGGATCGAGTTGCCGATTTGAAGATATCTCGGGCACGGGGCCGGTCAGCGTGCGCGCGCAATGCATCATAGCCGGGCGCGAAAGCGCGCAGACGCTCAGCATAACCTATGCGGAATCGGCCGGCGCGCTGCTTTTTGAAGGCGTGCCTTTTGGCCATGTCGCGCTCGTGTCCTGCGATGGCGACGACACGGCCCGTGCGCGCGCGGCCGCGGGCGTGGCGCCCTCCCCCGACGCGCTGCCGCTCCAGGAACACACCGAAGACGGCGCGCGCCGTGTGCTGGAAGCCTATATCGCGCTCATGAAGGCGCAGCGTTACGATGATGCCAGCCGTTTGCTCGCCACTGGCGAGGACGTACAGCGCCAGCAGACCCGCGCGATCGCCGAAGCGACGCGTCATTCCGATGCCCAGATCGACTTCACTGGGCCGCCGCGTAGCGAGGGTGCCGCCGGTTCGATCTACCTCACCATCCCCTTCACGCTCAGCTATGCCAACGAAAATGGTCGCGCGGTGCGTCGCACCGGCACGGCAACGCTGCGCCGCGTCAACGATGTACCGGGCACCACGGAGGCGCAGCGCAGTTGGCGGATCCAGAACGCCGTGCTGAACGAGCATTGAGCGACGCGCGCCGGGCTCATGCCTGGATATTATAGCCTTTCAAGAGATCGTAGAGCGTCGGCCGGCTGATGCCAAGCAGGCGTGCAGCGCTGGAAATATTACCATCTGAACGGGCGATAGCCCGGCGCACGGCCTGGCTCTCCGCCGCCTCGCGCGCGGCCCGCAGATTGATTACACTCTCATCCGCTGCCTCGGCATCACCCAGATCCAGATCGCCGGCGCTGATGAGCTTGCCTTCGGCCAGAATGACTGCCCGCTTCACCCGGTTCTCCAACTCGCGCACATTGCCGGGCCAACGCCACCCGTCGATGGCGGCGGCGGCATCGGGCGCGAGGCCCTTTACTTGCGGATTGAGCTCGCGCGCATAGCGCGTGACAAAATGGCGAGCGAGCAGCACGGCATCGCCGGGCCGCTCGGCAAGGCCGGGGATGCGCACCACGATTTCCGCAAGACGATAGAAAAGATCCTCTCGGAATCGCCCATCCGCGATCATCGCCTCCAGATCCTGATGGGTGGCACAAACGATGCGCGTATTGACCGAGATAGGCTGGCGCCCGCCGATCCGTTCGATCACGCGCTCTTGCAGGAAGCGCAGCAGCTTGACCTGGAGCGGCAGCGGAATGTCGCCCACTTCATCCAGGAACAGAGTGCCGCCATCCGCCTGCTCGATCTTGCCGGGCGTCGTCTTGACCGCGCCAGTGAAAGCGCCCTTTTCATGGCCGAACAGCTCGCTCTCCAGCAAGGTCTCGGGGATTGCCGCGCAGTTGATGGCGACGAAAGCCCGATCCCGGCGGTCGCTCACCTCATGCAGGCCACGCGCCAACAGTTCCTTGCCGGTGCCGCTGGCCCCCAACAACATCACCGTCACATTGGCGTTGGCGACGCGCTCGATCATGCGCGCGACCCGCAGCATCTCCGGCGCGGCGGTAATCATGCGGCCGAGCACCGTGCGGTCCTCCGGCGCGGCCTCGGCCAGGCGGCGGTTCTCTATTTCCAGCGCATGGACATGGAAGGCGCGGCCGACGATGTGGCCGAGCGAATCGATGTCGATGGGCTTCTGGTAGAAATCCCAGGCACCGGCCGCGATTGCCCCGCGAGCGCTGGCCCGGTCGCCATGGCCAGAGGCGACGATCACCTTCGTCGCCGGCCGCTCGGTGAGGATAGCGGCGAGCACGGCCATGCCTTCGCTGATCCCGTCCGGATCCGGCGGCAGGCCGAGATCCAGCGTCACCACTGGCGGCTCGTGCGCGCGCAGCAGTTCCAGCGCCTCTTCGCGATCGCCTGCGATGAAGAGCTGATAGTCGTCATAGGCCCAGCGCAATTGGCGCTGCAGCCCCGGATCGTCTTCCACGATCAGCAGTTTTGGGCGCAAATCCGGCATCAGGCGGTCCTCCGCGACAAATCGGGCAAGGCAGGCGCATCCGCCGCGACGAGCGGCAAGCGCACGGTAAAAACAGTGCCGGCGCCGAGCTCACTCTCAACATCGAGCGCGCCGCCCATGCCGGCGACGAGTAGGCGCGCCTCATGCACGCCGAGGCCGAAGCCGTTCGATTTGGTGGAACTGAACGGCCGGAAAAGCGCCTCGCGGATGAACGCCGCGTCCATGCCGCAACCGCTATCGCGCACATGGATCAGCGCATCGTTCCCTTGAGTGGCCAGTTCGACCTGCACCGGCGCACCGGGCGGACTCGCCTCAATGCCGTTCTTCACCAGATGGCCGAGGGCCCGCTCCAATCCCTCCGGATCGGCGCAGACTGCGCCCACCATGTCGCCATGCAGCTCGACCGGACCAAGGCCGCTTGCCCAGCGCGGCTGGAGTGTGCGCAGCAGGGCACCGAGCGGGACGTCACGCGTGTCTCCACACCGCACCGAGTCCGGTCGGCCGAGCCGGTCGAGCAGCACAGTCATGCGCGAGACCGTCTCCTTGAGAGTGAGCACCATGTCCGCTCGAAAGGCGGGATTGTTGGCATGGCGCTCGGCATTGCTGGCGAGCAGCGACATCTGGCTCACCAGATTCTTGAGATCATGCAGGATGAAAGCAAAGCGGCGATTGAACTCCTCGAAGCGCTGCGCCTCGGCCAACGCTTCGCGACTGCGCGCTTCGCTGATGAGTGCGGCCGCCTCGCCGCAGACCACGCGCAGCACGTCCAAATCCTCCCAATCGATGCGGCGCGGCGTGGCCGGTGCGCTGGGCGCGGCGAGCAGGATAGCACCCTCCAGGCGGCGCTCGTGGATGAGCGGTGCCAGCACCCAGGCACGGCGATCCTGCTCCATCCACGCCGGCAATAGCGCGCCATGGCTCGGCCAGTCGGCGGCGATGTCGAGGATCCACCCGGTGGGCTCTAGCCGCTCGACCAGTGCGGCCGGCAAGGCCGGAACCGCCGCGTCGGCCGGCCATTGCCACGCATCGGCACGGACCAGCCTTCCCTCCGGCGCCCGCAGGAACAACAGGGCGCCGGGGGCTTGCATCACCTCCGCAATGGCCCGCGTAAGACGGGCGCCAAGTGGCCCATGTGCCTGCCCGGTGCGACCGACCGTGGCGGCAAAGCCTAGCCAGACGGCGCGATAATCATAGCGATGCGCGAAGAAATGCTTGGTGATCTCCACCCGCAACCAGCTCCGCAGCGCCGCCGAGGGCAGCAGGGCAAGCACGCCGACGGCGAGCGCGAAGAGCAGGCTCAACTGCACCAGCCGGCCGAGCGGGGCGGACATATCGCGCGCAATGGTGACGAGCAGCGCGACCGAGAGCAGATAGACCGCGATGATGCCGGCCGAGACAAGGCGCATCGCCACTGGGCGCGAAAGCGCAAGGCGCCGCTCGCTGGCCGTGCGCGCGCCCACGAGCAGCGGCACCGCCAGCAGCGCCACAACGACACCGCGAACGGGCCCCGTCAACACGGCGGCATTGTCGGTCGCCCATGCCAGCATGTAATGGTTAAAATCATAGGCCCACAGGAACGCCAGCCCGGCCGAGAGCCACAGCTCGTGCGCAGCCGCGCCGGGATGCTCGCGGCGGCTGGAAAGGCCGTGCAGCAGCACCAGCCCGCCCAGAGTGAAGATGCAACGCAGCAGCCAGCTTGCATGGACCAGCGGCAGCAGCGCGGGAGCTGTCTCCCCTGTCGCATCGCCGCCAATCAGCATGTCGAAGCAAAGCTGCACCACAAGCAGCAGCAGCAAAGCGCCTGTGACGAGCGGCCGGCCGATGCGGCTTGCCCGGCCAGCTGGCATAGTGCGCAGGTGCGCCCACACGACCGCGAGCCAGGCACCATTGCGCGCGGTCTCAATGACGCCGTCCGCCGCGGTAGCGCCCGTGATTGCACCGAGCAGGGCATGGCGCAGCGACCACAGGGCCGTGATCGCCAGCGCGACCACAATCAATTGCGGCTTGAGCTGACCATGCGCCCGGCGCGAAATCAGGATCGCGTAGCTGGCGAACAGTACCGCAGCGACGGCATGGCCCAGACTGCCCATGATAATCCAGATCAGCGGCATGGATCAGCCTTGCACCGAATGGGGGACCAGGGTCGTTCCCGTCGACCGTGCGACGAAAAGAGGTACGGCTGCCTTGCAAGTCCTGGCAGCGGTGATTGCAGTCCTGCGCCAAAGACCCGGGCGGTGGCCGACCGGCGTCATATGCCTTCAACCGCTTTGGGGCTGATATTGCTTATGACGCGATTTACGGTGCCATTACGCACCGCCGCAGCCAACTCACCAGCGTCGTTGGCTCCCCCTTTAGCGCGCAGCCGAGCGCAAGGCCTGTCCGCATATGGCGCGTTCTGCGGAGCGATGCCGCCAGCGCCCCTCCCCTGGGCTTGGTTATGGGAAGCACTACGTCTCAGCGGCCGAAATGGCACCAACGCAGCGAGCGAGTTATGCGCCGAATGGCCCTTTCGCGAGGTACCACACCTCTTCCAATAAAGGAGCCGAACCGCGCCCAGAGCCGCGATTGGGCGGCGCCCTTCGTGACGCCAAGCGGCAACACATGGATGCTGGAGCATGGTTGCACAAACGGGTCTGCCCGGTCTCTGATGCACACCGGCAGGCTGATCAACACAGCGAAACGCCGAAGGATCACCCATCCCTGCCGTATTTTCCGCTTTGTGCCGGTACCAGCCCTTCATGTTCCGAGGTGGTGTTCCTGCCCCGTCAACAGCCGCAATGGACCAGCTAAGGTCGTAGGCAACGCACCAAAACTCGAACCCGATTGAGTGGACAGATTCACCCGCCCGCCGATCCGGCCTGGCCGGCCGATAAACACGGCGGACCACGGAGCAATCCCCCGTGTGGGCGGTCCTTTTTCCGCCTTTCCAGTATTCATCGTTCATGCGCGCGTCACTCGCCTCTCATCCGGCATCGGTCGCCCGCTCGCGCCCGCATCCGAGGCGACCTGATGCGATGGCGGACAGCCTAACGGCCAATGTGCAAAGATATGTTGAATGAAACGTCGCTGCGAGCCTCGGTGGCCTCAGCTCGACACCTGACGGTTCCCGGTCGCCAACGTCGCGCCCGTACTTTACGCTTCAGTAACGCTGTTCGATTTAGAAGAGTGGCTGTTTCAGCGCCCGCAGCGCTTGGAGACTAGCGGCGTGACCAGACGACATCATCAATTCCTTGCGCTCCTGATCCTGCTCGGCGCGCCGCTGCTCGTTAGTCTCGTCACCCAGATGATCCCCGGCTTCCATCCCGTCGCAAGCGCCGCCGCTGAGGCTCACAACGAGGCTCCGGAGGTCTTCATACAGCAAAACAACACGCCGCTCCCCGCGCCGATGCCGCCGAGCGCCTTGCCGAGCACTGCCTTCACGACCAGCCCAACGCTCGACCCCGTTGGCGCCGATCCCCTGCCCACGGCCACAGACCCGGTCATGGTGGCGCCCAGCCTCGACACGTCCCCTGTGCTCATCCTCCCCGGCGACGACGGCGTAAATCCTGATTCCCGGCAAAATCCCGATTCCGTGGAATGACCCTCTGGCGCTAAGGCCCGTGAAGGCGAACCTGAATACCGTGCAAGCGGTCAGCATTATGTGGGCCGCTCCATGGGATGTCACTCCATCGCCCCGCTTCAGCCGGGCACTCCAATCCGTACGCAAATTCCTGCGCCCCGCCATCATGACTACTCCAGATTTCGTCACGATAGGGCGATCACCGCAAATCGCGCCGTCTGTCCACTTGACCTCAACTCCGAACCCCGAACCGCCTGATTCCGGCAAGTACTTGCCCGTCCTCACACCGGCACCATGCCAGCTGTTGAGTCGTTAGCCCCCACCAAGCGCGCGCTCACTGTCCTCGCTTACGTCCTTCCACCTTCCAGTCGGCGCACGCCATTTGTGCCAATTACTCGGCCGTCTGAGCTGCCTCCGACATCGTGCGCCGGCTCCTTTCGCCCAGGGTTTGCGATGCCCTCCCGTCTCTCGCCTGGAATTCCGCGGCAGCCCCGTGGCGCGCATCGCCATCCGCTGCCACGCGCTTCTCTTCCTCCACTCCGCCGGCGGTGACATCGGGCAAGCGCGCCAGCGTCTCGATGGCGGAGGGTTCGCCGATCTCACGCGAGCCAGTCTCGATGCTCAGCTCCTTGAACTTGCGGCCCGTCACCAGCACACGCGTCTCAAAGCTGGAGACGAAGCTGTTATAGTGCTTCACCGATCCCTCCAGGCTCTTGCCAAGCGAGGCAAGGTGAGCGGCAGCGGTCGCCAGGCGCTCATACATCTCCTTGCCAAGCGCACCGACCTGCTGCGCTTCCTCGGCCAGCTTCTCTTGCCGCCAGACGCTCGCCACAGTGCGGGCAATGGCAACCAGATTGGTCGGCGTCGCAAGCAGCACGCGCCGCTGAAAGGCCCATTCCCACAGCCCGCCATCCTGCTCCAGCGCAGCAGCAAGGAAGTGCTCGCCCGGGATATACATCACCACATAGTCCGCCGCCTTGCCGAAGCGCGTCCAGTAATCCTTGGCCCCGAGTTGCTGGGCGTGGGTCCGCAGCGCATTGGCATGGGCGCGCAGATGGGTGGAGCGCAGTTCCTCATTCACCGCGTCGCTCGCTTCCAGATAGGCGTTGAGCGAGCATTTCGCGTCGATGATGAGTTCGCGCCCACCCGGCAGCCTAACGATCACGTCCGGACGCAGTCGCCCGTCCTCGGTCTCCACCGAAACTTCCTTGCGATAATCGACATGAGGACTGAGCCCCGCCTGCTCGAGCACATTGTAGAGCGACTGCTCGCCCCAGCGACCACGCGTCTTGGCGTTGGCGCGCAGAGCATTGACCAGTCGCGCTGTCTCGTCGCGCACCTGCCCCTGCCCCGTACGGACCTGGTCCACCGCCTCGCGCAGCGCGGCATAGCTGTCGACCCGCTCCTTCTCAACATGTCGCAGGCCGTCCTCATAGCGCTTGAGCGTGGTTTCGACCGGTTGGAGCAGAGCCTTGAGACTCGCCTCGCTTTTCTCGTGCGCCTGATGGAAACGCTGGTCGGCCCGTTCGATCAGCGCACGCTGTGCCTCACCGAGCAGCTTGCCAGCCGTCTCGCTGAACTGCGCGGAAAGCTGCTCGCGCGCCTCCTGCAGTGCCTTGAGCTGCGCCTCGAATCCTTCGGTGCGCGCGGCTGTATCGGCACGCAGCGCCGCGAGGTCGCGCTGCGCCGCATCTCGCGCGGCCTCCGCCGCCTCCAGCCGCTCCCGCAGTGTTTCCGCCTGGGCCGCCCGCTCGCTCGCCACCGCAAGATCGCGCAGGGCCGCGTTGCGCATCTCCTCCAGTGCGGCGGTGCGCTCGGCCAGCCGTGTGCGCTCCGCCTCGACCACAGCAGACCCACGTCCACGCAAAAACCAGCCGGTTGCCAAGCCCGTCAGCACGGCGACGAGCAGCGCGATCATCATTTCCGGTGCCACGGAACCCTCGCCAAGATGAGAACGAATAGAGAACTTAACGGCCGGATTGCAGGATGGCAAGAGGCTTCAAATGATTGGCTTCCTGCGGCGGCTCTTGCGGATATGTTCTCTATATGTTCTAATCCATCCATGGCTGCACAGAAAGGGCGCGGGGCCCCCTCCAATCTCGAGTCGAGTCGCTTCAGCCTGCCACTGCGGGAGGCGGACGGCGACTGGCTGGACAGGCAGGCAATGGATGACGAGGAGACGGTCCCTGCACTGCGCACCACCGTGACAGAAGAGCGCGCGCGCCGGATCATCACGCGCAACGCCTCACCAGACATCGGGTTCGAGCAATCGATCAACGCGTATCGGGGCTGCGAGCATGGCTGTATCTACTGCTTCGCGCGGCCCAGCCATGCACGGCTTGATCTGTCACCGGGACTGGATTTCGAGAGCCGGCTGTTCGTGAAGCCCGATGCGGCGGCGCTGTTGCGCAAGGAACTGGCAAATCCGCGTTATGCGGTGAAGACCATTGCCATGGGGACCAACACGGACCCCTATCAGCCGCTGGAAGGTCGATGGCACATTACGCGGTCGATCATCGAGGTGCTGGCGCAATGCCGCCACCCGATGATGATTACCACCAAATCGGACCGGGTGACGCGCGACATCGATCTGCTGGCTGGCATGGCAGCGCAGGGGTTGGTCGCCGTCGCCCTCTCCGTCACCACGCTCGATCCGACGCTGCACCGTGCGCTGGAGCCGCGCGCGCCGCATCCGGCCAAGCGGCTGGCCGCGATCCGCGCCCTGAACGCGGCGGGCATCCCGGTTCATGCCTCGCTGGCGCCGATCATCCCGGCCATCAACGATCATGAGATCGAGGCGCTGGTGGCGGCCGCGGCGCAGGAGGGCGCGGGGTCCGTCTCGTTCATTCCGGTGCGCCTGCCCTTCGAGGTGGCGCCCTTGTTCCGCGAATGGCTCCAGACGCATTTCCCCGAGCGGGCCGCCAAGGTGATGAATCTGATCCAGGACATGCGCGGCGGGCGCGACAACGATCCCGGCTTCGGCAGCCGCATGCGCGGTCAGGGCGTTTATGCCGCGCTGATCCGCACCCGCTTCGAAAAGGCGAAGGCGCGTGCGGGGCTGAGAGGCGGCCGCATCCAGTTGCGCACCGATCTGTTTGTGCCGCCCAGCGATCAGGGGCGACTGTTTTGAGACAGCGGGCGCGGTGAGCGCGGCGTACGGGATTGGCTCACGTGGGGACGCGGGGCGTGGGTGCGGAGGGAGAGCGAGGGGCCGAAGGTCTGCGAAAGGTTGAGGCGGCGGCCGGAGCCGGGAAGAGGGACGGGCAGACGGGAGACGGCAGACGCGAGACGGCGCGAGGGAGAGAGCCAGGTGGCTCTGCTCATCGTGAAGGGGGGTGCCTTCCTCGTCATCCCAGCGAAAGCTGAAGTCTTGGGCGGTTGAGATCTCAGCTTTTGCGGGGATGAGGATGGGGAGCGGTTTTGCACGGCTTCTCCGTATGCCCGCGTAACCTCCCCGCGCGCCTTCTTCGCGCGCGCCGTCAGGCTGTGCGCGGCCCCGCTTCGCGTGCGCTGCCAGCTGTGTGCGGCTCCTCCTCGCGTGCGCTGTCAGGCTGTGCGCAGCCCCGCCTCGCCCGCGCCGTCAGGCTGTGTGCGGCTCCTCCTCGGGCGCGCCGGTCAGGCTGTGCGCGGCCTCGCCTCGCGCGCGCCGTCAGGTTGTGCGCCGCCTCGCCTCACGCGCGCGCTCAGGCGGTGCGTGAGGCGACCACGCGCAGGTCCGGCGCGCCCAGCGGACCCAGCGTCACGCTGCCGATGCCGGGGAGCGGCTCGATGCGCTCGCTCAATTCCTGATCGACTTGGAAATCCTCGCCCAATCGCACCAGCGCCCGGCCGCCATCCGGCAGCAGCGCTTCGACTTCCACGCGCGAGCGGCCCCCGCGCCGGTCCGCCAGCATGGCGGCGAGCGGGCCGATTGCCTCGGGCACATCCACGGCGATGACCAGCCGCATGCGCGCCGCGCCGGCCAGACGATCGAAAGATTGCACCTCGCGTACCGTGACGCGCGGTGTCTCCTCGCCTTCCTGCCGATCCAACTCCACGGTGAGCAGCGCGCACTGCCCATCCTCGTGCAGCCGCGCAAGCAGCTTGCAGCCTTCCTCGTCAAAGCAGCTCGCCTGGAACTGCCCGCTCGAATCCGAGAAGGTGGCCGAGACGAAACGCGCGCCCCGACGGGTGTCGCGCCAGCGCAATTCCTCGATGAGGCCCGCCATCATCGCGCGGTTGCGCTCGCCAGCGCCCAGACCGTCGGCCTGCCCGCACAGCTCGGCATAGCTGCGCACACCGCGCGCGCGGGAGAATTGCCGATAGCGGTCGACCGGATGGGCAGAGAAATAGAAGCCGAACGCCTCCTTCTCCTGCGCCATGCGTTCGATGGCGGTCCAGTGCACACCAGTCGGCAGCGGCACGTCGGCATGGGTCGTCTCGACCGCGCCGAACAGGCTGTTCTGGCCCACCTCGCGCGCCTCGGCAGCCTTGGCGGCCACGGAGAGAATGGTCTCGGCCGCGGCATGGACCACGGCGCGATCCAGCCCCATGCCGTCGAAGGCGCCGGCAGCGGCCAGGCTCTCGAGCTGACGGCGATTGAGCAGGCGCGGCTCGATCCGATCGGCGAGGTCATCGAGATCGCGATAGCCCCCCCCGCGCACGCGCTCCTCCACCAGCCGCTCCATGGCCGCCTCGCCAACGCCCTTGAGGCCGCCCAGCGCATAACGGACCGCCTGCCGCTCGGCATTATTGGGGTCTGGCTCCACGGTGAAATTGGCGGCGCTGCGGTTGATGTCCGGCGCGAGGCAGGTCAGGCCCATGCGGCGCATGTCGTCCACGAAAACGCAGAGCTTGTCGGTCTGGTGGATATCGAAATCCATGGAGCCGGCATAGAACTCCGCCGGATAATGCGCCTTGAGCCAAGCCGTCTGATAGGCGAGCAGCGCATAAGCGGCCGCGTGGCTCTTGTTGAAGCCGTAGCCGGCGAACTTGTCGATCAAATCGAACAGTTCATTGGCCTTTTTCGCGTCGATATTGTTGCCCTTGCAGCCCTCCACAAAGGTGGCGCGCTGGGCATCCATCTCGGCCTTGATCTTTTTGCCCATCGCGCGACGCAGCAGATCGGCGCCGCCGAGCGAATAGCCCGCCAGAATCTGCGCGGCCTGCATCACCTGCTCCTGATAGACGAAAACGCCATATGTCTCCTTCAGGATCGGTTCGAGCAGCGGATGGGGATACTCGATCTCTTCCAGGCCGTTCTTGCGGCGGCCGAAGAGCGGGATATTGTCCATCGGCCCCGGCCGGTAGAGCGAGACGAGCGCGATGATGTCGCCAAAATTGGTGGGCTTCACGGCGGCCAGCGTCTTGCGCATGCCCTCCGATTCCAGCTGGAACACGCCCACAGTATCGCCGCGCTGAAGCAGGGCGTAAACAGCGGGGTCATCCCAGCTAAGCGCATTCAAATCCACCTCGATGCCGCGCCCGGCGAGCAGCCGCACCGCCTGCTGGAGCACGGACAGCGTCTTGAGGCCGAGGAAGTCGAATTTCACCAGCCCCGCGCCTTCGACATATTTCATGTCGAACTGTGTCACCGGCATGTCGGACTTGGGATCGCGGTAGAGCGGGACGAGTTGCGAGAGCGGACGGTCGCCGATCACCACGCCGGCGGCGTGCGTGGAGCTGTTGCGCGGCAGGCCTTCGAGCTGCATCGCCTGATCGACCAGCCGCTTGATCTGCCTGTCGGCATTATACTCGGCCACGAAGTCCGCCGAACCGTTCATGGTGCGCTCCAGCGTCCACGGATCGGTGGGATGATTGGGCACCAGCTTGGCCAGGCGATCCACCTGGTTGTAACCCATCTGGAGAACCCGGCCAGTATCCTTGAGCGCCGCGCGTGCCTTCAGCGTACCGAAGGTGATGATCTGCGCGACATGGTCCGCGCCATATTTCTGCTGGACATAACGGATCACCTCACCCCGCCGGGTTTCGCAGAAGTCGATGTCGAAGTCCGGCATCGAAACGCGCTCGGGATTGAGGAAACGCTCGAACAGCAGGCCGAGCTGCAACGGATCGAGATCAGTGATGGTGAGCGCCCAGGCGACGACCGAGCCCGCGCCCGAGCCGCGCCCTGGCCCTACAGGAATATCCTGCGCCTTGGCCCATTTGATGAAGTCGGCCACGATGAGGAAGTAGCCGGGGAAACCCATCTGGATAATCACGCCCAGCTCGAACTCGAGCCGCTCCAGATAGGGGCCGCGTGCGTCCTCACCGACACCCAGCTTGTCGAGCCGCGCCATCAGGCCGGCATAGGCGTCCGCGCGCAACTGCGCTTCCTCCCCGGCACGGTCACCAGCGAGACTGGGGAGAATGGGCTTGCGGCGCGGCGCCATCACCGCGCAACGCTGGGCGACCACCAGCGTGTTGGCGATGGCCTCGGGCAGGTCCTCGAACAGGGCGACCATCTGGTCGGCGGGCTTCATCCACGCCTCGGGCGAACTGCGCGGCCGCTCGGCGCTCTCCACATAGCTGCTGCTGGCAATGCACAACAGCACATCATGCGCGGCGTGGAAGTCCGGATCGGCATAGCAAGCGGGGTTGGTCGCCACGAGCGGCAGGTTGCGCGCGTATGCCAGATCGATGAGCGCGCCTTCCGCCCGATCCATCACGGGATCGCCAGTCCGCGACAGCTCGATATAGAGCCGATCGCCAAACAGCGCCTGGAGCCGCCCCAGATACGCGCCGGCCGCGGCGGGCTGGTCTTCCGCGATCAGCCGGGCGAGCGCGCCCTCCCCGCTCGCGGTGAGACAGATCAGCCCCGCGCCATGGGCCTCGAGCACATCGAAGGAGACATGCGCCTCCTCCATCTCCGGTCGATCGACATGGGCCCGGCTGACCAGTGCACAGAGATTGGCATAGCCGGTCTCATCCTGCGCCAGCAGCACCAGCCAATCGAGCACCAGTGGCGCATTGTCCGGCCGATCGGGCCGGGCGACGGCCAGCGTGGTCCCGATGATCGGCTGGACGCCCTGTTTGGCGGCGCCTTCCGAATAGGCCATGGCGGCATAGAGGCCGTTGCGATCCGTCAGCGCGGCGGCCGGAAAGCCCAGTTCGCGGGCACGCGCCGCCAGCTTCTTGGGCGCGATGGCGCCTTCGAGCAGCGAATAGGCCGAGAGATTGCGAAGCGGAACATAGGGCGCGTGAGCCATGGGCCCACTATGGGTCCCCGCGTCCCCGGTGGGAAGGGGGAAGCGGGATTCGTCCACAGGCTTTTGCCCCTTTTCGCCCGCAAGCCGGTCCTAGAGGCGCGGCCGCCGCCCGGTCCCCGCCCACCATGCTTGCGCGCCCGGCCATTCCATGATCCAAAGGCGCGAATTCAGACAACCAACAGGGAGAGGTGTCATGAATCTGGACCCCGTCCAATCCGGGTCGATCATCAGCCGCGCAAAAGCCATTCTGCTGAAGCCGAAGGAAGAATGGCCGGTCATTGCCGGCGAGACGACGCCGAGCGGCGATATCTTCACGCGCTATGTCATTCCGCTCGCGCTCATCGGCCCGGTCTGCGCGTTCATCGGCGCGCAGCTCTTCGGCTACGGCGTGCTCGGAGTCCGCTATCGGCCACCGCTGATGGCCTCGCTCTCCAGCGCGGTCGTGAGCTTCATCGCGGCGCTGGCCGGCGTGCTGATCGTCGCGTTCATCGCCAACAAGCTGGCGCCGAAGTTCGGCGGACGGGAAAGCACGCGCGACGCCTTCAAGCTGGTGGCCTATGCGATGACCGCCTCGTTCGTGGCGGGCGTGTTCAACATCCTGCCGGCGCTGGCCATATTGGGACTGCTGGGGCTCTACTCGCTCTATCTCTTCTATACCGGCGCACAGCCGCTGATGCAGGTGCCAGCGGACAAGGCGATTGGCTATACGGCCGTCACCGCGATCTGCGCGATCCTGATCGGCATTGTCGCGGCCGCCATTGCCGGCGCGGTCGGCGCCAGCCTGATGGGACCGAACCTCGGCTCGATCAGCGCGGCGAGCGAAGCCGGCGATGACTCAACCATCACGCTGCCCGGCGGCGGGACCATCGACACGGGCAAGCTCGCGGAGGCGGCGCGCTCCATGGAGCAGGCGGCGCAAGCAGCTCAGGCCGGCACCGGCAAGACGGTCGCGCCGGCGGACTTGCAGGCGCTGCTGCCGCCATCCATCGGCAGCTATGCCCGCACGGCGGTGGAAAGCATGCAGGCCGGCCCGGCGGGCAGCCGCGCCGAAGGCACCTATGAACGCGACGGCAAACGCTTCACGCTCAGCATCGCGGACATGTCCGCCATGGGAGCGATGGCGGCCCTGGGCGCCGCCATGGGCGTGGAGTCCAGCCGCGAGGATGCGGACGGCTATGAGCGCACCACCAATCGCGACGGCAATATGCTGGTCGAGAAATGGCGCAATTCGGGCGATGGCAGTTATGGCGCGATGATCGGCAACCGCTTCTTCGTGGAAGCAGAAGGCGCCGTCGAAAGCATCGACGAGCTCAAGGCCGCCGTGGCCGGCATCGACCAGCGCCGGCTCCTCGCGCTCGCGCAATAACCGCGTGGCGGTCGCAAGGATTGGGGGCGGCCGGACGATCTCATCCGAGCCGCACCGGCCCTACCAGGCGAGCGCCGTCCCATCATAGGCCATGAAACGGCCGGTTGAGGCGAGATCGAGCCCAGCCAGCACCGCGCGGATGCCCCGGGCGCTGTCGGCCGGCTCGATGTCCGCGCCCGCGCCGCCCATGTCCGTGCGCACATAGCCCGGGTGCAGCATCGCGACGGCAATCCCCTCCCCGCGCAGATCGGCGGCGAGGCACTGGAAGACCTTGTTCACCGCCGCCTTGGACGCGCGATAGGCGACGAAGCCCGATGGGCCGCCGAAATCACCGGAATCGAACTGGCCCATGCGGCTGGAGACGACCGCCACCTTGGCGCCCCGGGCGGCGCGCAAATTGGGCAGCAGCGCCTGCGTGACCCGCAGCGGACCCAGCGTATTCACGTCCAGCGTCGACAGGAACCCGGCAAAGTCCATCTCGAAGCCGGTCTGCCGCGCCATGTCCGGCCCGATCACGCCGGCATTGTTGATGAGGAGATCGATGGGCCGCCCGGTCAGCGCCTGGGCCAGCGCCGCCACGGACGCATCGCTGGTGACGTCGAGCGGCAGCGCTTCGCCGAGCGCGCCGTCCGCCTTGTCGGCGCCCCGCATCGCGCGGATGACCGTGTCGCCGGCCGCCGCATATTGCCGCGCCAGCTCAAGGCCGATGCCCCGATTGGCGCCCGTGATGAGAATTGTCGCCATCGCTCGCTCTCCCTTCGCGCGTGCAGGCCTTACGCCGCTATTGCGCCACTTTGCCGCCATGCAGGCGGATCATGCGGTCCATGCGTGCGGCCAGCCGCTCATTATGCGTGGCGATGAGGGCAGCGGAGCCCTGCTCGCGCACCAGCCGCACGAATTCGTCGAGCACCACATCGGCCGTGCGCTCGTCGAGATTGCCGGTCGGCTCATCCGCCAGCACCAGCGCCGGCCGATTGGCGAGCGCGCGGGCAACGGCCACGCGCTGCTGCTCGCCCCCCGAAAGCGCGCTGGGCTTGTGGTCGAGCCGCTCGCCCAGCCCGAGGCTGCCAAGCAGCGCGCGCGCACGCTCGCGGGCCTCCCGCTCGTTGGCGCCGAAGATGAGCTGCGGGATGACGACATTCTCCAGCGCCGTGAAATCGGGCAGCAGATGATGAAACTGATAGACGAAGCCCAGCTTCTCGCGACGCAGGCGCGTGCGCCCGTCATTGCTCTCCTGCGCGGCTTCCACGCCGGCCAGGCGGATCGAACCCTGATAGCCACCCTCCAGCAGACCCACCGCCTGGAGCAAAGTGGACTTTCCCGAACCCGAGGGGCCAAGCAGCGCCACGATCTCGCCCGGCGCGATGCGGAGGTCCACGCCGCGCAACACCTCGATCTCGGTGTCGCCCTGGCGGAAGCTGCGGGTAAGACCCGTGACGGCAAGCACATCACTCATAGCGCAGCACCTCCACCGGATCGGTACTGGCCGCCTTGAAGGCCGGATAGAGCGCCGCGAGGAACGAGAGACCGATTGCCATCAGGCAGATGCCGGTGATCTCGAGCGGATCGGGCTTGGACGGCAGATCGGTGAGGAAACGGATAGACGGATCCCAGATGCGCTGGCCGGTCATTGCCTGCACGCCATCGAGCAGGCCCTGGCGGAAATGCAGGAGGACGGTGCCGAGCACCAGTCCGGCGAGCGTGCCCAGCGTGCCGATGGCAAGGCCCACCGTCACGAAGATGCGCAACAGGCTGCGCCGCGTCGCGCCCATGGTGCGCAGGATGGCGATATCGCGCTTCTTCGCCCAGACCAGCATGATGAGCGAGGAGAGGATGTTGAACACCGCTACCAGGATGATGAGCGAGAGGATGACGAAGGAAACGACACGGTCCACCTGAAGCGCCTCGAACAAGCTGGCGTTCATCTGCCGCCAGTCGATCACCACGCCCCGGTTCTCGATCTTGTCGGCCAGCGGGGCGAGAATATCGGCGACCTTGTCCGGATTGGTGGTCTGCACTTCGATCATGCCGACCTGCCCGTCCATCAGCAGCAGCGTCTGCGCGTCCTGCATGGGCATGACCACGAATGCATCATCGAAATCATAGATGCCGATCTCGAAAATGGCGCCCACTTCATAGGCGATCTGGCGCGGCATCGTTCCGAACGGCGTCGAGCGACCGGCGGGATTGAGGATGCTGAGCGTCTGCCCCAACGTAATGCCAAGTTTGCTGGCCAGCCGCGAGCCGATGGCAACCTTGCCGCCGCCGGGTGTAATCGCGTCCAGCGAACCGCTCACGATCTTGTTCTTGAGCGAAGGATTGTCCCGAATGTCCGCGACCGTCATGCCGCGCACGATGACGGCTTCGGCGCCACCATTATAGGTAGCGAGCAGCGGCTTCTCGATAAGCGGAGTGGCGCTGGTGACGCCGGGTGTCGCTCGGGCCTGTCGGGCGATCTCCTCCCAGTTGGATAGCCGCCCGTCATAGCCCTGAATTACGGCATGGCCATTGAGGCCCACCAGCTTGTCAAACAGTTCGGCGCGGAAGCCGTTCATCACGCTCATCACGACAATGAGCGCGGCGACGCCCAGCATCACGGCGATAAGGCTGATCGCGGCGACGAGGAAAATGAATCCCTCGCCCTTGCCGGGCATCAGATAGCGCCGGGCGATCATCTGTTCGTAGCGGGAGAGGATCATGGCGCTCCGGGTTCGCCTGAGGGACGGCAATCCCCTGTATGGCGCGGCCGGGAGACTGGCAAGAGGCTGCAAGTCCCGGGCGGATATGTTGCGGAATTGGCACAGCCGTTCATGCAATTGAAAGGTTAGGGCAGTTGGGCCGTGACAGCGACGAATGGCTCTTTTAGCTCTGTGAGCGAACAATGGCTTGTCATAGCAGGGCCGTGGTTCAGGGATGCCAGCCATCCGCACTCCAGCTTGAGGGGGCCAGGAGAGCGTGAAGCCGGCACCAAGGGGGAGACGATTTTTTCGTCCACGGGCGCCCGGACTGGCAACAGTCTGGGCGCTTAGTCTTTAGGCCCTGCGTCGTTGTGCGCCCTTTCCTCGTTTCCTTGGGTCGACGCGGCCGCACTCCCTCGCTTGCATGATCCGCCGCGCTTCGGCGCCTGCGCCGGTTTCCCCCTGATTCCTGCGCCGCCCGATCGCCGCCCCTACCCCTCTTGAAACCCTGCTGTCCGCACACATCTCTATGGCATCCGGTCGCCGCATCATGGGACCGGATGGTGAACCGGGCGCCTGATCGGGCCCGGGCATCGCACTCAAACACGCTCCTATGGAGGATTTGACTCATGCGTAGCAGTTTCGACCTGACCCCCTATCGTCGTTCCACCGTGGGCTTCGACCGCCTGTTCGATCTCATCGAGAACAGTGCGCGGCTCCAGCAGACCGACAATTATCCGCCCTTCAACATCGAGCGCGTGAGCGAGGATCGCTACCGTGTGACGCTCGCCGTCGCCGGCTTCAAGGCGGACGAGATCGACATCACCGCCCAGCAGAACCTGCTCCAGATCACCGGCCGCAAGGAAGAGACGAGCGAGGAGGACCGCGCCCGCTTCCTGCACCTGGGCATTGCCAACCGCAATTTCGAACGGCGCTTCGAGCTTGCGGACTTCGTACGGGTTGAGAATGCCGAGCTTGCTGACGGTCTCCTTACCGTCGAACTCGTGCGCGAGGTGCCCGATGCCATGAAGCCGCGCAAGATCGCCATCAACGGCAAAGGCGCCGTGATCGACCTGGGCGGCGAGAAGGACAAGGACGCCGCCTGATCCAATCCACCTGGTCGACAATCCCCGTCGACTGGCAGAAGCGAGGGCGTCCGGGAGACCGGGCGCCCTTTTGTTCATCCCGGTCGCGCCAGCATTCAATCGGCCGGCTGCCTGCCCGCAGCCGTGCCAACCAATCGCAGCATCCACGCGCACTTGCTCGCCCTCGCCAGATGGCCCAAGCATCCGCAGGCCCTCGCCCTCAAACGCGCCTTCCGCGCGATCTGGGGGACACACGCTCCCTGCGCCAGAATCGTCCCGTTCTGGATTTGAACCATCAGGCGTTGCTGCGAAAGCAGGAGCCCCGGGGCAATCAGGGCCTTCGAGCCCGCTGCTCCCGCTTGCGCAGGCGCACGAACTCGAACGGGTCAGACCAGCCGGCTCTGCTTGACCGCCGCAGCGATGAAGCTGGCAAAGAGCGGATGCGGATCGAACGGCTTGGACTTCAGCTCCGGATGGAACTGCACGCCGACGAACCAGGGATGGTCCGGCCGCTCAACGATCTCGGGCAGCGTGCCATCCGGCGACAGACCGGAGAAGAGCAGCCCAGTGGATTCCAGCCGGTCGCGATAGCCCATATTGACTTCCCAGCGATGGCGGTGCCGCTCGCTGATGCTGTTGGCGCCGTAGATCTGCGCGACATGGCTGTTGGGCGAGAGCCGCGCCTCATAGGCGCCCAGCCGCATGGTGCCGCCCAGATCGCCCCCGGCCTCACGCTTCTGGAGTCCTTCCGGGCTCATCCACTCGGTGATGAGGCCCACGACCGGCTCGCTCGTCGGGCCGAATTCGGTGGAGCTGGCTTCCGGCGTATCGCAGAGGTTCCGCATGCCCTCGATGCAGGCCATCTGCATGCCGAAGCAGATACCGAAATACGGCACCTTGCGCTCGCGGGCGAAGCGGATCGAGGCGATCTTGCCCTCTGCCCCGCGCGAGCCGAAGGCGCCGGGCACGAGAATGGCGTGCATCGGCTCCAGCTTCGCGGCGATGTCGCTGTCCGGCTGCTCGAACAACTCGGCATCGATCCAGTGGATGTTGACTTTCACCCGGTTGGCGAGGCCGCCATGGATCAGGGCCTCGTTGAGGGATTTGTAGGCATCTTGCAGGCCGACATATTTGCCGACAACGCCCACGGTCACCTCGCCCTCGGGATTGTCGTAGCGGTCCATGATGTCGAACCAGCGCGTCAGATCCGGCAGCGGCCCGGCTTCCAGGCCGAAGGCGCGCAGCACTTCCTCGTCCAGCCCCTCGGCATGATATTGCGCGGGGACGGAGTAGATGTTGGGCGCATCAAGCGCCGGGATCACGGCTTCCTTGCGGACATTGCAGAACAGCGCGATCTTGGCCCGTTCGCTGTCCGGCAGCGGCTTCTCGCAGCGGCACAGCAGAATGTCCGGCTGGATACCGAGCGATGTCAGCTCGCGCACGCTGTGCTGCGTGGGCTTGGTCTTCAGCTCGCCGGCGGCGGCGATATAAGGCACCAGCGTCACATGCACGAAGATGCACTGATCGCGCTTCAGCTCGTTCTTGAGCTGGCGCATCGCCTCCATGAACGGCAGGCTCTCGATGTCGCCCACCGTGCCACCGATCTCGCACAGCACGAAATCGACATCGTCCGTATCAGCGAGAGCGAACTTCTTGATCTCGTCGGTGACGTGCGGGATCACCTGCACCGTCGCGCCCAGATAGTCGCCGCGCCGCTCGCGCTGGATGATGGTCTGGTAGATGCGCCCCTGCGTGACGTTGTCGCCCTGGTGCGTGGGCACGCCGGTGAAGCGCTCATAGTGGCCCAGGTCGAGATCCGTCTCCGCGCCGTCGTCCGTCACATAGACTTCGCCATGCTGATAGGGCGACATAGTGCCGGGATCGACGTTCAGATAAGGGTCGAACTTGCGGATGCGCACGCGGTATCCACGCGCCTGGAGCAGGGCGGCAAGCGATGCCGCCATGAGACCTTTTCCAAGCGAGGAGACCACGCCGCCGGTGATGAAGATGAACCGCGCCATGGGAGGAGAGGCTTAAGCTGTTCTCGCGTGAATGGGCAAGCGGACGAATCCACTTCCGGGAAAAATATTTTTAGCGGCGCCTTACTGAAGCGGGACGGTCTGATCGCTCGCGGGCGCCGCCTGGTTCGCCGCGCCGGCCAGCGGATCGCCGGTCTGCGCCGGCGTCTGAAGATCGGCCGTGCCGGTCTTGCCGACCAGCGAGGTATCGATGCCCTGCCCGCGATGCTGCGTCGCCGCCAGCGCGGCCAGCACGATGCTGAGCCCCACGAAGGCCACGGCGAGCACGGCGGTGATCCGCGTCAGGAAATCGCCCGCGCCGCGCGCCGACATGAGCCCCGAGGGGCTGCCGCCCATGCCCAGGCCACCACCTTCCGAACGCTGCATCAGAATGACCGCGACCAGCACGAAGGCGATCACGGCCTGAACGACGAGAAGGAAAGTGAAAAGCATAGAGGATGCGGACCTGCAAGCGTGTCGAGACAGCGCCTTTAGCGCCGAAGTCCCGCGGGGGTCAACCTCCGCGGCGGCAACCTGCCGGAGCGGCGTGCTCCACGGCCGCCTGAATTCAGCGGACCGCCCCGCAGGCACGGGTCGCCGCGAATGAACCGCCGACGCGGGATCGCCCGCGCGCGACGACAGTTTGGAGCGCTGGCCAAGTCATGTGCCTGAAACAACGGAGACAATATGAGAAGATCAAGAGGGGTCGCACTTCTTTCCACCACGGTCATCGCTGCAATGCTGCTGGGCGGATGCGCCAGCAAGAAGTTCGTGCGCGAGCAGATTGCCGTGGTCCAACAGCAGCAGCAAGGCGTGGATAGCGGCCAGGATACGCGCATCACCAAGGCGGACGACACCGCCAATGAAGCGCTCCGGCGCGCCGATGCGGCCGGCAAGCTCGCGGAAGGCAAGTTCAACTATTCGGTGGTGCTGAGCGACGCGAGCGTCAAGTTCCCGGTCGACAAGTCGGCTCTGTCTGACGAAGCAAAGGCCAAGCTTGCGCAGCTTGCGAGTCAGCTCAAGGCGGACAACAAGAACGTCTATCTGGAAATCCAGGGCTTCACGGACAGCACCGGGTCTCCGGACGCCAATCTGCGGCTGGGCGAAGCCCGGGCCAAGGCGGCCTATCGCTATCTCCACGAGCAGGGCGTCCCCGCCGGACGGATGGCGACTATCTCCTATGGCGAGGAACACCCCGTTGCGCCGAATAACACGCGGCAGGGCCGCGCCGAGAACCGCCGCATCGCCGTCGTCGTCCTGAACTGACCGACGCCCGATCGATCACGCATCGATCGGAAAGCAAAGCCCTCCGGTTCGTGGGGAACCGGAGGGCTTCCTTTTTCCATCGCGGATGACGCGAACGGGCAGTCAGGCGGCTTCCGCCTTGCCCTCCTCGGCCGGCGCCAGGCGGATCAGATAGTCGAAGGCGGAAAGCGCCGCCGTCGAGCCCTGCCCCATGGCGATGACGATCTGCTTGTAGGGCACGGTCGTGGCATCGCCGGCCGCGAAGATGCCCTCGCGCGATGTCTGGGCGCGGGCATCCACCTCGATCTCGCCGCGCGGCGTGAGCGCAACGGTGTCGCCCAGGAACTCCGTGTTCGGCACCAGACCGATCTGCACGAAGACGCCAGCCAACTCGACCACATAGGATTCGTTGCTCTCGCGGTCCTTGTAAGTGAGGCCCACCACCTTCTCGCCATCGCCCAGCACCTCGGTCGTGAGCGCGGAGGTGATGACAGTGACGTTAGGCAGGCTGTAGAGCTTGCGCTGGAGCACAGCGTCGGCCCGCAGCGCCTTGTCATATTCGATCAGCGTCACATGCGCGGTGAGGCCGGCCAGATCGATGGCTGCTTCCACACCGCTGTTGCCGCCGCCGATCACCGCGACGCGCTTGCCCTTGAAGAGCGGACCATCGCAATGCGGGCAATAGGCCACGCCCTTGTTGCGATACTCGTCCTCGCCGGGCACGTTCATCTGCCGCCAGCGCGCGCCGGTGGCGAGGACGACCGCGCGAGCCTTGAGTGTGGCGCCGCTCTCCAGCTCCACCGAGGCATAGCCGCCCGGCAACGCTGCCGGCACCAGCTTCTTCACGCGCTGCACGTTCATCACGTCAACGTCATAATCCTTGACGTGCGCTTCCAGCGCGGCGGCGAGCTTGGGCCCTTCGGTATGCGGCACCGAGATGAAATTCTCGATGGACATGGTGTCCAGCACCTGCCCGCCGAAACGCTCGGCGACGACGCCGGTGCGGATGCCCTTGCGCGCGGCATAGATGGCCGCGGCGGCACCAGCCGGTCCGCCGCCGACCACGAGCACGTCGAAGGGCTCCTTGGCGGCGATCTTCTCGGCGGCACGGGCGACAGCGCCCGTATCCAGCTTGGCGAGGATCTGCTCGATATCCATGCGGCCCGAGGAGAACTCCTCTCCGTTCAGGAACACCGTCGGCACGGCCATCACCTTGCGGCCATCGACCTCGTCCTTGAACAGTGCGCCGTCGATGGCGACGTGGCGAATGCGCGGATTGAGCACGCTCATCAGGTTCAGCGCCTGCACCACATCCGGGCAGTTCTGGCAGGAGAGCGAGAAATAGGTCTCGAAGAGGAAATCGCCCTCCAGTGCCCTCACGGACTCGATGACCTCGTCACTCACCTTGGGCGGATGGCCGCCCACCTGGAGCAGCGCGAGCACCAGCGAGGTGAACTCATGGCCCATCGGCAGGCCGGCGAAGCGCACCGAAATGTCGGTGCCCGCACGACGAATAGCGAAGCTCGGCTTGCGGGCGTCACCATCGTCAGCAGCCACGCTCACCTTGTCGGAGAGGGCCGCGATGTCGTCGAGCAGGCCGCGCATCTCCGCCGACTTGGGGCTGTCGTCGAGCGCGGGAACCAGCTCGATCGGCTGGCGGATATTGGCCATATAGGCCTGCAACTGGCTCTTGATATTGGCGTCCAGCATGAGGGGGCTCCCGTAATTGGAAGGTGAAGGGGATCTGGCGGGGGGTGCCGGCTCCGGAACGGTGAAGTCCCGGAGCGGCGAAGGTCAGCGGGTCAGATCTTGCCGACGAGGTCGAGCGAGGGCGCGAGCGTCTTCTCGCCTTCTTCCCACTTGGCCGGGCAGACTTCGCCGGGGTGGCTCACCCAGTATTGCAGCGCCTTGATCTTGCGGAGCAGCTCGGCCGCGTTGCGGCCCACGCCCTCCGGGGTGATCTCGACGAGCTGGATCGTGCCCTCGGGATCGACGACGAACGTGCCACGGTCGGCCAGGCCGACGCCTTCGCGCAGGACCTGGAAGTTGTTGGAGAGGCTGTGGTTCTGGTCGCCGAGCATGTAATAGTTGATCTTGCCGATGGCCGGCGAGGTGTCATGCCACGCCTTGTGGCAGAAATGCGTATCGGTCGACACCGAATAAACCTCGACCCCCATGCCCTGAAGCGTGGGGTAGATGTCGGCCAGATCTTCCAGCTCCGTCGGGCAGACGAAGGTGAAGTCGGCGGGATAGAAGAAGAAGACGGCCCACTTGCCCTTCACGTCCGCATCGGTGACGTCGATGAACTTGCCGTCCTTGAAGGCAGTCGCCTTGAACGGCTTGATGGTGGTGTTGACGAGATTCATGATGTCTCCCTTGCGTTGAATTGAGCCAGCTAGATAGCCGAAGCTCCGTTAAAAAGGAAATTGATAAGTATGGCGCCACTGATCGCATAATTCGATCAATGCGCAGCCCGTCGCTTCGCGCGCCGTCGCCAGGGAAAACGATTGCTGGAAAGGCCGGTTCCGGTCACTTCGCCGGCTAGCCCGCCGGCCCGTCGTCGCCAGATAGCCTCTTCGATCGCGAAGCAACTCGTGCTCCTGCTTTCGCAAAAGTACTCAGCTGAGTGGAGAGCACAGCGCCGCCCCGGTGGTCGCCCCTCACCCGTGGAAGTAATCGTAAACCGCCTGCGCCACGCCCGAGGAGACCCCGGGCGCCCGCTGCAAATCCTCCAGGCTGGCATTGCGCACCGCGCGCGCCGTGCCGAAATGCATGAGCAGCGCTTTCTTGCGCGCCGGGCCGATTCCGGGCACCTCGTCCAGCGAGCTGACCGTGGCGGCCTTGGCGCGCTTCTGCCGGTGCGCGCCGATGGCGAAGCGGTGCGCCTCGTCGCGCAGCCGCTGGAGATAGAACAGCACCGGATGGTTGACCGGCAGCGTGATCTCACGCCCGTCGAGCAGGTGGAAGACCTCCCTGCCCTCGCGGCCATGATGCGGCCCCTTGGCGACCCCCACCATCGGCACATCCTCGATGCCCATGTCCTCCAGCACCTTGCGCGCAGCATTGAGCTGGCCGCGCCCGCCGTCGACGAGCACCAGGTCCGGCCATTCGCCGGTCTCGCGGTCTGGGTCTTCCTCCTGCGCGCGGGCGAAGCGCCGCTCGAACACCTCGCGCATCATCGCGAAATCGTCGCCCGGCACGGTCTCGGCCCGCTTGATGTTGAACTTGCGATAGGCGTTCTTGCGGAACCCCTCCGGCCCCGCGACGATCATGGCGCCGAGCGCATTGGTGCCCTGGATGTGGCTGTTGTCGTAGACCTCGATGCGGTCCGGCGGCCCTTCCAGCGCGAACAGATCGGCCATTTCAGCCAGCACCTTACCCGTCGCGCTGCTCTCGGCCTGGCGCCGCTCGAGCGCTTCCACGGCATTGCGCTGCGCCTGGCGGATCAATCGTATCCGCGCCCCGCGCTGCGGCACCTCGATGCGCACCTTGCGGCCGATACGCTGGCACAGGGCTTCCGCGAGCAGCTCCACTTCCGCCGGCTCGCGGTCGCACAGCACCAGCGGCGCAGGCGGCACATCCTCGTAGAACTGGGCCATGAACTGCATCAGCACCTCGTCCTCGCCCACTTCCGCCGTGTGCACGGGGAAGAAGCTCCGGTGCCCCCAATTCTGCCCGCCGCGAATGAAGAAGGCCTGGATGCACATGCCGCCATCCTTGCTGGCGAGCGCGAAGATGTCTGCATCGCCCAGCCCTTCGGCATTGATCGCCTGACTGCCCTGGATGAACGTGAGCGCTTTCAGCCGGTCTCGATAGACGGCCGCCATCTCGTAATCCATTGCCTCGGCGGCGCGAGTCATGGCGTCGCCCAGCTTCTGCTGCACCTTGGTCGATTTACCGCCCAGGAAATCCTGCGCATCCTGCACCAGCTCGTTGTAGCTGGCCTCATCGATCCGCCCCACGCACGGCGCCGAGCAGCGCTTGATCTGGTAGAGCAGGCAGGGGCGGGAGCGGTTGTTGTAGAAGCTGTCCGTGCAACTGCGCAGCAGAAAGAGCTTCTGGAGTGCATTGAGCGTGCGCCGCACCTGTCCCGCACCGGCGAAAGGCCCGTAATATTGCCCCTTGATCCGCCGCGCGCCGCGATGGAGCTGCACGCGCGGAAAGGCATGGTCCTCGCGCAGCAGGATGAAGGGGAAGCTTTTGTCATCGCGCAGCAACACATTGTACGGCGGCCGGAAGCGCTTGATGAGCTGCGCCTCCAGCAGCAGCGCCTCTGCCTCGCTCTGCGTCGTCACGATGGTCATGCTGCGCGTCTGCGCCACCATGCGCTGGAGGCGGCGCGGCAGCCGGTCGACCTGCGTGTAGTTGGTCACGCGATTGCGCAGCGCGCGCGCCTTGCCGACATAGAGCACATCACCGCGCGCATCCTGCATGCGATAGACGCCCGGCCGCGTCGGCAGCGTCTTCAGCGTCTCGCGAATCGCGGCGACGCCCGCCTCGATGTCAGGCGTGTCGCTGCCGCGCACGGCATAGGTGGCGCGTTCTTCGTTGAAGCGTTGCGGGGAGGCAGGGCGGTCGACCATCGCGCCCGATGTAGGGGGCCGCGGCAGGCGGAGCAACATGGGTGGTGGGGGTCGGCGCGACGACGCAGGCGCACCCTCTCCCTCCGAAACGGACCTTTCCCGGGCTTTGCGGTTAACCGCCCTTCAAGGATGACATGGCCCCATGCGCCGCGCGGCGACTGCGCGCAGCAAAGGGGGAAGATGCAATGGAACTGGAAGCGAGACTCAACGATCTGGCCAAGGTGGTGCGCGATCACCGCGAAGTGCTGCTAACGGAAGAGGCGGCCAAGAACGCACTGGTCATGCCCTTCCTTCAGGCGCTGGGCTACAATGTATTCAACCCGGCTGAGGTGGTGCCGGAGTTCACCTGCGACGTGGGCATCAAGAAGGGCGAAAAGGTCGATTACGCCATCCGCATGGACGAGCGCATCACCATGCTGGTGGAGTGCAAGCCGGCCCATGCGGACCTGAGCATCAACCACGCCTCGCAGCTGTTCCGCTATTTCTCCGTGACGGAGGCGCGCGTCGCCATCCTTACCAATGGCGTGACCTATAAATTTTTCGCCGATATCGACCAGCCCAACAAGATGGACGAAAAGCCCTTCTTCACCTTCGAGCTGGAGACGGCCCGCAAAGCGGATCTACGCACATTGGCCGCCTTCGCGAAAGGCAGCTTCGACATCGAGCGCATCCTGGCGGAAGCGAGCCATCTCAAGATGCAGAGCCTCGTCGCCAAGGAACTGGAAAAGGAATTCGCCGAGCCTTCGGAGGATTTCGTCCGCCTGATCGCCAAGCGTATTCATCAGGGCCACCTCACCCAGCCGATCAAGGATAATTTCAGGACGCTGATTGCCACCTCGATCAACGCGCTGGTCCGCGACAAGGTGAATGAGCGGCTGACCTCGGCGCTCAACGTCTCCAATCCCGTGGAACCCGAACAGGATCAAGCGGATGCGGAAAGCGAGAAAGACGGCGTCGTCACAACGCAGGACGAGATCGACGGCTTCAACATCGTCCGTGCCATTGCCGCGCGCACGATCGATCCCAGCCGGATCGTGATGCGGGACGCCCGCTCCTATTGCGCCATCCTGCTCGACAACAGCAACCGCAAGACCGTCGCCCGGCTGCACTTCAACAGCGCCACGGCCCGCTATCTCGGCTCGTTCGTCGGCAAGGACGAAACACGGCACCCCGTCTTGAAGCCGGTGGACCTCTACCAGTTCGAAGCGGAGATCACGGCGCGCCTGGCCGAACTGGCGACCTGACGAGCGGCGATCCCGCGCGCGTTACCAGACAAGCAAAAGGCCGGACTGGTCGCCCAGCCCGGCCTTTTTTTTGCGTTTGCGCCTGCCTCGCCGCTCAGTGAGCGATCTTGCCGATGGTTTCGTCAATCAGGGCCTTGTCGGCCTTGGCATCATGAACCTGGCCGATCAGCGCGGCCGCAGCGGTCGTCGCGGCATTTGCGGCGCGGGCACGCAGATCAGCGACTGCGGCGCGTTCCGCGGCGGCGATCTTGTCCTCCGCCATCTTCTGGCGACGGACGATCAGCGCCTCGGCATCGGCCTGGGCGGTCTTGATGAGATCGGCCGCTTCTTCCTCGGCCGCGGCGCGCATCGCCTCGGCATCCTTGGCCGCGGTGGCGATCTTCGCCCGATACTCCGCCTTCAGGGCCTCCGCCTCCGCGCGCAGCTTCGCGGCTTCGTCGAGCTGGGTGCGAATTTCGGCGATCTTACCGTCCAGCGCCTTGCCGATGGCACCGGGCACTTTCTTTACGACCAGCACGATCAGGAAGACCAGCATGGCGAGGCTGACCAGCGCGCCGCCATTCAGGCCGAACAGTGTCGGACCCGCCTCGTGCGCCGAGGGGCCGCCATGCGATTCGGTCACGGCGTGAACCTCGCCGCTCAGCGACTGCACCTTGTCGGCCTGATCGAGATTCTGCGCGACCGCCTGGGAGCCGTTATAGGCGGCATCCGCGCGCTCAATGGTTTCGTTGGCCATGTTAAATCGCCGCCTTCACTGCCTGGAGCGCGGTGGCCGCCGGCACTTCGGTCCCGGCCAGCCGGCGCACGATGTCCGCTGCGGCATCCGCCGCCACGCTTTCGATCTCGCCCAGGGCCTTCTGCCGCCCGGCTTCGATCCGCTGCTCGGCCTCCGCCAGCTTCTCGGCGATGGCGGCGTCCACCGTGGCAAGCCGGGCATCCCGGTCCTTGCCGGCCTGTGCCTTGGCTTCGGCCAGCCGGGCCTGGGCCTGAGCGCGCGCCTCGTTCTCACGGGCCCGCCAGTCCGCCTCCAGCACGTCGGCCGCCTCGGAGTTGGCCTTGGCGGCGGCCAGATCGTCCGCGATCTTGTCGTCCCGGCGCTGCACCGTGGACTGGACCTTCGGCACCATGCCGAGGCCGATGACGAAGAATACGAACCCGAAGGTCAGCAGAATCCAAAAGATCTGCGACGAGTAGGTTGCGGCGAGCTGAGCTATCTGAGGCATGTCACCTGTCCGTCACGGCGTCGAGCGGCGTTCCTTTCGGGATCGCCGCTCCGTCCGCCAATATCCGTCCGATCCTGTGCTGGATCAGGCCACGAAGATCAGGATCATCGACACGACGAACGCCAGCAGACCGAGAAGCTCGGCGGCGGCGAAGCCGATGAACAGGCGACCCTGCTGGCCGTCGGCGGCACCCGGATTGCGCAGCGCGCTCTCAAGGAACGAACCGAAGACATTGCCCACGCCCAGCGCGGCCATGCCCGCACCGATGGCGGCGAGACCGGCACCGATCAGCTTTGCGGCTTCTGCGTCCATGTCACTTAACTCCTTTTCTAAACTTGCTTGCTTGTTGGTTGAAAACTCAGTGTAAATTCTGTGCTCAGTGCAGATTGACCGCGTCGTTGATGTAGAGCGAGGTCAAGAGCGCGAAGACATAGGCCTGGATCACCGCGACCAGCAGCTCCAGCGCGCTGATGCCTACCATCAGCAGGAAGCTGGGCACGCCGATCATCACGCCCCAGCCCGCGCCGGCATTGCCGCTGTTGATAACGAAGCTGGACAGCACTTCGAGCAGGATATGGCCGGCCATCATCGCGACGAAAAGTCGCAGGCCCAGGCTGAACGGACGCACCATGAACGAGACCAGCTCGATCAGCGGAATGAGCCACAGCAGCCAGCCCGGCGTGCCGTGTGGCACGAAGAGCGAGAAGAAATGCAGGCCATGCCGCCAGAAGCCGACGATGAGCACGATCGAGAAGCTCAGGATCGCGAGCACGCCCGTAGCGGTGAAGTGGCTGGTAAAAGTGAAGGCATGGGCGCCGAACAGGCCGATGGGCAGCATGCCCAGCAGATTGGCGACCAGGATGAACATGAACAGCGAGAAGACATAGGGCACGAACTTCTTGCCCTCGGGCCCCACGCTGGCGCGCAGCAGATTGTCAATGAAGCTGGTCATCGATTCCACGGCCATCTGCCAGCGGCCCGGCACCAGCTCGCGCTTCATGCCCAGCGCCACGAAGACCCACAGAACGACCGCCGCGATCACCATCCACAGCGCGCTGTTGGTGAAGGCGATGTTGTAGCCCCCAAGCGCCCAGTGATCGGTGCCGAACAGCGGCTCGATCGTGAACTGATGCATCGGGTCGATCTTGCCGGATTCTGCCACGTCTGAAGTTCCCAACCTGCCGTCTGCGCTTATGACGAAAGCGCCCCTTATTTGTCAGGACGCTTTGTCGAAATCCTAATGATGTTCCTGAAGGCCACGACAAACCCCAAGAAGAGGAAAGCCAGCAGGAGCCAGGGTGACGTGCCGAACAGCCGGTCGAGGACCCAGCCGATCAACGCGCCGCCGACAGGACTGCCAATCAGTTCCGCAAGCACTCGGTTGCCCAGACGATAGCTCTCGTCCTGGGCCGCTACGGGCGCTGTGCCGGTCCTGACCTTTTCGATCTCCTCGGCCTTCCTCAGCCGCTCTTCCAGCGACTTGATTCGGGTATCCTCGGCGATCGGGTCCTGCCTGGGGTCGGTGTCGCTCATTTCGCCAGCCTCGTCTCGCGTCGCCGTCCGACACGCGTTTCGGTAGCTCAATGGAGCGCCTGGACCTCCCCCGTCAAGGCGCGGCCCGTGTAGAAAGGGCGGCCCGCCAAGTCAACACCGCTGGTGCGGCGCACAAAAGATGCGAAATTCCGCACCCGGCCGCCGCTGAACGAGGCGAATCGCCGCGCGGTCAGTTGCCCGCGCTGGCGCAATAGGCCGGGAGGGCAATGGGGCCGGCGCCCTTCACCTGCCAGTCGCCACCCGGCAGGCGATAAATCTGCCCCTGCGCGACCCGCGACTTGAGCGTCTGGCACCCCGTGGCGGCGGCCACGTCCGCCACCGTGGCGCCCGAGCGCTTGGCGGCAAGATCGGTATAGGCGGCGCGGCGCTTGATGTTGAGAGCATCGACGGCGGCGCGCACATCATTGCTGACGGTGCCCTTGATGCCGAGATAGCCGTCGGCCTGCTCGCCGACGGTGCCGGCGGCCTTGGCGGCGCTGACAACGGCGTCCTGCGCCACGGCAGGCGCAGCAACCAGAGCGCACGCGGCGATCAGCGCGGGCGCGACGAAGCGGTGGATCATGCGTGTCATTCTGGGAACAACTCCGGATTGCTGTCGATCAGTTGCTTGGCGTCCTGCTCGAGGCGGACGACCACTTCCTGCTGGATCTTGACGTTCAGATTGATCTCGATGGGCTTGTCCGGCGCGCGCACCTGAATGCAGCCCGCCAGCGTTGCGGCGGTCAGCATCAGCAATGGGGCGCGCACGGCCGGCCAAGCTCTACTCCTTTGGCTCATTCCTGCTTCCCTTCTAGGTCCTTGTCGCTGTCGGCGGGCTGAACGGCAAGCGCTGTTTGACCCTGCGCGTTCATTTGCCGATCCAGCTCGCTGCGCACCAGCGCGCGCGGATCGGCGAAGCTCGCCGCCGTGCCCAGCAGCCCCCTGAACGGCGCCTCGATCCGTACATTGAACAGGAAAGGCAGGCCCACCAGCGGCCGGGTGAGGAAGGATTTGCTGGCTTCCTCCGACCCGCGATTGACGCCGTTAATACTCACCCGGGTCACAAATTCGCCGTCCAGCGCGCCGTCGAGCTGGAGAGTCAGGCATTTGTAGCCCAGCCGCTTGAGCACATCGAAGGCCATGCGCCCCATGGTGCCGAGCTGCGCATCCGAGACCGGCCCCACATAGGAGAGCAGCCCCGCTTGCCGGGTGGCGTCGCAAGGCGGCACGACATCCTGATCCGTGCCGGTGAAGATGAGCGGCGGCAGGCCCACCTGGCGCGCCACCAGCAATCCGCCCGCCACGCGCCCGCCCTGCGCATCGAAGATCATCGGGAACAGCCCGTCGAACGTGCCGCTGGCATAGATGTTCTCCAGCTCCATCGTTTCGATGAAGGCGCCCGCATCAACGCCGGTCACACGGAACGTGAGATAGCGGGGCCGGCGCGCATCCAGCTCCAGATCGGCCGGCAACAGTTCCAGCGTGCCCCCGGAGAACGGCCAGCGCCCGCCCTCGATCCGCGCGTGCTCATTGGAGAGCAGCGCATAATCGATGACGCCGTCGAACACGTCCACGCCGGCGCTGACCTGCCGCACCGTCAGGCGCTGGTGCGGGGCGCTGCGCAGGCCGAGCAGATCGGTGAAGTGGAGCGTCGTGGCAAAGCCCTGCACCGGGCCGAAAGCGGCGGCGAAATCCATGTTCTGCGTCGAGAAGGTGCCAGTGCTCTGCGTGACGCCTTCGGGCGACCAGCGGATGGTGCCGGACCCCTCGACGGCCCCATCCACCAACTGCACGATGCCCTGCGAGAGCTGCGTCAGATCGTCGGGCTGGAGCGCCTGGCCGAAGCGCAGATCGGTGAGCGTGAAATCGGCCTGTCCCGTGCCGCTACCCACATCATGCCCAAGAGTGACGGCTGCCACCGGTACACCGCGCCTGGGGCTCACCAGCGTGCCGTCCGCGTCGATGCGGCCGTCGGCGAAGCGCAACCGGGCCGGGCGGACGTCCAGCGGCTCGAAGCGGGCATCGGTTTGTCGATCCGAGACGCGCAGCTTGCCGTCGAGCGTCAAGGCCCCGCTGGCGAAGCGCCATTGGCCGGCGATGGCGCTCTGCTCCAGCGGCACCGCGCCAATCACCGCCGCGCCATCCGCCAGCGTGCCGGCAAAGGCGCCGTCCGGCCCAGAAGTGCCTTCCACCGTACCCGCCCGGAGTTGCACGGGCGTGTCGCCGTCCCCGAGTCGCACTGCGAGATCGGCCAGTGTGAACCGGCCGGTATCGAGGCCATAACGCGCACCGCGCAGCGTGACGCGCAGTGGATTGTCGCCGACGGCACCGGTGAGGGTGACATCGGCGGTGCGGACTGCCGAGCTGCCAAGCCCGCACAGATCGATCCGCGCGGGATCGAGCCGGACGCTGGCGGCACGCAGGGAAGACCAGCGCAGCGGCGTGCAGTCACCGGCACCGGCACCGGCAAGACGGATGGCGCCGTCTGCCCCGACATGCGCGTCTACAGGCAGGGACAAGCCCCGCACCGCACCGTCGCCGATCGGCCCGTCGAGCGAGACGGCGGTGACGAGATGCAGCGCGCCGGCGGCGGTGCGCGTGAAGCGCAGCGGCGTCAGGCCAAGCCGGGCATTGCCGGCCCGATAATCGGCCAAGGTCAGCGTACCGGCGAGATCGCCGCCCGGTCGGCTCGCCGCGACCAGCTCCGCCTCCGGCAAGCCGCCGCCTTCGCTGGTGAGGCGTCCGTCAAAGGCCAGTGCGCCGCTCGGCATGGCCAGGGTGACACGACTGCCTTCGGCCAATGCGACATGAGCGCCGCTGGCGGCGGAGAAATCCGCGCCGTTGACGAGCAGTTGCATCGCAGCCCCCTGCCCACTCAGCCGGCCGCTCACGGTCAGCCGGTTCGCCTGCGCGGCTCCCCGCAGCGCCGCCACCAGCTTGCGCGCCAGCGGCGCGACCGGCGTGCCGGCGGCCTGCGCCTCCACTCGCGCCAGCGTGGCCAGCGACTGCGGCCGCAGCCCCTCGGCCGTCAGTGTGGCCGCATAGCTATAGTCCTGGTCCCGGGCGCGGGGACGCACGGCGAACTGACCGCCGAGCTTGAGCGGTCCCGTGGATGCAAAGCCGAGCATGGACCGCTCGGCCGAGAGGGCCGCGCCGCCGCGCAACTCGGCAAGCGAGCCCTTGACCGTAACAAGGCCCGAGAGCCGGCGTGCGACCCGCTCCCCCTGCCGCGCCTCGGCCACCGCAAGCGCCAGCGCGCCGTCGATTTCCTCCAGCGCCGGATCAGCCCGCAGATCGGCGTCGATGCGGGGCGCGGCGAGCGCGACGCCCCGCTCGGCGCAATCGATCGTTCGTGCCGTCACCGGGCCCTTGACCTGCAACCGACCGCCGGCGCTCGCCAGTGCCGTGTCCGCCGTGAGCCGCTCGACCGCGCAACCGCCTGCTCCGAGTCGGGGCGCCACCGCCGCCAGCCGGCCGCGAAAGCCCGAGCGCAGATTGCCGCTACCTTCCAGCGCAAACCCGAGTGCGCCGCTGTCTGTCTCCAGCCGCACGCGGATGTCTTCAAGCTCGGTAGTGATGTCGGGCAGTGTGATTTCACCGCCGCCTTCGCCCATCAGCGTGTTGAGACTGCCCAGATCCAGCGCGCCGTTCCGATAGGCCGCCGCCAGCCGCACGCCGTGCGCCCGCACCCGCGCCACGCGCACGCCCGAGAGGCTGTAGCCGAAATCCACTTCCACCCAGCGTGCCGTCAGATCGGGCCGGGCGGGATCGCCGAGCACCAGATTCTCCAGCCGCTGCGTGCGCGGGCCGATGCGCTTGATCTCGTAGCTGCCCTGCACGCCCTTTGCTCGCAACGTCCGGGCGATGATCTCATTCGCGACGGGCTTGCGCGCGAGCCAGAGGCCGCCGAGCAGCAGCGCGACGATGCCTACCGCCGCGCCGCCAATGCGCAGCAGCGCCCGTCTGCGCCGATGGCGCGCCGGCAGGGGGGCCACTGCGCTCCGCTCTTCATCCTGTCCGGCTTCGTCGGCCAAGCTGGTTCGTGGTCCTTTCCGTCCGCTTCATTGCGCTTGCGACAAACGGATCGCGCGCCTAGCAGTTGCAGACATGAGCGAAGCGCCGAGGGAGGGCAAGAGCGCGGCAAGCCAGACGGGCACAGCGCTGGACGGAACCGGGCACCGGGCACGGCTGCGCAAGCGCCTGGCGGAAGGCGGGCCAGACGCCCTGCTCGATCACGAACTGATCGAATATCTGCTCGCCCTCGCCATTCCCCGCCGCGACACCAAGCCACTCGCCAAGGCACTGATCGCGCGCTTCGGCGGCCTGGGTCCGTTGCTCTCGGCGGACTGGGCCGATCTGGCCCAAGTGCGCGAACTCTCCGAGACCAGCATCGCCGCACTCAAGATCGCCCAGGCTGCCGCGTTGCGGCTGCTGCGCAGCGAAGCGGCGGCCCGCCCCATTCTTTCCGGCTGGCAGGCGCTGCTCGACTATCTGCGCGCGGACATGGCGCATCTCCCTATCGAGCGCGTACGCGTCCTCCATCTCAATGCGCGCAATATGCTGCTGCGGGACGATCATATGGGCGACGGGTCTATCGACGAGGCGGCCATCTATGTGCGCGAGGTGGTGAAGCGCGCCGTCGCGCTTGGCTCGACGGGGCTCATTCTCGTCCACAATCATCCCAGCGGTTCCCCCGAACCCAGTCGGCAGGACATCCTCATCACGCGCCAGATCATCGAGGCGACGCGGCCCATTGGCGTGACGGTGCACGATCATGTCATCATCGCCGACCAGGGGCATAGCTCGATGCGGGCCATGGGCCTTCTCTAAGAACCGGTGCTTCTGCACAGGCCGAACTCCAAGGCAATCACGGCATTCGGCAGGCCCTGGGTCTGGTTGCGCAGGAGCACTGGATTGACACAAAGGCGTTCAGAAGCGGGCCGCTGGACAGGGAAAAGCAGAAGGCCGGACGCTTACGTGCCCGGCCTCCTTTTCTGTCAATGCCGTGCGCCGACCGTTCAGCCGCCGAAGAACTTGACCAGCTCGTCCTTGCCGAGCACCGCGTCCTTGTCGACATCGGCATTGGCGAGCGCAGTGTCGGCATAGGTCTGCGCGGCAGCCGGATCGGGCTGACCGGCCTTCTCCAGCTCAGCGGCCTTGAGGCCGCGGATCCACGCCGTGAATTCAGCGGCCGTCAGAGTGCCATCGCCGTCGGTATCGGCGATGGGGTACTGATGGTCGACGAACGCGACAATCTGCGGATTGGCCGCCGGCGCGGCAGCCTGTGCGGCATTGTCGGCAGGTGCGGCCGGAGCGGCGCTCTCAGGGCCCGCGGGTGCAGCGCTCTGGGGCTCTGCGGGCGCCGCGCTTTCCGGTCCGGCCGGAGCGGCCGGCTGGGCCGAAGCGGCCGCAGACAGGCCGAGGAGCGCCATCGGTGCCAGAAGACTCGTTGCGACCAACTTATTGATAACCATGCTTTTCATTCTCCAGTCTATTCCATCATATGCTTGTTCACCCCTGGAGGCGGAGCGAAGGCGAAAATCCCTGCCACCGCCATTTTCCCAGCAGAAAAACGGCCGAGCCACACCGGCGTTCCGCCGGCCGGTTCGGGATTCGCGCAGGAGCGGATCAGACGAATCCCAATTTTTCAATAGTATATCGGTGAACCGAGCCATTTTGCCTGCTGATTGCCTCCGGCCCCTCCCCCTGCTAGTCGCGCAAACGACTCTCCACGCCCTCGCTCTCAAAAGGATATTTTCCCATGGTGCCCCGCTACGCTCGCCCGCAGATGACCGCGATCTGGGAGCCCGAGGCGCGCTTCCGCATCTGGTTTGAAATCGAGGCGCATGCCACCGATGCGCTGGCCCAACTCGGCGTGGTGCCGGCAAGTGCCGCCAAGGCCTTGTGGGACTGGTGGGCGACCAACCCGGCCATCGATGTCGCCGCCATCGACGCCATCGAGGCCGTGACCAAGCATGACGTGATCGCCTTCCTCACCTGGGTGGCGCAGAATGTGGGCGAAGAAGCGCGCTTCATGCATCAGGGCATGACCAGCTCGGACGTGCTGGACACCTGCCTCAACGTGCAACTTACGCGCGCCGCCGACATCCTGCTTGCCGATCTCGACGCGCTGCTCGCCGCCATCAAGCGCCGCGCCTTCGAGTACAAGCTGACCCCCACCATCGGCCGCAGCCACGGCATCCATGCCGAGCCAGTCACGTTCGGCCTCAAGATGGCGGAAGCCTATGCCGAATTCGCGCGCTGCAAGGCGCGGCTGGAAGCGGCGCGTGCGGACATCGCCACCTGCGCCATTTCCGGCGCGGTCGGCACATTCGCCAATATCGACCCGGCCGTGGAAGCGCATGTCGCCGCCAAGCTCGGCCTCGCTGTCGAACCGGTCAGCACGCAGGTCATCCCGCGCGACCGCCACGCGATGTTCTTCGCCACGCTCGGCGTCATCGCCAGCTCCATCGAGCGGCTCGCCATCGAGGTACGCCACCTCCAGCGCACCGAAGTGCTGGAAGCAGAGGAATATTTCTCTCCCGGGCAGAAGGGCTCGTCGGCTATGCCGCACAAGCGCAACCCGGTGCTCACCGAAAATCTTACCGGTCTGGCCCGTGTGGTGCGTTCGGCCGTTACCCCGGCGCTGGAGAATGTGGCGCTGTGGCATGAGCGGGACATCTCGCACAGCTCGGTCGAGCGCTTCATCGGCCCGGACGCCACCATCACGCTCGACTTCGCGCTCGCTCGCCTCACCGGCGTCATCGACAAGCTGCTCGTCTATCCCGAGCGGATGGCAAAGAACATGAACCGCATGGGCGGCCTCATCCACTCGCAGCGCGTGCTCCTTGCCCTCACCCAGGCGGGCGTCAGCCGCGAGGGTAGCTATGCCATGGTGCAGCGCAATGCCATGAAGGTGTGGGAATCCGACGGTGCGCTGTCGCTGCTCGACCTGCTCAAGGGCGATGCGGACGTCACCGCGCACCTCAACGCCGCGCAGCTCGAATCGCTGTTCGACCTCGATTACCATCTCAAGCATGTGGACACGATCTTCACGCGGGTCTTCGGCAACGCCGACTAGAACATGCTTCAGGAAAGCGGGACCGGCGCGATACCGGCCCCTTCCGTGGAAGGGCGATAAACGCAGGGGAAACGGGGCGCGGCAAGCGTTTCCGCAATATGAAGACCCTCCTAACCTTTTGTGAAGGCGTCTCCGTTATGGCTGCCGACAGGTCTAGCCATGTACGGAGCGTGAGGAGTGTTCAAAGGTCTCGGAATCTCGGCCAAAATCATTGCCGCATTCGCGGTTTTGCTGGCCGTCACGGGCGCAATCGGCGCCTTTTCAGTCACCAAGATCGGCGAAGTGAACGGTGTCGCGATGGAATTGCGCGACCGTTGGCTCCCCGCGTCCCAGCTCATTGGCGACATGCACGCCTATACGTCGCAATATCGCATCAAGCAGCGTGACCATCTCGATGCGTCCTCTGCCGATGGGAAGGCGAAGCAGGAAAAGCTGATGCGCAATGCGCGCAACGCCATCGAGGGCATGATGGAGAGCTATCACCCGCTCCTCGCCACCGATGAGCAGCGCCAGGCGTTCGACAAGCTCAAGTCCGACTGGGCGAGCTATCTCCAGCAGACCGACGCCATGATCGCGCTGTCCGACGCCAACGATCCGGCCGCCAACGACATGTTCAACGCCGAGGCGCTGGAAGGCTTCTACACGGTCGAAGACGACATCCTCCAGCTCATCGACCTCAACAGCAAGGGCGCCAGCGCGCTCTCCGAGAAAAGCACGGCCATCTATGAGCAGGCTCGCAAGATGGACATCGGCGCCATCGTCGGCGGCCTCGTCATCTCCGTCGTGTTGCTCTTCTTCCTGATGCGCACCATCGCCCGCCCGGTGAAGCAGATGAGCCAGGCCGTCGGTGCACTGGTCGAGGGCGACCTCTCCGTCGAAGTGCCCGGCCTCAACCGGGGCGACGAGCTGGGCAGCCTGGCCAAGGCGCTGGACAGCTTCAAGGACCTGTTCCGGGCCGACCAGGAGCGCGCCCGTGTCGAGGCCGAGCGCGCCCGCGAGACCCAGACCACGATCGACGCGATCGGCAAGGGTCTCTCCGAGCTGGCCGAGGGCAATCTGGACTATCGCGTCTCGGAAAGCGCGACCGGCCCCCTCGCCAAGCTGCATTTCGACTATAACGAGGCCGTGTCCAAGCTGGCCGATGTGATCCGTGAAATCATCGTCGGCTGCAATGTCATCCGCGACGGCACGGGCGAAATCGCCCAGGCGTCCGATGACCTCTCGCAGCGCACCGAGCACCAGGCTGAATCCATCACCCTGGCCACCAAGGCGCTGGGCGACTTCAGTGCCTCGGTGAAGCACGCTGCCGACAATGCCCGCCAGACCAGCACGCGTCTGGGCGTGGCGCGCACCTCAGCCGCCAGCGTGGACGAGACGGCCAAGGCCGCCGTAGTTGCCATGCGCGCCATCGAGGCCTCCTCGAAGGAAATGACCGAGATCATCGCCACCATCGATGGCCTCGCCTTCCAGACCAACCTGCTCGCGCTCAACGCGGGCGTGGAAGCGGCGCGTGCCGGGCCTTCCGGCGCCGGCTTCGCGGTGGTCGCCACCGAAGTGCGCCATCTGGCACAGCGCTCGGCCGAGGCCGCGGGCTCGATCCGCAATCTCGTGACCACGTCCAGCTCGCAGATCTCCGATGGCGTGAGCCTGGTGGAGAGCAGCGGTGAGGCGCTTCAGCAGGTGGTGAGCGAAGTGACCGCCGTGGCCGGCCTTGTCGACGAGATCGCCGGCGAGACCGAGAAGCAGGCGCAGGGCATCCAGGAAATCAGCCAGATGATGACCTCGATGGACAACGTCACTCAGCAGAACGCCGCCATGGTGGAGGAAAGCACCGCCAGCGCGCGCAACCTCTCCAACGAGACGGTGCGCCTGGTGGCCCAGCTCGGCAAGTTCAAGATCGAATCGGCCGGCCATCATCACAGCGTCGCCTCTCATGGCGATGCCTTCGAGCCGACGCACGCGCCTGCCCCGGCGCCCAGCTATAGCGCGCCCGCGCCCGTCGCTGGTAATCTGGCACTGAAGGTCGAGGAAGACGACTGGACCGAATTCTGATGGGCCGGCTCCCAGAGGCCGGACAACAATGAATAAAGGGGAAGAGCGGCCGCCGTCATGGCGGCCGCTTTTCATTCGTTTAAGGCCCCGGCGACCGATTCGCGCGAGTAAGCGCGCAGGCCTCAAAGTTAGAGCCGGCGGTTCATGGCTCTCCCAGCAGCATCCCTGCCCCTAGCCTCACCCAATTCGCCGCGACAGACCGCGTCAGGACATCGGCGAGAAGTGTGAAAAATAAACCTTCGAGAAACCATGCCAATTAAGTCTGAATTATTGGCTGGTCGTTAGGAGGGCAATTGTCAGGGCAATTCATCAACACACTGCAAGGGCGAAATCATGTACAAGAATGTCGCAAAGAGCTTCCTCATCGGTCTCGGTTCGCTGGTGATCGTCAGCACCCCGGCCTTCGCCGCGGGCGACTGGTCGAACCAGGTCGCGCGTCTCGTCGCGGCGAAGCAGACCTACCCGGCGGCGGCGCAGATGCGCGGCGATGAGGGCACGGCCAAGGTGCGCGTGTTCGTCGGCGCCGACGGTGCCGTGCAGAAGACCGAGCTGGTCGCCGGTTCGGGCTCCTCGCTGCTCGACAAGGAAGCGCTCGCTCTTCCCGGCAAGGTTGGCAAGCTCCCGGCACCCGACGCCGGCGCGACCACGATCGTGCTGCCGCTGACCTGGAAGCTCCAGTAAGCCGCACGCAGGTTAAGCCCGGACCCGCCGATCGCCCGCCCATGCGGCCGCGGTCGGCGGACCCGGTCTCCCTTACGCCGGCCGGTCCTCGGGCATCTCGCCCGTCGACCGGCCGGCGTTTTTCATGTTGCCCGGGCCGAGGAAATCCCGCATTTCCTGATTCTGGACCGGCAAGCCCGGCCGGACGGACCGGGCCAGCTTGCGAGGAGGAGCCGCATGCGCACATTACGAACGCTCTTCTGGGTCGTCATCACGGCCCTGCTCGTCGCGTTCATCGCCATGAACTGGCATTATGCGCCGGTGAACGTCTGGCCGCAGGATGCCGGCTACCGCCATTTCAACTGGCCGGTGGGCATTATTGCGCTGGTTTTCTTCCTGCTCGGCCTCGCGCCCATGTGGCTGCTGCACAAGGCCACGCGCTGGAGTATGCGCCGCAAGCTGGACAGCGCCGAGCGCGCGCTTGCCTCCGTCAAACCGGTCTATCCGGCAGCGCCGGCCGCGCCGCCCGCCCAGCCGCTTCCGCCCTCACCCGATCTTTCGCCCAACCAGGACGACGCATGACCAGCAGCCTCTATCTCGCGGTCGACACGCCCGATCTCGTGCGTGCCGACGCGCTCGTGCGCCAGGTCCGCCACCATGTGGGCGGCATCAAGCTTGGCCTCGAATTCTTCTGCGCCAACGGGCATCATGGCGTGCACGAGATGCGCCGGCACGGCCTGCCCATCTTCCTCGATCTCAAGCTGCACGACATCCCCAACACGGTAGCCAAGGCCGTACATGCGCTGCATCCGCTGGAGCCCGCGATCCTCACTGTCCATGCCGCCGGCGGCCGCGCGATGATGGAAGACGCCAAGGCTGCGGCCGGCGCCAACACCAAGGTCGTTGCGGTGACCGTGCTCACCAGCCTGGATCAGGACGATCTGCGCGCGGCGGGTGTCACCGCCTCGCCGCGCGAGCAAGTCGAGCGGTTGGCCAACCTCGCCCGTCAGTCGGGGCTCGACGGTATCGTCTGCTCGGGCGCCGAAGTCGCCCACGCGCGCAGCCTCTGGCCAGACGGATTTTTCGTGGTTCCTGGCGTGCGCCCGGCGGGCAGTGCCATGGGCGACCAGAAGCGGGCGGTCACCCCGCGCGAAGCGCTCGACGCGGGTGCTTCCATCCTCGTCGTGGGCCGACCGATCAGCAGCGCCTCCGAGCCGGACACGGCCGCGCGCGAAATTGAAGCGACGCTGTAAGAGTTCGGGCTCGTCCAATGCGCGCCCCCCGGCGCTGCGGGGCTTATGCGCGAAGTCCAAGCCTTCGTTGGCATGTGGGTGAGGCCTACCGCCGGCGTGCCCGGGTCGGTGCGTAGAAATCGGGCGGCTTGTCCGCGATCCAGCGCAGGAATGCCGCGATGCCGGGATCGGCTTGCAGCGCGGCCACATCCGCGCCAATCCGCGCGAGGGCACCATTGGAAAGTGCCGCGTGGATCGCGCGGTGGCAAATGGGATGGACCGGCACGGTCTGCCGCCCACCTTTTCCTTTCGGCACCGGATGATGCCGCTGCACGCGCGCACCGAGCGGCCGTTCGCACAGCCAGCAGCGATCCGGTGCGTTCACCGGGCAAGCTTCTCCGCCCGGCGGCGCCAGTTCCCCGCCAACACGTCCATGCGCGCCAGCTCGGCCACGCCGGCCGGATCGTGCGCGGCGCCACCGGCAATCAGCAGATCGAAGGTCCGCGCCACGCTCCAGGCTGGTTGCGTCCGCTCGATCAGCGTCATCCGCTCGCCGGCCCGCGCCGCGCCTTCTTCGATCACGCGCAGATAGAGGCCGGTGCGTCCCGTGTGGATCGCCCGCGCCAGCACGTCCTCCTGCCCGAAGCGGTGATTGAGCTTAAAGCAGGGCTGCCGCCCCTGACTGACCTCCAGCAGCGCGCTGCCGAGACGGAAGCGATCGCCGATGCAGAGCATGCCCTCCAGCGCGCCGCGCGTTGCGAGATTCTCCCCAAAAGCGCCGGGCTGCTCCAGCAGCGGATGGCGCCCGAGCGGCATGCGCCACCAGTGATAATGCTCCTGCGGGAAGAGAAGCAGCGCCTTGTCCGGCCCGCCATGCACGGTCGGATCAGCAACGCTGTCCCCCTCCAGCCCCAGATAGGTGACGCGCACGGTCCCGGCACACGGCGTCTTGCCGATCGCGCTCATCACGCCGGGCGCGAGCAGCGCCGGCTGGCCGACAAGCAGCGCATCGACATCTAGAACAAGCTCCACCATGGCCGCGCCATGGCACAGCGCACGCGCTAAGGCTATATCGCGCGCAATCCATCGGCAGGGCTGGCCCGTTCCGGTTACTTTTTCCGGGCGCTTTTTCTTCCGCTCGCGCCCCCTGCTCGCTATAGGCTCCCGAATGCCCGCCTCAGACCTTCGTATCGCACTGTTCAGCGGCAACTATAATTATGTGCGCGATGGTGCGAACCAGGCCCTCAACCGCCTCATGGCTACGGCGCTGGCCGCTGGCGCACAGGTACGCGTCTATTCGCCGACCACCGACAAGCCGGCCTTTGAGCCCGTGGGCGATCTCGTCTCGGTGCCAAGCTGGCACATGCCGGGCGGCCGCGGCGAATATCGCCTCGCCAAGGGGTTGTCCGCCGCCGTAGCAGCCGATCTGCGGCGCTTCACACCCACCATCGTCCATGTCTCCGCACCCGACATCCTTGGCCACAGCGCCGTGCGCTGGGCCCGCCGCCATGGCGTGCCCACCATCGCCTCGCACCATACGCGGTTCGAAACCTATCCGCGCTATTACGGCATCGGTTTCACCGAGCCGTTGCTGGTCTGGCTCCAGAAGCGCTTCTACAATCGCTTCGATCAGGTGATGGTGCCCAGCCGCAGCGTGGGCGATCTGCTTGCAAGCTGGGGTGTGACGGCGCCCATCGGCACCTGGGCGCGCGGCATCAATCACCAGCGCTTCAACCCCGGCCGCCGCGACGAGGCCTGGCGGCAGGGGCTCGGCATCGGGCCTGATGAGGTGGCGGTGGGCTTCCTCGGCCGACTGGTGCTTGAAAAGGGGCTCGACGTGTTCGCGGATGTGATCGCCGAGCTCAAGCGCCGCGGCGTGCGGCATCGCGTGCTGGTGATCGGCGAGGGCCCCGCCCGGCCGTGGTTTGCCGAGCATGTGCCCGAAGCGGTGTTCACCGGCTTCCAGGCAGGCGACGATCTGGGCCGCGCCACGGCCGGCATGGACATTTTCTTCATGCCCTCGGTGACGGAAAGCTTCGGGAATGTGACCTGCGAGGCGATGGCGGCGGGCGTGCCCGTGGTGGCGGCGCGCGCCACCGGGAATGTCGATCTGGTGGAAGACGGCGTCACCGGCTTCCTCGTCGAGCCGACGGACATCGCCGGCTATGCCGATGCGATCGGGGCGCTGATCGCCGACCCCGCGCGGCGGCGGGCGGCGGGCCAGGCTGGCCATGCCCGCGTGCTGGATTATGACTGGGAGAAGGTCAACGGCGCGATGATCGCGGCCTATCGCGCTTTGCTGGAGCGTCGCCGGGCTACTTAGGGTGACGTCGAGCCAGATGGACTCATCTGGCATCGCGGAAAGTGCGGCAAGCAAGGATAATCTATAGCCGATTATGCTCCTGCGAAAGCCGGAGCCCGGAGCGGCCAAGGGGCGGCGGGCGCCTCATTGCTTAGGCCCACCGGACCTCTCTCGTGATGGGAGTCTGCGCCGTTTCGAACACCGATTTTCGCGTGATAATAGAGCGTTTACCGCAGCGCCTCACACTCTCTGCCATGCGTGAAACCCGCATCCATCACCGGCAGGACAGGGAGGCTCATCCGCGTCATGCCCACACCGGATTACGGCCGGTCCCCCTGCTCATCGCCGCCGCCGTCGGCGGAGCGGCGCTGGGCATCGGCAGCACTGCGTTCGGCACGGACACGGCGCGGCCAGCGCTTGAAGCCGCGCGGCCCGTGGCGGCAACATTGGGGCTGGCGCGCGCCCGGCCGCCGCGCACGGGTGACTTCTGGCGAAACTGCGCTGAGGCAAAATCGGTGGGGAGCGCGCCGATCTATCGCGGCGAGCCGGGCTATCGCGACCGGCTGGATGGTGACAGCGACGGCATTGCCTGCGAGCCCTATCACGGCCGCTAGGCTGAGGACTGGACGCCTTTCCATGAAAACGGGAACGTCAAGCAACGCCGGGCAGCAGGGAGCGAGAGTCCCGCTTTCGTGGGAATGACGGAGGGGGAATTGCCATCATCCATTACAATGTGATCCGATTGGATTGATCGGACTAAGCCCCGCTTGTTCCGCGTTGTTCGATCACGATCCAGCTCAAGAGGCTTCAGGCGCGCTCAGCGCCGCTCATCCGCCTCATTGCCAGTCGAAGGGCAGCGGCGCTTCGCGGAAGGCAAAGCGATCGAGATGTCGCGCTACCGCGCCCTTGAGCGCTTCGAGATGCTCGGCGCTACTGGCCTCGATGCGCACGTCCAGCGCGTCCGGCGTGGCGGTGAGATAGACATGGCCGTCGCCCGGCCAGTCCGCCCCGCGCGCATTATGGGGGAAACGGATCTTCCCCTGCTCGGCAGTGAATTCCACGTCAAGGCTGTGCTGCCAATGCTTGCAGAGCTGCTGAAGATAGCGGCTGCCATGGGTGGTGGGCACGCTGGAAACGGATTGGGTCATGAACACCTCTTTATGCAAACGATTCTCAACAATAGATGGGGATGCGAGCGCCAGGGTCAAGCGATGGCTGTGCCAGCATAGTCGCCGGGCATCGCTCGTTCCTCGATGCGGGCCACTCGGCGCCGCCGCAAGTGAAAGACGGGGCGTGGCGCGGGGACAATCGGGCGGTCGCTGACACACGCCCGGTCGCCCTCGCGTGTCACATCATAAGGATGCCGGGGCGCCACGACCGACGCGCGGCTAGACAATGCCGTGGGCCTGCGAACGCGCGCTCCGGCGCCGTCCGCATCACGGCAGCCGCTCGATCTTGCGCGCTGCCTCGTCGAGGATCTCGGCGATGTCGTGCGGCAGCGTGCTCTGGTCACCCGCCGCGCCCATGCGCTCCTGAATCGCGGCTTTGAGATTGTGCATGGCCCGGCGCACCGGGCCTCGGCTGGTGCGCTCGCGCATAGCGCCCACGCCGTTCAGCCGCGCCATCAGGCCCGCCACGTCTTCGTCGTGCTCGGCGAGGTGATCGCGGCCGGCCTGCGTGATCTCGTACATCTTGCGCGCGCCGTCGCTCTGTTGCTCGGCGATCAGTTCCATGTCGGCCAGCATGGTGAGCGTGGGATAGACAATGCCCGGGCTCGGCGCATAGACGCCGCCGGTCATCTCCTCCACGGCGCGGATCAGATCGTAGCCGTGGCGCGGGCCGTCCGCGATGAGCTTGAGCAGCACCAGCCGCAACTCGCCGCTGTCGAACATGCGGCCGCGTGGACCGCCGCCCCGGCCGCCGCCCCCGCCGCCACTCATGCCTCCACGCATGGCGCCGCTCAGTGCCTCGTTGACGAGGCCGCTGATCGCATCGCCGAAATCGCTCCAGCCGCGTCCACCGCCTCTCGGGCCGCCGCCGGCACCGCGGCCTCGACCGCGGCCATGCTCGAAATTCGCGCGCAGCGCCTCCCAATCGGGAAAGCCTTCGAAGCCCGGCCAATTTTTGGGTCCATTAGTCATAATTTACTCCTGTGGCGTGCCTTCCTCTCGATGCGTCTAAGATATATCTTATCCTATCACGTATCAAGAGCGGGTGAAACGGAGCGCGGGCGCGCTATATAGGGGCCATGTCCGATCTGTTCGGCGGCCTCGCAGCCGCGCCCCGCGCTCAAGACACGCCCGCCGACGCGCCCTTGGCCGACCGGCTGCGCCCCCGCACGCTTGAGGAGGTGGTGGGCCAGGACCATTTGACCGGCGCCGACGGGACCATCGGCCGCATGGTCGCGGCCGGGCGCCTTTCTTCCATGATCCTGTGGGGCCCGCCCGGCACCGGCAAGACCACGCTCGCGCGCCTGCTCGCCCAGGCCGTGGACATGCGCTTCGCCGCCATCTCGGCGGTCTTCTCGGGCGTGGCCGACCTCAAGGCTGCCTTCGCCGCCGCCCGGGACGCCGCGCGCGCCGGGCAGAAGACGCTGCTCTTCGTGGACGAGATCCACCGCTTCAACCGCGCCCAGCAGGACGGATTCCTGCCTTATGTGGAAGACGGCACGGTGACGCTGGTCGGCGCGACCACCGAGAACCCCAGCTTCGCGCTCAATGCCGCGCTGCTCAGCCGCGCCCAGGTGCTGATCCTGCGCCGGCTGGACGAGCCCGCGCTGGCCGAACTGGTCGCACGCGCCGAGGCGCTGGACGGCAAACCCCTGCCCCTGACGGACGAAGCCCGGGCCGCGCTCATCGCCTCAGCCGACGGTGACGGGCGCTTCCTGCTCAACCAGGTGGAGACGCTACAGGGCATCGCCATCAAGGAGACGCTCGACCCCGCCGGGCTCGCCGCCCTGCTCCACCGCCGCATGCCGATCTATGACAAGGATCGCGAGGGGCACTACAATCTCATTTCCGCGCTGCACAAGGCGCTGCGCGGCTCCGACCCGCAGGCCGCGCTTTACTATCTGGCGCGCATGCTGGTCGCAGGCGAGGAGCCGCTCTACGTGCTGCGCCGGCTGGTGCGCTTCGCCAGCGAGGATGTGGGCCTCGCCGATCCGCAGGCGCTGGTGCAGTGCCTCGCCGCCAAGGATGCCTATGATTTCCTCGGATCGCCCGAGGGCGAGCTGGCCATCGTGCAGGCGTGCCTCTATCTCGCCACCGCGCCCAAATCGAACGCGGCCTACACGGCGCAGAAGGCGGCCTGGAAGAGCGCGAAGGACACCGGATCGCTGATGCCGCCGCCCAATATCCTGAATGCGCCCACCAAGCTGATGAAGGAGATCGGCTACGGCAAGGGCTACAGCTACGATCATGACGTGGAGGGCGGCTTTTCCGGCGACAATTACTGGCCGGAGGAGATGACGCCACAGACCTTCTATGCGCCGGTCGATCGCGGCTTCGAGAAGCGCATCGCCGAGCGGCTCGCCTGGTGGGACGCGCGGCGGCGCGAGATCAGGGGCGCCTGAGCATGAGCCTGAGCTGGGACGAGGCGGTCGCCTATGCACTGACGCTGCCGGACACCCTCCTCGCGACTGCATATGGCAAGCCGGCAGTGAAGCTCGCCGCCAATGGGCGCGGCTTTCTCGCCACCGGCCATGAGCCGCAGGAGGCGTTCTGCCTGCTGCTCGACCGGGACACGGTTGCCATGCTGATCGAGACCGACCCGGAGACCTTCTTTCAGACACCGCATTATGCCGGCTTCGACGCCGTGCTGGTGCGCTATGCCACGCGCGATCCCGAGCGGGTGCGCGCCATGATCGCGCTGGCGCGGGAGCAGGCGGCCGCCAAGAAGCCGGCGCGGCCGCGCAACAAGACGCCCCGCAAACCCCAAGCGTGAACCGCTTTTCCCATTTCGTCGCCATCGACTGGTCGGGCGCGCTCGGGCCGCGCCAGCCGGGCATCGCCGTTGCGCTGTGCGCATGGGGCGGAGGCGCGCCCCGGCTCGTCGCGCCGCCGGACGGGCCGGTCTGGTCGCGCCAGGGGGTGCTGGACTGGCTGCTGCGCGACCTGCCGCACGAGAGCCTCGTCGGCTTCGACCTCGGCCCCTCGCTCCCTTTTGTCGATCATGGCGCCTTCTTCCCGCACTGGGACCGCTCGCCCGCCGATGCGCGCGACCTGTGGCGCCTTGTCGAGGAGATCTGCGCCGACGACCCGCATCTGGGCGCCGGCAGCTTCGTCGCGCATCCGCAGGCTCGCGCCTATTTCCGCCATCGCGGCGAGGAAGGCGTGCATTTTGGCGGCGGGCGCGGGCGCCTGCGTGTCACCGAATATGCCCAGCGCGCGCAGGGCCTCAACCCCTATTCCAACTTCAACCTGGTGGGCGCCGCGCAGGTCGGCAAGTCGAGCCTCACCGGCATGCGCCTGCTCCACCGGCTCGACGGGCGCCTGCCGATCTGGCCCTTCGATGCCGATCCGGGCAGCGGCTCGCTGATCGTTGAAATCTACACCAGCCTCGCCGCGCGCGCCGCCGGCAAGCGCAAGGGCCAGACCAAGATGTGGACGGGCGCGGAGCTGGACCTGTGCCTCGCCCAGCTCGGCTGCGCGGCCCATGCCCCCCTGCCCCGCTACAGCGATCATCAGACCGACGCGCTGCTCACCGCCGCCTGGCTCCGCCACGTCCAGGCCGACGCCGCGCTCTGGCCCCAGCTCTGGGCGCCGGGCGAACGCCTGCCCGACGTCGCCCGCACGGAGGGCTGGACCTTCGGCGTCCTTTAAGGCTCACCGCAAGGCGCGCCCGCGCGCTGCTCATGTTGAGCGGGACAGACGCGCCCGCTCTCTGGCTTCTTCCCTCGCTCTACAGACTCTACCGACAGCCTTCGCCGGATCAATGGCGAGCTTTCGCTCGGGGATCTCGCGGACGACTCAGCCGGGAACGGACGAACCTCATGCACAGACCGGGAACAGAATGTGCCACCCCATGTGCACGGCAATCCGATGCTGCCTGCGCGATCTGCGTCTTTCGCGTTGACGGTTTAGCGCGGGATACCTAGGGCAGCCTCGGCTCGCCGGATTAGCACAGTGGTAGTGCAGCGGTTTTGTAAACCGAAGGTCGCGGGTTCGAATCCTGCATCCGGCACCATTTCTTTCGCCTGCGCCATCAGAGCCTCATCTGATTGCGCCCGGGGCAAGCACTTGACTGCCCGCTGCGTCAGTTTGACGGCAGGTTCCGGTGCAGCCCGCGTCGCTGGACTTCCTTGCGAAGGGCCATGTGCATGGGTGTTTGCTCGTCGGCGGAGAGGCGCTCGACCCTCCACAACAACTCGACGTCACTGAGTAGCGCCACCATCGCGGCGCAATAGTTCTCCACAGGTTTCATCTGCTGATTTGGGTCCTTCCGACCCGTGACGACACCGGCACCATCGTCGCAAAAGCGACATCGATTTATAGCGGATTGCGGCAAGAACCGTCAGCGACTCGTATACCACATCGCCGGCCATATCCCTAAAGCGCAATAACCTATGAGAGGAGGCAGCGGCCCCTCAGCGCACCGTAAAGCGCACCTTGTCCACGGTCCGTCCGCTTTCATCGAGCAGCGCGAGCAAATGACTCCCGGGAATGAGGGGGAGTTGCACGCCGGCCTCGGCCAGACCCAGCCGACGCCCGTTGAGCGTTACGGAATAGGCCTTATTTGCCCCGCTCACCACGACGCCCAGGGACTGGCGACCGGCGGGAATATCCGGATCAACGGCATAGATGCTGCCCGAGACGGGATTGGTGATGCGCGGGCGGCGCGCATGGTCGGGCGCGGGAGCGAGCGCGTGCTGATCCGTGCCGGCCAGGAACCATTCGCGGCGCGGCGGCTCGCTGCCGGTGGTAAAGGCGATCTGCGCGGCGCGGACATGGGCGGGGCGGGCGAGCGGCTTGCCCGGTGCGCCGCGATGCAGCGCCAGCATGACATCGCGCCAGACCGGGGCCGCGCCGCTGGTGCCCGAGACGGCGCGCATCGAATCCCCCTCCAGATTGCCGACCCAGACCGCGACGGTGAACCGATCCGAGAAGCCGATGCACCAATTGTCGCGCATGGCTTTGGACGTGCCGGTCTTGGCCGCCGCCCAGAAGGGCAGGCGCAGCGCGGAATCGACACCGAAGGTACTGGCGCGCGCGCTGGCATCCGAGAGGATGTCCGCCACGATCCACGCCGCGCCGGGATCGATCAGCGTGCGCGCGGGGCCGGCGGGATCGTCGGTGCGGAGCCGCAGCGGCGACCAGCGGCCGAGATTGGCGAGCGTGCGGAAGGCATTGGCCTGCTGGAGCAGCGTCACTTCCGCCGAACCGAGCGCCAGCGAGAAGCCGTAATAATCGCCGTCGCCCTCCAGCCCCGTATAGCCCAGATCCCACAGGCGATCGCGGAAATCCTGCACGCCGTCGAGCATCAGCGCGCGTACCGCCGGCACGTTGAGGCTGTTGGCCAGCGCGCGCCGCACCGAGACGGGGCCGAGAAAAGCGTTGTCGTAATTGCGCGGCACGTAGAGGCCCGAAGCGGTATCGAGCTGGACCGGCGAATCCTCCAGGATCGAGCCGGCCGTCAGCCATTTGCGCTCGATAAGCTGGGCATAGAGGAACGGCTTGAAGGTGGAGCCGGCCTGGCGCGGCGCATTCGCGCCATCGACCGCCGCCGCCGTGGAACCCAGGCCGACGCCGCCCACATAAGCGAGCACGTCGCCGCTCTTGTTATCGACCACCAGCACCGCGCCATCGCGCACACGCGTGGGGCCGAGGCCCTGAAGCTGGTGGCGCAGCGCCTGCGCGGCAATGGCCTGCACCTCGGCATCGAGCGTGCTGGTGACGCGCAGACCCGGCTGGCGCAGCAGATGTTGCGCCAGATGCGGTGCCAGCCCCGGATCGAGCGTGCGCAGGCGGCCCGGCGCCACCATCGCGGTGGCCAGCACCGAGAGATTGGCGCAGTCCCCCGCGCCCGATGCGCTTTCCTTCAGCGCCCGGCAGGCGCGCGCCACGACGCGGTCCATGGGCGCGGCGGGATTGGGCAGCAGCGCCGCCATCAGCGCCGCCTCGCGCCGGTCGATGGCGGCGGGCGCCTTGCCGAGCAAGGTCATCGCGCCGGCGCCGATGCCCTGCGCCTCCCCGCGCAACGGCGCGAGGTTGAGATAGGCCTCCAGGATCTGCGCCTTGCTCCAGCCGCGCTCCAGCGCCCAGGCGGCGCGCATCTGCCGGACCTTGTCGAACCAGCCGCGCGTGCCCGGCGCGCCGATGCGCGGCGACAAGAAGGCGGCGAGCTGCATGGAAAGCGTGGAAGCGCCGCGGGTCGGACGGCCCTGAAGCCGGTCGCGCAGGACGCCGGCCAGCGCCAGCCAGTCGACACCACGATGGCCGAAGAAGCGCCGATCCTCGGCTGCCACCACGGCCGCCTGCATGGCCGGGCTCACCTTGTCGAGCGGGGTCCAGGCCATGCGGCGTGCCTGGAAATCGACGCGCAGCCGATCGAGCAGCCGCCCCTCGCGATCGTAGAGCCACGCCTCGCTCGGCTGCCAGGCAGCGCGGGCGGCGGCATAATCGGGCAAGGCGGGCGGCCGGCTGACCGCATCCAGCACGCCGCCACCGGCGAGCAGGCCGATGAGCAGCGCCGCCGGCACCCAGCGCCGCAAGGGCCGCAGCTTTGCCCTCAGCGCGCCCATATCGTCATCGGCGCATTGGGCAGTTGCGCGCGGATCGCCGGGGCATAGATCGCCTCCACCCGCGTGGGCGGCAGCGTGAAGCGGCCGGGTGCGTTCAGCCGCACCACATATTCGGTGACGAAGCGTCCGCGCGGCATCCAGTCGTAAAAGCCGCGCCAGCTCTCCTGCCCGCGCTCGACATAGGCCGGTTGCAGGCTGCGGCCCGCCTCGCCCTCGCCCTCGCCCGCCTCGCCCGCCAGGATCTGCGACTGGTTCGCGCGGTCGCCGATTACGGTGGCGCCGGGCGGAATGGGGTCGTTCACCGCCACCCAGGTGCGCCCGGCGCTGGCCGTGACGGTGAGCGTGACCTTGAGCACGTCACCGGTGCTGTAGCGCCCCTTCACACGCTGGCTGACCGGCGTCACGCGCTTCTCGATGCGATAACCCGCCTCCAGCGGCGCCTTGAGCGGCACGGCGGCATGGACGCTGACGCTGGCCCACGGCCCCGCGCCGCCGGACTGGCTGAGCGTGATCGGCCCCGACGCCAAAGGCAGGCGCAGCGGCGCGGCGTCGGCAGCGCGCGGCCAGCTCGCCTGCGCGCTGCGCCCAGCCAGCGCCACGCGCGTGGTGCCGGTGACGGCGCGCGCCGGATAGGCGGCGGCGAAGCGGCGCGCGACGACGCTGCCCCAGGCATTGGCGGGCGTCGTATCCCAATGGCCCTGGCGCTGGCGCTGCGCGACGCCGACCATCATCTTGGCCGCATCCTGCGCCCAGCCGGCCTTGCCGAGCACGGCATCGAGCGCCTTGATCGCCATCTCGTCGCCGCTCGCCATCATCCACCAGGGCGCGGCGGCCTGATCCACGAGATCGAGGCGCGTGCCCTCATAGACGAGGCGCGTGCGCAGCTCCTTCTCGGCGGCGGCGCGCAGCGCGGCAGCCCGTGGCGCGTCCGGCAGCCGATCTAGCGCGACGATCCAGTCGGCCAGCGTGCCGGTGGGCATGTCGGCCGGCGCGAGGTCGATGGCACCGACCAGCGCCGGCTCGGCCGCGCCCGCGCGCGCCAGCGCCGCCAGCGCCGCCACGCGCACCAGCCGCTCGTCGGCCTCGACCGGCCGGTCGCGCAGCAGCCGGCCCGTCACGACATTGCGCAGCGCCGCCACCATCTGCGCGCGCACTTCGGTGGCAATGGGGAAGCCCGCCGCCGTGGTCATGGCGAGCACATAAGCGGTCAACTCCGGCGAGCCCTGCGCCTGCGCCATGGGCCAGTAGCGCAGCAGCCCGTCATTATCGAGATAGGTGGGCATGGCCGCCGCCAGCGCCGTCCAGCGCCCCGCATCGTCCGCCGCGACCGCGCGCGAAAGCTGCTGCTCGAAGCAATCATAAGGATAGGCCGCCATGTACCGGCGCACGCCGGCCAGCGGCGGCGCCAGCGTATCGGAGAGCGCCACGTCCACCCAGCCGCCGCCAAGCGCGCCGGCGGGCACCGCGATGCGGGGCGCGTCCTCCTCGCCCACGCGCCACAGGCTCGCGGCCCACACTTCGGTCGGCACGGCCGGCGTCACTTGCTGCACCGCCGTCACGCTATCCGCATCGCGCCCATCGGAAGAGACCGCGCGCACGGTCCATTTGAGCGGCCCCGCCTGCCCCGGCGCATGCAGATTCCAGCGCACCACCGCCGCCCGCCCCGCCGCGATGGTGACGGTGAGTGGCTTGCCGGTGGCCACCGCCGGCTCCAGCCGGGGCGTCGCTGTCACCGTCATCGCGCGGTCCGATCCGTTGCGCAGCGTGAAGGTGGCCCCATACCAGTCGCCCGTGCGCACGCTGGGCGGCAGGCCAGCATAGATGGAGAGGTTCTGCGCGGTGCGCACGCTCGTCTCGCCGGTGCCGAAAAGCTGCGCACCATCGCTGGCAATGGCGACAAGACGGAAGCTGGAGAGGGCATCCGAGAGCGGCACGTCCACCTGCGCGCGGCCTTGCGCATCGAGCGGGACATGGCCTTTCCATAGCAGCACAGGGCGGAAATCCTCGCGATTGACGCCGGAGGCATCGCCGCCGCCACCCCCCGCCGCCACGGCCTTGCGGCCATAATGGCGTTTGCCGACCACCTGCATCTGCCCGGTTGACGTGAGCACTTCGACGGGCCGCTCACCCATCATGCCATCAAGCAACTTCCAGCTCTCATTGGGCATGAGCTGGAGCAGCGCCTCGTCCACCGCCACGAAAGCGACATCGGCCGAGCGGGCGGGCCTGCCGGCGGGATCGCGCACCGAGAGCCGTACGCGCGCGGTGTCGCGCACGGCATAGCGCTCGCGGTCCGCCTTCACCTCGACGGCGAGGCTGTGCGCCTCCCAGCCGACCTGCACCTTCGCCATGCCAATGCGGTAACTGGGTTTGGCGAGATCGACGAGCGCTGTCGGCCGCGCGCCCTCGCGCGAGAGAAAGGGCAGGTTCCAGCGCCGCGCCAGATCGGCCAGCCACAGCCGCCAGCCACTGATGCGGCCGCGCACGGCCATCACCGAGACATAGGCCGTGGGGGCATAAGCCCCGTCCATCTTCACGTCGATGACCGGGTTGCGGCCGGAGAGCCGGGTGACGAAGCTGGAGAGCACGCCCTCGCGCTCCACCGTCACCAGCGCGGTGGCGTTGCGGAACGGCATGCGCACCTGGAAGCGCGCGGTCTCGCCGGCCTTGTAGGCGGTCTGCTCTGGGATCAGGTCCATGCGATCGCCATTGTCGCCGCCAAACCACCATTCATCCTCGCCGACCAGCCACACGGTACGCACCGCGCGGGCGACATTACCAGCCTTGTCCGTGGTCGTGGCGACCACCGTCACCTCGCCGGAGACGCCGGGGTCCAGCGTGCAGCGGGCCCGCCCACCGGCCTCTGTGCGCGTGCTGCACTGGGCCTTGAGCCGGGCGACCTTCTCCTGATTGTCATAGGCGTAAAAGCCGCCGATCAGCCGTCGCCGCGCCGTCACCACCTCGCGCGAATAGAGTTCCACCGCGATGGTCTGGCCGGTGATCGGCTTGCCGGCGAGGTCCAGCGCGACCATTTGCAGGCGCAGGTCGTTGTCGCGCATCAGCCAGCCATCGGTCTTGAGGCCGAGTTGCACGGCGGCGGGATGGAGCGTGAGGCGACGGCTGGCGGTCAGCGTCTCGCCATTGGCATCGGGATAGTCCATCTCCACCATGAGGCCGATGGGCCGCGTGATCGGGCGGTTCACGTCCACATTCGCCTTGGCCGTGCCGTCCGCGCCGAGGGTGGCGGGCAGGGTCTGCGCGAAGGGCAGCGGCGGCTGATCGCTCTCCCCCCGGCCGTTGAGCGGCCGCGTGCCTTCCGTCACCTCCGGCCCGCCGAAAGCATAGGCCTCCCAGCCCTTCGGGCCGGGCACATAATCGGAGAAATCGGTGCGGATCGTGACCGGGAGCTGCCCTGCCCCGCCGCCGGAGAGATAGCCCACGAACAGCGAGACCGGCACGCTCGCCGGACGGATGAGCGGTTGCGCCGGGCCGGTCACGCTGGCGCGCATGGTGGGCAGGCGATATTCGTCAACCCGCACCGACTGGCCGGTGTAGATCATCTCCTCGCCGGACTTGAAGTTCAGCTCATAGTCGCCGAGCGGCGCGGCCTGCGGCACCGCCCATTGCGTCTCGGCGCTGCCCCTGCCGTCGATCGTCACGGGCAGCGTGAAGCGCGTGCCGGAGCCGTAATGGATCAGCTCCAGCGTGCCCTTGAAGCCCTTGAGGAGCTGGAAGCCGCTGCCCACCGGCCGGCGCAGCACATGCTTCATGTGCACCGTCTCGCCGGCGCGCACCAAAGCACGATCGAACACGGTATGGATGATGTCGCCGGGCGGCGACCAGCCGAAAGGCAGCTCGAAATCATAGGGCGCGATGCCATTGGACCAGCTGCTGAGCGTGAAGCTCATGTCATCGCCCAGGCGCGCCGAGACCATCAGCGGATGGGCCTGCCACGCGAAGCGGCAGCCGCCGCCGCTCTCGGGCGAGGGCAACGCGCGGCGCACGGCCAGCCGGCCCTGCGCATCCGTCCGCCCGGAGGCGAGCGCCTCGCCGGTGCAGCTATCGGTGAGCGCGACGGCGGCGTTTGCGACCGGCTTGCCGCTGTCGAGCGCGGTCACCCAGACAAGCGAGCTTTCGCGCCCCCATTTGAAATGCACGGCCATGTTGGTGACGAGCGCGCCAGTCGCCACATAGCGCGGCACGTCGCGGCCCAGCAGCGCCTTGCCGAGTGCCGGGCTGGCCAGCTCCACCACATAGAAGCCGGGCTTGCCGAGCGGAATGCCGACCACCTCGAACGCCTTGCCCTTGCCGGGCAGGTCCAGCTTGAGCGGCGCGCCCGCGCCATCCAGCAGCGGCTTTTCGCGCGTGTGATTGATGAAGCGCGTGCTGCCATCCGGCTGCTTCACCTCCTCATAGTCGCGCTCCTCGGCCTCGCCGAGCTTGCGGAGCATCGCGGCGATGGCGGCATCATCCCCCGCGATGCGCTGGCTCTGCCCGGTGATGCTGCGGACCTTGCCGGCCAGGCCGGGCTCCACCGCGCGGACCGTCACCGGCAGAACGCCGCCCTCGCCACTCTCCAATATACCGAAATCGGCCGCGAACTTGACCAGCGGCGGCACCGGACCGAAGCGCGTGGCGAGCGGAAAGCGCTCGGCATTGGAGAGCGGCCGACCGGAGATGTCCTTGAGGCCGGCCGGCAGCGCGAGCCGCGCCGCCGTCTCCGCCGGGAACGGCCCCTTGAATTCCAGGTCCGTCACCTGCGCATCGCTGCGCTGGTCGCGCCCCAGCACCGGCGCGCGCGTGCTGCCGTCGGCAAGCGTCAGGCGGACGGCAAGCGCGCTGGCGCGGTCCACCGGCGCGGAGAAGCGCAGCCAAGCGGACTGGATGGGATCGCAGGCGGCCTTGCTGTTGGCCCGGCCGCATTCGAAGCGTGCGGCGAACGCCTCGCGCACGGTATAGTCGAAGCGCTGGTCGCGCCCTGCTACCTTGCCGGCCGGGCTGGCGATGCTTGCAGGCCAGACCAGTGCCATCTCCTTGCGCGGCGGCAGCGGCCGGCGGCAGCGCAGCGCCGTCACTGTGCCGAGCGCCTGCGCGCGGGCCCTGGCGTCGGCGGGCAGCGTCTCCGGCAGGCCGGCCTGTTCGAGGAAAGAGCGCATCCGCCAATCGTCCGGGCCCATGCCTTCGACGAGGCGCGCGGTCTCGCCCGCCTCCAGCACGTCCACCGCGATCGTCTCGCCGATGCCGTCGACCACGCAGCCCGCCCGCGCCGCCACCGAGCGCGGATCAGCCGGCACATTGGTGGCGACCAGAAACACCTGATCCTCGTCGATGCCGCCGTTCAGCCCCGGCGCCAGAACCGCACGCACCGAGGGACCGCCGGTATCGATGGGGAAGCGGCTGGTCCCCGAGAGGCGCGTGCCGCGCAACGTGGTGAGCCCCTCGCGAAGCTGGACGCTGCAGGAGAGGCCGCCGGGCAGCGGCTTGTCGAAATCGAGCACAAAAGTCTGCGGGTCCACCCAGCGGCCCTTGGCGGGCACCGGGCAATCGCTGCGGGCAGCGGGCGCCGCGCGCGGATCGCCCAGCGGCACCATGGGCTCGGAAAAGCGCAGGGTAAAGCGCTCGATGGCGCCTCCGCCATCGCCGCCGGCCACCGCCAGCGTCACCTGCGGCCCGGAATCGCTGCGCGCGGTGAGCGGGAGGAGAAGCACCCCGAGGACGGCCAGCAACCAGCGCCCGCTCATTCCGTTCTACTCCCCCTTCAAAACCGACTCAGATCATCATGATTGCGCATCGTCGACCGGCTGTCCATCGACCAAGCGTGCTTTTCTATCGATGAATGGAGAAACCCGTCCGATACGACTCCACCATTGGCGAAACGGTTTGCGCTGTGTTGCCGTTCCCGGCCCATGGGCGCGGGGCGGCGAGCGCGACTTGCGGGAGTCCGCCGGCACGGTCGGCGACCGATCCCAACTCCTATAAGGCCTCACGCGTGGAGGACGTGGCGAGAGCCCTGCACGCACCGATGCGCGGCAGGCCCCTCGCCTTCATCCTGCCCTTACCAGCGGCAGGTCTTGCCCCGGTTCTGCTCGTCGAGCCATGTCTTGAGCGGCGCGAAATAGTTGATGAGCGCCTTTCCGCTCATCTCGCGGCTGCCTGTGAATGTCTCCAGCGCGTCGGGCCAGGGCTTGGAGGCGCCCATCTTCAGCATCTTGTCGAGAGACGCGCCCACCGCCTTGTTGCCATAGAAGGAGCAGCGGTGCAGCGGCCCGGTCCAGCCGGCCTGCCGGCACGCAGCCTCGTAGAACTGGAACTGGAGCACCCGCGCCAGGAAATAGCGCGTGTAAGGCGTATTGCCGGGGATGTGGAACTTGGCGCCGGGATCGAAGGCGTCGGCCGGGCGATCGACCGGCGGCACGATGCCCTGATACTGGCGGCGCAGCTCGGTCCACGCCTTGTTGTAGTCTGCGGGCTTGATCGAGCCATCGAACACGCCCCAGCGCCAGCGGTCGATGAGCAGGCCGAAGGGCAGGAACGCCACCTTGTCCATCGCCTGACGCAACAGCAGGCCGATGTCCTTGTCCGCGCTCGGCACGCGGGCCGGATCGAGCAGGTCGATATCGACCAGATATTGCGGCGTGATCGAGAGCGCGATGAAGTCGCCAATGGCCTCGTGGAAGCCGTCATTGGCGCCGTCCTGGAAGAGATAGGCCTGATCCTGATAGGCGCGCTGGTAGTAATTGTGGCCCAGCTCGTGGTGGATGGTGGTGAAATCGTCGCTGTTCACCTTGGTGCACATCTTGATGCGGATGTCGTCCTTGGCGTCCAGATCCCAAGCGGAAGCGTGGCACACCACGTCGCGGTCGCGCGGCTTGATAAACTGGGTGCGCTCCCAGAAGCTCTCCGGCAGCGGCGCAAGGCCCAGCGAGGAGTAAAAATTCTCCCCGATCCGGAACATCTGCTTTTCCCAATAGCCGCGCCGCTGAGTCTCCGGCGTCTCGGGCGTGTCGTTCATCTCCGGCGTGGTCTCGACAAAGCCCTTGGCCCTGAGCAGATCGCCCACGTCATAGCCGAGGTCGCCCGCACCCGGCGGCGCGACGATGGGATAGATATTGCCCCACTCCTGCGCCCACATATTGCCGAGCAGATCGGCGCGGATCGGGCCCGTCCTGGGCTGGATGGCATCGCCATATTTCTCGTTGAGCTTGGTGCGCGTGTAGCAGTGGAGCGCATCGTAGAGCGGCTTCACTTCCTGCCAGATCTTCTCGGTCAGCGCGGCGAACTGGTCGGGCGGCATGTCGTAGCCCGAGCGCCACATGGCGCCCACGTCGGAGAAGCCCAGCTCGCGCGCGCCTTGATTGGCGATCTCCACCATGCGGGCATAATCGGCCTTCATCGGCTTGCCGACCTGATCGTGCCAGCTCTGCCACATCTCGGCATATTCAGCGGGCGTATGGGGCTTGCCCATCTCCGCCTCGATGTCGCTGCCGTTGATCGGCTTGCCGTCGAGCCGGCCCATGCCCTTGCCGTAGGCGGATTGCAGCCGCGTCGCGATCTCGTTCAGCTCACGCGCGGCGCCCGCCGTGGTCGGCGCGGGCAGCACGATGCCAGCACGCAGCTTGTCCAGCTTGCGTCGCAGGTCGGTCGGCAGGTTGGGCACAGCCTCATATTTCGCCGCTTCCTTGGCGAACCGCACCTGCATCTCGGTGCCCTTGGCGCCGTTGCGGGCGGCCAGCTCGTCGGTATCCTGCGTGATGTAGGTGTTGTTCACCCATTGCACGAGATTGGCCTCGATATAGTAATCGAGCGCTTCCTTCTCGGCCGCCGCGACAAAGGCCTGGGCCTGTGCGAGGGTGGGCGCCGGGGCGGATGCGGGCTGGGCGGAGGCGCCGGCCGGAAGGCAGGCGCAGGCGAGCGCCGCGGCAACCGCAAGGCGCGAAATCGCTGTGTTCATGAAACACGGTCCTTTTGGAAATGCGTGATGCCCCATGCTGAGCCCGGCTGACGGGCGCGTCAAGTCACGAGGTAATCCACAATCGCCCGGCCGAGTTCCGGCCGGGTCACGCAATTCATGTGATTGCCCGGCACTGTCTGTGCGCGCGCATCGGGCAGCGCCTGCGCCAGCCGCTCCGGCGACCCAACCTCGCGATCTTCCTCGCCGGCCAGCACCAGCGCGGGCATGGTGAGCGCATCGAGCGCGGCCGGAGCAATGTCGCCGGTGCTGAGCAGCAACAGCCGCACCGCGACGGGATCGACCTGCATCTGCTTCATGAACTGGATGGCGAGATAATCCTCGTCGCCCAGCCGCGTCTCCTCGAAGCGGGCGAGCATCGTCAGGAACTTGTCGCGCCGCGGCGTCCAGTGGGTCAGGATTTCATAACCCATGCCGCCCAGCACCAGCCGCCGGGGCCGCAGCCCGCGCGCGACCAGCGCCGCCGAGAAGCGCGCGCCCAGCGAATAGCCGACCAGATCGAACGCGCCCAAGTCCAGCGCGCCCAGCACGGCTTCGATGTCGAGCAGCGCCACATCCGGCGGATAGGCGGCCGGGTCATGGGGAGCGGCGCTCCGCCCGTGCGCGCGCAGATCCAGCATCACGGCCTCGAAACCCGCCGCCGCCAGCGCGGCCGCATGGCCATAGCGGATCCAGTTGGTGTCGGCGCTGGAGGCCAGACCATGCAGCATCACCACCCGCCGCCCCTGCCCCAGCCTGTGCACGGCGATGGACGTGCCGCCATGGCCGGGCAGCATCTCGATACGGGGGGCTAGATCGCTCATGGCACCGTCATGAGCCGACCGACCGGCCCAAGGCAAGCGGGAAGCGCCTGCACAAATGGCAATTGCAGCTAATAAGCTCCCTTACTATATGCCCGCCTATGGATCAGCATCATCTCGCGTTCGTCATCAGTGACGTGGCCCGGCTTTATCGGCGCCGGTTCGACGAGCGCACGCGCTCCTTTGGCATTACCGGGCCGCAGATGCGTGCTTTGGTGCAGATCATGCGCTTCCCCGGCATCAACCAAGGTGCGCTGGCGGATCGGCTGGACGTGGAGCCGATCACCACCTGCCGCATGGTGGACCGGCTGGAGCAGGCCGATCTGGTGGAGCGCCGCCGCGACCCCAACGATCGCCGCGCCTGGCAGCTCTTCCTCACCGAGAGCGCCAAGCCCATTGCCAGGGAACTCCAGGCCATTGGGCAGGGTTTGCTCAATGAATCGCTGGACGGCATCGACAGCGCCACACAGGCTATTGTGATGACGGCGCTCGGACAGATCCGCGACAATCTCAATCGCACGGCGATCGACCATCATGACGGACATGGAAAGGTAACGCATGGCTGAGGCGGACCCCGCCATGAGCAAGGCGCAACGGATCGAGGCGGCACAGGCCGCCGCACCCGCTCCCGACGCCCCGCCCGAGGCGCCCGCGCGGCGCAACCGGCTGCGGCGGACGATCCTGATGTTCGGCGTGCCCCTGGCCGTGGCCGTGGCCGGCGGCTATGCGTGGATGACAAGCGGGCGTTCGGTCTCGACCGACAATGCCTATGTGAAGCGCGACATCAGCTCGGTGGGCGCGGATGTGGCGGGCCGCATCATCGACGTGCGCGTGCGCGAGAACCAGATGGTGAAGAAGGGCGACGTGCTCTTCGTCATCGACCCTGAGCCCTACAAGGTTGCGCTGGCCGAGGCCAACGCCGCCATCGCCACCGCGCAGGTGAATGTGGGCCGGCTGCGCGAGGATTATCAGGCGACCTCGGTGGACATTGAGGGGGCGCGCAGCGATGTCTATTTCGCGCAGGAGGACCTGAAGCGCCAGCAGGCGCTGATGAGCGAGGGCTTCACGACCCGCGCCCGGCTCCAGCAGTCCGAGCAACTGCTTGCCAATGCTCGCAAGACACTCAGCCAGGCCGAGGCAGATGCGGCCAAAGCCCGCGCCGCGCTTGCCACCGGCCCGCAGGTGCCCGGCGTCAATCCGCAGCTCGCGGCCGCCCAGGCCCAGCGCGCACAGGCCGAGCTGAACCTGGAGCGCACCGTGGTGCGCGCGCCCGTCTCCGGCCGGGTGAGCCAGACCGAGCGGCTCCAGCTCGGGCAGATGGCGGTGCAGGGCCTGCCGCTGGTCAGCATCGTCGCGAGCGACCGGAGCTGGGTGACGGCCAATTTCAAGGAGACCGACCTCGATCACATGAAGGTCGGCCAGACCGCGACGATCCGCTTCGATGCCTATCCCGGCGTTCGGCTCAAGGGCCATGTCGAGGGAATCGGCGCAGGCACCGGCTCGCAATTCTCCGTGCTGCCCGCGCAGAACGCCAACGGCAACTGGGTGAAAGTGACCCAGCGCGTGCCGGTGCGCATCGCCATCGACAGCAGCCCGCCGCGCACAATGATCGCGGGTCTCAGTGCCGACGTCACGGTGGACATCCGCGACGACGGAGCGGACGGTCGCGCCCGGGCGCACTGACCCCATGGACGCCCACGCCGGGGAAGACCGCGCCCAGCTTGTCACGAAGCACAAGGCGCTGCTCACCGTCGCCATCATGGCGGCGATGGTCATGCAGGTGCTGGACACCACCATCACCAACGTCTCGCTGCCGCACATGAAATCCTCCCTCGGCGCATCGGACGAGACGATCGCCTGGGTGCTCACCAGCTATATCCTCGCCTCGGCCATCGCCATTCCCATCACCGGCTGGGTGGCGGACCGGTTCGGCACCCGGCGGCTGTTCCTGGTCTCGGTGGCGCTGTTCGTCATCGCCTCCATGCTGTGCGGCATTGCCCAGAACCTGCCGGAAATGGTGCTCTTCCGCACAATCCAGGGCATTGGCGGCGCGTTTCTGGGTCCGCTGGCCCAGAGCCTGATGCTGGACATCAACAAGCCCTCGGAGCAGGCGCGCGCCATGTCGGTCTATGGCATGGGTGTCATGGTGGGGCCGATCATGGGCCCCATCGTCGGCGGCTGGCTCACCGAGACGATGGACTGGCGCTGGTGCTTCTATGTCAATGTGCCGGTGGGCATCGCCTGCCTGGCCGGCCTCTTCTTCCTGCTGCCCGAAAAGCCCCTGCGCGAGCGCGATTTCGATATTCCCGGCTTCGCGCTGCTCGCGATCGGCCTCGCCGCGCTGCAACTCATGCTGGACCGGGGCCAGAATCAGGACTGGTTCTCCTCCACCGAAATCTGGATCGAGGCCGGGGTGGCGCTGAGCGCGCTATGGATGTTCGGCGTTCACCTCGTCACCGCGCGCAAGCCGCTGTTCCCGCCCGAGCTGCTGGCCGATCGCAATTTCGTCACCGGCGCCGTGTTCATGTTCATCATCGGCATGATCATGCTCGCCGTGCTGGCGGTGCTGCCTTCGCTGCTGGAGAGCATCTACGGCTATCCGGTGACGGACACCGGCATCATCCTGGCGGCGCGCGGCGTGGGCGTGCTCATCACCATGAGCATGGCCGGCCGGCTGATGAGTATTGTGGACGCGCGGATCATGGTGGCGGGCGGCTTCGTCATTGCGGCCGTCTCGCTGTGGATGATGACCGGCTGGACCATCGTGCAGGGCTGGCAGCCCATCGTCATCAGCGGGGTCATCCAGGGGCTGGGCATCGGCTTCGTCTTCGTGCCGCTCCAGGTCCTCGCCTTCGGCACGCTGCCGCCCCGCTACCGCACGGAAGGCGCGGCCGTGCTCAATCTCACCCGTAACATCGGCTCCTCCATCGGCATCGCCATCGTCATGGCGCTGCTCGCGCGCAACATCCAGGTGAGCCATGAGGACCTGGCGGCCCATGTGACCTCCGCGAGCCTGCCGCTCGACCCGGCGAACCTGACCGTGCTCGGCAATTACGGCGCGGCGGCACTGGCGATGATCGATGGCGCGGTGAACCAGCAAGCGGCGATGATCGCCTATCTCGACGATTTCTGGCTGATGGCCATTGCCTGCTTCGCGGCTGCGCCCATGGCCCTGCTGCTGCGCAAGCCCCGCCCCCGCGCTCCGGGCGAGGCGGCGCCGGTCATCTCGGAGTAGGTGGAGACGGGATCGGGTGGGGACCCGTGCCAAGCCGCTGCCTGCGCCTGGCTCCTGTTCCCTAGCTCCGATGCCCGCTGCCCGGCGCTTGGCAAAGGACCTCTTCCTCTTTGAGGCGTCAAAAAACTTCGACCAGCTCAAGGCAAGCTGACGCAAAGAAGGAGGCAGCCCGCGAAATGCGCGCGGGCCGCTCTCAGCGCCTCTTGGCGATCAGCCCTTCTTGAGGTGCCGCCGGCCGAGCAGCTCGGCGATCTGCACGGCATTCAGCGCCGCACCCTTGCGCAGGTTGTCGCTGACGCACCACAGCGCCAGACCGTTCTCCACCGTGGGGTCCTCGCGTACGCGGCTGACGAACGTGGCGTAATCACCGACGCACTCCACCGGCGTGACGTAGCCGCCGTCCTCGCGCTTGTCGACGAGCATGACCCCGGGCGCCTCGCGCAGGATCTGCTGGGCGCGCTTGGCGGTGATCTCCTTCTCGAACTCGATGGTGAGCGATTCCGAATGGCCCACGAACACGGGCACGCGCACGCAGGTGGCGACCACCTTGATCCTGGAATCCAGGATCTTCTTGGTCTCGACCACCATCTTCCACTCTTCCTTGGTGAAGCCATCGTCGAGGAAGCTGTCGATATGCGGAATGACGTTGAAGGCGATCTGCTTGGTGAACGCCTTGGGCTCGGCCGGGTCGCCCACGAAGATGTTGCGGCTCTGTTCGAACAGCTCGTCCATGCCCACCTTGCCGGCGCCGGAGACGGACTGATAGGTCGAAACGACCACGCGCGTGATCGTCGCCTCGTCGTGCAGCGGCTTGAGCGCCACCACCATCTGCGCCGTGGAGCAATTGGGGTTGGCGATGATGTTCTTGCGCTTGTAGCCGTCAATGGCCTCGGGATTCACTTCCGGCACGATGAGCGGCACGTCCGGGTCCATCCGGTAAAGCGAGCTGTTGTCGATGACCACGCAGCCTGCTGCTGCGGCCTTGGGCGCATACTCCTTGGTCGGACCCGATCCGGCCGCGAACAGGGCGATGTCATAGCCGGCGAAGTCGAAATGCTCGATATTCTTCACCTTGAGCATCCGCCCGGTCTCACCATACTCGATCTCGTCGCCCGTGGAGCGCGGCGATGCGACGGCGGCGATCTCGTCCGCCGGGAATTCGCGCTCGGCCAGAATGTTGAGTATTTCGCGACCCACATTGCCGGTCGCGCCGACGACCACGACACGATAACCCATGGGCAAAATCCTTCCTCAAGCTGCCGGAGACGGGAGAACGGCGGCGATAGCGGATTGTCGGCCCCGCGAAAAGCATGATAACCCACGCGCCGGGACGAGCGCCCGCATTTGGCCGGGCATTCGAATGGGGGAACAGCCTTGCACGCCATCTGGCGCCTGAGCGCACTCGTGATCCTTGCCCTCTCTCTCGGCGGTTGCGCCACACGCGGACGCCTCAGTGTCGATTGCGACGACTTCCCCCGCTTCGTGCGCGACCTGCCCTATTCCCCGCTGGAAGAGCAGATCCGCAATAGCTGGCCGCCGCAGCCGCAAGCGTTCGAAGGCAGCGGCCTGGCCCTGGGCGGCGGCGAAGCGCGCGACTATGACCGGGCCATCGACAAGGCGCTGAGCACCCAGCGCCGCGCGGAGCAGGCGCCGCGCTCCGTCTTCGCGCCGCGCTGGACCAGCGCCAACCCTGTCGCCCAGCCCTCCGTTCTGCTGCTCTCAGGCGGCGGGCAGTGGGGCGCGTTCGGCGCGGGCCTGCTCACGACGCTGGCACAGGATGGGTCGAGCGAGATGCCCAATCCGGTGGCGATCACCGGGGTCAGCACCGGGGCGCTGCAAATGCTGTTCGTCGGCGCAGGGCTCGACGATCCGCTGGTGCGCGATGCGCTGCGCCGGGCCTATGCGCCGGCGAAGGAAAGCGATGTCGTCGACCGGCAGTGGAAGGGGCTGGCGGTCGTCACGGGCGCGATATCCGGCCTCAAGCCACTGCGCCGCCGGATCGAGGACGCACTGTGCAGCGACGCGGCGCTGCACACGGCGCGCAAGGCCGGCGCGGCGCCCGCCTGCCCGCTGCTCGACCGGCTGGCCACGACCGACACGCTCATGTTCTCCGGCTTCGTCGAGGCAAGCAGCGGCCGCTTCCAATATGCCGACATCAACGCCATGGCCCGCGCGGAAGACCTGAGCGCCGCGCAGCGCCGCACCTGCATCGCCGGCGCCGCCCTCGCCTCCGTCGCCATGCCGGTCTTCTTCCAGCAGGTTTCGGTAGGCGGAAAGACGTATTTCGACGGCGGCGTGCGCCAGTCCGTTTTTGCCACGCACATCTATCGGCGCATGACCAACCGCATGATCGAACGGCACCTGACGCAGGGCGTCATGCCACTGCTGGTGCTGCGCAACGGCCCCACCGATGTGGAGGCGGACCTGAAGGCCGATCGGACCCGCAACGCGCTCGATGCCGCGCTGCGCGCCGAGGCGATCGTCGTCAATCAGGTGGAGGTGAGTTCCGTGGCGGCGCTGCGCTTGCAGGACCCGTCGGGCTTCCTCGGCTTTGCCAGCGCGGACGGCTGGCGCGATCATCTGCTGGATACGGGCACGCCGAACGCTGCGACCTGCGGCGCACTCAAGGCCGCGGACAAGGAAGCGCAGTTCGCCCCCGCCTTCATGCGCTGCCTCATGGCCTATGGCGACAGCCGCGCGCGGGAGCGGCGCGTCTGGCTGCCGCTCATCACCGTAGGCCCGCCGGCGATCCCACTGCCCAAGCTGCCGCCGCCGGCGAACGATAATGAGCAGGGCCCCGGCGAGGACCGATAGGAGGCCTGGCTCAGCCGAACGTGATGGCCGCCCTGGGCTCCTGCTTTTGCAGGAGCACGGGTGATCCGCACGAGCATGGGGGTGATGATCTCCAGCGTCGTTGAAGAGCCAGCGCGCGCGGCGCGGACCCGCAGCCCAACCCCACGCGCTGCTCCAGCTTCGGGAAGGGCAGCGGCTCGCCGGTGTCCCGGGCCTCTCGTGGCGGGACTCGGGATCGGCGGATAACGTCGACGATGGGTTCCATCATCTGGGTCGTCGCACCGTTGATGCTGGGCGCGGCCCGCCTCTCCTATGGCAGCCGCCCGTCCCAGCACGGCCGGTCACAATCCGAGACGGTCGTCCAGTCTTGTGGCGATTTGCCTTCGTGTTCGCCCCGGCGCGGCCGCGCGTCCTCGAGAGAACAACGCCATGAACGAGCGGAAAGCATCAGGATGCGGGGACTGGGCGCTGCCGTCGTGGGCCTTTCGGTCCCAACCGCCGCGCGCCGCCCAAAAAGAAAGGACGGCGCAGTCTCCTGCACCGTCCTTCCTGAAACCGTCTGCCGGTTGTCGAGAGCGATCAGCCCTCGGCGCCGGTCGTGTCGCGGCGCTCGGCGATGCGGGCGCGCTTGCCGGTGCGGCCGCGCAGATAATAGAGCTTGGCGCGACGCACGATGCCCTTGCGCACCACGGTGATGCTGTCGACGTTCGGCGAATAGAGCGGGAAAACGCGCTCCACGCCTTCACCGAAGCTGATCTTGCGCACGGTGAAGTTGGAGCCCATGCCCCGGTTGGAGCGGGCGATGCACACGCCCTCGAAATTCTGAATACGGGTCCGCTCGCCTTCGACGACCTTCACGCCGACGCGCAGCGTATCGCCCGGGCGGAAATCCGGAATATCCTTCGCAATGGCGGCAATCGATTCCGCCTCGATGGTCTGCAGCAGGTTCATTTGTCCTGTCTTCCTTCGTCTCGTGTCGCGCGCCAGAGGCAGGTCAGTCCCGAGCGCTCCTGTAGCGCTCCCAGAGGTCCGGCCTGCGTAACCGTGTGTCATCCTCCGCCCTTTGTTTCCGCCAGGCGGCGATTTTCGCGTGATCCCCCGATCGCAACACTTCAGGGATCGCGCGCCCTTCCCACTCCGCGGGCCGGGTATAGTGAGGATATTCAAGGAGGCCGCTTTCAAACGACTCCTCGTCCCCGCTCGAAGCCGCGCCCATTACGCCGGGAAGGAGCCGAATGCAAGCATCCAGCGCCATCAGCGCGCCGATTTCCCCGCCGGAAAGCACGATGTCACCCATGCTCACCGGCTCAATCGGCCGCGCCTCGAAGAGCCGCTCGTCGAAACCCTCGAACCTGCCGCACAGGATGGTGACGCCCGGCCCGGCCGCGAGGCTGCGAATCCGCGCCTGCGTCATCGGTGTGCCGCGCGGCGTCATCGCCAGCACTGGCAGATCCGGCCGCCGCGCCAGCGCATCGTCCACCGCCCGCGCCAGCACATCCGCGCGCAGCACCATGCCCGCGCCGCCGCCGGCGGGCGTATCGTCGACGCTCTTGTGCTTGTCCGTCGCGAAATCGCGAATCTGGATCGCCTCGCATGACCAGCGCCCCTCGACCAGCGCGCGGCCGGCGAGCGACATGCCGAGCGGGCCGGGGAACATCTCCGGATAGAGCGTGAGGATCTGGGCGGCGAAGGTCACAGCGGGAGAGTCCAGTTCTCGACCTTCAGGCCGGGCACGTCGGCGAAATCGGCTTCGTTGTTGGTCACCAGCGTCAATCCCAGCGAAAGGGCGTGTGCGGCGATCAGCCGGCCGAAACTGCCTCTTCGGAAGGGCAAGCCCCCATAAGCAAGGCTGGCATCGCGGTCGAAAGGCATAACCTCGAACAGATCGAACAGCCGCTCCGCCTGGGCGCGCCGGCCTGCATCGGCCCCCAGCAGCCCCTTCATCACCTCTGCATGACAAATGGCAGAGGTGACCAGTTCTCCGGGCACATGCTGCTCGATCCGGGAGCGAAGGGAGGTTCCAATCCCTTCAAGGACATAGATGCAGATGCTGGTATCGAGGAGGAACCGCGGCTCAATCACGCTTCAGCCGCTTTCCTTCCCAATCCAGTGCACGCTCTTCGAACAGCCGATCCTCGGTCGAAAGAGGCTTGAGCCCCGGCTGCGTGCCCCAGATGCCGGTGAGATCGATGGTCTTGCGCGGCGCTTCGACGGGCTCCACGCGGAAGGCCAGACGGCCCTCGCGCACGATGCGGACCGGCGTCCCTTCCGGCACGCCCAGGCCCTTCGGCAGGCGCAGCGCCACGGAATTGCCGGACTTGAATGTCTTGCCGAGATAGATGCCGTCGCTCATGCGCGCCTCCGTATATACTTTATGTATATACTAGGCAACGAAGGCCGCGTCAATGACGGCCCGCTCCGCTTCGATCCGCGCGACGTGGATCGGCACCATGAAGCGCTTGCCGTCGCCCTTTTCGACCTCGAGGATGTCGCCCGCGCCGAAATTCTCGACCGCCACGATCCGCCCGAGCGCTTCACCTGCATCGCTCACGCACGGTAAGCCGATGAGATCGCAATGATAATATTCGCCCTCGTCGAGTGGCGGCAGCGCCGAGCGCGGCACGCTCAGCTCCACGCCGCGCAGGGCCTCGGCGGCGTTGCGATCGGTCACTTCGGCGAAGCGCGCGACCGCGCCATTGGGGCCGGGGCGGACGGACTTGAGCGTCAACGTCCGCCCCGCCGCATGCAGGTTCTTGTAGTGCTTCAAGCTCTCCGGCCCCTCGCCGAAAAGCTTGAGACGCACCTCGCCCGTCACGCCATGCGCGCCAATGACAGCGGCGAGAACGACAAGGCGGTCGTCAATGGACATGGCGACGCGCCATCAGGTGTTCCCCGGCCGCGCCGGCACGAACGGGACGCGACGGCCCCGTTCCCGGACATCTGGCCGGGGCGCCCCGCAAGGGCTCAGCCCTCGGCCTGCTCTTCGGCGGCCGGTGCTTCAGCGGCGGGCGCCTCGGCAGCGGGTTCCTCAGCGGCGGGCTCGGCCGGCGCGTTGGCGGCTTCCTCGGCGGCCTTGCGGGCTTCCTCGGCCTCGGCCAGCTTGGCGGCCTTGTCCTCGGCGCGGTCCTTGGCCTTCTGGCCCGGCTCGCCCTTCTTCGGATTGTTGCGCGCCGCGCGCTCCTTGATGCCGGCGGCGTCGAGGAAACGGGCCACGCGGTCGGTCGGCTGGGCGCCGACGCTCACCCAATGCTTCGCGCGCTCAACATCGAGCACGACGCGCTTCTCGTCATCCTTGGCGAGCAGCGGATTAAAGCTGCCGATGCGCTCGATGAAACGGCCGTCGCGGGGCGAGCGGCTGTCGGTCACGACGATCTTGTAATAAGGGCGCTTCTTGGAACCGCCGCGCGACAGGCGAATGCTTGTTGCCATGGTTGACTTACCTTACCTTTCTGAACCGATTGAATGGGTTGAGACTTACTTTTTACGGAAATTCTGAAAGCCGGGCGGGAGACCGCCGGGCAGACCGCCACCGGGCAGGCCGGGCAATCCGCCCGCGCCGCCGGGGCCGCCGAGCGCGCCGAGATCGGGCATGTCACCGCCCGCGCCCGCGCCGCCGCCGAGCATGCCGCCCAGGCCGCCGCCGCCGAACATCTTGGCCAAGCCCTTGAGGCCGCCCATTTTCTTGATCTTCTTCATGGCGCCCTCCATCTCCTTGTGCATCTTGAGGAGACGGTTGACGTCCTGCACCTGAAGCCCGGCGCCCTTGGCTACGCGAATCTTGCGCTTGGCATTGAGCAGTTCGGGCCGCTCGCGCTCCTTGGGCGTCATCGAGCCGATCAGCGCGTCGAGATGCACCAGCGCCTTGTCGTTGACGCCGGAGGCGGCCATCTGCGCCTGCGCCTTCTTGAGGCCGGGGATCATGCCCGCCAGCATGCCGAGGCCGCCCATGCGCTGCATCTGGTTGAGCTGGCTGCGCAGATCGTTGAGGTCGAACTTGCCGGCCGCCATGCGCTTGGCGAGCTTGTCGGCATCTTCCTGCTGAATCGTCTCGGCGGCGCGCTCGACCAGGCTGACGACATCGCCCATGCCCAGGATGCGCTGGGCGACCCGCGCGGGGTGGAAGGGCTCCAGCGCGTCGAGCTTCTCGCCCGTGCCGGCGAACTTGATCGGCTGGCCCGTGACCGCGCGCATCGACAGCGCCGCACCGCCGCGCGCATCGCCATCCATGCGGGTGAGCACCACGCCGGTCAGCGGCACCTGCTCGGTGAAGCTCTTGGCGACATTAACAGCATCCTGGCCGGTCAGGCTGTCGACCACGAGCAGGATCTCGGCCGGGTCGGCGACCTGCGCCACCGCCTTCATCTCGTCCATCAGCGCCTGATCGACATGGAGCCGGCCGGCGGTATCGAGCATCAGCACGTCGAAGCCCTGGAGCTTTGCGGCCTGGAGCGCGCGGCGGGCGATGTCCACCGGCTGCTGGCCCGCCACGATGGGCAGCGTCGCCACGTCGATCTGGGTGCCGAGCACCGCGAGCTGTTCCTGTGCAGCCGGGCGATTGACGTCGAGCGACGCCATCAGCACCTTCTTGCGCTCTTTCTCCTTGAGGCGCTTGGCGAGCTTGGCGGTGGTGGTCGTCTTACCCGAGCCCTGGAGGCCGACCATCATGACCACGGCCGGCGGCGTCACGTCGATCAGCAGATCGGAGGCATCGGCGCCCAGCGTCTCGGTGAGCGTGTCGGAGACGATCTTGACGACCATCTGACCCGGCGTGACGGAGCGCAGCACATCCGAGCCCACCGCCCGGTCAGTCGCCTTGTCGACGAATTCGCGGGCCACCGGCAGCGCCACGTCCGCCTCGAGCAGCGCGATTCGCACCTCGCGCATCGCGGCGCGCACATCGGCCTCGGTGAGCGCGCCGCGCCCCCGGAGCTTATCGAAGACGCCGCCAAGCCGATCGCTCAGAGTGTCGAACATCGCACACCTCATTGCGGCCGAAGCCGCGCAAAACCTTGCCTGCCAACCCTGAACGACAAACACGCCGGTGGGCGAAACCTCGCCGACCAGCGTCTGTCCGGGAACAGGCGTCTCCAGGACTTTCAGGGTGTCCAGCCAGCGGAACACCGCCGTTCGGACCGGGCGCGCATAGCGCAGCACGCGCCGGAACGCAAGAATGGCGTCCCCCTCGCCAGCCACGCGGAGAGCGATAACCGGATGACAACGGATGGGCGACTATGCGATAGAGAGCGTGCGGTTTTCCGCCGTGGCGACGATTGGTAGAGAGGCTGATGTCTGACATGGATTCCCCGGCCCCGGCATCCGGGAGCGCCGATCCGGCGCCCGCCCGCTCCGGCTTCGATGTATCGCGGCGTCACCTCCTGATGGGCGTGGGCATGCTGGCAGTGGCCGGCGTGGCCTATGCGCGAACGCCCAAGCGGCGCTTTCCGCAGATCAGCGACGAGAAGTTCGAGGCGCTGTTCCCGCGCAGCTTCGGTGACTGGCGCCTGCTCCCGGCGAGCGAACTCATCATGCCGCCCGAGAGCGAACTGGCCAATAAGCTCTACGAGCATATCCTGACCCGCTCCTACATCAACAGCCAGGGCACCGTGGTGATGTTCCTGGCGGCCTATAGCAGCCTCCAGATCGACGATGTGCAGCTCCATCGCCCGGAAGTCTGCTATCGCGTCGCGGGTTTCTCGATCGACTCGAATGTGGAACACGCGCTTAAAATCGACGACAAGGTCCAGATCCCGGCGCGGATCGTGGTGGCGAAGCGCGCCTTGCGAAACGAGACGATCCTCTACTGGACTCGGGTCGGCCGCAATTTCCCGCAGGGCTGGTCCGGCCAGCGCTGGACGATGATGACCTCCAATCTGGAAGGCTATTATCCGGACGGCATTCTGGTGCGTGCCTCGGTCATCAACACGGGCGGGAACGACATCGAGACGCTGACGCAATTCTACCGCGCTCTGGCACAGGGCAGCTCGGCCGAAACCCAGCGCTTGCTCTACAACACCTGATTGGAAGCGCGGGAGCGGGACGTGTTCTCGCCGTCCCGTTCTTTTCGCATGGTCTCCCACGTTCCAGCGTCATCCCAGCGAAAGCTGGGATCTCATGCGCTTTGGATTCCGGCTTTCGCTGAGATGACGAGGACGTGCGGGAAGACGGGAGGCGCGGGCCAGGGAGCACCGCCTTGGATTGATCAGAACGGACAGGCCCGCCCCTGGCACTCATCGTCGCGCATCTGCGCAGCGCTTATTCGGCCGCAGAGGCTCGTTCTCGCGCCGCGAGCCAGGGGCCGAAACGGCGGTCGCTGCCCTGTTCCGCGAGCAAATCATCATAAAAGCCAATCCAGTTGCGCAGCAGCGAGGGCCAGTCGAAACCGCGCTCCTCCGCCCTGGCACGCGCGGCCGCGGAGAGACGGTCCGCCAGAGCGGGGTCTTCGGCGAGCGTTTTCATTGCCTCCGCCAAGCCGTCGATGATGCTTTGCTCGCTCTGCGGCTCCAGCAGAATGCCGGTCGAGGCGTCGAGCAGTTCGGCCGGGCCGCCCCAGTTCAGCGCCACGACCGGCAGCCCCTTCATCATCGCCTCCTGAACGACAATGCCGTTGGCTTCCCGCAGCGAGGGAAAGAGGAAGGCGCGATAGCGGCTCAGCTTCTCGAACAGCGCGGAGCCGGCGGGGACATAGCCCAGAAAACGCACGCGGTCCGCCACATCTTCGCGGCGCGCGAGCGCTTCAAGCGCGGCGCGTTCGACACCGTCGCCAATCACGTCCAGCCGGGCGTGCGGCACCTGCCTGAGCGCCCGAATGACAAGGTCGCAGCCCTTGAGGGCAATCAGCCGCCCCACCAGGACGAAATGCCAGTTGATGCCCTCATGCCGTATCCGCGGCTGGTCACGCAGCTCGGCATCCACGCCGCTATCCAGCGTGAAGATCATCTGAGAGCGCTTGACGCCCCCCATTTCGAGCGCCGTGACCGTCCGCGCGCCTCCCGAAACGAAGAGGCGCTTCGCACGCCGCTTGCCCGCGAAGAGCAGGCGCTGGAGAAACTGCGTCGGCCGCAGCAGCCGCGCACCAATCAGCTTCGAGCGGCTCTCGCGATGCAGCAACGCGGGCGGATGGAGCAGATTGCCGTTGAGCGGCCCGATCACCACGGGGGCGCCCGGCACCGGAAAATACGGCAAGGACGGCGAGATGGGCGACGTGAAATGGACGATCCAGGGCCGCTTGCGCTTCACCTGCCGGCGCGCCTCGCGATTGAGCAGCCAGGCGCCGGCCACGCTCAGCAGCCATTTGGCGCGCAGCTTGAACAGGCCAACCTGCACCGGCCCATCCTCGACAAAGACGATGTCGAGATCGTCGCGATATTGGGTGATCTCCTTGCGCACGCGGGCGTGTGTGACCTGCGTGACGTCAAAGCCCAGCGCCGTATAGCCCTCCAGGATACGGAGCGCCTTGACGGCCTCGCCGCCCATGCGCCGGGAGATATTGGGCGCAACCAGCAGAATGCGGGGGCGCTCCGGAGACGCGTCGGTCATCATAGTCTCCCCCTGCCCGCGCGCGATCCGCCCGGCCCCAGCCGCCGCTTAGCCCTGCGAGGCGAGGACCGCACGCTCCGGCTCCACCTTGCTGCGTTTGATCCCCGGCCAGATCAGGCCAATGGCATGATCGATCAGGAAGATGGAGATAAGCGCAGTCATGAAGGTGGTTATGCCCGCAAAATCGTGGAGATAGCCTTGAGCCACCGCCTCGCCACCATAATAAGTGAGCAGCACCAGGAAGAGAATGCGCACCAGATTGGCGAAGACCGCCACCGGCACCACCGCCAGGAACAGCAGCAGCGAATAGCGCACGTTGGCGTGGTGCCGCAGATAGACATAAAACAGCGCAATGGCCGAAAGCGAGATCAGCGAGTTGAGGCCCGAGCAGGCATCCGCGACCAGCAACTGATATTGGCCGATCTGGATCGTCACGCCAGCCGACGCAATCGGATAGCCGACCAGATAGAGGAAGCCCACGGCCCACTCCGACAACGCGATCTTGAGCGGATTGGTGATGATGGTCACCAATGTCTCGGGCGGCGGGAAGATGAAGAGCAGATAGAAGAGCGGGAACCACATGATCTTGAGCGCGCGCCAGCCGATGGCGCTGTAGAGCGTCACGACCAGCACGAAATACATGAGGTATCCCTCAAGCTCGATGATCTTCGAGACGCGCGCGACAAAATAGAGAAAGAGCAGCGGCACGAAGGCAAGGGCGACCTTGAACCCCGGCGCGGGCTCGGCGAAGTGCCGCGCATTCTGCCATTCCCGATACATGAGCCACAGGCCCGTCGCGAGCACGATCGGCCCGTGAGCCCCCTGCTCCGTCGACCAGCTGCTGCGCGCCACGAACAGCATCGTCGGCAGCAGAATAGCCAGAACCCCGGCGACAATCACCGGATTCGCCAGCAGCCATTGGAACGGAGATTGCGCCGATCTATCCGACATCCCGGAATTTGCTCCTATTGTCATATGCCTGCCGGTTCGTGCCAATCTCTTATCCCGCTCAAGTTAATAGCAGGTGTGAGATGGATAGACGGGCCGGGCCAAGCCCGCAATATCCTGCCTCCACCCGCTCTCCCGGGTGGATGGCCGATAAGCCCTGCCCGGAGGCAATGCACGTGCATCATCGAGCGGAGGGTCAGCAAAGGCTTGCACCGGCGCTCCCTCGCCCCCCTCAGCCCTGTGCGGGAAGATGGCGCGCGCGCCACCGGTCCAGCGCGGCACGGGCGCGGTCGGTATAGGCGAGCTTACGATCCTTCTTGCGCACGGTTTCGTCCAGAATGGGCGGAAAGAGGCCGAAATTGACGTTCATCGGCTGGTAGCTCTCGGCCTCGGCGCCGCCGGTGATGTGGCCGTGCAGCGCGCCCAGGGCCGTCTCTGCCGGCGGCGGGGGCAGCGTACGGCCCGCCAACTCGGCCGCTGTCATCAGGCCCGCGAGGAGACCCACGGCGGCGCTTTCCACATAGCCCTCACAGCCCGTGATCTGGCCGGCGAAGCGCACATGCGGCATCGCCTTGAGGCGCAACGCCTCATCGAGCAGCACGGGGCTGCGGATGAAGGTGTTGCGGTGCAGGCCGCCCAGCCGCGCGAACTGCGCATTTTCCAGCCCGGGAATGGTACGGAACAGTGCGACCTGCGCCTCATATTTGAGCTTGGTCTGGAAGCCGACCATGTTCCACAGCGTGCCGAGCGCATTGTCCTGCCGGAGCTGCACCACCGCATAGGGCCAGCGCCCGGTGCGCGGATTGTCGAGGCCCACCGGCTTCATGGGGCCGTGGCGCAGCGTGTCCACCCCGCGCTCGGCCATCACCTCGATGGGCATGCAGCCCTCGAAATAGGGCGTGTCCTTCTCCCACTCCTTGAACTCGGTCTTGGGCCCGTCGCGCAGGCCCTGAACGAACGCCTCGTATTGGGCCTTGTCCATGGGGCAGTTGATATAATCCTTGCCGTCTCCCTCCGGCGAGCCCTTGTCCCAGCGGCTGGCCTTCCAGGCGATCTCCATATCGATGGTGTCACCGTGGACGATGGGCGCGATGGCGTCGAAGAAGGCGAGCTGGTCGCTGCCTGTGGCGCGCGCGATGGCCTGCGCCAGCGGCGCCGCGGTGAGCGGGCCGGTCGCGACGATGACGGGCCCCTGCGCGGGAAGCGCGTCCACCCGCTCGCGCACCAACTCGATCAGCGGATGCGCCGCAATGGCCTGGGTGACGCCGGCCGCAAACAGGTCGCGGTCCACGGCCAGCGCCGATCCGGCGGGCACGCGCACCTTGTCCGCGCAGGCCATGATGAGCGAGCCGAGCGCGCGCATCTCCTGATGGAGCAGGCCCACCGCATTGCTCTGCGCATCATCCGAGCGGAAACTGTTGGAGCAGACCATCTCGGCCAGCGCGTCGGTCTGGTGCGCCGGCGTGGTTTCGCCGCCACCGCGCATTTCGGAGAGGCGCACCGGGATGCCCGCCTGAGCGAGCTGCCAGGCCGCCTCGCAGCCGGCAAGGCCGCCGCCGATGATGTGGACCCGACTCTGACCCGCGCCGCTCATGCGAAACCCGCCGGCCAGTCGTGCGTGCCATGCGAGCCGATCCGCAGGCGGCTGTTGCCGGCCACCGCGCGCATCGGCAGCGGACCATAGACATGCGGGAAGAGCGCCCCGCCGCGCGAAGGCTCCCAGCGCACAGTATCGCCGAGCACCGCCAGATCGACCATAACAAGGATCAGCGGATCGACATCGGCAAACCATTTCATCGCCGTTTCACGCACCTGCGCGCGCGTCGAGAGGTGGATGTAGCCATCGGCCAGGTCCACGGGCGCGCCGGCGAAATCGCCGGTGGCTTTCCAGTCCCGCCACTGGTCCTCGGTGAGCAGCTTGAACGCAAAGAGATCGGTCATGCCGTTCGCCTAAAGGGATTGCGCGCGCGCGTCGAGCGTCCGCTTGCCGCATCCGGGCGATTGAGGCAGTCTCGCGAACCCCGGACGGCATCGAGGACACAGGCGGCGTGGCGCAGGACAAGGCGGAAACAGCAACATCGGTCGCGGGTCTGGTCGGCCTGCTCGATGTGCGCCCGGCGCAAACGGAGCGGCACTTCCACGGCGCCCGCCGACCCGGCGGCGTCGGCCGCGTGTTCGGCGGGCAGGTCATCGGCCAGGCGCTGATGGCCGCCAGCAAGACGGTGGCGGACGACCGGCCGATCCACTCGCTGCATTGCTATTTCATGCGCCCGGCCAGCGAGGATCATGAGATCGACTATGCCGTCGAGGCGGACATGGACGGCCGCGCCTTCTCCAATCGCCGCGTGGTGGCGCGCCAGATGGGCAAGCCGATCTTCAACATGGCCGCCTCCTTCCATCGGCCCGAGCCGGGCCTGCACCATCAGCGCGCCGTGCCCGCGGTGCCGCCGCCGGAGGAGTTGGAGAGCTTCGGCGCCTATGTGGCCCGCCACCCCGACCGCGCCAGCCCCGTGCTGCGCCGGCTGGTCGCGCCGCCCAGCCCCTTCGACTATCGTCCGGTTGCGGAGCTGACGCCGGACGCGCTGGCGAAGCCGCATCCGGGCCAGGCCTGCTGCTGGATTCGCGTGGGCGCCGCGCCGCTGGACCTGCCCCAGCCCCTGCAGCGCGCGCTGCTCGGCTGGATCAGCGATTCCCTGCTGCTCGCCTCGGCCTATCGCGCACATGGCGTGCAGATTGGCATGGGCGGATACCAGTCGGCGAGCATCGACCACAGCATGTGGTTCCACGACACCGTGCAATGCGGGGACTGGCTGCTCTACGCTGTCGACAGCCCGTGGACCGGCGACGCGCGCGGCCTCGCCTGTGGACGGTTCTTCTCGCGGGACGGACAGCTGATCGCCAGCGTCGCACAGGAAGGGTTGATGCGGCCGCTGTGAGCGGAAATGCCAATTTGCGCGGGAGGGCGGCCGCTCTGAGGGGGTGGGCCGCGAGGGGAAGCGCTGCGCCTTTGCGCACATCAAGCACCGCCGTGCTCCTGCGCAGGCAGAAACCCCGGGCCAAGCCGACCTGCTTAGCCGGCCTGGGCTCCTGCCTGCGCAGAAGCAGAAAATTGGCGCGATGACGTGCCTTCCTTCTGGACTGGTTCAGCAGCGCTGCCGGGACACGACACCGGCTCGCCCTAGGGGCCGCCCAATTGGCCCTATCTATGAGCGGCCGCGCGCGGACGCGAACCGTCCCGCTTCCACGAACGTGGATCAAACGCTGTGCCTGCATTCGGAGCGTGGCACGCGGAAAATGGCGGTTTGCGCATCCCGGCGCGCAGTGGTCTCTGTCCACGCGCCGGAAGCGCCCGAAACCGCTTTGGCGGCAGACAGGGCCGAATGCAGGCAGCGCCTAGTCGCTGTCGCACTTGCAGGCGCCGGGCCTGGCCGGTGCCTTGGGCTTGGGCGCGGTCGTAGCGAACTCGGCGCGGGTCAGCTTGCCGTCCTTGTTGGCGTCGGCGCTCGCGAAGCGGTCCGATGTCGCCACGGCCCACTCCTCGAAGGAGAGGAGATTGTTACCGTCCTTGTCCAGCTTGCGGAAGGCGGACGCGCGGCTCGCCAGCATCTCGTTGCGCGTGATGACATCGTCGCGGTCGCGATCATAACGGTCGAAACGCTTTTGCTCCCGCGTGCGCGCAGTGGCACTTGGCGGCATGGGCGGCGGTTTGCCGATCGCATTGGGATCGCCCTCCCCCGGCAGCGGATCGCCGCGCGGAGGCGGCAGCGGCTGAGCGATCAGGGCCGCGTGATTGGCGCCCTCGCGCCCCTCCCACCAGAACAGTCCCGCTGCAACCAGCAGCAGCGCGGCCACCGAACCGGCCAGGAAACGCCCCATTGCTTGTCCCCCCTCGCCCTCGCGCACATTGCGAGAGTCTTTCCGTGAGCGATCCGACGCTCCCGCTCAGGCAGCGGGCCCCACCGAGCTGCATAGCCGCCCTGGGCTCCTGCCTGCGCAGGCGCATTGGCTCCTTCTTGCTCGGATAGCTATTAGCCACGACCGCCCGATGAGAAAAGCGGAACGGGGACGAAGGCAAGGCCGGGCCTTCCCTGCCCTGCCGCTCACGCCGGATCTGCCCCCGTGGGAGCGGCGCCATGCCACCCAAATCACGACAACCGACAAGGTGGACCGACAGCCCGGAAGGGCCGGTCAAACATGCCTTTTTCGCCGCCGCGCGCTGTGCGTTTTCACCGCGCGCGGGGGCCACAGGCCCCTCCCTCGGCTCGAACTGGAATGTAGACAGTGCCTAAGGCAGCAGCATTCGCCAGAGCAGCGCCCGATAATGGCGCGGCTCGAAACCGCGCTGGGGGACGTGGTCCGCACGGATGTCGGCGGCGGCAAGCGTGTGAAGCATGCGCAGTGGCTTGGGTGCCGCACCGCGTGGCAGGGCGGAGCCGGCCGCGAGAAGGGCGCGCGCCTGCGTCATGGCGGCAGACGTCAGCGCGGCATCGGCGCTATGGCCGGCAAGATCCCAGAGCGCCCAGGCCGCACCCGCTGAGGCGAGCGGCTCCGGCGCATCGCTCGGATCGGCCCGCGCAATGAGGCGATAGAGCGCCCCGCCCCGCTCCTGCGCGAACCGCGTCAGATCGGCGGCCGTGAGGGCCTCGGCGCCAAGCAGCGTCCGCCAGCCATCGATCAATTGCTCGGCCAGCGGCGCGGCATTGGCGGGTGCCGCGGCGCGCCAGGCTTCGACCAGCGGTTCGCCGCCCCCCTTGCTGCGGTCGCCCTCCACCAGCACTGCATCCCACCATGCGAGGCGGATCGCAGCGATAGTCGGCTCTCCGCCGCGCCGGATCACGTCCGCCAGCCGCCGATCCAGCGCCCAGCACAAGCGGTGCCAGGCACGCTGCCGCGCCGGCGCATACGCCACCAGCAGGGCCTGGAGCGGCGCCAGGTCCGCATCGAAAGCCAGCGCCTCGCGCGCGCTCTTCACCATCCGTCAACCACCCGTCTTAAGAAATTGTCGACCGAGATCGGTTACCTCCCAGCATTGGCTCATCCTGCGCGCGAACGGCGCGCCGCCGAGCCGTGCGGGAGCCAACGAGGGCAATATGGAGCGCATCGACACGCGGCGCGGTTTTATGGGGCGGCTGGCCCGCGACCAGCGCGGCAACACCATCGCCATCATGGCGGCGGCGATGTTCCCGCTGGCAGGTCTGGTTGGCGGCGGCGTCGACATGAGCCGTCTCTACCTCGTCAAGACGCGACTGCAACAGGCCTGTGACGCCGGCGCCCTCGCCGGGCGCAAAGCGATGGCGGCGGGCGCCTGGACCACGGGCGACAATAACGGCAGCACCGAAGACCAGGCCAAGAAGATGTTCGCGGCCAATTTCGCGCAGGGCCAATATGGCAGCGGCACGCTGATCCGCGCCTATGAGGAAAATGACGGCGTCGTCACCGGCTCCGCGACCGTCGCCGTGCCGATGACTGTCATGAAGGTCTTCGGCATGCAGGAACGCAGCGTGAGCGTGGACTGCACCGCCAAGATGGAAATTCCCAATACCGACGTGATGTTCGTGCTGGACGTCACCGGATCGATGAGTTCGGGCAACAAGATCGGCGGCCTGAAAAGCGCCGTCAAATGCTTCTACGAGGCGCTGGTGCGCGTGAACACCACGGAGGTGTGCGGCAACGATCCCTCCGCCACGACCGCCAATACCACCGCGCAGATCCGCCTGGGCTTCGTCCCCTATTCGGTGAACGTGAATGTCGGCAAACTTCTACCCAACGATTTCCTAGCGGACCAGTGGACCTATGAATCGCGCAGCTATGGCTGGGACGGCGTCACCTACGACAGCGCCAACAGCTCGACCAACTGGACCTATGTGAGCGGCAGGGTCGTCACCGACAGCCGGTACGAAATTCCGGGGACGTCATGCCCGGCGAACACCACGTCATCGTCCGATGTGACGAGCCCAACCACGACGACGACAGCTCCCGACGGAACGATCACGAGCACGTACACCGTCACACGCACCACCAATGGCGTGGAGTACGAACTGACCGACAACGGCTCGCGATGGAGCCGGAAATATTACTGCCAGAAGAGCACGTACACCAACTATACGGAGAAGCAGGTCAACACGACCGTCAAGACGCCGCATTACGAATATACTTACGGACCGCGCACATTGAACGTCAGTGCGCTGAAGGCTGGCGGCAGTTCGTGGAACGACACCGTTCCGCTCGATGTGGGGACGGCCGGCGCCATCACGAACGTGCGCTGGGACGGCTGCATCGAAGAGCGCCACACCTACAAGAATACCGACGGCACGCCGGGCGATGAATGGTCGCCCGTGCCCGCCGAAGCGCTCGACATGGACATCGACCTCGTGCCGAGCGGCGCCACCCCTTACAACAGCTATTGGGGTCCGCTGCTCAATCGCGCGAGCTGGGCGCGTTATCAGTGGAACTACAGCAACTGCACCAATTCGGGGCGCACGGCGGCCACCGTCAAGACGAGCTGCAACGCCAGCAACGTCAGCGCGAGCTGCCCCACCGAAGCGCGCAAGCTCTCCGTCTACAATACGGCAGGGCCCCTTGAGAGCTACATCAATTCGCTGACCGTCGAGGGCAACACCTATCACGATATCGGCATGCTCTGGGGCGCGCGGCTACTCTCGCCCACGGGCATCTTCGCCAGCGAAAACGCCTTCACGCCGGCCGGCCGCGCCATTCACCGCCACCTCATCTTCATGACGGACGGCGACACCAACACCAGCGGCACCGACTACAGCGCCTATGGCATGAACTATTACAGCCGCCGCCAATCCCAGACCAACCTGTCCGACACGCAGATGGACAATATGAACAACGCACGCACAGCAGCCCTGTGCGCGGCGATCCGCAACAAGAACATCACGCTCTGGGTGATCTCCTACGGCAGCGGCGTGGGCACCGCCACGGAAACACGGCTCGAGGCCTGTGCCTCGCCGGGACGCTACTACAAGGCATCGGATGGCGCCGCGCTCATCAGCCGCTTCCGCCAGATCGCCTCCGAAATCTCCGAGCTGAGGCTGACGCAGTGATCCTGCGCGCGCTCCGCATGGCACGCCTGCCCGGCGCGGCACCGGCGTCCGCGACCGCGCTCGCGGGCGACGAGCGCGGCACGACGATCCTGGAGTTCGGGCTGATCGCCCCCTCGCTGGTGCTGATGCTGATGGGCGCGCTCGATATTGCGCACACACTCTACATGCAGAGCGTATTGCAGGGCGCGGTGCAGAAGGCCGCACGCGACGGCACGCTGGAAACCTCCTCCGGCATCGACGACGAGGTGCGCTACAGCATCGACCAGGCCGTGCGCCGCCAGCTCAAGTTCCTGAACAAACGGGCGGAAATCGACATCAGCCGTCGCTTCTACCGCAGCTTCACCGAAGCGCAGGCGCAGGCGGCCGAGGAATTCACGGACACCAATGGCGACGGCATCTGCAACGCTGGCGAGCCCTTCGACGACCGCAACAACAACGGCGTGCGCGATACGGACGGTGCGGACTCGGTGGACAATGCCGGCGCGCGCGACAATGTCGTCTATACCGTCACGGTCCAATATGCGCGGATGTTCCCGCTTGACCGGCTGCTCGGCGGCAATGGCACGACCAAGATGACGGCGCGCACCGTGCTCGCCAACCAACCCTTTGGCGCGCAGCAGAAATATGACGCGCCGACCGTGGGGCACTGCACATGATCCGCCGGCTCACGGCCCTGCTCCGCCGCCTGCGTCGCGACACCAGCGGCGTGGCCGTCATCGAATATGCGTTCACCGCGCCGATCTTCCTGACGCTGTTCCTCAGCGGCGCGGAAATCACCAACTTCACCATCGCCAAGCTACGCGTGGGCCAACTCGCCCTGCATGTGGCGGACAACGGCTCGCGCATCGGCTCGGACAGCATCCTGGCGCTCAAGCAGATCAGCGAGGCGCAGATCAACGACCTGCTGATCGGCGCCAGTCTCCAGGCCGGCTCGCTGGACCTCAAGACCCACGGCCGCGTGATCCTCTACAGCCTGGAACCCATGGCGAGCCCGAACCAGTCCAAATTCTACGTTCATTGGCGGCGCTGCTTCGGCGACCGCGCCTATGACGGCAGCTATCCCCAGGGCCAGACGAACCTCACCGCCATCGGCCCCGCCGGCAAGCAGGTGGACGCTGTGCCGCCGGGCGGCGGGGTCATGTATGTCGAGGTGGAATATGAGTATAAGCCACTCATCTCCGCACGGCTGGTGCCCACGCGCGTGATGCGCGACACCGCCGCCATGGTGGTGCGCGACGAGCGCGACTTCAATGGCGGAGTCGGCGGGAGCGGCATCTACAATAATGAGGGCGTGACAGCATCGACCTGCTGACGGGGCGGGTTACGGATGTGGCGACGGGTGAACGGGGGTCGAGGCGCGCGGCGTTGTCTGTGGCTGTGAGTTGGGTCACTGCTGATTGAGCGAGCCGGTTGGCGAGCCTCCTCTTGTGCGGGCCGTCTGGAGCCCACGCCTTTTGGCCCGATCCTTCGATCCCCGAGGTCGAGGTCTCAAATGACTGTCCCGTCATTTCCGCGAAAGCGGCGCCGGCAGTTCGCCGCGAGCAATCTTGTTCACAGCCGGAGTCCCGCTTTCGCGGGAATGACGGATGGCTGTGGCCGATGCTTTGGGCGGACTACTGGCCCCCGGCTTTGGTCGCAGTGCTGCGTCTCTTCCCATCCCAGGCAGGAGTACAAGGAGAGCGCTTGGGGGAGTGTTGGAGGGGAGCGCTGGGGAGCGGCTAAGAGAGCGCTGGAGACAGAGCGCTATGAAGTGGCTGACTTTCAAGGGTTCTAATCGGGCAAACGCATTGCCGCAGCGCCCCATCGGAGGCGATCCGTCCGGTTCGCTCCGACGCCTGCCTGACGCTCGCCAGCCTCTGCGCGCGGCGGGAAGCGCCCGCCTGACGGCACGCCCCTGTCCGTTCATGCGCATTTTCAACCGGAAGACGACGGAGGCGGCCACGGCGGGCCGCCATCCGTATTCCTTCCGCGCGGGGCTCAGCCCTTGTAGCAGACCTTCTTGACCGCTGCGACGACGCGCGGGGCGTCGATCAGTGCCGCCTTCTCCAGATTGGCGGCATAAGGCAGCGGCACGTCCTCGTTGGTGACGCGCAGTACCGGGGCGTCGAGATCATCGAAGCCCTGCTCCATACACACGGCCATGATCTCGCTGGCGATGGAGCAAACCGGCCAGCCCTCTTCCACCACGACCACGCGGTTGGTCTTCGCGAGGCTTGCCAGCACGGTGGCGGTATCGAGCGGACGCAGCGTGCGCAGGTCGATGACTTCCGCGTCGATGCCCTCGGCGGCCAGCGTCTCGGCCGCTTCCAGCGCAATGCCAACGCCGATGGAGTAGCTGACCACCGTCACGTCCTTGCCCGGACGGACGATGCGCGCCTTGCCGATCGGCAGCACATAATCCTCGACCTCCGGCACCTCGAAGCTGCGGCCATAGACCAACTCGTTTTCGAGGAAGACCACCGGGTCCGTGCTGCGGATCGCGGCCTTGAGCAGGCCCTTGCAGTCCGCCGCATCATAGGGCGCGATCACGACCAGGCCGGGGACGGACGCATACCAGGGCCCGTAATTCTGGCTGTGCTGCGCGGCCACGCGGCTCGCAGCGCCATTGGGCCCGCGGAACACGATGGGGCACCGCATCTGCCCACCGGACATATAGTTGGTCTTGGCGGCCGAGTTGATGATCTGGTCCATCGCCTGCATGGCGAAGTTGAAGGTCATGAACTCGATAACCGGCCGCAGCCCGCCCATGGCCGCGCCAGCGCCCAGGCCCGCGAAGCCATGCTCGGTGATCGGCGTATCGACGACGCGCTTGGCGCCGAACTCGTCGAGCAGGCCCTGAGTCACCTTGTAGGCGCCCTGATATTCGGCGACTTCCTCGCCCATCACGAACACGCGCGGATCGCGGCGCATTTCCTCGGCCATGGCATCGCGCAGCGCCTCGCGCACGGTCATCTTGCGCATGGTCGTCCCGGCCGGAAGGTCCGGATCCGCCGCCGGCGCGGGCTTGGGCGCAGCCTTGGCCATCTCGGCGGCCGGTGCGGGCGCGGCTTGCGCCGCCGGCGCCTCCGCCTCCACGAGAGACGCGGCCTTGGTCGGCACCTCGGTCGCCTCGCCCTCGCCCGAAAGCAGCGCGATCACCGTGCCGACCTTCACATTGTCAGTGCCCTCGGCGATCAGGATCTTCTCGATCGTGCCTTCGTCGACGGCCTCGAACTCCATGGTCGCCTTGTCGGTCTCGATCTCGGCCATGATGTCGCCGGCCTTGACCTCGTCGCCCTCCTTCACCAGCCACTTGGCCAGCGTGCCTTCCTCCATCGTCGGAGAAAGGGCAGGCATCTTGATTTCGAGACCCATCAGTAACGCTCCACCAGCACGTCGGTATACAGCTCGGCCATATCGGGTTCTGGCGAGCTTTCGGCAAAGTCGGCCGCTTCGGCCACGATCTTGCGGATCTGGCTGTCGATGCCCTTGAGCTCATCTTCGCTCACGCCGGCATCGAGCAGCACCTTCTTCACGCCCTCAATGGGGTCGCTCTTGTCGCGCACCGCCTGCACCTCGTCGCGCGAGCGATATTTGGCAGGGTCTGACATGGAATGGCCGCGATAGCGATAGGTCTTCATCTCCAGGAGAATGGGCCCCTTGCCGGCGCGCACCCATTTGAGCGCTTCCTCGGTGGCACCGCGCACGGCCTGCACGTCCATGCCATCGACCTGAAGGCCAGCGATGCGGAAGCTCTCGCCGCGCCGGTAGAGCTGCCCCTCGGCGGAAGAGCGGCTGACCGACGTACCCATGGCATATTGGTTGTTCTCGATCACATAGATGATCGGGAGCTTCCACAGCTCCGCCATGTTGAAGCTCTCATAGACCTGGCCCTGATTGGCCGCGCCGTCGCCGAAATAGGCGACGCACACGCCGCCATCCTCGTTATATTTGTGGCTGAAGGCCAGGCCCGTGCCGAGCGAGACCTGCGCGCCGACGATGCCGTGGCCGCCGAAGAACTTATGCTCGACGCTGAACATGTGCATCGAGCCGCCCTTGCCGCGCGAAATGCCAGCTTCGCGGCCGGTCAGCTCAGCCATGATGATCTTGGGATCGATGCCATAAGCCAGCATGTGACCATGGTCGCGATAGCCGGTGATGACGCTGTCCTTGCCGGGCGTCAGCGCCGACTGGATGCCCACGGCCACGGCTTCCTGGCCGATGTAGAGATGGCAGAAGCCACCGATGAGGCCCAGGCCGTAAAGCTGGCCGGCGCGCTCCTCGAAGCGGCGAATAAGCGTCATCTGGCGATAGAATTCCAGCAGCTCCTCCCGGCTGGCCGGATAAGGCTTCGGCTCGGCCGGGCGCTCGCGATTGTGATCGGCCGGCGCGGGGGCGGCGGGCGACTTTGCTGCTCTGGTCGGGCGGCTGGAGGCTGACTTAGCCAATGCGGACGTCCTTCTCATGCGGGGAATTGGCCCACTGCTATAGCCTTGGCCCAAACGCAAGCGCAACGGCCTGAATGGGAGAAATTCCGCGGAAACCGGACTTGCGGCCCCAAGTGACGCGCCAGCGCCACGGCAGGGGCGTCTATTGAGGCAGCACCACCTCGTCGGGGTGCGTGACGCCGAGTCCCTTGCGGACCAGTTCGTCGGCCATATCCGGATCGACCCGGTCCGGGTCCAGCAGCTTCACCCGGTTGGCGATGGCCGCTTCATGCTTCTTGAGCTGCGCCAGCTCGGCCCGGCGCTGCTGGAGCTTGCTGGAATAATCGCCCCAGGCGAGAATGCCGCTCGGCCCGAAAATGGCATAGCCCATGAACAGGGCGAGCAGCATGATCGCGATGGCCGGCCAGAGGGCCGAGCCGAACAAATATCTGAGTTTCGCGAGCTGCGCCATGAATTCTAGGAATCACGGCGACTCGCGCTTTGCAAGGGGATTTTCGCGTCTCTGCGACGAACCGACTCAGTTGCGCGCCGCAGGATGCGCGAAAGCCTCAATCGAAGATGGCGGCGCCGGCATAATGAGCGCGGTCGCCCAGTTCCTCCTCGATGCGGATGAGCTGGTTATACTTGGCGAGCCGGTCCGAGCGGGCCAGGCTGCCGGTCTTGATCTGCCCGCAATTGGTCGCGACCGCGAGGTCCGCGATGGTCGCGTCCTCCGTCTCGCCCGAGCGGTGCGACATGACGCAGGTGTAGCGTGCGCGGTGCGCCATATCGACGGCGTCCAGCGTCTCGGTGAGCGTGCCGATCTGGTTGACCTTCACGAGCAGCGAATTGGCCATGCCGTCCTTGATACCCATGGCCAGCCGCTTGGGATTGGTGACGAACAGATCGTCGCCCACGAGCTGGCACTTGTCGCCGATCTTCTGCGTGAGGATCTTCCAGCCCTCGAAATCGTCCTCGGCCATGCCGTCCTCGATCGACTTGATCGGGTAGCGCGCCACGAGATCGGCGAGATAATCCGCGAACTCGGCCGAGGAGAGCGTCTTGCCCTCGCCCGCGATCACATAATTGCCGTTCTTGAAGAATTCGGTGGAGGCGCAGTCCAGCGCCAGCATCACATTCTCGCCGGGGCGGTAGCCGGCCTTCTCGATGCTCTGCATGATGAAGTCGAGCGCCTCGGTGGTGCTGGCGATGTTGGGCGCGAAACCGCCCTCGTCGCCCACGCCGGTCGCCAGGCCCTTTTCGTGCAGGCCCTTCTTGAGCGTGTGGAAGATCTCGGAGCCGATCTGCACGGCATGGGCAATGCTCTCCGCGCCCACCGGCATAATCATGAACTCCTGGAAATCGATGGGGTTGTCGGCATGTTCGCCGCCATTGATGATGTTCATCATCGGCACCGGCAGGACATGCGCGCTGACGCCGCCCACATAGCGGTAGAGCGGCAGGCCGCGCGCATCCGCCGCCGCCTTGGCGACCGCGAGGGAAACGCCCAGGATTGCATTGGCGCCGAGACGGCTCTTGTTCTCCGTGCCGTCGAGCGCGATCATCGCGGCGTCGACATCGCCCTGGTCCTCGGCGTCCATGCCAATGACGGCGGCGCCGATCTCGTCATTCACCGAGGCGACCGCGCCCAGCACGCCCTTGCCGAGATAGACGGCCTTGTCGCCATCGCGCTTCTCCACCGCCTCATAGGCGCCCGTCGAGGCGCCGGAGGGCACCGCCGCTCGGCCGAAGCTGCCATCTTCCAGCAGCACGTCCACTTCCACCGTCGGGTTGCCGCGGCTGTCGAGGATCTGGCGGGCGTGGATATCGAGAATCTCGGTCATGGCGGTCGATCTCCCAGGTAGCGCGCCGGCGCGCGCAATATGTGGGCAGGCGCTTAGCCCTGCTCATGCGCCAAGGCAATTGCATAGGCGCGCCGGACATTGGGAGCCATTGCCGCACTCCGGCGTTGCGAATCAGGCGGCGGCCGAATTTCGGCCAGGCGACACTGTAAAAGAGCGCGCGCCTCGTTATACTCGGGAACAAAAGGCGCCACTCGCAACGAAAGGAACGGCCATGGTCAAGAAGAAGAGCGCGGACGAAACGGCGACGGCGGCAGGCACGGAGAACGGCGGCCTCGCCACGGGCAATGCTTCGGAAAATGCCGGCGCGGGCGCGCGTACGGATTGGCGCGAGCAGGCCGGCGAATTCGGCAAGCAGGCGAAGGATGCCGCGCATAGTGCCGCCGCCAGTGCCAAGAACACCACAGGCGAGGCGCTCCACGGTCTCTCGAAGCTGATCGCCGACACCGCGCAGACCGTCGACAGCAAGCTGGGCCCGCAATATGGCGATTATGCCCGCAAGGCCGCCGAGGCCGTCTCCGGCGCGGCCAAGTCGCTCGACGAGAAAGATGTCGACCAGCTCGCCGAGGATGCCCGCAATTTCGTGCGCAAGAGCCCGGCCGTGGCGATCGGCGCGGCCGCTATCGTGGGCTTCGTGCTCATGCGGATGATGCGCGGATCGAACGACGAAGCCTGAGCAGCTTCGGACAGGCAGGGACGAGGCTAACGAACGGACAACGCAGGGAATGGACGAGGATGAAGCGGGCGCAGGCTATGCGCGTCAGGAGCCGCCCGGCGGGGACGAGACGATCCATGCGAGCGTCCAGCGACTGATCGCCTCCGGCAAGGATCTTGCCAATGCCGAACTGGACTGGGCCAAGCTCAAGGGGCGCAGCCTCGCCACCATCCTGCGCCGCGCGCTGCTGTTTGGTCTGCTTGCCGTTGTCGGGCTGATGGTGGGATTGTCGCTCTCGCTGGTCGCCGGCATCGTGGCGCTGGCCCCGCATGTGGGCCTGCTCCCGGCGACGCTGATCGTCATTGCAGTGGCGTTCGGCATGGCTCTGATCTTCGGCCTGCTGGCGCGCCACGCCTTGCGCCGGCTCATGGGAGCGGACCCGTCATGAGCAAGGCTCAGCGCGAACGCGACATTACCCTGGCCCGCGAGCGGGCGGACCTGGCCCGGCTGCGCTTCGGCAATGCCGCGCAGGACCTGATCGGCGCCTTTTCGCCGGACCGGCTGAAGGCGCGCACCATCGAGGCGGCGAGCCAGCAATTCCACAATGCCCGGCACGATCTGATGCGGCGCGTGCGCCACTGGCCACTCGCCTTCGCCGGCGGCGCCCTCGTCATCGGCGCGCTGATCTTTTGGCGACCGGGGCGCAAGGCGGCGCGGCTCGCCATGCGCGTCGGCAGCATCGCCTGGGCCACACGCAATATCTGGAGACCAAGACCATGAGCAAGACAGACCCCGAAACCGACGAAACGAGCGCGCCCGTCGCGGCTCTGCGCGATGCCGGAAGCCGCGCCCGCGAGGGGCTGGAGCAGGCCCGCCGCAAAGGCCGCGAAGGCATGGAGCAGGCGCGCCGCAAGGCCGCCGACGCCGTCTCCGCCACGCGCGAAAAGGGCGAGGCCGTGCTGGAGGACACGCGCGAGAAATCGATGCGCGCCGCCGCCGAGACCAATCGCCTGTTCCAGGAACATCCTATCGCCGCCGTCGCCGCAGCGGCGGCCGCCGGCGCGGTGCTGGGCATCTTCCTGCCGCGCTTCAATGTGACCAGCCGGGTCGGCCGGTTCGCGAGCCGGGCAGTGAAGGCCGCCATCGCGACGGAAGCGACGCAGTTGCTCGTGACGGGGGTCGCCGATGCGGCCCAAGCGTCGACGGCCGCCGATGCGACGCCGCTTCCGCCGCCGGCTGTGCCCGGCGAAGGCTGAAGCCGCACCTGCGCCGCTTGGCAAGCGCCGCTCCGGCTGATAGCGCACCGCACAACTGAAGGGCCGGCAGTGCAGTCGCCGCGCCCAATGGGAGCAGCAGCGTTGAGCCAATTGTTGCATCTGGTGATGGGCGGCCGAGTGAAGGACCCCAAATCCCTCGATTTCGTGGACCTCAAGGCCATCGACGTCGTCGGCGTCTTTCCCGACTATAAAAGCGCGGAAGCCGCCTGGCGCGCCGCCGCGCAGCGAACCGTGGACGATGCCGAAATGCGCTATGTGGTCGTGCACCTCCACAAGCTGCTCGATCCGGGTAATAAGGATGAGGCGGAAACGCCCGGGGGCTGAGTACGCCATTGAATCAGAGGCGGTCGCAAGCCAGACTATTTCAAGGGAATGGTCTGGCGTCGCTCGAGGTTGTCCATAGACCGCTCCCACCCCGCTGATCGAAGGACCGACTGCGGGCGGAAAATGCCTGACGAAGGCAATACTACGGCTTTACAATTTGCCGATCTTTTCCGAGGACTCGGCAATCTCTCGCAGGGGGGAGAGAAGTGGATGAACTTGCCGGCAATCCTTATTTTGGCAGCAGAAGCCGCAGCCTTTCAAAACATGGTGCCTCGGTCCAATAATCTGGGTTGGGGCTATCTTAGTTATTCCAGAAATACCAAGGCCGACCAGGGCTCGACCTTCTTTAAGCTGATCGTAGGTCGCGATGGCAAGCCGGAGAAATGCGTCGTCCTGTTATCGACCCAAAATGCCGCATTAGACAAAGCCGTTTGTATCCATGCGATGAAGTTTAGATACAAACCTGCACGCGACGATAAAGGGCAGCCCACATACGGCGTCGCCGAGACGATGATAAGCTTTTCAAGGGACCGTAGCGGAACGATTTTCCTTCAAGAACCAGATTATGTCGTACATCTGGAGACGGTCCCCGAGGATCTGCCACCGAAATCATATGTGAAAGTGACCGTGCTGGTCGATGAGGAGGGGAAGCTCAAAGGCTGCGATCCAGGACCTCCGGTAAAGGATCAAGGAAAGCTCAACGACTTCATCACGCGACTGCAGGCCCTCTCCTGCAAGGAGCTTTTCACGGTCTGGGACCCGCTCGTCGAAACCAATCTCGCGAAAGAGCGGATATCCTATGTGCGAACGATCAGCGTCGGCTTTCAGAGGTACGCGGGGTCGCCTGTTCCGCCCGCCCAAAGAAACTGAGATATCACTGCCGCCAAAACGCCGCTATCTCTCACGGCCGAAGCGACAAGCTCATCATGGGTCGCTCTACGAGTCCGACCGAGGCTCAACAGCGGATGCACATAGCGGCCGCCAAGCCAGCCGGAAATTTCCCCTCGGCCTAGCGGCTGCGGAAGCGTGAGGCGAGCAGTGGGCGGGCCAGCAGCAGCCCGGCGATGAAGCCGCCGACATGGGCCCAGATGGCGATGCCGCCCAAGGGGCCCGCCGAGAGGCCGGCGAGGCCGATGAGCAGTTGCAGCACTGTCCAGCCCGCCGCCAGCCAGGCGATGCGCACGACTTGTGCGGGAATGGGGCCGATGGCGGACACTTCGCGCTGGCTATAGATCAGCGCATAGGTGCCGATGACACCCGAAATCGCGCCGCTCGCACCGATCATGGGATCGGAACTGGCCGGGTTCGCCAGCCAGTGCGCGGCCGTGGCGGCATAGGCGCTCACACCATAGACGATGAGCAGCCGGCCCGGGCCGAGCAGATGCTCGACGAACCGCCCGCAGAAGATGAACGCCAGCAGATTGAGCGCCACGTGCAGCCAGCCGCCATGGATGAGCGTCGCGGAGAGCGGCGTCAGCCAGACCGGCAGCCAGGGAATATCGAGCGCGATGCCCTGCGCGGCGAATTCATGTACCCGCGCGGGAATGAAGCCGCCCAGCACGGCGAGCATGTCCGTGCTGCCGGTGAAGAACGCGATCAGGAAGGCGAGCGCCGTGACGGCGGCAATGCCGTCGGTCGCCCGGCCGCGTGGCAGGGTCATGGCCATTGCGGGGCGCCGCCCTCCATTCGCCGGCTCAGATGAACTCGATCTTCTCGACCAGGTAGAACTTGTCGCCGGACGGCACCGTCACTTCCACCTCATCACCCACCTGACGGCCGATGAGGGCACGCCCGAGCGGGCTCGAATAGGAGATCATGCCCTGCTTGGCATCCGCCTCGGCCTGGCCGACGATCTGGTAGCGCACGGGCTTGTCGTCTTCGTCGAGCAATGTGACGGTCGCACCGAAGATGATCTTGTCGCCCGAAAGCGTGGTGGGATCGATGACCTGCGCGCGCGAGAGCTTGTCCTCGATGTCGGCGATGCTCGCCTCGATCTGGCCCTGGCGCTCCTTGGCGGCGTGATATTCGGCATTTTCCGAAAGATCGCCATGCGCCCGCGCTTCCTCGATCGCATCCACGACGAGCGGACGCTCGGCCTTGAGCGCACGCAACTGCTCCGTCAGCTTGTCATAGCCCACGGCCAGCATCGGCATCTTCTCAACGGTCGCCATGTGACTCCCCAATTCTTCCTTATCCTGGCCGGCTTCGCATCCCGGCCTGTCTCAGACACAGTGGAGCGGCTGCTCCGGAATACGAACCCTTCGCCGAACGTCCCTGGTCCGTCGGCCCGCCACTGATTTCGTTTGTCTGGAAGATCAGTCGTGCGACGCCCGATAATAGGATTGCAACGACCTGACTTCAAGGGGACGCGCACGCAACGCCTCGATCGCGTCCACGGCAGCCACGCCGGCGGCGGCCGTGGTGAAGCTCGGCACCTTGAGGCGCAGTGCACTGGTGCGGATGGCCTTGCTGTCCTTGAGCGACTGCCAGCCCTCCGTCGTGTTGAAGATGAGGTCGATGCCGCCGTCGCTGATCCGGTCGACGATGTGCGGCCGGCCCTGCGCCACCTTGTTGATGGTCTCGACGGGCAGCCCCGCCTCCTCCAGGAAGCGGGCTGTGCCGCCGGTCGCCACGATCTTGAAGCCGAGCGCGCTAAGCTTGCGCGCGGCCGGCAGAATCGCGGCCTTGTCGCTGTCCTTCACCGAGATGAACGCCGTGCCACCATCGGGCAGCAACGTGCCCGCGCCGATCTGCGACTTGGCGAAGGCGGTCGGGAAATCGGTGTCGATGCCCATGACCTCGCCGGTCGATTTCATTTCCGGCGAGAGCACCGGGTCCACGCCGGGGAAGCGGTTGAACGGGAAGACCGCTTCCTTGACGGCGATATGCCGGATCGCCCGCCGGTCGATCTTCGGCAGGTCGCGCAGCTTCTCGCCGGCCATGACGCGCGCGGCGATCTTGGCGATGGGCGTGCCGATGGCCTTTGCGACGAACGGCACCGTGCGCGAGGCGCGCGGATTGACCTCGATGAGGTAGACCTTGCCGTCCTTCACCGCGAACTGGATGTTCATGAGGCCGCGCACCTGCAGCGCATGCGCCAGCACGGTCGCCTGCCGCTCGATCTCGGCCACGATATCCTCGGGCAGGCTATAGGGCGGCAGCGAGCAGGCACTGTCGCCGGAATGGACGCCCGCTTCCTCGATATGCTGGAGCACGCCGGCCACCACCACATCCTCGCCATCGCACAACGCGTCCACGTCCACCTCGACGGCGTCGCGCAGATACTGGTCGATGAGCACGGGGGAATCGCCAGAGACCTGCACGGCCGTGGCGATATATTCCTCGAGCTGCGCCTGCCCGTCGACGATCTCCATGGCGCGGCCGCCCAGCACATAGCTGGGGCGCATCAGCACCGGATAGCCGATGCGGTTGGCCACCGCGATGGCCTCCTCGCGGCTGCGGGCAATGCCGTTGGCCGGCTGGAGCAGGCCCAGCTTCTCGATGAGCGCGGCGAAGCGCTCGCGGTCCTCGGCCAGGTCGATGGCGTCGGGCGAGGTGCCGAGGATGGGAATGCCGGCATCCTCCAGCGCCTTGGCGAGCTTGAGCGGCGTCTGGCCACCAAACTGGACGATGACGCCCATGAGCTGGCCGCGGCTCTGCTCGACATGCAGGATCTCCAGCACGTCCTCGGCCGTCAGCGGCTCGAAATAGAGCCGGTCGGAGGTGTCATAGTCCGTGCTCACCGTCTCCGGATTGCAGTTGACCATGATCGTCTCATAGCCCGCCTCCTCCAGCGCGAAGCAGGCGTGGCAGCAGCAATAATCGAACTCGATGCCCTGGCCGATGCGGTTGGGCCCGCCGCCCAGGATCACCACCTTCTTGCGATCCGAGGGGAACGCCTCATTCTCCGGCTCGCCGAAGGTGGGCGCCTCGTAGGTCGAGTACATATAGGGCGTCTTGGCCTCGAACTCGGCCGCGCAGGTGTCGATGCGCTTGAAGACCGGGCGCACGCCGAGCTTATGGCGCGCCGCACGCACCTCGTCCTCGGTGATGCCGCCGGTCATGGCCTTGACCGCCTCGCGCACCACGCCTGAGCCGCGCCGGAGCGCATGCTCCATGCCGGCCGGCACATTGGCGCCCTGGAGCGCCAGCCAGGCCAGCCGCTTGTCGGAAAAGCCCATGGCCTTGAGGCGGCGCATGGTGTCCGCCTCGCGCGGCAGGCCGTTCTCCATCACATCGCGCTCGGCCGCGACAATCTCTTCCAGCCGCTGGAGGAACCAGGGATCGAACTTGGCGACGGCGTGGATTTCCTCGACGGTGAGGCCCTCGCGCAGCGCTTGCGCGGCAATGAGCAGCCGATCCGGCGTGGGCGTGCCGAGCGCGGCGACGATCTCGTCCTTGCTGGCGCCGACAAGCCGGTCGACCTGGTTGAAGCCGGAGAGGCCCGTTTCCAGGCCGCGCAGGGCTTTCTGCATGGATTCGTGGATGTTGCGGCCAATGGCCATCACTTCGCCCACGGATTTCATGGCCGTGCCGAGCAGCGGCTCGGCGCCCTTGAACTTCTCGAAGGCGAAGCGCGGGATCTTCGTCACCACATAATCGATGGTCGGCTCGAAGCTCGCGGGGGTGACGCCGGTGATGTCGTTCTGGATCTCGTCGAGCGTATAACCCACGGCGAGCTTGGCGGCGACCTTGGCGATGGGGAAGCCCGTCGCCTTGGAAGCCAGCGCCGAGGAGCGGCTGACGCGCGGGTTCATCTCGATGACGATGAGGCGCCCGTCCTTGGGATTGACCGCGAACTGGACGTTCGAACCGCCTGTTTCCACGCCAATTTCACGCAGAACGGCGATGCTCGCCGAGCGCATGACCTGATATTCCTTGTCCGTGAGCGTCAGCGCCGGCGCCACGGTGATGCTGTCGCCGGTGTGCACGCCCATCGGATCGATATTCTCGATGGAGCAGATGATGATGGCATTGTCCGCGCGGTCGCGGACCACTTCCATCTCATATTCCTTCCAGCCGAGCAGCGACTCCTCGATCAGCACTTCGGTGGTCGGCGAGGCGTCGAGCCCGGCGGTGACGATCTGGACGAACTCGTCGCGATTATAGGCGACGCCGCCGCCCGTGCCGCCGAGCGTGAAGCTGGGGCGGATGATTGCCGGTAGGCCGGTATGCTCCAGCGCCGCCATCGCTTCCTCAAGCGTGTGGGCGATACGCGAGCGCGCACTCTCCAGCCCGATCCTGTCCATCGCGTCGCGGAACTTCAGGCGGTCCTCAGCCTTGTCGATCGCCTCGGCGTCGGCGCCGATCATCTTGACGCCGTACTTCTCCAGCGTGCCGTCGTTGAACAGCGCCAGCGCGGTATTCAGCGCCGTCTGCCCGCCCATGGTCGGCAGGATCGCGTCCGGCCGCTCCTTCTCGATGATCTTGGCGACCACCGCCGGCGTCACTGGCTCCACATAGGTCGCGTCCGCCAGCTCGGGATCGGTCATGATCGTCGCCGGGTTGGAATTGACCAGGATGATCCGATAGCCTTCCTCGCGCAGCGCCTTGCACGCCTGCGTGCCCGAATAATCGAACTCGCACGCCTGGCCGATGATGATCGGACCCGCGCCGATGATGAGGATCGAGGAGATGTCAGTTCTTTTGGGCATTATCTTCTACTTCACAGATCGCGGGATGGGTCGTGAGCCTGAGCCAGGGCGCCGGGTGCACAGCGGAAGACCGGATCACCGATCCGCCGGCACGACCTTCGCCGGGGCCTCGCAGTGAGGTGGAGCCGGTCAATGCACCACCCCCGCCCCCGTCGCCGCCTGGCAGCCCCAGCCATCATATTCGACGCCGCACATGATCTCGATCTGGAGGCATTTGCGGGTGAGCGCCTTGATCGACTCCGGGTCCACGGCCTGCTCGCATTCGAGGAAGAGATACTGATCCCCCTCCTCGTCCGTCTCGCGGTCCAGCTCCACGAAGCCAAACTGGCTGGCGACGGCGAGCACCTTCTCGAAGCCCGCCTCGTCGCCGCGAAAGCTCACGTCGACCAGCCGGGGTCGCCGCGCCTTGTCGCCATTGGCGGCGAGTTGGCGGAGAATGTCCTTGTCGGCCTCCCACTCCGCCGCCATGCGGGCCTCGTCGACCTTGGGCAGCTTGAGGCTCAAGACGGGAGTCCTCCCACGAACTTCCTGAAGAGATAGAAGCTGTCTTGAGGGCCGGGGCTCGCCTCGGGGTGGTACTGCACGCTGAACACCGGCTTGTCGGTGAAGGCAATGCCGCAATTGGAGCCGTCGAACAGGCTCACATGCGTCTGCGTCACATTCTCCGGCAGGGTGGCGGCGTCCACCGCGAAGCCATGGTTCATGCTGGTAATCTCGACGACGCCGTCCTCCAGCCGCTTGACGGGATGATTGGCGCCGCGATGGCCTTGGTGCATCTTCACCGTCCTGGCGCCAGCGGCCAGCGCAAGGAGCTGGTGACCCAGGCAAATGCCGAAGATGGGCATGTTCTCATCGAGCAGCTTGCGGATGACCGGCACCGCATAATCGGCGGTCGCGGCCGGGTCGCCCGGGCCGTTGGAGAGGAACACGCCGGCGGGCTTCAGCGCCATGATGGCCTCGTAGCTCGCGGTGGCGGGCAGTACGGTGACGCGGGCGCCGGCCTTCACCAGATTGCGGAAGATATTGTCCTTGGCGCCATAGTCGATGGCGACGACATGCGGCGCGTCCGCCTTGGCGGCGCCCAGCCGATAGCCCCGGCCGAGCGTCCACTCGCCGTCCGCCCACTGGCGCTCCAGCCCCGTTACCTCGAGCGCCAGGTCCATGCCCTCCAGCCCCGGCCATGCGCGCGCTTTCTCGTGCAGCACCGCAAGGTCGAACTCGCCCTCGGGATGATGCGCGATGACGACATTGGGGGCGCCGGCCAGACGGATGCGGCGGGTAAGCGCGCGGGTGTCCACGCCGGCAAGACCAATGCGGCCATTGCGCGTCATCCAGGCATCGAACGGCTCGACATTGCGGAAATTGCTCGGCTCGGTCACATCCTCCCGCACTACGCAGCCCAGCGCCCAGGAAGCGCCCGCTTCCTCATCCTCGGCATTGGTGCCGACATTGCCGATGTGCGGGAATGTGAAGGTGATGATCTGCCCGGCAAAGCTCGGGTCAGTCATGATTTCCTGATAGCCGGTCATGGCGGTGTGGAAGCACAGTTCGCCCACCGCCTCGCCCTGCGCGCCAAAGCCGCGGCCGAAGATGACGGTGCCGTCGCTCAGGACCAATACCCCCGTCGCTCCTTTGGGCACGGTCGGGTATCTGGCGTTCGCCATGGCGGTCTGTTCCTTCGATTCGGCTTTTGGGACCAGCACGTTTCGCGCCGGCTAAACGGCCGGGTGACTAGGGTTTCGCACCCGCACGGTCAATCTATTAAAATCCGAAAATCCGCACTATCTATGTTCCTTTCCGGCAAAGGGGACAGGGACCGCGCATGACGATTCGCGAGAGGATAAAGGCTGCGCAGATCGAGGCGATGAAGAGTGGCGACAAGGGCCGTCTGGCCGCCGTGCGCCTGATATTGGCCAAGCTCAAGGACCGCGACATCGAGCTGCGCACTGCGAGCCAGCTGCCCGACGACGACCAGATCGCGGTCGAGGTGCTCCAGAAGATGGTGAAGCAGCGCCGCGAGTCGATCACTATGTACGAGCAGGGCAACCGCCCCGAACTTGCCGCCCAGGAGCAGGCCGAACTGGAGGTGATCGAGAGCTTTCTGCCCAGCCAGATGAGCGAGGCGGAAACCAACGCCGCCATCGCCGCGATCAAGGCCGAGCTGGGCGCCAGCGGCCTCAAGGACATGGGCAAGGTGATGGCCGCACTCAAGGAGCGGCACGGGACGGTGCTCGACATGAGCAAGGCCAGCGCGCTGGTGAAGGCGGCGCTCAGCTAGCAGCCCCGCACGCCGTTCGGTTCGAGCGAAGTCGAGAACCGTTTTGCGCCAAGCGTGTCTCGACTTCGCTCGACACGAACGGATATGTCGGTGTCATGACTTTCTGGACCTATATTCTGCGCTGTGCCGACGGGTCCTTCTACACTGGTCATACCGATCACCTGGAACGGCGGATCGGCGAGCATCAAGCGGGCGGCTTCTGCGATTTCACGGGCCGGCGCCGACCGGTCTCCCTGGTCTGGTCGCAGGAATTCGGCACGCGCGATGAAGCCCTGAGCGCGGAGCTGACAATCAAGAAATGGTCTCGCGCCAAGAAACAGGCGCTGATCGCCGGGGATTGGGCGGCCCTTTCCTTCTTCGCGCGGCCGCCCGCAGAGCGTGTCTCGACGTCGCTCGACACGAACGGCGGACGGGGAACACGGGAATCCCCCGTCCCATGAGCCTCTCCCCCCAATGGCTGGATGAGTTGCGCGCGCGCACCACGCTTTCGACGCTGATCGGCAAGACCATCAAGGTCCAGAAGGCCGGGCGCGAATACAAGGCGTGCTGTCCCTTCCACAACGAGAAGACGCCCAGCTTCACCATCAACGACGAAAAGGGCTTCTACCATTGCTTCGGTTGCGGCGCGCATGGCGATGCGATCCGCTGGATGACGGACCAGCGCGGCCTGCCCTTCCTCGATGCGATCAAGGAGCTGGCGGCCAATGCCGGCCTGGAGGTGCCCGCACCCGATCCGCGCGCGGCGCAGCGGGCGCAGAAGGCGCAGTCGCTCCATGACGTGACGGCGGCGGCGCAGGCCTGGTTCGTCGAGCAGCTTGGCGGCATCGAGGGCGCGGAGGCGCGCGGCTATGTGCAGCGACGCGGCATTACCGCGGCGACGCAGACCGCCTTTGGCCTGGGCTTCGCGCCGGACGGCCGGGGCAAGCTCAAGGCCGCGCTGAGCGCCTTCCCGGAAGAACTGGTGATCGAGGCCGGTATGCTCATCCGACCCGAGGACACGGGACGCGAGAGCTATGATCGCTTCCGCGGGCGCCTGATGATTCCCATTCGCGACCAGCGCGGGCGCGTCATTGCCTTTGGCGGGCGGATATTGGGCGCGGGCGAGCCCAAATATCTGAACTCGCCCGAAACGCCGCTGTTCGACAAGGGACGCACGCTCTTCAACCTCGACAAGGCTGCGCCCGCCGCGCGCAAGGCCGGGCGCATCATCGTCGTCGAGGGCTATATGGACGCGATCATGATCGCGCAGGCCGGCATTGCGGAAGCCGTGGCGCCACTCGGTACCGCGCTCACCGAAGCGCAGATCGAGAAGCTGTGGACCATGGTGGAGACGCCGATCCTGTGCTTCGATGGCGATGCGGCCGGCCAGCGCGCCGCCCTGCGCGCGGCCCACCGCGCCTTGCCGCTCCTCAAGCCCGGCCACAGCCTCGCCTTCGCCACGCTGCCGGCGGGGCAGGACCCGGACGACCTGATCCGCGCGGCCGGCGTGCAGGCATTCGAGGCGGTGCTGGATGGCGCGATCCCGCTCGTAGAGCTGCTGTGGCGCAGCGAGCAGGCGGCGAGCCCGCTCGACACGCCGGAGCAGCGCGCCGGCCTCAAGCAGCGGCTGCGCGCCCTCACCGACCAGATCGCCGATGGCGACATCCGCGCTCATTATGCCCGTAGCTTTCGCGAGCGGCACGACGCCCTGTTCTTCGGCGATGCCGGCCGGGGCGAGCGCAGGCCCTTCCAGCCGCGCGCCGGGCGAGGCGGGACGATGAAGAATGGCCGGTGGACTCCGCCCCCTCCCCCACCCACCGACGAAGCGCGGGCGGTGAGCGCGAGCGACGGCGACACGCTGTTGCTGCGTGCGGTGCTGGCGGGACTGCTGCGCTTTCCCGCCGAGATTGTGGTGCACCGCGAATCACTGGCGGGTCTGGCGCCAGGCGATGTCGGCCTCGCGCGCCTGCTCGATGCGCTGCTGGAAGCGGCCGACCGCGAAGAAACGGTTGAAACAGACCGCCTCCTTACCATATTGGGCGACAGTGACGTGTATAATATGGCGAAGGGGTTGCTCCGGGCCGATGCGTTGCATTTCACTTTCACGCGGGATGAAGCGGACAGGCAGCGCGCCCAGCGCGACCTGGCCGAGGCAATCGCAGTGATCGTGGCAATGCCGCGAATCGACGCGGAATTGGCGGCGGTAACGAGGGCAATGGCGGACGAGCTGGCGGATGCGGCCTGGGAAGCAGGATTCGCGCGCCAGCAGACACTGCGCAAGCTCAAGGCGGATCTCACCGCGCGCATAGCCGAACTGGCGCAACCTCAGGGCGAATGAACCGTATCTAGGACCCGGACCCTCTCTGTTCCGGCGCGGAGTTTGGATATTTAAATGGCAACCAAGGTGACGAAAAGCGCAACCGGCGGCGCCGGGGACAATGGCGGTGAGGAAAGCGGCGATGCGCCTCTGCTCGATCTCAACGAAGCCTCGATCAAGAAGCTGATCGCCCGCGCCAAGAAGCGCGGCTACATCACCTATGACGAGCTGAACAACGCTCTGCCGCAGGACCAGATGTCGTCCGAGCAGATCGAGGATGTGATGTCCGCGCTCAACGACATGGGTGTCAATATCGTCGAGAATGACGAAGCCAGCGAAGACGGCGAAGAGCAGAACGACACCGAGGTCGACGCTATCGACGGCGAGAGCGGCGATGAAGGCAATAGCGGCAATGTCGCGGAGAAGAAGCGCGAGACGGTCGACCGCACGGACGACCCGGTGCGCATGTACCTGCGCGAGATGGGCGCGGTGGAGCTGCTCTCCCGCGAAGGCGAAATCGCCATCGCCAAGCGCATCGAAGCCGGTCGCGACACGATGATCCTGGGCCTGTGCGAGAGCCCCACCACGTTCAACGCCATCATCGACTGGTCCGCCGCGCTCAACAATGGCGAGATGCAACTGCGCGAGATCCTCGACCTCGACGCCATGCTCTCCAAGGATCCGGCGCCCGAAAGCCTCTCCGACGAGGAGAGCGAGGACGATGGCGAGATCAGCGAGAAGACCGCTGGTCCCAGCTTCAAGGACGAAGACGAGGTCGAGGACGAGCCCGAATCCGAAGAGGACGAGGAAGGCAACATGGTCGAACGGCGCGCGCGGCGTGCCGAAGAGGATGAGGAAGAGGACAACACCCTTTCCCTCGCCGCCATGGAAGAGCTGCTCAAGCCCGACGCGCTGGAGAAGTTCGCCCGCATCACCGAGCTGTTCAACAAGTTCGCCAAGCTCCAGCAGGCCCGTCTGGTCGCGCTGGGCAATGGTGTCGAGCTGCCGGCCAAGGACGAGGCCAGCTACCAGAAGCTGCGCGAGGAGCTGACGGCGGAAGTGGAGAGCGTCCAGTTCCACCAGCAGAAGATCGAATATCTCGTCGACCAGCTCTATGCCTTCAACCGGCGCCTGACCACGCTGGGCGGACAGATGCTGCGCCTGGCCGAGCGCCACAAGGTGCCGCGCAAGGACTTCCTCACCCATTATGTCGGCCATGAGCTGGACGACGGCTGGCTGGAGAAGGTCGCCAAGCTGGACAAGAAATGGGCGGCCTTCGCCCAGGCCGAAACCGACGCCGTCGATCGCATCCGCACCGAAGTGGGCGAGATCGCGCAGGCGACCGGCACCTCGCTCCCCGAGTTCCGCCGCATCGTCAACATGGTGCAGAAGGGCGAGCGCGAGGCGCGCATCGCCAAGAAGGAAATGGTCGAGGCCAATCTGCGCCTCGTCATCTCCATCGCGAAAAAGTACACGAATCGCGGGTTGCAATTCCTGGACCTGATCCAGGAGGGCAATATCGGCCTCATGAAGGCGGTGGACAAGTTCGAGTACCGGCGCGGCTACAAGTTCTCGACCTACGCCACCTGGTGGATTCGGCAGGCGATCACCCGCTCCATCGCGGACCAGGCCCGCACGATCCGTATCCCGGTCCATATGATCGAGACGATCAACAAGCTGGTACGCACCAGCCGCCAGTTCCTCCACGAGCAGGGCCGCGAGCCCACGCCCGAGGAAATGGCCGAGCGCCTCTCCATGCCGCTCGAAAAGGTGCGCAAGGTGATGAAGATCGCCAAGGAGCCGATCAGCCTCGAAACGCCGATCGGCGACGAGGAAGACAGCCACCTGGGCGACTTCATCGAGGACAAGAACGCGATCATCCCTGTGGACGCCGCCATTCAGGCGAACCTCAAGGAGACGGTGACGCGCGTGCTCGCCAGCCTCACCCCGCGCGAGGAACGCGTGCTGCGCATGCGCTTCGGCATCGGCATGAACACCGATCACACGCTGGAGGAAGTCGGCCAGCAGTTCAGCGTGACGCGCGAGCGCATCCGTCAGATCGAGGCCAAGGCCCTGCGCAAGCTCAAGCACCCGAGCCGCAGTCGCAAGATGCGCAGCTTCCTGGACCAGTAAGCCGGCACGGACCACACATCGGGACAAGGAAGGCTCCGCTTCGGCGGGGCCTTTTTTGTGGGTCGTCGAGAGAAGAGGCCTCTACTCGGCCCCCAGTCGACTGATCGCGTGTCCCGGCTCGACACACCAAATAATCCTGTGGCGCGCTCTCACCGCACGCCATGCACGGCCTGTCGCCATGCCCCTGCGCCAACCGCGCGCGGGGAACCAACCGGGGGGCAAACTGTTTCAAATTCGGGCATTTTGCGCCATTTTTGGACGCGAGGACATGGACAGCATCAACGTCTCCTTAACCCATCACGCGATATCCCGGTGGTGGGGACGGCTTCGATTTCGCAAGGGATCGGAGGGCTATAAAGGTTCATGATGGACAGCCTGCCGCGTGCGTCCGCGACATCGAATGTCGCCAATCTGATGATCGAGCTGGTCGCCACTGAGGGGACTGCCGCGCACCCCTATTGCGCACCGGCCGTCCATGGCGAGCGACACGCCTTCGTGCGCGATCTCGTCGACTTCGCGGATTTCGTCCATCTGGTGACGCTGCTCCACGGTCAGAGCCCCGGGCTCATCGATCATGCCGCCTCGCGCACGGTCGAGGTCGCGGCGCGCGGCTGGCTGCTGCAAGCGCTGGACGCCTTTGCCATCGAGCGGGAATATCTGGGGCGGCTGTGCGTCGCCGCGGGGCCGCTGCCGAGCACGGCCGGGCATCATGAAACCAGCACCATCATCGCGCAGCAGCGACACGCCGTGGAAATGCTGGCCCAATCGGACCGGCGCGGCTGTGCGCTCGGCACCGCCATCACCATGGTGCTGGAATGGGAAGCCGTCCGCGCGATCCTCGATGCCGGCGCCTTGCGTCTGGGCATCGAGCCGCCGACGCGGCGCCTGCCCACACGCGGCGAAACGGTGGCCCTCATCAATGCCCTGCCCGAGCCCGACCGCATTGCCCGCGCCATGACCTTCGGCGCGACGCAACTCCTCGGCCAGCATCGCGGTATGTGGGACCTGCTCCAGGCCCGCGCGGACGTGCGCCGCGCCAGCTAGGGTGGCGCTCGAACGATCGTCTCGGCATTCCTTGAAAGAGGGAAGCGTCTATTTGCGGCAGGCAATCTCGTTCCCAGCCGCTTGGATTCTCGCTTTCGCGGAAATGACGGGTGGGAGAGCCGGCCTGTCAACCTAAGCTGACAGCCCGCGTTCAGGAGAGCGTGGGGCCTGCGCAAGCAGAAGCTCAGGGCGGCCAAGCATGTCGGCTGAGCCCATGGTCCTGCCCCGCAAGCCCTTGAGGCTGACGCCCTGGGACACGCCAATCTCCCGGCCCGCCCCGGGTAACAGGAGGTCGCCGCTCCCATCCATCTCCGCTTGCGCGGGGTGGCGGGCGCTCATAGCATTCCCGCCGATGCCGGGAGGAATGAAGCCGAACGCGGGCCCGGGCGATTCGGCCCTGGAGACCCCTTCCCCCGGCGCAACGCGCTTTGCGCGTGTGCGCGCGCGGCTGGAGCGGTTCCAGCCGCCGCCGGGGCCGGCAAGCTGGGCCTACGAGTTCCTGCTCTTCGGCTTCAAGCAAGGCTGGGCCTACCTGTTCGGCGGGCTCATGCTGGCGCTCCTGCTCGGAACACATCTCTTCTATCCGCCCGACGCGCCGCTTGCCCGCTACGATTTCCTGACCCTGAGCGCGGTCGCCATCCAGATCGGCATGATCGCCTTCCGCCTTGAAAGCTGGCGCGAAGTGAAGGTGATCGCCGTCTTCCACGTGGTCGGCACGGTCATGGAGCTGTTCAAGACGAGTGCCGGCTCCTGGGCCTATCCCGAGGGAGGCGTGCTGCATATCGGCGCGGTGCCGCTTTTCTCAGGCTTCATGTATGCGGCCGTGGGCAGCTATATCGCGCGGATCTGGCGTATCTTCGACATTCGCTTCACACAGTATCCGCCGCGCTGGGCCACCGTGGCGCTGGCCGTGGCCATCTATGTCAATTTCTTCGCGCATCACTGGCTGCCGGATATCCGCCTTGCTCTGTTCGCGGCGACAGCACTGCTTTTCGGGCGCACGCGCTTCTATTTCACACCCTTTCGGACCGCACGCTGGATGCCGGCGCTGCTCGGCTTTTTGCTGGTGGCGCTGTTCATCTGGTTCGCAGAGAATATCGGCACCTTTGCCCACGCCTGGACCTATCCCGACCAGCGCGAGGGCTGGCAGATGGTTTCCCTTGCCAAGCTCGGGTCATGGTATCTGCTGATGATTATCTCGGTGGTGCTGGTGTCACTCGTGCACCCGCCACGGCCCTACCATGCCACCGGCGAGGCTCAATCCCGGTAGAGCAGATGCGGCGCGCGCGCCTGCGCCCAGGCGTGCTCATCGGGCGCCGTCAGCGCGTCGAGATCGGCGGGCGTGGCGGCGGGATCGTCGACCCATTCGCGCAGCAGCGGCGAGCCGTTGATGACGTCGATGGCCAGCTTGCCGAACTCATATTCATAAGGAAAGTCGCGCCACAGCGGATAATCGGGCCACAGGCGGCGGACCGCCTTGAAGGCGAGCGCCTGCAAGCGCCAGGGCCGGAATGCCGCATGGTCGTACGCCGCGCCCTCGGCATGGATATGGACGCCGTTGCACAGCGCCCCCGCATGCTTGTGGAAGGTCGGCTCGAACCAGCAGTCGCGCAGCGTGCAACCGGCCAGCCAATCGGGCGCCAGCGCGCGCATCTCTGCGATCACGGCGCGCGCGTCGATGTCCGGCGCGCCGAACAGCTCCAGCGGCCGCGTGGTGCCGCGCCCTTCCGAAAGGGTGGTTCCTTCCAGCATCACTGTGCCGGCATAGCAGCGCGCCATGTTGAGATTGGCGGCATTGGGGCTGGGGTTGATCCACAGCCGCTCCATAGGCCAGCCAGAGCCCGGCGCGGCATCGGGCACATAGCCTTCCATGGCGACAACGCGATAATCGACGTCGAGCCCGTAATGCGCGATGAACCAGTGCCCCAGCTCGCCCAGCGTCAGGCCGTGGCGCATGGGCATGGGGCCCGCGCCCACGAAGCTCTCCCAGCCCGTGCGCAACGTCAGGCCTTCGATGGGGCGGCCGGCAGGATTGGGCCGGTCCAGCACCCACACGCTCTTGCCGGTGCCGGAGGCCGCCTCCAGCAGATAGAGCAAGGTGGTGACGAAGGTGTAGATGCGGCAGCCCAGATCCTGGAGATCGAAGAGGAACACGTCGGCGCTGTCCATCATCGGCGCGGTCGGCCGACGGACCTCGCCATAGAGGCTGAAGATGGGGATGCCGTGCACCGGGTCGGTATAATCGGGCGATTCCATCATATTGTCCTGCTTGTCGCCGCGCAGGCCATGCTGGGGCCCCATGGCGGCGGCGAGGCGCAGATCACCGAGCGCAGAAAGCGCATCGAGCGCATGGGTGAGATCGGCCGTGACGGAGGCGGGATGCGCGACCAGGCACAGGCGCTTGCCCGCCAGCGGCCGGCGCAAGTCTGGATCGGCAATGAGGCGGTCGAGCCCGGTCCGGAAAGTCATGCGCCGTTCCCTGACGGAAGGACGAGCACGAAGCAATCATGATGATGGAAATCGGGCCGACCGGGCGGATGCGCCAGGGCCCAATAGCTGACCGCGCCGTCCTGATCCTCAATGACCGCGCTCACGCCCAGGCGCCCGGTCCGATCCCACGGGAGATCGTCCTCTGCGAGGCGGGCGTGCAGCGTGAGGCGCTCGTGCGCGAGCTTGAGGGCGATGGCCGGCGCCGGCATGGGGAGCGGCCGCATGCCAGTGCGGTAATGATCGAAGTGATAGGCCGCGAAGGCGCCTGAGGGCGAGAGGTTCAGTTCCACATAGCCGCCCTCGGGCTGGGCCAGGAACAGCTCGAAACAGGTCGTCCGCCACAGCCCCTCGGTCTGCACAGCGGGTGCCGGGCCGGGCAGGCGCAGCGCATCGGGCCGGCCCACCGCCACGAACTCGACATCCCAGCCGCCATCCGCCGCCGATGCGATCCGCACGCCCAGCGCAATGAGCGCGGCGCACGGCGTTTCGGGGTGACACAGCAGCGGGCGCTCGGCCAAAATGCTACTCATGGCTGGTTTCCCATGCTAAGCGCGCCCCGCTTTCTGCAAAGAGACGATGATGAGCCAGTACAAGTCCGACCTGCTGAACCTGCTCGACGAGCGGGGCTATATCCACCAGATCACCGACGCAAGCGGCCTCGATGCGCTGGCCGCGCGGCAGATCGTCCCCGGTTATATCGGCTTCGACCCCACGGCGCCATCGCTGCATGTGGGCTCCATGGTACAGATCATGCTGCTGCGCCGGCTCCAGCAGGCCGGCCACAAGCCCATCGTGCTGATGGGCGGCGGCACCGGCAAGGTGGGCGACCCCAGCTTCAAGGACGAAGCCCGCAAGCTGATGACCGTCGAGACGATCGAGAACAACATCGCTTCGATCAAGACAGTGTTCGAGCGGTTCCTGACCTTTGGCGACGGGCCGACCGACGCCATCATGCTGGACAATGCAGAGTGGCTCGACAAGCTCGAATATCTGCCGTTCCTGCGCGACTATGGCCAGCATTTCTCGGTCAACCGGATGCTGAGCTTCGACTCCGTCAAGCTGCGGCTGGAGCGCGAGCAGTCGCTCAGCTTCCTCGAATTCAACTACATGATCCTCCAAGCCTATGACTTTCTGGAGCTGTCGCGCCGCCAGGGCTGCCGCCTGCAAATGGGGGGATCGGACCAGTGGGGCAATATTGTCAACGGCATCGAGCTCTCGCGCCGCGTCGACGGCACCGAGGTCTATGGCGTAACGACGCCCCTCATCACCACGGCGGACGGCGGCAAGATGGGCAAAACCATGTCCGGCGCGATCTGGCTGAACGAGGACCAGCTCTCGCATTTCGACTATTGGCAGTTCTGGCGGAACACGCACGATGCCGATGTCGGCCGTTTCCTGCGCCTGTTCACCGACCTGCCGCTGGACGAAGTAGCGCGGCTGGAGGCGCTTGAGGGCGCGGAAATCAACGAGGCGAAGAAAGTGCTCGCCAACGAGGCAACGGCGCTGTGCCGGGGCCGCGAGGCCGCGCTGGCGGCGGCCGAGACGGCGCGTCTCACCTTCGAGGCCGGCGCCGCCGCGCAGGCGGACCTGCCGACCGTGGCGGTAGGCGGCGGCGAGATCGGCCTTGTTGCCGCGCTCACCCAGGCGGGGCTCGCCGCCTCCGGCGGGGAAGCCAAGCGCAAGATCGCGGAGGGCGCCGTGCGCATCGACGACATGCCGGTGAAGGACGCGGCGCACGTGGTCACGCTGGGCGACAAGCCGGTCAAGATCAGCCTGGGCAAGAAGAAGCACGCGCTGCTGGTCCGCTAGAGCCTCTTCCCTCAAGAGCGCATCAGGGCTCCGGCGGAGACGGGCGCGCGGGGCCAGGCGAAGGCCGTTTTCCCGGTAATGGCTGCGCTCACAGGAACGGCGGCGCGCCTTCCGCCGGGCCTCCTCGCCCCAATCCCTAATCGCCCTTTAACCGCTACGATTGACTCTGAGTTCATCGGACCGCGCCATCCTGCGGGAAAAGAGATGTTCGGAGTTCGCCAACCATGTCCCTTGCCCCCCGTCCTCGCGACATGCGCCGGGCCGCCAGGCACGACGTGTGCTACCGCTGCGAGATCGCCGGGGCGCCGTTCGGGCCGGTGCATGCGCTCATCGTGAACGTCTCGCCGCTCGGCTGCATGATGCGCTGTTCCAAGGCCGAGCCGACCAGCAGCCCGGTGCATTTCACCCTGCCGGTCGCCGGCCGCTGCGAGGCCCAGATCGTCTGGGCGATGGGCGGACGGATCGGCCTGGAATTTCTGCAGCCGATCGATGCCGACGTCTATCTGGCGATGCTGGAGAAGCTCGACCGGCCCGGCGACGAAATGGGCATCTACTGACACGCACCCCGGACATGGAAGACGACGCAATCCAGTGTTTCTGAGCAATTTCTCGTCCGCTTCAGCGCGGCTTTTCTCCCGCGCGAGGCGGTCCGGTTCGCCGGCTGACGCCGCTGCCCCTCCCGCGCCGGCCATGGACCTGCGGGAGCTGGCCCGTCGCACGGTCCCGCGCGACGAGATCGATTTCCGCACCGTGCTCTTCATCGACACGCTGGGCGCGCTCGACGCACGGCTCATGGACATCTCGCCTTATGGCTTCCAGTCGCGCGCACGCAGCCGCATCCTGGAACGGGGCGAACGCGTGCAAGTGACGCTGCCGCTGGCCGGGCCGCTCGGCGCCGACGTGATGTGGGGCCTGAAGGGCCTGTTCGGCTGCAAGTTCCACGAGCCTATCGACCCCGCGCTCTACCGGGACATGCTCGCGGCGTTGCGCGCGCCCTTAGCGCCGCCGGCACCCTGACCGACGCTCAGCCGCTCGCCAGCAGGGCGATGGCGGCATCCCGCTCGAAGAGATAGAGGCAGGTGCGTGCCGCTGCGCCGCGTTCGGACGTAAGCCCGCCGTCGCGGTCGATGAGCAGACGCGCGTCGGCATTGGCGGCATCGGCGAGGGACTGGATCTCCTCCGGGCCCGCCAGCCGGTAGCGCTGCTCGCCGGACTGGCGCGTGCCCAGCAGTTCGCCCGCGCCGCGCAGCCGCAAATCCTCCTCGGCGATGCGGAATCCGTCATTGGTCTCGCGCAGCAGGGCCAACCGCGCGCGCGCCGTCTCGGAGAGCATGTCGCCGTGGAGCAGCATGCAGAAGCTGCGCTGGTCGCCCCGCCCCACGCGCCCGCGCAACTGGTGGAGCTGCGCCAGGCCGAAGCGCTCGGCGCCTTCCACGATCATCAGCGTGGCATTGGGCACGTCCACACCCACTTCGATGACAGTGGTGGCGACGAGCAGCTTGAGGCGCCCGCCGGCAAACGCCTCCATCACCGCGTCCTTCTCCGGCCCGGCCATGCGGCCGTGGACGAGCCCCACCTGATCGGCGCCGAAGCGATTGCGCAAAATTGCGGCGCGCGCCTCAGCCGCGCGCTCGTCGCCATCCTCGCTCTGCTCTACCAGCGGGCACACCCAATAGGCCTGCCGCCCGCTCTCGATATGGCGGCCGAGCGCGGCGATCACCTCGTCCATCCGCGTTTCGGAGACGACGCGCGTGTCGATGGGCTGGCGGCCGGGCGGCATCTCGTCGAGGCGGCTCACATCCATGTCGCCATATTGGGTAAGCGTGAGCGTGCGCGGAATGGGGGTCGCGGTCATCACCAGCAGATGCGGCGTCTTCTCTGCCTTGCCGGTGAGCATCAGGCGCTGATGGACGCCGAAGCGATGCTGCTCGTCGATGACAGCAAGCGCCAGATTGCGATAGGTCACGGCCTCCTGGAAAATCGCATGGGTGCCGACCAGAATGTGGACGCTGCCGTCCGCCAGCCCCATCAGCACGCTTTCGCGCGCGCGCCCCTTCTCGCGGCCAGTGAGAATGGCGACATTCACCGGCAGGCCGGCGAGCAGGCGCTGGAGGCTCGCGAAATGCTGGCGCGCAAGAATCTCCGTCGGCGCCAGGAAGGCCCCCTGCCCGCCCGCTTCCACGGCGTTAAGCAGGGCCATCAGCGCCACCAGCGTCTTGCCAGCGCCGACATCGCCCTGGAGCAGGCGAAGCATCGGCACCGCCTGTGCCATGTCGCCCTCGATCTCGCCAAAGGCGCGACGCTGGGCGCCGGTCGGCGCGAACGGCAAGGTGAGCCGGTCGCGCAGGCTGCCATCGCCCTGAATCGGCAGGCCCCGCCGGCGGCGGGTCTGCGCGCGCAGCAGCATGAGCGCGAGCTGGCTGGCGAACACCTCGTCATAAGCAAGCCGCTCACGCGCGGCCTTCGCGGCCGGGTCGTCATGGGCGGCGCTAAGGGCTGTGTGCCAATCCGGCCAGCCGCGCGTCGCCTTGAGCCCGGGCTCGATCCACTCGGGCAAATCCGGCGCGCGCGCGACTGCCTGCGCTACCAGTTCACGCATGCGGCCGTTGGTAATGCCTTCAGAAAGGCCATAGACCGGCTCGCGCTCGGGCACGGCCTTCGCTTCTTCCAGTGGCACGACATGGTCCGGGTGGACGATCTGGAGATCGTCGCCGAAGCGGTCGAGCCGGCCAGAGACGAAGCGCGGCTCGCCGAGCGGGAAGAGCTTGCGGGGCCAGCCGCTGTTCTTGCCGAAATAGACGATGCTGACCGGATCGCCGCTCTCGTCGACCGCCAACACGCGGAACGGCGCGCGCGTGGAGCCGGAGGCGCGATAATCCTGCGCGGTGAGCACCAGGCCGACCATCCGCCCGACGTCCGCCTCGGCAAGATGGCGCACTTTCTGCCGCTCGATCCAGCTCACCGGCAGGTGAAAGGCCAGGTCCACCGCGCGCAGGAGGTCGAGGCGCGCGAGCGGCCTGGCCAGCGCGGCACCAACGCCCTTGAGCGCCGTGCTTTCCGTGAAGAGCGGATTGAGAATATCGGGCCGCATGAGTATGGAAACGATCCTTGGAGCCTGCCGGTTTGGATTAAGCCGATTTCGCGCTCCTGCGAAAGCAGGAACCCAGGGCGTCCAAGGTCGCGCATAGCCGCCCTGGACCCCGCCTACGCGGGAGCACGGATGGGGTCAATGCGGCCGGACAGGCTCGCCAGCGGGCCGACGGGTTCATTCGTACCCGCCGGCCAATCGTCATTGCGCACCGCGCGGAGGAAGGGAGCGGACATGATCGAGGAAAGCCGCCTGCGCCGGATGCAGTTTCGCGCCTGGCATCGCGGCACGAAAGAGGCGGACCTGATGGTCGGCGGCTTCTTCGACCGCTACGGCGCCACCTTCAGCGAGGCCGAAGCGGACTGGTTCGAAGCGCTGCTCGACGAGGAGGATGTGGAGATCATGGCCTGGGCCATTGGCACCGCACAGCCGCCCGCGCGTTATGAGGGCGCCATGATGCAGGCCATGCGCAAGCTCGATTATATTCCCATCGCCAGGTGAGGTCCCCATTCTCTTCCCATTTCAAAGAACCCCGTTCGCCTGTCGCCTGTCCAAGCCACTCTTCCTTCCGGAAGATCCGTCGACAGGCCCGGCACGAACGGCGCCGAGAGCCTTGACCTTCCCATGACCGACCTCCAGCGCATTCTCGCCGCCAAGGCGCCGCTCACGCTCGCCGGCGTGCCGGCGGGCTTCGCGCCCGTTCTGCTCGCCGACCTCGCGCGCGCCGCGAAGGGCCGTGTCTGCTTCATCGCGCCGGACGCGCAGACGATGGACGCGATCGAACAGAGCGTGCGCTATTTCGCGCCGGAGCTGGAGACAGTGAGCATCCCCGCTTGGGACTGCCTCCCCTATGATCGCGCCTCGCCCTCGCTGCGCGCTGCGTCCGAGCGGCTGGCGGGCCTTCATGCGCTGCAAGTGCCCACCAGCGCGCCCAGCCTCGTCCTCACCACCATCAACGCCGTCACGCAGAAGACGCTGACGCCGTTCCGCATCCGCCAGATGGTCGCGCGCCTCGCGCCGGGCGAGCGCATCGCCATCGAACGGCTGGTCGCGCTGCTGCAATCCAACGGCTATGTGCGCACCGACACGGTGCACGATGCCGGCGAATATGCTGTGCGCGGCGGCATCGTTGATCTCTTCCCTTCCGGCGAGCCGGGGCCGCTGCGGCTGGATTTCTTTGGCGACGAAATCGAGACGCTGCGCCGCTTCGATCCCGCTACGCAGCGCACCACCGGCGCGGTCGAGCGCTTCATGCTGCTCCCCGCCTCCGAAGCGCTGCTCGACGAGGAGAGCATCAAGCGTTTCCGTGGCCGCTACCGCGAGCTGTTCGGCGCGACGGCGACCGGCGATCCGCTCTACCAGGCCGTGAGCGAGGGCCGGCGCCTGGCCGGCATGGAGCACTGGCTGCCGCTGTTCGAGGATCGGCTGGTGCCGCTGGCCGAGCATCTCGACGCGGATACGCTGTGGCTGCGCGACGGCGGCACGGCGGGCGCGGCCGAGGCGCGGTTCGAGGCGATCATCGATTATCACGCCAATCGCGTGGCCGCCGCCGGTGCCTCGCCGGGCAGCTACCGCCCGCTGCCGCCCGACCGGCTCTACCTCACCAGCGAAGAGTGGGCGCAGGCCAGCGCCGCGCTGCCGATCCACGCCACATCCGCCTTCCATGAGCCGGAAAGCGAGACCGTGATCGATTTCGCGGTGCAGGCCGCGCGCGATTTCGCGCCCGAGCGCGCGCAGAACGCCAATGTCTATGAGGCGGTGGCCAAGCATCTCGCGCAAAGCCAGCGGCTGGGCAAGAAGCGCATCATCGCCAGCTATTCCGCCGGCGCGCGCGAGCGGTTGAAGGGCCTGCTGGAGGATCATGGCGTCCGGGGCCTGACCTTCGTCGAGACGTGGCAGGAAGCGTTGGGCGCCTCTTCGCCTCTCCTCTCCAGAGAAGGAACCGGGAAAGGGGAAGCCGCCGCCCGCGGGAAGGGGATCGACCGCATCGCCCTGACTGTCCTGCCGCTCGACCATGGCTTCGCCACGAGCGACCTGGAATTGCTCACCGAGCAGGACATGCTGGGCGACCGGCTGGTGCGCCGCGCGAAGAAGCGCAAGAGCGCCGATGCCTTCCTTGCCGAGCTGGCGACGCTGACGCCGGGCGACCTCGTCGTCCATATCGAGCACGGCATCGGCCGCTATGAGGGGCTGACCAGCATCCCGGTGGGCAAGGAGCCGCACGATTGCGTGGCGCTCAGCTATGCCGGCGGCGACAAGCTGTATGTGCCGGTCGAGAATATCGACGTGCTCTCGCGCTACGGCTCGGGCGAGGAGGGCGTAAGCCTCGACAAGCTGGGCGGCGAGGCCTGGCAGCGGCGCAAGGCGCGCATGAAGGAGCGCATCCGCGAGATCGCGGGTGAATTGCTGGCGACGGCTGCCCTGCGCGCGCTCAAGCCCGCCCCCGCCTTCGAGCCGGACAACTCTGGCTATCCCGCCTTCGTCGACCGCTTCCCCTATGAGGAAACCGAGGACCAGGACCGCTCCATCGCCGAGGTGCTGGACGACCTCGCCGCCGGTCGGCCGATGGACCGGCTGGTGTGCGGCGACGTGGGCTTCGGCAAGACGGAAGTGGCGCTGCGCGCTGCCTTCGTGGCGGCGATGGGCGGCGCGCAGGTGGCGCTGATCTGCCCGACCACCCTGCTCGCGCGCCAGCACCACCTCAATTTCGAGGAGCGCTTCCGGGGCTTCCCGCTCAGGATCGGCCGGCTCTCCCGGTTGGTCGGCGCGGCCGAGGCCAAGGCAACCAAGGAAGGCCTGGCGGACGGCACGGTCGACATCGTCATCGGCACGCATGCGCTGCTCGCGAAGGGGCTGACGTTCAAGCGCCTCGGCCTCGTCATCGTCGACGAGGAACAGCGCTTCGGCGTGGTCCACAAGGAGCGGCTGAAACAATTGAAGGCGGACGTGCATGTGCTCACGCTCACCGCCACGCCGATCCCCCGCACGCTGCAAATGGCGATGAGCGGCCTGCGCGAGCTCTCCGTCATCCAGACGCCGCCGGTGGATCGCCTCGCCGTGCGCACCTATGTGATGCCGTGGGACGACGTGGTGCTGCGCGAGGCCTTGCTGCGCGAGCATTATCGCGGCGGGCAGACCTATTTCGTGGTGCCGCGCATCTCCGACATGCCGGACATGGAGGACTTCCTGCGCGAGAAGGTGCCCGAGGTGCGCTTCATCTCCGCGCACGGCCAGATGGCGGCAAGCGAAGTGGAGGAGCGGATGAGCGCCTTCTACGAGCGCAAATATGACGTGCTGCTCTCCACCACCATCGTCGAGAGCGGGCTGGATATTCCGAGCGCCAACACCATCATCATCCACCGCGCGGATCGCTTCGGCCTCGCCCAGCTCTACCAGCTCCGGGGGCGCGTCGGCCGCTCCAAGACGCGCGCTTATGCCTATATGACCACGCCCGCCGACCGCGTGACGACCGAGACGGCGGACAAGCGCCTCAAGGTGCTCTCCGACCTCGATACGCTGGGCGCGGGCTTCCAGCTTGCATCGCACGATCTCGATATTCGCGGCGCCGGCAATCTGGTGGGCGACGAGCAGAGCGGCCACATCAAGGAAGTGGGATTCGAACTCTATCAGTCCATGCTGGAAGAGGCGATCCTCGAGGCCAAGGCCGGCGGCGCGGACAAGATCGTGATGAAGGAGAGCTGGTCGCCGCAGATCAATGTCGAGGCGCCGATCCTCATTCCCGAGGACTATGTGCCGGATCTCGACCTGCGCATGGGGCTCTATCGCCGTATCAACGAGCTGGAGGACAAGGGCCATATCGAGGCCTTCGCCGCCGAGCTGATCGACCGCTTCGGCAAGCTGCCCGAACCCACGCAGAACCTGCTGACGCTCATCGAGGTGAAGCTCAACTGCCGCAGGGCCGGCATCGCCAAGATTGACGTGGGCCCGCGCGGCGCGCTGGTCCACTTCCACAATGACGAGTGCCCCAACCTGCCGGGCCTGCTCGCTTATGTGCAAAAAGTGGGGCCGGTGGCCAAGCTGCGGCCGGACAGCAAGCTGGTCATCCAGCGCGTCTGGGGCGATCCCAAGGCGCGCCTGAACGGCGCGCTCAAGCTCAGCCAGGGGCTGGCGAAGGCCGTGGGCTGAAGAGCTGGGCAGGGGTCGCGGTGGCCGCCTTCGTCTTTTCCACTTGATCGCATTCTCTTGCGAAGAGAAAGCCGAGAGAAAGAGCGAACGGGTGGCAGGAGAACCAGATGGGGGGACCGTCTTCGCGACAGGATATTGTCGGCGGATTTCAGCGGCTACTTCGCCGCTCCCGCCGCGCGCTCCTCCGCTACAGGAAACCCGATTCGGCGCAGATCGAATCCTTTGTCACCGATCTCTATGGCGCCATTCTCAGGCGCGAACCGGATACGAGCGGCTTTTCCAATCATGTAGCGCGGCTGGGGCGCAGGCCGACATTCCATGACGCGCGCGCCATGCTCTCCGTCTTCCTGAACAGCGACGAGGCCGTCCAGTTGCGCGCCGCCGAAACATCACTCGGGATTTCGTGGGATCCGCCGGAGCAGGAGGCGGTGCGCACCGTCATGTCGCTCGGCACGCACTGCCTGACGAGCAGTGTGCTCAAGACACTCGGCCTCAAGACGTTTTCGGCGCCCTTTGACTGGATCTTCTCCAATGCTGCCATGGTGGCGCATTGCATCCGGGATGATTTCAGGACGTTCCTCGATCCGAATCAGCACGAATTCGTCGCCGTCGAGAACCGCACCGTGCCTAGCGCCAACTTTTGCGAGCACCGCTTTTACAAGGACAAGTTCGGCGTCAAGACAGTCTTCAACCACTACGACATCACGACGAAAGAACATTACGATTATTATGTTCGCTGCGTGGACCGCTTCCGGGCGACACTCCGATCGCGCGATCGCACGTTGCTCGTCATGGTCACGCGCCGCGAGATGATGAGGGAGGATGACTTCTCCAGCCTCTGCGCGGCGCTGGAGCCATTTCCCAAAGCCGAACTGCTCGTCGTCCGCGCCTCTCGTCGTCCGCACAAATTTGGCGGAGAGCTGGCCATGAGCGAGGGCCGTCACAAGCTGCACGATCTCTATCTGATCGGCGACCTGGGAACCGTTTCCTTTCCGGACAAACGGGACGAGGCGATGTTTCGCCATATCCTCGCGCACTACCGCTTCGATCTGGCAGCGCCGATTCCCTGAGGACTTGCTCCCAATCCGGGCAACAGGACCGGAGAATGACGCGCGATCCGTCGCGAAAGACGCTCTGCCTCTTGCCCACCCGCCGGGCAGCACTAAGAGCAAAGCCGTGACCAACAGCATCATCATCGGCAACGATCCCGCCGGGCGGGACGTGCCCATCGACATCGAGGAACTTCTGGCGACGCGCCTGCTGGTGCAGGGCAATAGCGGCTCGGGCAAGTCGCACCTGCTGCGCCGCTTGCTGGAAGAGAGCGCCAGTCTGGTGCAGCAGGTGGTGATCGACCCCGAGGGCGATTTCGTGACGCTGGCCGAGCCGTTCGGCCATGTCGTGATCGATGCGGCGAGCTATGCCAGCGGCGACATCGCCCAGCTTGCCGCGCGCATCCGCCAGCACCGCGCCTCGGTGGTGCTGGCGCTCGACGGGCTGGAGCTGGAGGCGCAGATGCGCTGCGCCGCGCTCTTCCTCTCCACGCTGTTTGATGCGCCGCGCGAGCAGTGGTTTCCCGCGCTGGTGGTGGTGGACGAGGCGCAGATGTTCGCGCCCGCGGCCGCCGGCGATGTGACCGACGAGACGCGCCGCCTGTCACTGGCGGCGATGACCAACCTCATGTGCCGGGGGCGCAAGCGCGGCCTTGCCGGCGTCATCGCCACGCAGCGCCTCGCCAAGCTCGCCAAGAATGTCGCGGCCGAAGCCTCCAACTTCCTGATGGGCCGCACCTTCCTCGATATCGACATGCTGCGCGCCGCCGATCTGCTTGGCATGGAGCGGCGACAGGCCGAGCAGATCCGCGATCTGGAGCGCGGCCATTTCCTGGCGCTCGGCCCGGCAATCACCCGGCGGCCACTGGCCGTGCGGATCGGCGCCGCCCGCACCGCGCCCAAAACGGTGCTGTCCGGCCTTATCCCACCGCCCGAGGCGCCCGCAGAGGACATGTTCGCCCTGCTCCACGCCGAGCCGGAAACGCGCACGCCCACCCCGACCCCGCCACCCCCGCCGCCGCCCGTGGAGGTCGAGCAACTCATGGACGAGATCGCCGCGCCGGCCGAACCCGCACCGGCCGCGAGCGGGGCGCCCGAGCCGTCGGCGGTGGAGCGCGACGCACTGCTGAGCGAGATCATCGCGGACATGGCACAGGAGGAGGACATCACCTTCCGGCCGCTGCCTGCGGTTTTCCAGGATTTCTCCGTGCAGTGCCGGATGCGTCGCCTGCCGCCCAATCTGCTGAACATCACGGCCTTCCGCCGCCGGCTCGCTGCCGCGCTAGCTGGTTTCGCGCCGCGCGGCGAGGAAGACGCGCAGTATGCGGCCGTCGCCGATATGGCACGCGCCGTGCCGGAGGAACTGCTCGCGCCTTTCCTGCTGATCGCCCAGGCCGCGCTCGACGGCGCCCCCTGCCCGGACGACGAGCGGCTCGCCCTCATCTACGGCACACGCAGCCCCGGTCGCATCCGTCGCCTGCTGGAGCATCTGGAGAAGAGCGGCTTCATCGTCGTGCGCAACGATTATGGCGGCCGCCGCTCGGTGGGCATCCCCGGCCTCAATCTGCTCACCGCGCCGCAGGAGGCGTGAGGGATTGGATCGGGGATAGCGGGGACGCCCGATATCCGGCTGATCGCCCTTCCCTCGCCACCGCCCTGTTCCTATAGCCGCCGCCATGGCTACCGATCCCCTCGCCCTGCTGCGCCGCGTCTTTGGCTTCGAGGGGTTTCGCGGCGTACAGGCGCAGGTGATCGACCGGGTGCTGGCCGGTCGGCCGACGCTCGCCATCATGCCGACGGGCGCGGGCAAGTCGCTCTGCTACCAGCTCCCCGCCGTCGCGCTGCCGGGCTGCTGCGTGGTGGTCTCGCCGCTCATTGCGCTGATGCACGACCAGCTCCGCTCCGCCCGTGCGCTCGGCATCCGGGCGGCCAGCCTGACCTCAGTAGACGCGGACTGGCGCGAGACGCAGGACCGGCTCGTCGCGGGCGAGCTGGACCTGCTCTACGTGGCACCCGAGCGCGCCAGCGGCGAGGGTTTCCGCGCTTTGCTGGAGCGCAGCCAGATCGCGCTCTTCGCCATTGACGAGGCGCATTGCGTCTCTGAATGGGGCCATGATTTCCGCCCCGATTACCGCTTGTTGCGGCCGCTGCTTGATGCCTTCCCGCAGGTGCCGCGCCTGGCGCTGACGGCCACGGCCGACGCGCACACCCGCGCCGACATCCTGACCCAGCTCGGTATCCCGCCCGAGGGGCTGGTCATCTCCGGCTTCGACCGGCCGAACATCCGCTATGCCGTGCTCCCGCGCGACGGGCTGCGACGGCAGGTCGCGGATATGCTGGCCGCCAATCCCGGCCCCGGCATCGTCTATGCGCCCACCCGCGCGGCGACCGAGCAGCTTGCCGAGGCCCTGGCGGTCAATGGCCGCCCGGTGCTGCCCTATCATGCCGGCCTTGCGCCGGAAGTGCGCGCCGCCAATCAGGCCGCGTTCCTCGCCAGCGAGGAGATGGTGATGGTCGCCACCGTCGCCTTCGGCATGGGCATCGACAAACCGGACGTGCGCTTCGTCGTCCATGCCGGCCTCCCCAAGTCGATCGAGAGCTATTATCAGGAGAGCGGCCGCGCCGGGCGCGACGGCGAGCCGGCGCAGGCCGTGCTGCTGTGGGGCCCGGAGGATTTCGTGCGTGCCCGCCAGCGCATCGGCGAGGTGGAGCCCGAGCGGCAGGCCGGCGAGCGGGCGCGCATCGCCGCGCTGGGCGCGCTGGTCGAAACCGCCGGCTGCCGCCGCGCGGTGCTGCTGCGCCATTTCGGCGAGAGCCCGCCGCCCGGCTGCGGCAATTGCGACAACTGCCTCTCGCCGCCCGCCAGCATCGATGCCACGCAGACGGCACAGAAGCTGCTCTCCGCCGTCCACCGCACCGGCCAGAGCTTCGGCCTGGGCCATCTGGAGGCGGTGCTCACCGGCAAGAGCAATGACCGCATCGTCCAGCGCGGCCACGACCGGCTCTCGGTCTTCGGCATCGTGGAAGGGGAGGAAACCGCCCTGCTCAAGCCCGTGGCACGGGCGCTGCTCGTCCATGAGGCACTGGAGACGAACGAGCATGGCGGCCTGATGCTGGGGCCCACCGCGCGCAGCTATCTGCGCGGCGAGGAAGCGCTGCCGCTCGTGCTGCCGCCGGCCCGCAGCCGCCGCCGCAAGCGGGACATGGGCGCCAACCCCGTCGACGACCCCATTTTCGAAGCGCTGCGGGCCTGCCGTCGCGACCTCGCCCAGGAGGCCGGCGTGCCGCCTTATGTGATCTTCCACGACAGCACGCTGCGCGACATGGCGGCCGTCCGCCCCAAATCGCTGCGCGACATGGCGCTGGTGAGCGGCGTGGGCACGCGCAAGCTGGAAGCCTATGGCGAGGCTTTCCTGGCTCTGCTGCGGCAGTTCTGAGCCCGTCTCGGGCACGAACGCGCGCAATTGTTGTTCTGTCACCGAGGGGGCCTATATGCACGCCCTTGGCGATTCGCTTCTCATGGAGACTATTGGGATGAGCAAGGTGCTGGTCATCGGGGCGGGGGGCGTCGGGTCCGTCGCGGTCCACAAGATGGCGATGAACGCGGATATTTTCAGCGACATCACGCTGGCGAGCCGCACGCTCTCCAAATGCGATGCCATCGCCGCCTCGGTGAAGCAGCGCACCGGCGTCACCATCCGCACGCGTCAGATCGACGCGGACGACATCGGCGCCACCACCGCGCTTATCAAGGAAATCGGCCCCAAGCTGGTCGTGAACCTGGCCCTGCCCTATCAGGACCTCGCCATCATGGACGCCTGCCTCAATGCCGGCGTGCATTATATGGACACGGCCAATTACGAGCCGCGCGACGAGGCGCATTTTGAATATAGCTGGCAATGGGCCTATCAGGACCGCTTCAAGGAGGCGGGGCTCATGGCACTGCTCGGCTCCGGCTTCGACCCCGGCGTAACCAGCGTGTTCGCCACCTGGCTCAAGAAGCATCATTTCGAGCGGATCGACACGCTCGACATTCTCGATTGCAACGGTGGCGACCATGGCCAGCATTTCGCCACCAACTTCAATCCGGAAATCAACATCCGCGAAGTGACCGCCCCGGCGCGGCACTGGGAGAATGGCGAATGGGTGGTGACGCCCGCGCTCAGCCACAAGCAGAGCTTCGACTTCGATCAGGTCGGCCCCAAGAACATGTACCTCATGTATCATGAGGAGCTGGAAAGCCTCGCGAAGTTCTTCCCGGAGATCAAGCGCATCCGCTTCTGGATGACCTTTGGCGACGCCTATCTCAAGCATCTGGAAGTGCTCCAGAATGTCGGCATGACGCGGATCGACCCGGTGATCTACAATGGCGTGGAGATCATCCCGCTCCAGTTCCTCAAGGCCGTGCTGCCCGAACCCGCCTCTCTGGGGCCAACGACCAAGGGCAAGACCAACATCGGCGACATCGCCACGGGCCTCGGCAAGGATGGCAAGGAGAAGACGCTCTACATCTATAACGTCTGCGACCATGAGGAGGCCTATGCCGAGACGGGCAATCAGGCGGTTAGCTACACCACCGGCGTCCCCGCGATGATCGGCGCGGCTCTGATGGTGCAGGGCATCTGGTCCGGCGCGGGCGTGTTCAACATCGAGCAGCTCGATCCCGATCCCTTCATGGACATGCTGAACAAGCACGGCCTCCCCTGGCAAGTAAAGGAACTGCCGGCACCGCTGGCCTTCTGAGCGACAGGTTCAGGATTGCGCGCAGAGGTCGAGGGGACCGCATTGAAGCGCGGTCGTCCAGAACGACAATTCGGGGGGCCGAACGCTCTCCGCGCGCTCCGCGCCTCTGCGCGCGTCTCTTCCGGGCCGCCGTCCTAGGGTCCTTCCGTGTTGATTGAGCCAGTCCAGTGCTCCTGCGCAGGAACACTGGTTCTTTACTTGCTCGCACAGACTCTAAATCAGCGGCCCCTTCACAATCGGGCCAAACTCTGGTCATCTTCAGGGCGCGCGGGCAGCGGCAGGAGATCGGGATGAAGCATGGGATCATGAGACGCAGCCCGCTGGCTCTGGCGGGCACCGCGCTGCTGCTGGCGCTGAGCGGCTGTGGCGGGCAGGATATCGCCATGACCAACTATGGCCCCAGCAAGGCCATGCAGATCTGCGTGAACTCCGGCGGAACGCTCCAGGCGCGCGGTAAGGCCGGGCGCGTCACCTGCGTACATCCCTATTCCGATGCGGGCCGTCGCTGCACCTCGGGCAGCGATTGCCAGGGGCGCTGCCTGGCCGATCGCGGTCCCGACGGGCTGCCAGCGCTCGGCGCGCAGACACCCGGCCACTGCCAGGCCGACGACCAGCTCTATGGCTGCTATGCGGAGGTCGAAGGCGGGCGCGCCAAGGCCGCGATCTGCGTGGATTGATGCCATGGCCCGGCCACGCACCGTCATTGCCGTGATCGAGGGCGACATCACGCGCCTTGCCGTCGACGCCATCGTCAACGCGGCCAACCGCTCGCTGCTGGGCGGTGGCGGCGTGGACGGCGCCATCCACCGCGCGGCCGGGCCGGAGCTTCTCGCCGAATGCCGCCTGCTGGGCGGCTGCCCCACGGGCGAGGCGCGCATCACCGGCGGCTATCGCCTGCCGGCGCGCCATGTGATCCATACGGTGGGGCCGGTCTGGCGCGGCGGCGATCAGGGCGAGCCCGCGTTGCTTGCGAGCTGCTACCGTGCCTCGCTCGATCTTGCTGTCGCGCACGGGCTGCGGCGCCTCGCCTTCCCGGCCATCTCGACGGGTATTTACGGCTATCCGCTGGCGGCCGCCGCGCAGGTGGCGGTCTCGACCGTGACTCCCTATGTCAATGTCGCGCCGGATGTGCTGGACGAGGTGCTGCTCGTCTGCTTCGGCGCGGATGCCGCCGGCGCCTTCCGCGCAGCCCTTGCCCAGATGGAGTGACCTCGACGATGGAAACCAGAGCCGGCGATCCCGGCGCCTTCGCGCGCTTCGATCTCGCCCGCGTCCCCTCGCCTGCATTCGTGGTGGACGCCGCCGCCGTGCGGCGCAACCTTGCCATTCTCAAGGATGTGCGGGACCGCGCGGGCATTCGCATGCTGGCCGCGCTCAAGGCCTTCTCCATGTGGTCGCTGGGCCCCACTATCGCCGGCACGCTGGATGGCGTTTGCGCTTCTGGCCTCTACGAGGCGCGACTGGGGCGCGAGGAATATGGCGGCGAGGTCGCAACCTATTGCGCCGGCTATAAGGCACAGGACCTGGCGGAAATCTGCGCGCTTTCAGACCATGTCATTTTCAATTCGCCCGGCCAGCATGCGCGCTTCCGCCCGATCCTGGAGGCCGCGCGCGCGCAGGGCCACGCCTTCGATGTGGGATTACGCATCAACCCGCTCCATGCCGAGGGCGAGGTCGCCAAATATGACCCCTGCCAGCCGCACAGCCGGTTGGGCTTCCCCATCGACCAGCTTCGCCCCGAGCATCTCGACGGCGTGACGGGGCTGCATTTCCATACGCTGTGCGAGCAGGATTTCGTACCGCTCGGCCGCACCTGGGCGGCGGTGGCACCCAGCCTCAAGCCCTATCTGGGCCGCCTCAAATGGCTGAACTTCGGCGGTGGGCATCATATCACTCGCGCGGATTATCAGCGCGAGGACCTGATCGCCTTCCTCCAGAATGTGCGGCGCGAGACCGGGCTCGACCTCTATCTGGAACCGGGCGAGGCCGTGGCGCTGGACGCGGGCATATTGGTCGGCGAACTCCTCGACGTGATCGACAACGGCATGCCAGTAGCCATCACCGACATATCCGCCACCTGCCACATGCCCGATGTGATCGAGGCGCCCTACCGCCCGGCCATGCTGGGCGAGCGTACGGATGCCGGCCTGGTGGTGACGCGGCTGGGCGGCCCCTCGTGCCTGGCGGGCGACATCATCGGCGACTATGCCCTGCCCGTACCCGCGCAGCCCGGCGCGCGCATCGCCTTCCTCGATCAGGCGCATTATTCGATGGTGAAGACCAACACGTTCAACGGCGTGCCGCTGCCCGCAATCTGGCTGTGGGACAGCGAGACAGACGATCTGCGCGAGGTGCGCCGCTTCGACTACGCGGATTTCAAGATGCGCCTCTCCTGAGGGCAGCGCGCAACGGCCCTAGCGCAGCGCCGGATCGTTCTGGCGGAGCAGGCGCTCCTCCGCGCTCATCCCCTCACGCGCGGCGAGAAGCTGCTGGCTGAAGATCTTGAGCGAAGCGGCCGTCACCTCGCCGGAACTGAGGAAGGCAGCGGCGGCGGCGCGGTCGCGCTCACGCAGCTCGGCGCGGGCGGCGGCGACCTCCAACTTGCTGAAGCGGCCATCGTCATTGAGCGCGACAATCGCCAGCGCGCGGCCGCTCATCGCGGTCATGCCCGTTGGACGCTCGCCCTTGCCGTCTAGCGCGTCGCGAATTTCCCCGGCAAGCACGGCGGCATCCTTCTTCGCGTCGGCCGCGGCGGTGGCGGCGCGCTGCGCGTCCTGCGTAATCAGCACGGAGGACAGGCTCGGCGAGCCCTTGGCCGAGGCGCTCCCGGTGGCCTCCTCCTGCCGTGCCTGTGCCTGCTGAAGGAGCAGCGCCGCCTGCGTCTGCGCCGAAGCGGCGGCGCTCGCCCCAAGGGACTCATAACCAAGATAGTCGAAGAGCGACATGGAAGGCCTCGCATCGTCCAAAGTGCGGGCGAAACCTAGCGCCGCGATGGTTAATGCGCCGTCAACGGACCGCTGCGGCGAAAGGGAATGGCGGCGCGATAGGTGCCGGCGCGCCAGAGCCATTCCAGCGGACCATAATGATAGCGCGTCAGCCACCATTTTGCCCAGATCGCTTGCAGCGCGAAAGCGACAAGGCCGAGCAGCAGCGCGCCGGCCTGCCCCATCCACGCATAGGCGCCGAGGCCAAAACCGTAAAAGATGGGCACGAACAGCACGGACTGGCCGATATATAAGGTCAGCGTCAGGCGTCCGGGCGCCACCAGCGTCTTCTGAAGGCGCCGGAGCGGGCCGTTCCAGCACCACAGGAACAGGAACGTGATGAGCGCAGTGGCGCTCAGTTCCACCCAGGCCGAAGACAAAAAGCGGGCCTGTAGCCCCAGCCCCGGCATCTCGCCGTAGCGCGCCCCCAACTGCGCACGCAGGAGCGAAGCAAGGATCAGCGCAGCAAAAGCGAGCCCAGCCAGCAGCGGCAGACGCCGCTTCCCAAGCTCGGCACTGGAAAAGAAGCCGGTGCGCCCCGCCAGCGCGCCTATGAGGAACAGGCCGAACATCTGGAAGACGCGCCCCGTCTCCAGATAGAAGGAGGCCTTGTTGAGCTGCGCGATCCAGAGGTTGGCACGCAGCATCTCCGGCAAGCTGCCGTGCAAATAGACGGCCATGGCCGGGTCGGTATGGAATCCGGGCGCCGCAAGCCCCCAGGGCAGGCCCGCACTGGCAGCGGCAAGGCGCGCGAGCAGCATGGGTTGCGCGAAGCAGAGCAGCGCCAGGGCAAGGAGCAGCCGGTTGGAGCGCATTTTGTCGACCGGGATGAGCAGCAGCCCGAACAGCGCGAGCACGGTGATGATGTCGCCGCGATAGATCATGCCATGCACCCAGCCGAGGGCGAAGAGCAGCACCATGCGCCAGGCGAATCGACCGGCAAAGTCCTGCCCGCGCGCCCGCGCGCGTGCGAAGAGAATGTGAAAACTGAAGCCGAAGCAGAGTGCCAGCAGCGAAAATGACTTTCCACCAAAGAGGCCGAAGACGATCTGGTGAATGGCGCCGGGAACGGCCGGAGGGCTCGCCCAGTACAGCTCGAAATACTCGATCATATGAACGATGAAGAGCCCGAAAAGCGCGAATCCCCTTAGGGAATCCACCACTTCAATCCGCTCCGACGCTGCCTTCCCCATGCCTCGTCCTCCCCTGTGAAATCGGCGAAAAGACTCTCATGATAGCGCTCCCATGGCAAGTCCCGGATGTGGCGGGACGGCGACATGAATCTGCACCCCGCGTCTTTACAGCCCCCCATGCACACCATATATGCGCACCCCTGCTGCCCCATGGGACTTCCACCGCAAGGCAGCTCAAACTGGCGTTATCCCACTGGAGGTCCCTTGAGTTGTACAAGCACCATAGCGCGCTGGGGGTAGCTCTTTCCCTCAAACCGGCAGCCCCGGTAACGCTCATTCGCCCGCAGGCAGCAGCCCGCGCCGCTCGCTTCTTCTCGCAGAAGTTTCCGGGCAAGGCGCTCTATGCGGTCAAAGCCAATCCTTCGCCCGAGCTTCTCAAGACGCTCTGGAACGCGGGGATCAACCATTATGACGTCGCCTCCATTGCCGAGGTCCGCCTGGTTGCGCGCACTCTGCCGCGCGCCAAGCTGTGCTTCATGCACCCGGTGAAGGCCGAGGAAGCGATCCGGGAGGCTTATTTCCAGCACGGCGTGCGTACCTTTAGCCTCGATTCACTGGAGGAGTTGGGCAAGATCGTCCGCGCGACCGAGTTCGCCAACGATCTGGAGCTGTGCGTGCGCCTGCGCGTCTCCTCCGAACACAGCAAGCTGAGCCTCGCCGCCAAATTCGGCTGTGAGCTGGCCGATGCGGCCGAGCTGCTCCAGGCGACCCGCCAGGTAGCGGACGCGCTGGGCATCTGCTTCCATGTCGGCAGCCAGGCAATGACCCCCCATGCCTATACCCAGGCCATGGAGCGCGTGCGCGCGGCCATTGTGGAGGCGGCCGTCACTGTGGACATCGTCGATGTCGGCGGCGGTTTCCCTTCGGTGTATCCGGACATGGAGCCGCCGGACCTGGAGCATTATTTCGCGGCCATCCACCGCGCCTTCGAGAGCCTGCCGATCAGCTATTCGGCGGAGCTGTGGTGCGAGCCGGGCCGGGCGCTGAGCGCCGAATATTCCTCCCTGCTGGTCCGCGTCGAGCGTCGCCGCGGCAACGAACTCTACATCAACGACGGCGCCTATGGCGCGCTCTTCGACGCGGCCCATCTGGGCTGGCGCTTCCCGGTGCAACTGCTGCGCCCGGAAGCCAATGAGGCCGACGTAGAAGCCTACAGCTTCTACGGCCCCACTTGCGACGACATGGACCATATGGCCGGCCCGTTCATGCTGCCCGCCGACATCAAGGCCGGCGACTATGTCGAGATCGGCATGCTGGGCGCCTATGGCAGCGCAATGCGCACCGAGTTCAACGGCTTCGGCGCGGAACTGGTGGCGGAAGTGGCGGACGAGCCGATGGCGAGCCTCTACCGCGAACAGGCTCCGGTGCCGCGCAAGTCCAACGTCATCCAGCTCAGCCGCTGAACGGAGCGGCCCGGTTCCCGCTTGCGGGATCGGACTGCGCCCTTTGGAGGGAGCGTGGCCGCTTCCTTGCGGCCCGTGAAACATAGGCAGCCCAGCGCTTATACAGGGCTCCTGCGAAAGCTGGAGCCTGAGGCGGCTCGGCAAGTCGGCTGGCCTTGGGTTCCCGCTTTCGCAGGAGCACTCGCTTCCTCTTGATCGCACGGGAAACGGGCTCTGCGGCCACCGCCGCCAGGCCGGGCGCCGATTGACAACCCTGCTCCCAGCGCGCAGCCTCGCGGCATCGTCAGTCGAGGGGGAACTGTCCGATGCCCATGCCGATCCTCGTGCCGGCCGCGGTGCTGGTGTTGTGGTCCGTCATCATGCTGATCTGGATGGTGGTGACGCGCCTACCCGCGCTCGCCAGGCTCAGGATTCCCGCGGATCGAAGCCGCGGCGGCAGAGGCAGCGATCTGGACGCTCTGCTGCCGCGCGAACTGCAATGGAAGGCGCACAACTACAACCATCTGATGGAGCAGCCGACGCTCTTCTACGCCGTCGTGCTGATCCTCGCCGTGGTCGGGCACGGCATCGGTCTCAACGTCATCCTGGCGTGGGCCTATGTGATCCTGCGCATCGCGCACAGCCTGTGGCAGGCGCTGGTCAACAGCATCCCGGTGCGGCTCGCGCTATTCCTGCTGTCCTCGGCCGCGCTGGGCTGGCTAGCGGTGAACGCGGTGCGCGCGACGCTCAGCCTCGGCTGAAAGTCGCGACCAACTCCACATGGGTCGACCAGCGGAACTGGCCGACCGGCTTCACCCGATCGAGCCTGTAGCCACCCGCGACCAGCATGGCCGCGTCGCGCGCGAAGCTGGCTGGATTGCAAGAGACATAGAGGATGCGTGGTGTGACCGAGGCCGCCAGCGCCCGCGCCTGCTCCTGAGCGCCGGCACGCGGCGGATCGAGAATGACGGCGTCGAACCGGTCCAACTCGGCCGCCGTCAGTGGCCGGCGGAACAGGTCGCGATGTTCGGGAAACACCCGTCCGGGCAGGCGATTTCCGCCCGCCTGAAGCGCCAGCACCAGATCGCGCGCGGCCTCGGCGGCATAGAGCTTGCGCCCAGGCACATCCTGCGCGACCGAGAGCGCGAAGGTGCCGAGCCCCGCGAACAGATCCGCCACCATTTTCGCCTCGCCAAGGCCCCGCCGCACTTCGGCGATAAGCGCCGTTTCGCCATCGGCCGTCGCCTGAAGGAAGGCACGCGGAGGATAAGCGACGGCAAGCGCGCCGAAGCGCACTGTCGCCGGATCGGGCTCCCAGAGCGTCATCGGCCCATCCTCGCCATCGAGCATCAGGCGCGCGAGGCCACGATCGCGAGCGAAGGCGAGCAGCGCTTCGGTCTGTTCCAGATCCCGGGGCGCAAGACCGGTGAGGATGACATCGACGCCCTCCTCCACCAGCGCCAGATCGATCGCCCCCGCCTTGCCGTCGCCCATCATCGCGCGGAACAGCCCGCGCAGCGGCGCCACCAACGCAAACAGGCGCGGATGGAGAACGTGGCATTCCATCAGGTCGACGATACGGTGGCTGCCCTGGGTGAAGAAGCCGATCTGGACGGTCTTGCCCAGGCGCAGCACGCGCAGGCTCGCGCGGCGGCGGCTCATGGGCGGGGAGACATGCGGCGGCGCGATCTCGGCGGCGCCGATCCCCTGCCCGGCCAACGCTCCGGCAACCCGATCGCGCACATAATCGGCATAAGCGGGGTCCGAGAGATGCTGGAGCTGGCAACCGCCGCAGGCCGGATAATGGCGACAGACCGGATCGGCATGATGCGGCCCGTGTGTAAGCCCGCCATCGGCGAGCAGCCGGTCGCCCGGCGCGCTGCCGGGCACATGGCGTCCGTCGCCAGTCACGCCGTCGCCACGCGCGGCGATGCGCAGAATAAGGTCGGCATCGCTCACAGGCAGGCTCCAAGGGCAACGGGAATCAGGGGAAGCAGATCGTCGGCGACGAAGGCCGGGCCGGCGCGGCGCGCCGCTGCACTGTGCAGCCACACCGCTTCGCAGGCAGCGCGGAAGGGATCGCCCGTGACAGCGAGGCGCGCGGCGCACAGGCCCGCGAGCACGTCGCCCGTGCCGGCGGTGGACAGCCAGGACGAGGCCGGCGGCGCCACCGCGCAGCGACCATCCGGCGCGGCGATGACGGTGTCTGGCCCCTTGTGAACGACGACACTGCCGCATGCGCGGGCAGCACCGCGGGCCCGGTCGATCTTGTTGCCCTGCCCCGCGCCGAAAAGCCGCGCGAACTCGCCGTCATGCGGCGTCAGGATTGCCGGCGCAGGCAGGCTCCGGGCGCCTCCCTCCGCGAGCAACCCCAGCGCATCGCCATCGGCGACGACCGGAACAGCGGACTGGAGCGCGGCGCTCAGCCGGTCGCGCGCCTCGGCGGTGCGGCCCAGACCGGGCCCGACGAGCACCGCCTTTGCACGGTCGAACGCCAGCGCCGCCTCCTGCACGATGGCATGGCTGAGCGGACCGGGCTGATCCGCCCCGAGCAGCCGCACATAACCCGCGCCGCCCCGCGCTGCCGCTTCGGCCGCCAGTGCCGCGGCACCGGGCATCGCGCCCGCAACGACCGCGACGAGGCCGCGTGTATATTTATGCGCATCGGCCGCCGGCGCGGCGATCCGGGCGGGCGCGAGCAGATGCGCGGCGTCCGCGGGCGCCGCGATACCGATGTCGACCAACATGTGCCGGGCCGAAAGGCCGCGCGCGGGCATCAGCACATGGGCAGGTTTCCAGGCGCCGAGCGCAAGGCAGTGAGTGAACGGCGGCACCGCGGAGAGCGCCGCCGCCACGTCACTCTCCACGCCGCTGGGCACATCGAGTGCATAGCTGTGGCCGGCTGGACGCACGAGCGCATCGAGCCGGGCCGCCAGCGCCGTATCGAGTCCGCGCGCAAGGCCAATGCCGAACAGCGCATCGACCAGCTGCGCGGCCGGCGGTGCGGTCATCATATCCTCGACCGGGCCGGCCCAGTCGGCGCGGGCCTGCGTGGCGCTCGCCGTCTTGGGATCGGCCAGCGCAGCCACACGCACCGGCACGCCGCGTTCGTGCAGGGCGCGGGCAATCACATAGCCATCGCCGCCATTATTGCCGGGGCCGCACAGCACCAGCAGGTCGCGCCGGTGGCCGGCCCGCCAGATGACGTCCGCCGCGCCCTCGCCCGCGCGGCGCATCAGCGCATAGGGAGCGGTCCCCGCATCGAACAGCGCCTGCTCCGCCGCGCGCATCTGCGCGACCGTGAGGATGGGGGCGGCAGACAGCATCAGCCCCTCCTCATGAGAGGAGGGGTTAGCGTGGTGTCAGACTCTGTCGGATAAGGGCGACGCGCGCGACGCCGCGCCTCGTCACCGCCCCCGGCCCCTCCTCTGATGAGGAGGGGAGACAAGGGATCAGATGTCGGCGAAGACATGCGTCTCGGCCCTGGCGCCGGGATGCGTCACCGCGCCGTCGCGAGCCGGGCCGACATTCTGCGCATAACGCCACAGCGCGCCGGACTGGTAATCGTTGGTGCGCGGCGTCCAGGCCTTGCGGCGCTCAGCGAGCACGGCCTCGTCCACCAGCAGATCGATGGTGCCGGCCTCGGCGTCGATGCTGATGGTATCGCCATTCTCGACCAGCGCGATCGGGCCGCAATCGGCCGCCTCGGGCCCGACATGGCCGATGCAGAAGCCGCGCGTGCCGCCGGAGAAGCGCCCGTCCGTGATGAGCGCCACTTTCTCGCCCAGGCCCTGACCATAGAGCGCCGCCGTGGTCGAGAGCATTTCGCGCATGCCGGGACCGCCCTTGGGCCCCTCGTAGCGGATGACGACCACGTCGCCCTCGACGATCTGGTTGGCCTCGACCGCCGCGAAGGCATCTTCCTCGCGCTCGAACACCTTGGCGATGCCGGTGAACTGCAGGCGCTTCATGCCCGCCACCTTCACGATGGCACCTTCCGGTGCCAGGCTGCCCTTGAGCCCCACCACGCCACCGGTCGGCGTGATCGGCGTCTTGGCGTCGTAGATGACCTTCTGGTCCGGGTTCCAGGTGACCTCGTCGATATTCTCGCCCAGCGTCTTGCCGGTGACGGTCATGCAGTCGAGATGCAGCAGGCCCTCGGCGGCCATCGTCTTCATCACCATGTAGATGCCGCCGGCCGCGTGCATGTCCTTGGCGACATATTTGCCGCCCGGCTTGAGGTCCGCGATATAGGGCGTGGTCTTGAAGATCTCGGCCACGTCGAACAGATCGAAGGCGATGCCGCACTCATTGGCCATTGCCGGCAGGTGCAGCGCGCCATTGGTGGAGCCGCCCGTTGCCGCGACGATGCGCGCGGCATTCTCGAACGCCTCGCGCGTGCAGATGTCGCGCGGCCGCAGGTTACGGGCCAGCACTTCCATGATCTGCTTGCCCGCCGCGATAGCGATCTCCTCGCGGCTCCTGTAAGGCGCGGGCACCATGTTGCTGTTGGGCAGCGAGAGGCCAATGGCCTCGCCCACGCAGGCCATGGTGTTGGCGGTATATTGGCCACCGCAGGCGCCATGGCCCGGGCAGGCTGCCTTCTCGATGGCCGTCACTTCGGAAAGCGGGCAGTTGCCGGCGGCATAACGGCCGACCACCTCGAACACGTCGATGACGGTGAGATCATCGCGCTCCTTGTAGCGGCCCGGCAGGATGGAGCCGCCATAGACGAAGATGCTCGGCACATTGAGGCGCAGCATGGCCATCATCATGCCGGGCAGCGACTTGTCGCAGCCCGCGAAGGCGACCAGTGCATCGTAGCAGTGACCGCGCATGCTCAGCTCGACCGAGTCCGCGATCACCTCGCGGCTCACCAGCGAACTCTTCATGCCCTGATGGCCCATGGCGATGCCGTCGGTCACGGTGATGGTGTTGAAGCGGAAGGGCGTACCCCCTGCCGCCAGCACACCCTCGCGTGCCCAGTCGGCCTGCTGGTTCAGTGTGGTGTTGCACGGCGCGCTGTCGTTGCCCGCCGACGCCAGCGCCACGAAGGGCTTGGCGATGTCTTCTTCCTTCCAGCCCATCGCATAATAATAGCTGCGGTGCGGGGCGCTCTCGACACCGACGGAGACGTGACGGCTGGGGAGCTTGGACTTGTCGAACGTGTGGGTCATGGCTGCCTTCCTCTTGCGCGGCTCCTTTCCACCAAAGAGGCGCGCAAAGCAAGGGGGGAGGATCAAATCCTAGGTAATTTTATTACTACATTCAAGTAGAACGGGATGCAAAATTTCTGAAAACCGGCGCTGACCGGTAATATCCTTTATGAGGTCCTGCCGGATTTCCACGCCCAGATAGGGCCGGCCATGCGCCTCGGCATGGCGGTTCATGGTCGCATTGAGGCGCTTGCCCGAATAGGGCTGCTGCTCGCCGACGAGGAGCCCCGCTTGCCGCAGCAGCGGAATGGCCATCTCTGGTCCGCGCGCGTCCTCGTTCCACAGAATGCCAATCTCCCAGGGCCGCGCCTCCTGCGGCGCGGTGCGCAGGCTGGGCGTGAAGCTGTGCAGCGAGAGGAGGAAGGGCCGATGCGCCTGGCCTGCAAGGCGAGCGACCTCGGCATGATAAGGCTCATAGTAAAGCGCCAGCCGCTCGGCGACCTCGGCGACGCTGTTGCCCTCGATATGATGCCCGTCGCTCTGCACGGGCACGAGCCCGACGGCATCCGGCTCACGGTTATAATCGATGACGAGGCGCGAGACGCCCGCCAGGATCGCACAACAATCCCCCCGCTCGACAAGCAGCGCAGCCACCTCCGCCACGCCAATGTCGAGCGCGACATGCTCCTCCATCACCGCGGGCGGCAGGCCGAGGTCGATGCCATCGGGCACATGGTTGGAGGCATGATCGACGATGATGAGGATGGGCGCGGCGGGATCGCCGATGATGTGGAAGGGGGCAGTCATGGCGTTCCGATTAGCGAAGAAGCGCGCAGCGCTGAACTTCTTTTTGGCTTTTCGCTCAGAGGTGAAGGAAGCGACTGGTTCACGAGGAGACGCGGAGAAATCCGAGGTGCGCCGAAGGCGCTCTCATGCGAAAGCCGCCGAATGGGTGACTACACTCGAAGCGGCTTCGTCACCTCTCTTCCCTTCGCCCTGTCTTCGCGCGAACGTAAACTCAGCGCCCCCGTGCGAATAAAACTCAGCGCAACGCCGACGCCATCACCCACCAATCCGGATGATCCGCCGCAATCCGCGCCGCCGCCGCATCCCGCTCCGTCGCACCGGAGAACAGCGCAAAGCAGGTCGCGCCCGATCCGGACATGCGCGCCAGCGTAGGCAGTTGCGCGCGCAGCACCGCCAGCACTTCGTCGATCTCCGGCACTAGCGCCACCGCGCTCGCCGCGAGGTCGTTGCGCCCGCCGCGCCACGCCTGCGGATCGAGCGGGCCGCGATCGACGCCGTCCCAGCCCTGATATACCGCCCCGGTGGGGCATGGGAGCAGCGGATTGACCAGCAGCACCGGTGTTCCTTCCAGATCGAGGTCAACCGGCTCCAGCCGCTCGCCGATGCCGGTGCCGAACATCGTCACCGAGCCGACGCAGGCCGGCACGTCGGCTCCCAGCGAACGCGCGAGCAGCGGAAAATCGAACGCCATCGGCCGTACCTGCCACAGGCCGATGAGCAGCCGCAGCGCCGCCGCTGCATCCGCCGATCCGCCGCCGATACCTGCGGCGATGGGCAGGCGCTTGTCGAGCAGCAGGTCCGCGCCTAGCCAGGTGCCGCTTGCTCCTTGCAGCGCGCGGGCCGCTTGCAGCACGAGATTGTCCTCGCCCGCGCCCAGCGCCTCCGCAAACGGCCCTGTCACCCCTAGCGTGATCTCCCCATCCTCGCGCAGCGTGCCGCGCAGTTCGTCGCCACCGGCGCAGAAGGCGAAGAGGCTCTCCAGCGCATGGTAGCCGTCCGGTCGCCGCGCGCGCACATGGAGCGCGAGGTTGAGCTTGGCATAAGCGGTTTCTTGCGCCATTTCGGGGCTGATCTCGGGAGTCATGCCGCGCTCCATAGCGCTCCGGGCTGCGGGGAGCGACTCCTTACGAAGCGCGAGTCGTGATCGGCTGGAACCATCGCGTGGCCCATGCGCTTTTAGCGGGAACCAGTTACTGCGGAGCACCTTCCCATGCTGTACACGATTGTCGTCATCCTGCTCGTCCTGTGGCTCATCGGCCTGCTCGCCCACGTCGGCGGCGGCCTCATCCACCTGTTGCTGCTGGTGGCAGGCGTGGTGTTCGTGTTCCAGCTCATCACGGGCCGCCGCTCCCTCTAGCGTATCTTCTCGCTGGCGGGGGAGCGCGCGCCGCTCCCTCCGCGTTGCGCCCGCTTCACGTCTCGCCGCACGCCTTGGACTGCGCGGCAGGTTTCATGTGACGTTAAGACCCATTCGGCCTAGATGGGAGCTATGACCATCTTCGACGCCGCTCGCCGGCTGCTCGCGCCGATCCTGGCCCTTGCACTCCTTAATCCGGGCCCGCTCGTTGCGCAGGCGCCCGCCGCGCAGCCTGCCTGGCCGGCGGCGGCGCCATCCGCGCCACGCCCCTGGTTCTATGCACACAGCAATGTGCCGATGGACCCGGCCTGGCACTTTGGCGAGCTCCCCAATGGCCTGCGCTACGCTATCCGCCGCAACGAAATTCCCGCGCGCATGGTCTCCATTCGGGTCCGTGTCGATGTCGGCTCGCTCATGGAAGAGGCCGACGAGGCGGGCTATGCGCATTTCCTCGAGCACCTCTCCTTCCGTGGTTCACGCGATGTGCCGGATGGCGAATCGAAGCGCATCTGGCAACGGCTCGGCGCGGAATTCGGAGTGGACAGCAACGCCCAGACCACGGCGACGCAGACCAGCTTCGCGGTCGATCTCCCCGATGCGACCCCCGCCGGGCTGGACGAGAGCCTCAAGATCCTGGCGAGCATGGTCTCCGCGCCCAATATCGTGCCCGAGGCCGTGAATGCCGAGCGCGCCGTGGTGATGGCCGAGCGGCGCGAAGGGCTGGGCCCCGGGGCGACCGCCAGCGACCAGACACGTGCGTTCTATTATGCCGGCCAGCGCCTCGCCGATCACAGCCCCATCGGCACCGTGGCCACGCTGACCGGCGCGACGGCGCAGAGCCTCCAGGCCTTCCACGACCGCTGGTTTCGCCCCGACCGCACCGTTGTCGCCATTTCCGGCGATGCCGATCCCGCCGTGCTGGAAGAGCTGGTGAAGACGCATTTCAGCAGTTGGCAGGGCAAGGGTCCCACACCGCCGCTCCCCGATTTCGGCAAGCCCGATCCACGCGCGCCCGCGACCAAGGTTATCATCGCGCCGGAACTGCCCGCCTCCATCGGCCTCGTCTATCTGCGCCCCTGGGTGTTCCGCAACGACACTATCGCGTTCAACCAGGCGCGCGCGGTGGACGATCTGGCACTTCAGCTCATCAATCGGCGGCTGGCGGCCGCCGCAAGCGCGGGCGCCAGCTTCCTGGAAGCCTCGGTCGTGCGCGACGATACGGCGCGCTCGGTCAGCGCCACCTATGTCAACATCATCCCGCTCAGCGATGATTGGGAGACGGCGCTGCGCGACGTGCGCGCCATCATCGAGGACGCCCGGCGCACACCGCCGAGCGCCGCCGATATCGACCGCGAATTTGCCGACATGATGGGCCTGCTCAACCAGGTCGTCTCTACATCCGCCGTGGAATCCAGCGCGCGGCAGGTCGATAACTTCATGTCCGCCATCGACATTCGCGAGACCGTGATCGCGCCGCAGGACCATCTCGCCATCTATCGCGAGGGACGGCGCTTCATGACGCCCGAGCAGGTGCGCGATTCCACCCGCCGCATGTTTACGGGGGATGCCGAGCGCGCGCTGCTCACGCTCAAGGCGCCGCAGCGCAATGCGCAGGCGCGGCTTGCCAGTGCCCTGCGCGCGCGCGTGGCGCCCGCCCGCAACGCCCGGCTCGACGCGCGCGATATCACTATGGCCTCGCTGCCCGCGCTACCGCCGGCGGGCAAGGTGGCGGCCGCCCAGCCGGTCCCCGGCATGGCTGTCGAGCAGGTGCTTTTCGAGAATGGCGTGACGCTCTATCTCAGTCCCAACAAGGCTGAGCCGGGCAAGGTGCGCATCAACGTGCGCTTCGGCCACGGTCAGCAGAGCTTTTCGCCGGACGAGAATGTCGCGCTGTGGGCCGCACCGACCGTGCTCGCGGCCAGCGGCATCGGCGATCTCGACAAGATCGCGCTCGACGAACTGACCAACGGCCGCCAGCTCGCACTGCCCTTCGGCATCGACGAGGACGCCTTCGTGATGAGCGTGGTGAGCAGCCCGCAGGATTATCGCGACCAGCTCCGCCTCTTTGCCACCCGCCTCGCTTTCCCGCGCTGGGACGCCGCACCGCTGGCGCGCGCCGCCGCCGCGCTCAAACTCAGCTACGATCCCATGCCGGCCTCGGCGAGCGAAGCGCTGGACCGGGACGTGAGTTGGCTGCTGCGCGACAAAGACGAGCGCGTGGCCCCACCGGTGCCGGCGGACGCGGACGAACTGACGCTGGAGAAGTTCAAGGAAGTGTGGGCGCCCCGCCTCGCCACCGGGTCCATCGAGCTGCAGATCTTCGGCGATGTTACGCGCGACGAGGCCGTGGCAGCCGTCGCTGAAACGTTCGGCGCGCTCGAGCGGCGACCCGAGACGGTGACGCCAGCGGAGAATCGCGTGCGGCGCTTCCCCACGCCGACCGAGCAGCCGGTGGTGCTCCGTCATAGCGGACCGGCGGAACAGGCCGGCGCCGTCATTGCGTGGCCGACCGGCGGCGGCGAGGATCGCATCAAGGAAAGTCGCCAGCTCTCCATGCTGGCGCGGATCATCAACGACCGCCTGTTCGAGAAATTCCGCTCGATTGACGGTGCCGCCTACACGCCCAGTGCCGTCAGCATCTGGCCGGAAGCCTATCCCACCGGCGGCTATCTGATGGTGCAATCGCAATTGCGACCCGAGCGCGTTGCCGATTTCTACCGGATGATGGACGAGGTCGTCACCGATCTCGCCGCGCACCCGGTGAGCGCGGACGAGCTGGAGCGACAGGTCGAACCGCTGCGCAAGCTCTTTGCCCGCGCGCGCAGCAGCAACGCCTTCTGGATGAGCCAGCTCCAGGGCATGAGCCGCGATCCGCGCAAGCTGGCCCTCGCGCGCAGCTTCGCTTCGGACATGCTGAACGTGACCGCGGCGGACATCCAGGCGCTCGCGCAGCGCTATCTGCGCCCGGAGACGCGGTGGACCGCCATTGTCCTGCCCCGCAATGCGGCGATACCGGCCCTTCCTGTCGCGCTCGCCATACTGCCGGCGCCGCGCATGGCGGCGGCGGAGCACGATACGGCCGCGCACGTCAACTGATCGCAGGCAGAACGCCGCCATTGCGGGGTTGCGCCGCGCGCGTCGCTTCCCCAAATAGGCCTTGCCCAGACAGCAGCCGGCCCACACAGAAGCCGGTACGAACGGGCGCAGGCGCACGGCCATTCCGCGCGCTCCCCCTTCTTTCGCGCAAAGGCACCGGACATGTTTATCGAGACCGAACCCACGCCCAACCCGGCAACCCTCAAGTTCCTGCCGGGACGCATCGTGATGCAGGCGGGCACGCGCGACTTCGCCAATGCCGAGGAAGCGGAAGCCTCACCGCTCGCCGAGGCGCTGTTTGACCTGGGCGACGTGACGGGCGTGTTCTTCGGCCGCGACTTCATCTCGGTGACGGCCGGCCCGGGCGTCGACTGGAACCACCTGCGCACCGACGTCGTCTCCATCCTGCTCGACCATTTCTCGGCGGACATGCCGCTGTTCCGCTCGGGCAGCGCGGCAGGCATTGCCGTGCCGAGCGACGATGAGCCGGACGCCGTGGAAGGCTTCGACGACCCCGAGGACGCGGAGATCGTTGCGCAAATCCGCGAACTCATCGAGACGCGCGTGCGCCCGGCGGTGGCCAATGACGGCGGCGATATCGTCTACCGTGGCTTCCAGCGCGGCACCGTCTATCTGCGCATGCAGGGCGCCTGCGCCGGCTGCCCCTCGTCGAGCGCGACGCTCAAGAACGGGATTGAACAACTGCTCAAGCATTATGTACCGGAAGTGACCGAGGTGCGCGCCGTCTGAGGGTGCGCCGCACAGGGGGAGTGTTCGGGATTTTTGCCGTCATGAGGAAAACGCGTGCCCAGCCCGGGCGAGGTTGTCCGGCGCCGTGGCGCGTCTCGTCGGCTAGGCGGACTGGATGGCGAGCCGGCGCCGGCTGGCCAGCGAGGGCGGCTGCTGCATGAGCCAGCGCCAGCTCGTCATCGACTGTGCCACGCCGGCGCTGTCCATCGCCCTGTTCGCAGGCGAGGACTTGCTTGGCGCGCATCATGCCGAGCTGGGGCGCGGTCATGCCGAGGCGCTACTGCCGGCAATCGCCGCGCTGCCCGGCGGCGGCCGCGCGGATGCGATCCTGGTCGATACCGGGCCCGGCAGCTTTACCGGCGTGCGCGTGGGCATCGCGGCCGCCACGGCGCTGGCCTTTGCCTGGGGCGCCCCGGTCCGGGGCTTCGGCTGTCTCGACCTGGTGGCTGCCATGGTGCGCGCGCGCCATGCCCCAGAGGGCGACTTCCCCGTGGTCATGGTCGGCGGCCATGGCGAGCTGTTCTGGGCGCGCTTTTCCGCAACCGCTACGGCCGGCGAAACCCCCGCGATCATCCGCTCGACGCCCATTGCAGACCTCGCCGCCCAACTCGACGACGTGACCATCTATGGCTCGGGCGCGCCGATGCTGGTGAGCGCGCGCGGCGAGCGGGGGCTTGCCGTGCCGCTGCTGCCAGACGCGCGCTGCCTGCCACTGCTGGCCGAGACGCTGCGGACGCTCGCGCCCACGCCCAATTACGGACGCGGCGCCGATGCGCGGCCCATGGCGGCGGCCGCACCTGCCCTGCCCACACGGTCGCGCGCCTGATGTCCGCGCTGGTCATCACGGCTTATGACACGGCGGACGAAAGCTGCCTCGCCGATTGCATGGCCGTGATGACCAGCGCGTTCGATCCGCAATATGGGGAGGCGTGGACGGCGCCGCAGCTTCGTTCGATGCTGTCCATGCCCGGCTGCGCGCTCGTCATCGGCCGTCTCGGCGAACAGCCCGTGGGCTTCGGTTTGCTGCGCAGCATGGCGGGCGAAGCGGAGTTGCTGCTGCTCGCTGTCGATCCCGCGCACCGGGGGGCTGGCTATGGCCGGCGCATCCTCGACCGGTGCCTCATGATCGCGGAACGCAGCGGCGCTGAAACCGTATTCCTGGAAGTCCGCGATTCGAATCCGGCAGTTCATCTATACAGCAAGGCCGGCTTTAACCAATATAACCGGCGCAAGGACTATTATCTCGGCGGTGACGGGTGCCGCTACGACGCCTTGAGCTTCAAGGCCTTTCTTGTCCGGAATTAGGACGCCTGCGGGACTGCTTGCGGTTCGAACCAAAACGGAATAAAAGAACAGATGAAGCATAATTCAAATGCTTCACGGGTCCTGGCGAACAGATTAGAAAAATCGAGAAGGAAATTAATCATGTCAGATGCCAGCGGGCAAGACGAGGTCCTGATTACCCTCACATCGGATATCGTGGCCGCGCATGTCTCTAACAACAGCGTCGCGGTTTCCGATCTGCCGACCCTGATCCAGAACGTCTATGGCGCGCTCTCCGGGCTGCGCAGCCAGGCCGCGCCGCCCGCGCCCAAGCCTGAACCCGCCGTGTCGATCCGCGCTTCGGTGAAGCCCGATCACATCGTTTGCCTGGAAGACGGCAAGAAGCTGAAGATGCTCAAGCGCCACCTGATGACGCATTATCAGATGACGCCTGACGAATATCGCGCCAAGTGGGGCCTGCCGGCGGATTATCCGATGGTGGCGCCCAATTATGCGGACCAGCGCCGCGCCCTTGCCAAGAAAATCGGGCTGGGAACAACGCGCCGCCGCGCCAGCAAATAAGAATTGCTTTCAGCGACGATTGAGCGGCCTGCCCCTCGGGGCGGGCCGTTTGCGTGCGGCATCTTGCCGGCGGGAGACAAAAGCCATTTTGCGGCTTCCTGCCTCGGGAAATTAAACATACAAGTAGGATCATGACCCGGACTATCGACATCGAAGCGCTGTGCGCGGAGCGCGGTTTGCGCATTACCGAGCAGCGGCGCGTCATCGCCCGCGTCCTCTCCGAGAGCGACGACCATCCCGATGTGGAGAAGCTGCACGAACGCGCCGCGGCCATCGATCCGCACATCTCCATCGCCACCGTTTACCGCACTGTGCGCCTGTTCGAGGAGGCGGGCATTCTGGAGCGCCATGATTTCGGGGACGGCCGCGCCCGCTACGAGCCGGCACCCGAGGCGCATCATGACCATCTGATCGACGTGGAGACCGGCAAAGTCATCGAATTCGTCGACCCGGAGTTGGAGCAGCTACAGAAGCAGATTGCCGAGAAGCTGGGCTATCGGCTCGTGGACCATCGCATGGAGCTTTATGGGGTCGCCATCGACCGCAAAGGCTGAGCTGGCGGCGCCGGTGGCGGTCTCCGCCGTGCGATCGCGCCGTCCCGGTGCACCGCGGCGGCCCGTACCCCTTACCCGATGACGCCCGCGCTGCGCTTCACCTGGCGGCTGACGCGCCTGGCCGGCACGACCGCTGCCTGCGTCGTGCCACACCTGCTCGCCCGCCGCCACGGTCGCTCACCGTGGCCGCGCCGTTTCCTGAGCCGCAGCGCGCAGATCGCGGGTTTCGACGTGCAGATCGCCGGCACACCGCGCCTGCATGACGTCTTTTATGTCGCCAATCATCTGAGCTGGGTGGACATTCTCGCGCTGGGCGGCGCCACCGGCTGCGCCTTCATCGCCAAGGACGGGATTGCCAAGGCCCCGCTCGTCGGCTGGCTGGCGGCGCAGAACAACACCGTGTTCATCGCACGCGAGCGACGCGGCGCCGTCGCAGGCCATATCGAGAATGTGCGCGCGGCGCTCGCCGCCCATCAGCCGATCGCGCTGTTCGCGGAGGGCGGCACCGGCGACGGCCATGCGCTCGGCCCGTTCAAGGCTCCGCTTTTCGAAGTGCTGCTGCCGCCACCGCGCGACATCCTCGTCCAGCCCGTCGTTATCGATTACGGCGCCGCCACGCCGCTCGTCGCCTGGGGAGAGGAGACTGGCGTGGACAATGCCCGCCGCATTCTCTCCGCGCCGGGCCGCAGGCGCCTGACATTGCGGTTTCTCGATCCCTTCCATCCTGGCACTCACGCCGATCGCAAAACCCTTGCGGCGGAAACCCGGGCGCGGATCGTGGAGGCCATGGGCGCGCAATAGGGCGAGCGCGGCAGGGACATGGCGGAACCGCCCCATTCCCCGCCCGCATTAAAGAAGGCCCGAGAGCGCACCGGACTCCGTGGATACAGTCCAGCCTTCAGGGTAGCCCGCCCCGTCGCCGCCCTTTCTTGTCTGTCCCATCGGCGCTATAGGGCCGCGCATGAGCGCATCCCGAACTCCGCCCAAGACCTTCCACGTCAAGTCCTTCGGCTGCCAGATGAACGTCTATGACGGCGAGCGCATGGCCGAGATGCTGGGCGCGAAGGGGCTGGCCCCAGCCGCCGAGGGCGCCGAGGCCGATCTGGTGGTGCTCAACACCTGCCATATTCGCGAGAAGGCAGCCGAGAAGGTCTATTCGGACATCGGCCGCCTGCGCCGCGAAGACGGCTCGCGCCCGATGATCGCGGTGGCCGGCTGCGTGGCGCAGGCGGAAGGCGCGGAAATCACGCGGCGCACCAAGGCCGTGGACATCGTCGTAGGGCCGCAGGCCTATCACCGCCTGCCCGGCCTCATCGACGCGGCAGTGGCCGGCGAGGCCGCCATCGATACGGACATGCCGCTCGTCTCCAAATTCGATGCGCTACCCGCCCGCACGCGGCAGGCACGGCCCAGCGCCTTCCTCACCGTGCAGGAGGGCTGCGACAAGTTCTGCACCTATTGCGTGGTGCCCTATACGCGCGGCGCCGAGGTCAGCCGGCCGTGGAACGCGGTGATGGACGAGGCGCGCGCGCTGGTCGATGCGGGGGTGCGCGAGATCACGCTGCTCGGCCAGAACGTCAATGCCTGGCAGGGCGAGGACGACAAGGGCCGCACCCAGGGGCTCGACGGGCTTATCCGCGCGCTCGACGCTGTGCCCGGCCTCGCGCGCATCCGCTACACGACGAGCCACCCCAACGACATGAGCGAAGGCCTCATCCGCGCCCACGCCGAGGTGGAGCGGCTCATGCCCTTCCTGCACCTGCCCGTGCAGGCCGGCAGCGACCGCATCCTCAAGGCCATGAACCGCAGCCATAGCCGTGATTCCTACCTGCGCGTACTCGATCGGGTACGTGCCGCGCGCCCGGATATCGCGCTCTCGGGCGACTTCATCGTCGGCTTCCCCGGCGAGACCGATGCCGAGTTCGAGGAGACACTCTCGCTGGTGCGCGCGGTGGGTTACGCCCAGTGCTTCAGCTTCAAATACAGCCCGCGGCCCGGCACGCCGGCGGCTGACATGGATGGGCAAGTGCCCGCCGCCGTGATGGACGAGCGGCTCCGGCGCCTGCAGGCCGCGATCAATGCAGACCAGCACGCCTTCAACCGCGCGGCGGTCGGCAAGCGCACCGCCGTTCTGCTGGAACGGCCCGGCCGCCATCCTGGCCAGCTTGTGGGCAAGTCGCCCTGGCTCCAGTCCGTGCATGTCGAGACGACCGACGCACGCATCGGCGATCTGATCGAGGTCGATATCGTCTCGGCAGGACCCAACAGCCTGGGCGGTGTGGTGGTGACGCGGCAGGCGGCCTGAAGAAGAGGATTGCTCGCGCAAAGGCGCAGAGAGATTTGGTTCACGCGGAGACGCGTGAGCGCGGAGAAAAAGGGCTGCAAAGCCGCTTTTATCGCACCGCCCCACCGCGTTCGGCGTGTTTCCAAAAGCGCCTTCGACGCGGCGGGATTGCTCCCGCCTCCGTGCGCACGCCTAATGTCTTCTCCGGTCTTCTACGCGAAAAACCGTTTTTTTACTTCGGCGCGGTCGGTGTCATGAAAATGGCCTGCACGGCGATCTTGCCGTCGCGGATGATGAATTCCTCGGTGGCGTGCATGGGCCCCATCTCCCAGGTCATGAAGCCAACATTGCCTTCTTCCCACACGCGCGTGACCTTCATGCCGCCGCCGGCCGGCGGCCCACCCGCGCCCTCCTTCGCGCCGGCACCCGCCTGCGCCCGGCCATCGGGCGCGCCCGTTCCACCGCCACGGCGGCCGAACATCGCCTCGAAGAGCTTACGGATCTCTGGCTTGCCCTGCACCGCCCGGCCGTTCTGGAGCACCACCGCGTCGTCGGCATAGTCGGCCATGATCGCATCGATATTGCCGCCCGAGGCCGTGTGGCGCTTGACGAAGTCGCTCGGCGTATCCGCCTGTGCGCCGCTCGCCGCCATCATGGCGATGGCAATACCCACGCCGATCATCCGGTAATTCACGTGCCTCTCCTCTATTCCTGGCGCATATGCCCGCGCTCATGCGCAGAAACCGGCGCCCGACACCCCTGCCTGCCCTCCCCTAATGCAAAGCGGCCAACCCCGGAAGGGCACCATTCGGGTGCGTTGCAACCCCCGAAACGGAGGGCTGAAATGGATGCTGGACGGCCTTGAGCCCTTATCCTAGGTTCCGCGCCGGGGGCCGGGAACGACCGGACCGCCGACGACAACGACAATCCACAGGAGGGGGTCTTTTCATGCCTAAACTTATTGCGCTCGCCGTCACCGTCGGCGTGCTTGCCGTCGTCGCCACCTGGCTGTTCGGCCTAGATCCACTGACCGCCGCGAAGCTGCAGGTCTGGCAGGCATTCATCGCCTGGGGCGGCCACTTTCACTGCGGCGGCAAATTCTCCGGCACGCGCGACACGGTCGTGTGCATGACCTTTGGCGCCATTGTCGGCATGGTGTCCATCATGATCGCCCATCAGCTCGGCGCACTGGGCGATCTGGGCGCGCCTGTCGCTGTCGGCATCGGCGCGGCGGTGATCTGCCTCGCCTCGGCGGTGCCTTATCTCGGCGCCATTCCCGCCAGCGTCTATGGTTTCGCGAGCATCGCGGGCCTGGTCCTGCTGGGCGGCATGTGGGATTCGCCGCAGGACGCGCTCATTCCCACGGTCCTCTCCGTCATCATCGGCGCCGCCTTCGGCTATGTGTCCGAGCAGGTGTCGGCCGCTCTGGCCAAGAAGGAAGCCTGAGCGCACGAGACCCGTGCACAGAGCGCGGCCGGACGGCCGGAGCAGGGACGGGGCGCGGAACATTCCGCGCTCCGCTCCGTTTCGGACCGCATGCGCCTCCGCTCCATGCCTCCATCCGAACGCCGGCCAGATCGCGCTTGTCCTCGCCCGCCTCCCTCTGGCAAGAAGAGCGCGATGATAGCACCTTCCTCGGCGCCCCTTTTTCGGGCGCATCGCGCATTGAGTCGCCACCATGGCTAAGCGTCATGTCCAGGCGGAAGCCGGGGACCGCGCCCGGCTCGAACTGACGTTCGACCAACCCTATCTGCTCGGCGCCCTGTTCGGCGAATATGACCGCAATCTCGTCAACATCGAGAACCGGCTGGGCGTCTATATCGCCGCGCGCGGCAACAAGGTGCAGATCGAGGGCGAGGCTGAGGCCGCCGCCCGCGCGCGCGATGTGCTCAATGGCCTCTACAATCGCCTGGCGGTGGGCCAGCCCGTCGACCCCGGCGCCGTTGACGCGGTAATCGCCATGTCCACCGAGCCCACGCTGGAGGGCATCATCCGGCACGATGTCTCAGACCCACCCAAGGTGATGATCCGCACGCGCAAGAAGACCATCATCCCGCGTTCGGCCAATCAGGGCGTCTACATGCAGGCGCTGGCCCGTAGCGAACTGATCTTCGCGCTCGGGCCCGCGGGCACGGGCAAGACCTATCTCGCTGTCGCGCAGGCCGTGAGCCAACTCATCACCGGTAGCGTTGACCGGCTGATCCTCTCCCGCCCCGCCGTGGAAGCCGGCGAGCGGCTGGGTTTTCTCCCCGGCGACATGAAGGAGAAAGTCGACCCCTATCTGCGGCCGCTTTACGACGCGCTTTACGATTGCCTGCCCGCCGAGCAGGTGGAGCGGCGCATCGCATCCGGCGAGATCGAGATTGCGCCCATCGCCTTTATGCGCGGGCGCACGCTCGCCAATGCCTTCATCATCCTGGACGAGGCACAGAACACCACGATCGCGCAGATGAAGATGTTTCTCACCCGCTTCGGCGAGGGCAGCCGCATGGTGATCTGCGGCGACCCCAAGCAGGTCGATCTACCCGGCCCGGGCACCTCGGGCTTAGCGGACGCGGTCGAACGGCTTGAGGGGCTGGAGGGCATTGCCGTCACGCGGTTCACCCGCGCGGACGTGGTGCGCCATCCCATTGTCGGCCGCATCGTGGAAGCCTATGAAGGCCGGGACGCCTGAGGTGCGCGATGCTTGAAGTGATCGTGGATGCAGGCCCCGGCTGGCCGAAGGAGGTGGACTGGGACAAGCTGGCGCTGGAGGCCGCCTGCGTCGCCTTGCGCGAGACCCCACATGGCGAGCTGATCGCCAACCCCGCGCAGGTAGAAATCTCGGTCAAGCTCTCCGACGATGCCGAGATCCAGGGCCTCAACGCCGCCTATCGCGGCAAGGACCGGCCCACCAATGTCCTCTCCTTCCCCATGATGCAGGCCGATCTGCTCGAAACCGTCGACATCGGCGACGATGGGGAGACCCTGCTGGGCGACATCATCCTGGCCCACGAGACCTGCGCGCGCGAAGCCGCGGAACGGGGCATTTCGCTCCCCGATCATGCCACCCATCTCATTGTCCATGGCACGCTCCACCTGGTCGGCTACGATCATATGGAGGAGACCGAAGCCGAGGCGATGGAGGCCATGGAGACGCGCGCCCTTGCATCGCTTGGCCTGGCTGATCCATATGGCGATAGGGGCGGCGGCGCCGCGCCCGTCGATGCAACAGGGATTTGAAGGAAGACATGTCCGAGACGGCCACGCCTGCATCCGCCAGGGATGGCGCCAAGGAAGGCGCGAAAGAGGGCGACAGTAGCAGCGACAGCGGACGAATATGGCGGGGCCTCAAGGCCCTGCTTTTCGGCGAGGACGAGAATGTCAGTCTCCGGCAGGAGCTGGAGGACGTCATCACCCAATATGACGGCGCCGACGCGCCACGCCCAATCGCGGGCGATCTGGCGCCCGTCGAGCGGCAGATGCTGCGCAACATGCTGCACTTCAGCGAACATGACGTCGGCGATGTCGCCGTGCCCCGCGCAGACATCATCGCGATTTCACAAGACGCCAGTTTCACCGAACTGATGGCGCTGTTCGCGCAAGCGGGCCACAGCCGCATCCCGGTTTATCAGGGCACGCTCGACAGCATCACCGGTATGATCCACATCCGCGACGCCTTCGCCATTCTCGCACGCGGAGAAGAGCACCCCACCTCGCTGGAGCCGCTGATCCGCCAGCCACTCTATGTGCCGCAGAGCATGGGCGCGCTCGATCTGCTGGCCGAGATGCGCGCCAAGCGCACGCACCTGGCCATCGTGCTCGATGAATATTCCGGCACTGACGGGCTCGTCACCATCGAGGACCTGGTCGAGGAGATCGTCGGCGAGATCGAGGACGAGCATGACGAGGCGCCCGAGGCGATGCTGGTGCCGCTCGAGGGCGGCCTGTGGGATGCCGACGCGCGCAGTGAGCTGGAGGACGTGGCCGAAGCCATCGACCCCAAGCTCGCGGAAGTGGAGCATGATGTCGATACGCTGGGCGGCCTTGCTTTCGTCATCGCCGGCAAGGTGCCCGCCGTGGGCGACATCCTGACGCATGAGGAAAGCGGCTGGCGGATCGAGATCGTCGAGGCCGATCCCAAGCGCGTCGCCCGCGTACGCCTGCACCCGCCCGAGGAACGGGAAGAGGAAACCGGCGAGTAACGCAGCGGCCGGAAACGTGTGGTCGAAGACAGCGGCGCACGATCTGTCTCGCGGGTGACACCGGGCCCCGCGCTGGCGAGATCACGGCCCGGCGCGATGCCTTGTGTCTTGGGTCAAAACGAAAGAGCGGCCGCCCCTGCTCTCTTCAATTCGCACCGGGATGGCGCGCGACGACAGGCGCATCGCGCCGTGAGCCCAGCATCGCCGTGCCGATCAAAAACCAGATTCCCAGAAAAAGCGGCATGGCAAGAACGACGAAAAGTGCCGTCAACAGCGTTGTGAAACCGCCGGAGAGCAGTTGCCGCGCAATACTCATCAGGTCGCCTTCGAACGCGGCGACCGCGCCGCATGCGAGCAGCAGCAGGGCTAACAGCAGGAACAGGCCATAGCCGTAGCGAAACGCCCGGCGTAACCTGAGCTGTGCGATCGTCGCCTGCGGCATACCCCCTCCTGCCCCGAGCCTACCGCAATCCTGACACGCTGCAACAGCTTATCGCACTCCTTTGTCATCAGAGCGCAAATTTGAGGGGTAGTGGCCCGCCGGGCCCGGCTCGATCGGTTGCCTGAGGCCTTCCGCCGGACGGACGGTCGATACCCCCATCATTCACCCGCGTGTTTGTAGCCGATAGGTTCCGCGCGGATGGATCACATCTCGCCGTCAGAGAGCTTAGTGGCTCGCCGGCAGACGATGTCCTCGCTCTGGGCCGCCGCCTCCGCCTTGATCCGCGCTCAAAGCGGCATCAATGCGCCCACGATTCTGCGACCTTCCTGGCGCAGCACGCCCCAGGCGCGCGCCGCGGCCCGGCTGTCCATGGCTTCGAGCCCGATCCCGCGCTCTTCCAGCGCCCGCGCCAGCGCACGCGACGGCTGGACGAGACTGGCGCCGGTCCCCAGCAGCAGAAATTCAGGCTGCGGATCACAGGCGCAGGCGAGCAGGCGCTCGACCGCCGCGATATCCAGTGTCGCGGCACTTGCGGGCGCGTCCCACTCGGCCGCGCCCTCGGGATCGATCAGCAGCCCGCCCGGATAGATGCGTTCGCCGATGCGGAACCGCGTGCCGGCAAAGCCGGTGATGACCGGCCCGCTCGGGATCTCCTCGCGGCGCAGTTCCATCGCCCCCCCCGCTGCTTCAACCCTCGCGCGAGACGATCCGTTCGGCATCGTCCACGATCCCCTTGGCCTTCTTGCGAGGCGCGGGATTGGGCTCGAGGCCGAGCGTGATGAGCAGCGAGGAGGAGACATAGACCGACGAGTAGGTGCCGACCACGACGCCCAGCAGCATTGCCGCCGTGAAGCCGCGCAGCACATGCCCGCCGAAGATGAGCAGCGCACCCAGCGCCAGAGCGATGGTGACGGAGGTCATGATCGTGCGCGGCAACGTCTCGTTGACCGAAAGATCGATCAGCGCCTTCATGTCCATCTTGCGGTATTTACGCATATTCTCGCGAATACGGTCGTCGATCACCATCTTGTCGTTGATCGAATAGCCCACGATGGTGAGCACCGCCGCCACGATGGTCAGATCGAACACCATGCCCGTCGCCGCGAAGAAGCCGACCGTCATGACGACGTCATGGATGATGGCGACCGCGGTCGAGACGCCGAACTGCCATTCGTAGCGCATCCACGAGAAGATCGCGATGCCGATGATGGCGAGCAGCACGGCCAGCACACCGTCGCGGATCAACTCGTCCGAGACCTTGCCCGACACGGTGGAATAGTTGCTGAAAGTCGCGCCGGGGAATTTCTCGGCAAGGGCAGTCTTCACCTTCTCGACCACCGCATTGGTCGCAGCCGGATCGGCATCGTCGGGCAGCGGCAGGCGGATGGTGATGGCATTCTGCCCGCCAAGCTGCTGCAAGGCCGCCTCGCCTAATCCCAGGGCGTTGACGGTCGAACGCACCTCATCGAGCGGCGGCGGCGTGACGAACTTCTCCTCGATGGAGACGCCGCCGACAAAGTCCACGCCCAAGTTGAGGCCGCGCGTGCTCGTAACAGTGATGGCCGCCACGGTGAGCAACGCGGTGATGACGAAGCAGAGATGGCGGATGCGCACGAAGCCGATGTTCGTGTTGTCCGGCACCAGCCGCATCGGGCCCATTTTGATCTTGGTGGGGCGCTTGCGGCGTAGCCACTGCACGGCAAGCATGCGCGTGAAGGTGACGGCCGTGAACACGCTGGTTGCGATGCCGATGAGCAGCACGATGGCGAAGCCCTTGATCGGTCCCGATCCCAGCACCAGCATGATGCCGCCGGCGATGGCGTGCGTCACGTTCGCCTCGAAGATGGTGCGGCTGGCTTCCTTGTAGCCGAATTCGATGGCCTGCACGACGCCGCGCCCACGCCGCACTTCCTCACGGATGCGCTCGTAGATGAGCACGTTGGCGTCCACCGCGGTTCCGATGGTGAGCACGAAGCCGGCAATGCCGGGCAGAGTCAGCGTAGCGTTGAGGATGCCCATCACGCCCAGGATGACCAGCACGTTGATGGTCACCGCCAGATTGGCATAGACGCCCCAGCGCCCGTAGCTCAGGAACATGAAGGCGGCCACCGCGACCACGGCGAGCACCGAGGCCGTAATGCCGGACCGGATCGAATCCGCGCCCAGTTCCGGGCTCACTGTCGATTCCTGGATCACCGTGAGGCTGATCGGCAGCTTGCCCGAGCGAAGCGCGATGGCGAGCTGGTTGGCGCTCTCCACCGTGAAGTTGCCGCTGATCTGGGCCGAACCGCCCATGATCGGCTCATTGATATTGGGCGCGGACAGCACCTTGCCGTCCAGGATCATGGCGAAGCGCTTGTTGACGTTCTGCTGCGTGACCCGCGCGAACTTGGCGCCGCCCGAGCCGCTGAACTTGATGTTCACCACCGGCGCGTTGGTCTGCTGGTCGAAGCCCTGCTGTGCGTCGATCAACTCGTCGCCAGAGACCATCACCTGGCGCTTCACCACCAGCGTGGCGCCCCCATAGGGATTGTCCGGATAGGGCACGATCTCGCTGCCCACCGGCGCGCGGCCCTGGGCCACGTCAGCCGGATTGGCCGTCTCGTCGACCAGCTTGAATTCGAGCTTGGCGGTCTGGCCGAGCAGCGCCTTCAGTTCAGAAGGATCCTGAAGGCCCGGCACCTGCACCACGATGCGGTTGCTGCCCTCGCGGATAACGGTCGGCTCGCGCGTGCCCATCTCGTCGATGCGGCGGCGAATGACGTCGGTCGCGGTGTCCATCGCGCTTTCCAGCGCCTCGGAGAGGCCCGCGTCGGTGGGCGTGACGACGATCGTGTTGCTGTCGCGCACTTCGACATTGAAGTTGCGCTGGCCGCTCAATTGCGCGCCCTGCGTCAGGGTGCGCACACGCTCTACGGCGGCGTCGAGCTGCGCGGGCTCGCGCACCATGAAGGAGAGCCGCCCGTCCTTGGTGGAGATGTCGCCGATGGAGATGCGATTATCGCGGCGCCGCATCTCCGTGCGGATCTGCTCCTCCATGTTCTGGAGCTGCTGCTTGGCGACATCCTGCGTGCTGCCTTCAAGCAGGATATGGCTGCCACCCGAGAGATCGAGACCCAGATTGACGTGGGCTTTCAAGATGCTCGGTAGCCGGTTCGTCACATTCTCCGGCAGGAAGCTCGGAATCGAATAAGCGCAGCCGATGAACAGCGACGCGACGATCAGCCAGATCTTCCAGCGGGGAAAGTCGAGCATCGCCGCCTCAGTCGTTCGCGGGCTTGGCGGTCATGGGATCGACCACATCGCTCAGCATGGCCTTGACCGCCTTCACCTTCACATTGGGGGCCAGCTCGACGTCGACATAGGTGTCGTCCACCCGCACCACCTTGCCGACAAGACCGCCGCCGGTGACGACCTGATCGTTCTTCTTCACGGCGTTGAGCTTCTCGCGATGCCGCTTCGCCGCCTTCTGCTGCGGGCGGATCAGGAGGAAATAGAACACCGCGAAGATGAGCACGAGCGGCAGCATGCCGCTGATGAGGCTGGCGGTGCCGCCGGCAGATGCGGCCGGCGCGGCCTGGGCGAAAGCGGGAGTAATGAGCATCACGATCCTTGCGCAGCGCTGAGGAAAGAAGTGGCGTAAAGCCGCCCGGATATTGCGATACCGGGTGCGAAATCCAAGGCCGGGCGGCTAACATATCGCCCAGCGGGGCGCAACCGGGATCGGCGGAGCGACGCGCACGGTTCCTCCGCACCGCATCCGAGAGGGCGACCGGCCGGAAAGCGCCCCGAACGCGCGGCAGGTCAATGGCGCTGGGCTTCGCCCCGGAGCCGTGGTGCGACTCGCGCGAGCGCGCACTTCCTTCGGGCCGAATCGGAATCGGGGGCGCGCCGGGTTTGCGGACGCGAAAAAGGGCGTGACAGACCCCCCGGCCTGTTGCCAGATAGGGACATGAGTGCCCCCGAGAAGATCCTCAAGCTGACTGAACGGCAGCGCGCCTGCCTGGAACTTGTGGCCATGGGCTTCACGTCCAAGGAAATCGGCCGCAAGCTCGGAATCTCATACTCCACAGTGGACAACCACATCCTCATCGCCACGCAGACCTTGGGCGTGGCGGACCGGCGCGAGGCCGGGCGGCTGATCGCCACCACTGGGCAGCAACTGCCTAGGCAGGCAGCCACCCTTCCCGAAACCGAAAATCCCGCCATTTTGGAGGGGCGGCAGGCGACGGGCCCATCCGCGACACAGACGGTTGGCACAGCAGGCAATATCAGGCTGCTGCCGCCGGTTGGGGGTCAGCTCAATGAACAGTCACTCGGTCACAAGACGATCCAGATCCTCTCGATCGCCGTCCTGTCGACTTTGGCTGTCATCGCGTTGGCCTTAATCGTTTCCGGAGCGTTCAAGACGTTCAGCTAGGTCGGGCGACCCAACATCGAAGGATTAATCGCGCGATTTCGCGCCGAGGAGGACTTATGCTCAAGATCGAACATTCCACCGGCATGGTGATTGCGGAAGACCTGCGGGCCTCCATCAAGGCCATCGACAATGCGCTGCTCCAGGAGACGCGCCTCACCAGTTCGCTCATCGAGGCGGGCGAGCAGATCGGCCTGCCCATGGCGCACAGCCAGAAGCTGCTGGAAGGCATGGCACGCGGCTTCGAGCATCTCGTCGCCGGCAGGGCAGACATGCTCTCCGTGGTGCGTCAGGTGAACAGCATCAAGGGCCAGAGTTCGCTCGATGTGGTGGACTATGGCTGCGCCGGCGGCCTCACCGCGCGGCTCGACCAGCCGGCGGCCACCCCCGCCGCGCCGGCTCGGGAGACGGCGCTGGCCGACTGAACTAGTCTTACGCAAGCCGTCATGGGACCAGACAGGATCGGGCAGCGGACAGAAAGGAACGGCAGATGCTGATCTTGAGCCTGTTCTGGATCATGACCATCGCGGCTTGCGGCTACGCCAGCGTGCTGGGCGGATGGGAAGGGCGGTGGACGACGGCGATCATCATGATCGCATCCGCCCTAACGCTTCTCTCCGACCAGGTGCTGGGCCTGCCCTGGCACGAGACCAACATCGTGATCTTCGCGGTCGACGTGTTCGCCTTTGCCGGCATGTATGTCGTGGCGGCGCGCAGCCGGCGCTGGTGGCCGGTGTGGATTGCCGCCTTCCAGCTCAACAGCGTGGCCGCCCACCTGGCGACCGTGATCAGCCCCTCTTTCTCCGCCCTTGTCTATCACGGCTATGAAGGTCTCTGGGCCCTGCCCGGCCAGCTCGTGATGGTCTTCGGCATCTTCCGCGACCGCCTTTGGAAGTACCGCTATGAATTCGCCTGAACGCCTTCTCCCCACACGCGCCGCCACGCCCCTCGCGCGGCGCCTGTCCCCGGCGCCGGCCGGCCGTGGCGAGACGGCGCCACCTGGGGAGGCGCGGCCGGCGCTTGATCGCTTCGCGGTCGCGCGGATCTATGCAGCCTTCCAGTTGCGGCGCGGCGACCATTTCCCCGCGGGGGTGGATCAGCCGGCCTTCGACATGCTCGTCGACCTCTTCCTTTACGATTGGCTCAATCGCCGCGTCGGCGTGCGCCAGGCCGGTGGCATGCGGCTGGAAAGCGCCGGCGCGCTGCCGCCCAGCCTCGTCGCCCTGGTGGATGCCGGCCTGGTCATGGCCGCCCACTCAGGCGCGCCCGACGAGGCCGTGACCATCAGCCTGAGCCGGGCCGGGCAGGCCTGCCTCGACAGTTTCTTCGACCATATGGCCAGCTACATCATGGCCATCTGACGAGTTCTTCCGCCCACCCCGGAAGAACGGCGCCGGTCCGCTCTTCTCCTGACCCCCGAATTTCGTCCCTCGGACCAGGAGAAGAAAAAGCGGGCCGGCGCTGGACATTTCAGGGCCGGCCCGGCGAGATGTGGAGCAGGGTCACGCGACTCTTAACGCTGGTGCCACGCTGTCGCCATCGGAACGCCATGGCCTCCCCTCCCCGGCACATCCCGCACGGTCGCGCTCAAGATATCGACCGCAGAGCCCGCAGGACGCCCAAAAGCCCCCGTCATGACGCATCCTAGCGCCACATTCACCGCCCCGCCCGCCATGCGCACACAGCGGCTTGCAACTTGCGAGCGATACGCTTAGGAGCGGCCCTCCGGTCGGGACGTAGCGCAGCCTGGTAGCGCATCACACTGGGGGTGTGGGGGTCGGAGGTTCGAATCCTCTCGTCCCGACCAATTTTTTCATGAACGTTCGAAGATCCTTGGCAGGACGAGCCGTGACGGCTCTCCGCTGAACACTCCATGGATCTCGCGGCGACCCTTATGGCCAGCGGTGGTCATCCCCAAGCACGATCGTGTAGCTGCCAACTGCCTTACACCCGCCGCCCCACCTCACTCCACCTTGCTCTCCCTTTCGGGCCCGTCGCGCCATAGCCGCGCGCCTTCTTCGCCCTGGCGGCCGAAAGCGCCGCGCAGGTGCAGGTCGCGTTGCGGCAGGGGGATTTCGATGCCGTGGCGGCGCAGTGCGTCGTCGAGCGCCCAGCGATAGGCGGCGCTGAGGCTACCCGGGCGCTTCACTGCCTCCAGCGTAGGCCAGACGATCAGAGCGAATTCCAGCCCGAAGTCGCCGAAATCGGTCAACCAGACCTGCGTGCGGCGCGCGCCGTGATCCGGCAGCGTGGCGGGGAGCGATTGCGCCGCCTCCAGCGCGGCCTTGCGCACCAGTTCCTTGTCCGACCCGTAGGCCACACGGAAATCGATGTGGATGCGGCGCGGCGTGCGGTTGCGCGTCCAGTTCTTGAGCCGGCCGTTGAGCAAGTCCGCATTGGGCACCAGGATGTCGACATCGTCATTGGTGATGACGGTCGTCGCGCGCGGGCCGATGGCGCAGACAGTGCCGCGCGTTTCCATATCCAGCTCGATGAAATCGCCGACCTCGATGCTGCGGTCGAACAGCAGGATGATGCCGCACACAAAATTGCGCACCACATCCTGCAAACCCAGGCCAACGCCCACACCAAGCGCACCGGCGAAGAGCGAAAGGGCAGAGAGGTCCACGCCCAGCGCGGAGACGGCAATGGAAAGGCCGGAGAAGAAGATGATGTAGCGCGCCGCCTGCGCCCCGATATAGACAGCCGATGCCCGCTCCTCGCCGATGCGATGCTGCATCCGCCGCGACAGGCGCCGCACCGCCCAGGCGAGCAACGCTGCCCCCAGCAGGATGATGACCGCCCGCAGCAGCGCGCCCACCGTCAGGGCGGAATCGCCGACGGTGACGATGGACTGCGCCAGAACCGCATTCACTTCGTCCATGCCTGCTCCTCTGTCATGGCCATGCGCCGCTTCAACGCATGAAACGCCGGAAAGTCAAAAGTGGGAACAAGGAGGCGCGCGAGCCCGGGTGCAGAACCAGCCCTTGCCCGCGCGTCTGCTCCGCCTCGGCAAACGGCGGCACTGAGCGCCCGAACTGCTACAGCGCCCGGATCAGCCGCTGAGGAAGCGCGATCCACGGTGGATCGTTCACCACCTGCTGACGCGCGCCCGGGCCGAGCGGAAGCAGATGGAGCCGCGCACCGTCACGGCCGATGAGCCGGCCGAACAGAAAGCGTCCGGCCGGGCGCGGCACCAGTATGTCGCGGTTGAGCGCCTCGGCGAAGCGCTCCGGAGGCAGCGGTGCACACCACAGCTCGTCGCCGGCGCGATAATCGCCCAGCGCGGCGGTCACGCGGATGCCGAGCGCGCCCTCGGGCACAGCGGGCCGCACCAGCGTCAGCTCCCGGCTCGGCGCACCGGCGCCCTCCGGCCCCACCAATGCAGCAACGGGCACTGTCTCGCTCTGCGGCAGGTCGACAAGATCGCTCGCCTGCACGCCGAGCGCAGCGGCAATGCGGTTGAGCCATTTGACCGAGACAGTGCGCGTGCCCGTCTCCAGCCGGCCGATCGTCTGCGCGGTCGTGGGCGGCTCGCAGCGCGCGGCTACGTCCTCCAGCGTGAGACCCCGCGCGCGGCGCACCTCCCGGATACGAGTAATCATCGGCCCCTCCCTAATAATTCACCTGATAGGTTCGCTCTGTCCTACATTTCCATCCATATGGCAATGACCGCCGACTCGGAAATCACCGCAGCGGGGAGGCGCGATGAATGGCAGGCAGGCTCAAGGTTCAAAGCAGCACCACAGCGGGCGGACGCCGGGATCGATCCAAGGATGGGCGCGACGAAGGTCACGCATCCGCCGGCGCGCGGGCGCTCACGCTGGCCGAACGTGTCATCGAGGGGCCCGACGGCAAGCCGCATCGCCTGCTCATCAATCTGGGCGAATCTCCGGTCGCTTGGCTCCATGCCCGCAAGATGCTCTCCGCCCGCCAGTTCGGCGCGGCCGAGGCGATCCGCGCCGATTGGGAACGCGCCGGCTTCAACCCGCGTGTTACCATGAACTGGGAGAGCGCGGCGGCCCCCTCGCGCGGGCGGCGCCCTGCGCCCGTGGCCTCGTCGCCCACGTTGCGCCAGATCGGCGCGCGCGACCGGCTGCATGGCGCCCTAGCGGCCGCCGGGCCGGGCCTGGGGGACATTCTCTGGCGCGTTGCCTGCGCCTGCGAGGGGCTGGCCGCCGCCGAACAGGCACTGGGCTGGCCCACCCGTGCCGGCAAACTGGTGCTCGGCTTCGCACTCGACCGCGTGGCGGATTATTATCGCATTGGTTGAGGGGCGGCGGCTTGTCGGCACGCCGCCGTGATGAGGACTCCGGCGCGTGAGATCAGCGGCTTGAAGAGCAGGGTGACCGCAGTCGTGCGCGCCGCACTGACTTTCGTCGCCACGCAGCCTCTCATGCGCGCACCTTCTCACGCTCACACCCCTCCCCGTTCACCCTGAGCACGTCTAAGGACACCCCTTCCCGTCTCAACCCGCGAAAAGATGGAAAGAAGAACCCTTCGACGGGCTCAAGGGCAAACGGAAACATGGACATGACGTTTTGAGAGGCGCCGCCAAGGCAGGGCTCCTTGAAGAATGGCATCGAGTGTTTCCCTCTGCATGCGCCCCTTAACCCCGTGCCGTCATGAGGGCATCCCCGGTTCGATAGCCGGCCGCGGCCTTCTACCCCCTTGCCGCGGACGATGGCAGCGACTAGGGCCCCTCTCATCTGCGCAGCGCGCTCCACAAGGAAGGACCCGTTCTCATGAAAGCCCGCGTGTTCGTGACCCTCAAGTCCGGCGTGCTCGACCCGCAGGGCAAGGCGATCCAGCATGCGCTGGACGGCTTGGGCTTCTCGGGCGTGAACGATGTGCGTGCCGGCAAACTCATCGAGCTGGATCTTGCAGACGGCACCAGCGAAGCCGATATCGACGCCATGTGCCGCAAGCTGCTCGCGAACACGGTGATCGAGAACTACAAGATCGAGACCGTGGGCTGAGCTGGGAGTCATCCAGATGAAAAGCGCCGTCATCGTCTTTCCCGGGTCGAACTGCGATCGCGACCTCGCCGTCGCGCTGGAGCAGGTGAGCGGCACCGCGCCTGCGATGGTCTGGCATGGCGAGTCGGAATTGCCCGAGGGGCTGGACCTCATCGGCGTGCCCGGCGGCTTTTCTTATGGCGACTATCTGCGCTCGGGCGCGATGGCCGCTCGTTCGCCGGTCATGCAGGCCGTGGCCCAGGCCGCCGCGCGCGGCGCTTATGTGTTGGGCGTATGCAACGGCTTCCAGGTGCTGACCGAGGCCGGCCTGCTGCCCGGCGCGCTGCTGCGCAACGCCGGTATGCATTTCGTCTGCCGCGACGTGAGTCTTACGGTCGAGAACAGCCAGAGCGCCTTCACCAGCCGTTATGCCGCCGGCGAGGAAATCCGCATTCCGGTCGCGCATCATGACGGCAATTATTTCGCCGATGACGCGACACTGGACCGGCTCGAAGGCGAAGGCCGCGTAGCCTTCCGCTATGCCGAGGAGGTCAACGGCTCGGCCCGGGGGATCGCCGGCATCCTCAACGACACCGGCAACGTACTGGGCATGATGCCCCATCCCGAGCGCGTGGTGGAACCCGCCCACGGCAATGTGGATGGCCGCCGGTTGTTCGAGGGCCTGCTCGAAGGCCTGATGGCACGCGCCTGAACCGCAGAAGGCGCGGGCCGCAGGGCGGCGTACTTGCATGATAGCACTGATAGAACGGCATCGCGCCCTTTCCGCGCGCTAGCGTGATGACACCAGCTTGATCGGGGATATCGACGCATCCCATCGCAAGGCTCGCTCGCATGAGTGCGCAGCGATAATCGTCGCGTGGATCGCGGATGCGGTGTCTTGGCATCATCCAACGGCCGGCGTTCGCTCATCAACGCCTGTCCCATCCGCCCTGGGCTCCCACCTGCGCGGGACACAGGGTTCTGGCGGATGTGGAATGCGGGAGTGGGGTAGGCGGCGGACGCGGTCAGCCTCGCGGCGCGCAAACGGCGTGCGATGCAGCTGGCGGACCGGAATAGGGTAAACCCACAGTCCCTTCCGCTCCCGCCGCTCACCTGCGCTCCAGCACCGGCTCTTGTGTGCCTGCGCAGACGGGAGCCGAGGGCGCCACGACACAACCCGTCATCAAAGACGAGCACCGGCACCTTCGCATCGACCGCCCCTGTCCGCCATACAATCCGTCCGCCTGCGTCTTCTCTTCGGTAGATTTCCAGCCCGCACCATGGTTATCGCCCGATTAACCAAGACTTTTCACCGTCTTTTGGGACCCCTTCCGCATGCTGCCCGTTCCACAGCAGCAGGCGGATGGGATTATGCGTGGCAAGGCACGGACATGGCGGATCGCTCCCTTCGGGCTGGCGCTTCTGGCGCCGCTGTTCCTGGGCTTTGCCCCCCCGTCCGGCTTCGACGAGCGCGTACTCGACGCCCAGAATCGCGAGCGTACGCCGCTCGGCATCGAGCCGCTGCAATGGAGCGACGACCTCGCATCCGAAGCACAGGGTTGGGCGGATTATCTCGCGAGCACCGGCCAGTTCCGCCATGCAGAGCGGCATCTTCGCAAGGGCCAGGGCGAAAATCTATGGGCCGGTACGCGCGGCGCCTATTCGCTCGACGAGATGGTCGATGCCTGGGCGCGCGAGAAGCGTTACATGAAGCCCGGCCCCTTCCCGCATGACGAGGCCAGCATCGCGGCGGTGGGTCATTATACGCAGATCGTCTGGCGCAACACCAACGAAGTGGGCTGCGCCATGGCGCGCGGCCGCGTGCTGGATGTGCTCGTCTGCCGCTATCGCAACCCCGGGAACGTCCGCGGCGCAATACCCTATTGAACCGCCGGCCGGCTTGCCGGCACGACGGACGCGCGATAGGCACGCACTCGGTGGAATGCGGCGCGGCGCCAATGCGCACGCGCCTGTGCGCATGGTGCGGGATGAAAACGGTTTCGATGCGGTGGGAGCAGCGACAGCGCGCGCGAGCGGAGTCAGCCGGTCTTCGCGCCGTGCCCGTGGCATTGCGCTGCATGCTGCTCGCGAGCGCGCCGTTGCTCATGGGCCCCACCCCGCCGCAGCCGGATGCCGCTGCCCGCATCCTGATTGCACATAACAGCGCGCGCGCCGCGCTGGGCCTCGATCCGCTGCACTGGAACACCACGCTCGCAGCGGAGGCGCAGCAATGGGCCGGGCAGGTCGCCCGCGCGGGCTGGCTGCATCATGGTCTGGGCAGCGGATCGGGCCAGGGCGAAAATCTCTGGATGGGCACCCGCGAGCGCTTCACCGTGGAGGAAATGGTCGGGCGCTGGGTGGCCGAACGGCATCTCTTCCGCCACGCCCGTTTTCCGGACACCAGCATCACCGGCGACTGGACGCAGGTGGGCCACTACACCCAGATCGTGTGGCGCCGCACGCGCGAGGTCGGCTGCGGCCTTGCGCGGAGCGAGCGGGCGGACGTGCTGGTCTGCCGCTATCGCGAGGCAGGCAATGTCAGGGGCGAATGGCCCTATTGACCGGCGCGGTGCGCTCGCGCCCCTCGCTAATCCACCGGCATGGTCAGAATGGCGACATTGCCGAACATCACCATCGCCGCCGCCAGCATCAGCCAGCCGCGCTTGGCGTCGCGGCGCCAGCCAATGAGATAGAGCCCGCCAATGGACAGTGCGAAACCGGCCAGCATCAGAATGGAGAGGATTACCGCGGACATGGCGCCGGGAATAGCGCCGCTGTGGCCCATGCGCAATCGGCGGTGGCATTTTGCGCCTCCCGCCACTAGATAGCGGGCCAGAGGCGACTCGCCCCCCGGTTCGCCGAACGACCCAAATTCCGAGAGAATAGTCATGCGCATCGCCATCGCTTCCGATCATGCCGCAGTGGCGCTGAAGGCGCAGCTCGTCGAGTGGCTGGGCAGCGAGGGTCATGAGGTGCTCGACCTGGGGCCGGAGGGCACAGCCAGCGTCGATTATCCCGATTACGGCTACAAGCTCGCGCAGGCCGTGGCTTCGGGCGAGGCCGAGCGCGGCGTTGCCTTGTGCGGATCGGGCATCGGCATTTCCATTGCCGTCAATCGCCATCCGGCCTGCCGCTGCGCCCTGGTGAACGAGCCGCTTTCGGCCACGCTCAGCCGTTCGCACAACGATGCCAATGTGCTGGCCATGGGCGCCCGCCTGGTGGGCCCGGACATGGCCAAGGCTTGCCTTTCCGCCTTTCTCGACACGCCCTTCGGGGGTGATCGCCACGCCCGCCGGGTTGAGAAACTGGGGCGTCCCGACGTTCCCGCCACCGCCATCGACCAGTGACATCAGAACGGATGCGCCCAAAACCATGACCAGCCAGCCCGATCTCGCCCCGAACGACAACCAGCAGGCGATCCGCGCGCCCGGCTTCTTCTCGGACCTGCTGCAAGACGCCGATCCGGAGGTGTTCGCGGCCATCGAGGGCGAACTGAAGCGCCAGCGCGACAAGATCGAGCTCATCGCCTCCGAGAACATCGTGAGCCGCGCAGTGCTGGAGGCGACGGGCAGCGTCTTCACCAACAAATATGCCGAGGGCTACCCCGGCAAGCGCTATTATGGCGGCTGCGAATGGGCCGACGTGGTCGAGAACCTCGCCATCGAGCGCGCAAAGAAGCTGTTTGGCTGCGATTTCGCCAATGTGCAGCCCAATTCGGGCAGCCAGATGAACCAGGCGGTGTTCCTCGCCCTGCTCCAGCCGGGCGACACCTTCATGGGGCTGGACCTGGCGGCGGGCGGCCACCTCACGCACGGCTCGCCGGTCAACATGTCCGGCAAATGGTTCAACTGCGTCTCCTATGGCGTGCGGCAGGACGACCAGCTTCTCGATATGGACGCGGTGCGCGAGAAGGCGCACGCGCATAAGCCCAAGCTGATCATTGCCGGCGCGACAGCTTACCCACGCGTGTGGGATTTCAAGGCGTTCCGCGAGATCGCCGATGAGGTCGGCGCTTATCTGCTCGTGGACATGTCGCACTTCTCCGGCCTTGTCGCCGGCGGCGCGCATCCCACGCCCTTCCCGCATGCCCATGTCGTCACCACCACCACGCACAAGTCGCTGCGCGGTCCCCGCTCGGGCATCATCCTCACCAATGACGAGACCATTGCCAAGAAGGTGAACAGCGCGGTGTTCCCTGGCCTCCAGGGCGGCCCGCTGGTCCATGTCATCGCCGCCAAGGCCGTGGCCTTCGCCGAGGCACTGCGGCCGGAATTCTCCGCTTATGCCCACCAGATTGTGGCGAACGCCCGCACACTGGCGGCGACGCTGGCCGATGCCGGGCTCGCCATCGTCTCCGGCGGCACGGACAATCATCTGATGCTCGTCGATCTGCGGCCCAAGAATGCCACGGGCAAGGCCACCGAGAAGGCACTCGACCGCGCCTATATCACCTGCAACAAGAATAGTGTGCCGTTCGACACGGCAAGCCCGTTCGTCACCTCGGGCATTCGCCTGGGCGCCCCCGCTGCTACCACGCGCGGTTTCCGCGAGGCCGAGTTCAAGCTGGTCGGCCAGTGGATCGCCGAAGTGGTCGAGGGTATTCAGCGCAATGGCGACGAAGGCGATGGCCAGGTCGAGGCGCATGTGCGCGAGAAGGTGAAGGCGCTCACTGCGCAGTTCCCGATCTACTGAGCCGAGGCGGGGATGAGCGAGCGACCGGACGATCTGCTGGAGCAAGCCAAGGCCGAGATTTCCGGCATGGCCAGGCAGGGCCTCGCCCATCCCTCCACCAAGCCGGTGCTGACCGGCGCGGCGATTGGCGCGGTGGCCGGCTTGGTGCTGCCGCTCCTCACCATCCCGGTTGGTCTGGCCGCGGGCGCGGGCATTGCCTTCTGGAAGAGATTGAAACGCTGAGATGCGTTGCCCCTATTGCAGCCACGAAGACAGTCAGGTCAAGGACAGCCGCCCGACCGAGGACGGCGCCGCGATCCGCCGCCGCCGCCAGTGCGAGGGCTGCGGCGCGCGCTTCACCACCTTCGAGCGCATCCAGCTTCGCGACGTGATGGTGGTGAAATCGGGCGGCGAGACCGAGGCGTTCGACCGCGACAAGCTCGCCCGCTCCATCCAGCTCGCCTGCCGTAAGCGCGCCATCGAGCCGCTGCGCATCGAGCGGCTCGTCTCGGGCATCCAGCGCCAGCTCGAAACCAGCGGCGAGAGCGAAGTGCCCTCGCAGCGGATCGGCGAGCTGGCCATGGACGGCCTCAAGGGGCTGGACAGCGTGGCCTATATCCGCTTCGCCAGCGTCTATAAGGACTTCACCGAGGCCAAGGACTTCGAAGATTTCGCCGGCGCTGTGCGCGAAGTGAGCGGCGAGTGAGCGGGACCGATCTGTCGGCCGCGCCCTCGGGGTGCGAACCGGAGCCTGAGGGCGCTGCTGGGCCCGGCTCGATCCCCACGTCCCGGTCCAAATCCGCATCCGCGCCCGAAGCGGCCTCCACCAGGACGCCCTCGCCTGCGTCGGAGCGCGCTCCGCCGCCGGCCATCGTGCTGGTCCGCCCGCAACTGGGCGAGAATATCGGCACGACCGCGCGGGCAATGATGAATTTCGGCCTTGGCGAACTGCGGCTGGTCGCGCCGCGCGATGGCTGGCCCAACCCCGATGCCGGCCCCACGGCGGCGGGAGCGGATGCCATTCTTGCCGACGCGCAGATCTATGGAACGCTGGCCGATGCCGTAGCGGACTGCGCGCATGTGTTCGCGACCACAGTCCGCAAGCGCGGCGTCACCAAGCCAGTGCTCACCCCGGAGCAGGCGGCCGCTGCCATTCGCGCCGAGAGGGGCCGCTCGGCCATCGTCTTCGGGCCCGAACGCTCGGGACTGGAAACCGATGAGGTTGCTTTGGCCCGCAGCATTCTCACCATTCCGATTAATCCGGAATTCGGTTCGCTCAATCTTGCTCAGGCAGTCATTATCGCGGCTTATGAATGGTCCAAGGCAGCGGATCTGGCCCAGCCGCCGCTCACTGACTTGCTGCCGCCCGCGCCGCAGGGCGAGTTGGACGGCATGATCGGACAGCTCGAAGCGCTGCTGGAGGGCGCGGGTTACTTCTATCCGCCCGATCGCGTGGGCGCCACCAAGCGCACGTTGCGCACGCTGCTCACCAAGCCGGGCTGGAACCATCTGGAAGTGCGCACCCTGCGCGGCGTCCTCTCCGCACTGGGGAACCCCCGCCCGCGCGGTTGAAGCCGAGAGTCAGGTTCATCTGGAGACGCGGAGAAGAATAGCGGCGGCGAAGCCGCTTTGATTTCCAACACGCCTCGCGATGTGTCTGCAAGAGAACCCTTCGGCGTTGGTTGGATTGCTCCGCGTCTCCGCGCGCACCCCTTCTTCTCTGCGCCCTCTGAGCCTTCGCGCGAACAAATGAACACTCTCGCAACGCGCGCACGGGGCGGCTAGCCTTGGCTCCTGCCTTCGCAGGAGCACAAGTGGTGGTGCAGAAGCATGGGCATGCTCTGTTTCAGCGCCCTATTGTTCTACCAACGCCACATATTTGCTGGCTATGGCGCGGACTGTGACATCACCACCAAGGCATGGCATGGCTTGGAATTCTGCACCATCGGACCGCATGGCCGACAGGTCAGCGGGTGATACCGCGCTGCGTCAAGGCGGAAGGGACAGGTGCGCGATGGCAGGACGCCGCGACGCCAGGCAGGGACCTCAAGGGACGGATCGTGGATCCCTCGTCCATCGTATCGGCAAGGACGTGCAGGCCGCGCTGCCGCAAGACTGGCTGGCCGCGACCATCCACACGCTGCACGACGAGATCATCGAGCGATCGACCATCGCCGACCAGACGCACCCGGAGGCGGCTGGCAGCACGTGACCCGATGCGAAGCTGCCCCCGCGCGACCCCCGATGGCGGGGAGCCGCGCAGGCATGCAGATCATCGGGACAGCCCCGAACCTTCCGTCCTCAGCCTTGATACCCGGCCATGCCGCGCTCAACTGAAGGGCCGGATCGGGTCCTTGCCGTCCCAGTCGCGCGTCTGCTCCCAGAAGGCCGTGAAGCCTGCATCCATGCCGGCCGTCGCCGGAATCAGCTCCACGAAGCCGGGGGCGCCGGCTCCGCCCTCGAAATAGGCGACGCGCCCGCCGGTCGGCACCGGCGCGCGGTGGGCCAGCACTTCGCCCTTGGCAATGCGGCGCTCAACCTCCGCCTCGATCTCGTCACCGTCAATGGCGACGCCGAAATGGTGGAAACCATAGCCCACCTTGTCGACCGTTTCCTTATAGACGGACGGCTCATTGTCGAGCGGCTGGAGCAGCTCGATGTTCATGGAGCCGGCAAAGCTCATGGCGATAGCGACATTGGCCGTGTTGGGCCGGCCGCGGTAGATGTGGTCAGGCGCCCCGAAGCTGGGCAGCAGGAACCAGGGGCCCACACCCGTCTTCCTGATCCACCAGTCGATGGCCGCGTGAATATCCTCGACCACATAGGCCATCTGGCAGATTTCGCCGGTGTGTCCGCCGAATCCCAGTCTCTTGCTCATCCGTCAATCCTCTCCGCTATGGTGTGAAGGGCCTGCGCCAGCCGGTCGGGCATGCTGAGGAAGGGCGAATGGTCGCTCTCCAGCGTGGTGACGGTGGCGCAGGGCATGTCTGCCTGCATGGCGCGTTGCTGGGCGAGCGGGACGACCCGATCCAGCGTGCATTCGATATAATGGCGCGGCACGCGCCCGTAACGCGCAGCGCTCAGCGACAGGCGGGTCGCCATGGGCGCCACCGGCTCGGGCACCAGCCGGGCCAGTGCCCATTGCCGGTCTGCCGGCGCACAGTTTCCATAAAAGGCCACCTCCGCATGGCCCGGGGAAATGGCTAGCGCCGCCCCGCGCGCGACCGGCGAAAGCCCGCGCTCGAACGCCGCATCGGGCGCATGGGCATCACGCACGTCGAACATGGACTGGCCCGAGGGGACGAGAAAGGCCGCGAGATAGACCAGTCCCGCAAAGGCATCGGGCGCCTGCTCCGCCGCCGCGCTGATGACGACGCCGGCCCGGCTGTGCCCGAGCAGAACGACCGGCTCCGGCAGCGCCCGCGCCTGCTCGACCGCGAAGGCCGCCCAATCTTCCAGCCGCGCGCCGGCCAGCGCCCGGTCGCTCCCGCCGATGCCTGGCAGGGTCGGTGCGGCCACGCCGTGGCCCCGAGCCTCCAATGACGCGCGCAGCCGCTCGAAACACCAGCCACCATGCCAGGCGCCGTGGATCAGAAGGAAGCTCGCCATGCCCGCACGTGCACCGGAGTCAGGAAAGCGCGATCACAGTCTTGCCGAACAAGGCCGGCGAGCCGGCATAGGCATAAGCTTCATGGACCTGATCCATGCCGAAGGTGGCGCCGATCACGGGCGTGAGGCCATTGGCGTCGACCGCATCGGCCAGCCGCTCGGCCATGCGCCGGCTGCCCACAAAGATGCCGCGCAGGATACTGCCGGTCATCATCAGCGCGGACGGATTGGGCCCGCCCACGGGCGAGAGCACGCCAATGAGCGCGATCTCGGCATTGTGGCGCAGCGCCATCATGGATTGCTGCACCGTACCGGCGCCGCCCACTTCCACCACCTTGTCTACGCCGCCATAGGTCTGTGCGACATGCGCTCCCCAATTCTCGTGCGTCCGGTAGTTGAGGCCATAATCCGCGCCGAGCGCACGGGCGCGCTCCAGCTTGGCGTCGTCCGACGAGGTGACGATCACTTCGCAGCCGGCCGCCTTGGCAAGCCGCAGCGCGATGGTGGAGACGCCGCCGGTGCCGAGCAGCAGCACCCGCTCGCCCGCCCTGATTGGCCGGGGCCCCTCAAAGAGCGCATTCCACGCGGTGACACCCGCGCACGGCAAGGTCGCAGCTTCCGCATAGCTGAGGCTCTTGGCGATGCGCACCACGCCCTGCTCGGGCAGCACCACCGTCTCGGCCAACATGCCCGGCGCGCCGGCCGCGCCCAGCGCAAGACCTGCATGAGGATTGGGAGGCCCATCGATCCAGTTCTGAAAGAAAATGCCGGCCACCCGATCGCCGACTTTGAAGCGCGTGACGCCGGTGCCCACCGCCGTCACCTCGCCCGCGCCATCCGAGAGCGGCACGATGGGCGCGGGCACGGGGCCACCCATATATTGGCCGCGCACAATGGCCTGATCGCGATAGTTAAGCGAGCAGGCATGGACCCTGATTGCCACTTCGCTCGGCCCGGGCTCAGGCGTAGGCAGGTCGACAAGCGAGAGAGCATCCAGCGATGTGGCGCCGGCGGCCAGTTGCCATGCACGCATGGGAAAACACCTTTCCTTACCTATGACTCACGCCCTCAATGCCCCCCGGAAGGATGCGCAGCAAGGCGCAATTGGCGCGGCGCGCTCAGGCGGCGACTGGATCGGCCGCCAGCTCCGCAGAGATTGCCGCGGCCGTGCGGCGCAGCGCACCCAGATGGCGGGTCACCACCGTCTCAGTATCGCTGCGGCGGACCAGCCAGGTAATATTGAGCGTGGCGATCGGCCTGCCCTGCACCATCACGGCCACGGCCATGGAACGCCGGCCGTCCTGCCGCACAGCTTGCCAGTCCCGGTCCGGCCAAGGGTGAAAAGGCTCGCGCAGCGCATAGCCACGCGCCCGTGTCTCGGCGAGGATATCGTCGAGCAGCGCTTGCCCGGCCGGGTCATCCTCGCTCGGGCGCAGCCGCGCCAGGATCGCGGCCCGCTCGCCGGGATCGCACGCGGCGAGATAGGCGCGGCCGGTCGAGGTATGGAGATAGGAGAGGCGCGCGCCGACGGGACCGAGCGTGACCGCGTCGAGCCGCAGCAGCGAGGAATTGGTCTCGACGATCTCGACATGGTCGAGCCGGGGCACGGCGATCACCGAAGGCCAGGCCACTTGCTCGGAGAGCCGGACGAGGTGCGGTGAGGCCACTTCCGCCACGCGCTGGTGGAGCATGTCCGGCCGCACCGGGGCACGCACGAAGCTGGGCAGAAAGGCGCCATCCGCCAGCCGCTGCCAGATGTGGCCGTGCTTGCCGAGCGTCACCACCATGCGCAGCAGCGTGGCCTTGGGCAGGCCAAGCGCAGTGTGCAGTTCGTGGAGATTGGCACCTTGCCGCCGCTCGATCTCGGCAAGCACCTGGAGGCCACGCTCAAGGGCGCGCACCATCTTCACCTTGCGTTCGATCAAGGCCCCTCTCCCTTTCACTCTGCGAAATAGCAGAGCGGCCCGGCGCGTCGCAAGAGGAGCGGGTCCGAAGCTTTCTAATTGTTGCGCTTGCGCACCACTCGCTGCGCGCGATGCGCTCAGGCGGTCTCCAGCATGTCCAGCAGAGCCTTGTTGAAGGCGGGAATATCCTCCGGTTTGCGGCTGGTGATGAGCCGGTCATCGACCACAACCTCCTGATCGAGCACCATGGCACCGGCATTGCGCAGGTCGGTGCGGATGGAGGGCCAGGACGTCATGCGCCGCCCTTCCGCCACGTCCGCTTCGGCAAGCAGCCAGGGGCCATGGCAAATGGCCGCAACAGGCTTATGCCGCGCGAAGAACTCCCGCACGATGCGCAGCGCGTCCGCTTCCGTGCGCAACGCATCGGGATTGGCGACGCCACCGGGAATGACCAGCGCGTCGTAACTGTCCGCATCCACATCGCCGATCAGCGTATCTGGCTGGATGGTCGCGCCTTTCTCGTGATGCTGCATACCCTGGATGGGCGCACTCTTGTTGGACGCGAGCGTCACCGTTGCGCCCGCATCGAGCAGGGCCCGGCGCGGCTCGAACAATTCCGACTGCTCGAAACCGTCCGTCGCGATGATGAGCACGCGCGCTTTCTTCAAATCCACCATCGTTGCGCCTCCACAGGATCCGCCATCTGAAGGAGACGCATGAGAGCCCCCGGCGTTCCACGCACCCGCGAACCGTTCGGCTGCGCGCCGGGGCGGATCAGCGCACCATCAACGTGCCCAATATGCCGCCATCGACCGCCAGGCTCTGGGCCGTGATATGCGAGGCATTGTCAGACAGTAGGAAGGCGGCCGCCTTCGCCAGCTCTTCGGCCGAACCCATGCGGCCCTGCGGGGTCATGGCCGTCATCACATCATGCGCCTCACCGGGCAGTTGTTCCAGCATCGGCGTTTCGATGAAGCCGGGGACGATGCAGTTGCAGCGCACGCCATGGGGGGCCACTTCCACCGCGACCGAGCGCGCGAGGCCGAGCACGCCGTGCTTGGAGGCGACATAGGCCGAGTTCATCGCCATGCCGCGCTCGCTCGCCAGGCTACCGGTGACGAGGATGGCACCCGATTTCGCAGCGATCATACCGGGCAGTACCGCGCGCATTGCCCAGAAGGCACTGAGCAGATTGACCGAAAGCACATGCTCGAATGTGTCGAGCGGATAGTCCGAGACCGGCGAGAACGTGCCACCAATGCCTGCGTTGCAGAACAAGCCATAGGCCGGCCCGAAGCGATGTACGGCCTGATCTATCGCGCCTTCCAGCCTGGCGCGATCCGCCACGTCGGCCGCGAACCCGGCCGCATTGGCTTCGCCCAACTCGGCGGCGTGGCCGGCCAGCACTTCGGCGCGCCGCGCAATCATGGAGACGCGCGCACCTCGCTCGACCAGTAGCCGTGCGGTGGCAAGGCCGATGCCGCTGGACGCCCCCGTCACGATGATATGACGCCCGGCAAAATCGCTCATTCTCTCTCTCCTGTTGATGGCTCGGCGATCAGTGCCGCCCACGCGGCCGCGCCGGGATAATCGCTGTCATTGGGATCCCAGATGCGCTGCATCAGCGCACGCGCCTGCGGCTCGGCCATGCCGGCCACATCGCGATGATAGCGATAGAAAAGCGCGGAAACCCGCCAGTTCATGATGCAATGGACATGCAGCGGCGCATCATCCGCCGTGACGGCGGCACGGAACGCTTCGTAATGCGCCTCGGTGGGCGCGTCGAAGAGAATGGGAATAGGCGTATAGCGCAACCCCGCCGCCGCCATCTGCGCCGCCGCCTCCGGCAGGGCCTCGGGATGACTGTCCGGCGCCAGATTGACGACATGGCGCACACCGATGGCCGCGAGGCGCTGTGGATCGCCCGCCAGCAACCGACCGGACGTGGTGATCCGATCGCTCAGCCGCAGCCAGTTGCGGATGTCATCCGGATCGCTCACGCCGCGTGCCCGAGCCGCACCGACGCATCGCGCCGCGACGTGCGGCCATCATGGGGCGTCGCTTGCCGGGCAGCCGCGCTCACGTGAGCCCCAGCACCCGCGCGGCATTGTCCTTGAGGATAAGCGGCATCACCTCCTCGCGAAAGCCGACCTGCTGCGCCGCATCGATCCACTTTTCCGGGGTAATGAGCGGAAAATCGCTGCCGAACATCATCTTATGGCGCAACTGCGTATTGGCATAATGGATGATCTGCTTAGGGAAATATTTGGGGCTCCAGCCCGAGAGATCGATGAACACATTGTCCTTGTGCAGCGCCATGGAGAGACTCTCGTCCGTCCACGGCCAGCTCGGATGGGCCAGGATCATCTTCATATCCGGGAAATCGGCCGCGACATCGTCCATCAGCATCGGCTGGCCATATTTGAGCCGCACGCCCCCGCCGCCACGCATTCCGGTACCCATGCCGCTGTGGCCGGTGTGGAAGATGGCGGGCAGCTTATGTTCGGCGATCACTTCGTAGATGGGGTATCCCGTGCGGTCGGCGGGGTGAATACCCTGAATCAAATGGTGGAATTTGAAGCCCTTGACGCCGCAATTTTCGATCAGGTCTCGCGCTTCCCGCGCACCGAACTTCCCTTTGTGCGGATCGATGGACGCGAAGGGAATGACGATATCGCTGTGATCCGCCGCCAATTCGGCGATCTCGTAATTGGAGACGCGCTTGGCGCCGACCGCGCTCTCGCAATCCACCGTGAAGAGACAGAAAGCGATTTGGCGCTCCCGGTAGAAATCGATGATTTCCGGGATTTTAGGCCGCTCTCGTGGCGCCTTGAAATAGGCGCTGGCCGCATCGAAGAACTGCGCCATGACCGGGTCTTCGGGATCATGGCACGAGACTTCGGCATGGACGTGGACGTCGATGGCCCTGATGGCGGAGAGGTCAATGGGCATGGGTTTTCCTTGTTGTTCTCCGGCGCAGGCAGGGGCCAGAGCCTGGCAGCGCTGCGCTCAAACGCCCTGGGCTCCTGCCTGCGCCGGAGCACATGTTCGTCCAACCGGCGGGGCGCGTGTCGAACGCCCCGCCCCTTCCGGCCTCAAAGCTGGATAATCACCGACTTCAGCTCGGTATAGACCTCCACGCCCTGGCGGCCCTGCTCGCGACCCAGGCCGCTTTCCTTGTAGCCGCCGAAGGGCAGCGCCGGGTCGATCATCGAGTGGCAGTTGCCCCAGACGGTGCCGGCCTTCAGCTTGGCGGCGAGCTTGTGCATGGCGGAGAGGTCCTTGGTCCAGATGCCGGCCGCGAGGCCGAAGCGTGTGTCGTTCGCCTGGCGCGCCACCTCGTCCAGATCGTCGAAGCGCTGGGCCACCACGACCGGGCCGAAAATCTCCTCGCGCACCACGCGCATATCCGGCTTCACGTCCACCAGCACCGTGGGGTTCACATAATAGCCGCCCTCGCTCGCCGGGCTGTCGCCGCCCACCGCCACGCTGGCGCCGGCCTTCTTGCCGTCCTCGATATAGCCCATCACCCGGCTGAACTGCTCGTCGCTGACCAGCGGGCCCATATGGCCGGCCGGATCGAGGCTGGGGCGCGGCTGCCAGAAATTGGTGGCCTCCACGAAGTTCTCCAGCACGTCGTCGAACACGCTCTTATGCGCATAGAGACGCGACCCGGCGACGCAGACCTGCCCGGAATTGAAGAAGATCGCCTGCGCGGTGCCGGGGCCGGCAACCTTGGGGTCCATGTCCGGCAGGACGATGACCGGCGACTTGCCACCCAACTCCAGCGTCACGCGCTTCAGGCTGTCGGTCGCAGTCTTGTTGATGATCTTGCCGACTTCGGTGGAGCCGGTGAAAGCCACCTTGTCCACGTCCGGATGGCGCACCAGCCGGTCGCCGGCGGTGTGGCCATTGCCGGTGATGATGTTGACCACGCCCGCCGGGATACCGGCCTGCTGGACGAAATCGGCAAGGCGCAGTGCCGTCAGCGAGGTCTGCTCAGCGGGCTTGAGCACCACCGTGCAGCCGGCCGCGAGCGCCGGGCTGATCTTGAGCACGGCCATGAGCAGGGGGAAGTTCCACGGCACGATCTGCGCGGCGACGCCAATGGGCTCGCGCCGCACATAGCTGTGGAAGAGGCCGCGCGGCGTGGATGAGGGCTCGATCATCTCGCCGCCCAGCTTGCTCGCCCAGCCGGCCATATAATGGATCATGCCGATGGCGCCCGGCACGTCGATGGCACCGGCCATGGTCTTGGGCTTGCCGTTGTCGATGGCTTCCAGCTCGGCCAGCTCGTCGGCATGGGCTTCCAGCAGATCAGCGAGCTTGTGCATGATCCGCTCGCGCACCATAGGCGGCAGGTCGCTCCAGCGCCCGTCGTCGAAGGCGCGCCGCGCGGCGGCGACGGCGCGGTCCACATCGTCATTGGTCGCATCGACAAAGCGGCTGACTTCCTTGCCCGAGCTGGGATCGATGACCGCGATGGTCTCACCGCCGGTCGAATCGACCCACTCGCCATCGATGAAGAGCTGCGGCTTGCGGGCCAGCGCCGCCTTGGCGGGCTCCGAATAAGGGAACTGCTCCAGCTTCACATTGGTCATCTGGTTCATCATCCAACTCCTTGAATTGTCGACCCCGCCCGAGATCTGTTCCTAGCGCGCCTCACTGCCCACCGGATTCGGCTGGGAAGCGGCCTCATCACGCGGAACCTTATAGCGCCGCCTTCCGCGGTGGGAATAGGGGGGCATCGATCACGCGAGGGCGCTCGATCCGTACCGGCAGAAGCGGAGTGGCCGGCATCACGAGCGCCTGGCGGGAAGACAGCGGAGGGAACACTGATCCTCTCCCTGACTCTCGCTCTCCTCTCATCCCTCAATTCACCATCCGTGCCTTGTCGCCCCAATAGGGCGCACGCAGGGCTTTCTTGTCCATCTTGCCGGCCGGCGTGCGCGGGATGGCGGCCACGAACTCGATGGACTTGGGCGCCTGCACGCTGCCGAGGCGGGCCTTGGCGTGGGCGATGATCGTAGCGGCATCCACGGGCGCGCGCGTGACCACGACGGCGTGGACCTGCTCGCCCCATTTCTCATGCGGAATGCCGATGATCGCCGCCTCGGCCACGGCGTCCAGCTCCATGATCGCGGCCTCGACCTGCGCGGAATAGACGTTGAAGCCGCCGGAAACAACCATGTCCTTCTTGCGGTCGACGATGTAATAATAGCCGTGCTCGTCGCGCCGGCCGACATCACCAGTGTGGTGCCAGCCATGGGCCACGGACTCCGCTGTCGCCTCCGGCATCTCGAAATAGCCGCCGCCCACGATGCCGCCGCGCGCCACGATCTCGCCCACTTCGCCGGTGGGCAGGATGTTGCCTTCATCGTCCATCAGCTCGACGCGCACTGAATAGCTGGCGCGCCCGCAGCTCGCCAAGCGCTCCGGATGCACCCCGCGCGCGGCGGCGGCGACCTCGTGTGGGGGAAGCCAGGTGGCGATCATGTGGCACTCGGTCTGGCCATAGCTCTGGCAAAGGCACGGCCCGAAAATCTCCACCGCCTCACGCAGTTTTTCCGGCGAGACGGGAGACCCGGCGAGAAGAAAATATCGGAGGCTCGAATACTCATAATCGTGCACCCGGGGGTGGGCGAGCATGGTGTAGAGCGCGGTCGGCGGCAAGAACATGTGCGTCACGCGGTCGCGCTGGATTGCCTGCATCACCGCTTCCGCATCAAAACCCGGCAGCACCGAGATGGTCGCCCCCATCGCGACAGCGGCCATGGCGACAGGCCCGGCGGCATGGGTGAGCGGCGCACAGGCGAGGCAGACGGGATTTTCCGCCGGCATGAGATTGCCGATCGTCTCCATGAGCGCACCCCAGCTCCGGTTCATGATGCGCACGCCCTTGGCCGGGCCGGTGGTGCCCCCGGTGGCGATGATCGCGGTCAGCTCGTCGGGATTGCCGACGGGGTCGCCCAGGTCCGGCGCGTCGGGTGCATCGGAAGGCAGCATGAACGCATCGAGCGCGGGATGGTCCCCGTCATCGGCGTCGAGGCAGATGAGGCGGCGGATACTCGGCACTTCGGCCGCCACGCGCCGGGCATCGGTGGCAAGGCTCGAATGATAAAAGAGCCAGCCGGCGCGGACATAGTTCAGATAGGCAATGTTGGCATCGAGCGCGTTGCGGGTGTTGACGGGGATCCACACTGCCCCCGCACGCCACAGGCCAAGTAGCGTGGTGAGGATCGCGCCATGATTGGGCGACATGATTGCCACCGGCTCCTGATGCACGAGGCCCGCGGCATGCATGGCGCCGGCAAGGCGATGCGAGAGGCGGTGCATTGCGCCATAGCTGATGCGCGTCTCGCCCTGGATGAGGATGGCGCGCTCCGGCTGGAGCGTCACCATCTTGTCGAAATAATCGATGGACCGCATGTGCCCTTCCTCTCCGCCTGGCTCACTTTGCGCGCCGTCGCCTTGTGCTCATGGCCGGCGCAACGCATGCTGCCGGCGACGGCACGGGGCGCTCTGCTCGCACTCCCACCAGAGCTTTCCTTTCTGTCCGTCATAAGGACGCGCGACGGCTGGACCTAGTCCATTCACGCAGGATTTCACGGAGTCTTGCGCAAGGGCTCTTCGGATGGCTGGGGCGCGTGCCGGGAGATTGCGCGGCTTCCGAACTGCTTGGCCGAGGGTATGAGAGCGTGGATCGAAGGCAGGAAAGCGCTGGGAGGCCGCCCATGAAATGAAGGTAGATCTGCTGGGCCTTGGCTCCTGCCTGAGCAGGAGCAGGAAGTTCGGTTGGAAGAGCCGCTATCCTTTATCTCTAACCGTGGCCCAATTACGGGGCAAAACCGCACGTTTACCTGTTCTGTGCCGGTGGTGACGGAGATCAGGGCGAGCGCAGGCAAAGCCTGGTGGTTTCCGGCGCCCCGAAGCGCGGTATCCTTCAGGACGCACGAGCAGCGGAAACTCGGGAAACCGCCCTTTTAGAGCCGTGGGATAGCCGCGTTATGCCATGTGCCAGGCGACGAGGCCGTTGCGGCCGTCCATCGTCTCGGAGACGAGACGCAGGCCCCGTTCCTCCAGCCAGCCGCGCGCGGCGACATAGGCGCTCCAAGGGGTGTAGCCGGCTACGGCGCCGTCCCGGCCCAATGTGCGCAGCGCCTGCCAGTTGGTGCCGGCCTCGCGCGCCAGATCGATGCGGCGGGGAGCAGTGCTGAGCTGGGCAAAGGCGTGGCTGGCTGGCCGCGCGCTGTCGAAGACGAACACCTGCGCCTCGCGCGCGCCGGGCAGGAGCCGGGCAAAGCCCAGCGCGCCCGCCGTTCCGACGAGGGCCACCCCGGCGAGCAGGTCACGCCGCCGCAGTCCGCTCTGTGTCATGTCTTCGCTGCTCATTTTCCTTTCCCCAGCCATGCGGCGACTTTCTCCAGCTCGGCGTCGGTGATGTCGACGCGGGTCTGGCGCGGCATGGCGCCCTTGCCGCTGCGCACCACCGCCTTCACATAGTCGGCGGTCAGATCGTCACGATTGGCGAGCAGGCCCTTGTCCGGCGTCTGGCCAGCCGCGACCTGCTGCCCGGTGATGAGATTGGTGCCCATGCCGCCCGGCAGATGGCAAGCGCCGCAATGGTTGGAGAAGAGCGCCTCGCCGTCCGCGCTGGGCTTGAGGCGGTTCGTCTCGTCAATCTGCGCGCGCATCTGATAGGGCGGGAGCGGCGGCGGTCCGCCGGCCGCAACGACCGCCGGCGGGCCGCTGCTGTTGCCGCCCTCGCCCTTCACGAGATTGCAGGCCGAGAGTGTGAAAGCGGCGGAGAGCGCGAGCGCGCCCAGCATCAGGGCCCGGCTCATGCGTTGGCCTTTCCGCGCTGGCTGGCATAGGCGCTGGGCCAGATGCCCTGCTTGCCCGGTGAGAGAATGCCGTTGGGATCGAGCGCGTCCTTCACCTTCTCGGTCATGCGGCGGAAGGCGTGATCGTTGAAGTCATAGGTATCCATCACCGGGTCCATCCACCCCAGATGCGTGCGATATTCGCCATAGCCGGCCGCCTTGGCATCAGCGATAAGCGCGTTGAACAGCGTCTTCATGCTCTCCACCTGCTCGGGCTTGTCGCGGTCGTACATCAGCATGTTGACGTTGTTGCAGAAGCGCCCGCCAATGGTGAAGCTGGCGTAGAAATCCACGTCATGGTCGCTGATGATCTTGCGGCTGCGCTTCATCTGCCCCAGCACATGCGCGCCCGTGGCAGGCACCACCGGCGAGAAGCCCAGATGCGCGCTGCGGCCGCCGACCCAGTCGCCCATCTGGAGCGGCACGGCCGAGGGCACGCCCAGCGTCGTGTCCATGACGTTGGTGGGGTCGCCCTGGCGCCACCAGCTTTCGATCGGCGGGGCGCTCAAATGCTGCTTGAAGGCCGCACGCACCACATCGGCCTGCGCCTTGACCACGCCCTCGTTGCCGTAGAGGCGCAGCGCAACCTGCCAGTAGCCGAGCTTGTGCTCCTTGAGTAGCTCCTGCACGCGCCACTCGGGGATGGCGCCCGGCTTGTCCCAGAAGTCCTTGCGCTGGCCCTTGATGACCATCTTGCCGAGCCAACTCGGGATGAAGATCGACTGGTCGATGATGCCCTTGAGCTTAAGCGGCGTCAGCAGATCGACCACCCAGCCGATATCGTCCGCCTCTGGAATGTCGAACACCATCTCCAGCGAGGTTTCCGGCTCCGGCATGAGCCACAGGCCCGCCTTGGTGACGATGCCCAGATTTGATTGGGAGAAAGCGAGATCCCAGGTGGGGCCGTAACCGAAGGGGAAGAGGTGCCAAGCCTTGTTGTTCTCCATGGCCCCCAGGCCGGTGCGGACGAGATCGCCATTGCCCAGCACCACCTCGAAGCCACACAACTTGGTCGCGTGCAGACCGTAGGGCGTATAGCCGATGCCGTGATCGAGCGCATTGCCGAGCACCGAGCCCCAGCCATTGCCGGGGACGGACATCATGAGGGGCAGCTTGCGGCGCTGGATTTCCTCATAAAGGTCGATGAAGCCGACGCCGGGCTCGACCACGCAATAGCCGAGCGTCGCGTCCAGCTCGTGGATCTTCTTCATGCGCCCGAGGTCGAGCACCATGCAGCCGGGCATGCGCGGCGCGGCGGTGCCGTAGCCCAGATTCTTGCCGCGCGCGACGGTCCACAAGGGGAGCTTGTACTGGTTGGCGATCCTCACGATCGCCTGGATTTCCTCCACGCTCTGCGGCGCCACCGCACCGCTCGCAGGCCACTTCTCCTCCGAGCCGGGCGCATAGATATCCGCATAGGCATCGCGGTCCTGATCGCTCGTCATCACCCAGTCGGCGCCGACCACGCCCTGAAGCGCCTTGACCGCCGCATCGAAATTCTGCGGTGAAAGGCCTGGCGGCAATGTGAGCTTCATGATCGTCCTCTCCGACTGTCTGTGTGCGCGAACGCTGCCTCTCGCTGCCCCGTTCAACGGACAAAATCAACCCGCTTGTAGGGCATGACAACGCTGGTCAGCGAATGCGGAACACCGCCTCCGCATTGGTCTGCATCAGCATCTTCTTGTGCTCGGGGCTGAACGCCATCGCGTCATAGGCGGCCACCTCGTCCGAGGACTGCTGATAGGGATAGTCCATGGCGTAGAGCACGCGCTCGGGGCCGAGCTGCTCCATGCAGAACCTAATTGCCGGCTCCCAAGCCACGCCGCTGGTGGTGATCCAGATATTGTTGCGGAAATAATGGCTGACCGGGTGTTTGAGCTTCACCTGATGGCCGCTGCGCAGATGCGGCCGCCCGTCCGCATTTCCCTGCATCCAGTCGAAGCGGTAGAGCTGGAGCGGCAGGCATTCGCCCATATGGCCGATGACCAGCCGCAGCTTGGGGAAGCGGTCGAACGCGCCGGAGAAGATGAGTCCCATGGTGTGCAGCCACACATCGTGCGGGAAGCCGCCCAGTGCGCCGAAGAAGCCCCGGCTCTCATAATGCGGCGCCTTATAGGGCGCGGTCGGGTGGATGTAGAGCGCGGCGTCGTTCGCCTCCAGCGCCTCCAGGATCGGAAAATAGGCCAGCTCGTCGAGATAATGGCCCTGGAAATGCGAGTTGAGCACGGCACCGGCGAGGCCCAGCGTGCCCATGGCCCGCTCGATCTCCTTCACCGAGCCCGGCACGTCGCGCGGATCGAAGGCGGCGCAGGCGGAGAAGCGGTCCGGATGATCGCGGCAGGCCTGCGCGGCGATGTCGTTCGCCTCGCGCGCCAGCACCGTGCCGTCGCCGGGCCGCACCACCTGCACGCCCGGCGCGGTCAGCAGCAGGAGCTGCCGGTCGATGCCGAACTCGTCCATATGCGCAAGACGCAGATCGCCCAGGTCCTGAAGCATCTCCTGGAGGCTCGGCATCTTCGAGAACATGCCGGCCATCTTGAGGCTGTCATCATCCGGCGCATCGCCGCTCTCCAGATAGGCCACCTGCGCCTTGACCAGAGCGGGAAAGGTCCACGCCTCTTCGGTGGCGATGCGATTGTAGGGCGGGTTGCGGTCGATCACGCCGGCAGGCGGCGCCAGGCCGATCCGCGTGCGGCGGCTGAAATCTTCCTTGAAATGCCCCTTGAGGCCTTTCTCGCTGCCGTCCGGCAGACGCTCGCCCATTGCCCCTCTCCTCTCTTCGCCCGGCCTCTCTTGCGGAGTGCCTGTGACGAGCCCGTTGTGAAACGATTGGCGCGGAAAGGTCAACCACCCTCGCCGGCCAACACCGCATCGAGTGCGGCCAGCAGCTGCTCGACCTCGTGCGCCGTGCCGACCGTGATGCGCAGATAATCGCGGATGCGCGGCGCCGAGAAATGGCGCACCAGCACCGCCCGCTCGCGCAGTCCGGCGGCCACTGCGGCGCCCGCGTGGGCGGGATGGCGGGCAAAGACGAAATTGGCGCAGGAGGGCAGCACCGCAAAGCCGCGCGCTTCCAGCCCCTCCACCAGCATCGCACGATTGGCGATGATCGTCGCGCGCGTCTGCTGAAAATAGGGCTCGTCCTGGAGCGAGGCGATGGCGCCCGCCTGCGCGAGCCGGTCCAGCGGATAGGAATTGAAGCTGTCCTTGACGCGCACCAGTCCCTCAATAAGCGCCGCATCGCCAATGGCATAGCCGACGCGCAATCCCGCCAGCCCGCGCGACTTGGAGAGCGTGCGCACCACCAGCAGATTGGGATGATCGGCAACGAGCGGAATGACGCTCTCCCCGCCAAAATCGACATAGGCTTCGTCGACCACCACCGGCACGTCGGCACGATCGGCGAGCAGCCGCGCAATCTCGCCGCAGCCAATGGCAATGCCGGTCGGCGCATTGGGATTAGGAAAGATGATACCGCCCGCGTCCCGCATATAGTCGTCCACGCGCAACCGCATGGCCTCGTCGAGCGGCACCGTCTCGAAGGCAATGCCGAACAGCCGGCAATAGACGGGATAGAAGCTGTAGGTGATGTCCGGGAAGAGCAGCGGCCGCTCCCGCTTGAGCAGCGCCGCAAAAGCGAAGGCGAGGATCTCGTCCGAACCATTGCCGACAAAGACCTGATCCGCGCTAACACCGTGATAGCCCGCCAACGCCGCGCGCAGCGCCAGCGACTGCGGATCGGGATAGAGGCGCAGCGTATCCGTCGCCTCGGCACGGATCACCGCGAGCACGCGCGGCGAAGGGCCGACCGGCAGTTCGTTGGTGTTGAGCTTCACCAGCCCCGCCATGCGCGGTTGCTCGCCCGGCACATATGGCGAAAGATCGTGGACGAGGGCGCTCCAGAACTGGCTCATGGTTATGGGGTGGACTTTCAGAACATAGGGTGCGGATTGGCGGACGTCTTGGGCATGGGTTGGATGACATCCCAATGCTCGACGATCTTGCAATCCGCCACGCGAAAAAGATCGACGGCGGCAAAGCCCCGCGTGTCGGGCTGGATTACCGAATGATAATGGACCGCGACATGCGTCTCGTCACCCACGATGCGTTTGATCTCGATCTTCAGGTCCGGATTGGCCGCAAAGACCGGCCCGAGCGCTACCAACGCTGCGGCGCGGCCGTCCGTCGCCATGGGATTATGCTGCACATAATCCTCGGCCACCCAGTCCAGATAGGCTTTGCGCCAGTCCTTCTCGATGAAGAAGAGCTGGCTGAACCGCTCGACGATCTGCTTGGCGGTATAGGGGCACGACGCCTCTGCGGCGTGGGAGGGGGCGGAAGGAGCGAGAGCAAGACCCGCTATCAGCGTGCTCCATGCCAGTCGTTTCTTCATCACTGCCCCCAAAAAGGCCGTTTGTGGGTGCGTATCGAAGGGCGCTCCCTTCTTCTTTTCCGCGAAGAAGGAAGAAAGGCCCTTCGATATGTCCCTGCCGCTTCGAGCGCGGCCCGTCAGAACATCGGATGCGCGTTGGCGGACTGGGCCGGGATCGCCTGGATCACGTCCCAATGCTCCTTGATCTTGCAATCTTCGATGCGGAAGATGTCCACTACCGCTGATCCGCGATCCTGCGCGTTCATCTGCAACTTGTTGTGCACCACGGCCAGATCGCCCTCGATGATGACGCGGGCCACGCTGTAACGCAGCTCCGGCATCGACTTGAAGAAAGGCTCCAGCGAGGCGATGGCGTTGTCGCGCCCATCCTTGGCGATGGGATTGTGCTGGATATAGTCCTCCGCCACCCAATCCGTGAACGCCTTGCGGGCATCGCGCTGCTCGTAGAAGAGCGGCACGAACGCATCCATCACCTGCTTGGTGGTGCAGGCCGCGTCCGCCGCCAGCGCCGGCGAGGCCGCACCGGCAAGAGCCAGCGCAGTGCTGAGAACGAGAGCCGCCCTCACCATTTCTGCCCCTTGGTCATGAGCTTGGTAAACTCCTCGACTACGAACTTCTGGCCCAGCACGGGATGGGCGAAGCTCATCGCCACTTCGCGGCGGTGCGGCCAGGTCGGGCGATAATTGCCCTCGGTAAGGATGCGATCCGGGCCGATGGGGTTTTCCGGATAGGCCTTCATGGCTGGCTGGAGGTGCGCCGTGGTCTTGGCCCAGCCTTCCTCATAGTCGCCCTGCCACTGCATCATGTAGTTGAGACGCTGGATCTTCCAGACGCCGTCTTCCTTCACATAGTCATTCTCGTAGATGCCCGATTCCCAGAATTGCTGGGGCACTTCATTGGGTTTGGTATCCAGCACGTCATTGTGCCAGCCGCCAGCGAGCAGACCCCGGAAACGGCCCTTGGCGGTTTTGCCGTCCTCGGCGATGGTGATGACGTCCTGAAGCTGGAAATGGTCGAGCAGGAAACCGTGGATCGGCCCGCGCTGCCCATTGGTGAACAGGTTCTGGAACCAGGTGCCGTAGAGGCGCATCACGCCTTCGTAGCCGACATATTCGCCTGAGAGGAACACCACGCAGCCATCCTTGGCGAACAGCGCGGCCACCTCTTCCGGGCGGTTATAGTCGATATAATAGCCATAAGCCCATTGCAGGCGGCGAATGGCGTTGATGTCGTCGAGCTCCGTGACCTTCTTTTCCAAGGCCGCAAGGCGCGATTCAACGTCAGACATGGTCGACTCCTCTCTCCTAGATCGCATGATCGCTAACAAAGCCCGAGCACGGGAGCGAGCGGAATCTGCCCCTATAGCTAACTTCCTGCTCTACCGGGCTTTTCCTGCCCTGTGGCGGCGCGCAAGCTATGCGGGTCGCGTGGGACGACTGCGGCGCGGCGGCAGCGCGCGCAGCGCTTCGGTCTGGACGGCGAGGATGTGCGCGGCGCTCTCGAGATAGCGATTGATGACGCACTGCTCCTCCAGCGTGAAGCTATCGCGCAACGCCGCCATATCGCTACGCAGCGCCGCATAAGCCGGCCGCAGCACCGCCTCGGGACCGGCATTGGGTACGGCATGAACGAGCACGCTGCGCCGGTCGGCGGGGTTCTGCTCGCGCCGCACCCAGCCGGCCTTCTCCAGCCGATCGACAATGCCGGTAATAGCGCCGGTGGTGAGGCCACTCTCGCGCGCCAGCTCGCCGGGCGTAACCGTACCTTCGCGCGAGACCACACTGAGACACCGGCTCTCCGCCGCTGTCATGCCGGCGGCCCGTGCCAGCGTCTCGTAGAACAGCGCCACGGCGGTGGCGAGCAGCCGTCCCAGGTCGACGGTGTCCGGTCTCTTGCTGGCCATGCGCGCTGTCTCGTCCCCACGATTAGAAGCTGAATCATTATACGCCTATCCTGTTCTGTATCTCCCCGCCATGGGGCTCGAGGCCTTTTCCCCGCACGCGTGTCTCCGCCGCCACGTGTCGGCTTGCACCGCGGGAAATGCTGCGGGGTGCTTGATCGAAGGCGGCGGGCCGCTCTAGCCTCGCGCGACATAAAGGAGAGGACAGAATCATGGACTGGAACGGCAAGGTCGCCTTCATCACCGGAGCGGGCACGGGCATCGGCTTCGGCATCGCGCGCGCCTTCAGCAATGCGGGCATGCGCCTCGCCCTCTCCTATCGCAACGAGGAGCAGCGCAGCCGCTGTACGCAGTGGTTCATGGAGAACCGCCGCGAAGCACCGCTCTGGATCCGCCTCGACGTGACCGATCGCGATGGCTTCGCCAAGGCTGCCGACCAGGTGATGGACCATTTCGGCAAATGCCATGTGCTGGTGAACAATGCCGGCGTCAGCGTCTTCGGACCGACCGACGAGGCGAGCTATGACGATTTCGACTGGATCATGGGTGTGAACTTCGGCGGCGTGGTGAACGGCATCGTCTCCTTCCTGCCCAAGATCAAGCAGACCGGCGAAGGCGGCCATGTGGTCAATGTCGCCTCCATGGCGGCCTATCTCTCCGGGCCGCAGGCGGGCATCTACACCGCCAGCAAGTTCGCCGTGCGGGGGCTCACCGAAAGCCTGCGCTACAATCTGGTGCCCCATGGCATCGGTTGCTCGCTGGTCTGCCCGGCGCTGGTCGCGACCGACGCGGGCCTGAGTGCCCTCAAGCGCCCGGCCGAATTCGCCGGGAGCGGCTTTGCGCCGGTGAACGAAGCGGAGCTGCGCAAGTTCGCCTCCGCCTTCGCCAACGGCATGGACCCGCTGGAAGCTGGCGAGAAGATCCTGCGCGGCATGAGTGAGAACCAGGGCCTCATCTTCACGCACCCGGAATTCGCCGAGGATTTCAAGGACATCTACGAGACTAGCCTTGCCGCCCTGCCCGACGAGGAAGCGCCACCCGAGCGGCTGGAAGTGGAGCGCATGCGCCGCGCCGCCAACAAGGCCGCGCTTGCGGGCGCGAAGATCTCGATCAACGACCTGACCTGAGCCGCAGCGTCCGCGTGGGAGCGAACCAACCCGGAAAGGGGCTCCCATTTCCCGTTTCCAGCGTTACAGGGGCCGGAGACCGCCATCCGGCTCCCCTCCCTCAATCAAACGGTGACATCATCATGGCCGATACGCACAAGCTCGTTCTGACCTCCGACGAGGTGGAAATTCTCGTCGATGCGCTGGAAGCCGATCTCGAAGGTTATCTGGAATCCGCCAAGGAATCGCGCGGCAACAACCGCCGCGCGGAAGTGCAGACCTTCACGGAAGCGGCCGAACGCATCCAGGCGCTGCTCACGCGGGTGCAGGCCCTGCTCGACTGAACGCCGGCGGGCACGTCCTCTCGGCTGCTCCGCACCCTCTTGCTTGGTGCCAAGGCGCGTTCCTTAGCCGACGCGCTCTTCCTTGTGCTCCTGCGCATGCAGGAGCACAAGGCGTCGACCGGATCATAGGCTCCTGCCCGCGCCCTATGCCCCCGCGCGCCGATCGAAGGCGTCCCGCGCGGCTTCGACCTGTGCGAGACTCTGCTCCGCCCAGGTCCATACACCGCAGAAGGCTTCGCCCAGCGTCATTCCCAGCGTCGTCAACCGATACTCCACCCGCGGCGGCACGACCGGATGGACGGTGCGCATCACAAGGCCGTTGCGCTCCATCCGGCGTAGCGTCTGGGTGAGCATCTTCTGGCTGATCCCCGGCACTTTCCCGGCAATTCGCGTGAAGCGCTGCTCGCCATGATCGTGCAGCACCTCGATCAGCAACATGGTCCACTTGTCCGCCACCTGCGCGATCACATCGTTGACGAGCGCTTCCACGCGCGGATCGATCTCGTCATAGCGCTCCGGACTCGCCCCGGACGGCTGTGCCTGCGTCATCCCACACTCTCTTTCGGGTAAGTATAAATCTTTCCGGTGCCTTCTTCCCTATGGAGAGTTACGGAATAAATCGATGGTCGTCCACATCCCGAACAAGGAGACGACCCATGAAAATGACCGGAAACACAATGCTGATAACCGGCGGCGGATCGGGCATCGGCCGCGAGCTGGCGCAGCGCTTCCATGCGCTGGGCAATCGCATCATCGTCGCTGGCCGCACCCGCGAGCGCTTGGAGGAGACGATCGGGGGGCGGGACGATATGGAAGCCCTTGTCTTCGACGCCAACGATCCCGCGTCTATCGAGCAACTCGCTGCTGATGCTCTTGCCCGCTTCCCCGCCCTCAACGTCCTTATCAACAATGCCGGGATCATGGACCGCGAGACACTCACCGCGCGGGGTGACACCGCCCTCGCCGAGCGGACCTTCACCACCAACGTTCTGGGCCCTATCCGGCTCACCAATGCACTGGTGGAGCATCTACGCGGACAGGCGGACGCCGCCATCGTGAACACGACCTCCGGCCTCGCCTTCGTGCCGCTCGCGGCCGCACCCAGCTACAGCGCCAGCAAGGCGGCCCTGCATAGCTGGACGGTGTCACTGCGCGTGCAGTTACAGGGCGAGGTCGAGGTCATCGAATTGGCGCCGCCGGCGGTGCGCACGGAACTGACGCCCGGCCAGTCGACGCGGGAAGGCTATATGCCACTCGATGAGTATGCGGCGGAAGTCATGGCACTGTTTGCCCAGCAGCCGACGCCCCGCGAAATCCTGGTGGACGCCGTCCACTTCCTGCGCTTCGCCGAGCGCGAGGGGCGTTTCGATGCAGCCGTGCAGGCCGTGAGCGCGCTCTGAAGAGCACGGCGCCCTCCCGCCCCACATGCGAGACAGGAGGGCGCCGGCAGGATTGGTCTATGCCGCTTCGTAGGCCGCCATCGGCACCCACCAGCCATGCACCTGCGGGCGCATGCGTGTGGGGACCGGTACCTTGGCGACAGGACCGGCGGGCAGATCGCCTGCATTCCAGATCCACAGCGCATGCTCATACTGGTCCGGGCCCAGCTCATGATCGACGACGCCGATCAGCCAGCCCTCATGTCCCGGCTCGCTGGCATCGACATGCACCGTCTCGCTCATGCCATGCGCGGGCGGCAGGTTGTAGCCGCTGATGGCCCCCGTCTCAAAATCCACGCGCAGTAACGCCGAGAACATGGCGCCGACCACGCCGCCCATCACCGGCGGCCCCATGGGTTGCGGGTTCATGGAGCAATACCAGCCGCGCTTGTAGGGCCGGCCCTGATCGGCATTGGCGATACGCGGCATGTCGCCGCCCGGGCCAAGCGGCGTCACGTCGATGCCGTCGCCCACGGCGGTCATGTCCATGGTCCAGCGCTGGAAGCCGCCGCCCATCAGATGCGGAGGCACGTTGATGCCGCTGTCCGCCTGGATATGCGGGAAGGCGATGGTGTCGCTGACATGATGATCCATGTGCACCTTGCCATCCGGTGTCTCGAAGGCGTTCATCATGTGAAAGCTGGAAGCGCCCTTCGGCCCCTTGAACCAGCGCATGTCCTTCACGTCGCCATAACGCGGCATGATGCCGACATGATATTCCAGATCCTGCTGGTGAACCCAGTGCGCGCCCTTGGCCTTGACGCGGTCCAGATCCGCCGTGGTCGGCTGGAGCGGGAAGATGGCGTAATTCTCGGTGATGACGAAATCGTGGACGAGGCTGCAGAATGGCGCCTCGAACCACTGTTCCTTCACCAGCTTACCGTCCTTATCCGTCCACCAATAGGCCATGGTGCTGGAACAGAGGCCATCGGCCTCATAGCCATAGACGAACATTTCCTGCGTCTCGGGATCGATGCGGACATGCGCCGTCATCGTCTGCGACTTGAGCGCACCGCCGAAGTCATAGGCGCCGATCGTCTCCAGCGTATGCGGATCGACCTGATAGCCGGGGCCGTCTTCCTTGGTCATGATGAGCTTGCCGGCATGCCAGACGGGCGTGGTGTTGGAAACAGTGCCCTGAACGTCGAGCGGCAGGGATGGATCGTTGGTGTACGGGTTGCGGTACCGGCCGAACAGGCGCTTGCCGGCCGCATTCTCCGCCTTCCAGCGCGGCGTCTGCACCCAGCGGATATCGTAATCCACCGTGCCGTCCGCGTGGAACAGGATGCGGCTCACCATGCCGTCGTCCGAAAGCGCCGTGTCCGGAAGGAAGAAAGGCGGGAATTGCGGGTCCGGCACCGCCCGGAAGAACGCGCCGACCACGTCCGCCGGGATAGTCCCTTCGCTGGCCGTAAGGCCCTTCAAAGAGACCTCCTGACCAACCGGCTTGTTGAGGCCCGTCCAATCGGGCGCGGCGGGGAACGCAGTCATTCGGTTAATCCTCTCTCTTCATGCGGTCTTGTTCGCCGCTTGGGGTCACAGCTCTTCCGGCCAGTATAGACGCATCGGGTTCGCGACCAACAGCTTGTGCTGCAAGGCAGCGCTGGGCGCGATGCGCGGGATCATGTCGACCAGATGCCCGTCGTCCGGAATGGCGTCCTGCATGTTGGGATGCGGCCAGTCGGTGCCCCAGAGCACCCGGTCCTGATAGTCCGCCACCAGCGGCGCGACAGCATCGGCAAAGGCATCCCACGGGTCGCCCGAGGGATCGAGCCGGTCCGGACAGGTCGCCTTGAACCAGATGTCTTCGCGCGAATCGAGCAGGCGGCGAAAGGCCTTCATGTCCGCGCCATCCGGACCCTGCGTCACATCGGGCCGGCCCATATGGTCGATGACCAGCGGCACGGGAATGGCGTCCATGAACGGGCGCAACTCCTCCAGAATGTCCGCCTCGAAATAGATGACGACATGCCAGCCGGCGGGCAGACGCCTGGCGACGTCGAGGAACTTGTCCTTGGGCGCATCGTCCACCAGGCGCTTGAGGAAGTTGAAGCGGATGCCGCGCATGCCGCCTTCGTGCAGCGCATGCAGATCCGCCTCGGAAATCGCCGGATCCACCACCGCGACGCCGCGCGCCTTGCCCTGGCTGGCGGCGATGGCGTGCAGCGTGGCGGCATTGTCGGTGCCGTGGCAGCTCGCCTGCACGATGACGTTGCGGGCGAAGCCGAGATGGTCGCGCAACGCAAAAAGCTTTTCCGGACCAGCATCTTGCGGGAGATACTTGGCTTTCGCACTGAACGGGAATTGCGCCATCGGCCCGAAGACATGGCAATGCGCGTCCACCGCACCGGTAGGCGGCGTGTAGCGCGGCTTGCTGGGGTTCGAGTGCCAGGAGAGAATGCGGTCGGTCACGATCTTGATCCTAAACTAAACGGCGTTCGCGCTGCGCTTTCTGAAGCACGCACCCATTCTTCAAGAACGGAAAGGCTCTTCGTCAAGCGCAGCGCGAACGGGATTTCTTCATGAAGCGTAGGGCTCACCCGAACACCACGCCATCCATCAGCTTGCGCGCGGTGCGCAGCATGCCGGCCTCGATCGGCTGGCCGCTCGCATCCACGCTCACCACGCATTCGGTCACGCCGGTGGGGTGCTCGACGCCCAGGGTTTTATCCAGCCCCTCGGGCACCTTCGCCACGGCGGCGGCCGGCGAACCCTCCACGAGACAGGCCGTTGCCACGCTGACCGCCCCGAGCACGCCAATGGAGGCGTGGACGCGATGCGGAATGAGCGAGCGCACGGAAATGGCGCCACCCTCGCGCGGCGGAGCGACCAGCATCATCTTGGGCACCGATTTCTCGGTGACATCGCCGAGGTTCATCATCGGACCGACCTTGAGGCGGATGGCCTCCACCTTCGCCTTCATCTCGGCATTGGCGTCCAGCGTCTCGCGGTCTTCATAACCGGTGATGCCCACGTCGCTCGCAGCGATCACCACGCAGGGCATACCATTGTCGATCATCGTCACCTTGATGCCGTCGATCTCGTCGACGCCATTGCCGGTAGGCAGCAGCGCCCCGCAGGAGGAACCGGCGGTATCGCGGAAGGCAAGCGGGATCGGCGCCGCCGTACCCGGCACGCCGCTGATCGAGGCTGCGCCCTCATAGGTCACCTTGCCGCCCGGAGTCTGCACGCTCGCCACCGCGACCTGCCCGGTATTCTCCATGTAGATCGCGACGCGCGTCACGTCTCCGGTCGGCGTCACCAGCCCGCGTTCGATGGCGAAGGGACCGATCCCGGCGAGGATATTCCCGCAATTCTGCGCGTCGGTGACGATCGCCTGATCGACGAACACCTGGAGGAAGAGATAGTCGACGTCGACGCCCTCGCGCGCGCTCTTCTTGACTATGCCGACCTTGCTGGTCAGCGGATCGGCGCCGCCCATGCCGTCAATCTGGCGGGGATCGGGCGAGCCCATGACGCGCAGCAGGAAGGCATCGCGCGCGGCCGTGTCGGCAGGTAGGTCGTCAGCGAGGAAATAGCCGCCCTTGGACGTACCGCCGCGCATCCACATGCAGGGAATGCCGGTATCAGACATCGGCTCTCTCCTTCCCCTCACACATATTTCAGCCCCAGCTTCTCCAGCTTCTCGCGGAAACCGTAGATGTCCATGCCCAGCTCGCCGGCCTCGAACTTCGCGCGCTTGGCGCCCTCATTGGCCTCGCGCGCCTGCGCCTTCTCCAGCACCTTGGCGGCGTCCGCACGGCGCACGACGCACACGCCGTCATCGTCCGCCACGATCACGTCGCCGGGGTTCACGGCCTGGTTGGCGCAGACGATGGGCACGTTCACGTCGCCCAGCGAGCCCTTGATGGTGCCCTGCGCATAGATGGCCTTGGACCAGACGGGAAAGTTCATTTCCTTAAGGTCGCGCACGTCGCGCACGCCGGCATCGATGATGAGGCCCCGGCAGCCACGCGCCTTGGCGGACGTGGCGAGCAGGTCGCCAAAATAGCCGTCCTCGCACGGGCTGGTCGGCGCCAGCACCAGAATGTCGCCTTCCTTGAGTTGCTCGATGGCGACGTGGATCATCCAGTTGTCACCCGGAGGCGCCGAGATGGTGACGGCCGAGCCGGCAATCCGCGCGCCCGAGTAGATGGGGCGCATATGGCTGGCGAGCAGGCCGATGCGGCCCTGCGCCTCGTGCACCGTCGCGACACCACAGGCCGCAAGCCCGTCGATGACAGCAAGGTCCGCCCGCTCGATATTCTGAACGACGACACCAGCCATGGCAGCACTCCCTTATTCCAATTGTCGAAAAATGATTGTCCGATCATGTCCACCCGCGCGCGGGGCGCTTGCAAGCGCGAACTTTGCCGCGACCATAAGCTCGTGCTAAGTCTTGCGCGTCATGCCCGCCCCTGCCCTCTCATCGCCCGTGCTGACCCCATGGTCGTTCAACCTGCGCCATCTTGCCGCGATCGCCGCCGTGGTCAACCGGGGGAGCGTCTCGGCGGCGGCCGGCGCCGTCCACCTCACTCAGCCGGCAGTAACACAGGCCATCGCCCGTGTGGAATCACTGCTGGGCTTGCAGCTCTTCGAGCGCCGCACCGACGGCATGACGCCCCTGCCACCGGCGCGGGCCCTGGCCGCGCGGATCGACGCGGCGATGGCGCTGATCGGCTCACGACGCATCACCACGGCGCAAATCCGCGCCTTCCTGGCGGTGGCGGATGCGGGGAGCTATGCCGGCGCGGCGACACAGACCGGCCTCTCACAGCCCACGCTGCACCGTGCCATCGGCGACCTCTCGCTCATCCTGCGCCGCGCTCTTGTGGAACGGCGCGGACGCGGCATCGCGCTCACCGAGCCCGGGCGGCGCACGGCCCGCACCTTCCGCCTCGCCCGCACCGAGCTGGAAGCCGGACTGAGCGAAGCGCTCGATGGGCGGCAATCCGGCCCGATCCGCATAACCGTGGGCGCCATGCCGGTATCGCGCGCCCGGGTGTTGCCGACCGCCCTCGCCACCTTCAACGCCGCGCATCCCGATGCCGAGATTATCGTGGTGGAGGGCTCGCATGGCGAATTGGTGGAGCCCCTGCGCGACGGCAGCGTGGACTTCATGATCGGTGCGCTGCGCGACCCGCCGCCGGGGCCTGACCTTCAACAGAAAGCGCTGTTCGAGGACCAGCCCATCGTGCTTGCCCGCGCCGGCCATCCGCTGCTCGCGCTGACCGGCGACGGGCCCGAGCCGATCCTGCCGCCTTTGGCCGATCTCACCCGCTTTCCGTGGATTGCGCCCTCGCCCGGCGCGCCGCTGCGCAGTGGCTTTGAAGGCATCTTTCGCGCCGGCGGGTTCGATCCGCCGATCGTGCCCATCCAGTGCGGCTCGGTAATGATTATCCGCGAGATTCTGATGCAGACCGATTTCCTGACGCTGCTCTCACGCGATCAGGTCTCGGTGGAGTTGCAGGCGGGCTGGCTGGCCTCGCTGGGCGAGCCGCCGGGGCATTTCGCGCGCACCATCGGCGTCACCACGCGTGCGCAGTGGCGCCCCTCGGCCGCGCAGGCCGCCTTCATGGCCGCGCTGGAGGCCGCCGCGGCTTGACCGGCGCGGGCGGCATCCTTCGCCTCACCTTATAGCATGGCGCGAGACCGCATTTGCCCGCACCCGGCCCTTTGGCTAGCCCTGCCACCATGAGCAGAAAAATCGCCCTGATCGGCTTTGGGGAGGCCGGACGCACGTTTGCACAGGCCGGCGCGTGGCGCGAACAGGCGCGTGTGTTCGACATCAGGACGGATGAACCGATGCGCGCCGCTTATGCTGCGCAGGGCGTCATCGGCTGCGACAGTCTGGCCGCCGCGCTGGACGGCGCCGACATCGTCCTCAGCCTTGTCACCGCCGATCAGGCCACACCCGCCGCGCAGGCCGCCGCGGCGAGCGGCGCGCTGGCCAAAGGCGCGCTGTTCTGCGACATGAACAGCGTCTCGCCCGGTCGCAAACGCGCCAATGCCGCTGCCATCGATGCGGCGGGCGGGCGCTATGTGGACGTGGCCGTGATGGCGCCGGTGCAACCCGCCGCACTCGCCGTGTCGCTACTCCTCTCCGGCCCGGCCGCCGGGGACGCGGAGACAGCGTTGGGCGCCATCGGCTTCACGCGCATCACTGTCTGCGGCGCACAGATCGGCGACGCATCGGCCACCAAGATGGTCCGCTCCGTCATGATAAAAGGCATAGAGGCGCTCACCGCCGAAATGATGCTGGCCGCCGACGCGGCAGGCGTGGCGCCCGGCGTGCTCGCCTCGCTGGGCGGTGACTGGGCGGCCAAGGCGGATTATAATCTCGACCGCATGCTGGCGCATGGCACGCGCCGCGCGGCTGAAATGGAGGAAGTGGCGCAGACGCTGCGCGAGCTGGGGCTGGAACCGCTGATGACGGCCGGCACTATCGTGCGGCAGCGGGCGCTGGGCGCCCTGCTCGGCGACGCTCCGATGCCCGAGGGACTCGATGCCAAGCTCGCCCTCGTGACCGGACGGACCACTTCGCAGGACAAGGACAGAACAGAAGGAAAGGCGGAGCCCGCATGACCATGATTATCGACTGCCACGGCCATTACACGACGGCCCCCGAGCCTCACAATCAGTGGCGCGAGGACCAGAAGGCCGCGTTTAAGGCAGGCCAGCCGACGCCGGCCTACCCTAACATCTCCGACGATGAGATTCGCGAGACCATCGAGAAGAACCAGCTCCGCCTCATCAAGGAGCGCGGCGCGGACATGACCATCTTCTCGCCGCGCGCCTCCGCCATGGCGCCGCATGTCGGCGATCAGTCGGTGACGGTGCCGTGGGCACGGGCTTGCAACGACCTGATCGCCCGCGTGGTCGACCTCTTCCCGGAGACGTTCGTTGGCGTGTGCATGCTGCCCCAGTCGCAGGAAGCGGACATGACCAGCTCCATCGCCGAGTTGGAGCGCTGCGTGAACGAGCTGGGCTTCATCGGCTGCAATCTCAATCCCGACGCGAGCGGCGGCTATTTCAAGCAGCCGCCCCTCACGGATCGCTTCTGGTATCCCTTCTACGAGAAGATGGTCGAGCTGGACGTGCCGGCGATGATCCACGTCTCGGGAAGCTGCAACCCCGCGCAGCACGCCACCGGCGCTTATTATCTGGCGGCCGACACCATTGCCTTCATGCAGCTCCTCCAGGGCAATCTCTTCAAGGATTTCCCGACACTGCGCATGATTATCCCGCACGGCGGTGGCGCGGTGCCCTATCACTGGGGCCGCTACCGGGGCTTGGCGGACATGCTCAAGCAGCCCAGCCTCGACGAGCTGCTGATGAACAACGTCTATTTCGATACCTGCGTCTATCACCAGCCGGGCATCAACCTGCTCGCCGACGTAATCGACAACAAGAACATCCTCTTCGGCTCCGAGATGGTGGGCGCGGTGCGCGGCATCGATCCGACCACGGGCCATTATTTCGACGACACCAAGCGCTATGTCGACGCGCTCGACATCAGCGATGCGGAACGGCACGCGATCTTCGAGGGCAATGCGCGGCGGGTCTTCCCCCGTCTCGATGCCAAGCTGAAGGCGCGCGGCCTCTAAAAGATCGCAAGGAGCGGACCATCATGACCGACAAGCAGAGAATCGACATCCATGCCTATCTCGCCGAGTTCGAGGACATTCCGGGCACGCGGGTGTTCACGGCTCAGCGCGCCCGCAAGGGCTATAATCTCAACCAGTTCGCGATGAGCCTGATGAAGGCCGAGAACCGCGAGCGTTTCAAGGCCGACGAGAGCGCCTATCTCGACGAGTGGAACCTGACGCCCGCCGCCAAGGCGGCCGTGCTGGCGCGCGACTATAACGCGATGATCGACGAGGGCGGAAACGTCTACTTCCTCTCCAAGCTGTTCTCGACCGATGGCAAGAGCTTCCAGTTCGCCGCCGGCTCGATGACGGGCATGACCCAAGAAGAATATGCGCAAATGATGATTAACGGCGGCCGTTCGCCCGAAGGCGTGCGCTCGATCAAGGGAGGCTATTGAGATGGCACGCGTCACCACCGGCATTACGTCCAGCCACATCCCGGCGCTTGGCGCCGCGATCCAGACCCATTCCACCGGTAATGAATATTGGGGCCCGGTGTTCAAGGGCTATGAGCCGATCAAGGAGTGGATCAAGCAGCCGGGCAACATGCCCGACGTGGTGATCCTGGTCTATAACGACCACGCCTCGGCCTTCGACATGAACATCATCCCGACCTTCGCCATCGGCTGCGCGGAAAGCTTCAAGCCCGCCGACGAAGGCTGGGGCCCGCGCCCGGTGCCCGACGTGATCGGCCATCCGGATCTCGCCTGGCACATCGCCCAGAGCCTGATCCTGGACGAGTTCGACATGACGATCATGAACGACATGGATGTCGATCATGGCTGCACCGTGCCGCTGAGCATGATCTTCGGCGAGCCCGAGGCCTGGCCGTGCAAGGTCATTCCCTTCCCGGTCAACGTCGTCACCTATCCGCCGCCGTCGGGCAAGCGCTGCTTCAACCTGGGCGACAGCATCCGCGCGGCCGTCGAGAGCTTCCCGGAAGACCTCAACGTCCATGTGTGGGGCACCGGCGGGATGAGCCATCAGCTCCAGGGGCCGCGCGCCGGCCTCATCAACAAGGAGTTCGACCTCAACTTCATCGACCAGCTCATCAACGACCCCGAGACGCTGAGCAAGATGCCGCACATTCAGTATCTGCGCGAGAGCGGATCGGAAGGCATCGAGCTGGTCATGTGGCTCATCATGCGCGGCGCGCTGGGCAAGAAGGTGAAGGATCTCTATACCTTCTACCACATCCCCGCCTCCAACACCGCGCTGGGCGCGTTGCTGCTCCAGCCCGAGGAGACGGCCGGCGCGGCGCTCGAGCCGCGCAAGGTGATGAGCGGCCACAGCCTCAGCCAGGCCTGACCCCACATCCCGGAGGGGCGGCGCGCGCCGCCCCTCCGCTGCCAACCCCCAAGAACAGGAGACCGATATGCGTATCGCACTCGCGGGCGCCGGTGCATTCGGCGAAAAGCATCTCGATGGCCTCAAGAACATCGAAGGTGTCGAGATCGTCTCGATCATCAGCCGCAAGGCCGAGCAGGCGGCGGAAGTCGCCGCGAAATACGGTGCAAAGCACAGTGGCACCGACCTTTCCGAAGCGCTGGCGCGGGACGACGTGGACGCCGTCATCCTGTGCACGCCTACGCAAATGCATGCCGAGCAGGCCATTGCCTGCATGAACGCGGGCAAGCATGTGCAGGTGGAAATTCCGCTCGCCGATAGCTGGGCGGATGCGCAGGCCGTCGCCGCGAAGCAGAAGGAAACTGGCCTCGTCTGCATGGTCGGCCACACCCGCCGCTTCAACCCCAGCCACCAATATGTGCACAACAAGATCAAGGCCGGGGAATTCAACGTCCAGCAGATGGACGTGCAGACCTATTTCTTCCGACGCAAGAACATGAACGCCAAGGGCCAGCCGCGCTCCTGGACGGACCATCTGCTGTGGCACCATGCCGCGCATACGGTCGATCTCTTCGCCTATCAGGCCGGCAAGATCGTTAAGGCTCATGCCGTGGAAGGGCCGATCCATCCCGAACTGGGCATCGCCATGGACATGTCGATCCAGCTTAAGAGCGAGACGGGCGCCATCTGCACGCTCTCCCTCTCCTTCAACAACGATGGGCCGCTCGGCACCTTCTTCCGCTACATTGGCGACACCGCCACCTATATCGCCCGCTACGACGATCTGGTGAACGGCAAGGAAGAACCGATCGACGTCAGCAACGTCGCTGTGAGCATGAACGGCATCGAGTTGCAGGACCGCGAGTTCATCTCGGCGATCCGCGAAGGCCGCGAACCCAACAGCTCGGTGGGCCGCGTGCTCGATTGCTATCGGGTGCTGGGCGAGCTGGAAACGCAACTCGCGCGCGACGCCTGAGGCACCTCCTCCACACGGAGAGAACAAGTCACGACAAGGGGCACCTGGCACAGTGCCGGGCGCCCCTTGCCTTTGGGCCGCAGCGTCCTGTCGCCCCGGTGCAACCATCTATTACGAACAGCATTGCATAAAATTAGGAATTTACGAGCAAAAGGCGCCCGACGGGTGCGGAACAAGGGAGAAGAAGCCATGGCAATCGGAGCGGAGCTGACCCAGGCCCTGCGATCCTTTGCCGCGTTGGAACAGGAGATCGTCGACCTCGGGCAGCGCGTGGAGCCAGCCAATGCGATGGCGTTCGTGCGGATGCGGCGACAGCTTGTCATGGGCTTCGCCGCTCTGAGCAGCGCATTGGACCGGGACGCCTGGCTCACCAGCCAGAGCGAGGTCTATCAACGGGGCCGCCAGCTCTTTTCTGCCTTCCGCGCCGCCAACTCCATCAACCAGGCCAACTGGCCCGTCATCATGGCCCGCGACGACCCCAAGGGCTATGAAGTCGCCGCTCGCCCCGTGGCCGAGAAGAGCAACGCCTTCTGGGCCTGGGCGGAACAGGAGTTGGGCTTCCGGCGCTGAGGCAGCCTCGGAAGGCACAGCTGGCCTGAACCCAGCCCCTACGCGCGATGGACGCACACTCTCTCGCACAGCGCTCCCTCGCGCGGCGCTCCATTGTCCGCCGCGCCCTTCCCCTGAACACCGCGGCAATGCCGGAAAGGGCCACTCAAGCCGCCCATGAAAAACCCAACGCGGCCCATCACGCCATTGATTTTTCGCGGCCATGCCATGAGAAGGCCGGCATGACTCATCCCACGACTACTCTCCCCACCCGCACTGTCGGCAGCCTCACCATGTCCGCCATTGGCCTGGGCTGCATGAACATCAGCCATGCCTATGACGTTCCGCCGAGCGAGGCGGACGCGACGCGCCTGCTCAACCATGCGCTGGACCTGGGCGTTACGCATCTGGACAGCGCCGCGCTCTACGGCAGCGGTGCCAATGAACGGCTGCTGGCCAAGGCGGTGGGCCATCGCCGCAAGGAGTATCTGCTCGCCAGCAAATGCGTGCTCGACCTGATCGACGGCCAGCGCGTGCTGGATGGCCGGCCGGAGACCATTGCCGGCTCGCTGGAGCGCTCGCTCCAGCGCCTGAACACCGATTTCATCGACCTCTATTACATGCACCGGCTGGACCGGAACGTGCCCATCGAGGAGTCGATCGGCGCACTTGTCCGCGCCAAGGAGGCCGGCAAGATCGGCGCCATCGGCCTCTCGGAGATGTCGGCCGCGACCATCCGCCGTGCCCATGCTGTCCATCCCATCGCGGCGGTGCAGTCCGAATATTCGCCCTGGGTACGCAATCCCGAAGTGGCGGTGCTGGATGCCTGCAAGGAGTTGGGCATCGGCTTCATTGCCTTCTCGCCGGTGGCGCGCGGCTTCCTGGCCAATGGCGTGACGCGCGCCGAATTCGTGCAGGGAGACATCCGCGCCGGCATGCCGCGCTTCCAGGAACCCAATTTCAGCCACAACCTCGATCTCGCGCGCCGCTTCAACGCGCTTGCCGCGCAGGCCGGCCTTGCTCCCGCGCAGCTCAGCCTCGGCTGGGTGCTGACGCGCTGGGCCCATATCGTGCCCATTCCCGGCACGCGCAGCATCGCCCATCTGGAAGAAAATGTCGGCGCCGCCGGCCTCACTCTCGCGCCTGATCTGGTCGATGCGGTGGACGCCATCTTCACGCCCGGCGCCGTGCATGGCGCGCGCTATTCCGCCGCCGCGCAGGCGCAGATCGACACTGAGCTGCTGCCAGAGGAGCAGGGCTGAAAAACGCCCGGACGCCCCCGAGAACGGGCTTGCAATTTGTGTGCAGGACTTACAATCTCGGTGGAAAGCAATTCGCTCCGGCCTCACTGCCGGGGCCTTCCACAGTGGTAGAGAGAGGACCCGAATGGCCGACGCAAACGAACTGGCCGCGATGCGGCAGGAGCTGGACGCGCTGAAGCACGAAGTCACGCGCCTCAACGACGTCAACGAAATCCGGAAGCTCCAGTACAGCTACGGCTATTTCATCGACAAATCGCAGTATAACGAAGTTTACGACCTCTTCTCGGATGAAGGCGAAGTCTGGTTCCTGGGCGGCATCTACAAGGGTAAGGCCGGTATCCGCCGTCTCTACATCGAGCGGTTCCAGACCCAGTTCACTCAGGGCCACAACGGCCCGCGCTACGGCTGGCTGCTCGATCATCCGCAGCTCCAGTTCGTCATCGACGTGGCGCCGGATGGCAAGACCGCGCAGGGGCGCGGCCGCTCGACCATGCAGGCTGGCCTCCACGAGACCGCCGAAGGCCAGCAGCGCGCCTGGTGGGAAGGCGGTATCTACGAGAATGAATATGTGAAGGAAGACGGCGTCTGGAAAATCAAGGCGCTGCGCTATTTCCCGTTCTGGCATGGCAGCTTCGCGGACGGCTGGGCCAAGACGCCCATCGACTTCATTCCCATGGCGGAAGAGAAGGATCTGTTCCCCGGCAACCCCGTGGGCCCCGATGCGCTCATCGAGCCACGCCCGCGCCTGTGGCCGGCGACGGACACCGTGCCCTTCCATTACAACCACCCCGTGACCGGCAAGCCCATCGTGCTCGACAACAGCCGTGCGCGCGAAGGCTTCAAGGACTGATCGCATGACCGACGCGGAGCGCATGGCGGCGGAATGGGCCTGCACCAAGCTCATCAACCGCTACACGCTGCTCAACGACGCCGCCGACTGGGACGCGGTCGCCGCCCTCTATACCGAGGATGGGCGGATGGCCCGGCCCAGCGCGCCGGACAAGCCTGTGATCGGGCGCGAGGCGATCCTGGCGGCCTTCAAAAGCCGCCCAGCCCGCGCCGCGCGCCATGTCGTCTCCAACATCGTGGTCGATGTGGAGAGCGAAACGGAAGCGCGCGCCAGCAGCATCATCGTGCTCTACCAGGGCGCGGACAATCCGGACGGTGGCCTGCCGGTGCGCGATCCCAAGGGACCGCTCATCGGCACCTATACCGACCGGCTGCGCAAGACCGCCCACGGCTGGCGCTTCGCCGAGCGCATCGGCGGACTGGACTTCGCGCCATGAGCGAGAGCGACGCCTTCGCGCCGTTCCTCTCGCGCCCCTATCGTATCGAGTGGGGCCATTGCGACCCGGCCGGCATCGTCTATGCCCCACGCTTCCTGGAGATGTTCGGCGAAAGCACGATCATGCTCTTCGAAAAGGCGCTGGGCGTGCGCAAGCGCGACATGCTCAAGGCCCAAGGCGTGATGGGCTTCCCCATGGTCGATGTCTCGGCGCGGTTCCTGCGCCCGGCCGCCTATGGCGACGATGTGGTGCTGGAGGCAGAAGCGCCGGCGTTCGGCAATTCCAGCTTCACCATCCGCCATCGGCTGCGCAAGGGCGACACGATCTGCGTGGAAGGCACCGAAAAGCGCGTGTGGACCGTGCGCGATGCCGAGCGCCCCGGCGGCCTACGGGCCGAGCGCGTGCCCGACGCGATCCGCGCGCTCTTCGCCCCGGCGGACTGACGGCGGCGGCTCGTGGTGCCCGATACGGTCGACGCAACGCTCGCCTATCTCGCACCGGACTCGCGCATCAATCGCTTCTTCTGGGCCCCGGAAGGCCGCCTGAGCACCAGCACCACGCGCGAGGCGCGCGTGCGCATCCGCAATGCTCGCACCGCCCCCGAACCGATGACGCTGGACCGGCACGGCTTCCAGCTCGTTACGGCACCGACGCGGGTGACGGCGTTCGAGGATCGCGCCATCGTGAAGAGCGTCTATGGCGCCGAAGTCGCCCGGATCGCGGCGGATCTCACCGGCGCCGACGCGGTGCTGCCCATGGGCTGGGAACTGCGCTCGAGCCGTCCGGGCGAGGCCGCCATGCTGCCACCTGCCGCGCGGCCGCATATCGATTACGACACACCCACCGCCCGCCGTATCGCCGAGCGCCGCTATCGTCGCGCCTGGCCGGAAGGGCCGGGCTATACGCGCTTCATCCTGTTCAGCCTGTGGCGCTGCCTCTCGCCGCCGCCGCAGGACTGGCCGCTGGCGCTGTGCGATTTCGAGAGCGCACGGGCCAGCCCGGAAGTGCGCTGCGTCAAGATCGACGTCGACCATCTGCCGGAGGGCGATGCGCTCACCGCGCCCATCGCGGGCGAAGCGGAACTGGGTGCCAGCGCGCTCTTTACGCACGATCCCGCCCATAGCTGGTGGTACTGGCCGGATATGACGCGCGACGAAACCATTTTCATCACGTTTCACGACAGCGATCACAGCCGCGCCTGGCGCGCCCCGCACAGCGCCTTCCATGACACCACGCGCCCGAATGCGATCCCACGCGAAAGCATCGAATTTCGCGGCTGCGCCTATTTCACGAAAAAATGATTAGAACGCAGCTCGAAATCGGGCAAACAAGCACCTGCTTGAAAAGATAAGGCCCGGCGCCAGCCAGAGGCCAGGAGGGGAACAAGATCATGCATTCAGCGGAACAGGCCGCATCCGGCCGGACGCACCGGTCGACCGGCTACCAGATGCTGCTGGTCGGGCTGCTCAGCCTCAACTTCGGCATCGTCTTCTTCGATCGGCAGGCGCTCAATGTGCTGATGCCCTTCGTCCAGCCGGAACTGGACCTCAGCCAGACGCAGATCGGCATCATTGCCGGCGGCCTCAGCTTCACCTGGGCACTCGCGGCCTTCGGCGTGGGCAAGCTCTCGGATACGCTGGGGCGGCGCAAGATGCTGCTGATTGCCTCGACCATCGCCTTCTCCATGTGCTCCTTCCTCACCGGCATTGCCTCCAGCTTCGCGCTACTGCTGGGTGCGCGGTTGCTGATGGGCGTGGCCGAGGGCGGCGTGATGCCGATCAGCCACGCCATGGTGGCGACCGAAGTCTCGCCCCAGCATCGCGGCCTCGCCCAGGGCGTGGCGCAAAATCTCGGCTCCAACCTGCTCGGCAGCTTCCTGGCGCCGGTTGTGCTCATTTCCTTTGCCGCCGCTTTCGGCTGGCGCGAGGCCTTCTATCTCGCCGGCTTGCCCGGCATCGTCAGTGCCGTCATCATGTGGTTCCTGCTGGAAGAGCCCGCCGCGCCGCCCAAGCAGGCCGCGGACGATCGCATGTCGATCCTCGACGCCCTCAAGGTTCGCAACATGTGGATCTGCGTGGTCGTGGGCGTGCTGCTGGTGGCGCATTTCGTCATCACCTGGGCGTTCCTGCCGCTGTTTCTCGCGCAGCAGCGCGGCATGGACCCCGATACGCTCAAATGGGTCACCGGCACGCTGGGCGTCGCCGCCGCCATCTACAGCTTCGTCATCTCCGGCCTCTCGGACCGGATCGGGCGCAAGCCGGTGATGGTCGCCCTGCCTTTCCTCTCGCTCGTCGGACCGCTCGGCGCGCTTTATTTCGACGGCTCCGCGCTCATCCTCTCGGCCATCTTCTTCGTCGGCTGGGCCGTGAACGGCGTCTTCCCCATCTTCATGGCGACCATCCCGTCGGAATCGTTCGACGCGCGCCACCATGCCACCGCGCTCGGCCTTGCAATGGGGAGCTGTGAAATCCTGGGCGGCGTCCTGGGCCCGCCCGTGGCCGGCATGCTCAACGACAGCTTCGGGCCCGCGACCTTTCTCTGGGCGCTCATGGTGCTCGCGGTCATCAGCGGCTTCGTCGCCATGGGTCTCAAGGAAACCGCGCCCAGCCAGCTGGCCAAGCGCTGAGAGCAAAAAGAAGCTCCTCCTCTTCGGGGGAGGGGCTTATCCCGTGCTCCTGCGTAGGCGGGAGCCCTGGGCGGCTGCGGCGTTTGGCTGGGTCCTAGGCTCCTGCCTGCGCAGGAGCACTGGTTCTTTCCTGCCCGGATAGACTCTGGAACCGGTGGTGATGCCCCGCCTCGCCGTCACGCGACGCACTGCTCATGACGGGCCATCCGGCTGCAGCACCACCCCCGCCCCTCCTCTGGAGAGGCGGGGCTTTTCTTTTGGCGTTTGTATACTTTGCAAACTCACAGGCTGCGCGGGAAGAATATCTGCCCAATCGTCGCCAAAGCGCAAAGGGCAGTGAGGACGGCCACGAAGATCGTGGTTAGCCAGAAACGCACCGGCTGATCGCGTCGCCTTCCGGACAAGGTGATGCTCGCTTGCGGGAACTCCATTGTGCCTGTTCTGAAGCCAGACACCAGAAGCCAGCCCAACAGGATCGTCGCTATCCCTGTGATGAGTGGACCCCAGAGGGCCTCACTCACTCCGGCTTCTCGGGCGCGGGCTTGTGCTTCGCCACCTTCTTTAACCGCTCATCCCAGCGCGCCTCGTCGTCGTCCGTCTCTAGCTCGCGCGCGGCCTGCTTGAACTTGTCGGATTGACTCTTGCCGGGAGAGGAAGTCTCTGTCTTGCCCATGTGGTTTGCCTACATTGATGAGTCTAAGGACGAGAATAAGTTCTACATTTACACGGCCGTCGTGCTGGACGGCGAAAAATGGTCGCGTGCGTTTGAGAAGCTAAAAGCCTTTCGGCAGACGCTCAAAACAGATCATGGCATTTATATATCACAGGAGCTTCACGGTTGGAAATTCGCCGCCGGGAAGGGGCGGATAGCCGATCACCCCATCCTAAAACCTGAGCGCGCGGAAATTTTTCGAAAGGTCCTTCGGTTTATCGTGGAGAGCAACTGCTTCGTCGTCACCAGTAGCTGCAACTCGAATGAGCAGTATGCCTTTGAGCGGCTAATGAATCGGATCAACCGCACCGCAGAGAGTAGAAAGCAAAACTACTTGCTGTTCTTTGATCAAGGTGAGGAAGCAGAAATTACGCGGCGCATCAGGCGGATGAGAGTTCACAATCCTATTCCGAGCAGATTTGGCAACTGGTCCGGTTCCGATAGCGCCACCAAGAGCATTCCGCTTTCCAGATGCATTGAAGATCCGATCTTCAAGGACTCAAAGGCATCCTACTTTATCCAGCTTGCTGATTTCTGCGCATATGCATTACTTAGGATGGAGCGGCCGATAGCAAGCCGCACCACTCTCGGATATGATACGATGTATGAGGAACTACGTCCCGTTAGCCGCAGGTTCACCAATCAAAACGACCCGCGCGGGATGGGTATAATCCGATAAAAAAGGTGCCAGACCTACCCCCGCCTTCGCGGGATCAGACTGGCGCCCCAAAAAGTAGTGGAATCGCACGAAAAGTCAAGGATTCCGGTGGGGCTTCGTCCGCCACCGAGACCGCAATTTCTTGCCCTTTTTCGGCTTATGCCCGGCCACCAGTTGTTTGGTAGGTGAGCCGCTTGCCGACGATGCCCTTCACCGCTTCAACCGAACGATCTTTATCGTTGCAGCCGAGCGCTTCACGATTGTTGTAGCGGAACTCGAATTCGGCAAGGTAGCGGTGCAAGTGCTGCTCACCGCAAAACTGGTAGACCCCCTTCATACCACGCTTGAAGATGCTGAAATAGCCTTCAACCGTGTTGCTGTGGATACTGCGATCCTCAAGGTTCACATACTCGCCCTTGCCGTGGCTGGTCGTGCCATGGTTAGCAAAGAACTTGCCTGCGTCGCGATAGCCGCTGTGCTCGTCCGTCATAATGCGGGCTTCGCGAGCGACGTTGGCGAGGACTATCGGCATGATAGTCTCAGCCTTCACGTTGTCGATCACCATCGTGCGAGCCTTGCCGGTCTCCCGGTCGACCAGCGCCAGAACCTTCATCTTGTGATGAAAAGCGCGCTTCTTCTCGACCCCCTTGAGGTGGCCGATGAAAGTCTCATCGACTTCAACCGTGCCGCCGTTACCGCCGAAAGGGGTAAGGTCGTCGTCAACCATCGCTACGCGGATGCGGTGCGCCAGGAACCACGCGCTCTTGTAGGTGATTTCAAGAACGCGGTGGAGTTGGTGAGCCGAAATGCCCTTCTTGCTGCTGGTCATCAGATAGACCGCTTGCAGCGCCTTATGGAGCGGAAGGCGCATATGCTCGAACACCGTGCCGATCTTGACGGTGAACTGCTTCTTGCAGTCGCCGCAGCGCCACAGACCTTCGCGGATACGCTTGGCAGGGTTTGCCTTCACCTTCGTGATACGGTCAACGCCGCCGCAGTGAGGGCACGTCGCTCCGTCCGTCCAGATGATGCGCTCCAAATGAGCGAAGGCAGCTTCTTCGTTATGGAACTCAGGGCGGGACAGAACGGACATGATATTGAACTCCTTGTAGGAATTTTATGCCACTTCTGCTCCGTGTTTGCAAGGTATATAAACGCCTTTCTTTTGACGGTCAGCCGCGCGCCGCAGCGATACGGGCGCCTTCGGCGAGATTGGCGAGCTTCTTCCAGGTCACTGCCGGATCGATTTTGCCATAGCCCGCGAAGGTGCCGAAACCGCAGTCGGTGCTCGCCACCACACGGTCCAGCCCGACAATGCCGCCGAAGCGCTCGACGCGCTGGGCGATCAGCTCGGGATGCTCCACATAGTTGGAGCAGGTATCGATCATGCCCGGCGCCAAAATCTTCTCATCGGGGATCGTGGCGTCGCGCCACACGGTCCATTCATGCTCGTGGCGCGGATTGGCGCCCTCGAACAGAATGGTCGCCGGCCGCGCCTTGAGGATGATGTCCAGCACGCGCTCGAGCGGAATGTCGTGGTCGTGCGGCCCCTCATAATTGCCCCAGCAGATGTGCATGCGCATCTTCTCGGCCGGAATATTGGCCGTCGCTGCGTTCAGCGCCTCGACATTCGCTTCGGCCACCTTGAGGAACTCCGCCTCGCTCATATGCTGGTAGCCGGTGTGGCGGGACATGGCGAGGTCCGGGCAATCCAGTTGCAGCTCGAATCCTGCCTCCACGATCGCCTCGTATTCCGGGCGCATCGCGTCGGCCAGATCGGCCAGATAGGCCTCGTGGCTGGGATAGAAGGCGTTTTTCTGAAAGGCGGTGATGAGACCCGGCGAGGCCGAGTTCATGAAGGCACGCACGCCCTTGCCGTTCTTGTCCAGCGCGTTGCGGAAGCGGCGGATGTCGTCGTGCAGCGGCTGGAGGTTAACCAGTTTCACCTTGGAAATGCACGAGGCGCGGGTGAACTCCTGATCGCCCATGATGGCCGCGAGCTTCTTGCGCAGTTCGGGCAGCGGCGCCAGATCGGCGGCGGGCACGCGGTCGGTATGGCCGCCAAAGCCCTCCAGCCGCTCGATCATATAGGTCGAGTAGCCGACTTTGCCGAGTTCGCCGTCCGAGACGATGGCGACGCCCGCGGCGACCTGCCTGGCGACGGCATCATCGACGGCCGCCTGCACGACGCGGTCGAATTCCGCCGCGTCATAGGCTTCACCATGATCGCGCGCCAGCAGCAGCGGCGTCAGCTCCGCGCCGCGCGGCAGACTCCCCACATGTGTGACATTTACGCTCGCCATGATCCGAATCTCCCTGCCATCTCGCTGTTTATGTCGCGCCCATAGCAAATCGAGCCGGAAAGTAACCCCGACCTGAGCAATTTGATCCTAAATGATGAGCCCTATTCATATTTCACGATATGAAAATGCAGCGCCGACACACCATCTGTTACTTACTAGACACAGTCGCATCTGCTAAACAATGCCGATCCAGCGCCCGCATTACGACGAAACAAGACGGCGCAGGACTTTGGAGGAGAGGCATATGCGTGTGAAAGACGCAGTATCCGTTGGCATTTTTGCGCTCGCGACATCCCTGGCCCAGCCGGCTCATGCGCAGGACACACCTGCGGCGGCCGCGCCGCAGACCGGCGAACTGGAAGCAGACATCGGCGACATCGTCGTGACGGCCCAGTTCCGCGAGACCAAGCTCCAGGACACCCCGCTGGCGATCACCGCCGTCAACGCCGCTCTCCTCGAGCAGCGCGGTCAGACGGATATTTCGCAAGTCGCCGCGCAGGCGCCCAACGTGACTCTCAAGCCCCAGCCGCAAAATGGCGGCGCCGGCCTCATCGCGTTCATTCGCGGTGTCGGTCAGGTCGACTTCAACTATGCGCTCGATCCGGGCGTCGGCGTCTATATCGACGATGTCTACATTCCCACGCTGTCCAGCTCCATGCTGGACCTCATGGACCTCGAACGCATCGAAATCCTGCGCGGTCCGCAGGGCACGCTGGCGGGCAAAAACTCCATCGGCGGCGCCATCAAGCTCTTCTCGGTGAAGCCCGATGGCTCGGGCGGGGGCTCTCTCTCGGTGGGCTATGGCGCCTACAACAAGCTCGACATTCGCGGCATGGCGGATTTCGCCGTGGCGAATAATCTGTTCGTCCGCGTGTCCGGCGTCGCCAAGAGCAGCGACGGCTATGTCGACGTGCTCGATTACGGTCTCACGCACCCCAATTCCAACGTGCTGGCGAGCAACTCGCGCGGCGCCAACGCCAAGGTAGGCACGCAAGGCGGCCAATCCTATGTCGCGGGCCGCATCGCCCTGCGCTGGCAGCCGACCGACACGCTGGAGATCAACCTTTCGGGCGACTTCACCTCGGATCATTCCGAGCCGGCACCCACGGTGGTGCTCGCCGCCGGCGAGGCCGGTCCGACGACCAGCAATCCGCACGAGTTCGACCCGACGAAGCCCTGGGCCGCAACCAATGCCAATGGCGGCGCCTGGTTGAAGGGCAAGGATGGCAACCCCGTTCCGCTGGATTGCAACTTCGTGCCCTACGGCAAGTTCAGTTGCGACACGCTCAACGCCGCCCAGTTCGGCGTCGATCCGCGCTATGTGAGCTACGCCAATTTCGTCGACGGCATGGACCCGACGTCGCAGGCGCCCTACAAGCCCTATACGGCCCTTCAGAACCAGGATTTCGTCGGCTGGGGCGTGCACGGCAACGTCTCGCTCGATCTCAGCGACTCCATGCAGCTCGTATGGATCAGCTCCTACCGCCAGTATGAATCGCGCTGGAGCCAGGATCAGGATGCGACGCCCATTCCGGTCGCGCAGCTCGACAACCAGATGAAGCACCATGCCTGGAGCCAGGAACTCCGCCTGAACGGCAATCTGTGGGACAGCCTGTTCGAATATACGCTCGGCGGCTTCTACTTCGACCAGAGCGGCGAATATACCGCGCGCGTCGACCTCAATTATGCGGGCATCGACTTCGTTCACGGCCCGGACACGACGCCGTCCACCTCAAAGGCACTGTTCGCCAACGGCACGTTCCACATCACCCCGGCCTGGACCATTTCGGGCGGCGTGCGCTTCTCGCATGACGAGAAGACCTACACCTATTTCCGGCGCAACCCGGATCTGACGGTGCCGTTTGGCGACTGGACGCCGGCCGACCTGCCGGCCCTGCCGATCTGCGAGTTCTTCCAGGGCGCGCCGACCGCGGGCCCGACCGGCATCGGCAACTCGCCGAACTGCCTGCTCGCCGGCCTCTACAATATCTCGGACACGTTCAGTGGCGACCGCTGGGATTGGCGCATCTCGACCGACTATCGCTTCTCCGATGCGCTGATGATGTATGCCTCCGTCTCCACCGGCTACAAGGGCGGCGGCGTCAATCCACGTCCCTTCTACGGCCCCTCGGCCGGCTCGTGCACGGCACCCGGCTATACCGCACCCGATCCGTGTAATCAGCTCGGCAGCTTCCAGCCGGAAACGCTCACCACCTATGAAATCGGCTTCAAGTCCGATTTCTTCGACCGCAAGGTGCGCCTCAACGGCGCGGTGTTCTTCAACAAGTATAACGACATCATTCTCCAGCTCACCGCCTGTCCCTCGGCGCCCTGCCTCAAACCGGAAAATGTCGGCAAGGCGGACGTGAAGGGCTTCGAGCTGGAAGCGACGGTCCGTCCGGTGGATGGCCTGACGCTCGACGGCTCGGTGAGCTATATCGACTTCGAGTATAAGACGACCGGCACCTCGGGCATTCCGATCACGGCCGTCACGCCGTACACGCCGGCATGGACATGGAGCGTCGGCGCCCAATATGATTATCAGATCACGCCGGGCACCATCTCGCTGCGCTTCGACGGCTCCTACCAGTCCGATATCTACTCCGAGACGTCGAATTCGGACTGGAGCCGCATCAAGCCCAATTTCCTGGGCAATGCGCGGCTGAGCTTCACCACCGCCGACAGAGACTGGCGCGTGGCACTGGAAGTCTCCAACCTGTTCAACAAATATTATTTCCTGTCCAAGAGCGACGTCACCAACTCCCTCGGCGAGAATACCGGCGTGCCCGGCCTGCCACGGACCTGGATGCTCTCGCTCAAGCGCAACTTCTGATCGCGCTTTCGCCGAATCAAGGGACGGAAGGGGCCGGAGATTTCCGGCCCCTTTTACGTGGGGCCCGATGGGCATGCTGGCCATGATCCGCGCAAGACGGTCCCCGAGCCATCAACTTCCCGCATGCTTTAAGCCTGCCCCAAGCGCGAAGGCTCCACCCTGCTGACTCGCCTACCGAGGCGCACGCCTCCCCCCAATCGGCAGTCGTTTCTCAGCATGAATAGCCCGGCGCGCTCGCCACTTGATTTGCCCCGCCCGCACCGCATGCTATGCCTCATGGAGATCACGCCCGCGCAGGGTTGCGCCGGCGCCCCGTCGTCTGTTCAGGAAGGCCCCGATGCTCATCAAGCGGCTCGATCACGTCAATATCCGCACCCGCGACCTCCCCCCGGTGGTCGCTTTCTATCGTGACATCCTGGAGCTGGAGGAGCGCGACCCGCCGTCCAATCTCGACAAGACGATGGTGCGCTGGATGTACGACCACAAGAACGACCCCATCGTCCATATCAGCACGCCCGGCGCGCTCAGCGAGCACGGCATCTACGACAACATCACCGGCACCACCGGCGGCCTCGATCATGTCGCCTTTCAGTGCGTGGGGCTCGGCCCGCTGGTCGAACGCCTCAAGAAGCACGGCGTGCCGTGGCGTGAGAACCGGGTGGAGGTCATCAAGATGACCCAGGTCTTCATCCACGACCCGACCGGCGTGCAGATCGAACTCAACGTCTTCGATGAGGACCCCAATCCGTGACCTGACAAACCGGGCACGCCGCAGGAGAGAGAGCGATGAACAAGCCTGAAACGAAGATGACTGCGCCGCCAGCGCAGGAGCGCAATATCGTCAAGGTGCCGGAGCTGTTCCCGGACCTCATCGCCAAGCATGCCCACCCCGGCCGCTTCGTCCATTATGAAGAGAAGGATAGCCCCTGGGTCCCCTGGGGCGAGAATGCGGCGATCAAGCACCTGCTCTTCGACACGCGGCACAACATCTATTCCAACATCCTGTGGATGAAGGGCCCCAGCGTCATCGGCACCCACAAGCATCGCGGCTATGTGGTGATGATGTGCCTGGAGGGCAGCGCGCATTATCTGGAATATGACTGGCTCGCAACGCCGGGCTGCTTCATCTACGAGACGCCCGGCGAAGCGCACACGCTCGTCACCGACCATCCCGACGGCTGCAAGCTGTTCGGCTGGATGCAGGGCCCCAACGAATTCTACGATCCCGAAGGCAAGCTGGTCATGACCGCCGACGTCTGGTGGTTCATGGATCACTATGAGAGCTATTGCAAAGCCAACGGCATCCCCCTCAACCCGGAGCTTTATCTGTGACCGTTCCTCCGTCCACGCTTGCCCAGTTCGACATTCGCGGCCGCAGCGCCTTCGTGACCGGCGCCGCCTCCGGCATTGGCCTGGCTTATGCCGAGGCCATGGCGGAGGCCGGCGCAAAGGTGACGCTCTCGGACGTGGACGGAGACGCCGCCGAACGCGAAGCGGCGCGGCTGCGCGACGAGGGCCATGAGGTCCGCGCCGCCCAGCTCGACGTCTCGGATCGCGCCCGCACCACGCAGGTGATGGACGACCACGCCGCCATTTATGGCGGGCTCGACATCTGCTTCGCCAATGCAGGCCTGGGCCTGGGCCCCGGCTTCTGGAACCCGGCTGGCCACCGCGATCCCAAAGGCCAGGTCGATACCTACGATCCCGCCGACTGGGATCGCACCATCGCCATCAACCTGACCGGCGCCTACAACACCATGCGCGATGCCGCGCGGCTGATGAAGAAAGGTGGGAAAGGCGGCTCGATCATCGCCACAGCATCCAATGCCGGCATCATGTGCGAGGCGATCGTGCCCATGCCCTACATGCCCTCCAAGGCGGGCGTCATCCACATGGTGAAGCACCTCGCCTTTGAGCTGGGCGGGTTCGGTATCCGCGTGAATGCCATCCTGCCCGGCCCCTTCGTCACCAACATCGCAGACGGACACCTCAAAGACCCCGTCGTGCGCAAGGCATGGGACGATGCGACACTGATGGGCAAGATCGCCGATACCTGGCAGATCAAGCCGCTGGCACTTTATCTCGCCTCGGACGCGTCCAGCTATGTGACGGGCAGCCCGATGCTGATCGACGGCGGTATGGCGCTGGGACGGTTCGAATAGACGCGCTATCCCCGGAGCCCGCCAGCATCCCGGGCGTTCCGTGCGGGAATGACGATAGGACAGAATGTCGAACAGCTTGGGAGACCGCTCATGACCACTGCACAAGCCGCCATCTGCTACGGCGCGGACCAGCCCTTCGCCATCGAGGAGGTGCGGCTCGATACGCTGCACGCGGATGAGGTGCTGGTGCGCATCCACGCCTGCGGCATCTGCCATACGGACATGGCCGCGCGCGACAAGCAGTTGCCCACGCCCCTGCCGATGGTGCTCGGCCATGAAGGCGCGGGCGTCGTGGAGGCGGTCGGCACTGGCGTCAGCCATGTGAAGCCGGGCGACCGCGTCATCATGAGCTTCAACAGTTGCGGCCACTGCCCAAGCTGCGACATCGACAAGCCGACCTACTGCTATAATTTCGTGCCCGAGAACTGGACGGGCACGCGCGCCGACGGCACCCCCACCACGTTCCAGGGCGAGGCGCCGGTGAATGCCAATTTCTTCGGCCAATCCTCCTTCGCCACTCACGCCATCGCCCATGCGCGCAACACAGTGAAAGTGCCGGAGGAGGCCGCCGCCATTCCCTTTGCCACGCTCGCGCCGCTGGGCTGCGGCCTGATGACCGGCGCGGGCGCAGTGCTGCGCAGCATGGCGGTACGCAAGGGCATGCCCATTGCCATCTTCGGCACCGGCGCCGTTGGCATTGCCGCGGTGATGGCTGCGAAGATCGCCGGCGCGAACCCGATCATCGCCATCGACGTCCACGATAGCCGCCTCGCCCTCGCCCGCGAGATGGGCGCCACTCACACGATCAACGGCAAGAGCGAGGACGCGTTCGAGAAAATCCGTGCCCTCTGCCCCGCCGGCCTCGCTTACGCTTTCGACACGACCGGCATCAACACGCTCATCCAGCAGGCCTTCTCGCTGCTCGCACCACTCGGCACGCTGGGCATCGTCGGCGCCTCTTCGCCCACCGACGACCTCACATTCAACGAATCGAGCTTCATGGGCGGCGGCAAGCGCGTCATCGGCATTTTGGGCGGCGACAGCGACCTGTTCGGCTTCCTGCCCGAGTTGGTCGGCCATCACCTTGCCGGCCGCTTCCCGCATGACCGCCTTATCCGCACCTTCCCCTTCGCCCAGATCAACGAGGCCTTTGAGGCCGGCGAGAGCGGCGCGGTGGTGAAGCCGGTGCTGGTGATGGAGTGAGGGCGCGCGCTTCTGCGCAGGCACGCTTTGCAAAGGCCTTCTCCAGTTAACGCCACTCCCGGTGATGGATTCATACGGGGACAGAGAGAGCGTCCGGCGCTCCAGCCAGGCACGAAAGAGACTTCATTCAGGGCGAGGCATGTTTTAGCGTGCAGGCCACTCTCCCCGTCATGCCCGTGAAAGCGGGACTCCAAAATTGGATGCCCGCGTTGGCGGGATTGACGAGGTTAGACTTTACGTCCTCGGTCTCGCCGGCCAAATCCGTTCGGCGCAGCGCCGAACACCCCAACCCGGAAGGAAGAAACCGCCATGCGCGCTGCCGTTATGCAGGGTCTGCACAAGCCCCTCGCCATCGAAACCCTCCCCGATCCGACGCCGGGCGACGGCGAGCTGGTCGTGAAGGTGGGCCGCTGCGGCATCTGCGGATCAGACCTGCACATGACCGAGGACCCGGGCTACGGCATGGGCGCGGGCGACGTGCTGGGCCATGAATTTGCCGGCGAAGTGGTTGCACTGGGCAAGGGCGTGGAAGGCGTGCGGACTGGCGATCTCGTCTCCGTCATTCCGCTCATGAGCTGCGGTCAGTGCGCGGCGTGTAAGGCGGGCGATCTCGCCTGGTGCGACCAGTTCGGCCTGCAGGGCGGTGGCTATGCCGAATATGCGCTCACCCGGCCCAATCAGTGCGTGGTGCTGCCGCGCGCAGTGAGCCTGGCGGACGGGGCTATCGTCGAGCCGCTGGCCGTGGCGCTGCACGGCGTCTCGCTCTCGGGCATCAAGCCGGGCGACAAGGTGCTGGTGCTCGGCGCCGGGCCCATTGGCCTCGCTGTCGCCTTCTGGGCCCGCCGCGCAGGCGCGACGAAAGTGGTGATGCAGGATGTCGCGCGCCACCAGCGCGAGCGAGCGCTCGAAATGGGCGCGACCGATTTCGTCGTGGACCGCGCGGACCCGGTCGGTGCTTCAACCCGCGCGCTCGGCGGGTTGGCGGACATCGTCTTCGAATGCGTGGGCGTGCCCGGCCTCATTGCACAGGCCGTGAACCAGGTGCGCGGGCGCGGCACCATCGTGCTGCTCGGCCTGTGCAACCAACCGGACACGTTCAACAGCTTTGCCATGTTGAGCAAAGAAATCCGGCTCATCACCTCGGCCTTCTTCACGCGCGGCGAATATGAAGCCGCACTCGACGTCCTCGACCGCGGCGCCGCCGAACCACGCGCGCTGGTGACGCAGACCGTCTCCCTCGCCGACACGCCCGCGACCTTTGAGGCGCTCAAGCACCGCACGCACCAGTGCAAGGTGCTGATCGCGCCGATGGATTAGACTGCGCGAGCACGCAGCGGAGTTGGGCCGAAAGGCTCCCTTCCGTCACCCCAGCGAAAGCCGGGATCTCCTGCCCAGCTCTCGCTGGGATGACGAGGATAAAGGTGGAGCCAGGAATGCGCCGCAGAGCGCGAAACCTGTAACATTGTCCTTCGCATATGTGATCGTTTCGGATAGAGCTGAAATATGATGATACCGACACAGACTCGCCGCCCCCGGAGCTTCCAGCTATGACCGCGCGGGGCCTCGCCGTTGAGAAATTGGCCCGCACCGAAGGGCCGACCGTGCGCGACGCCGTGATGACGCTGCTACGCGACCTCGGCATGACCACGCTGTTCGGCAATCCCGGCTCCACCGAGCTGCCGCTGTTCCGCGATATGCCGCAGGATTTCCAGTATATCCTCGGCCTTCAGGAGAGTGTCGTCGTCGGTATGGCGGACGGCTTTGCGCAGATGAGCGGCAACGCCGCCTTCGTGAACCTGCACTCGTCGGCCGGTACGGGCCATGCGCTCGGCAACATCTTCACCGCCTATCGCAACCAGACGCCGCTGGTCATCACCGCCGGCCAGCAGGCACGCAGCATCTTTCCCTACGATCCCTTCCTCTATGCCGAGCGGGCGACGGAATTCCCGCAGCCGTTCGTCAAGTGGACCTGCGAGCCGGCGCGCGCCGAGGACGTGCCGCTCGCCATCCTGCGCGCCTATCACATGGCGATGCAGGCGCCGCGTGGCCCGGTGTTCGTCTCCGTGCCGATCGACGATTGGGACAGGCCTTGCCAGCCGATCGCCGCCTCGCGCGTGAGCCAGGAGAGCGTGGCGCCGCCTGCCCTGCTGGCCCAGGTGGCCGAGGCGCTGAACGGCGCTAGGTCGCCCGTCATCGTCGCCGGCGCGGGTGTCGGCCGCGAGCAGGCGCGCGGCGCGCTCGCCCAATTGGCCGAGGCGCACAATGCCCCCGTGTGGGTCGCGCCCATGGCGGCGCGGGCCGTGTTCCCGGAAGATCACCGCTTGTTCGCCGGCTTCCTCCCCGCCTCGCGCGAGGCGGTGGTGAGCGCGCTCGCCGGCCATGACGTCGTGCTGGTGCTGGGCGCGCCGGTCTTCACCTATCATGTCGAGGGTTTCGGTCCCTATCTGCCCGAGGGCGCGCAGCTCTTTGCGATTGTCGACGATCCCCACACCGCCGCGCGCACGCCGGTCGGCCTGGCCATTGTCGGCAGCGTCGCCAGTGCCGTCGCCGCACTGCTGGACGTCGCAAGCCCACCGCAGCGCCCCGCGCCCGCCCTGGCGCCGCCCCCGGCCGAGCGCTCTCCCGCGACCGGCGGCATCAGCGAGGCGCGGCTCATGCAGCGCCTCACCGCGCTGCGGCCCAAGGGCCTCATCGTCAGCGAGGAAGCACCCTCCACGCGCGGCCCGCTGCACGATCATTTCCCGATCCGCCTGGACGACGAGTTCATGGCGACGGCCAGCGGTGGCTTGGGTTTCGCGCTGCCGGCGGCCGTGGGCGCGGCACTGGCCCAGCCCGAGCGCACGGTTTTCTGCCTGCTCGGCGACGGCTCCTCCATGTATTCCATCCAGGGTCTGTGGACGGCCGCGGACCTGCGGCTCGACGTGCGTTTCCTCATCGTCAACAATGGCGGCTATGCGGCTCTGGAGCAGTTCGGCGCGCTGTTCGATATCGAGGTGGTGGGCAGCAAGCTCCCCGGCCTCGACTTCGTAAAGCTGGCCGAAGGCATGGGCGTGCCGGCCGCGCGCGTCTCCGCCGCCACCGATCTGGATGACGCGATCCGCGCTCTGTTCGAGGGCCCCGGTCCGCGTCTGCTGGAAGTGCTGGTCGAACGCGGGGAGGCAAATTGAGCGAGAAGGAGAATGATCCTTCACATTGCCGCAAGACCGCAGCAAAGAGGTTGCACATGAGGCACGGGGCATCCGTGGGCTCATCCTGACTGTCGCAAGCAAAGGCCTGAAATCATGTCCAAGACCTTCATCACCTGTGCGATCACCGGCGCCTCGCCGATGCCCAAGCACCCCAATTTCCCCTTCCGGCCCGAGCATGTCGCGCAGGAAGCGCTCGACGCGGCAGCGGCTGGCGCCTCGATCATCCATGTCCATGTGCGCGATGCCGAGACGGGCGTGCCGAGCCAGGCGCTGGAAGACTATCGCAAGGTGGTCAATCTCATCCGCGAGAAGAACACCGACGTGATCCTCAACGTCACCACGGGCCCCGGCTGCATGTGGTTCCCCAAGAGCGCCGAGGAGCCGGCCGTGCCGGACATGGAAAAGACGCTCATGTTCACCGCCGAGCGGCGCATCGAGCACATTCTCGACCTCAAGCCCGACATGTGCACGCTCGACATCTGCACCATGAACCTGTGGGGTGGCGTCGCCATCAACCTGGAGCCGATCATCGGCAAGATGGGCACCATGCTCCAGGATGCCGGCGTGCTCACTGAAATCGAGTGCTTCGAGGCGGGTGATTTCGTCTTTGCCGACGATCTTATGGCCAAGGGGCTCATTCCCAAGAACGCGCCCTTTACTTTCGTGCTGGGCACCAAATATGGCCTGCCCGCCACGCCCGAGGCGATGATGTACGCCCGAAATCAGATTCCGCGCGGGGCGCAGTTCACCGGCTTCGGCATCTCGCGCCACAGCTTCCCCATGGCGGCGCAATCGGTGCTGCTCGGCGGGCATGTGCGCGTGGGCTTCGAAGACACCATCTATCTGCGCAAGGGCAAGCTGGCGCAGAACAATGCCGAGCTGGTGCAGTGGGGCGTGGACATTATCGACCGGCTCGGCGGTGACGTGGCGACCTGCGGCGAAGCCCGCCAGATGCTCGGCCTCGCCAATTGATCCAGCCGCCGTCTCTCCGGGAGCGCGCCGCGCCGCCGCAACGCACCGACGGCTCGTCCTCGGTCAAGTCGGCGACGCGCACGCTGGACATATTGGAGTTCGTCGTGAGCCATGGCCGCCCGGTCAGCTCGGCGGAGATCGCCGCGACGTTGCGCATCCCGATCAGCAGCCTTTCCTATCTGCTGGGCACGCTGATCGAGCGCGGCTATCTGCTGCGCGCGGGCCGGCTGCACAGCCCCGGCCCGGCGCTGGCCCGGCTCCAGACATCGGGACGGGAGTCGACGCTGCTCGAACGGGTGAGCGCCCGCGTGCGCTCCATCTCGGTGCAGCTCAACGAGACGGCGGCTTTTTTCGTGCGGCAAGGCTATGAAATGGAAGCCATCGCTAGCGAGGTGTCCGCCCAGCCGCTGCGCTACAGCGTGGAAGTGGGCCGCCTGCTGCCGCTCCATGCCTTCTCCGCCGGCAAGGCCATTCTCGCGACATTCAGCGCCGACGAGCTGGACCATTATTTCCGTACTGTCGAGCGGACGGCGTACACGCCGCAAACGGTGGTGGAGGAAGGCGCGATGCGCGCGGAGCTTGCGCAGATCGGCCGGCATGGCCTCGCCCGTACCGGCGAGGAATATACCGCCGGGATCGTCGGCATCGGTCGCTCGGTCGTGACTGCGGAAGGCGTGCTGCTGGGGGCACTCAGCGTTGCCATTCCCATTGCGCGCGCTACGCCCGCGCTGGAGGAGCGCGCCGCCACACTGCTGCTGCGCGCCTCGGACGTGCTCGGCGGCCTGGGGCCGGCCTGAGCCGGTCCGCACGCCGCCATGTCGCCTATCAATCTCCTGACGCCCCTCCCCGTCACGACCGACGACGAAGCGGTCACGGCGCTGCTCACCCGCCCGGGCGTGCGGATCGAGCGCATCGTCTCGCGCGGCCATGTGACGGCGCCGGAGGCGGACTACGATCAGCCGCAGGACGAGTGGGTGCTACTCCTCGCCGGCGCCGCGCGGCTCTGGCTGGCGGATCGCGGCGAAATCGCGCTCACGGCCGGCGATGCGCTGCTCATCCCGGCCCATGTCCGCCATCGCGTGACGTGGACGCAGGCCGAGCCCCCAACGGTCTGGCTCGCCGTCCATATGGAGACGCGATAGCATGGCTGACATCGTCAACCTGCGACAGGCCCGCAAGGCACGGGACCGCGCACAAGCCACGCAGAAGGCCGCTGAGAACCGCGCGAAGTTCGGCCGCACCAAGGCACAGAAGCACCGCGATGCCGCCGAGGCCGAGCGCGCCGCCCGCGCCATCGACGGCGCGCGGCGCGACGGATTAGGCGGCGGCTGAACGCCATGCCTTCCTGAACGGGATGGCTGTCATGGTCAGGGGCACAGTTGCGCGCCTCCTTCATTCGATTTGGTTCACGCGGAGACGCAGAGAAAAGCAGATGTTGCCGCTATCATGATGCGGAGCCTGCTCGGACGCGCTCGCTAAGCCTCCGCTTGCCCTGAGCTTGCCGGGGGCGGCTTCCCTCTGGGAGCATGGGAGAGCAGCGCCGGCGACACGCTCAGCGCGAACAGGTTTGGCCCAGCCGTTTTCGGGAAGACGGCGTCACCGATAAAAAAAGGGCGGCGCCAGCGGCACCGCCCTCTCCTCTATCAACGGACGCGCCGTCGATTACTTCTTGTTGCGCCAGCTGTCGGCATAGCCCGTGCGGGCAACGGCCGAGTAGGGCACCGGCGACACGATCGCCTTGATCTCGGTCTGCTCGTGCGGCTCGACGGTGGGCTTGCTGGTGCCGCCGTTGGGCTCGCCCCACAGGAGCTGCACTTCGGTGCCGGGCTTGGCGAACTCGGGCTCGAGCATGGCGAGCGTCAGCATCTTGCCTTCGTTCGACGAGTAGCCGACCCAGGTCGAGACGCCGACGGTCTTGCCGTTGACGAGCACCGCGTCATAAGGGTGCATCGAGTAGACCGCGCTGGGGAACTCGAAATACTTGGCGCGGCCTTCCGCGGCGAAGTAGCTGGAGACGACGCGCATGAAGTCCTCGTCGTCAAGGGCCAGCGTGACCTTCTCGCGGTGCGGACCGTCCTTCTTCTTCTCGAGCGCCTCGCGGCCGATGAAGTCGTGGTCAAACTTCAGCATGATGCCGTAGCCGACATCCCACGGAGTCAGGCAGTAGCCTTCCAGCGTCTCGGGGATGTGCGAACCGCCGATGGAGCACTTGGCGCCATAGCTGTTATCGCTCGCCCACTTGCGGAAGTCGGCCGAGCCTTCGCCGAACAGATAGGCCGGGAACGGAGACGGGATCCAGCCCGATTCCAGCGTGTTGGAGGAGTAGGCGCGACCGCCGACCAGGACGAGGTCGTGCTTCTTGCCGGCCGCGACCAGCGCGCTGTGCACCTTCTCGTAATCCGCCCAGGGACCGTAAAGCTCATAGCCCGGCTGACCGGCCATGCCGTGACGCAGGGCACCGACGGTGCAGCCGTTGATCGGGAACTCGGTCATCTGGAAGAACTTGAGGTCAGGCGCCTCATAGCCCAGCGCATCGCTCAGGATCGCCATGGCGTTCGGGCCCTGGAGCTGGAAGCGATAGTGGCGGCGCTTGCCGTCCGAACGCAGCGCGGTGCGCTCGTCGCGCGTCACCTTGACGTCCCACTTGCCGGTCGAGGCCCAATATTCGGCCCACTCGATGGCAGGCGCACGGCCGACCAGGTTGAACTTGTTCTCTTCGAGATAGAACAGGATCACGTCGCCGATGATGTAGCCTTCGGGGGTGCAGGGCACCCACTGCTTGGCGCGACCCGGCTTGTAGTTCTTGAAGCTGTTGATGCCGAGATATTCGAGCATCGCGAAAGCGCCGGGACCTTCAACCATCAGCTCGACCATGTGGTAGCTCTGGTTGAAGAGCACCGCAGTCTTGGCCCAGCCGCGCTGCTCGTTGCGCCAGTTGGAATATTCCGCGGGGACGCCCGGATAGACGTTCGGGCCCGCCTGCTGGTTGCGCAGGAAGTCGATCACATTCGACTGCGCGTCCAACACGTCTTGAAGATTCGCCATCAATATTCTCCTTCAGACTCAGTTTCAGGGGTTTCGGAAAATTGGGGTTCGCCTAGGGCATATCGAGCCAGCGCACCAGTGCGTCTGTCATGGATTCCGGCCGTTCCGCCGGAAGCATGTGGCCGGCGCCCTCGATGATTTCGAGCCGCGCGCCGGGGATGGCAGCGGCAATGCCTTCATGCTGGGCGGGCGGCGCCCATTCGTCGTGGCGGCCTGTCGCAACGAGCGTGGGGCAACGGATCTTAGGCAGCAGGCTTTCCACTTCGGGCCGGGCGAGCAGCGCACGGATATGGCGCTCATAGGCATCGAGCCCCATGTCCGCGCACATCCGCGCCAGCCGATCCATCAGGCCGGGAATGAGGCGATTGGGCTCCCACACCATCGGCGGCAGCCAGGCGTCGATGAGTGCGTCCATGCCCTGCTCCACGCCGCGCGCGAGCAAACGGAAACGCCCTTCCGCTTCTTTCTCGGAACGCGGCAGGTGAACGCCGGTGCTGATGAGCGCAAACCGCTCGACCCGCTCGGGCGCGCGCCGGATGACCTCCAGTGCCACACGCCCGCCCATGCTGTGGCCGGCGAGCGCGAAACGCGGCGGCGCATCCGCCAGCACCGCCTCGGCCATTGCGCCCAGGCTGTCCGCCTCGCCATAGCCGTCGACCGCGTGAACTGCCCGCGTGTCGCGCAGCGCTTCGGCCTGCGATGCCCAGATGCGGGCATCACAGATAAGGCCGGGCAACAGCAGGAGCGGTGTCGCCGAAGAGGTCGAGTCGGTCATTCAGATCAAAGCTTCATGTATGTGAATATTCATCTACACGAAAATTGATCCGAAAGCCAGTCCAAAGTCGGTTCGGGTAATAAAATCTCTGTCGGGTCGGCAAAGCCGAAGGGCGCGCCTTATCGACGGGCAGCGTGCATTGCCGGCGCCGCCCCCGTAGGCTTACGCAAGATCATTCAGGCCGCCGCTCGCTCCACCCCGCCCGGCAAACTCGGCCGACAGGGGGCCTGCTCAGCAATGCCGCTCGGCTCTTGGACAGGCAACAAGACGAACCCCCTGCCCGCCTGCAAGGAGGGCGTGCGAGGGCACTCCTATTCCACCAACATTAGCGCATCGAGCGCCACGCAGCCCTGTCCCTTGGGATAGACCACCACCGGATTGAGATCGAGCTCGCGGATCGCGGGGTTTCCGAGCAGCAGCCGCCCCACCGTGCCGATGAGATCGGCCACCGCCTCCACGTCCAGCGCAGGCGCGCCGCGATAGCCGCGCAGCAGCGGCGCCTGCTTGAGCGCAAGCAGCGCGGCAACGATGGCATCCTTGGGAAGATCAGGCGTGAGCAGGCACACGTCCTGCAGGATCTCCGCCGTCACGCCGCCGAAGCCGGCGAGGATGACCGGGCCCCATTGCGGATCGGTCTTGGCGCCGACGATCAGTTCCAGACCGCGTGCGCCCATCGCTTCGATGAGCACGCCGTCGAGCAGGATCGCGGCGTCATAGCGCGCCACATCCGCGAACATTTTGTCCCAGGCGGCGCGGATCGCGTCGGCGCCTTCCAGATTGAGGGCAACCCCGCCGGCATCGCTCTTGTGGCTGAGCGCGGCGGCCTGCGCCTTCATCACGACCGGTCCGCCGACAGCTTCGGCAGCCGCGATCGCCTCTTCCACCGTGGCTGCGAACCGACCCTTGGGGAACGGCAGGCCCAGCGGTCCGAGCAGCGCCTTGGCGCGATATTCCGGCACCACGCCCTTTTCCTGCGCCAGCGTGGGCAGCGCCAGTGGCGCGGCCGGCGCTGTGGCAAAATCGCGCGCAGCATAGGCGGTCAGCCGCGTCACGGCTCGCAGTGCACGCTCCGTGGTCGGGAAATAGGGAATGCCGTGGGCACGCAGCTTATCGATCCAGTCAGCCGGCATGTCCGCGCCTTCGTCCAGTCCCGCAAAGATCACCGGCTTGGTCGGGCGGTAGGTTTCCACGGCCTTGAGGAAGGGCGGCAGCTTGATGGCAACCGTGCCCGGATCAGTCTGGATGATGCCCGCGAACACCGTCCCCACCCGCGCATCCGTAAAGAGCGCGGCAAGCGTGCGGGTATACATGTCCGGATCGACCAGCCCCTGCGCGGTAAGGTCCAGCGGATTGCTGACCGGTACGAACTCCGGCAGCGCGGCGCGCAGCTCGGGCGCGTTGTCGTCATTGAGCGTGGGCAGCGGCAAGCCCAGCTCCTCGGCAAGGTCCAGCGTCAGCGCCTTGAAGCAGCCGGATTCGCCGAGCACCGCCGTCCCGCCGCTCGGCAACGCGGGGCACCGGAAGGCGATCTCGCCGATGTCACCCAGCTCTTCCAGTGTCTCGGCCACGATCACGCCGGCGCGTTCCACCTTGGCGCGCATCAGCTTGTAATCGCCGGCCATGGCGCCGGTATGCGTCGCGGCAGATTCGCGCGCAGCGCTGCTCTTGCCCGGGTGCAGCAGCACGATGACCTTGCCGGCCGCCCGCGCCTTCGCCACCAGCGCAAGGAAGCGCGCCGGATCGCGGAACTGCTCCACGATCATGGCGATGACGCGCGTCTTTTCGTCCGCGATCAGCCATTCGACGAAATCCTCGACGCCGTTCGCCGCCTCATTGCCAGTCGAGACATGATAAGTGAGGTCGACCTTGCGGGCGAGCAGCATGACCGCGAGCACGGCGGCCATGGCGCCGCTCTGCGAGACGATGCCGACTCCGCCCGCGCTGGGCTGTGCGATGTCCGTGCTGATGAAGGTGAGCGGAATGCGGTCCACATAGTTGACCGAGCCCAGGCAGTTGGGACCCTCGATGACCATGCCCGCCTCGCGCGCGATGCGACCGATCTCGAGCTGATCGGCCATGCCTGCCTCGCCGCCCTCGGCAAAGCCTGCCGCGAAGATCATTGCCGCGCCGACCTTGCGCGCGGCGAGCTGGCGCACCGTATCGAGCACCGCAACGCGCGGGATGCACAGGATCGCGCAATCCACACCCTCCGGCAGCGCCTCCACGCTCGGCACGGCGGGCCGGCCGCTGATCGTCTCGCGCTTGGGATTGACCAGATGGATGGCGCCGGCGAAGCCATGCCGCACCAGATTGTCCAGCACCACCGCGCCCAGCGCGCCTGGCGTCTCGGACGCGCCGACGATGGCGATGGAACGGGGCTTCAGCAGCCGGTTGATGTCGCGGGCGGTCATCTCAACTTCTCCATCATGTCCAAAAGGCCGTCATTCAAAGACCGCTCGCCCCAAGCCTGCCGGGGATCTTCGGCACGGCAGGATCGCGGGAGACGGTGAAAAGAAGGGGCGCGGCGAGCCCGTGAAGGCCCGCCCCGCGCCGGCTTACTTCTCGGTCTTGGTCTTGTCGTAATGACCAAGGCCGGGCTTGAAGGTCTTGTCGTCGAGGAACTGCTTCATCGCGACATGGCGGCCATCGCTCTTGTCCGCCCAGTTGAGGCCTTCCTGCATGCGGATCAGATAATCCTCGGCATTGTCGTAGGTCATTTCCTTGACGCGACGGACCGAATCCTTGGTGTATTTGAGCGTCTTCCAGTTCTTCTGCACCAGCGTCTCGGCCACCTGCTTCACGCGCGCCTTGAGCTGGTCGGCCGGCACCGACTCGTTGACAAGATTATACTGCGCGGCCTGCGGGCCGGTCAGGTTCTCGCCCATCATGGCGTGATACATGGCCGCACGCAGTGGCATGAGATCGACCGCAACCTTGGTGGCGCCGCCGCCGGGCAGGATGCCCCAGTTCACTTCCGAAAGGCCGAACTGCGCCTCGTCCGAGCAGAAGGCGAGATCGCAGGCGAAGAGCGGCCCATAAGCGCCGCCGAAGCACCAGCCGTTGACCATGGCGATGGTCGCCTTCTCGTACCAGCGCAGCCGCTCCCACCAGGCATAGGCCTCGCGCTGCGAGCGGCGCACGGCGTGGAAACCCTCCGCCTCGCTCTCGCGGAAATATTCCTTGAGGTCCATGCCCGCCGACCAAGCCGTCCCCTCACCGCTGAGCACGAGCACGCCCACATCGTCGCGGAACTCCAGCTCGGTCAGCACCCGCATCATCTGCCGGTTGAGCTTGGGGCTCTGGCAGTTGCGCTTGTTCGGGCGATTGAAATAAACCCAGGCAATGTTGTTCTCGATCTCGTAGCGGACGGTATCTTCTTCGCGTTCCTCGGACATGGCTTTTCCTCCGGCATTAATCTGCTATGCTGCATAGCAATCCTTGCAAGCAGCGGCAAGCCGGACGGAGGCGATGTAATGGCGGAGCGGGACGAGACGGTGCGCAAGCGGAGTGAAGCGGGCCCGCTGGCGAGCCCGCTCGACAGCCTGCTCGGCTATCGGCTGCGGCGCGCCTCCATGACGACGATGGCAGCGCTGGTCGCCGCCCTGCGTCCGTTGGGGCTCTCCGCCGGCGAGGCCTCCTTCCTCATCCTGGTGGGCGCCAATCCCGGCTGCCGGCAGAGCGACGTGGGCCGCACGCTGGAGATCAAGCGCGCCAACCTCACACCGCTGGTCGCCCGCATGAAGGCGCGCGGCCTGGTGGCGGACGCGCCGATCGACGGTCGCTCGCGCAGCCTCACGCTCACACCGGAAGGCCGCGCCGTGCACGACAAGGCCCTCGCCCGTATCCGCGCCTCGGACCGCAAAGCCCTGCGCCGCTTGATGGCCGATGAAGTCGCCCTCTTCGACGCCCTGCGCCGCATCGCGGACTGACGCCCCGCGAAAACGCTACGCCGCCCGCGCCTTTCTGCTTGGCGGCCCGCCGCAAAGCTGATAGCGGGCCTCCTCACGCACCCGTAGCTCAGCTGGATAGAGCGTTGCCCTCCGAAGGCAGAGGTCACAGGTTCGAATCCTGTCGGGTGCGCCAGTTTTTCAAAGGCTTAGTGAGGCTTAGGGAGCGCCACACTTCGCCGGGGCAACGGCTAGGGAACTATCTGGGTAACTGAAGGTGATTCCTATCGGTGACTCAGACTCACTATCAGGTTGCCCCATAGTGCTCCGAACGATAGAACCGCATTCAACGCGGAGGGAGCGACAGTGAAGTTTATCGAGGATCAGACGGCCCAAAAGCTGCGGGGTGGATACTACACCCCCCTCGATCTCGCTGCCTTCATCGCTCGTTGGGTTGCTGACCTCAAGCCGGAGAAGGTTCTCGAGCCGAGCTGCGGAGACGGGGCCTTCTTTCAGGCGATGGCCGATGTAGGCGGTTTCCAGAAGACGGCTCTCACCGGCTTCGAGCTTAACGACGATGAGGCGGCCAAGGCGGCACGGCGGGCCAAGGAGCTCGGGCTGCTTAACGCGACCGTCCGCCCTGAGGACTTCCTCGGCTGGGCAATCGACAACATGGCGAAGGTCGGCGAGCGATTCGACGCGGTGGTCGGCAACCCCCCGTTCGTCCGCTACCAGTTCCTGCCACCTGAATTTCAGGTGCGTGCCGCCGCGATCTTTGATGAGCTCGGCCTCAAGTTCACGAAGCATACCAATGCTTGGGTGTCGTTCATCCTCGCCTCGATGTCGCTGCTTCGCCCCGGCGGCCGGTTGGCGATGGTTGTGCCGGCCGAGATAATCCACGTCACACACGCCCAATCCCTGCGGAGCTACCTCGGCAAAGAGTGTCGGCGGCTGGTCATTATCGACCCCGAGGAATTGTGGTTCGACGGAACGCTGCAAGGCGCTGTCATCCTCATGGCCGAGAAGCGCAGCGGCCCAAGACAGAAAGCCGAAGGGCTTGGTATGGTCCCCGTGCGCGGGCGAGAGTTTCTCCGCCGGTCACCCGCTGACCTATTCGCAGAGCCTCAGTCGATCAACGGCAAGACGGTTGCGGGCAAGTGGACCCGGGCTCTGCTCGACCTCGAGACGCGGGATCTTTTCGACGAGCTCGAAGGGCATTCGGAGGTTCACCGTTTCGACGACATTGCGCGCGTGGACGTGGGCATCGTAACGGGCGCCAACAAGTTCTTCCTCGTCCCCGATGAGACAGTGAAAGCCTACGGGCTGAGCAAGTACGCGCACCCAATGTTCGGCCGGAGCGAGCATTGCCCCGGCGTGATCTATGATGAACGCCAACACGCCGCGAATGCCGAGAAGGGAAGCCCGACCAACTTCCTCTGGTTCGACGATGCGCCCAACAAGATGGCCAGCCGGGCGCTACAATACATCGAGCGGGGCGAACGCGAGAAGCTCCACACCCGGTACAAGTGCCGCATCCGCGCGCCGTGGTACAAGGTGCCATCGGTCTATTCGACCGAAGTGGGGATGCTCAAGCGGTGCCACGATACGCCCCGCCTGATCCTCAACAAGATTGGCGCTTACACCACAGACACGGCCTATCGCATCCGCACCCGAGAAGGTGAGGGCGAGCGGCTGGTTGGTTGCTTCATCAATCCGCTGACCGCCCTCAGCGCGGAGCTCGAAGGGCGGCACTATGGCGGAGGCGTCCTCGAGCTGATCCCGTCTGAGATTGAGCGACTGCTAATTCCGCTGCCACAGAATGTCGATGTCGATCTAGCGGAGCTGGACGCCTCCATCCGGAACCGGCCGACACACGAAACCCTCGAGCGGCAGGGCAAGATTGTCCTAGGAGCGCTAGGCATATCGAAGGCGAAGCAGGCCAACGCACTTGCCGGGTGGAACAAGCTGCGAAACCGGCGCCATCGCACATCGACCGAGCCTCTCGAGGCCTAGTCAATCTCGATCTGGAACTCGGTCGGGTCCTCGGTCGAGCGCCAGATGCGCATGGTGCGGTCGAGGAGGTCCTCCCGGGCAACCAGCGGCCGGGCCTCGTTCCAGCTCAGACTGGTCGGGGAGTTCTTATCGACCGCTGCTGCTGCCGCTCGCGTCAGACTGTGGCGCAGGGTCATGTCGAACGTCCCGACTAGCACGCCCTTGATCACGAGGTCGAACTCCTGCGGGGCGGTCTCGATTGTGCCGTTCAAGGTCCAGTCGAGATGCCCAAACAGATCATCGCGGAAATACGTCACGCGGTCGATGTCATCGAAGGTGCCCGAACCGAGCGTGGTTGAACCCGTTGGGTTTGAATTCGGGCCGGTGGGTATGCCGAGCGACCGGCGGCTCAAGGGCTTGCTTTCCCAGACGAGCTCGAGGTCGGGCGCGACGGTGGCGGATGCCCCCGGCGCATTTCCGGGGGCCGCTACGGCAGCAGCTGCGGCCGCCGGGGGCGCTGCCGCTGCCGCCGGTGGCGCTGCGGCCGGAGCCGGAGGCGCCTTCGGCTTCGGCTTGCCCCGAACCGCCTTGGGCTGCATCTTCATTCGCGGTGTCGGGTCGGTGCTACCCGCCTTCGCCTTGGTGGCCGGGCGAGGCGGTGGCGCGGCGGTCTCGTCAATCAGGCGTCCGGCATCCAGCAGCCCGTCGATCGTCGCCTGATCGGTCACCGCAAATACGTTCTCGGGGTGCTCGCCCGTGAGCCCATCAAATGATTCCTCGAGCTCTTTCACGAATGCAGCGTCACCCTCCTCCTCGAGCTCGAGCTCGAGCAGGACCCCGGCTTCAATGTTGTTGTTCAGGCCCCCCAGCGTGAGATTGGCGCTGCCAACTGTGAGGTGCGCAACTTTGGCTTCCCGGACGTGATACAGCTTGGGGTGGAACAGCAGGGTGCGGGAGCCGGTGTCCACCGCGTAGAGCGAGACGCCAATCTCAAGCAGGCGCTTGAGCGCTTGTGCGGAGGTGATCTCGTTCCTGATGCCTGCAAAGACTGTGATCTTGTCGGCGTGAGGCGCCAGTACCGGCTCGATCAGATTAACGCCGTCCTCAGACGCGAAGGCCACGCTGATAATGGCGCGCTCCACGTCGCCCTCGAACATTTCACCGAGCACCTCGGCATGGGTTCGCTCGGTCAATCCTTGCAGAATCAGTTGTATTGCCACCGGCACCCCCAAAGGGGTGCAACCTAGCGAGCAAACGTACTGGACTGCAACGTCCTCAGGTTACACCGCGTAGGGACTCACGCTCTCGCTGGCGCAGGGATAGCAGAGCCGATGGTGCGCCCCCTCGCTCTCGAAGGGGCGGCGGCAGCGTAGACACGGCCTTGTCACCGTCTCCACCGGCTCATCGAACACGTCCCGGCGCTTCCGATAAGTCCGGGGCCGCTCCATTATGCGACCAGCGACCGCATCATGCCGAGGGCGCGCAACTGCCCACGGGACAGGCCCTCAACCGCGACGAGCTCGGCCGTGTCGGGGGAGCGGATAATGTCCACCCACACCTCCCCCTTGGCGCCGGGCTGGCACAGTAGCCCAAAGAAGGCACCGAGCTCGGCCGCCGGGACCTCGAACAAGGCCGCGATCTTGCGGACGATGGCGACGGTGGGCCACTTGCTGGGCTCGTTACAGCGGGCGTCGATCAGCGCGGCCAGGTGCGCGTCCCGGGTGCGGTCATCGAAGAGCGCCAGATAGCCGTTGCGGAAGCTCTCCGGGCTCAGGTCCATTGGTCGCTCGTCTCATAGACAGCATCGGTGCGGACCTTGCGGAAGGCGACCTCGGCCGAGCGTTCGGCACAGGCGAGCTCGATCAGCACCGGGTCACTGCCGGAGTGGTCGAGGAGGGCCTGCCCGGGGGTGATGCCCTTCTCGACCGCGATCTCCCCGGCGCGCGCCATGATGGCGTCGGCATACTCGGCCGCCTTGAACAACGGCTCGGCCGCCCCGGCCGCGACCTCGGAGGCGTTCTTGCGGAGGGCCGCGCCCGCGCTCTTGAGCAGGACGGCAACCGCGCCCTTCTGTGCGGGACGGTCCACGGTCGAGATTTCGTCAACGGTCATCGAGCGGACGATTTGCTTCTTGGGCAGGGTCATTGTGCTGGTTCCTTCGGCTGGGGGACGGCGGCGAGGTCATTCTCGACCTGCCGGGCTATCTGGCTGGCTATGGTCTGGGCCTTCGCCCGGGACTGGCGCGGCTGTTCGAGGTACTTGAGCATCTGCGGTGCGTTCAGCTCGAGGTCGCACAGCAGGAAGGGGCGGAACTGACGCATTAACCGGGAGGCGCCGTGGCCGGTGTTGCCGTGCCGCTCGAGCCACTCCGAACAGAATGCCCGGTCGGCATCGAACAGCGCCTCGGCCGCCGCGCCCATCTCCGCGATTGCAGCGGACAGGCGGTTGGCGGCTGCGACCTTCTCGGCCGCGATCTCGCGCAGGCGGTCCGGGGTGTCGGGGGCGCCCGGCTCCGGGGCGTCAGGCTGCGGCTTGTTCCATAGCTTCACGGCGGTCTCCTTCGTCATTTCCGATGGTGGTAGTGTCGCCCAAAGTGGCGCGGATGGCCGCGATCACGTCCACGGCCTCCTTCGCGGTAAATCCTGCCCCCTCGAGGTCCGCCCGGCGCGCGCGCCAGAACTCCCTGTCGAAGGGCGGTCGAATGGCCTCCTCGGCAGCGCGGCGCAGGACTGTGTGGTCGTAATGCGAGACCGGCGGGCGATGCCCCCGAATAAGGGCGTCCTCATCCTCGAGCACAGCGAGCTCGGGACAGTCGGGGGCCGCTTCGCCTAGCTCCCGCCATACAGAGATGCGGAGGGCGCGGCGGGCGTCCGGGCTGGCCAGCCGATAGCCCACGGCGAAGGCGAGCACGTCGAGGGCGTTGTCGCGGCTCATCGCTCGGCCTCTTCGCGCTCGGCCGGGGTCACGTCGATCACGCGGGCCGGAGCCGGGAGCGAGGGCCGCATCCCTTCCGCGAACTGCAAGGCGACACGCGCCACCGCGTCACCAAGGAGGCCCGCGTCGAGGTCATGCGTCACCCGGCCGCGCACCGACACGCTCGAGGTCTCCCGATAGGCGGGCAGCAGGGCCTTCGCCCGGAGCTCGAGGAGCCGGTCTGAATAGCGCCGGACGGTGCCGACGATGCGTTCCTTGTGGCGCCCCCCGAATATCGGTTCATCCCAACCGACTTGCGCGCGGCGGTAAAGCTCGTGCTCGACCGATGCCTCCGCTGCCTGCATCGCCTCGTCCCACTGCGCGGCGAACTCCTCGTCGCGGCCGCGCTCGTCCTTGAAGGTCTGCACCGCGCCATACTGGCTGCTGGCGCGCGGGCTGGCAGCCCGGGCCGCCCGGACGAGGATGCCGTGGCGGGCCAGCTCTGCGAGGAAAACCCTCTTGCGGCGTTCGGTCAGCTTCATTGCCGGAGAGTAGCTGGCGAGCCCAACGGGACGAACGGCGGAGCATTGATCGCTGCTCTTGCTTCGATAGTTGCTATTCCTCCTATTTCTGCTATCTCTGATTCGGCAAGCGATAGGAGGACAGCATGGCGACCGTGGAAATCGACTTCGAGGTGTACAAGGAGCTCACCGCCCGGCGGGCGACAGAAGCGACGACATACAATGACGTCATCCGGGACCTTCTCGGGCTGGATGCCGAGCCGGAGGTTGCCGACGCTCAGGTGCCGGGCGCGGGCGGACTGGAGATGAAGGGGGTGTTCCTGCCCAACGGGACGCAGCTTCGCGTCACCTACAAGGGCCAGACCTACACGGCTGAGATCAAGGAAGGTGCTTGGATTGGCAGCGACGGGGTGCGCCGGAACACGCCCTCGGATGCGGCCTGCGCGATCACGCAGACGAACGTTAACGGCTGGCGCTTCTGGCACGTGAAGCGGCCGAACGATAAGGGCTGGAAGGTCCTCAACTCGCTGCGGCCGTGAGTGTCCGCGTTTCCCTACGGATGCCCCGGGGAACGGCGCATAAGCGTTTTGCCCAACGAACGCTGGAAGTGGCATTGGCGCGGCTGGGCCTCGAAGAGGAAGAGCTCCGGCTCCGGCGGCAGCGATCTCGCGCCCGCGCGCGTTAGGCCCAGCGGTCACAACGGCAGGCGGCAGGCCACAATGCCCAAACAGGTCAGCGCCGTAATCCCCCGTAACCCCCAAGCGTAACCCCCCGGGGTTACGGCAGAGACCGCCAATTCCTGGGCCTTTCGAGACCGTAACCCCCCGTAACCCCCTATCTCTAAGAGGGAGACGGAAGGACGCTGACAGGGTAGCCCCTCCCTTGGGCTTCCTCGAACAGCCTATAGGAAACTGGGGCGACGGGGGGTTACGGGGGTTACGCCACAGCAAAACCCGCGCAATTCGTGGCTTTCGCCGTAACCCCCCACCAAGGTCGAAGGGGGGCGACGGGGGGTTACGCCTAGTACGGCTCACCACCGGCATCGGCCTCGTCCAGCGGCATCCGTGCCGATATGTCATCCTCGGCGCTTGCCACAGTCCATCCGGTCCGTTCGTCGCCCACCACTTCGATCTGCCGCAGCCGCTCGGCCTTCGTGCCGCGCACATAGGCATATTCCGGGCCGCCACCGCCGAAACGCCCCTGCTTGCGCTCGAAGCCCAGCTCTCGCATCGCCTCGCCAACACGCTGTTCGTGCTGTGGCGTCCGCCGGTCTATCGGCACACCGACGAGGAGCCACACGTCCCGCGTGCGGATTTTCCCCGTCTGGTCGCCAAGCGCCTCGTCGAGTGCGACAAAATAGGGGTCCAGCAGCCTGCGCTTGCCCTGTTCAGTGGCCGCAGACTTCCAAAGCTCCCTGTCTAGCCGGATGCTGGCCCCCTCGGCCTCGCGAGCCGCTGCCTCGGCCCACAACTGGTCTCGATCTCGCCGGAGGGCTTCCACATCGACGTTGCCAACGCGAACGGGCCAGAAGCGGCGGTTTCCGGTGCTGTCGCGGAGGTACTGTTGCCCGTTGGTGGTGCCGATCACGACGAACTGTCGCGGCGCCTCGTGCGGCATCCGGCCGAAGGCCATTCGGGAACGGTCGATGCGCCGCGAAAGCATCGCCTTCAGGCTCTCAACCGCTTTCTTGCTCATACCGTCGAGCTCGGCCGCTTCGACAATCCACCGGCCTTGCGTTCGCTCGATAACCACCTTGGCGTCGGCACCCAGCGGGAGGTCGTCGGAGAACCATTCCTCGCGCACGGCCAGTATCGCCAGCGCGGTCGATTTGTCCTTCCCCTGCTCGCTCTCGAAGATCACCATCTCGTCGAACTTGCAGCCGGGCTGGCGCACCCGGCGGACGCCCGCGATCAGCCACAGCGCGCCCACGTGCTTCGTATAGTCATCGCTCGCCGCGCCCATATAGGTCGCCAGCCAGTCGTCGATGCGGGGCACGCCATCCCATTTCAAGCCGTCGAGGTACTCGACAACCGGATGGAAGCTGTCCCGGCGGGCCGCGTCCTCGACCACGCTCCAGAAGAAGTCCTTGCCGGCCCTCACGCCGAAGCGTTCGGCAATCGTCAGCCACAGCCGCGTCATCGCTGCATCGCCTAGGTGCGGGCCGAAGCCGTCGAGACCCTCGATCAGGCCCCGCTCGCCAAACACATCGAAGCGCACCCGCACGCCCAGCTTCTTCAACGCCAGCCGGATATTCCCTTGGTGGTTGGCATAGGGCTTCTCTTCCTTGTCACGGGCAAAGTCATCGCCCTGTTGCGCGACCTTGGCTGTCGCCTTCTCGACCTGTTCCCACGCATATTCGACGTGCCGCTTCTGGGCGCGAATGTGCGCGGCGATGCCGAGGCCCTCGTCTGTCAGGATGCCGACAATCAGCTCCGGCGGCACCTCCCGGCGGACGAGCTCGCAGGTAACGGCGAACACCGCGCGCGATCTATCGCCGCCCCACTTGTTGGGCTCGGTCGGGTGTTCCCCCTGCACGATAACGGCCTTGCACCACCCGGGGACGTTCCATTGGTCGAGCTCGTCAGCATTCGTCAGCCGGATCAGCTCTCCGCGTTCTAGATCAACGCGCCCGGCCGCCTCAGCCCCCTTGCCCGCCCCCGCCTCCGCTGCGTCAAACTCGCCTAGAGGATAGTGCTCCCAAGAGGAGCATTCGTCGATCAGGGTGGCGAGCCGGGGCTTGCGGCCCGCGTCCCGCTTCTTCCTGTTGGGAAGGTTGATCGTCCCCGGGAGCCGGAGAATACGGTCGATGTTGTGGCAGCTATCGCCGCCGAACTCGATTTCGAGGTGCAAGTTATAGAGCTCGAAGTCTTCGGCAATCGGGATTTTCCCATCAATGGGGAATGGCTTGTCCAGCAACCATCCCGCCTGCACCCCGCCGCCGCTGTCAATCACGAAGGAGGGTGGGACGCGATAACCCATTAGGCGCGCAATGGCGTCAGCGCGCGCAGCCGCCGGGTCCTCGCCTTTCTTCGGGTCGACATCGACCCAGACGGCAACGGCCTCGAGCACATCCTCCTTGCTCGCCTTCTTGGCGAGCGGGCGCATCGCCGGGTTCACCATCCAATAGAGGTTCATCCGGCCGGACCGGGCCTCGAGCCACGTTAGCGCCTCGGCCTCGGTTTCCGGGCCGAATGTCGCTGTCTGCGTTGGTCCGCTGTCCCGTTCGGGGAAGATGGCCGTCAGCGTCCACGGACCTTCCGGCCGGACGCGCCGCAGGAACGCAATGGCATCTTCGAGCATCGCCTCGGGGGGCTCGCTCAACCCTTCGCCCTTCGCGCCCGGCTCCGGGGCAGGTATAACTGTCACAGGTGAAAACCTCCTGGTCCTTGCCGATGGACCCGCCGCCCGTTCCGATCACATCGGAGCGGGCGGTTTCCGTTTCGGCGCCGGGGAATGCCGATCAGGCGGCTTGTTGTTCGCGCTCGCGGTTCTTCCTGCGCTTGTTAATCCAGCGCTCGATCTCGCTCTCCACCCACACGACCCTGTTCGGGCCGAGGCGGACCTGCTTGGGGAAGTCGTGCTCCTCGTCGGCAATGTACTTGTAGATCGTCGGCTTGCTCAGCCGGGTCCTCGCCACCACCTCGGGCAGCGTCAGCAAGATTTGGTGCTGCGGCAACTTGGCCTCCATCTTTCCCCGTTCGTTCGGGTCTGAGGACGGCCTAAGGGATTCGGACCGGGGATAGGGGACGGATGATTGAGCTATCCCCGCTCACGCAATCTATTCGGTTTTCGGCGGCACATCGGGCGCCTGCTCCCGGTTCATGAAGGCCTCGGCCCAGAGGTCGAGCGCGGCCCGCTTCTCGGGCATGTAGTCGTGAACATCGTACACCCCGCCAATGCCCGGGAGGACGTGGCCGAGGACTTGCTCGGAGTGCAGGTGCGGGACGCCCAGCCGCGACATGCCGGTCTTAACCGAGCGGCGAATGTCGTGCAGGGTCCACGGCTCGAGCGGCGGCAGGCCTGCCTTCTTGCCGAGCTCCTCGAGCTTGGCGTCCAGTTGCAGCTTCGCCTTTGAGAAGCCGCTGATGGGGCGCCCCCCTTTGTCGATTGGAAACAGGTAATAGGTTTTGTCGATCTTCTCGGGCAGCGCCTTGTAGCTGGGCAGCTCCTTGATGATCGCGACGGCCGGAGCCGAGAGCGGATAGGTGTGCTCGCGGTCGGTCTTGTAGTGGAGCGGCGGGACGGTGACGGTCCACTTCTCCCGGTCCAGCCAATCGGTGTTGAGGTTGGCGATCTCCGAGCGCCGCTGTCCGGTCAGAATCAGCAACTGCACCACCCGCCCGTACCGATAGCCGAGCTCCTCGGCCGCGTCCCACACGCGGCGCAGCTCCTCGAGCGAAAGCGCGCGCTGCCTTGCGGTGTAGGCCAGCGACTTCTTCGCGCTCTTCTTCTTCGTGGGCATCACGAGAGCGGGGTTGAAGATCACGAGGTCCTGCTCACCGGCCCAATTGAACAGGGTGCGGATGCGCTTGCGGACCTCTCGGGCTGCTGACAGCCCGCTCAGCTCGTGCCGCTCGTCCGTCCTCGGCTTGCCTGCCTTCTTCGCCCGCTCCCGGGCTCGCTCGATTGCTTGCGCCCGGACCTTCACCAGCAGCGCGTTCACGTCAGACCGCTTGATCTCCTCGACCTGTCGCCCGCGCCAATGCGGCACGACATAGGTGTCGAGGTAGGCCTTCGTGGACTTCCACTCCTTCTGTTCCTCCTTCGCGTACTCGTCGATGAATCGCTCTGCCACGGTCTCGAAGGTCCGCTCGTTGCGGGCGACGGCCTCGGTCTTGCGTTGGTGGGCGGGATTGGTCCCCTTCTCAGCTAGGTCGAGCGCATCGCGGGCGCTGTCCCGGGCCTTGGCGATGGTTACGCGCGGGTAGTCGCCCAAGGACATACGGCGCATCGGCCCCTTCTTGCCGCCGTCGCCAGCGCCGGAGACCCGGTAGATTACGGACCAGTGCTTGGCCCCCCTGTCGCTCACCCGGAGCCGGAGTTGCGGCACCACGGTATCGGCCCACTCGAGGCGTTTCCCCGGCTCGGCCTTCAGCTTGGCAATCGCCTTGTCGGTTATCGTGTCTCGCTTCGCATCGTGTGCGACGGCGGTGGTTGTGGCTTCCATCTCGTTTCCTCCAGAATCAATCCGGGGAAACGCGGGGGAACTCTAAAGCACGCGCTGCGCTAAGCCCCGCCGATACCCGGCGAGACTGTTTTCTAGTGTAAACCCTCAGAAAGTCGAGCTTTCTTTAACCGGCTCAACCTCGGGGAAACCGCGCCAGACTGGGTAGCTTGGACCTCCGAAGGCAAAGGCCACACGTTCGAATCGTGTCGGGTGCGCCATTTCTCCCCAGACGCAATGATGGACTGGCAAGGCTGAGTGCAGCTCTGCATGGACGCCCGGTGCGCAGTGAACCTGCTTTGCCGCTTTTCTAACGGCGGCATTCAGTCGAAGCGGAACGCCGAGACGACGGTTTCCATTACCGTTTCGGAATAGACCTTGCGGCCGGCCGCCGGACCGCCGGCGCCGGCGGCAACCAGCAGCGGTATGAGATGCTCCTCCCCGCCCGGCGGATGGCAGAGCCGTGCGTGGGGCGCGGCCGCCCAGTTCGCAAGCAGAGGCTCACGCCGCTCGGCCGGGCTTTCGACCGCATCGGTCAGCCAGGCGTCGAATGCCTGCGAGACGGGCGTGAAGCGAGCATCGCCATAGCCACGCATATTGTGAAAGCTCATGCCGCTGCCGACGATCAGCACGCCCTCGTCGCGCAGGCCCGCCAACGCGTGGCCGAGTGCGAGATGCGCCACCGGATCGAGGTCGCGCCGCAGCGAAAGCTGGATCACCGGAATGTCGGCGTCCGGCGCCACGAGCTTGAGCGGAATGAACACGCCATGGTCGAAGCCACGCGCGGGGTCCACCTGCGCGGCCAGCCCCGCTTCGCCGATCAGGCCGGCGATCCGTTCAGCCAGCGCCGGCGCGCCGGGCGCGGGATAGGTCAGCGCATAGGTATGCGGCGGGAAGCCGTAATAATCGTAGATGAGCGATGGCTGGGCATCGCCGGTGAGGGTGAACCGCGGCTCCAGCCAGTGCGCCGAGACGAGCAGGATCGCCCGCGGCGGCTCGGGCAGTGTCGCCAGCAGGCCTTCCAGAAAAGCCGCCATTCCGCGCCACGTATCGGGCGGGTTCCAGTCCATGAAAAAGCAGGGCCCGCCGCCGTGCGGGATGAAGAAAGTCGGCATGCGGCGCGCGCCGGAGGGCGGCTGCCCGGAGGGGGTGTCTTGCGTCATATCCATCCTATAGATCGCCTGCCTCGCCGATATAAGCACTGAAGAAGTTTAGGGCCCGCCGTTACGAGCGGAAAATCCGAGTTCGCAAAGAAGGGGGTCAGCCGCGCCCCGACTCTCTGCTGCCCGGAGGACCATCGAGCGATCAGGGCAGCGCGGACGGGCCTCCCGGCTTCTCCCTCGGCCCGATCACCGGTCGAAGCTTGCGGGAACCGGACGTGCCGCCACGGCATGGACGCGCGGACCGTATCCCAACGCCAGCGCGCCTCTGCGGTTACACCGCACAGCAATCTCGGACCTTGCCGGCGGCGGAGCGGGCCATGGTCTCGTCCTGCCACGGGGCATGATAATGAATGGCGACGGCGGTTTCCGAAATGGCGATGAGAAACCGCCCCAAGCGGCCGAAAAGGCTCGCACGATGGCTGTCATGCATGATGTCGGTCATACCCGGACCCTCCTTCGCCTGCTCGTGAAAAGCCGAACCATCGGTTCGTCTGCGCTGAACAGATAAGCCGGATCGCCCGGATATTGGCGCTGAAATTCGCCGTGAAATCGCCAATTTTTTGCGCTATTCACAACCCTATGCAAAAAATCCCCGATCTGGATGCGTTCGATCGCCGCCTGCTGGAGCGGGTGCGCCGCAACAATCTCGAGCCCGCGCGGGTGCTGGCGGAGACGGTCGGCCTTTCCATTTCGGCCGTGCTACGCCGGCTGCGGCGCCTGCGCGAAGAAAAGGTGATCGTGGCGGACATCGCAGTGGTGAACCCCGCCCTCACCGGATCGGCCCTGACGCTGCATGTGCTGGTGCGCATGCGCGAGCCCGGACGGCGCGCGCGGGATGCCTTCGCGCGCAGCCTGCCGCATTATCCGGAGGTGACCGGGGCGTGGGAAGTCACCGGCGACGATGATTATCTTCTGAAGGTCCAGCTCGGCTCGATGGCCGACTATGACGCCTTCATCCGCCGCGCGCTGGGCGATGACAATGGCGTGCTTTCGTTCAAGACGCTCATCACCATCAGCACCATCGTCGAAGACGACGCTTCCACTCGCCCCTTGATCGGGGGATAAGCGGTAAGCGAACATATGTCCCGCCCACGGCAAGAAGGATAGACGGACATGGGCCTTCTGATCGACGGCGAATGGCACGACCAGTGGTATGACACCAAGGGCAGCGGCGGCCGCTTCATCCGCAGCGAGAGCCAGTTCCGCAACTGGATTACGGCGGACGGCGCGCCCGGGCTCAGTGGCGAGGGCGGGTTCAAGGCCGAGCCGGGCCGCTACCATCTCTATGTAAGCCTCGCCTGCCCCTGGGCGCACCGCGTGCTCATCATGCGCGCTCTCAAGGGGCTGGACGCCATGCTCCCGATCTCGGTGGCGCATTGGCTGATGGCGGAAAAAGGCTGGACCTTCGCGCCGGGCCCGGGCGTCGTGCCGGACCCGCTCCACCATGCCGATTATCTATATGAGGTCTATGTCGCCGCGCAGCCCTGCTATAGCGGACGCGTCACCGTGCCGGTACTGTGGGACAAGGAGCGGCGCACCATCGTCAACAATGAATCCGCCGAGATCATCCGCATGCTTACGGACGCGTTCGACGCGGTGGGCGCCAAGCCGGGCGACTATTATCCGGCGGCGCTGCGCGCGCAGATCGATGCGGTGAACGCCCGCGTCTATGATGGCTTCAACAACGGGGTCTACAAAGCCGGCTTTGCCACCAGCCAGACCGCCTATGACGAAGCGGTCGCCCGCGTGTTCGAGACGCTCGACTGGATCGAAGAACGCCTATCGCGCCAGCGCTATCTGCTGGGTGGGCAGTTGACCGAAGCCGACATCCGCCTCTTCACCACGCTCGTGCGCTTCGACGAGGTCTATCACGGCCATTTCAAATGCAATCGCCGCCGGATCGTCGACTATCCCAACGTCTGGGGTTTTACGCGCGAGATGTTCCAACTGCCCGGCGTGGCAGCGACCGTGAACATGGCGCACATCAAGCACCATTATTACGAAAGCCATCGGACCATCAATCCGACCGGCATCGTACCTGTCGGTCCGGCGCCCGATTTCATGGCGCCGCATGGCCGGGAGGCGCTCTGAGGCCGGAGGTCCGCGCGGCCTCCGGCTAGGTAGGCCGATCCGGGCGCCGGACGTAGATCAAAGCATGGCCGAGCCAAGCCCGCCCAGCGCATGAGTTGACCCCGGCCGGTCCGACCGCCAGCATCGCCAGCATCGCAATCTTGCACCGGCCGTCGCAAGAGCATATGATTTGAATATCAATTCAATTTATGAATCTGTCGATGCCTGCTATCTCCCCTTCCCCCCGCGCCCGTTTCGGCATCCGCTTTTCCCTGCTGGCGCGCCGCTGGCGCCGCGCGCTCGATGCGCATCTCGCTGCGGCGGGACTCACCGCCACAAGCTGGGTGCCCCTCATCCATCTGGAGGAGACCGGCGGTGGCATCACTCAGAAGGAGCTGGCGCTGCTGGTGGGCGTGGACGGCTCCAGCCTGGTTCGCGTGCTCGACATGCTCGTGCGCGAAGGGCTGATCGAACGGCGCCGCGACGAGAATGACGGCCGCGCTCGCATCATTTACCTGACGGCGCAAGGGCGGCGGCGCGTGACTGAAATTCGCGATGAACTTGCCCGGGGCGAGGCACAGATGCTGGCGGACCTCTCAGATGCCGAGATCGAAACGATGCTCGACTGTTTCACGCGGATCGACCGCCGCCTGGCCGAGCCGGTAGCGTCCGAACGAGAGGGCGCCAGCCAGAGTCGGGCCGCCTGATGGCACGGTCCGCCCCGCCTCCCCGTCACGCGCCGCGACGACGCGCCCTGCCGATCCGCCGCATTGATGCCGCCCGTCACCTGCTGCACCCCCGCCAGATGCGCGATAGCCTGACGCTGGCCCGGCAGCCCTATTGGCGCAACGCCTCGCTGGCCGGCCTACAATCCGCCGCAGCGGCGGCCATCGCGTTGCCGCTCGTCTATCTCTCGCCCTGGTCGCATCTGATCGGCTATGCCGCGCTCGGCACACTCGTGGCGCTGTTCGGCCGCTACGCCCCGGCCCGCGCACGCAACCGCATCCTGCTCCTCGCCACACTCACACAGACACTCGCCGTGTTCGTCATGTCAGCCACCGGCTGGCTCGGCATGGCCTTGGCCGCCAAGCTCCTGCTGCTGACGCTGGCCTGCGGCATCTTCTTCTTCGTTGCGGTCGCGGGGCGGTTTGGCCCACCCGGCCCGCTGATCTTCATCTTCGCGGCCGGCGCCGCCATGCGGAACCCAGCAAGCCTGTTGGACGTGCTGGAGCGCAGCGCCATTACCGCCGCCGTCGCCTTGCTCGCCTGGGCCATCTGCGCGGCCACCGAGCATTTCCGGCACCATCCGCCGCGCGAGGACCCACTGCCCCCCAGCCCGGCGCACAGCTCGCCGGACCTGCTGATCGCGTCGACGCGCAGCGCCGTCGCGGCTGGCATCGCGGCCTTCACCAGCTATGCCTTCGGAGCGGCCTATCCGTTCTGGGCGGCGATGGGCGCGCTCGCGGTGCTCCAGGGCGCGCATCTGCACATCGGCATGAACCGCGCGCTTCAGCGCATGGCGGGCACGGTAGCGGGTGCCATTCTGGTCTGGCTCATCCTCGCGCAGAACCCATCCTTCTGGGTCGTTTTCGCAATCCTCGTCGTGCTGCAATATGTGACCGAGGTGATCATCGGCTTCAACTATGGCCTGGGGCAGATCCTCGTCACGCCCATGGCCCTGCTCATGACACGGCTTGCAGTGCCGGGCGTCGATGGAACCGCCATGGTCTCCGAGCGGATCCTGGACACGCTGCTCGGCGCCGCCATCGGCATCACTATCGCCGTCCTGTGGTCCTCACTGGAAGAACGCCGCCAGTTGGCGCGGCACGCGGAGCACCTGCGCAAGTGAGCGTGATGGCGCGGCGATGGGTGTTCAAGCCAGCCATCACGCTTCCCTTCGCGCTTATCCAGAACGCGCCGGAAGCATGAAGGCGCCGCGAGCCTGTGTCGCTCGCGGCGCCTCCTCGAAAATTTGCAAAGCGTGGTCCTGCCCGCTTCATTCAGGCTGGCGCCGCCTCGTCCGATGCGGCGCAGCGGACGCAAGCCGCCGGCATCAGCCTTCGCCCATGCCCTCGGCCGGAAGGCCGGCGGCGCCCGCCTTCACCTTCTCCTCGATGCGACGGCCAACCTCGGCGTCAATGCTCTTCCAATAGGCGAATGCACGGCTCAGCACCGGTTCGCGCACACCGCCCAGCAGGCTGCCCGCGACCTGATCGATCAGCTTGGCGCGCTGGTCGTCGTTGAACACCTCGCGCACGAGAATGCCGGGCTGCGTGAAATCGTCATCCTCCGCCCGGAGCGTATAGGCGCTGCGTACCATCGCGCCGTCCGCTTCCCAGCCGTCTTCAGCCGGGCCGGTCTCGTCCGCCCACGGGCGCCCGGCGCTGTTGGTGGCATGGACCGGAGCGGCGCCTGTGTGATGATAGGTCATCGGCCCATCGATCATGTAGGTGTTCACGGGCACCTTGGGCTGGTTGACCGGCAACTGGTGGAAATTGGCGCCGATGCGGTTGCGCTGAGCGTCGTTGTAAGCAAAGGCGCGGCCGAGCAGCATCTTGTCGGGCGAGAGGCCGATGCCGGGCACGGTGTTGCCGGGCGAGAAGGCCGCCTGCTCGATCTGCGCGAAGAAGTTTTCCGGGTTGCGGTTCAGCGTCATCGTGCCAACCGGGATCAGCGGATAATCCTTATGCGACCACGTCTTGGTGAGGTCGAACGGATTGAACCGGTAGCTCCTGGCCTCCTCATAGGGCATGATCTGCACCGAGAGATCCCACACCGGATAATCGCCGCGCGCAATCGCCTCGAACAGGTCGCGACGGTGGAAATCAGCGTCCGCCCCGGACATGGCGGTGGCCTCCTCGTTCGAGAAGAACTTCATGCCCTGTCGGGTGTGGAAGTGATATTTCACCCAGAATTTCTCGCCCTTGGCGTTCACCCACATATAAGTGTGCGAGCCATAGCCGTTCATGTGGCGCCAGCTCCGCGGCAGGCCGCGCTCGCCCATCAGATAGGTCACCTGGTGAGCGCTCTCGGGATTGTTGGTCCAGAAATCCCACTGCATGTGATTGTCGCGCAGGCCCGAGTCCGGCAGGCGCTTCTGGCTGCGGATGAAATGCGGGAACTTCATGGGGTCGCGCACGAAGAACACCGGCGTGTTGTTGCCCACGAGGTCGTAATTGCCCTCACTGGTGTAGAATTTGAGACTGAAGCCGCGCACGTCCCGCCAGGTGTCAGGGCTGCCCTGCTCGCCCGCCACGGTCGAGAAGCGCGCGAGCATCTCGGTCGTCGCGCCCTTCTGGAACAGCGCCGCCTTGGTATAAGCGGACATGTCGTGCGTCGTTTCGAACACGCCGAATGCACCCGAGCCCTTTGCATGCGGCTGGCGTTCGATGGTCTTTTCGCGGTTGAAATGCGCCATCTGCTCCAGGAAATGCACGTCGTGCAGCAGAATGGGGCCGTCCGGACCAATGGTCAGCGAATTGCGGTCGCTCGGCGCCGGAGCACCCGTAGTCATGGTCGACGGACCCATTTTGCTGAAGTCTTGCGATGGTACCTTGTCGGTCATGTCTATTTCCCTCACTTTATCTCGTTGTGGAAAACGGATCGTCGAAAGAAACTCGAGGAACGCGGGCGATCCGGACGTTTCTCACTGTCTGTGACCGCGTTCTTGTCTGTCCCGCATCGTCCCTTGAACCCACCGCATTGTCCAACGCGATCTGTCGATGACAGTGGACGGGGAAATCGCGTGCCTCATTTCTTCGTCGTGCGCGCAACCCAGCTTGCGAATGCATCGATGAAGCTCTGGAAGAAACGCTTGGTGTCATCCGAGACCAGTTCGCCCGCTTCGTCGAAGAGCGTGAAGGCGTTGCCGACATAAGCCTCCGGCTGTTGCAGGATGGGCATGTCCAGAAACACCAGCGACTGGCGCAGATGATGGTTGGCGCCAAACGCACCCAGCGCACCGGGCGAGAGGCTCATGATCGCGGCCGGCTTGCCCGCCCAGCTGCTTTGCCCATAGGGGCGAGAACCCACATCGATGGCGTTCTTGAGCACGCCGGGCACCGAGCGGTTGTATTCGGGCGTGACAAACAGCACTGCGTCGCTCCGGCTCAGTTCATCGCGGAACCGAACCCAGCTCGCCGGCGCCCCCGCCGCTTCGACGTCCTCGTCATAATGTGGCAAGTCGCCGATCTCGACGATGGTGAGCTTGAGATTGGCAGGCGCCAGCCTGGCCAGCGCCTGCGCCGCCTTGCGGTTGACGGAGTCCTTGCGCAGCGAACCGACGACCACGGCGACGTTGATGGGATCGGACATGATAGCTCCTCCTGGAAAACAGACGCCGCTCGCGCGGGATGCGCGTGGCTTAACCTTGCTTGATGACAAGCTAGACCGGCTCCGATATTAAAGAAATAGAAACAAAGGAAACTCATCGATGAATAATCTTTAATGCAGAGCCTGCCCGATCTCGAAGCCTGGGCCATTTTTGCAAAGGTCGCGGACGTGGGCTCGTTCACACGCGCGGCCGACGCGCTGAACCTGTCGAAGCCGACGGTTTCCAAGGCGATCACCCGGTTGGAGAAGCGGCTGCGGGTCGCCCTGCTCCACCGCACCTCACGCCAGCTCACCTTGACCGAAAGCGGCCGCCTCGCACTGGAGCATGCCCGTCGCATCCTGGCCGATGGCCTCACGGTTGAAGCCCGGCTCTCGGCGCAGGCCGAGGAAGCGAGCGGGCAGGTGCGCATGACGGCGCCCATGTCGTTCGGGGTCCAGCAGCTAGGGCCGATCCTGCCCGATTTCCTCGACGCTTATCCCAGCGTTTCGCTCGACCTGCACCTGAGCGATATGCAGGAGGATCTGATCGCCAACGGCTATGATCTGGCGCTGCGGATCTCGGCACTGAGCGATTCCTCGCTGCGGGCGCGCAAGTTGTGCGACGTGCGCCGGCCGATCGTCGCCGCGCCGCGCTATCTGGCGCGTCATGGCCGCCCCACCCATCCCCGCGATCTGCTGATTGAGCATCGCACGATCCACTATAGCAACACGCCGAACCCGGACCTGTGGCGCCTGCACCATGCAGAACAGGGTGAATGGGAGGGCCGGGTCGGTGGCCGGCTGGTAACCAACAACGCCGACGTGGTGCTGCCCGCGCTGGTGGCGGGAGAGGCCATCGCTGCCCAGCCGCTTTTCTCTGTGCAGGCGGCGCTACGCGAAGGCGCTCTTGAGGAAATCCTGCCGGACTGGCGCATGGTACCGCCGATCAGCCTCTATCTGGTGACGCCGCCCAGCACGCTGCGGCCCACACGCGTAAAAGTGCTCATCGACTTCCTGATCGAGCGGCTGGCGGGCAACGAGGAGCTCTGAGCGCCGGTGCGGGCAGAAGCACAAAGATCGAGTGTGCGTGACCGTACCGGCACACCGGCGGGGCCCTTTGCTCTTTATCCCGACTGGGCCTCCGCGCTCCGTCCGCACATCGCCGCGCCTCTCTCAGAGCCGGATCCACCCCATGCGCGAGGCCAGCACCACCGCATGGGTGCGGTCCTTGGCGCCCAGCTTCTGGAACAGCGTCTTGAGCATGCCCTTGATGGTATTCTCGGAGAGTGAGAGCGACCAGGCGATCTGCTTGTTCTGATTGCCCTCCGCCATCAGCTTGAGAAGCTGCACTTCCCGCTCGGTCAGCCGTTCGTCGAACAGCTGCACCGCCACTTCCTTGGCGATTTCGGAGCAGACGAATCGGCGGCCGCTCGCCACGGTTCGAATACCTTCCAGCAGTTCGCGGCGAATGCTGGTCTTGAGCACATAGCCGCTCGCGCCTGCCTCCAAGGCGCGGATGGCCTGACCGCTGGTGTGGAAGGTGGAGAGCACCAGAACCTTGCTGGCCGGCGCCTCGGTGCCGATGAGCCGTGCCACTTCCAGCCCATCCATGCCCGGCATCTGCAAGTCGAGCACGACGACATTGGGCTTCAGGCGCTTGACGAGCTCCAGCGCACCGATGCCGTCGCCCAGTTCGCCCAACACCGTAATGTCGGACTGGCCCTCGATGAGGCCCTTCAGCCCGTCGCGCAGCAACTCGTGATCGTCCACGATCACCGTGGTTATCAGTTCGCGCGTTCTCGCGCCCGGCGGACAAACCATGGCCACCCTCCCCTTGTCTGGGAAGTTTGGTCGCTTTTTTCTCCATATGCAATGGAGGAGGGAACCCGCACCGTGAGCGTCACGCCCTTGCCCGGCGCGGACACGATCTTCAGTTTTCCGCCGATATGGGCCACGCGTTCCTTCATGCCGACCAGCCCGAAATGCCCGCGGGTGATGGCGGTGCTGACGCGGTCCATGTCCAGTCCCACCCCATCATCGGCGATCTCCATTTCGAGGAAAGCGGCAGTGTAGCGAATGTCGACGCGCACCTTGCGGGCCTGAGCGTGGCGCAGGATGTTGAACAGGCTCTCGCTGGCCACATCGATGAGCCCGTTGAACACAGTGGGTTCCACCGGCACCACCGTCCCTTCCACGCGGATCTCGGTCTCGAAGCGGCTCGCTGGCAACTGGCGTTGCGCTACGGCAGCAATGACACTCCGAAGATCCGAGCGGGGCTGCTTGGCGCGCAGATCGAGCACGCGCTGCCGGCTCTCAGCAAGCACCTCGTCGGCCTGGTCGAGTGTCGTATGCAGTTCCTGCCGCGAGGGGTGGTCCGCCGGCAGACGATCGACGAGAAGCTGGAAGCGCAGGATGAGGCCCTGCACAGATTGCAACAGCGTGTCATGCAGCTCGCGCGCGATCCGCTCGCGCTCGGCATGGCGCTCGGACATGGCATTGCGCACGCGCGTCGTCAGGATGTAGGTGCGCCAGCGATAGGCGAAGACCACGGCGCCCAGCAGCAGCAACGCCACCGCGACCTTGAAGCCGGTCGATTGCAGGAAGGTGGGCGCCACGGTGAAGCGGAGCACGCCCGGCTTGTCGGTCCACAGGCCGTCCTCATTGGCGCCGAGCACTTCGAAGCGATAGTCGCCGGGCCCGAGATTGCCGAAGGTGACTTCATGCCGGTTGCCGGCCGAGATCCACTCGTCGCCCGTACCGATCAGCCGATATTTGAACTGGACCCGGTCCGGCACCGAGTAGCTGAGCGCGCCATAGCCGATGCGTACCGAGCGCGTGCCGCCGGGCAAGCGCAGGGCCTTGGCGAGCGGATCGTGGCTGTGCCCGTCCGCCCACAGGCTGCTCACCACGATGCGCGGCGCTATGGTGTTGCGGATGATGTTGCGGCTGTCGATCACGAAAGGTCCGGCGCGGGTCAGGAGCCAGATGCGCCCGTCGCTGCCCGCCACCATCTGCCGACCGCGATAGCCGGCCTCCTGCTTGCCGACCGGCAGCCCCTCGCTCCAGTCGAAGAGCAGGGCCGGACGGGGCAGCCGGTCCTTGCCCCAGGACCGCGCGATATCCGCCAGCGGAATGCGCTCCAGGCCGTTGACGCCGAAGGACCAGAGATAGTCGTTGTCCACATCGAAATCCCGCCGCTTGGCCAGCGACGAGACGGGGAGATTGGCGGCCGGCCCATCCTTGTCGGCGGCGCGCCACAGACCTCCGGTATGGCTGACGAGCAGCCCCAGCCGCGTGCTCCGCATGGAAGAGATGGCGCCCGGCCATATTGTGTGGAGCGGCGTCGCTTCCGTCTCGTCGACCCGCAGGAGCTGATTGCCCCGGACGCCGAGGATCAACGCGCCCGCCGCATCGGTGGCCGCGTCCCACAGGTCGATCCGCTCCAGACCGGGGAAACCCTGATGCCAACGGCCATCGCGATACCAGCTCACCCGATCGCGCGAGAGCGCCCATAAACGGCCGAAGCCATCTTCCTCACACAGGATCGGGATTTGCGCCGGCGGCAGCGGCGGCAGCGTGTGCCGCTCCCCTTCGCCGAACAAAATGGTCCGCTCGTTCTGCATCAGCCATACACCGCCAGAGCGCGCGGCGCACAGCACGGCATTGTCACCCAGGCCGGAGGCGTTGAGTTCCGGCGGCTGGTGGGGCTTGATCCGGTAGAGACTGCCGAGGCTGAATAGATAGACGCTGCCGTCCTTGGCGGCGGCCAGACGCTGCGGCGCGCTGGGGCGGCTGGCGATGCCGGGCACAGGCACGGCATTGGCGGGATGGAAACGGTGGAGCGCCTCGCTGCTCGACACCCAGATATTGCCCTCCCGGTCCGGGAAGACATCGATCGTGGCGACCGTGCCGATCCGGTCGTCATTGTCGAACGTCATGGGCGGCGTGCCCACCGCAGCGGCGTTCTGTGCGTCGGCGATGAGGAATACGCCGCCGGAGAGAGAGCTGCCCCAGATGTTGCCGTTGCGGTCGAACCGGATTTTGGGGAAGAGAATGCCCGGCACCGGCGGATAGCTGATCGGCTGGCGCGGCGGGCGCCCACTCGGCTCCCGCAGCTTGCGCGTGCCGAACTGATCGGAGAGCCAGAGGCCACCTTCCCCGTCCAGCGTCAGCCGGCCCAGCCCTATGCGGTCGCCGGCGGTCTCAAAGCGATCGCTCCCCGCGCGCAGATAAGCGAGCTTGCCTTCCCCCGCGTCACTCAGCGATGCCCACAATGTGCCATGCCGGTCGACCGCAAGGTCCGCCACTGCGCCGGACGGCATGGCGAGGCGCAGGTCCATCTGCGCCCAGCGCCCGTCCGCAAAGCGATAAAGCCGCTTTTCCCGACCGCTGGAGGCCGCCCAGATCGCGCCGTCCGCGCCTTCGGCCAGATGCGTGACCTGCGGCGGAGGCTGCGGCATTCCGGTCTGGTGGATTACACCATTGCGCAACACGGCCACGCCCGAATTCTGGCCGAGGCTGAGCCACAACTCGCCACGTCGCGAAATGATCGCCTCGATGATGGAGGCCGTGGAAAAGCCACGGCTGCGCACGAGGGGCACGCGCTCGAAGCTCCTGCCATCGAAGCGATAGAGCCCGTCCGGCGTACCGAACCACATATAGCCATCCGGCGTCTGAATGATTGCATTGGCCTGTGCCGAGAGACCGTCGCGCGCGTCGAGCCGCGTATGGATGAAATGATCGAAGGCAAGCTCGCGCGCGGCGGACGGCGCGGCCACTCCCAGGCCCAGCAGGAGCAGTAGGCCCACACCGACACGCCTCAGCGCCATCCGGAAGAAGCGTGACGCCGTTCCCGCCCGCCCCGTTGCTCTCGTCATGCGCGCGCTGTCCCCTGACGCATTTGCACCGTTTTCGTCATCCTGTCTTTCGGCGCCCTTCCTCCCTGGAGAATGCCCCGTTCCGCAGGACCGAAGGCATCGATGCCGTCCGGTGGCGCTTCGGACGTCCTTTCTGCATCGGCGCAACCCTATCGGACAGCAAGACCCGTTCGTGTCGCCGGGCGAAGCCGGATGGGGTCTGCCCAGGTCGCGCCGACATTTCCAACCCTTTCGCCCGATAGCCTCAGTTTCGTTGCCATTGCCTTGGCACGAAGCGACCGCGTCGCCCCTGCCACACCACCGGCTGACTACCCGCGAGTCGTCCGGAACCGTCCAGTGAACAATACCCATTCGAGTATCGCGGCCCGGCCGAAACGGGTCTGCCCAAGCCTCCCCATCATTTCTAGCTCTCGCAATATGCTCGGCCGCTCCGGTCGGCATTCGAAAGGGAACTGCCGGGAACCCCGGCTTTCCCAGCGTCGCGTAGACCCTCCGCTTCGAGAGGATCGCGGTGATGCGAACATCAGGGAGGGGAGAACCTATGTCACACTATGCCACGAAATTTCGTGTCGCGATGCTCTGCTCGGCCATGGGCGTCTCGACGATGCTGGCGCTGACGCCGGCCCATGCGCAGGACCCGCAGGACGCAGGTGCGGCGGAAAGTGAAAGCTCCGCCATCGTTATCACCGGCTCGCGCATTGCGCGCAAGGACTACACGGCAACCAGCCCCATCGTCACAGTCGACGCCGAGCTGCTGGACCAGAGCAGCGCCGTCAATATCGAGGCAAATCTCAACAAGCTGCCGCAGTTCGCGCCGGCCCTCACCCAATTCGATACGCAGGGTCTCCAGGCCAATGCCAACGTGACCATCGGTGTGGCGACGGTCAGCCTGCGCCAGCTCGGTTCCAACCGCAACCTGGTGCTGGTGGACGGACGCCGCCCGACGCCGATCAACGGCTCGGGCGTGGTGGACATCAACACCATCCCCTCCGCCGCCGTCGAGCGCGTGGAGGTCATTTCCGGCGGTGCCTCGTCCACCTATGGCGCGGACGCCGTGGGCGGTGTGGTCAACTTCATCCTGCGCAAGAACTTCACCGGTCTGAATGTGGATGCCCAATATTCGCTCAACGAGCGGGGCGACGGCGCGCAAGTCCGCGCTTCCGCGCTGCTCGGCGCCTCGCTCGACAGCGAACGCGGCAATGTGATGATCGGCATGGAATATTATAATCGCGATCCGGTGCGCACGCTGAGTCGGCCCTGGTATGCCGACCTCGCCGCCAGCCCACTGACCGCCGGCACGGAGTTCTTCCTCAACAACAACTTCATTTCCTTCCCCACGGCTGGCCAGCCGACCCAGGCGGCGATCAACACGCTGTTCCAGGGCAAGGGCGCGCCGGCGGGGGTCAATATTCCGCTCACCTCATCCTTCTACATCAACGGCAACGATACGCTGTTCCTCAACGGCTCCACGCGGGTTGGCGGCGTCTACACCCCGCTCTTCTATGGCTATGACGAGGCCAGCTCATCGCCCATCGACGGCTACCGGACCAAGATGCTGGCGACCGGCCTCATCGCCAGCAACATCGACGATCTGCTGCTTTCCTCGCCGCAGACGCGCTATTCCTTCTTCGGGCGCGGCCATTATGAACTGAACGACAATATCACCGCCTTCGGCCAGATGTCCTACGCCTCCACCGAGACGACGTCGCTCTCGCTCAACACGGTGGCACTCGGCTCGCTCGGCACGGTCATCCCTCACGATAACGAGATCTACACCGGCAATTCGGTGCTCGGCACGCCCTCGTCGCTCGGGCCTCTCATCGGCGGCGTCCAGTATACGAATCTGGACTTCCTCGCGCAGGGGGTGGTGACGCCGGCGGGCGTGGGCACCGGCAAGTTCGGGCTGAACTGCCCGACGATCGGCGGCTGCACCAACAGCCAGGTCTTTCCCGTGCCTTCCGAGCTGCAATTCCTGCTCGACAGCCGCACCGGCGACGCCGCGACGCAACCCTTCTACGTCAACCTGATTCCCGGCGACATCGCGCGCCGCACCACGGTCAACCACAACCAGACCTTCCAGATGCTGCTCGGCTTCGAGGGCACCATTCCCGGCACGGACTGGACGTGGGAAATCTTCGGCTCGCATGGCGAGACGACCGCGCGCACCGAAGTTTATGGATATCTCTCCGTCGATCGCCTGCGTGAAGTGCTCAATGCCCCCAATTACGGCCGCAACAGCTCGTTTGTGGGCAACGGTACGCCACTCGCCGCCAACCGCAACGGCGCCAGCGCCAAGTGCACCAGCGGCCTCAGCCCCTTCATGTCGTCGGCTGACTATACCGAGGATTGTGGCCTCGCGATCGGCATGAACGGCCAGCTCCAGAACCGCCTGACCCAGGACAATGTTCAGGCGAACCTCCAGGGCGGCCTGTTCAATCTGCCCTATGGCCAGCTCCGCTTCGCGGCGGGCGCGGAATATCGCCGCAACACGATGAAGTTCTTTGCAGACAGCTCGATGGTGGACGGCTCGGCCTTCTACGAGACCATCAACGGCGGCTTCCCGCAGGCGAGCACGCAGGGCTCGACCATCGTGAAGGAGCTTTACGGCGAATTGCTGATCCCACTGCTGGCGGACCTGCCGCTGGCCAAGGCGCTAACGCTGGAAGTGGGCTACCGCCATTCCGACTACAGCTCGATCGGCGCGATCGGCACCTACAAGATCAACGGCGAATATGCGCCGTTCGACTGGCTGCGCTTCCGCGGCGGCTATCAGAAGGCGAGCCGCGCGCCCAATCTGGGCGAGCTGTTCACGGCCCGCACCCAGACGCAGACGCAGGTGACGGACGGCGACCCCTGCTCGCGGGGCAACATCACCAACCCGGTATTCTTCGGCAACTATTCCGCCAACCCCATCGGCGCTGACAGCGACCTCAATCCCGACGCGTCCGATACGGTCGGCAACCCCGACGCCACCAAGGTAGAAGCGCTGTGCCGCACCATGATGGGCGCCGGCGCAGCCCAATATTACGAGGCCGGCCGCGTCTATGGCCCCGGTACCAACGACTTCTACTTCGCTGTTTCCTCGGGCGCCCGTGCGCTGCGCGAGGAAGAAGCCCGGACCTACACGATCGGCGCGGTCATCAGCTCGCCCTTCGAAAGCCCGTGGCTGCGCAGCCTGCGCCTGGCGGTAGACTATTATAATGTAACGCTCTCGGGCGGCATCTCGCTGGAGAATGTCAACGCCGTCTTCCGCAAGTGCTACACGTCCACCTTCAATCCCGATTATGTCGTCAACGATGCGTGCAGCCGTATCATCCGCGACGCACAGACGGGCAATGTGGTGAACGTGCTGGTGAACTACGGCAATGCCGGCCGGGTCGAGACTGCCGGCGTCGACGTCCAGTTCGACTGGGGCCTGCGCTTCCAGGATGCCGGCATCGGCATTCCCGGCCGCTTCTCCACCAATGTGCAGTTCACCTATCTCGACAAGTTCGCCACCACGGCCGACGAGGTGGCGGTGCCGCTGATCGACTATGCCGGCACCACCGGTGGCGGCGAAGTGGGCACGCAGGCGGGCTCCTACCGCTGGAAGCTCTTCACGCGCTTCAACTATTCGGTGGGTCCGGCCACGGTGAGCCTGCAATGGCAGCACAAGCCCTCCATCGCGCATGTGACGGCCGTGACCCGCGCGGGCGGCACCACGATCACCGGCGCACCCGCTTATGATCTGTTCAGCCTCTCGGGCTCCTACTCGATCACGCGCGACGCCACGCTGCGCTTCGGCATCGACAATCTGTTCGATCGCGCCCCGCCGCTGATGTCGGTGGATACCGCAGCCGATCCGGCAAACGGCGTGCTGCCGGGCGGCCGCTACGATGCCGGCAACTACGACGTGCTTGGCCGCCGCTTCTACATCGGTGCGACGGTGAAGTTCTGATCGTTCCCTGCGCCTCCTGCGTGGAATGAGGAGGCGCCCGACTTGAGACGGGCGGGGCCGGGTACCCCGCCCGTTCTTTCGCCGGTATCGCGAACCGGCATCTGGATCATGATCGCGGGAGCCGCGCCCGCAAGCCGAGAATGGGTCGAAGGAGAATAAACATGCGAGTTTCCAAGGCGCTGCTGTGGAGTGCCGTCACGCTTTTGCCGGTCTTCTCGGCCGTGCAAGCCCAGCCGGAAAAGGCGCCCGCTCCCGGCGACTGGCCGCGCTATGCGCGCGATCTCGCCGGCACCCGCTTCTCCCCGCTCGACCAGATCAACACGTCCAACGTCGCCAATCTGGCGCAGGCCTGGAGCTTCCGGCTGCGTCCGGAAGGCGGGGCCGGCCTGCTGGGCGGCACGGCCCCTATCGTGATCGACAACGTCATGTATCTGCCCATCGGCAATGCCGTCGTGGCTCTGCAAGCCGACAGCGGTCGCGAGATCTGGCGCCATCCCGTGCAGGGGCTGGTACGCCGCGCGGTGAGCTATTGGCCGGGCGACGGCAAGATCAAGCCGCGGATTTTCTATTCCACCGGCGGCGCCCTGGTGGCGCTCAATGCGGCGACCGGGCAGCTCGACAAGGGCTTTGGCAAGGACGGTATCGCGCCCATTGACGGCACGCCTTATTCCTATCCGCCCTCGGTCTACAAGAATGTGCTCGTGATCGGCGCCAACACTGCCGAGATGCCCAAGGGGCCGAGCGGCAACAGCCGTGCCTATGACGCGCGCACCGGCAAGAAGCTGTGGGAATTCAACACCATTCCCCAGCCCGGCGAGGTCGGCCACGAGACCTGGCTGGACGATGGCTGGAAGGGTCGCTCGGGCACCAACATGTGGGTGTGGTACACCACGGCCGACCCCAAGACCGACACGCTCTACATGACCATCGGCAGCCCCTCGCCCAATTACTATGGCGGCGACCGGCCGGGTAACAATCTCTTCGGCAATTCCATCGTCGCCGTCGACGCGCTGACCGGCAAGTATAAGTGGCACTTCCAGACCATCCATCACGATCTGTGGGATTGGGACCTGCCCGCCCCGCCCGTGCTCTTCGATGTGACGGTGGACGGCAAGACGATCCCCGCGCTGGCGGAGACCGGCAAGCCCGGCCTCATGTATATCCTCAACCGCGAGACGGGCGAACCGATCCACGGCGTGAACGAGCAGCGCGTCGCCATCGCCGACGTGCCGGGTGAGTGGTATCCCAAAACCCAGCCGATCCCCGTGAAGCCCGAGCCACTCTCGCGGATGTACTGGACCCCCTCCGACATCGTGACGGAGAAGGACACCACGCCCGAGCATGTCGCCGCCTGCAAGGCGCTGCTGGACAGCTATGGCGGCACTTTCTTCAATAGCGGGCCGTTCACGCCCTTCTTCATGCACAATCCGGGCGATCCGCCCCGCGCCTCCATCAACCTGCCCCACAATGGCGGCTCCAACTGGGGTGGCAGCGCGGCCGATCCGCGCAAGGGCATCGTCTTCGTCAACACCAGCGAGAGCGGCAGCATCGGCTGGATCGAGAAGCGCGATCCCAAGGGCGACTATGGCAGGGGCACCGCCGATTCCACGCAGATGTACGATCGCGGCAGTCTCCAGGGGCCGGGCGCCTATTCCTCCTTCTCCGCGACCTTCCAGACCAAGGACGGCCAGCGGATGAACCTGCCGTGCATCCGGCCGCCCTGGGGCCGGCTGATCGCGGTGGACGGCAATACCGGCGACATCCTGTGGGCCAGTAAGCTCGGCATCACCGAGGGTCTGCCGGAAGACAAGCAGGAGACCGGCAGCAATAACACCTTTGGCGGGCCGATCGTGACCGCCGGCGGGCTTGTCTTCATCGGCGCTACCTCCGACCGGCGTCTGCGCGCCTTCGAAGCGGCGACCGGCAAGATCCTGTGGGAAAAGGAACTGCAATATGCGCCGATGACCGTGCCAGTGACCTATCGCGGCAAGGATGGACGGCAATATGTCGCCGTCATCGCCGCAGGCGCCGGGCTTGGCGGGCCGGCCATGCGCGGTGCTGACGGCAAGCCTCTGAACAATGAATCGCTGGTGGTGTTTGCGCTGCCCAGGTGAGGGGGCGGTCTTGGATTGAACTGGAGAGAGATAGAGCCATGAGGACAACCCTGCTTGCAA